>SCPN01000289.1_pt1 | contig 201537 bp, 215 predicted proteins | sample 6106831 | NCBI WGS metagenome assembly SCPN01 (sample SAMN10720447, study PRJNA508395) | human gut metagenome | isolation source: Participant 1, 0 month | reverse complement strand
CTACAGTATATTTTAGGGCATGGGAACATAACTACCACCATGAATAACTATGTAAGTGTGAGACCGAGTGAGCAGCAACTTGTAGAGATTAACTCGCTTGCAAGCTCGATAAATGATAATTAGTATAAAAAATCACGTACTAATTATTTACTAAATATATGCTGGTATGAGATGTAATTAAACATAATAAAGAGTAATGAGATGGAATGACTCCAAAAGCTATAAATAGCTGAATTACTCAAAAAATGAAGTAATGAATGGAGATGAAAATATATGATAGCAATAATTGACTATGATGCAGGAAATTTAAAAAGCGTTGAAAAGGCATTGAAATCACTGAATCAGGAAGTGATTGTTTCAAGAGATTCATCTGAAATTTTGCAGGCAGATAAGGTTATTCTGCCGGGTGTCGGTGCATTTGGGGATGCCATGAACAATCTGGACAAGTTCGGACTGGTAGACACGATTAAAGAGGTTGCACGCAAGGATACACCATTTCTTGGAATTTGTCTGGGATTACAGCTGCTGTTTGATAAAAGTGATGAAACACCGGGGGCAGAGGGACTTGGTATTTTGAAAGGTGAAATTTTAAGAATACCGCCAAAGGAAGGTTTAAAGATTCCACATATGGGCTGGAATTCCATTGAAATCAAACCGCAGGCAAAGCTTTTTAAAGATATTCCGAATCAGTCATATGTATATTTTGTACATTCTTACTATTTAAAGGCGCAGGACGAACAGATTGTTGCCGCCAGTACAGAATATTCAACGCATATTCATGCTTCCGTTGAGAGCGGGAATGTATTTGCATGCCAGTTCCATCCGGAAAAGAGCAGTGATATCGGACTTCAGATTTTAAAGAATTTTTCAGAACTGTAAAAATAAAAAGGATGGAGATTGGCGATGTTTACAAAAAGAATTATTCCATGTCTTGACTGTAAGAATGGCAGAGTGGTAAAAGGAACGAACTTTGTGGATTTAAGGGATGCCGGTGATCCGGTAGAGGTCGCATCCATGTATGATAAATCCGGCGCAGATGAGCTGGTGTTTCTGGATATTACGGCATCGAGTGACGGAAGAAATACAACGGTTGATTTGGTAAGGAAAGTGGCAGAACGTGTATTTATCCCGTTTACGGTTGGCGGTGGAATCCGCAGTATCGATGATTTTAAAGTATTGTTAAGAGAGGGTGCAGATAAGATTTCTGTTAATTCTGCTGCCATTATGAATCCACAGTTAATCAGTGATGCGGCAGATAAGTTCGGCAGTCAGTGTGTGGTGGTTGCGATTGACGCAAAGCGTCAGGAAGACGGACACTGGAGTATTTATAAAAACGGCGGACGGGTTGATATGCAGATGGATGCTGTAGAATGGGCAATGAAGGCTGAAAAGCTGGGTGCCGGAGAGATTCTTTTAACGAGTATGGACTGTGATGGTACAAAAGCAGGATACGACATTGAGCTGACCCGTACCATAGCGGAAAATGTTTCTATTCCGGTGATTGCATCAGGCGGTGCCGGTAATATGGAACATTTCTATGATGCATTTACAGAAGGCAAGGCAGATGCGGCACTGGCGGCGTCATTATTCCATTATAAAGAAATGGAAATCCGTGATTTGAAGAAATATCTTGCCGGAAAAGGCATTTCCGTCAGATTATAGGCAGATAATACATTATACGAATAAACACAAAAGTAGGAAAAGAGGCAGTGGAAACGATGAGTATGATAGATAATGACTGGCTTCCGGCAATTCAGGATGAATTTAAAAAAGACTATTACCGGGATTTATACCGGTTTGTAAAAGAGGAATATTCAAACACAGTGATTTACCCACCGGCAGAGGATATTTTTAACGCATTTCATTTTACACCGCTTAGCAAGGTCAAGGTATTATTGCTGGGACAGGACCCGTATCATAATGAACATCAGGCACATGGATTGTCCTTTTCGGTTCTGCCGGAGCAGAAGGATATTCCGCCGTCATTGCAGAACATTTATAAGGAACTGCATGATGACTGCGGCTGCTATATCCCGAATAACGGTTATTTAAAAAAATGGGCAGACCAGGGTGTATTACTGTTAAATACCGTGCTTACCGTGCGTGCGCATCAGGCAAATTCACATCAGGGACACGGCTGGGAACAGTTTACGGACGCGGTAATTCATGCAGTCAATGCGCAGGACAGACCGGTTGTATACATGCTCTGGGGCAGACCGGCACAGAGCAAAATTCCGATGCTGACGAATCCGAAACATCTGATATTAAAAGCGCCGCATCCAAGTCCGTTGTCGGCATACAGAGGATTCTTCGGCTGTAAGCATTTTAGTCAGGCAAATGCGTTTTTGGAAGAACACGGTATCGAGCCGATAGACTGGCAGATTGAAAATATATAAAATAAATAGTTAAAATCTTAAAATAAAACTCCCGGAGCATAGGGCAGATATGTTATCGTATTGCCATGTGTTCCGGGAGTTTTAGCATTAACGTACATCACATAAAAAAGAAAGATGCACCATAACAAGTGCATCTTTCTTTGATGTTACAGAAGCGGCGCAGTAAAAACAGCCGCTTCTTTTGATTTTTGTTAGATTTAATCGTCAAAATCTTCTTCTGTACCGGCGACAGCACCGATAACGGAAATCAGAACAACCACTGCGAAGATAGAAACCGCTACGCCGATGATTGGTCCTAAAAATAATAAAAAGTTCATGTGTTACACCAGCTTTCGTTATAAAATTATCAAACCACTTATAGATATAGTATACCCTTAATTTTCAGATTTTTCAAGGTTTTTATTTGCAGTTGCAAGCATCAGCTTGATTCGGTTCAGCTGATTGACTTCGGAAGCACCCGGGTCATAATCAACAGCAATGATATTAGCTTCCGGGAATGCCGCACGCAGCTCTTTAATAACACCTTTACCGACAATGTGGTTTGGCAGGCATGCAAACGGCTGACAGCAGACAATATTACCGGCACCGTTGTGAATCAGCTCAATCATTTCACCGGTTAAGAGCCAGCCTTCACCCGTCTGGTTACCTAAAGAAACTAAATCTTTGGCAAGGTTTGCAGTTTCCTGAATCGTAGCAGGCGGTGTAAAACGCTTGCTTTCTTTTAATGCCTGTTTTGCACCCTTTCTGAACCACTCAAGCAGTTTAATTACAGAATTATTGATAAATGCAGACTTCTTTGAAGCACCGAGGTAGTCTTTTTTGAAGTTTGCATTTTCTGCGCAGTACAGCAAGAAGCCCATTAAATCCGGCATAACCGCTTCCGCGCCTTCTGCTTCCAATAAGTCAACAAGATAGTTGTTGGCGGCAGGCATGAATTTTACAAGAATTTCTCCGACAATACCGACTCTTGGCTTTTTAATATCCAGTAATTCAATCTCATCAAATTCTTTAACAATACTGCGGATATTTTTATTAAATTCACGCATGGTAACCTTATCCTTTGTCAACTGCCGGATACAGATATTCTTCCATTTTTCATGCAGGGCATTCACAGAACCCGGTACTTTTTCATAAGGACGGGTACGGTATACGACGTTCATGAATACATCGCCGTATACAACAGCCTGCATGGCTTTCTTTAACATTGGCAGTGAATATTTAAAGCCGGAGTTGGACTCCAGACCCTGCGCACTGATAGAAATAACAGGAATATATTCCAGTCCTGCCTTTGTCAGCGCACGGCGGATAAATCCGATGTAGTTAGAAGCGCGGCAGCCACCGCCGGTCTGTGTAATAACAATCGCGGTTTTGTGTAAATCGTATTTGCCGGAAAGTACGGCACTCATAATCTGTCCGACAACCATCAGGGACGGATAGCAGGCATCGTTATTTACATATTTCAGTCCGATATCAACAGAAGATTTGTTATCGTTGTCCAATACTTCAAAATTGTAGCCGCATGAATTTAATGCCGGTGCTAACAGTTCAAAGTGAATCGGTGACATCTGCGGACACAGAATGGTGTAATTTTCACGCATTTCAGGCGTAAATTCCACACGTTCAAATGCGGCAGATTCAATCTTTCTGTGATAGTGTTTTTTTTCGCGTACGCAGTGCGGCGAAGCAGTGAACGGACACGGATTCTTGCAGCACCGAGGTTGTTGACCTCATCAATCTTTAATACAGTATAAATCTTTCCTGCCTTTGTTAAAATATCATTAACAGCATCGGTTGTAACGGCATCCAGACCACAGCCAAAAGAATTTAACTGGATTAAGTCCAGATTGTCCTTTGTTTTACATAGCTTGCGGCGGCATACAGTCTTGAATGATACATCCACTGGTCCATAACAATCAAAGGACGGTCTACCTTGCCTAAATGGGAGATAGAATCTTCTGTCAGCACGGCAATCCCGTAGGAATTAATCAGTTCTGGGATACCGTGATTGATTTCAGGGTCTACATGGTATGGACGTCCGGCAAGGACAATACCGCGTTTTCCGGTTTCATCAAGGAACTTGATAACTTCTTCACCTTTTGCGGACATCTTCCTTGCACTGCATCATTTCCTTCCATGCGGCAGAAACGGCGGCAGTGACTTCGGCTTTCGGAATATTCGGAATTCCTCGCGTAGACGTTTTGCGAGAATTTCCTCATTTTCAAAAGAAAGGAAAGGATTGCGGAAATCAATGTGTTCCGTTATCAATTCTTCTACATTATTTTTAATATTTTCGGCATAAGACGTTACAATCGGACAATTATAGTGATTGTTGGTCTTATCAATTTCCTTATGCTCATACGGAATACAAGGGTAGAAGATGAACTTTACACCCTGCTTAATCAGCCATGAAACGTGGCCGTGTGCGAGCTTTGCCGGGTAACATTCGGACTCGGATGGGATGGATTCGATACCGAGTTCGTAAATTTTACGGCTGGACTGCGGTGAAAGGACAACGCGGTAACCGAGTTTTGTAAAAATGTAAACCAGAACGGATAATTTTCATACATATTCAGTACACGCGGAATACCGACAACACCGCGGACAGCTTCACTTTCGGAAAGCGGTTCATAACCAAATAAACGTTTTAACTTATAGTCAAACAGGTTTGGTAGTTTTTCGGTACTCTTTTCCTTGCCAAGACCACGCTCACAGCGGTTACCGGTAATAAACTGGCGGTTGCCGGAGAATTTGTTAATGGTCAGATAGCAGTGGTTGGTACAGCCCTGACAGTGGGTCAGTTTTGTTTCGTAGGTTAAGCTGTTAATTTTATCAATAGACAGCATAGAAGAATCCGAAATGCCGTCATAACGTTCCCTAGCAATTAAAGCGGCACCGAAAGCACCCATAATGCCGGCAATATCCGGACGGACGGCATCGACACCGGTAATCTTTTCAAAGCTGCGCAGAACAGCGTCATTATAAAATGTACCGCCCTGTACAACGATGTGCTTTCCTAAATCGCCCGGGTCTGAAATCTTAATAACCTTGTAAAGTGCATTTTTAATAACAGAGTAGGCAAGACCGGCAGAAATATCGGCAACTTCAGCACCTTCCTTTTGTGCCTGCTTAACCTTGGAATTCATAAATACGGTACAGCGTGTTCCCAAATCAATCGGGTGCTTTGCAAACAGAGCTTCCTTTGCGAAATCCTGTACACTGAAATTCAGGGACTTTGCAAAGGTTTCAATAAATGAACCACAGCCGGAAGAACATGCTTCATTTAACTGTACGGAATCAACGGTCTGATTCTTAATCTTGATACATTTCATATCCTGACCGCCGATATCAATAATACAGTCAACCTCCGGGTCAAAAAATGCGGCGGCATAGAAGTGGGAAACTGTTTCTACTTCGCCTTCATCGAGCATCAATGCAGATTTAATTAATGCTTCGCCGTATCCTGTTGAGCAGGAGTGGACAATCTTTGCGCCCTGTGGAAGCCGGTCATAAATTTCACGGATGGCACGGATTGTTGTTGCAAGCGGAGAGCCGTTGTTACTGCTATAGAAAGAGTAAAGAAGCTTTCCGTCTTCGCCGACAAGGGCAACCTTTGTCGTTGTTGAACCGGCATCTATACCCAGATAACAGTTTCCGCGGTATTCGGCTAAAGAGCGTGTTTCAACCTTGTGAGCGGCATGACGATTCTGGAACGTGTCATATTCTTCCTGATTCTTAAAAAGCGGTTCCATACGTTCTACTTCAAATTCAAGCTTAATCTTTCCCTGTAACCGTTTGATAATATCTTCAACGGGAACGCAGACCTCTTCCTTATAATTCATGGCAGAACCGACTGCTGCAAAAAGGTGTGAATGTTCCGGTGCGATAATTTCATCCGGTGCAAGGCTTAATGTTCTGATAAATGCAGCCTTTAATTCAGACAGGAAATGCAGCGGACCGCCTAAGAAAGCAACGTTTCCGCGAATCGGTTTACCGCAGGCAAGACCGCTGATTGTCTGGTTAACAACCGCCTGAAAAATAGAAGCAGATAAGTCTTCCTTTGTTGCCCCTTCATTGATAAGCGGCTGGATATCCGACTTTGCAAATACACCGCAGCGGGCGGCAATCGGATAAATGGACTTATAATTCTTGGCATATTCATTTAAACCGGAAGCGTCTGTCTGTAAAAGTGTTGCCATCTGGTCAATAAAAGAACCGGTACCGCCGGCACAGATACCGTTCATCCGCTGGTCAACACCGTTGGTAAAGTAAATGATTTTGGCATCCTCACCGCCCAGTTCGATTGCAACATCACACTGTGGCGCATAGTCCTGTAAGGCTGTCGATACCGCAACAACCTCCTGTGTAAACGGCACATTCAAATGGGTAGCAAGTGTCAGACCGCCGGAACCCGTAATGACAGGGTGAACATGAAATGTTCCCAGTTTGTCTACGGCCTTTTCCAGAAGCTGCTGTAATGTTTCCTGAATATTAGCAAAATGACGTTCATAATCAGAAAACAGAATCTGGTTATTCTCATCGAGAATTGCAATTTTTACGGTTGTAGAACCGATATCAATACCTAATTTATATGTATTCATAAAAACTAAGGCAAAAGCCTTCCTCCTTTATAAATTTAACGCATAATCCATATTTCTGTAAAAAAATGTCGAAAAATATGCAATCTTACCTATTATAATATGAATGAAAGCAAATTTCAACAAATCGTGATTTTTTAATATAAATTTAATGATGATTTGTCCCGGATTCATTGACAAATAAAGGGGTATTACTTATACTTTAAAATATAAGCCGAAAGCAAAAAGGAAAGGACTAGTTTAACGTTATGAAATGGTTCGATAAGTTAGAACGCAAATATGGCAGATATGCCATTCAGAATCTGATGAAGTACATCATTATCGTCTATGCCGTGGGATTCGTAATTCAGATTTTTTATCCGGCAGTCTATGAAGTGTACTTTGCATTGGATGCACAGGCAATTCTCCATGGACAGATCTGGAGAATTTTCACCTTTATTTTACAGCCACCGTCTACAAGCATTCTGTTCATTGTGTTTGTACTGTATTTCTATTACATGATTGGCACAGTGCTGGAACGAAGCTGGGGTGCATTTAAGTTCAATGTGTATTTCTTTTCAGGGGTAATTCTTCACGTCATTGCAGCTATTTTGATTTATCTGATTTTTGGCTACAATTACCATATGAATACGTATTACATCAATCTTGCCCTGTTTATGGCATTTGCCTATGAACAGCCCGACATGGAAGTGCTGTTGTTTTTCGTATTGCCGATTAAGATTAAATGGCTCGCATGGTTTGACGGTGCGCTTTTTGCCATTACAATTATCGGCGGATATGCGGTAACGTTTCTTCCATATAATATTTGGTACGGACTTGCATCCGTCGGACTGCTGGCAACGAGTGTATATGCGTGTTATGTACTGGCAACCGCTGCACTGGTTTCAACGTTAAACTTCATTGTGTTTATGCTGATTACCAGAAAGTCAAAGACGAAGAACCAGACACAGCGTAATTTTAATAAGGCAATGAAGACGGCAAAAAAGGCACAGCAGAATCCAAACCGCAATTTTAACGAGCGTTTTTATAATGCCAACAGTGAAAAGACAACATGGGAGAATGCAAACAGACCGTATCAGCCAAAACCTATGGGCGCGACAAAGCATAAATGTGCGGTATGTGGCAGAACTGAAAAAGACGATGAGAATCTGATTTTCCGTTACTGTTCAAAGTGTCAGCCAAGCCTTGAATACTGTCAGGAGCATTTATACACGCATATCCATGTGTCAAAACCGAAGCCGGATAATGTGATAAACATAAATAAGTAAATCAAAAGCTTTGAAAATGATTAAGAATTTAAAGCTCAATATGAAAAATGCATAAAATAATTAAGATAAAACAAAAAATACATTTTGTTTTTCGGATTGTTTTATGTTACAATATTCCAGTATTGATATTATTGACACTTTATGGCATAATTCGTAATTGTGCGTTGAAGTATTAATGAAGATAGAAAATATGAGAAAGCATATTTGGAGGTTATTATAATGAAAAAGACAAAATTATTTGTACAATGGGACCGAATACCAATGACAGAGAACTGATTAAGCAGTTAGCACTCAATGGTATGGATATTGCAAGATTCAACTTTTCTCATGGTGATCATGATGAACAGTCCGGACGTTTTGCATTAGTAGAAAGTGTTCGTCAGGAACTTAATATCCCGATTGCGACTTTACTTGATACAAAGGGACCTGAAATCAGAACAGGTGCTTTAAAGGATGATAAAAAGGTTACATTAAAGGAAGGTCAGAAGTTCACACTGACAACAAGAGAAGTAATAGGTGATGAAACAATCGGACACATCACATATGCAGGTCTGCCACAGGATATTGAAGCAGGCAACACGATTCTTGTTGATGATGGTCTGATTGAATTAAAGGTTACAAAGGTTGTTGATGGAACAGATATCGAATGCAGCGTTGTAAACGGCGGTGAATTAGGTTCTAAGAAGGGGGTCAACGTACCGAATGTAAGCATTAAGCTTCCGGGTATCACAGAAAAAGATAAGGACGATATCATTTTCGGTATTGAAAAGGGCTTTGATTTTATCGCAGCTTCTTTTGTAAGAAATGCAGCATGTATTCAGGAAATCAAGGAAATCTTATGGGCTCACGATGCAGATATTCCGGTTATTGCCAAGATTGAAAATGCAGAAGGTATTGCAAACATCGATGAAATCATCCGCGTAGCTGACGGTATTATGGTTGCACGTGGTGATATGGGTGTTGAAATTCCGGCTGAACAGGTTCCACACATTCAGAAGGAAATCATCAGAAAGTGTAATGCAGCTTATAAGCCGGTTATTACAGCAACACAGATGTTAGATTCCATGATCCGCAACCCGCGTCCTACAAGAGCTGAAGTAACAGATGTTGCCAATGCGATTTATGACGGAACAGACGTTGTTATGCTTTCAGGTGAAACAGCAAACGGTAAGTATCCGTTAGAAGCATTAAAGATGATGGCTAAGATTGCTGAAACAACAGAAAAGGATTTACTGGGTTCTGCCGTGGCTTCTAAGCTTCACAGCAAGAGAAGCATTTCAAGCGCTGTATGCAACGCAACAGTTCAGACAGCAGAAAACCTCGGTGCAAAGGCAATAGTTTGCCCGACAATTTCAGGTTTCACAGCAAGACTGACTTCCAAGTTAAAGCCAAACGCAGAAGTAATCGGCTGTTCACCTTATCCAAATGTTCTTAGAAAGATGCAGATTTACTGGGGCGTAAGACCGTTAAAGACGGCTCCGGAAACATCTACAGACAAGATTATTGAACATGCTCTTGAAGTAACTGAAAATGCAGGTTATATTACAGAAGGTGATACAGTTATTATTTCAGCAGGTATCGCAACAACATCTGCACCGACAGCGAAGAGAGGTTTAACAAATACAATGCGTGTTGTAACACTCTAATTTCAGATGACAATGCGTAATATGATTCATAATTGCATAAAGCTTTTGATCTGGATTCCGGTTCTTGTAACCGGAATCCTTATTACTAGTTTTTCGGCACAGAATGGCACACAGTCTTCGGGACTGAGCCGGAAAGTGGCGCAGACGTTTATACAGGAACTGGAAAATGTGCATGTAATATCCGTTGAGAGCAATGACCAAAGAGAGGTGCTGATTGAAAAAATGCAGTATCCTATCCGCAAGGGCGCGCATATGACGGAGTATGCCATATTTACGGTATTTACATATATTGCGCTTTTGACGGACGGTGTACGGCTTCCGAAACGCAGGTATTCTGCCCTGCTGACAGCGGTGCTGTTAGCCTCGTCGGATGAACTGCATCAGTGGTTTGTGCCGGGCAGGAGCGGTTGTGTCAAAGATGTCTGTATTGATACGGTAGGCGCAGTGGCGGCGCTGTTGGTGATATGGGCAGCAGGCACGGTCCGGAACAGAATCCGGACAAAAAGACAAAATGGATTAGTGCCTTAATACGGTATCAAAAGAATTGAAAATAAATTTGTAAAAAAATCATAAAAAATCTTGACAAATGTCAATATAGGATATATGATGTTCTAGTGTGCCGCTCAGTTAGGACATAAGCAGGTGTTTTACCTCTCCAAAACTGGCGAGTATTTAATTTAGGAGGTGCCATATGTACGCAATTATAGCAACAGGTGGTAAACAGTACACAGTTTCTGAAGGCGATGTAATCAAGGTTGAAAAGCTTGGTCTGAACGCTGGTGACACTGTTACATTTGACCAGGTTCTTTTCGTTAATAACGGAGAAGCTAAGGTTGGAGAGCCTACAGTAGCAGGAGCTTCAGTTACAGCAAGCGTTGTTGAAGAAGGAAAAGATAAGAAGGTTATCGTTTACAAATATAAGAGAAAGACTGGCTATCACAAGAAGAACGGTCACAGACAGGCTTTCACTAAAGTTAAGATTGACAAGATCAATGCTTAATGCAGGGTGATTGACATGACACATGCAGTCATCTTTGAAAAATCCGGCAGTCATGAGATTGTGGGATTTCAGACAGAAGGACATGCAGGCTACGCGGATGCCGGTTCTGACATCGTGTGTGCAGCGATTTCTGTTTTAGTAATCAATACAATTAATTCTGTAGAACAGTTTACGGACAGCGATTGTACGGTTACGCAGGACGAGGAGAATGCCGGAATTTATTTCCGTGTGAATTCTTCAAAGAATCCAAAAGAATTACAGGTGTTATTACAGTCACTGGTGCTTGGCTTAAGCGGTGTGGCAGAGGGTAATGCCGATTATTTATCGATTACATTTAAGGAGGTGTAACTAATATGTTAAATATGAACCTTCAGTTTTTCGCTCATAAAAAGGGTGTTGGTTCTACAAAGAACGGTAGAGATTCTGAATCTAAGAGATTAGGTGCAAAGAGAGCTGACGGACAGTTTGTTTTAGCCGGTAATATTCTTTACAGACAGCGTGGAACAAAGATTCTTCCGGGTGTAAACGTAGGACGTGGCGGTGACGATACATTATTCGCACTGGTTGACGGCGTTGTTAAGTTTGAAAGAAAGGGCAGAGATAAGAAACAGGTTTCTGTTTATCCAGTCGCTTCTAACGAATAATTTTAGTTTATTTGAGCTCCAAGTCTTCGGATTTGGAGCTTTTGTTTCATTTGTGTACTTTTAGTACTGTTTCATTTGTATTTTGGATTAGACAAGCCGCGCTGGCGGCGGAATGGAGTGAATATGTTTTCAGACAGAGCACGAATATTTATAAAATCCGGTAAAGGCGGCGACGGTCATGTAAGTTTCAGAAGGGAACTCTACGTTCCTGACGGCGGTCCGGACGGTGGTAACGGCGGCAGAGGCGGCGATATTATATTTTGAAGTGGACAAGGGGTTAAATACACTTGGCGATTTCAGACATAACAGCAAGTATATCGCACGAAGCGGCGAAGAAGGCGGCAAACGCAGATGTACGGGGAAAGATGGCGAAAATCTTATTATCAAAGTGCCGGAAGGTACGGTGATTTACGATGATGAATCCGGCAAGGTTATCGCGGATATGTCCGGTGAAAATATGCGTGAAACAATATTAAAAGGCGGCAGAGGCGGCAAGGGCAACATGAATTATGCAACCGCTACGATGCAGGCTCCGCAATATGCACAGCCGGGACAAGATGCACAGGAGTTGTGGGTGCGTCTGGAATTAAAGGTCATTGCCGATGTAGGTCTGGTTGGTTTCCCGAATGTCGGTAAATCCACACTGCTTTCGCGTGTAACCAATGCCCGACCAAAGATTGCCAATTATCATTTCACAACGTTAAATCCAAATCTTGGTGTTGTGGATTTAGACGGCGGCAAGGGATTCGTTATTGCCGATATTCCCGGACTGATTGAAGGTGCATCAGACGGTATCGGACTGGGACATGAATTTTTACGTCACATTGAGCGTACCAAGGTTATTATTCACATTGTGGATGCGGCATCGACAGAAGGACGTGACCCGATTGCGGATATTAAGGCGATTAATGCCGAATTAGAGGCATATAACCCGGATTTATTAAAACGTCCGCAGGTCATTGCGGCAAATAAGATTGACGTTATCTATGATGATGGCACCGGTAAAAATCCGGTAGAGGAAATTAAGGCGGCATTTGAACCGGAAGGAATCAAGGTTTATCCGATTTCTGCGGTAACGGGAAGCGGTGTCAAAGAACTGCTCTACGCAGTCCGCGGACTGCTGGATACAATGGACGATGAGCCGGTTGTATTTGAGCGTGAATTTGATATGGAAGCGCTTTTGGATAATCCGAATGAGGCATTTTCTGTTGAAAAAGACGAAACAGGTACGTATCTGGTATACGGTCCGCGTGTTGACAGAATGTTAGGTTATACGAATCTGGAATCTGAAAAGGGATTCAGCTTCTTCCAGCGTTTCCTTCGCCAGACCGGTATTTTGGACGAATTAAAAGCACTGGGAATTGAAGAAGGCGACACAGTAAGAGTCGGCGAATATCTTGAATTTGACTATTATGATTAAAACAGCGCCATAAAATGTGGCAGAAAGGCAGTAATTATGACAAGTAAACAGCGTTCTTATTTAAAGGGACTAGCAATGACCATTGATCCGATTTTTCAGTTAGGCAAATCCAGCCTGACACCGGAAAATACAAAGGCAATCGAGGAAGCTTTGAATGCAAGGGAACTGATTAAAATCAATGTATTACAAAACTGTGCGGACGATCCGAATGAAATGGCACAGATTTTAGCAGAGCGTACCCGTTCACAGGTCGTTCAGGTTATTGGAAAAAAGATTGTATTATATAAGGAATCAAAGGATAACAAAAGAATCGAACTTCCACCGGCGAAAAAGGCAGGAAAATAATGAAATCCGCAATCGGTATTATGGGTGGGACTTTTAATCCGTTTCATAACGGACATTTACAGCTTGCACTACAGGCATACCGGCAGTTTGAACTTTCAAAGGTGCTGGTCATGCCGTCGGGAACACCGGCACATAAAAGTACAAAGGAACTGATTGCAGCATCACACCGCTGTCAAATGGTATCCGGAGCCATTGCAGATTATCCCTATCTGGAACTGTCGCTTTTAGAAGTTGAGCGGAAAGGAAATACGTATACATCAGATACGTTAAAGGCTCTGCACAGACAAAATCCGGACCTGAAAATTTATTTTATTATCGGTGCGGATTCCCTGTTTGATCTGCCGAAATGGCATGAACCGGAATATGTGATGCAGCATTGTATTTTACTGGCGGCGAACCGTGATGTACACGCAAAGGCGGAACTGGCAGAACAAAAGCGGATGCTGGAGAAAAATTATGGGGCGGAAATTGCATTTTTAAAGACACCGGATATGCCGTATAGTTCAACCGATATCCGAAAGAAGCTTCAGGCAGGAGAATCCGTTGACGGAATGCTTCCTAAAACGGTTGAAAAGTATATCAGAGAACATCATTTATATCAGTAATGGCATGAAAATGTCTGCGGAATGGTGATAATGTGAAAAATAACGCAGATGCGCTTATTTTTCACACGGAGATTTGCTTCTGAGCGAAAACAAATCTCTCTGATTGCAGATGAGAAATCGCCTGCGCGGATTTCTCATCACAGCTTCGCGACTAAGTCGCTCAGGAATGAGGATAGTATGGATAATTCGTATATTGAAGATTTACGCAAACAGGTCAAAAAGGCTTTAAAAGAAGATAAAATGCGCTACCGTCATACATTAGGCGTTGCGGATACCAGTGCGTGCCTTGCCATGCGATATGGCGTGGATATGCAGAAAGCTTATATTGCAGGGCTTCTGCACGACTGTGCAAAATGTGTCCCGGATACGGTCAAGTTAGAGGAATGTAACCGCTATGGTATAGAAGTGACTGAATTTGAAAAGAATAGTCTGTATCTGCTCCATGCAAAGCTGGGGGCGTATTATGCAAAGGAATTGTACCATATCGAAGATGCGTCCATTTGCAGTGCAATTTACTGGCACACAACGGGACATGCGGGTATGACAAAGCTCGAAGAAATCGTCTATATCGCGGATTATATTGAGCCGTACCGCAACCATGCGCAAAATCTGGATACAATCCGTCAACTTGCTTTTACCGATTTGGAAAAGGCGATTTATCAGGTGACAAAAGATACACTTGCGTATTTAAAGAAAAAAGGCGGAAGTATCGACCCGGCAACGATTCAGACGTATGAATATTATCAGAAATTAGTTGAAAAAGGAGAAAAATAAATGGCAGAGAAGAATGCAAAAGAAATGGTGAAAACAGCAGTCGCTGCATTACAGGATAAGAAAGGCGAAGATATCCGTGTGATTGATATCAGCGGCGTAACCGTCATTGCAGATTATTTTATTATTGCAAGCGGTTCTAATCCGAATCAGGTGCAGGCACTTGTAGATAACGTAGAAGAACAGATGTACAAGGCAGGCTATGACGACCCGCGTGTAGAAGGCTATAATACCGCGTCATGGGTGCTTTTAGATTACAATGATGTCATTGTGCATGTATTTTCACAGGACGACCGTCTGTTTTATGATTTGGAGCGTATCTGGCGTGACGGAAAAGAAATTGATGTGGATTCATTATAAAATGTTTTAGACAGTATAAAGTACAAAAGAAGCGTGGAAGTTCATCGGTTAATGAACTTCTGCGTTTTTTATTTATGCTTTAAATGCAGTAAAAGATATTTTAAAAGTCTGGTTACAATCGGGCAGAGCGTGGACGCAAAGTTGAAAATGTAACAGATAAAATAAAAAAAGAATGCAACAATTTGTTATAAACTGTTGCATTCTCATCGCTACATAATATAAATCGGTCTTTAATAAAAATACTTTAGCCTTTTTTGAAAAAAATTTAAAAAATTTTTTAAGTGCGTTTATCAGCCGGTTTCTTCGCGTTTTTTATAGATTTAAATGCAGAAAAACGTCATCTTTATCATCTTGTTCAATTCCCAGATACCGTTTTGTAATGGCATAGGACGAATGGTTGTAAATATCCATCAGAACCGCAGGCGGCGTGCCGCATTTCCATGCGTGATAACCGAAGGTTTTACGCATAGAATGGCAGGACAGCTTATTTTCAAAATGAAGCTGTTCACTGGCGTGCCGTATAATGCGGAAAGCCTGTGTACGGCTTAGATGCTGGTCACTGCTTCTTCCGGGGAAAATGTAGCTGTTTGCAGTAACCTGTCCAAGACTGTTCATATAACAGCAAAGTCCCTGGGTAGCATTTTGGTTTAAAGCAATCCGTGTTTTCTTTCCTGTTTTTTGTTCCTGAATGGAAATGTGTGTTAAAAATGAGCTGCGTTCAAAAGAATATACGTCCCTCCATCGTAAATCCAGTAAATCACTGATTCTTAACGCAGAATTAATGCCGAGGCATATCAGCGCGTAATTGCGCAGATTCTGCTCTGTTTCATAGTAATAATTCTTTAATTCTTGTAATTCATTCCTATTTCTAATAGGTTGTGATGTACTCATAGAACCCCTTCCTGCCGTATGCACGGCAATTCTTTATTATACATGTAACATTTTATAACAAATTGTTGCATTATGGCGCAAATGGAGGAAAAAAATCCCTTCGGAAAAACAAGGAGGTAAGTGTGAATAATCCTTAAATTGAAGATTATTCACACAGCAATTTGTTTCTGAACGAAACAAATTGACATAATGATAAAAACAAGGAGGTTTGTATGTTAAAGCTTACGTTAAGACCGGGTGAGTTTATTGATATCGGTGAGAATGTCCGTGTGATTTTTTCAGGCGGCTCGGCAAATAACATTCATTTGCTGGTAGATGCTCCGAGAGAAATCAATATTGCAAGAAGTTCAGCCAGGAAGAAAAAAGACACGACAGAACCGGGTGCAGGCAGATATTACAAGGAAAGTGGTATTTCCGATGAAGCACAGAAAGAGATTGTAAGTATTCTGATGCGTGAAAAACGTAAAATGCAGCCAGATACACACAGGAAGAAGCGTAAAACGCAGCAATACAGGAATACACAATAACAGCGGTAATATGCGGGTGAACCTAGGCGCCTGCTTATTATATAAATCAAAGGGAACGGATTTCCCGGAAAAACATTTTACACACATGGAGGTAAACAAATATGGTAGTACAGCACAATATTACAGCGATGAACGCAAACAGAATGTTAGGTGTTACAACAACAGGTCAGGCAAAATCAACAGAAGTTATCAAGCGGTTATAAGATTAACCGTGCTGCAGATGATGCCGCAGGTCTTCAATTTCTGAAAAGATGAAAGCAGATCCGTGGTCTTTCACAGGCTTCTGACAATGCAGAAGACGGTATTTCCTGCGATGCAGACAGCAGAAGGTGCTTTAACAGAAGTACATTCTATGTTACAGCGTATGAATGAACTGGCTGTAAAGGCTGGCAACGGAACAATGTCAGAAGATGACAGACAGAACGTTCAGGATGAAATTGACCAGTTAGTTGATGAAATCGACAGAGTTTCAGAAACAACAAAGTTCAATGAAACTTATCTGTTAAAGGGTGATGATACTGGTGCTAAGACATATTCAGCTTCTTATAAGACACCTGTTACAAATGACATTGGTTATGCGGCTAACAAAACAGCTGGTGATTTAGCATGGTATGCAGAAGGTGGGACTACGAAGTTAACACTTGATGAATTAAAATCGGATTATCTTGAAGTAGGAACAGATGGTAAAGTTGCATTAAAGAAAGGCAAGAAATTGTATACGGAAGCAGCTAATACTACTGATGAATATGGTGCTCAGTTAAATGACAAAATAGCAGCTGTAACAGATATACAGGCTGTGTTAACTGCTAAGAGTACGGCATTAACAAAGCAGGATGGAACTGCTATCACAGAAGCTGGTTTAGCGGATTACTTTGATGCAGATGGTACATATAAAGGTGGACTTTATAAAGCTGCAACTGCAGATGGTGCAGCAACAGAAGTTGGTGCAGAACAGATTGCAAATTATGTAAAAGTAACAGCTTCTAATGCAAGTGATTTATTGCTCAGTTTTCAGGTTGGAGCTGATACAACTTCTGAAAATAAGATTACTGTTACAATGCAGTCAATGAGTGCAAAGTCTATTGGTGTAGATCAACTGAAAGTAACAGGTAAGGATTCTACAAATGCAGATGCCGCTGTAAATACAATTAGCGATGCACTTGCAAAGGTTTCTAAGCAGCGTTCAGCTTTAGGTGCTGTTCAGAACCGTCTGGAGCATACAATTTCTAACCTTGACAACGTTGTTGAAAATACAACATCCGCTGAATCACGTATCCGTGATACAGATATGGCTGAAGAAATGGTTAGCTACTCAAAGAACAACATTCTTATGCAGGCAGGTCAGTCTATGCTTGCACAGGCTAATCAGCAGAATCAGGGTGTTCTTTCACTTCTTCAGTAATTTAAGTTATCTTAATGATTTAAATCATTTTAGCAATTTAAGTGATTTTAGACCTTTTGGCAGACGGTTCAAGCCTGCCAAAGGGTCTTTTCTATTATGAACAGTAATTATAAAAATATATAATAAAAGTATATTATTAATGCAATTTACTAATGCAATATAAATGATATTGTGTTACTATTTCAATAGAATATATTCTAAGAACGAATTTAAGCACGGCTTTTTATAAAGATTATGTGTTTAAAGTCTGATTTATATTTGAAATCTAAATATTTAGATTTCGTCTGTATTTTCTATCACGTTTTTTGGAATTTACTGCGGATTCTGAAATGTCCTTATGGATTTATTTAGACCCTATTATAATCCGTTTTCATTCCAAAAGATTTGAAAATTTTAGAAAATTTGTCAAAATGCTTGTCGACAATCCCACAAGTCCAGTATAATAAAAGAAAGGAACCAATGCATGGATAATACACCTTACGATGATGTATTCCGTACACTTTTAACCGACTGTACGGAGTTAATGATTCCGGCTGTCAATGAAATTTTTCATACGCATTACACCGGAAAAGAAACCATCTGCCTGCTGCAAAACGAGCATTTTATTAAAATGCCGGACGGCAGTGAACAGGAACGGATTACGGATTCCAGCTTTGAAATTATCAGTAGTAAAGAAACACCGATACCACAGCCATTGAAAAATCAGCTTTACGGCGGCTCTGCCGGCTATAATACAGCACAGCGCAAACGATATCACATTGAATGTCAAAGTACGGAAGACGGCAGTATGATTGTACGAATGTTTGAGTATGATACACAGCTTGCATTAGAAAACAGAGAGTTTATATCAAATATTTTGACAGTACAATTCCCTGATTCAGCGATTGTGTCGCTTAGACATACTAAAAATACGCCCGAAGAAATGACAGTTAAAGTCTTAACTCCGGGCGGAAGGGTATCCTATACCGTGCCGGTATTAAAAATAAAACGTTATACGATTCATGAATTGTTTGAAAAGAAACTGTTTTTCTGATACCGTTTCATATTTTGCATATGAGAAAGATTTTAAAGAATTGGAAGAAAACAAAAAAAGTTAAAGCAGCTGGAAGCAGAATATGCTTCAATCAGGGAACGGCTTGAAATCGCTTGCCAGATGGGTGACTTGAACAGATATGCCAAAGCTGCTATTCTTGATATGTCACGTAAAGTCATAGAGCATCTTACTGTTAAATATAAAAATGTTGCGAAAGGGGTGAGCCGGACAATGGGTGGAAAAGTATTAAACTATGAAGCAAAAGATATCTTAAACCGCGGACGTGCGGAGGGACGCCGCGAAGGTGAAGCCAGTGGAATTCAATCGGTGAAGAACGAACCAAAATTCAGATTGCCACAAAACTTCTTAATATGGGGAATGACATAAAATCTGTCGTAGAATTAGCTGAATTGCCACAGGAAACCGTAGAAAAACTGGCGCAAAGTATATCAAAAGAAGAAAAATAAGCATCAGGGTGAAACAGCATTAAGTAACGGCTCTAAAGCATTACTGTTAAGCTTCCAGGTAGGGGCAGATACGACAAGTGAAAATAAGATTTCTGTAACAATGGATTCTATGAGTGCAAAGTCTATTGGTGTAGATGGAATTAAGGTAACCGGTTCAGATTCAACAAATGCTGATAAGGCAGTTGATACAATCAGTGATGCAATTAAGAAGGTTTCTAAGCAGCGTTCAGCTTTAGGTGCTGTTCAGAATCGTCTGGAGCATACAATTTCTAACCTTGACAACGTTGTTGAAAATATTAACATCCGCTGAATCACGTATCCGTGATACAGATATGGCTGAAGAAATGGTTAGCTACTCAAAGAACAACATTCTTATGCAGGCAGGTCAGTCTATGCTTGCACAGGCTAATCAGCAGAATCAGGGTGTTCTTTCACTTCTTCAGTAATTTGGATTATCGTAATAATCTTAGTTCCCTTGGGCAGACGGTAAAAGTCCGCCTGAGGGACTTTTTGTATATAATAAAAAATAAAGAAACACTTGCAAAATACAGACGAATATGTTATGATACATATACCGTAAGGCAAAAACAACTACAAAAAACATACATCTATGAAGCCTTTGCTGATATTAGGCTCAGGGCTTGGCAAATGCAAATGCATTTGTATCTATGGAATAACTCAATTCCAATTTTCCAGTATGAAATCGAAAATCGAATAAAGGGGGAGAAAGATTGAACGAAGAATTGAAAAAAACTGTGCGTGCAGTGCAGGGAATGGAACAGTACGATGAAAGTGTAAAACAGGTATTGGCACACAAAATCATACTGGCAAGTATTCTTGTACATTATTTTACTGGGACTTGCAAAAAACTTACCACCCTATACAGAGAAAAATAAACTGCACAGGCTGTTGGGGGCATTATTTACAAATGAGTTGACGGCAGATGAGAAAATCAGTATCATAGAATCAGAATATAACATTGAAGCGAAAAATGAATTGAGAAAGGATGTGAGGAAAGTGAGCGGATTAGGAGAAAGCCTTGTAGAAAGTGCGGCAGAAGAAGCATGGGAACAGCGTGAGATTAAGTTTATCATCAGTATGAACGAAAAAGGCTACACAATAGAGCAGATAGCCGATGTCACGGAAAAGAGCAGAGAAGAAGTCGAGGCAGTGTTGGAAAAAAGTAAATGAGATTGATTAAAAAATAAACTGATTTATAAATTTACTTAATAATATTGAAAGAGGGCTACCGCAATCCCACTAGCTTTAGACGGTGGGTTAAGGTAGCCGGAAGCGGAGGTTTGTGCTATGCTTGCGTTATGGGAATGTGGAAATCAAAAAACAGACACAAATATTTGTTACAGTATCATATTATTTTCGTATGCAAGTATAGAAAGAAATTGCTGATGTCAAAACAAATATCAGATGATATAAAGCAGTTTTCTTATGAGATATGTCAAAAGCATAAAGTCATTATCAGATATATGGAGACAGATAAAGGGGAAAGATGTCCAGTGGACATCTGCTATGACCCGACCGAAATGGAATGTAGACCCATATTCATTACATGATAGAAACAGAACCAACAATGTCTATCAGTAAAATAGTAAATCTGATGAAGAGTTATACAACATATCATATTTGGAAAAGATATCCGGATTATCTACGAAACATTTCTGGAAAGAACATACTTTTTGGACGGACGGATATTTTGTCTGCAGTGTAGGAAATGTTTCAGAAGAGATGTTGAGAAAATATATAGAAAATCAAGGGTAGGAAGGTGGCGACAGTGGGTGTTAAAAGCATATAAATACAGGATATATCCTAATAGCGAACAAAGAATTCAGATTGCAAAAACATTTGGCTGTTGCCGTTTTGTTTACAATCAGACATTGGCATATCGGAAAGAAATATACGAGAAAGAGAAAAAGTCAGTTAGTAAAACGGATTGTAATAATTACTGTAACAGAGAATTAAAGAAAGACTATGAATGGTTAAAAGAAATAGATAAATTTGCACTGACCAACGCAATCTATCAACATGGACGCTGCATATCAAAAATTCTTTAAGGAACATGCAGGATATCCGAAATTCAAGAGCAAACACGATACCCATAAATCATACACAACAAACTTCACAAATGGAAATATTGCGGTAGATTTTGAGACAGGGAAGATAAAAATGCCAAAATTAAAAGAGGTAAAAGCAAGGTTACACAGGGAATATAGTGGGTAGATTAAGTCAGCGACTGTTTCGCAGGTTTCCAGTGGAAAATACTATGTGTCCATACTTGTAGAAACGGAGCATAAGGAACTGGCACATACAAATCATAACATAGGAATCGATTTAGGAATTAAAGATTTATGTATTACTTCCGATGGAAAGTATATGAGAATCAAAAAATTATAAAAAAATGCGAGAAACAGCTTGTAAAGCTGCAAAGGCAACTGTCACATAAAGGAAAGAGAAGTAAGAACTATTATAAAACAAAGAAAAAGATAGCATTATGCCATGAGAAAATAAGGAATATAAGAAAAGATTATCTGCATAAAGTTTCACATGAGATTATCAGCGAAACCAAGTGATAGTTTCAGAGAATTTACAGATAAAAACATGGTAAAAATCATCATCTGGCAAAGTCATAAGTGATGTATCATGGTATGAGCTGACAAGACAGTTAGAGTATAAGGCAAAATGGAATGGCAGGAAATACATCAAAATAGATACATTTTATGCTAGTAGTCAATTATGTTCTGTTTGCGGGTATCAGAATCCAGATACAAAAGAATTTGTCAGTGAGGACATGGATATGTCCGAAATGCGGAGCAGAACATGACAGGGATATCAATGCCGCGAAAAATATACTGACAGAAGGATTAAGACAAATAGCATAAAGAAATATATAGGGCAGGGACTGCCCAAATTAACGCCTGTGGAGATAGTAGGGAGCAAACATCCGGTGGATGTTTGTTCCTTGACCAGGTGGAGAAACGAGGTCGATGAAGCAGGAAGCCCATTGGCTTAAGACAATGGGTAGTTCACAATTACGGTCGAATATTGATAATATATTAAGCAAAAATTGGAAAATAAAAATAAAGTATTTTGATTGATTTTGACGGAATTCAATGATATGATACATCTACTCAAGTAAAAGCATACGTGTAAGATATATTACCCGTAGGAGAATGGAGAATCATAATCATGAAAAAGACAAACCACTTTATTACAGGCAGTTATTGTATTAGGCGGCTTTCTTGCCTTGGCATTTTATGCAATCAGTCTGGCATCGAGATACATCTTGCACTTTTGCAGCCTGGTTTCTTGCAATGGCTGTTGGAAAGAAATGGATTTTCCTATCAGGAAATGGAACATGCGGTCACGAAAGGCATTTATGACGGCATGAGCGCTATTTTAATCCTGCTGGCGGTCGGCGCTGGTCGGAACGTGGATTTCCGGCGGAATTGTACCCAGTCTGATTTATTACGGTCTAAAAGTAATACATCCGTCTATCTTTTACTGGCAACATTGATTCTTTGCAGTATTACATCGATTGCAACCGGTACTTCATGGGGAACAGTCGGAACATCCGGTATTGCCATGATGGGTATCGGTTCAGCACTTGGAATTCCGGCACCAATAACAGCCGGAGCCGTATTGTCCGGTGCTTATTTCGGTGACAAGCTTTCACCGCTTTCAGACAGCTGCGTATTGTCTGCGGCAATGGCGGATATTGATGTTATTGACCATGTACGCGGTATTTTGCCGGTATCATTAAGTGCATTTGGTATTACAGGCATTGCATTTACGGTTCTTGGTTTCCGCCTGGGCGGCGGCAGTGGATATGACACAGGTCAACAGCGTTATGGCGGCACTTCAGGAAAATTTTCATATCAGTTTATTCGCATTTGTGCCAATGCTGGTTGTTATTATTTTACTGATACTCAAAATGCCGTCCCTGCCGGTTATTTCATTTGCGGGACTTGGAATTGTATGGGGCATTATATTTCAGGGACTGACTCGGTAAAGGCGATTTCTACAGCATGGGTACAGCTTGAAATGAATACGGGAATCGAATTTATTGATTCACTGCTTTCACGTGGCGGCATGAACAGTATGCTGTGGTCGGTGGCAATTATTATTCTGGGGCTTGGATTTGGCGGATTACTCGACCGGATTGGTATTATTAAGGCAATCGCCGGAAAGGTTTATCAACATATCAACAATGGTGGAACGCTGACCGTATTTACGATTATTGTTGGATTTTTAGGTTGTCTGCTTGGCAGTGCAATGTATGTTTCACTGGTCCTCACCGAAAATCATGGCGGAAAAGTATGACGAAATGGGTTACAGCCGACGGGTTCTTTCAAGAAATGCTGAAATTGGCGGTACGCTGACAGCCGGAATGATTCCGTGGAGTGACAACGGTATTTATATGGCAACAATTCTTGGTGTTGCGACATTTGAGTATTTACCGTATATGTGGCTTTCATTTTCATGCATTGCATTGGCGATAATTTCGGTTTTAGGTCTGTTTATGTAAAATAAAATGCCGTTTAACGGCGGATTGGGACTATATGAAGAAAATATTATTAATTGCGACAGGCGGAACAATCGCGTCTTCTGAATCATCAGAGGGGCTGACACCGTCGATTGATGTAAAACACTGCTTACCTATATTCCGGAAATTGAGTCTATCTGTCATCTGGAGGGCATTTCCGTGATGAGGGTGGACAGTACCAATATGAACCGAAGCTGATGGCGCGGATTGCGGAAACGATAGCACAGAATTATGATGCATATGACGGTTTTGTTATTGCACACGGTACGGATACCATGGCATACAGTGCGGCAGGCATTACGTATATGTTAAAAATCTTGCAAAGCCAGTGGTGTTTACCGGTTCACAGATTCCGATAGAGGCATTGTATACCGATGCCAAAAGAATCTCTCGATGCGATTCGTTTTGCGTGTGAGGGTATCCGCGGTGTGTATGTTGCATTTGACGGAATTGTAATCAACGGTACACATGCCATGAAGATTAAAACAAGAAGCTCCGATGCGTTTAAAAGTATTAATTTTCCGGTGATTGCTGAGATTAAACTGGGCAAAATTACGTATAATCAGCTGCTTACTTATTCCGGGCATCTGGATAAATTAAGTGAGGAAATAACCGGTGATTTTGCAATAGATACAAAGGTCTGCCGGGATATTTTTGTATTGAAAATCTTTCCGGGAATCGGAACAGAGCTATTTGATTTTATCCGCACACAGTATAAGGGTGTTATTATTGAAAGCTTTGGTATCGGCGGAATTCCGAATGTTGATGAGGATATCGTGTCAAAGATACATGAACTGATTGAGGCCGGAGTCGCAGTTGTCATTACAACGCAATGCATTTACGAGGGAATTGACCTGAGTATCTATGAGGTTGGGCAGACTCTTGGACGGCAGAAGGTTATTGTTGCTGCAGATATGACGACAGAAGCTGTTGTGATGAAGCTGATGTGGGCGCTTGCACATTATGAGCAGATTGACGATATTAAAAGATACATGGAAACACCATATTTTGCAGATAGAAGTTATTAAACATGAAGACAGGTTAACGCAAAACAGACACCTATCCACTTTATTGTAGATGGGTGTCTGTTTTTTAATCAATATTGATACGGATTAATCCGATGACTTTTCCGATAATTTCGCAGGAATCTACAATAATAGGTTCCATAAAATCATTCTCCGGCTGTAAGCGGATATGTCCGTTTTCCTTGTAGAAACGCTTTACAGTAGCAGAGTCATCTACAAGCGCAACAACAATTTCTCCATTAGATGCGGTAGACTGCTGCTTAACAATAATCTGGTCGCCGTCATAAATGCCGGCATTTACCATACTTTCCCCCTTGACATTTAACATAAAGACTTCTTCTTTCGGAATAAATTCCGCCGGAATCGGAAAATAACCTGTAATATTTTCAACAGCTAAGAGCGGCTGTCCGGCAGCAACCTGTCCTATTAAAGGAACATTGACAACTTCACGTCTTGTCAGGTTAAAATTATCATCTATAATCTCAATCGCACGCGGCTTTGTAGGGTCTCTGCGGATATATCCATTCTTTCCAGGGTTTCCAGATGTGCATGTACAGAAGAAGTCGACTTTAAATTGACTGCCGTACAGATATCACGTACTGATGGCGGATAGCCCTTATTTAAAATCTGGGACTTAATATATTCTAATATTTCAGTCTGCTTTTTGTAATTCTGCCATATGCCATAGACCATAACCTCCATAAATTTATAGAACTATCGTAACATATCATGCGCAAAAATGCAAACAAATTTTCAGAACAATTTTTCGGAATATATGTTCGGTTATGTATTGACAAACATATGTTCAAGAGATATAATACAATCAATTCAAAAGAACAAATGTTTGAGTTTTATTGGAAAGCGAGGATACGATTATGAATGGTATGATGGCAGTTACAAAAAAAGAGCAGGTAAGAATTATAGCAGGACTTTTTTCACCGGCAGGAGTTATTGCGGCAGTCAGAAGGCTGGATATACGCATCATTCACGCAATTTTAGCAGCGGTCCTTTTAATTGCATTAACCGGTATTGGGGGAAGAATGATAATTGCAAATGCTTCTGTTAAAGAAGGACAGAATGCATTGGAACGGTATTATACAAGCATTACTATTGAAGATTGTGATACGTTATGGGATATCGAGGCACGTTACAATACAGGCGCAGAGAACAAAGAACAGTATATCCGCTCCATCATGCAGATGAATCATATGAGTTCTGATATTTTATACAGCGGACAGAATCTGATCATTTATTATTACGGTCAGCCACAGACGAATTAAAAGCACTGAAAAGAATATCTGCACAGAGGCGCCGCTGCGAAGAAGCTGTGTTTTGTGTAATGGAATTGCATCAGCTGTAATCAATTGGAAAACAAATCAAGTCATTGGATTTTCCGTAAGAATCGTGTATAATATAGAAGTATAACGATAAAGTCAGATAGAGTGAAATGGAGAATTTGTATGATGACATTTGAAGAATTAGGGGTGTCAAAGGCACTGACCGCTGTTTTAAATAAACGGAATATTACAGCACCGACCCCGATACAGCAGCGTGCTTATCAGCCGGTAACAAAAGGAACGGATGTTATCGGCTGTTCCAGCACAGGTTCGGGAAAGACACTGGCTTATTTACTGCCTGTGATTGCAACGATGCAGCCGGACAGCAAATATATACAGACGTTGATACTTGTTCCGACCCAGGAGCTTGCAGTTCAGGTGTGTAATGAAGCAGAATTGCTCTTTAAAGGCGCACAGCTGCCATATAAGGCATTATTTCTGATTGGCGAGGGAAATATTAACCGCCAGATTGAATCGCTTAAAACAAAGCCTTCACTGGTCGTAGGCACACCGGCGCGTATTTTGCAGTTAATCCGTCAGAAAAAGCTGCGGGTACATGATGTCAAGACACTTGTGATTGATGAAGCGGATAAGCTGATGGACAAGACATATTGTGAACAGATATTTGCAATCCGTAAATCACTGATGAAGTATACGCAGGTGCTGATGTTTTCGGCAAGTATTGATAAAAAGACACGGCAGATTGCCAATCAGATTACATATCATGCGGTTGTTTTAGATACAAAGCAAAAGAATGAAAGTCTGATTCCAAAAACGATTAAGCATATTTTTATTGTGACAGACAGACGGGAACGGATTGAAACTTTAAGAAAAATCGCTAAGGCGTTAAATTCAGATAAGGTCATGGTTTTTATTAATACCAGATATGACCTTGAAGAATCCTATCAGAAGCTTCAATATCATCATTATAATGTAGCTGCGTTATCCGGGAATCAGGATAAGCAGGAAAAGAAAACGGCAATTGAACATTTTAAATCCGGAAAGGTTCAGTATCTTTTGGCAACGGATGTTGCAGCCAGAGGTTTACAGATTGATAATGTTGAAACCGTGATTAATGTGAATCTTCCTGAAGAATCCAAGGAATATCTGCACAGAGCCGGTCGTTGCGGAAGAAACGGTCAGGAAGGATTATGTGTATCCATTATTACAGAAAATGAATTGAATAAGATTAAAAAGTATCAAAAAGAATTTAAAATCAATGTAGTACAGAAACGTTTATATAACGGAAAACTGGTTGCTAAGTAAGAAAATAAACGATAGACGGTGATTTATGTAAAAAGAAATATGAAACTTCGTTAAACTTGGGTTTAGCGAAGTGATATATTACAAAGATACTGTCTGCAATTATAAATTATGTTATATGAATGCTCCTCTGCTTTTTTGATTATGGAGGAAATATGGCCGAAACAAAAACATATGCCCAACAGCAAACGATAAAGTATACAAAAAAACTCAACGAATTACTGAAAATTCTTCCGTCGTTTTGTACAGAGTATTTTAACAGTCTTGAATATTCCAAGCAGCCCAGGACAAGGGTTGCTTACGCAATGGATATCAAGGGCTTTTTTGAATTTCTGATATGTGAATATCCGCAATATGCCAATTATGCAGTAAAGGATTTTACACTGGCAGACCTTGAAAAACTTAAAGGTCAGGATATTTCAGATTATCTGCGGTATGTAAAATTATATGATAAAGAAGGTAAAGAAGTCAGCAATTCAGAACGTGCAGCAAAGAGGAAGCTGTGTGCATTGCGCCGTTTTTATGCCTACTACTACCGTTATGAAATGATTGGGGAGAATCCAACGCTTAAAGTGGATATGCCAAAGATTCATGACAAGGCTATTACGCGTTTAGATGTTAATGAAGTGGCAGAATTTTTAGACAATGTGGAATCCGGCAATAAACTGTCAAAGGCACAGCTAAAGCGCCATGAAAAGTTAAAGACAAGGGATTTAGCGCTGCTTACACTGATGCTGGGGACGGGAATCCGTGTATCGGAATGTGTCGGGCTGGATATGAAGGATGTTGATTTTGACAATGATCGAATCAAAGTCGTCCGTAAAGGCGGTGCTGAAAGTTTTGTATATTTTGGCGATGAAGTTGAAGAAGCGTTATCTGCGTATATGGAGGAACGGAAAGAACTAAATCCAAAAGAGGGGCATGAAAACGCCCTGTTCTTATCTTCTGTCGGAAAAAGGCTGTGCGTGCGGTCAGTAGAACTTTTGGTGAAAAAGTATGCTTCTACTGTTACAACCGTAAAGCACATTACGCCGCACAAGCTGCGCAGTACATATGGTACGAATCTGTATCAGGAAAGCAAGGATATTTATTTAGTTGCCGACGTTTTAGGACATAAAGACGTCAATACAACCCGCCGCCATTATGCAGAAATCGTAGATGAAAATAAGAGAAATGCAAGAAATATCGTTCATTTACGCAGAGATTAAAACTACGAGCAGCTGTAAAATAAAAAATGCGAAAAACTGTAATCTGTCAATATACAGTTTTTCGCATTTTCTTTTATGCATTTTTTATTTATCTTCTGTTTTTGTCCGGTTTTTCCTTTTGAAAATTTTGACTATTTTAAATTATTATTGACCGGTGTTGTTGGTCGGATTAATCTGACTTTTGTTATCAGAACCGTTATTTGTGTTGTTTGATGAAGTTGAAGCTTCTGTGACAGCTGTTACAGGCTGTGAATTGGTTGGAGCTGGTGTCGTTGTATCGGTTTGTGCCGGCTGTGTCGCAGCGGCTGTTGCCGGAGCTGTAGTTTCGGCAGGCACAGTACTCTCCGCTTCATCTGTTACCGTTACATAACGGTAGTATTTTAAATTTGTACCAAAGCTGTCATTTAAAAAGTAAATGACTTTATATACACCGGGCGTTGATGTATCAACGCTTCCTGTAGCTGTGATATATGAAGTGATATCATTGTTATTTACATCTTTTGCGTAAACACCGGTCCAGATGTCAAAGTCTGAATTTAAAGCAACGGTACAGTCACGGGTTCCTGTCATATATGCAATTTTAGTATTGACGATGTTGTTTTCTGCATTATTTACAGCACCCTGATCTGTAGGGTCATATTTGGCATCTGCAGCAAGTGTTGTCAGTTCAGATAACCGGTTATCGAAGTTTTCGGTTGAATCTTCATATACTTTTACTTTGGTATTTAAACCACAGTTTTCATAAATCCATTTAGCATCGGCTGCGGTTAATGCAACAGAACCGACCGATGACGATTTACCCAGATTATTATAGGCACTGACAATTAGTGTCATTGTATCCTGCTTGGTATACGGTACAGAATGTAAATAGGCATTGTTGCCAAATTGTACCGTATAGTGTCCATAGACATTTGAATCAAACATTTTCCAGATAAATTTGTCAGTGATGGAAGTTTCACCGGTGGCAAGGGATTGCGGCACGGAACAACGGAATATCTGGAATATATTTGTAAATTCCCCGGTGGCATCCATTTTATAAACAATCAGATAATTCTTTGATTTATTAATCGCAAGCATATAGGACTGGTTATCGGCAATATAACCGGTTGTTTCTGTAGAAACGGAAACTTCATCCGATGGATTGTCCGATGTATTTTCATTATTAAACATAGAATGTATGGTACTGAACATAAAAACAACAGCTGCAGCGAATACAATCAATATAAATGTATACAGGGGCGCATGCCCGCGGAGCAGCCATTTTCTGACATCAATTTTTTTAATTCGTGTATATTCTTTAAATTCTTTTAAATTTTTTAAATCCATTTACTATTCCCTAAATTCTGATGAATGACAGATGTTTGATAAAACTGCAATTCAGCCATATATAATAGATATATATGGCTGAATCCGGTTATGCATTAGTTACTGTTTATTATTTTTTTCTTTTAATTCAATGTATTTTAATATTAAATCAATTGAACCATCGATACCGAGCTGACCGCTGTCAAGACATAAATCATAGCTCTTTGCTTCGCCCCACTTTTACTTGAATAGTAATTGTAATAGCTGGCTCTGCGCTTATCTGTTTTCTGGATCATGTCGGCAGCTTTGTTATCGCTTAAATCATAGAGCTTTTTAATACGCTGGATACGGACATCCAAATCGGCCTTAATCCATACGCTGACTGCAAATGGGTTATCTTCCAAAGCATAGTCAGCACAGCGTCCGACAATAACACAGGATTCTCTTTCAGCCAGTTTCTTAATGGTATCAAACTGTGCCAAAAAAACTTTGTGATTAATTGGCATATCCATGTATGAACTTGTATATCCCAAAGAATATGTGTCCATTACAAGAGAATATAAAAAGCTGTTGGTTGGCTTTTCATCCTGGGAAGCGAATAAATCTTCGCAGAGACCGCTTTCTTTTGCTGCAAGTTCTAATAATTCCTTATCATAGCATTTAATTCCGAGTCTTTCTGCAAGCTTCATGCCAATTTCATGTCCGCCACTGCCAAATTCTCTGCCTATTGTAATTACGGTTCTTTCATCCATATTTCCCGCCTCCTTCAAGTTATTTCATGGCTATATTATACAATAAATTGTCAGAAAAATCTATATTTTTACATAATTTTTATGAAATTTATTCTTCATAATGTTCGATATGAAACATGATATCCGAGAGAAAATCATGTATGTCCTGTGCGTTTTTGCTGGTGATAACACTGTATTCACGCGGGGTTACACAGGCAAGCCGCAGGCTTGCAGAGCCTTTGGCAGAAAGCATATAATTTTTATTCCATGAAGTGTTTTCAATAGCTTTTGCAACTTCCGGTGAGGGTTTATTTCTTGTTATGATAATAAAAGAAATATATGTGTATAGGTGGTGCTTTACAGGAAATTTGCCGTCACCGCGGACAAAATGCGGTTCAATGCGTTCTATCGCAAATTGTTTTAAAGCATTTAACTGTTCCATATCCAGATTATCAGAATTGATAAAAAATAAATGCTCAAAGGAATTCATCTCCCATAACCGGGATTCCTGTGTTGCACTCTCATATTTATTGTGTCTGTTATAACAATACGCATAAATGACAAATTTATGATTCTCAAACCAGTAATTGTGGTAAATATCAAAATAATCTGAAATGCTGTCCAGAATCAAATCTATAAATTCTTTCCTACGCATACTACTCTTCATTCTCCATTCCGCAGGCATTTTAATGCCGCTTTTTTTGTAAATCGGCAAGGATTTTGGTAAAGTAATCCGGCAGTGGTGCTTCAAACTCTACGTACTGCCCTGTTCTGGGGTGAATAAACCCAAGTACGCGTGCATGCAGTGTCTGACCGGTGAGCCGGTACGGCGGTTTTGCCGCAGTGTAGGTATCATCGCCAAGGAGCGGATGACCGATACTTGCCATATGTACGCGGATCTGATGTGTTCTTCCGGTTTCAAGCTGACATTCAATATGGGCAAAATGCTTGAAATTTTCGAGAACGCGGTAATGTGTCACTGCGCGTCTGCCATTCTTTTGTCAATTGCCATTTTTACGGTCAACCGGATTTCTGCCAATCGGCGCATCAACAGTTCCGGTTTCTTCCCGGAAAGCGTTGTAGCAGATTGCTTCGTATTTACGGGTATGGAATGAACGCTCAGCTGTTCGGCAATTTTACGGTGGGCATAGTCATTTTGCAGGCAACTAAGACACCAGTTGTATTCATGTCAATACGGTGGACGATGCCGGGCGAAGTTCCCCGTTAATACCGGATAAATGGTCTTTACAGTGATACATTAAGGCGTTGACAAGTGTACCGCTGGTATGTCCTGCCGCAGGATGTACAACCATTCCCTTTGGCTTGTTTACAACAATAATATCTTCGTCTTCATATAAAATGTCCAGTGGAATATCCTCAGCGGCAATCTCCTGCTCTTTCACTTCGGGAACATGAATTGCGATGATATCCCGGCATTTAATTTATAATTGGATTTTACATTTTTGCCGTTTACGGTAACACTGCCGTCCTGAATCAATGTCTGCAGATAAGATCGTGAAAAATCCCGTAAATTCTCTGATAAAAATTTATCAATACGTATTCCAACGGCATCAGAAGTATCGCTGTCCGCAGATACAGACAATGTGATTTTCTTACAGCCGTCTACGGTATCAATACCGCTATAAGAGTCTGTCATATCCGTAATGAATTCGTCCGGTTCATTTTCAATATATGCAGCATCCAAAGCTGCGTTATCTACAGGAAGTTTTGTGTTTTCCATACAGTTTAAGTGCCTCCAGTTATTAAAATTCTGCATAGCCGGATTTTTATAGTTTAGTTACCGGATTCCTGATTTTAATGTTTATTTGTACCGGTTTTCTTTAAAAAGCTAAAATCATCTTCTTTATAATAAAAGAATTAAAATGGCAAAACAGACGACAGATACCGTTACATAGATATCTGCAACATTAAAATAGGAAAATTAATCAGTTTAAAATAAATAAAATCACGGACATAGCCGAGTGTCAGTCTGTCGATAAAATTACCTAAAGCGCCCGATGCCAGTACGGTCAGTACGGCAAAAACGGAAGCATATGGCGTGTACGCGGCATTTTTATAATGACATAGGTAATAACGCCGACAATCAGAACCGTCAGAACCAGAAAATAGATTCTTGCACCGCTCATCATGCCCCATGCCATACCGGTGTTTTCCAGATAATAAAATTCCAGTACATTTTTATCAGGACGAAAGGGGAATTGCCTTTTAATGCCGAAACGGCAGCAATTTTAGTCAGCTGGTCTATAAGGCATAAAAGTACAATACCTAAAATATATCCCAAAAGTCCTTTTTTATTCAGATTTTTCATGTAATGCCTCATTTCTAAACGGGATGTTTTGTTATCGGATAATATCTGTCAGAGAACGTTTCATCTCGTCGTCTGTTACAGTTCTGTCAATGTAAGCATTTCCAATTTGTTTTAACAGAATGAATTTAATCTGATTGGCTTCCATTTTTTTATCGCTCTTTGAAACGCGGATGACATCATCAATGGAAATGCCGGTAACGTTTGTTGGAAATGCGTAGTCTTTAAACATCTGTATAGCATCATCATATTCAGCCTGTGTAATATGACCGCGGGTAACGGAAATGTTTAATGCGGCAATCATGCCAAGGACAACACATTCGCCGTGATACAGCTGGAAATTCATCAGTTTTTCGATAGCATGTCCCAGTGTATGTCCGAAATTTAAAAGTGCGCGGTCGCCCTGTTCTGTCGGGTCTAATTCAACCACTTCACGCTTGATATTACAGCTTCCTGCAATCATCTGTTCCAAAGCATCATAATCTTTTGACTGAATCTTTGCAGCATTATTCTGCAGCCAGCGGTAATAAGCTGCGTCTTTAATCAGCCCGTGTTTGATGATTTCACCGAAACCGGAATTAAACAGACGGGTATCTAAGGAAAGCAGTGTAGACATATTCATGTATACAAGCTTTGGCTGATGGAATGCGCCGACCATATTTTTATAAGCACGGAAATCCACGCCGGTCTTGCCGCCGATGCTGGAGTCGACCTGAGCCAGAAGGGAAGTCGGAATCTGGATAAATGAAATGCCACGTAAATAGGTTGCCGCTGTAAAACCGGTAAGGTCACCGACAACACCGCCGCCAAGCGCTGCAAGCATATCTTTACGGTCAAAATGATTTTCAATTAAAAATTCATAGAGATTCTGAACGGTATTTAAGTTTTTACTTTCTTCTCCGGCAGCAAATGTATAGACAAAAATCTGATTGCCGGTTGTTTCTAAAACTTCCTGAACGGCTTTGGCATATAAAGGTCCGACATTGCTGTCTGTTACAATACAGATTTTACGGCCGGTTACATTTAACCTGGAAAATGCAGTGCCAAGCTGTGAAAAATCTTTTTCAATGACAATATCATAAATCGGTTTTTGATCTAAATGAACAGTAATAATCTCTGACATAACTCCTCCTGATGTGTCTGTGTTTATTGGTAAGATACAAAAGAATACCGCCGATAATCAAAGACTATGGGCGGCACTTTTAATATTTACATTAAAATTTGTTGTCTGAACTGTTAAATGTTGAAAGGTCAATACCACCTGCCACCAGTTCCGGAATATCACCGGAAATATCAACATTCGGCGGTGTTACAAGGAATATGTAGTTAGTAATCTTTTGCAGATTGCCACGCATTGCATAGCATGAACCGGCTGAATAATCGATAATACGCTGTGCAATTTCAACGTGGATTCCTTCCAGATTTAAAACAACGGCCTTTCCGCTTAAAAGAGTGTCTGTAATCTCACTGGAATCTTCCATGGATTCAGGACGGATAACAACCACCTCAAGACCCCTTGAACCACCGGTTTTTAGCGGAACAACTTTTCTGCCTAAAGGCTTTTATCGTTTGTCCGGCTGTCTGAATCATAATCTTCATCGTCTTTATTTTATGGCTGCCTGAAAATAATTTCTTCCGGCAGACCCTTTGTCATCTTCGTCATCTTCGAATTCTTCATCGTAATCGTCGTATTCATCATAATCGTCTTCCCCGGTAAGTTTAAATACGTTCATTACACTGTTTAAAATACTCATTGTGCCTATCTCAATCTACTTATTATAGTTACGTGCTCCAAATATAGCCGTACCTACACGCACCATTGTTGCACCCTCTTCTACTGCAACAACATAATCATTTGTCATACCCATGGATAAAGTGTCCATATAGATATTATCAATGTTTTTCGCGTTGATGTCAACAGATAATTGCTTTAATTGTCTAAAATATTTACGATTTTCTTCAGGATTTTCGACAAATGGCGCACTTGTCATCAGACCCCGTATTTTAATGTTCGGAAGTGCTGCCATTTTTTCCAGTTCAGGAAAAACATTTTCGGGTGTAAAACCGAATTTGTTCTCTTCTCCGGCAACGTTGACTTCAATCAGAATCTCTGTGCAGACATCCTTTTTAACGGATTCTTTACTGATTTCTTCAGCAAGGCGCAGCGAATCTACAGAGTGAATCATTGTAACATTACCTACGATGTATTTGACTTTATTGCGCTGTAAATGTCCAATCATATGCCAGTGAATGTCCTTTGGAAGCCGGTCAATTTTTTCAACAAGTTCCTGAACGTAATTTTCACCGAATTCACGCATACCGGTATCATAGACTTCGCAAAGCATGTCAACCGGTTTGGTTTTGCTGACGGCAATTAATGTCACATCGGATGCACTGCGGTTTGCACGCGCGCAGGCTTCTTTAATATTTTTTTCAACGGTTTTAATATTTTCTGCAAGCATGAAAATGCCCTCCTTGTAATTGTTGTTTTAGTAAATCATCTGATTTGCCGTGTATTTACCGGCATCCAGTAAAATGTGGTCATATGCGGCGATACCATGGGAAAGCCCTTTTTCACAATGTAATATTCATTGTTGGAATCCAAAATCTCAACCTGTTCAAAATGGTATATCCTGTATTGACGCAGTATACACCTTTTAATTTTTCGATGGCGCCGATAACATAGCGTTCCGAAGAATCCGGTTTTACAATAATTGTACCTTTCTCAAAGTCATCGCAGCTTACGTAATAAACGGTATCGGTATTACGGTAAATATCAGCATCGACAAAGGATGTGGTCAGTTGTCCGGCTGAATCATACGATTCGCAGATAAATCCGGAATTGTTGCTGTTGCCACCGGTTGTCAGATACTCTTTTGGAATGGTATAAAATTCGCTTTCTGTCACGGCGGAAACCGGAATTTTCAACCCGGATTTGGAAGCTGTGACTAATTCGATATCCAGAAAACGTTCTGAGGCATATCGTATCATGTATTTATCCAGGCTTAATCTGCCATAATAATTACCGTCGTGGTTGACAAGTGAAAAATCTGCGGTGGTTGTGACGTTATCTTTTTTAAATTTAATATTTATTGTTGACTTGGAAGTTAAATCCATTTTATCAATATCACTTTGTGTCAGTGGAATTAAAATGTACCAGGATTCGTTGTTAATCAGTTTATAGGCAGGATTTCCGGCAACAACAAGCTCCTGTGCTTTTAAATTTGTCTTGGTATATTTATTTTTATCAAAGTCTGAAGGTGTAACAGTATCAGCAGTCAGGTCTTCATAACCGTCGATAGAATAGACAATGACACCTCCCGATTCCGCAGACACGGTACGGAATAAGTTCCGGCTTCCAGTATTTTCAATAATGGACTCTAAATTCGCCATAATGCTCTGGTTCATGGATTCAAGTACCATATAATTAATATCTGTTTTTAAATCGTACAAATCTGAAAAGTTACTGCCGTCATAACCGGTTTTAAAAGAGTTTAAAGTCGATTTAATATTGGCAAGGCTTTCCTTTGAAAGAGAATTTTCTTCGGCATTCGTATACTGTGCAAGGATATCTGATACGCGCCCGGTTTCATCGACGGTATAGACTGTGTCATTTCCTTTAATACGGGTGTTTTCACGCTGATAATAGTTAATATTGCCGGAGTATTCAGAACGGTATACAGCTTCGCTGCGCACGGCAATTCCCGTATAGGAAGAATTGGTAGTCAGTGAACCGGCTTCAACTTCGTATGTCTGTACTTTGGATTTGGAAAGATACATCACGATAAAACATACGATATATATAATAACAATTGCAAAAATAAGCCCCGCTGCTTTTGGTTTTCTGCGATATTTTACAACTTTGCGGTTGGATTGTCCTGCCATGGGATTCCTCACTTTCATCATTCTAATAATTACCAATATAATTTTTACTTTTTCAGCCACACTAATATCAGCACTAAATATAAGGAGGTCAGATAATGAATTCAAAAGGCTTTGATTATACAGCTTTGACGATTGTTATTATTGGTGCAATTAATTGGGGACTGATTGGATTTTTCAATTTTAATCTTGTATCATTCCTTTTTGGACAGACGGGCTGGATCAGCCGTATCATTTACGCGATAGTAGGACTTTGCGGCATTTACCTTGTAAGTGCCTACGGACGTATTACAGATATGGGGCATCAGTCCGTTTAACAGTATTGTAAAAAGACCAGCCGCAGACAACCGGAAGTTGTTTACGGTCTGGTCTTATCTGCTGAAAGTATTATTGATATATTTCACGCCATTCCATATCACCACGTTCCAGCGATTTAATCAGCAATTCCGCAGTTGCAAGATTGGTTGCAAGCGGAATATTATACATATCACACAGTTTACAAATATTATCAGAATCCGGTTCATGTGCAAGCGGATTAACAGCTTCGCGCAGGAAAATGACAAGGTCAATCTGGTTATGTTCAATCTGTGCACACAACTGCTGGTCACCGCCTAAATGTCCGGTTAAAAATTTGTGAATAGACAGATTCGTGACTTCTTCTATTAATCTGCCGGTTGTACCGGTTGCAAACAGCTGATTTTTATTTAAAATCCCTCTATATGCGATACAGAAATTCTGCATCAGCTTCTTTTTTGAATCATGCGCAATTAACCCAATATTCATAAGTACCCTCCATATTTGTATTTGATTAAATTTTAACCTCTGAAATCATCGGCAAATATTTCATCATCCCGTTCCACATTGCGCTGCAGGGAAACATTTAATACAACGCCCATTGAAATGTATGCAGAAACCAAAGATGTAAGACCGTAACTAAAAAAAGGTAACGGCTGTCCTGTGTTTGGCAGTAATTGTGTTGCAACTGCAATATTTAATGCACTTTGAAAACCAATCTGTGCGGCAACACCGCAGCAGATTAGGCGTCCGGCAAAATCCTTCGCCCTTACAGCTGCAATTATACACTCAATTACAATCCATGACAACAAAAGAATTGCCATACAGCAGCCGATAAAACCCAGCTCCTCTCCCATGACCGCAAAAATAAAATCAGTGTGGCCTTCTGCAATATAGTGGGCATTATTTAAGGAAGAAGGATCATCATTGTTAAGTCCTTTACCGGAAAGCTGACCCGAACCGATTGCCTGTACGGAATATTTCTGCTGGTAAGCACCATCTTCATTATTTTCAGGTTCAAAGAAAGTCATAATACGGTTTCTCTGATAATCTTTAAGCAGCTTCTGATTTGGATTACTGATATAGATACCCAGAATAATGGTGACAGGCACTATACACAATAAAGCAATGCCCATAATCCGGTAACTTAAGCCTGCACAGAATATAATGGTAAACAAAATTAATGCCAGCAAAATGGTGGTTGAAAGATTTGGCTGCATTAAAATCAGTGCAATGGGAACCAGCAGTAAAACTGCCAGTACAATTAGAAAACGTGCGGTATTGAGCCGGTCTTTATACAGCGAAATCAGTTTTGCCGTAAACATAATCAAAAGTATTTTTGTCAGTTCTGAAGGCTGAAAACGGAAACCGCCAATATTAATCCATCGCTGGGCTCCCTTGCTTTCAGAGCCAAGAGCCAGTACAAGCACCAACAGGACAAAATTCAGGGCATACATAATCCAGTAAAAACGCAATAACCAGTTATAATCAATCAGTGATACAACTACCATGACAAAAAGTGAGAGGAGAAGTCCCGCACACTGTTTGATGGTATAGGATGAATCGGCACTGTTAATGACGGCAATACCGTAAACGGATGTCACGATTAACAGGATTACAAGTCTGAAATTATAGGAACGCAGCTGGTATTTTTTAAACATAATACTCCTCTTTGTTATTTGTCACTGTTACGGATGTCCTTGATTGGAATATTTGCAAAAAGTGCAGGAACAGAACCGTTGTTGGAATCGGATTCTGTTGATGTAATCTGGATATCCAGTCCCTCCGCATCAATCACCATATATTTTGATATTACTTTAATAATATCGTTTTTAATCATCTCCATAACCTCAGGCGAACAGTTTGCCCGGTCGGATACTAATAAAAGCTTAAGTCTGTCTTTTGCAACATCACCAGAGCCTTTTTTCTTGAATAAATCTAATAAGCTCATTTATTTCCTCCATATGACTGCGTCATTTTCCTACTTTTTTTCTCCTTTGAATAAAGCAGAAAGTTTTTTAAAGAAGCCGCCCTTGCCGTTTAAGTCAAGAAATGGAACTTCTTCCCCAATAATTCTGTGGCAGATGTTCATGTAAGCCTGTCCTGCCATGGTATCGTCACCAACTAAAGGCTGTCCTTTATTGGTAGCTACAACGATATTTTCATCGTCCGGAACGGCACCGATAACATTTAACTGTAAAATGTCGTTGACATCGTTGATAGACATCATTTCACCGCGGTTCACCATATCCATGCGGATTCTGTTGACAATTAAGTCTTCATGGTCTTTTAAACCATGTGCATCGAGTAAGCCAACAATTCTGTCGGCATCGCGGATAGCTGATACCTCCGGCGTTGTAATGACTAATGCCCTGTCAGCACCTGCAATAGCATTCTGGAAGCCCTGTTCAATTCCGGCAGGACAGTCTAAAATGATATAGTCAAATTCTTCAGGATCATTTTTTAATTCATCTAAAAGCTTAATCATCTGTTCCGGTGTAACAGCAGACTTATCACGGGTCTGTGCAGTTGGTAATAAGTACAGCTTCGGACATCTTTTATCTGTAATTAATGCCTGCTTGATCCGGCAGTTGCCTTCTACAACATCAACGAGATTGTATACAATACGGTTTTCAAGTCCTAATACGACATCCAGATTTCTTAATCCGGTATCGGTATCAATCATGACAACTTTTTTTCCAAGTTTGGCAAGTCCGGTACCGATGTTCGCTGTTGTTGTTGTTTTGCCGACACCGCCTTTACCGGATGTGACAACGATTACTTCACTCATTTCTTTCCTCCAAAACTTTATCAATATTCTATTATTATGCAGATTTTTGCGATGAAATCAATAGTATTTTAGCAATTTATCCGAATATCCTCAAAACTTCCGGACCTAAATCTTCTATGTAAATGTTACTGTCATCGACATAAGCAATCTTAGGCGCAATGCCCTTGCTTTTTTTGCGTGGTGCAGAATCTGAACTTCTGGCAATGACTTCACCGATCTTAATCTGCATCGGATTCATTTCCAGTGCGACGACAAAGCAGTCTTCATTGCCGCCGGCTCCGGCAAATACGTTGCCACGCAGACTGCCAAGGATAATGACACTGCCGCCTGCAATAATTCTGCCGCCAGGATTCACATCACCGAGTACGATAATACTGCCTTCCGTTTCAAGTACCTGACCGGAACGCAGACAGCCTTTGTAGAACTGACCGTCATTTGTACCGGTCTGCGCCGGAGCTGCCACAGCACCGGCAGAAACCGTCTGATCAATGGCGGCCTTAAAAACGGCATCCTGTGCTTCATCATGGTCGATAATACAGATAATATTTAACTGTGATACGTTGGCAATAATGTCTAAAACTTCCCGCTGCTGTTCATCGGATAACACCCGGCCTTCAAAACCGAGTGCCATATCTGCACTGCCAAAAACTTTGCGGATGCTTTAAATTTTTCCTCTATCTGAACTTTTAAATCTTTAAATTCAGCTTCTGCGTCGAGTACAACAATAATCCCATGTTTGTTGCCCTTAATAACAACCGGTTGACTCACTATACTAATCTCCTTTTCATATTTTTATTCACACTAAACTCATTCCACAGGCATTTTAATGCCTGCGGAATCGCTGGACTGAATTTATTCAGTTCTGCGATAAGAGCGGCTTTGTGCCGCAAGCGGCACTAAGCGCAACGTCAAGTTACACTTGACGTGTCAAAATCTTAGATTTAAGGATTTTTGACACTAGACACTAGTTTCTTGGATACAGACTGTAATAAATATTATAAACGGCTTTTCCAAGTTCCGTATTTCTTGCAGAATCGTATCCATGCGGCAGAACGATTGCCATGGCAATTTCCGGATTTTCGTAAGGTGCATACGTAATCAGTGTTGCATGGTCAGGTTCTGTCAGACGTTCCTGTGCTGTACCGGTCTTTGCTGCGATAGAAAGTCCGGATACTTTTAAGGATGAATAACTGTCACCGGCCATTTTCATGCCGGTGTGAACGGCATCCCATGTAGATGAACTGATGTTCATTACATGATCTACTTCTGCGGAATTGTCACGGATCAGCTCTCCGTCGTGGTCAGTAATCTTATCAACAAGTGTCAGATTATAACACGTACCCGAGGTTGCAATCGTTGTAACATAGCGTGCCAGATTCAGACAGCTGAACTGGTGGTTACCCTGTCCGATTGCTGATGCAATAGAGTTTACGGAAGAAGCATGTGGTGTTTCTTCGTAAATTTCAATACCGGCTTTCGTTGCAAGACCTAAATCTTCTGCATAGCGCTTTAAGATATTCGTTCCGGTTGTACTGTTATAAGAACCTGTTTTACTGCATGCAAGCTTGTAGCCTACATTATAAAAGTATACGTTACATGAATCCCTGATTGCGGTTGTAACGGTTTCACCGCCGTGACCGGATAATCTCCAGCACTTTGGAGAAGGTGTTACTTCTGTAAATGCACCGGAACAGTTAAATACTGTGCCGGTTGAAATAATACCGGTATCCAGTCCAGCAATAGAGGAACATGGTTTAAACGTAGAACCCGGTGCGGACTGGGACTGGGTTGCCCAGTTGAAAAGCGGTTTGGCATTGTCGTTAGACAGCTTGTTGTAATATTCTGTATCAATCGTACCGGATAATTTGTTATTATCGTAGCTTGGGTAAGAAACCAGCGCTAAAATATCGCCGTTGTCCGGGTCTGTGATGACACAGGAGCCGGAGCAAGGCTGCAGGGCAAGCTCACCCGGTGTAATTTTCTTGGTCTGAATGGCATTGTACATAAAATCATAAGCGGATACAGCACCGGATGAAAGGGAGGCATAAGAGCCGTCATCGGTTAAATAGCCCTGCTCATATAACAGCATGCAGACCTGTCTGCCGGAAAGCTGTTCATTCTGAATCATGTATTTGTACAGTTTCTTAAAGAATGCTGTGTCTGTCTGCAAATTGGACACAATATAGTCTGTCAGAAGTTCGTAGGATTCTTCCAGACTGGTATAAGACTGTGAAGTCAGTGCAGACATATCAATCCAGCCGTTTGAAATACTCTCCGTCAATAGCTGTCGGATGCTGACAGAATTGCTGTCTGTCCATGCTGTGTATACATCATTGGATGTATCAATGGAGTCTTTATTTAAAACACCTTCGTTCATCAGCATTTCATAGACATACCATACATAAACCTGATTTTCCTCTGAAAGGCTTCCATACGGTGTATTGCCGTCTAAGAGTTCGGAAGACAGCCAGCTCATGACAGAATCCTGTTTTGATAAAAATGAACTGTATACACTGCGTTCATTCTCCGTGTCTCCTTCTGCAATTTTAGACATTGATACTAAATTATTGTCAATCAGCGCAAAATAAACTTCCTTAATCGGAATGTATACGTGGGATACATTTCCGGTTGTAGAACTATAGGCGTATTTCGTATCGTTACTGACAATGTTGGAAAGCAGAATTTCTACCAGCTTATCTTCAATTGCCGTATAAATCTGCTTTTGCAGATTTACATCAATGGTCAGGTAAACATCATGTCCCGCAGCTGCATCGGTTTCGTCAATGACTTCTGTAATACGTCCGACGGTATCAACATAGACTTCTTTAGAACCCTTCTCTCCCGCAAGTTCGGATTCGAGGGTCTGTTCAATGCCGGTCTTACCAACAATGTCATTGGCTTCGTAAGAATCATCTTCTGCCTTTAATGTGGCAAGTTCAGTTTCTGATACCGTACCGGTATAGCCGATAATCTGGGAGCAGTATGTACTGTCAACATAATGCCGCACATACTGTTCTTCAACGGTAACGCCTACCAGTTCATCGGAATTTTCAAGAATCGCTGCAACCGTTTCATTAGAAACTTCGTTGGCAATTGTAAAGGACATATAACGGTTGTAAGAGTTTGCCGACATGGAAAGGCGCAGGCTTAAAATCTCCAGAATATGTTCCGGGGTAAACGCTGCGGTATCTACACCATACCGGTCAAACAGGTAGTCCATCATTTCATTGGCAGTTGCCGCCTTTTGCTCATCGGATAATTTATCTACGGAAGTAACGCCGTAAACATCTCTTTTAAAACGCAGCACGGCAGAATTGGATACATTAAATTCGTACATTCCGTCACCGGCATAGCTGATTTTAAAATCTGTTGAATACTGGTCGCCCTTTTCTTCGATGATTTCAAGAGTACGGTTGATGGCATTATTGACAGTTGCATTTTTGATATCGGTTGCTTTCATACCGTCTTTATCAGAATATGTACCACTGTCACTGATTTTTACAGCATAAGCAAGTTCATTATAGGCAAGTAAAACACCGTTTCTGTCGTAAATTCTTCCGCGCGTAGCAGCAACGCTCATATTTTTCTGGATGGAGTCCGTTAAATCTGTTACATAAGAAGCGCCTTTGATTATCTGGAGTGAAAATAAACGGTTAATTAAAACCACTACAATCAGGACAAATACCATAATTAATGGAAACAGTCTTGATTTTAATAAACTAATCACATAATCAAAAATATCTTTAATCAACTTTACTGATTCTCCTTTTATCCGTAGGATTTAAGTGCTTATTTAAAAAGGTTACCGGCTTGTATAAAATGACGGCAATCAAAAGTGTGTACACAACCTCCGGCAGAATAAAGCGTGAAATGTAATACATTGCATTCAACCGGTTGTGCAGTAAAAAGTTACCGACATAAGACAGAAAACCGAAACAGAAATCTCCCGCCAGTAATAAGCCAAGAGGAATCAACATTTCTGTTTCTTCGTATTTCTGATAAAAAATGCCGGAGCAGTATCCTATGTATACAAATACAAGGGAAGTAAAACCAAACAGTCCCGAGAAAAATAAATCATAAAAAAATCCGGCAAAAAAACCTACATACATTCCTTCATTTTTCCCATGAAGGAAACCGAATAATACCGGAAGAATAATCAGCAGATTCGGTTTAATGCCGCCGATTGCAATCACTCTGCCGAGTGTGACCTGCAAAAGGTAGAAAAATATGATTAAAATCAATTCTCCGATTTTCCGTTTCATACCCATCTCCTATTTATTATGAATTCTTTTTCTGTGTAATAATCAGAACCTCCTGCAAATGTCCAAAATCTACAGCAGGAACTAAGTACCCTGCCTGTGTCAGATTGTTGGCATCTGCGGTAACATCCTTTGTATAGCCAATGAGAATACCCGGAAGATATTTATCACTGATATTGGAGGTTACGATTTTATCGCCGTTTCTTACAGTGACACTGTTTGCAAAGCCGGAAAGATGAATCAGTCCCGTATCCATTAATTCAATATCGCCTTTTACAATACAGGTATCTCCGGTGTCAATTAACATGCCGCTGACATAGCTGTTATCTTCAATCACTGTTTTAATCTGTGCATAATTCGGACCGACTTCCGTAATAATACCGACAAGACCGCCGCCAGCAATGACATTCATATCTTTTTCAATGCCGTCATTGCTGCCTTTATCAATAGTAAAAGTACTATACCAGTTGCCGGAAGTTGTACCGACAACGCGGGCTGCGACTTTGTTGTATCCAGGATATTTTTCATCCAGTTCATATAAATCGCGCAGGCGGTCTAACTCATAGCTGTCCTGCTTTAGCTGGTTGTTTTCCTCTGTCAGGTCGTCAACCTTTGCCTGTAAGTCTTTGTTTTCTTCAAGCACTGTGCTGATTTCCTGTAAGGTATCATACTTGTCGGATATCCATAATCCGATATAGTTCATACCGCGCTGTACCGGAATTACCACTGTTGAAATGGCATTCCGAAGCGGGGTTGTCAGTTTATCCGTAAAAAAGCTGGTTGCGATAAAAAGCAGACACAGTGCGGATAAACCGATCAGTATATATTTTGAATTCATGAATGAAGCAAGCTTTTTTCTCATGATTCTCCTCATTTCTGAAATGGATTTTTACTTAGTCGTAATTTTTATCCTGTGGTGTGTATGCGACACCGGCAAAATCCGGATTGCTGACAACACCCATCAGACCTCTGACAACACTTTCAGCCGGATTTTCTACAATATTTACGGCAAGGTTTGTTTCCTGATGGATAAACTTCTCCAGATTTCGGATATTGGATGTTCCGCCGGATACATAAATACCATTTTTGATAATATCAGCTGCCAGTTCCGGTGGAGTGCGCTCCAGGATGACTTTAATAGAATCCATAATGGAGTGCAGCGGGTCTACTACAGCTGAATAAATTACATCAGATGAAATATCTACGCTGACAGGCAGTCCTGAAAGCACGTTACGTCCAAAGCCCGGCGCAAAAGTTTCTTCTGCCTGTACGGCACTGCCGAGTTCTTTTTTTAAGCCTTCTGCGGTTTTACTTCCGATAATCAGGTTGTATACTTTTCTGACAGCACTGATAATACTGTCATCTAACTTGTTACCGCCGATTTTAACAGATTTGCTGATAACAATGCCACCTAATGAAAGAACGGAAATTTCTGTTGTTTCAGCACCGATGTTGACAATCATGATACCCTTTGATTTGGTAACGTCTAATCCGGCACCGATGGCATCGGCAACGGGCTTATCTACGATATAGATATTCTTTGCCTTCACCTTGGAATCAGCAACCAGTTCATAAAAAGCTCTCTTTTCTACTTCTGTTACATCCGTTGGAACGGCAATATAAAAGTCTGTGTTACCTGTAAATTTCTTATCGTCATTCATTTTGTTGAAGAAACGAAGAAGCAGTGTCTGCATATTTTCAATATCGGCGATAACACCAAATTTTACAGGAAAGGAAACTTCAATGTGTTCTGGTGCTTTCTCATACATTTCATATGCTTCGTCACCGAATGCTAAAATATCTTTCTTATTTGCAATTGCAATGATATTTTTCTCATTGATAATCTTATCCTTATCTTTACAGCACATTTTAAAGTTGCTGGTACCGATGTCTACACCATAAATATTCTGTCCCATTTTTGGACTCCTTTCGTCTACATATATTCTTTTTCTTTCAGACTGGTATACGTATTGTCACCGATAATAATGTGGTCGATGACCTGAACTCCTAAAATTTTTCCTGCCTGCACGATTCTGTCCGTTACCGCAATATCATTGTGGCTGGGTGCTGCATCACCGCTTGGATGATTGTGAAGCAGCACAACAGAAACGGCATTGTACTTTAAGGCTTCCGCAAAAACTTCTCTCGGTGTTACAAGTGAAGCATTGACGGTACCGACGGAAAGTACGGTGTCTGCAATTTTACGGCATTTACTGTCAAGCAGAACAAGAATCATATGTTCTTTTTCTAAAAGCCGCAGATCCTGCATATAATAGGCAGCGATGGCTTCCGGTTCGGTGAATTTCAGCTTTGCGGAAGCACTCTGCTTGGCTGTGCGCCGTGACAGTTCACAGATACATTTAATCTGTACGGCCTTGACTTTTCCCACACCCCTGATTTTTAGCAGTTCAGGAATCGTGATGGATGAAAGCCCCAGTAAGCCCTTTGACCTGCAGCACACAGAAAAAATGTGCTGTGCAAGTTCAATGGAATTCATGCCGGATACGCCTGTCCTTAAAATGACAGCCAGCAGTTCGGCATCGGAAAGCGTTTCTGCACCGAGTGTAAGGCATTTTTCATAAGGACGTAAAACGGTATCCGTTTTTTCTGTGCGTATACAGTTGTTTTTTGTGTTCATAGGTCTGCCCTTTCCGGACAAACGGATAATCCTTGTACAGGCTGCTATACAACCTTGTAAATAATGATTGCGAGTATCACGCCAATAATACTTGCAATGGTAATCTTAATCTGCAATGCAAATGTAATGACAAGCACTCCCAGATTAATGACTAAAGGGCTGTCCAGCCCAAAGGTATTGCCATATGACAGCCAGCTTAAAGATTCAATTCCGGCAGTGGACTCTGCAATCAGACCGCCCAGTACAATGCCAATCATAATAAACAGCAGTAAAAACCAGCCGTTCTTATACTTTGATATATTGCTCATGTTTCTCCATTTCTGTCTGTATCAGACTAAACCAACTTGAATTATAGCATAGAATATTTTTAATGTATACAAATAATTGCCATTTTTCTTTCAAAGAAGTTCGTCTTTTTTCGACAATGATATTAAAAAGACAAAATTCCGGCTTCGTATAACTTCTGCATACTCATCATAATGCCGTATTTTGCATGGTACCATGTCAGTCCACCCTGAAAGAACGCTGTATATGGCGGACGAAGCGGACCGTCAGCACTTAGTTCAATGGAAGAACCCTGCACAAATGCGCCTGCTGCCATGATGACATCGGAATCATATCCCGGCATTGCCCACGGCTCAGGAGATACAAAACTGTCAACAGGGGCAGCTGCCTGAATTCCCTGACAGAAAGCAATCAGTGCTTCCGGTGTGTTTAATTCAACCGCCTGAATAATGTCATGGCGGCTTTCGGTACTGTCAGGAATGACCTTGTAGCCTAACTTTTCGTAAGCATTTGCAGCAAAAATCGCACCCTTTAAAGCACCTGCAACAACGGTCGGCGCAAGGAATAATCCCTGATAGAAGGACTGGTTGACACCGAGTGTTGCACCGACTTCTTTTCCAAGCCCCGGTGAGGATAAACGGTAAGCCGCCTGCTCCACACATTCTTTTGTACCGGCGATGTAGCCACCGCAAGGAGCAAGCCCGCCGCCCGGATTTTTAATCAGTGAACCGACAATCATATCGGCGCCGACTTCTGACGGCTCAATGCGCTCTACGAATTCGCCGTAGCAGTTATCGACCATGCAGATGATGTCGGGACGGATATTTTTAATAAAGGCAATCAGCTCTCCGATTCTTGCAACAGAAAGTGTCGGACGGCTGGCGTAGCCTTTGGAACGCTGGATTGTGACAAGCTTTGTACGTTCATTAATTGCATTTTTAATACCCTCATAGTCAAAATCGCCGTCTGGCAGCAAATCCACCTGGCTGTAAGTAACCCCATATTCGGCAAGACTGCCCTTTGAAGGACGGATACCGATAATTTCATCCATGGTATCATATGGCTTGCCGACAGGTGAAAGCAGTTCATCTCCCGGTCTTAAATTGGCAGACAGTGCAATATTTAATGCGTGTGTACCGCACATAATCTGAGGACGGACAAGCGCCGCTTCCGTGTGGAAGACATCAGCATAAACCTGCTCTAAGGTATCTCTGCCGTCATCGTTGTAGCCGTAGCCGGTGGTGCCGTTTAAGTGCATTTCAGCCACGTGGTTTTTCTGCATGGCGGCAACGACTTTCATCTGATTATATTCTGCGGTTTCATCAATTTTTGCGAAACGCTCTTTTAAATTTTCAAGCAGTGTCTGACTGTAGTCATATACTTTTTCATCAATTCCCATCTGCCGGATATACATTTCTTTTGTTGTATTCATCTCTTTATGATTCCTCTTTCCTTTATCATTTTTAACATCGCGTCAAGCATTTCTGCCTGTGAATTATTATAGTCCGGGTAATTCATCCAGGTAACATCCTTTTCCCGTTTAAACCATGTAATCTGCCGCTTGGCAAAATGTCTGGTATCCCGTTTGATAATGTAGCGGGCGCGGTCTAAATCGTACTCTCCGTCTAAAGCGGCATAAATTTCTTTATAACCGATGCCCTGCATGGATACAAGATTCCTTGAGTATCCTTTATCACGCAGGGCGGTCACTTCTTCTACCAGCCCCGCATCAAACATGGCATCAACCCGCTTGTCAATGCGGTCATATAAGACGGCACGGTCATTATTTAACACAAAATAAATGTAGTTGTAAGGAGAAGTTTTGCGGCTTCTTCTTCATTGTGTTCGGAAATGCGCTCTCCCGTCTGGTGAAAATACTCCAGCGCCCTGACAACGCGTTTGACGTTGTTTGGGTGGATTGCCTGCGCGGCGGCAGAATCTACCTGCATAAGCCGTGCGTGCAGATATTCTGCACCCTTTTCTGCGGCGAGCTGGTACAGGCTTTCACGGTACGCATCGGTCTGTCCGCTTTCCGTAAATGAAATATCATATAAAACAGACTGGATATAAAATCCGGTGCCGCCGACTAAAATCGGGATTTTCCCGCGGCTGTAAATATCTGCCATGGCTTCTTTGGCTTTTCTGAAAGACCGTGACATTAAATTCTTCATCGGGATTTAATTCGTCTACAAGAAAATGCGGGACACCCTGCATTTCTTCCGGCAGAATCTTTGCCGTGCCGATCTTCATTTCTTTATAAATCTGCATAGAGTCCGCACTGATGATTTCACCGTTCACAGCCTTTGCAAGGTTAATGGACAGCGCAGTTTTACCAACAGCGGTCGGACCGGTAAGAATTATTAAAGGATTTTTCATATCAATCTCCATTCCGCAGGCATTTAATGCCGGAGGAATCGCGAACTGAATTTATTCAGTTCTGCGATAAGGGCAGTTTTGTGACGCCTGCGGCACAATACTGTTGGGTAAAAAATCTTAGATTTAAGGATTTTTTACCCTTATCTCCATTCCGCAGGATTTTTTATAGAATCCGCTTGAATTTCCGTTCTATTTCGTATTTGGTCATTTTAATCAGTGTCGGTCTTCCGTGTGGGCAGTTGTATGGATTTTCGGCTTCCATTAATTCGCGCATGAGTTCCTCGGCTTCTTTAAATGAAAGACGGTTATTGCCTTTGACTGCCGCCTTGCAGGACATGGATGCCACCTTTTCCGTAATACGCTCCGGGTCGTGGGTGGCAGATTCGTCCGCAATCGTGTCAATTAGTTCAATCAGAAGCTGTTTGCAGTCAATCACGGTCGGCAGTTCTGCCGGAAGTCCGGTCACTTTATATTCTTTTCCGCCAAACTCCTCGATTTCATAGCCGAGTGCTGTAAAAGTCTTCCAGTTTTCTTTTAAAATCTGTTCTTCACGAAGACTAAGCGTTAAAATGACCGGCGGCATAATCATCTGCGAGTGATAGGTTTTTTCATGGAACTGCTTCATCAGCCGTTCATATAAAATCTTTTCATGGGCAGCGTGTTGGTCCATCATGTAAAATGAATCTTCAAATTCAATGAGCCAGTAAGTGTCAAACAACTGTCCGATAATGCGGTAATCCTGTTTGTGATTCACATCTAAAAGTTTGTCTTCAAACAGATTCATCTGTTCTGCCGGTTTTGCTGTTTGTTGTGTATCTTGTGAGTCCTGCACATTTTGTGTATTGTGTGTATTGTGTATGTTTTGTATGTTTTGTCTGCTTTGTGTGTTGTGTGTGCCGTATGGAGTAACGCTTTCTGACACGGTGTCGGAAAGTGATTTTTCTGCCGGATCGGGCAGACGTTCTGCTTCAAACGGTTCAGGCAAACGTGAAGGTTTTTGCACAGACATGGACGGTATAGGCGGTTCCGGCTGTGCGGAAGCGTTCTGTTGTGTGGTTGTGTTCTGCATAGCACTTTCCGTAACCGTATCGGACGGCTTAACCTCCGGGATTAACTCCCGCCGATTTAAGGCATCGGTAATCGCATCCAGCACAAACTGATAGACAAACTCATTTTTGGAAAAACGAAGCTCCATTTTGGTCGGATGTACATTGACATCTAAAATGGACGGGTTAATCTGAAAATGCAGTGCCGTAAACGGATAGTTATGCGGCATAATAAAACCGCGGTACGCTTCTTCTATAGCCCTTGTAATAATGTGGCTTTTAATATATCTGCCGTTAATGTAATAATTTTCAAATCCACGGTTGCCGCGGCAGATTGCGGGCTTTCCGATAAATCCCGTGATGTGCATATCCTGCGTGGATACATCCAGTTCAATCAGATTTTTGGTAATGTCCCGTCCGTACACGGAATAAATAATATCCTTTAAATTCATGTTGCCGGACGTATGCAGACGGTTCTGGTTGTTGCTGATAAAACGGAAAGAAATGTCAGGGTGTGACAGGGACAGATGTTCTAACAGCGCGTTGATATATCCGGCTTCGGTTGCCGCCGTCTTTAAAAATTTACGGCGCACGGGGGTATTAAAAAACAGGTTACGGATCATAAATGTCGTTCCGTCCGGTGCGCCGACTTCTTCAAAGCTGACTTCCTTTCCGCCTTCAATCACGTATCGGATACCGGTAAAGCTGTCCGCCGTTTTTGTCACCAGTTCAATCTGTGAAACAGCGGCAATGCTTGAGAGAGCCTCTCCGCGGAAACCTAAGGAGGAAACATTCATTAAATCTTCAATGGATTTGATTTTACTTGTGGAATGGCGCAAAAATGCCAGTTTGATTTCTTCGGGCGCAATACCGCTTCCGTTATCGGTAATGCGGATAAAAGAAATACCGCCCTCTTTAATCTCTATGGTAATGGCGGTTGCCCCGGCATCAATCGCATTTTCTACAAGTTCCTTTACAACCGAAGAAGGACGTTCAATCACTTCTCCGGCGGCAATTTTATTAATTGTACTTTGATCGAGTACCTGTATCGGCATTTTTACACCTTCTTTCTAATCTGCTTTATAAGCTGTTTCTCGGTAGTTAACGTTTACCAGCGGTTTTTTACCCTGCCTTGTAATTTATATAACGTATTTAAGGCATCAATCGGTGTCATATTACTGATGTCGAGTGCCTTAATATCTTCGATAATATCATCATTATTGACTGTATCAAAAAGTGACATCTGCTTTACCTCTAAATCATCCACTTTTTTATATGAATCTACCAGTTTTTCCTGTTTCTTGGAATACTGCGCAATATCACGGGCTTTCAGTGAAATATCCGCATCGGATAAATCGGCAACCAGTTCCTTTGCACGTTCGATAACCGTATCCGGTACGCCTGCAAGCTTGGCAACCTGGATACCGTAACTTTTATCCGCGCCGCCTTTAATGATTTTACGCAGGAAAACGATGTCATCGCCGTTTTCTTTGACGGCAATGCAGTAGTTGTTGACACCGTCTAATGTACCTTCCAGTTCGGTCAGTTCGTGGTAGTGTGTGGCAAACAGCGTCTTGGCGCCAAGTAACTTAGTATTTGCGATATACTCAACAACGGCCCATGCAATGCTTAATCCGTCAAATGTACTCGTTCCGCGTCCGATTTCATCCAAAATCAGAAGGCTCTTTGGTGTAGCGTTGCGCAGGATATTGGCAACCTCCGTCATTTCCACCATAAATGTAGACTGACCGGAAGCTAAGTCATCGGAAGCTCCGACACGCGTAAAAATGCGGTCTACAATACCAATATTGGCTTCCTGTGCCGGAACAAACGAACCGATTTGTGCCATCAGAACGATTAAAGCCGTCTGGCGCATATAAGTGGACTTACCAGCCATGTTCGGTCCTGTAATAATGGAAATGCGGTTCTTTGCATTGTCAAGGTATGTATTGTTGGCGACAAACATATCGTTGCGGATCATTTTTTCGACAACCGGGTGTCTGCCGTTTTTAATGTCAATAATGCCTTTTTCGTTAATCGCCGGTTTTACATAGTTGTACTGCTGTGCGACAACGGAAAGTGCCGTATAGACATCAATTTCCGCAATCGCGCGGGCAGTGGATTTGATACGGCGTACTTCGGCGGCAATGCTGTCACGGACTTCGTTAAATAAGTCGTATTCCAGACTGCAAAGCTTATCTTCCGCCCCTAAAATAACGTCTTCAAGCTTCTTTAATTCATCGGTGGTGTACCGTTCCGCATTGGTTAAAGTCTGCTTGCGCACCCAGTCTGCCGGAACTAAATTCTTAAAGGAGTTTGTTACTTCTAAGTAATAACCAAAGACCTTATTGTATTTGACTTTTAAATTTTTAATGCCGGTCGCTTCTTTTTCTCTTGCTTCTAACTGTGCAAGCCACTCTTTGCCTTCGGTTTTGGCGCGGCGCAGTTCATCGGCTTCTTTGGAAAAGCCTTCTTTGATAATACCGGCTTCACGGATGGTAATCGGCGGTTCTTCTACGATTGCAGAGGAAATCAGCGAATATATATCTGCAAGGTCGTCTAAATTTGCAAAACATTCGGCGAAAAGGTCACTTTCCATTGTGCCGATAAGCTTCTTTATGTGCGGAAGCATTTCAAGTGAATTGCGGAATGCAATCAAATCACGCGGGTTTGCGGATTTACAGCTGATTTTTGTCATAATACGCTCTAAATCGTACACAGGATTTAAGTATTCGCGGATTTCTTCGCGGTCTATTGCACGGTTGTTACACTCCTCGATACCTGCCTGCCGCTTTAAAATGTCTTCTTTATTAATCAGCGGCTGTTCAATCATGGAGCGTAACGCACGCGCACCCATGGCGGTTTTAGTTTTGTCAAGCACCCATAAAAGCGAGCCTTTTTTCTGTTTTTCGCGCATGGTTTCAACCAGTTCCAGATTTCGTCTTGAGGAACTGTCAATCAGCATATATTTTCCGGTAGTGTACGGCACAATTGAGGTAATATGATCTACACTGCCCTTCTGCATTTCATACAGATATAACAGCAATGCGCCTGCAGCAATTGTGCCGGAGGTATAATCTTTTAAGCCAAGGCCGTCCAGTACGCCGACCTTAAAATGAGTCAGCAGCTTTTTAATACAGGTATCTTCATCAAAATACCAGCTGTCCAGCGTGGACATGGTAATGCCCAATTTGTCATTGACAGCAGTTAAATCAATACCACTCATTGAAAAGTATTCATTGGTAATGATTTCTGACGGAACAAATTTATTGATTTCGTCAATCAGCTCACTGCCGGAAGACAGTTCGGTTACAAAGTAATCTCCGGTTGAAAATCTGCAATCGATACACCGATTTTCTCACCGAGATAGACAATGCTCATCAGATAGTTGTTTTTGGTTTCGTCTAAAGCCTGTGTATTTAAATTCGTGCCGGGTGTAACGATGCGGATGACTTCCCGTTTTACAATGCCTTTAGCCTGCTTCGGGTCTTCGACCTGTTCACAGATGGCAACCTTGTGTCCGTTGGCAACCAGTCTGTTTAAGTAGGTTTCTGCGGCATGAAACGGGATTCCGCACATCGGCGCGCGTTCTGCCTGTCCGCAGTCTTTTCCGGTCAGTGTCAGTTCCAGTTCTTTTGATACGACAAGTGCATCATCAAAAAACATTTCATAGAAGTCACCCAGTCTGTAGAATAAGATACAGTCTTTATATTCTTCCTTTGTTTTTAAATAATGCTGCATCATCGGTGAGTATTCAGCCATTATGCGTTCTCCTGTTCACCCATATAGTAAAAGCCACGGCATTCTGTCAGCCGTACATTGACAAGTGTTCCGATTAAATCCTTTGAACCCGGAAAATGAACTAAAATGTTGTTGGTCATGCGGCCTGTGACATAGCTTGCATCATGGTCGTCCACGTCTTCAACAAGTACCTGCTGTACCGTGCCTTCATAGCGGTTACTGATAGAGCGGGATACTTCATTTACGGTTTCCAATAACCGGTTGAAGCGGTTTTTAACAACATCTTCCGGTACCTGATTTTCCATTGCGGCAGCAGGTGTTCCGGTACGCTTTGAATAGATAAAGGTATACGCACTGTCGTATTTTGCTTTTCTTACAACGTCTAAGGTTTCTTCAAAATCTTCTTCTGTTTCACCCGGAAAGCCGACAATAATATCGGTTGTCAGGGATACGTCCGGCATTTTACTGCGGATTTTGTCAACCAGTTCCAGATAATGCTCCTTTGTGTAGTTACGGTTCATCAGCTTTAATAAACGGCTGCTGCCCGACTGCACCGGAAGGTGTACGTGGTTGCAGATTTTTTTGGACTTGCTCATAACGTCGATTAAGTCATCGGATAAATCCTTCGGATGCGGTGTCATAAAACGGATACGCTCTAAGCCGTCAATCTTTTCCACTTCCTGTAATAATTCTGCAAATGTAACCGGAACAGAAAGATTTTTACCGTAAGAATTAACATTTTGTCCTAAAAGCATGACTTCCTTGACACCGTCTTTTACAAGACGTTCAATTTCCATGATAATTTCTTTCGGCTCACGGCTCTTTTCGCGGCCGCGCACATATGGCACGATACAGTAACTGCAGAAGTTGTTACAGCCGTACATAATATTAACACCGGATTTAAACGGATATTTACGCATAGTCGGCAGTTCTTCCACCACTTCTTTTGTGCTGTCCCAGATGTCGATAATCTGGTCTTCCTGTGTCCATCTGCTGTAGAGCAGTTCTGCCAGCTTGAAAATGTTGAATGTACCGAACATAATGTCGACAAAGCGGTAAGACTGCTTGATTTTTTCAACAACCTGTGTTTCCTGCATCATACAGCCGCACAGTGCGATAATCATATGCGGATTTTTCTTTTTAAGCCGTTTAAGTGGCCAAGACGTCCGTATACACGCAGGTTGGCATTTTCACGGACGGTACAGGTATTGTAAAGCACGAGGTCGGCTTCTTCTGTTTCAACCGGAACATAGCCGATTTCCGTTAAAATACCAAGAAGCTTTTCAGAGTCCCTCGCATTCATCTGACACCCAAACGTCTGGGTACAGCAGGTTAAGGGACGTCCTAACTTCCTGTAAGTCTGCTACATAAGCTTTGCATTTTCTATAAAATATAACTGTCGTTCCAGGGAATCCTGTGGAATAACATCGGTAAGTGCAATATTGCCCATTTAAAATACTCCTTATTTCTATAATCTGTCATTGTATCAGTTTAAAACCGTCAACTCATAATTTTACTGAATTCCATAAAAAAAGTCAAATCTACAATGAAATTTTGTAGATTTGACTCTGCTGTTAAATATAGCTGGCGGCAAAATTTCCGGCATTCATCGGTTTGCCGTAGAAAAAGCCCTGAATACAGTCTGGTTTTAATGTCATGACCTTGTCGTATTCTTCCTGCGTTTCGACACCTTCCACGCAGACCTTGATGTTAAAATTGTGCGCCATTTCCGTTACATACTTGACAAGTGTGTAGTTTTGGCTGCTTTCATTAATATCTTTGATAAACAGACGGTCGATTTTGATAATGCCAAACATCATATCGCGGATATAGCGCAGGTTAGAATAGCCCGTACCGAAATCGTCAATGGCAAGATTTAAGCTTTTGTTATTAAAAGAATTTAACACATGCTTTACGGCAGTATTATTTTCCAGCTCGCCGCTTTCCGTGACCTCAAAAACAACATGTTCGGCAGAGTTCATACTGTTCCAGTAATTCTACTGCGTCTTTTAAAATATCACTTTTAATAATCTGTACAAAGGACAGGTTAATATTCATTATAAAATCCGGATAAACCAGAAACCCATGCTTTACACTGCCGTACCGCATTTTCAATAATCCATTTGCCGAGCGGGATGATTAAGGCGCTTTCTTCAAGCAGTGGAACGAAATCAACCGGTGACATAAAACCGTATTTCTCACTGTGCCAGCGGATTAAGGCTTCCGAGCCGTAGAGGGTGTTCGTCTGCGGTTTCATAATGGGCTGGTAATAGACTTCAAAGCCCTTAAAATCATTTTCCACACATTTTCTTAATTCTTCCTGAATATCAATTCTGCGGATATAGGAAAGATATTCATCTTCTGAATATGGTGTAAAGGTGTTTTTACCATTTAATTTTGAAACATGCAGTGCAAATTTGGCATTTTTTAAAACATCTTCGTAAGAATCCTCCTGTGTATTAAAGGAAGCCGCACCACCGGAAATCGTGAAAAACATATGATACCCGTTTTTTTCAATTGAAGAATCAATCTTTCTACGGATAGTTTTATACAATTTTTTCGCATCGGCGGTGGTACATGACGGCTGTTCTTTTAAAATCACGGCAAATTCATCCCCATGGAAACGGAATACATTTTCACGGTTTTTGCAGCAGACGGCAATTGCCTCTGCAACACCGGCAAGCAGAATGTTGCCCATTTTGGTACCGTATTTTTCATTGATTTCGCGGAAATTGTCAATGCCGATTAACAATATCGTGCCGGTAACAGGCTGCGGCTCTGCGATTTTTGCAAGGGCATAACGCTCTTTTAACACATCTTCACAGTAAAGGCTTGTGATATTGTCGTATTTGTTATGCTTTCCGATTTCGCAAATGCAGCCTATCAGCATGAAAGGCTCACCATTTTCATTAAAAAAGGTACGGCTTTTTCCGCTTACCCATATAATTTCATCATCTTTGGTAATCAGGCGGTACTCCAGATTGTGCTGTGCTTTTTCCTGATTGCGCACGGCACGGATATCAGCAGCCAGCCTGTCCCAGTCTTTTGGATAAACCAGAGGTTTCAAAGCGCTGGAAGCTAATTTGATATGTTCCTCTTCCAAAGTAAAAGTATCCAGTGCGGATTTACTTATATGAAACAAATCATTTTCTAAATCATAAACGAACACATAGTTATCAGTACATTCATCAATCAGCGTAAAGACATCTTCATACGCTTTTAAATCTTTAACACTTTTTATCATTACAATTCCCCATTCTGCCGTCAGACGGCATTAAAATTACCTGTAAATTTTTCAAGGCTACTTCCGTACTTGTCCGTTTCCGTAAATGACATATTTGGAAGTGGTCAGCGCATCCAGTCCCATCGGACCGCGTGCGTGAATCTTTTGTGTGCTGATACCGATTTCCGCACCGAAGCCAAACTCAAATCCATCCGTAAAACGGGTCGAAGCATTGACATAGACGGCGGCGGCATCAATTTCATTTAAAAACTGCTGTGCGTGGTCATAATCTTTTGTGATAATGGCCTCGGAATGACCGGTATTATAGCGGTTAATGTGTGCAATTGCTTCATCAATGGAATCCACAACCTTTAATGAAATGATGTAATCTAAGTATTCCGTTCCCCAGTCTTCTTCCGTTGCCGGAACAATCCGTGAGTCGGCAGCTATTGCACGTTCATCACCACGGATTTCAACGTTTTTTAATTTTAAGCGGTCAACCAGCTGCGGGATAAATTCACCGGCAATCTTACTGTGGACAACTAAAGATTCACAGGCATTGCAGACACCGATACGCTGTGTCTTTGCATTGAAAATAATATCTTCCGCCATCTTGAAGTCTGCATATTCATCCACATAAATATGGCAGTTTCCGGTTCCTGTTTCAATGACCGGAACGGTGCTGTTTTGGACGACATTCTGAATCAGTCCGGCACCGCCTCTCGGAATAATGACATCAATATATTTATTCATATGCATTAATTCGGTAACAAGCGCCCTGTCGGTATCGGTAACCAGCTGGATGGCATCCGGATTGATACCACATTCTTTCAGGCTTTCGGTAATTACGGAAACAATTGCCGTATTGGAGTGAATCGCATCACTGCCACCTCTTAAAATAACGGCATTGCCGGATTTTAAAGTCAGTCCGAAAGCATCGGCAGTAACATTTGGACGGGATTCATAAATAATGGCGATAACACCTAACGGCACCTTTTTTTTACCAATCATTAGACCGTTTGGACGCTGCTTCATGGAAGTGATTTCACCAATCGGGTCGTCTAACTGCACAATCTGATACAAGCCTTCTGCCATGCCTTCAATTCTGGCATCGGTCAGTGTCAGACGGTCAATCATTGCCGGTTTCATCTGATTTTTCTTTGCGGCTTCAATGTCTTTTGCATTGGCAGCCTGAATGGTATCACGTTTTGCAAGCAGTGCATCTGCAGCTACTTTTAAAGTATTATTGCGTTCGGTGATTCCGGTTTTTGCAAGCTGGGCGGCGGCTGTTTTTGCACGCTGTCCCATTACGGTAAGTGTTTCCATATTTTTTCTGCCCTCCATAAAATTTTTATATTTTTACGATTCTTTATTTTGCAGGCATTTTCGTCTGTTGTTACAGAACCGCCTGTTCAGTAATAATACAATCCGGTTTTAAGTCGTAGCTTTCGGTTTCGATATGGTCTACAATCTGAAAAGAAAAAGCTACAGCGGCTTTGTAAAATGCCGGGTGCTGTTCTAAATAGCGGTCATAAAATCCGCCGCCATATCCGGCACGGTGGTGTTCTTTATCAAAAGCAAGTCCGGGCATAATCATCAGCCCCTGCTCCGGTTCACAGATATCAGTATTATCAGGTTCTAAAATACCGTATTTGCCGGGCTTTAATTCTGACAGCGCCGTAATCCGGTGGAACTTCATATCCCTGCCGTAGACCTTTGGCACAAGCACGGTTTTGCCCAGGGAAAGACAATTGTCAATAAAGGAATGGGTTTCCACTTCCTGATTGTAACTGACATAAGTAAGTACGGTATCTGCGCTGTAAAAAAAATCCTGTGAAATAAGCCGATCTATGATTTGACGGCTGTTTTCATGAATCTGTGCCGGTGTCATTTTATTTTTTCTGCTTTTACAAATACTCTTGCCTGTTCTTTAGTCATAACTGCCTCTGTTTTGTCTTAATTGCCGTATTTTCTGGCATTTTCCAATGCTTCCTGCTCCAGCCGCTTCATTTTTCTTCATGCCGCTTCTTGACATCAATCATAGAACCGTCTGGGTTCTGGATTTTAATGGAATCGAGCGTCCCTCTTAAATTGTTGCGGAATGCTGCAACGTACTCTGCACGAAGCTGCTTCTGTTCCTCGGCTTCGGCGCTTGTTAAGCCTTCTGCCTTGGACTTGCGGTATAATTCGTTAATCCGGTTAATAGTGTCCTGTGTTACCATACAAATGTTCTCCTGTTCTAATTGGTAAAAATCAGTAAATCGTCAAAATGCGATACAGTCTTTATATTTTGCACGCGTCTTAAAATGGAATGGTGCATATCCGGGTATCGGAAAACCTCAATGTAATAGTTTTCCTTACGCATAAAAACATTTTTAACATGGTGCTGCGTAACAATTAAATCCTGCGGATAAATTTAATACGTACATCACCGCTTAATTTAATGTCGGTTTTCTGTGTATTCAGATTAATTAAACGCGTATTTTGTCCGTATTTTTAATAATATACGGGGTATCATTTAAAATATACGTATGATTCAAATCGGAAATCCTGGTAATATTGCTGTTTAAGCGTACTTTCTTCACTTTTGTTTCATAATCGTATATAATAACTTCTTCTATTTTTTTTGAAACATCGACTTTTGAATAGACAATATCATTGTCATACTGGCGGATGTATGGAAATGTAATTTCCTCAGAGCCTTCATCTAAAATTTCCAGAAATGCATTGTTCTGATTTAACAGCAGTTCGGAAATAAACTGCTTGATATTGACAATGCCGATGATTTCTTTCTGCTTAAAAGGCTGTATGGCAGTATCAGAAAAAACCAGTTCTTCTAACATCGGACTCCCCAGTTTGATAATACATAAATTACCTGAAAGAGGAATCAGTTTTTCAATGCCGGATGTGGCAATCACAGAATCTTTTAGTAAACGCTCTTTATTTTCCTGTATTTCTTTTAAAAGCATTTTATGTGTACCCATGCCGTTGCTAAACAGTCCGGTACTGCTTAAATTTTCTCTGGAATATGTAATTTCATCAAAAATACAGTAGTTTTCATCCAGTACAAAAGCTTTTAATAAAAGCACATTGCCGAGTTTCGTCAGGTCTGCCACGGTGGTATGGATAATATGATACGCACCGGTACTGACATCGTAACGGTAGTAAGAAATCTCCACCTGTGTTTCATTAATACTGCTTGCGGATGTAAACAGTATATGGTTATGGGAAACTGCTGCATAACTGATGTTTGCCAAATTGTATTTATGAATTTCCGGTAAGATTTCAAGCCGTTCGTTTGTCAGTGGATTCAGCATAAAAATTTTTTTGCCGGGAAAACGTCCAAGACGGTAATTGGCATCTACGACCTGAAGCAGAAGCTGCTCATTAACCGGGATGTAATTACCCTCTTCAAAATTTTTGACAAGTTTGATGTCCATTCATTCCTCCCACAGCGTTTTAAATCAGCTCTTTTAAATCAAAATCCTTATTGCGGTGATTTAAAAAGAGTGTGCCAATATCCTCTCCATTTAAAATTCCAACAATATTTTCTACGTTATTGGCATTGGTAATGACCATATCGGCTCCTGAATTGGCAGCAATCATGGCAGCGGCAATTTTTGATGCCATACCGCCGGTTCCGACACTGCTGCCGGAAGTTGCCTTGCCCATCTGAATCAGTGAGTCATCGATGGTTTCAACATAATGAATAAAGCGTGCATCCGGATTCGTTCGCGGATCATCTGTATACATGCCGTCAATATCCGATAACAGAATCAGTAAATCCGCATCGGTAATAGAAGCAACGACAGCCGAAAGGCGGTCATTATCGCCAAAGGTCTGTACCTGCTCAATTTCCGAAGTCGAAATGGTATCATTTTCATTGACAACCGGAATTGCCCCAAGCTTTGACAATTCGCGGAATGTATTTTCGGCATTCTGGCGGCTGACCGGATTTAACACAATTGTCTTTGTCAGCAGAACCTGTGCCGCAAGGGAATTGTATTCGGAAAAAATCTTCTGATAAACCATCATCAGCTTAGCCTGTCCGATGGCGGCACACGCCTGCTTTACGGATAAATCATCGGGACGGTCATGCAGACCGATGGCATTTCTTCCGACGGCGATTGCACCGGAAGATACCAATATAACGTCTTTTCCGGAATTTTTAATATCGACCAGAATACGAACCAGTTTTTCGATTTTTAATAAATTTAATTTACCCGTATTATCATGCATGAGGGAAGAAGAACCGATTTTACAACAATCCGTTTCTTCTCTTTCATTCGCTCTCTTATGCTGCTCATTTTATGTTCTCCAAATTTCATCTACTATATATTTTGCATACTTTTGTTATTTTACACCATTTAAGGCAAAATGTCACGTTTTTCTAGTTTGTGGCAATCTGCTCGGCAATTTTAAACCATCAACGGCGGCAGAGGTAATACCGCCTGCATATCCTGCACCCTCTCCGCACGGGTACAGACCGTGAAGTGTCACAGACTGTAAGGAGTCGCCGCGCAGAATACGAACCGGGCTGGAGGTCCGGCTTTCAACACCCGAAAGCACGGCTTCTTCCATGTCAAATCCCTTAATGCGCGTTGAAAATCCGGTGATGCCCTCTTTTAACGGTGCTGTGAGAAAATCTGGTAAAACGCGGTTTAAGTTGCCAAAGGTGTACGCGCCTTTTATGGACGGCGTTACGGCACCGAAACCGGTCGATATGCGGTTGTTCTTGAAATCACCGTATAACTGTACGGGAATTTTGCCGTTTCCCTCCCGCCATGCGAGGTTTTCAAGTCTGCGCTGGAAGTGCATGCCGTCTAAAATGTTACTGCCGAAATCCTCCGGCGTTACGGTTACGATAATGGCACTGTTGGCATTGTCACCGTTTCTGCCCGAATAACTCATGCCATTTACGGCAATGCGTTCTTTTTCGGAGGAAGCGTTGACCACGTAACCGCCCGGACACATACAGAAAGAATACACGCCTTTGCCGGTGGATGTCTGAAACGTTACTTTATAATCGGCAGCAGGCAGTTTATAGTGGCAGTCGCCATACGCATTCTGATTGATAAAGGACTGCGGGTGTTCCATGCGCACACCGACCGCGAAAGCCTTCGGCTGCATGGAGATTCCCTCTGCCAGAAGCATTTCAAAGGTATCTCTGGCACTGTGACCGATTGCAAGACAGACGGTATTACAGGCGTGGGTGAAGGATTTGTTTTCTGCACGGTCAAAGACGGTAATGCCGTTTACTGCGCCGTCTTTTTCATGAATTGCCGTGAGTTTTGTCTGGAAATGCACCTCGCCGCCGCAGGCCGTGATTTTACGGATATTCTGCACAACCTTGGCAAGAACATCAGTTCCGATATGCGGCTTATTCACATATAAAATCCGCGAATCCGCACCAAATTCTGCAAATATGCGTAAAACTTCGTGGATTCTTCCGGTCGGGTCTTTAATCGCCGTATTTAATTTACCGTCCGAAAATGTACCGGCGCCCTCTCCGAACTGGACGTTCGATTCGGTATTGAGTGCGCCGCCCTGCCAGAACGCCTCGACTTCTTTTACGCTGTTCAATACTGTCACCGCGCTCAAACACAATCGGGCGCAGTCCTGCTTCGGCAAGCTTTAATGCGGCAAACATACCCGCAGGGCCAGAAACCGATAATGACCGGACGGTCTTCTTCTTTAAAATCTGCCTTGATACGGCAGGGAATGTGTATCCTTTTGGTAACCGGTGTAATGTCACGGTTCTTTAACCTTTAATCCATGCAGCTTCGTCCACCGGCTTTTTGCCGTTAAGCAGAATGTCGGAAACATGCACGCTGTATATGTATAAGATATCCGGTTTATGTCTGGAATCAATCGACTGTTTGGCAATCTCAATGCGGCAGGTATCCTTCGGTGAAAGGCGCAGTGCCTTGTAAACTGCCTGATGTAATGCCGTTTCCGGGCTGTCCGGTTTTAAACGAATCTGACTAATTTGAATCATAGTGAGTTCCTTTCTGTGAAATACAATACTGTGCGGCAGAAGTTCCCGCCAGATGTCCACTGCTCCATGCCCATTGCAGGTTGTAGCCGCCGCATTTTCCGTCTACGTCTAAAAGTTCTCCCGCAAAGAAAAGTCCGGGACATAAAAGAGACTGCATGAACTGGGAATCCACCTCTTCAAGAGATACACCACCCTGACAGATTTGTGCGGCATCAAAGGAGCGGCTTCCGGTAATGTCAAAGGAAAAATCTTTAAAAGCTGTTATCATTTTTGCAATACCTTTTTTCCCAAGTGTGTCCATAGTCGTACCGGCTGGATAACCGCAGCTTTTTGCCACTGCCTGTACAAGCTTTTTGTTGAGCAGTCCCGAAAAGAACGTGACAATATCCTGCGTATTATGCTGATACATGCGTTTTATCGACTGTGTAATAAGGGTTTCCGCTTCAAAGTCCGGAAGCATATCCACAACTGCCGTCACGATTCTTTTACTGTCTGCGGCTTTAACGGCATAGCGGCTGACCTGAAATACGGGAATCCCCGAAATGCCGTAGTCCGTATACTGGATTTCTCCGGTATCCGAAGCAACAGGATTTCCGTCTGCAAAAACAGTAACCGTTCCTGTACTGCGCACGCCGGACATCGCTTTGCACAGCGGATTGTCGGAAGTAAGCTGTACGAGTGCCGGAAGCGGTTTTATAATGTGGTGTCCGAGTTTTCTGGCAAGCGTATAGCCTGAGCCGTCCGAGCCTGTCTTTGGTGCGGCTTTTGAGCCGGTGGCAAGAATACAGGCGTGGCCGCAGAAGCTGTCGGTATCGGTCGTCACATAAAATGAACCGTCTTTTTTTTCAACGGACAGAACAGACTGTTCGGTAAACACGGTCACACCGCTCTGTTCGACTTCATACCGCAGTGCGGACTGCAAAGAAGCCGCCGTTTCCGAATGGGGATAGACATATCCGTTTCTGTCCTTGTGGTAAATGCCTGCATTTTCAAAAAAATCAAGGGTATCCTGTACCGGAAAGGTATTTAAAACCTGCATGACAAAGTCAGGATTGCCGTTCTGATAACAGTCTGCCTGCATATGCAGGTTGGTAAAGTTACATTTTCCGTTGCCGGTCTGGAGTATTTTTGAACCCAGCCGTGCCGTATGTTCTATTAAAATGACAGATGCACCGCCCTGTGAAGCGCAGACAGCGGACATCATGCCCGCGGCGCCGCCGCCGATAACAATGCAGTCACAGGTGTGCCGGTTTAATTTTGTCATAAAAATCCTCGTTTCTTTATTGTTTTTTCAGTTTTATATTTTAACAGACCGCAGGTACAGGCGCAATATTTAACTGCTGTAGGTCTGTAACGGTCTGTAAATATGCCCAGAGTCAAACTCTATGGTCAGATCCGAAGCCAAAGCCCAAAGCCGGCGATAAATAACAGTAATATTCCGGCAGCGGCGCTTATCCATTCCAATCGTTTCATAAATCTGAACCCTTTCTGTTTGAAGTTTGATATTCTTATTTTTTACAGAAATGTCAGATTTATACTTTTTTGCAAAATGTTTTAAGAAATGCGGTTTAATACAAAATTGCGGAAATTTTCTACGGCAGGCGGCATATACACGGAACCGTCATGCACCAGATAAAAATTGCGTTCGTAATCCGGTGAAAGAATCGGCAGAATCCGAACCGGCAGTTTTGACAGCAAATCCATATACGGAACAACGGCAATACCGAAGTCTTGTGCCACCAGTCCGGCAATGACTTCATCTTCTTCTGTTTCGTAAACGATATTGGGAATCACATTTTCCCTGTGGAACATATCGTCAATGACACTGCGGATACCCGAAGTCTTTGTAAAATAAATGTGCGGGTACGAAGCGGTGTCGGAAAGACATATACCGTCCTTAGCGGAACGTGCGGCAAGCGGGTGATTCTGCGGCACGATGACAACCAGCTCCTGTTTCTGAACCGGAACGGCGGTAAATTTTAAGTCGTCCTGCGGCTTGGAACAAAACAGCAAATCTACCTTCCGCTGTGCCAAATCATCTAACAGGTGCTGGGTAATGCCGGTATGAAAGGTAAAACGGATATCATTTTCAGGATATGCCCGTAAGAAATCTGCCGCAAGGTGCGGGACAAATTCAATCCCCAGCGGACGGACAAAGCCCAGACGAATCAGTCCTGAACCGCGCGCACTGCGCTGTAAGGAAGCAATGCCGTCATCAAGCGTGGAAAGCGTATGCTCCGCGCACGATAGAAATTCCCTGCCAAACGGCGTGAGCATGGTATTTCTGCCATTTTTCTCAAATAACGGCACACCCAGTTCTTTTTCCATCTGTGCAATGGCGTGGCTGAGGCTTGGCTGTGTAATGCAGAGCTGTTCTGCTGCTTTGGTATAGTGTTTGACGTGTGCAAGGGTCACAAAGTATCTTAAATAAAATAAATTCAAATAAATTCCTCCAGTGTGTCCGGTAATCTCCGGCAGGTAGTAAATCTAAATATCTGATGTGCAGTTACATTTATATATGATACCAGGGACAAAAGTCCCCAATCATGATAAATATATAATATTCAATAGATACAGTCTATAGTTTGATGAAATTTATTTATTTGTTATTTATAAAAAGCGTTTGTATACTGAAAAGCTGTAAACAAATATGTAGGGCAAAATGCCTTAGAACAGGAATGGTGAAAAGTATGAATAATAATAATGCTGACACAATGCTTCAGGAAACGGACAGGCGGACACTGCGCGGGGAGCTGGCTTTGATAGCGGCGGTTCTGATTAACAGTTTTGGTGTGGTATTAATGCTGTATTCCGGTGCGGGGATTTCAGCAATCTCAAGCGTGCCGTTTGCATTTTCAGAAGTCTTTACTAAAATTTCCCTCGGAACATGGACGTATCTTTTTCAGGGGTTACTGGTTCTGACATTAATGATTCTGCGTAAAAAATTCGTACCGCAGTATTTATTCAGTTTCGTTGTCGGATTTGCTTTCGGGGAATTTTTAGATGTACATGAATTATGGATAGGGATTCTGCCGCAGACAATTCCATGCAGAATTTTATACTTTATATTAAGCTATTTTTTAATCTGTTTTGGTATTGCACTGTCTAACCGCTGCGGACTGCCGATTATCCCGACCGATTTGTTTCCGAGAGAGCTTTCCGATATTATCCGTGTCGGATATCCTAAAATCAAAATTGCATTCGATGTGATCTGTCTGACAGTAACTGCCTGCATGACCGGATTTCTTTTAGGACATCTTGACGGATTAGGCATCGGAACAATCCTCGCAGCATTTACAATGGGAAAATGTATCGGTCTCATTGGCAGCTGGATGGATAAACGTTATACATTTGTAACAGTTTTAACTAAGGAATAACGCCTTAATCATACGTGCACGAAGCACTTTCCACATCAGCAGCGGGAAAAGTGTTTCAATGGTTGCACAGTATTTATCAGCCAGACACAGAATCCATGCTTCCTTATACCGCGGCGGTATCGGGGTCAGTGGAAACATGTGTCTGACTATCATATTTTCTTCAATTGGATTCAAATCAAAATCTTCTTTGGCATTTCTTAAAGCTGTCGATGGGTGGTAAAAGCCATGCAGTCGATGACTTTTATCCTTCTCATGCCAGTCATAAAGAAAGTAATCATGAAGCAATGCGCCGCGGATCAGTGACTTTTCATCAATATTCAGCCGGAACCGTCTTGCAAAATACAAACTTGTATAAGCTACTTTTACACTATGTTCATAAACAGATGTCGAGCCATGCTGTATATAGCTTTTCTCCATTGTCAGCCGTCCTTCTTTTTCCAGTGTACGGATGGCAGTTGACATTACTGTAAAAATACTTCTAATGGGTCTATTTTCAGGGTTCATGTACTTCTCCATTTCATTTTTGAGATTCACTACTTTGCTACCTACGCAAATTATACGCAAAAATGTATTTAATTCAATACCTGAAGCCAATTTATTTCTTAAGAATTTCTTATTTTGTTCCAAAGATTCTGTCGCCTGCATCACCAAGACCCGGACAGATGTATGCATTTTCATTTAACTGTCTGTCTAATGAACCGACATAAATCTGGATATCCGGATGTTCCCTGTGCAGTCTTTCGAGTCCTTCAGGAGCTGCAATAATGCACATGAACTTAATGTTTTGCCGCCGTGTTTTTTAATCTGGTTAATCGCATCAATCGCAGAACCGCCTGTTGCTAACATCGGATCACACACAACAATCGTTCTTTCGGCAATCGGGTCCGGCAGTTTGCAGTAATATTCCTGCGGTTCGTGAGTTTCTTCGTCACGGTACATACCGATGTGTCCAACCTTTGCGGACGGAACTAACGCTAAAATACCGGAAACCATACCAAGTCCGGCACGAAGAATCGGCACAACGGCAAGTTTTCTTCCGGCAATCATCGGTGTCATGCAGGTTTCAATCGGCGTTTCGACTTCTACGTCTTCTACCGGCAAATCTGAAAGCGCTACAAAGCCTTCCAGCATGGCAATTTCATCAACTAACTGACGAAATTCGTTTGTGCCGGTTCTCTTGTCACGTAAGATTGAAATCTTGTGCTGGATTAAAGGGTGTTCAAAAATAGTTACATTTTCCATTTTATTCATAAAAATCTCCATTCCGCCGTCAATGCGGCATTTTATCTTTTATTACTCTGCTTCATCTTCGCTGTCGCTGTTTGCAACATAGACCCGCGGCTTCTGTCACCCTCCGGATTTTTACCGAACTGGTAATCATTTCCCGGTAAAACGGCATTGAGGAAAATACCTGCAATCGCAGCTACGGCAAGGGCTGTCAGTGTAATTGAAGTGCCAAAGACAGTAAAGGTCAAGCCGTCTGAAAATCCAAGTCCGCAGACAAAGATGACACCGGCAATAATTAAGTTTCTGGACTTTGTTAGGTCTACCTTATTTTCAACGACATTTCTCACGCCGATAGCGGAAATCATACCGTAGAGCATGAAAGACACACCGCCGATAATTGCCGCAGGCATTGTTGAAATAATTGCCGAAAACTTTGGAATAAAGGACAATACAATTGAAAACATGCCGCAATACGGATAACACGCGGGTCATAAACTTTGGAAAGTTCAAGAACACCGGTATTTTCACCGTATGTCGTGTTGGCAGGTCCGCCGAGGAATCCGGCAAATGAGGTTGCAAGTCCGTCACCCATTAAGGTACGGTGCAGACCTGGTTCTTCAATAAAATTTTCTCCGACCGTAGCGGAAATGGCGGACATATCTCCTACGTGTTCCATCATCGTTGCAATGGCAATCGGTGCCATAACAAGAATGGCTGTGATGTCAAATTTGCAAATCTGGAACTGAGGCAGTCCAATCCAGCCGGCGCCCGATACAGATGCAAAATCTAAAATCGCTGTGCCATCAGGATTTGTGATACCGCAGGCATTTAAAATCACCGCAAGCCCATAGGAAATCAAAACACCCATGAGAATCGGGATAATCTTAAACATGCCTTTCCCCAGATATTGAAAATGATAATCACCGCTAATGCCGTAAATGCAATCCACCAGTTGGTTGAAGCATTTGAAATAGCTGACGGTGCAAGGGATAAACCGATGCAGATGATAATCGGACCGGTTACAACCGGCGGTAAAAATTTCATGACACGGTTGACACCGACCAGTTTGAATATCAGCGCCACCGCCAGATATAAAAGTCCGGCAACAACAATACCGCCGCAGGCATAAGCCGCTTTATCATTGACATTCATGGTCGCATAAATACCGTTTTTAAGTTGGCAACGGTATAAAATCCGCCTAAAATGCAAAGGACGAGCCTAAAACGCAGGCACTTTCAATTTGGAACAAAGATGGAAAATCAGTGTGCCAAAGCCTGCACAAAATAAAGTAACAGAAACGGTAAGACCTCTTGTCAAGGTTCACCGCAGGCATCTTTAAAATAGCCTGCCACAAGAATCGGTACCAGAATTGTAGCGCCGAACATCGCAAACATATGCTGGATTCCGAGAATCAGCATTTTCGGAATGCCGAGCTTACGTGCGTCATAAATGGGTTCATTTGAGTTGTTCATAGAATTCTCCTGCTGTTAAAATAGTATTGATAAATAATCCACAAAGTATGATATCATTTTAACAGGAAATTGGCAACCGGTAATGTTTAATCCGTGTGGCTGATTTTACACTTTATACGGCGGAATCTGTCTGTGTGTGTCCTGTGATATACCGGACAATGAATTGTGCCGTTTTTCAACACCGTCAGAGGAATCGACCGTTAATTCATAATTTCTTGCATCACCCCAGTGTGTGCCGGAAATATGCTCATAATATGAAGCCCTTGCCTTATCGGAACGCTCAATATTCACCCTTGCTTCTTTTGGCGTGTCGCCGTATACATCCATAACTCTTTGAATTCTGTAATCCTGCGGCGCATGGATAAATATGCGGACAACATTGTCGTAATCTTTTAAAATATAATCTGCTGCCCTGCCGACAATGACACAGGAGCCGTTTTCCGCAATTTCACGGATAATGGCATCCTGTGCTTTAATCGCGTATTGCACTGCATTGGAACTCAGATATAAATCACGCATGATATCCGGCGAATTTTTGTGAATATCGGAAATGAATTCGCGATTTAGTCCACTCTTTTGCCGCCAGCGTAATCATTTCTTTATAATAGAAAGGAATGCCTAAGGCATTGGCGACACATTTTCCAATCTGTTGCCCGATGAGCCGTGCTCTCTTGCAATCGTGATAATGACGCCGGGTTTGGAAGGCTTTAAGGCAATATCAGGATTGTCAAGATTATCGATATTGTCATGACTGCCTGTACTGTCTGCGCCAGTTATGGCGGCTGAGATATGTGTGGCGGCGGTGACATCTGTGATGTTTTTACCGCCAGAAGCCTCAGTTTCCCGTACATAATCCTTGTTTAAGAATTGACGGTAAAAATAAGCCCCGGTAAGGCTGGTGATAACTTCCGTCACCGGATAAGTCAGCCAGAACCAGTTTAATCCGAATCTGGAAAATAAATATGCCAGCGGAACAAATAATACCACGGTGCGGATAACCGTAAGCAGTGAACTTTTAAGGCTTGAACCCACCGCCTGAAAAAATACCGGGAATATCAACGAAGTGACCATTGGCAGAAAGCTGATGCCGACAAAGCGGAAGCCGACCCGTCCGATAGCAATAACCAGTTCATCGGAAGTAAATACCCGCAGCATTTGTGAAGGAATACAGACAAAGCATAGTGTTCCCAGTGCCATAAGGGACATTCCGAATATAATGGAAGCCGACAGGGTCTTTTTACAGCGCTCAATATTTCTTGCGGCATAATTGTAGCTGATAACCGGAACAATGCAGGTCTGCATTGCGCCGAGCGGGATAAAGAAAAAGGTCTGCCACTTATAGTAAAGTCCCAGTGCGGTTACTGCCTGGTCTGAAAAAGTCGCAAGAATCAGATTCAATCCCAGTATGTAAAAGGTATATGCCGACTGCATAAGAATATTCGGAATACCCAGCTGGAAGATTTTGGCAATGTGGTGTGGGTAAACCTGTCTGCGCGGGGATTTGCGAAAGCCTTTTTTCATGACAATCAGTGCCGCCATAATCTGTCCGGTTACTGTCGCCACCGCCGCACCCGCAATGCCCATTTTCGGAAATCCGAACATACCGAAAATCAGCAGTGGGTCTAATACGATATTGGTAATCGCGCCTATAATCTGTGCTGTCATCGGCGTTTTCATATCGCCGCAGGATTGCAGAACCTTTGTCCAGATACTTTCCAGAAACAGTCCGAAACTGAATACACACACAATACGTCCGTATACGATGACATCGTGAATGATGACTTCGGAATTGGTTGACATTTTGCGTAAAACGGCATGGCAAACCAGCAGATGACCGCAAATAAAAGCCACATAAAGCCTGCTAACGGCGTGCCGACACCGGCATACTCATTTCTTTTCATTGCCGACACCCAGCTTTGCCGCCATAACCGTGTTAATGCCCACCCCGTTCCCACGGCAAGGGCAATCATTAAAAGCTGGAGCGGTAGATAATTGACAGTGCCGTCAGTCCCGAATCGGAGTATCTGCCGACAAACAGGCTGTCAATGATGTTGTAGAGCGCCTGTATCAGCTGGGCGAGCATGACCGGTGGCGCCAGTTTTAAAAGTATTTTGCTGATTTTTTCTGTTCCAAATAAATCTGTCTGTCCCATGATTTTGTTTTACCTCGGGTTTGTTTAGTCTTCAAAAAGTTCTATGGATTTTCCTGTAAATCCATTCCGATATCTTCAAGCTCGCGCAGTTCATTTTCACTAAAACCGCTGTTAAAGTAAAAGCACCGTAAATATCAACCAGTGCCGCCGCCAGTTTTTTGAATCAACGGCTCTCCCTTGTAATACTCTATTGCAAAATCCAGTGCTTCCTGCACCTGTGCAAGCAGTTCCGGTCGAGTTCATGGTATGCCCGTAATTTAACCGGAACCGATTCTTCACTTACCAGACCTGTGTAAATAAGCTCTACTGCCTGTTCGATGTTCATAGTGACCTCCTTAAAAATGTTGTGATTAAGGAAAGTATAGCATATAATGATTTTCAATGAAACATCAGATGAAAGTATATCCTTTGGCAGGCATGTCCTTTTCAAACAGGTCAACGATTCGGTTTATTACACTGATGTTTTGGGTAAAATATTCTGTAAGAGCTTTCATTGAGGAAATTTCATCACATTCTGTAAATTCATAATCTAAATATTCATAATGCGTTGATTTGCCATAGATATTGCTTGTTTTATATACACCGTAACCCAGTCCTAAATCCTTTGCAATTTGTACATCATTTGGCAGGTAACCACCCCATGTCAATGAAAACGCTAAATCCCATAATGTTTTTCCAAAATATTTTTCTATAACAATATCAAAATCCTGAATATTTCCGGTATGTTTCATTTCGCCAAAATATACGTCCGTCTGATCCGGATATTCCACGACAATGAAAAAACAAGGTGCCCAATTCATAATATTATTATGTGCAGCTATCAGATAAAGCGTGTATAAGGTATGCATAGGATTATAAATATATATCTTCCCTTTAAATGATTTTTTATCACATTCGTCTATCAGCGTATCAAGAATGGTTGTAACAGGTACTTTCCATTGCTTGTTATCCTGTAAACAATAACTGACTTCTCTTTTCATTTTTTTCAGTGCAGTAATATTTTCCGAATCAAATTCCAATAAATATTTTTGGCGCGTACCGCCTCGTGCACCACACAATTCGTCCAAAATGGTTTCGTCCGATAAAAATTCATTGTTAAAGATTTTTCCTCTGATAATTTTTTCAACCGTCCAGTTCTGGTTATAAATATAATTCTGTAATTTTGCGGCATAACCGATATCTTCAGTATCACAGGACGGAACAGGGGCAACAGAATTTATTGCATAATCATGAAGGTCTGACAGATAATCTTCTTCGTCAGAATCTTCTGTAAAAAATTCTGATACGTTTGAATAGATGTCAGCATCTTTTTTTAATATATCCCAGTAAATATCTTCAGATTGTAACTGGCTTGCAGAATAAATAATAAATTTATAGTCGGGATAGTGTTCATGGTTGTGGGTTGACATATAGGCTCTATCTTCCTGAGAGTAGCCGACGTAGGGCATTTCCATGGCAGCAAGCTCTTTTTCTCTATGATTTTTTGGTGCTTTTAATATAACAAGAACGTAATCATAAATTCCTTTTGTTTCAAAAGATGTAATATGTTCCTGGATTGCCTGTTGTAATTTCTGTTCTGTAGTATATGCACGCAGCATATGATGTTCACAAAACAGACGTTCATGATTGTGCATAATAGGCTGTACTCTTTTTACAGATGACAGTGTACGATTTTCAGATACCTGAATACGATACCCCTCGATATTAACGGTACTGTTCTGACAAAGAGAAGAAAAAGGAATGAGCAGCTCATCCCACTCGGTAGACAAAATCAGTAAACGGATTTCATCGTCCCGCAGTCCTTTGTTTATTTTTACACCTTCTAGATATTTAAAAACTTCATGGATTGCTTCCCGCGCAGTAGAATTACTTTTCTTTACTTCTATAACCGTCAGATGATCTTTGCAGTCTTTTGCCAGAATATCAACAAAGCCTTTTGTTCCTTTATAATTCGGCAGATAATGTTCTGTATCTATTAATACCATGCCGGGTTCAATACATTGTAAATTGTCAGCAATGATATCTCTGATTTCGGATTCTGTATATTTTCTGGTCATGTTTGTCCTCTTATTTTAAAAATTTGTTGATTAATTGTACGCATACGCACAGAAACAGACATCATTTCTTTACGTTTTCTTCTAATTCCAGTATGTACTTATCAAAATCGGACATAAATAATCTGTCCTGAATCACACGATACTTTTCAAATTCTGTTTCAGCTTTTGCCTTGGCAATCTCCGCTGTGATTTTCCCTGCATCTTGAAGAACTTCTCTGTCATCTGCCATCAGGAATAAATCCAGACGCTTTGACCAGTCCTCCATTGTCATCGGAATGTGGCGTTCTGCACGGTCTTCTGCCAAATCTAGGTAAGCAGATACAATACGCTCTAATGAACGCATTTCTTTATCAGTAAGATAATTCTTTGCAATGCTTACATCACTTTTTACAATTTTACCCTCCGGTGCTGTTGCCCATGTGGTAAGTCCCATATGAGGTTTTTCCGCATCAGCGCGTTCATAAATCAGTTCTGCTGCCGTATGTCCGTGTACCGCATAATGCATTTTATTCTGCACCTTAGCAAAGAACTGTTTGGTTGTTCTGGCTGTGCGGTCATAGTCAAGTGCCGTAGCATAAATGTCAGTTATTTTCTGATAAAATCTGCGCTCTGACAGGCGGATTTCACGAATCTGTTCAAGTAAACGGTCAAAGTATTCAGTTGTAAGTACAGAACCGCCGTTTTTCAGACGTTCGTCATCTATAACCCAGCCCTTGATAGTATAATCCTTCGCAATTTGATTCACCCATTTACGGAACTGTACCGCACGCTCAGAATTGACCTTGAAACCTACGGCAATAATCATCTCCAAGGAATAGTGATTTGTATTGTAGCTTTTCCCGTCAGGAGCAGTTATTCGAAATTTTCGAATAACTGAATCTTCCTGTAGCTCACTATCCTCGAATATCTTTTTAATATGATAATTAATTGTATTTGTTCCTACATCGTACAATGTGGCCATCATCTTCTGTGTCAGCCATATATTTTCATTCTCGTAGCGCATCTCAATGCTGTCCTGCTGGTCACCAATGGAAGCAACATAGGTCAGATATTCTGCTGCGCTGGAACGGATTGTTACTTCATCTTTTTTCTTTTTCAAATTGAATTTCCTCCTTCAGCTCAAACTAATACAACATTTCAAACATTCTCTCAATAAAAAATTGAATTTCTCTATTTACACAATTTTTCATATGCTTTCATTACGATTTGGACAATCAAAATTCTACGCTGATTCAAAAAATCAGGATAAGATAACTGTTCGCATTTCTCTGGAAGGGCATTCTGTGCGCACGCCAACTTATCTTCTTGAATTCGTAATTACCTCTGTATTAATGAAAGTATATCATATAAACAGAAAAAAGAATCTGCTATTTTACAATCTTTATGAAAATGTCCAAAGTACCATGCCTTAAAATCAGTATGGTCGGCTACCTGCTGTAAAAATTCTCTTAAAGGTGCTTCTTCGTTGCGACCGGGTAAATCTTTATATCCCATTTGGGAAACAATGTTTTTGGGTGCGGTATGGGTAAGAATATAGTCGACCTTAAAACCCGATTTTTTCAAATTTTCCCAGCCTTCTAAATATTCCTGCCGGGAGGGAAGTTCTTCCGGAAACCATGAAATACCCTCCTCCCGATATGCTCTGTCAGGACTGTATGCCCCGCCAAAAGTAAAAAATGTAATGCCGCTTAAATTAAAAATCTGTCCACGCATCAGATGAATAATATCTTTTTCAATAAAATGGACATTGCCGCCATGCCATTTTTCAACCGGAAAGGCATTTAATTTTTTAAAATCTTCATGGTTTCCGTCTATAAAAAGCGTTGTAACCGGAAGATTTCTTAAAATGTGCCTGACTTTGGTTTCTTCTGTTTCAGAGTACCCGCAAATGCCGGTATCTCCGCAGATTATGAGATAATCTTCTTTTGTGTAAGTTGTATTCTGTTTTTAAAAATGTTATAATTTTATCAAGGTCAAATGTTCCGTGTGTGTCGCCGGATAGGATAAATTTCATTGGGGTGTCCTTTTTGCTATTTCTATTTAATAATTTACTATTTCCATTATTTTTTAATATTTACAGAACAAAAGCCTTCAAGTCATTAAACTCAAAGGCTCCTGTTCTCATATAATTTTATACAAGCGCAGGTTCTTTCCCTGCAATAATCGCTTTCACTTCTTCGATATCCTTATCTGTAGCCATAGCAATCCCTTTCTTCAATTCCCTGACTCAAGTTACACATAACACTCACATCCTTTCTGAAGTTCTCCTCGATAGGAATATCGTAGTCATCCCTGATTTTATTTTAATGTCATCAAAACTACATTTTCAATATGAAAAGTATGCGGAAACATATCATACCCCTCGCATTTTTCCACCTTATAACCGCCTTTTTGCAGTACGCGCACATCACGTACCTGTGTTTCCGGGTTGCAGGAAATGTAGACGATGCGTTTCGGCTTGATTTGCAGAAGGGACTGTAAAAATTCCGGAGTAGAGCCGCTTCTTGGCGGGTCCATGATGACAACGTCTGCCCTGCCGCCCTCGGCGTAGCGTACTAAAAAGTCACCGGCATCTTCATTGACAAACTGGATATTTTTAATGTGGTTTAAATCAGCATTGGTTTGTGCATCCTTGACCGCCTGCGGATTTAACTCTACGCCGATAACCTTTTTGGCATGGGAAGACAGCGCAATGCCAATCGTTCCGATGCCGCAGTACGCATCAATGACCACATCATTTTTTGTAATGCCGCCCAGCCTGATAGCCGTTTTGTACAGCTTTTCAGTCTGTGACGGATTAATTTGATAAAAAGATTCCGGGCTGATACGGAAGCGGCAGCCGCACAGCACGTCCTCAATATAACCTTTTCCATATAAAACCTTATTGGCTTTGCCAAGAACCATACTTGTAGAGTAATCGTTGATATTCTGCACAACGGTTGTAATATCCGGGTGTTTTTCAAGCAGTGCCTTGAGAAAATTATTTTTGGACGGAAATTTATTGTCGGCGGTCACCAAGACAACCATCATTTCTTTCGTGGAAAATCCGCGGCGGATTAAAATGTGGCGCATAAATCCACGGTGCGTATCTTCGTTGTACGGTACATATTTAAAGGAAGCAAACAGTTCGCGCAGTGTTGCAATAATGCTGTCAGCCTTCTGGTCTTCAATCATACAGACATCGACCGGGACAAGGCGGTGTGTGCCTTCCGCATAAGTTCCGGTCACAATGCCTTTCTGCTTGTCAAGACCGACAACGGCATGCACTTTGTTGCGGTAAAATGCAGGACGATACATACCGTGTACTTCTCCAACGGTACAGATCCCTTCAAAAAGCTGTTTTAAATAGGCACTTTTTCTTTAATTCCTTTTCGTAAGGAATATCAACGTACTGACAGCCGCCGCACTGCTTACAGACAGAACAACTGATAGACTGATTTGATTCATTATATTTTCCGCTCATAGGACACAACTCCTTTTATTTTATCTGAAATATTTAATATACAATTATAGTATAAAATGCGAACTAACGCCACTAATGACAATATTGGTGCTAAATCTGATTGCAATACCTATATTTGCCACTGACAATGCGCCGCCAATGAATAAAATAAAAGAAAGCCTGAGATACACTCACATATCGGAACATATCCCAGGCATCATTTAAAAATAATCCACACCGTTTACAAAATATATAAAATATATCTGCCACAGTGCATTATTTTATATTGGCTTTATTCATCTTCGCTGATGTCGTTTGCGTTGTTTACAATCTTTACCTTGCCTTCGTAGAGTTCTTCTACGGCGATTGATAAAGGCTTCATGTTGCTTGACTTCGGAATAGTCGGCTCACCGAGCTTTAAACGGAATTCTTCGTCATCGGAAAGTACCGGTTCACTGACCTTATCTTTATCCTTTCAGGCATTTTCAAAGCTTTTCTTCAATGGCTCTGGAATCAATAATCTGCTTTGCACGGGTAGCAGCAGCCTTTACAATTGAATAGCGGCTCTGTACTAACGGCTGTTCGCCTTCTTCCCCGCTGTTGATAACGTTCATTAATTCTGAATACGATGGATGTATCATGGTTTATTCTCCTTTGCATAGATTTTTAAGTCTTCTGATGTCTTCAATCAGAGTCAGGTTGTGGAAGCTTTCATCTTCTCACTGGTAACAATTTCATGGATACGCTGTGTACAGGCATCGACCGTATCATTGATAACAATATAGTCATACCCTTCAACGCCTTCCGCTTCCTGTGTCGCACGGGCAAGACGCGCTTTAATCGTGGCTTCGTCTTCTGTTCCCTGCCACGCAGACGGTTTCAAGCTCTGCCGCAGTCGGCGGCATTAAAACATCAGCACTGCATCAGGAAACATCTTTTAATATTAAAAGCTCCCTGTATCTCAATTTCAAGGATGATATTCTTACCGGCTTCAAGCTGTTCTTCCACATAGCGGCGCGGTGTGCCGTAATAGTTGCCCACGTACTGCGCATATTCGATCAGTTCGCCTGTGGCAATCATCTTCTGGAATTCGGAAGTGGATTTGAAAAAATATTCCCTGCCGTCGGTTTCACCTTCTCTTGGCGCTCTTGTGGTTGCAGAAACAGATACCGCATATTCATCCGGATACGTCTTTAAAATGTTCTTTACAACCGTTCCTTTACCGGCTCCTGAGAATCCGGAAAGAACAATTAAAATTCCTCTGTTATTCATGGCAATCCCTCTATTTTCATTCGTACTCTTTATTATACATAAGTTTCCGAAAGCTGGCAAGCAGTTTTATTCAATATTCTGAATTTGTTCGCGTACCTTTTCGATTTCTGTTTTTAAATCAATCGCCTTATTTGAAATTTCAAGGTCATTTGCTTTCGATAAATGGTGTTGGCTTCGCGGTTCATTTCCTGTGCGATAAAGTCCAGCTTGCGGCCGATACCGCCGTCTTCGTTCAAGCAGCTTTTGCATGGTCGATATGGCTTTTAAACGGACAGTTTCTTCATCGACACAGATTTTATCCGCATATAAAATCACTTCCGCCGCCATCTTATTTTCATCAAACGGATTTTCTCCGAGAAGTTCTGTCACTTTCTGCTCTAATTTGCCGCGGTACTCTTTCATAATCTGCGGACTGCGTGCTTCGATAAAATCAACCAGCCCTGCCATATTGTCAAGCTTATCAAGCAAATCTTTCTTTAAATGTTCCCCTTCGGTAATACGGGCGGCAACAAACTGTTCACACGCGGCGCATACGGCTTTTTCAATAAAATGCCACAGTTCTTCTTCATCGACCTTGACTTCCTCTGTCGTAATGACCTCCGGATATCTTGAAAGTGCGGAAACCGTCATATCATTGTCAAGATGAAACTGTGATGCCATCTGTTCAAAAATATCCATATATTCTGCCGCAATGTCGCGGTTATATTTTAAATTGACATTGGTTTCGGAAAGGTCTTCATAGGTAATGAAAATGTCAATCTTTCCGCGCTGTGCATATTTTTTTAATAAATCACGGATACGCGCCTCAAAAATGTTTAATTTCTTTGGCATTTTGATACCCGCTTCCAAATATCTATGATTAACTGACTTCATTTCCACGGAAATCTTGCGTTTCCCCTCACTTATTTCACTGCGGCCAAAGCCAGTCATGCTCTTTATCATTGTGTCCTCCAATCCAAACTGATGTTTCGGTAGTTTTATTTTGATTATATCAATAACCAATGTATTATAGCAACTCCTGTGCAAAAGTACAAGACACCAGTTAAAAATGTGCTATCATGGGACTACATAAAAATAGATATAAAGGAATTAAAACAATGGCTTTAGATGGAATTGTAATTGCAAATATCAGACAGGAATTAGAGCAGACCTTACTTGGCGGCAGACTTTATAAAATCGCACAGCCGGAAACCGATGAACTGCTCTTTACGATTAAAACACCAAAACAGCAGTACAGGCTTGTCATTTCAGCCAATGCCAGCCTGCCGCTGATTTATCTTTCAGAGGAAAATAAACCGAGTCCGATGACGGCACCGAATTTCTGTATGCTTTTACGCAAGCATTTAAACAACGGCAGAATTATCTCGATTACACAGCCGGGACTGGAGCGAATCCTTGATTTTGAAATTGAACACTTAAATGATTTAGGTGATTTGTGCCGCAAGCACCTGATTGCCGAATTTATGGGAAAGCACAGCAACATCATTTTTTGTGATGACAAACAGAATATTTTAGACAGCATTAAGCACATTTCTTCACAGACAAGCTCCGTGCGTGAGGTGCTGCCGGGACGGACGTATTTTATCCCGCAGACCATGCATAAAAAGAATCCGCTGCAGACAAACGATGCCGAATTTGCAGAAGCTGTTTTTACAAAGCCGATGCCGCTTTCAAAGGCGGTTTACACTGGCTATACCGGTATCAGTCCTGCCGTTGCAGAGGAAATCTGCTATGAAGCTTCTGTTTCAAGCGAAAAACCGGCAAACTGTCTGGAGGAAAATGAACAGCTTCACTTATACCACATTTTTTCGGACTGCATGGAACAGATAAAAAGTGGTCAGTTTGCGCCGAATATTTTTTATGAAAACGGTGAACCAAAGGAATTTTCAGCGATTCCGATGGCGATGTATGCGGACTGTACGCCGTTTGATTCTATCAGTGCCCTGCTTCGAAGCTTTTATTCAGAAAAAGATAAATTTACGCGAATCCGACAGAAATCTTCGGATTTGCGCCGGATTGTATCAACGGCACTGGAGCGCTCCTATAAAAAGCTGGATATTCAGGAAAAGCAGTTAAAGGATACCGAAAAAAGAGAAAAATTTCGTGTATACGGCGAATTGATTAACACTTACGGCTACGATATCCCGGAGGGTGCAAAGTCTTTTACGGCATTAAATTATTACACCAACGAGGAGATTTCCATTCCGCTTGATCCGATGCTCACACCGTCTGAAAATGCCGTGAAATATTTTAACCGCTACAATAAGCTTAAACGTACATTTGAAGCAGATTCCAAGCTGATTGAGGAAACAAAAGCGGAAACACAGCATCTGGAATCTATTGCAACGGCACTTGATATTGCGGTCAATGAAGAAGACCTTGTCGAATTAAAAGAAGAACTGATTCAGGCAGGCTACATTCACCGAAAAGGCAAAGGTGGCAAAAAGGAAAAAGTGACGAGTAAACCGTTCCACTACATTTCTTCGGACGGCTTCGATATGTATGTCGGAAAGAATAATTTTCAGAATGATGAGCTTACCTTTAAATTTGCCAACGGCAACGACTGGTGGTTTCATGCAAAAAAAATGCCGGGTTCCCACGTTATCGTAAGAACCGGCGGCAAAGAACTGCCTGACCGCACCTTTGAAGAAGCGGCAAGTCTTGCGGCTTATTACTCCAAAGGACGCGACCAGGACAAGGTTGAAATTGATTATGTAATTAAGAAAGAGGTTAAAAAACCTGCTTCTGCCAAACCGGGATTTGTCGTTTATTACACGAATTACTCAATGATGGCTTCCACGGATATTTCCGCGATAAAGCAGGCCGATTAATCCGATGACATCTGCAGCGGCGGCGGTAATATACATTGCCGGAAGCCCCGCGGTAAATCCGCAGATAAGAATCCCTATGATACTGACTGCTGTGGCAATGCCGCAGACAGCCAGTATTTTTGTACTGCCCTGCTCCTGCAAAATCATAACCACAAGGGCCATTAAAAGACCATATCCAGAATGTAAACGAGCATATAAAGCGGATATGCACTTTCAATGACATCACACAGCTTTTCATCAAACGTCAGATACCCGAACAGCGGCGGCGCATTGAATAAATACACGATACTGCGCACGACACCGATAACCGTTAAAATGCCAGGCACAAGCCATGCAGAGCGTAATTTTCAGGCAATGGCAGTTTGACTTTGAAAGCACAATGACACCCAGTACGGTAAGAATCAGATACAATACATACGGATAGTCAAAACCATTCCCACTCAAAATAATAACTTCGGATACACGCATAAGCCGAAGCCGTGTAAGTGTCTCCGTGCTGGCATAGCACGGAAATCAGTAATTCCCGTAAAATTCAAAGACCATACTGCCCATAAGCACCGGAATAAATATGCTGTAGCAGGCGGCTTTACTGTTACTGCTGTACGCTTTCATTTTGTCAAGCCGTGTTCCCTTTACAATCACCAGGCAGAATACACCCAGTACGATTAAAAATACACCGGCTATCCAATGCAATCCCAATAAATGCTCCGGCGCTACGGTCTGTACGTCTTTTAAGTAAAATGAACCACCATGCGGCGCAGTGCGGTATTTCCTTCAAAATACTGCACAGGACAATATATGCACCGGTGACAATGGCAAATACAGAGCTTAATACCGCATAAATGCCGGCACCTTTTAACTTAAAACATGGCGGCGGCTGTCAGAATCAGTCCGAAAACCGTGACCGCATATAAAATCCGGTAAAGAACGTCTAGGCCTTTATAATAATAAAGACTGTAAATCGCGGCATCGGCGTTGCTTAATTGCAGTGTAGTGTCGTTGATACCGTTTGCAATGCGCTGGAACAGTCCGCTCCCAGCACCGAAAATCAGAATTAACGCCATCAGTGCCGAAGCACCGATGACGGTTAAAATCCTGACATAGATAATTTCTTCTTTTTCATAAGGCACAATCCTTTCCATGAAACTCCTTAAAATATATTGATTTAAGAAATTGTCACTTTGCGGAAAGTCTTTTACCCTTCTTTACAACGGCGCCTTCTCCTTCAAAACGTCCTTTGCAAAAGAAGCATCAATTTCCGTTACCTTTTCACCGTTTACAGAGATACCGCCCTGCTGTACGGCACGTCTTGCTTCAGAACGTGAAGAGGCAAGTCCTGCCTGATGTACCAGTGTAATGACATCAACAATACCATCTTTGAAAGCATCTTCTGTTAAGCTTGCACCCGGCATATCTGTTGAATCGCCGCCTGTAAAGATTGCCTTTGCTGCTGCATCTGCCTTTTTAGCTTCTTCTTCACCGTGAACCATCTTTGTCAGTTCAAATGCAAGAATTTCTTTTGCCTTATTTAACTGTGCGCCTTCCCATGAATCCATTGCATCAATTTCTTCAAGCGGAAGGAAGGTCAGCATACGGATACATTTTAATACATCAGCATCTGCAACATTTCTCCAGTACTGGTAAAATTCATATGGGGACGTCTTTTCCGGGTCGAGCCATACAGCACCGGACTGTGTCTTACCCATCTTCTTGCCTTCCAGAATTTAAAAGCAGGGTAATGGTCATGGCACTTGCATCCTTGCCTAATTTTCTACGGATTAATTCTGTACCGCCGAGCATATTACTCCACTGGTCATCACCGCCGAACTGTAAATTACAGCCGTATTTCTGGTATAACATGTAAAAGTCGTAAGACTGCATAATCATGTAGTTAAATTCTAAGAAGCTTAAGCCCTTTTCCATTCTCTGCTTGTAGCATTCTGCACGCAGCATATTATTGACAGAAAAGCATGCGCCGACTTCGCGGAGCAGCTCGACATAATTTAACTTTAACAACCAGTCTGCGTTGTTGACAAGAAGTGCTTTATCGTCTGAGAAATCAATAAAACGGCTCATCTGCTTCTTAAAACATTCGCAGTTGTGTTCAATCTGCTCGGTTGTAAGCATTTTTCTCATATCGGAACGTCCTGACGGGTCACCAATCATGGCTGTACCGCCGCCAACGAGTGCAATCGGCTTATTGCCTGCCATCTGAAGACGCTTCATTAAGCACAGTGCCATAAAGTGTCCGACATGAAGACTGTCCGCTGTCGGATCAAATCCGATATAAAAAGTTGCCCTTCCGTTGTTGATTAAGTCTTTGATAACGTCTTCATCTGTTACCTGGGCAATCAGTCCTCTTGCCACTAATTCATCATATAATGTCATAAAATCCTCCATTTCCGCAGACACCCTGTCTTACCTGTGCGCACTTGCAAATCATTTAGATTTACGGCAAGGGCGGGTGCGGTGTCTGCATTTAAAATTCTAATAAAAAAAGCTTCCGCCCTTATTTAAAAGGACGAAAGCTGATGCTTACGTGTTACCACCTTTATTCATAAACAGCTCACACTGCTTATCTTATGAAGTACAAATATACTCCGAGTACGATAACGTGTACCAATCCGTCACTGCCTACTTGGGTACTTTCCTGTTCGGAGTGCTGCTCCGGAATGTATTCATATCTGCTTCCGGTCTGCGCCTCTCACCTGCCGGCTGCTCTCTGTTGCTTTTCACAGATACTACTTGTTTCCTTCATTGCTTTGTGAAATATATAATTATGGGTCTGATTATAATATATCATTTTATAAAATGCAAGCACTTTTAATATGGAAATTTTTACCGGGATTAAGAAAGTTCGCCGATAATATACAGTTCATCTTCTGTTATCTGCTTACAGTTTACGTTGACAATGGTATTGACGGCGGCTTCTGTCATCCGGTCACTCACCGGAACTAGCACGCGGATATAATTTTTCGTATATCCTGCCATGTAGTCTGTGCCGTTGTAAGTCATCTTTTCTTCGATTAAAACCTGCATCGTCTGACCAAGACTTTCTTTGCGGTATGCCGCAGACATTTCCTTTTCAAGTGCTAAAAGGCATCCACTTCGCTGTGTCTTAATCTTTTCATCGACCTGACCGTCCATTTTATCGGCAACCGTGCCTTTTCTTCTCGAATATTTGAAAACGTGCATTTCATAAAAATGAATCCGTTTTACAAAATCATAGGTTGTTTCAAATTCTTCTTCCGTTTCCTGCGGGAAGCCCACAATAACATCGGTTGTAATCGCCGGATTGTTAAAATATTTACGAAGGATACGACAGCCTTCTTCATATTCGGCAGTGGTATATTTGCGGTTCATGCGCTTTAAAACGCTGTCACAGCCGCTTTGCAGGGAAAGATGAAAATGCGGGCATACTTTTTCCATGGCGGCGAGTGCCGATACAAATTCTTCCGTCACAACACGCGGCTCTAATGAACCCAGACGGATTCGCTTCACACCTTCGATTTCATGAATCCGTGAAATGACTTCTAACAGACTGCCCTTCTGATTATCCACGCCATAGGAAGTCAGGTGGATTCCGGTCAGCACGATTTCCTGATAACCGTTGTCCGCAAGGCGGTGTACTTCCTTTAAAATGTCGTCTAGTTCGCGGCTGCGGATTCTGCCGCGGGTATAAGGAATAATGCAGTAAGAACAAAACTGGTTACAGCCGTCCTGAATCTTAATATAGGCTCTGGTATGTTCACTGACCTTATCAATTTCCAGTTCCTCATAAGGCTGTTTTACCGATAAATCCAGTACACTGATATGGGATTCATGGTCAGCGGCATAATTTTCAAGGGCTTCTACAATATTAATTTTACAGTTATTGCCAAGTACAAGGTCTACCGCTTCATCTTTCTGTACGCCTTCACTGTCGGACTGTACATAACAGCCTGCGGCAACGACAATGGCATCCGGGTTCATCTTCTTTGCTTTGTGAAGCATCTGACGGGATTTGCGGTCGGCAATATTCGTTACGGAACAGGTGTTGATAATATACACGTCTGCCGGAACATTTTCATCAAACGGAACAATGGAATAACCTGCGGCGCGAAGCATCTGTTCCATAGATTCCGCTTCATAAGAATTGACCTTACAGCCCAGGTTATGAATTGCAACTTTTTTCAATTTTTCTGCTCCTGTCTTTTATTTTTGTATTGACATAATTTTACCAAATAGATATTATAACTAATAGAGTAAATATTATTTGGTAGGAGGTATTTTCGCAATGAAAACCGTAAAAATTTCGTTAAATTCTATCGACAAAGTAAAGTCTTTTGTAAATGACATTACAAAATTTGATGTAGACTTCGATCTTGTATCAGGCAGATACGTTATTGATGCAAAATCTATCATGGGTATTTTCAGTCTGGACTTATCAAAGCCAATCGACTTAAATATTCATGCCGATTCTGATGTCGATACAATTCTTGCTGTATTAAAGCCATACATGGCAAACTAATTACAGTTTTACATAGTAATTTTAATAAAAATAAAAACTGCCGCTCAAAGCTTCTGCCTTGCCGCGGCAGTTTTTATTTTGTAAAAAATCTTATTCAATGCGGATTTTTTCGGTTGTTTCAATGGCTGTCTTAAACAGTTCGTCAATACAGTCATCTAAGTTATGTTCATCACGCTGGATAATATTTAAGTTCGGCTTTGTAACCGGGTGCTTTGCCACGAAAATCGTACAGCAGTCTTCAAACGGCTGGATAGAGGTTTCGTATGTACCGATTTTTTCCGATAAATCAATGATTTCCTGCTTATCAAATCCGATAACCGGACGGAATACCGGCATCGTACATACTTCGTTGGTGCAGTACAGACTGTGCATGGTCTGGCTGGCTACCTGACCGATACTCTCTCCCGTAACAAGTCCCAGACAGCCGCTTTCTTTACCGAGTTCTTCGGCAATGCGCATCATGTATCTTCTCATGATGATTGTCAGTTCGTCATGCGGGCATTTCTCGTAAATGGCAAGCTGGATATCGGTAAAGTTAACAACATTTAATGTAATCGGACCGGAATATTTTGCAACCAGCTTTGCAAGGTCAATAACCTTCTGCTTTGCCCGCTCGCTCGTATATGGCGGTGCATGAAAATACGTTGCTTCCAGTTCGACACCGCGCTTTGCAACCATGTATCCGGCAACCGGGCTGTCGATACCGCCCGAAAGCAGTAACATTGCTTTTCCGGCTGTGCCGACCGGCATACCGCCCGGACCCGGAATTTCTGTTGAATAAATATTAATCTTGTTACGGATTTCAATCTGAAGTAAAACGTCCGGATTATGTACGTCAACGCTTAATTCAGGAAATGCGTCTAATAATCTTCCGCCCATTTCCATGTTGATTTCCATGGAATCCATCGGGTAATTCTTTCTTGCACGTCTGGCATTGACCTTAAAAGAAAAGTGCTTATCCGGGTATGCGGAGTCGAAATACTTAATAACAGTATCGGCAAGGTCATCAAATCCGTTGTCTTCAATCTGTACAACCGGGCAGATGCCAATAATACCGAATACGGTCTTTAAGGCTTCTACGGCTTCATCAAAATCAAAATCGCTGACAGCCGTTGCATAGATACGTCCGTTTTCTTTTGTTACTTCAAATTCGCCGTCTGTTTTCTTTAAGGCATAACGAATTTGTCTTACAAGGGCGTCTTCAAAAAGATAACGGTTCTTTCCTTTGACACCGATTTCTCCGTATTTAATCAAAAATGCTTTGTACATAATTCTCCATTCCGGGAACACTTGTGTTCCCTGCACCTGTCATTATTTTGTTTTAGTGTCTTGTATATTTACGCAGTACCGGAAGCAGTTCTTTTAAAGCTTCCAGTGTCATATCCAGTTCTTCCTTTGTTGTTTCAAAGCTGAAACTGAAACGGATTGTGGAATCCAGCAAATCCGGGTCTAAGTGGATTGCAACCAGTGTGTTGCTTAATCCCGGTTTATTGGACGAGCAGGCAGAACCGGAGGATACGTAAATCTTCCTATCTTCCAGCGCGTGTAATAAAACTTCCGCGCGGACACCGCGAAATGATGCACTGACGATATGCGGTGCGGATTCCCGTCCCATACAGCCGTTGATTGTCACGTCTGGAAGCTTTTGCAGCTCTTCGATAAAATAACTGCGCAAATCATACATTTTCTGTATTTTTTTATCGAAGGCGCTGTTATAAATCAGTCCTGCGGCAACGCCCAGTCCCGCGATTCCCGGCACATTTTCCGTACCGGAACGCATGGCTTTCTGCTGTCCGCCGCCTAAAATAATGGGCTTTATCTTTGTTTTTTCTTTCACATACAAAAATCCGGTGCCTTTCGGTCCGTGGATTTTGTGTCCGCTGACAGACAGTAAATCAATATTTAACTTTTTCGGAACAATTTTAAATTTTCCATATGCCTGAATGGCATCTACATGATATACAATTTCAGGATTGAACTGCTTGACAATCTGACCGATTTCTTCAATGGGTTCAACCGTTCCGATTTCGTTGTTGGCATACATTACCGATACAAGAATCGTTTCCGAATCGAGTGCTTCACGCAGGGCATCTATGGATACTCTGCCCTGTGCATCAACCGGAAGGTAGGTTACGCGAAAGCCCTGCTCCTCCAGAAAGTTAAACGGCTCTTTAACGGAAGAATGTTCTACGCTTGATACGATAACGTGATTCCCGCGGCGCTTGTTTGCCATAGCTGTTCCGATAATTGCCATATTGTTGGATTCCGTTCCGCCTGACGTAAAACCAATTCTTTTCCTGACATTTCAGGCTTCTGGATCGTGGCGGCGGCCTGTTTGATATACTGTTCGGCATCGACACCTTTCATATGCTTAGAGGACGGATTGCCATAATCGTCCTGCATTGCTTTTACAACCGTTTCAACAACTTCTCTGGCACATTTCGTTGTTGCGGAGTTGTCTAAATATGCTTCCATGATTTTCTCCCATGTGATTATTGTTCTAAATGATACATCAGGACGGATAACAGCATCATGCCGGCGGTTTCTGTCCGCAAAATGCGTTTTCCGAGTGTGATGATTTCACAGCCTGCTTCTTTTGCAAGCTCTAATTCGTCCAAATCAAAGCCGCCCTCCGGACCGATAAAAACAGCGATGTCCTGACCCGGGGTAATATTTTCAATAAGCCGTTTGGTCTTTTCCATGCCGTCTGCACATTCATACGGCAGTAACTTTATCTGACAGTTTTCTGCCATTTTCACTGCCTGTGCAAAGGTTACAACATCGGATACCTGAGGCAGGATACTGCGTTTACTCTGCTTTGCCGCGCTTTCTGCAATGGCATTCCAGCGTTTGACTTTCGATTCGGCTTTTTTGGCATCGAGTTTGACGACACTCCGCTTCATGGCAACCGGAATTACCTCAAAAGCGCCAAGTTCAACCGCTTTCTGAATGACCAGTTCCATTTTATCTGCTTTGGGAAGTCCCTGAAACAGATAGATTTTGGAAGCCAGTTCCCTGCCGCGCTCGTCAACCGAGTCAATGTCCGCACGGATATGCTCTTCGTCAATCTGTGCGATATGGCAGGTGTAGTCAATATTATCGCCACTGCTGATTAACAAGGAATCTCCTGTTTTTAAGCGCAGTACATTTTTAATATGATTCACGTCCGAACCTACAATATCAATATAGGTGTCATGAATATGCTCATGCTCTGAAAAAAAATGATACATTTCCTCTCCGTTCCGAGAACATTTTTCTCTGAATCCTGCTTATCTGCGGCGGGCAGTTACGTTGACCCATTCGCCGTCATGATTTACTTCTACAATTTCAAGTTCAGGGTTCTTTTTAAAAGCGTCAACGACTTCCTGCTCTTTGGTGTTGATAATACCGGAAGTGATAAAATATGCGCCATGCTTCATATGCTGTGTAATTTCTGCAGAAAGCGGCTCTAATACATCGGCTAAAATGTTGGCACATACAATGTCGTAACATTCGTATCCGCATTTGTCCTGAACCGCCTTGTCGTCAATGATATTTCCCTCAATGACTTCCAGCTGTGCGGCAGAAATGTCGTTCTGCTCTGCATTTTCATGGGAAGCAATAATCGCATTCGGGTCAAGGTCTGTGCCAAATGCATGCTTTGCGCCGTATTTTAAAGCAACAACGGATAAAATACCACTGCCACAGCCGACATCAAGGACTTCTTCACCGCCCTTGATATATTTCTGAAGCTGGCGGATCACCATACGGGTCGTTTCGTGAGAACCCGTACCGAATGCCGTACCCGGATCAATGCTTAAAACCGCATGTCCTTTCATTTCTTCTGTTAACGGCTCCCATGTCGGTTTGATATATAAATCACCGATGGTAAAGGTATGCCAATACTGCTTCCAGTTGTTAATCCAGTCCTTATCTTCTGTCTGGGATTCGGAAATTGTTCCTGCACCGACATTGCAGAACAGGCGCAGTTCTTCCAGACCGTCCTTGACCTTGTCCATAATTGTATTGTCGTCTTCATCGGAGTCAATATAGAAATTGACTTTTGCACTGCCGTCATCCGGCGGTAAATCCGGGATAAAATCGACAAACATCGTCTTTGCTTCTTCCTGTGTCAGCTGTACATTATCTTCAATTTCGATTCCTTCAATGCCCAGTTCTCCGAGCATACTGCTGATAAAATCAACAGCTTCGGTTGTTGTCTGGATTGAGTATTTATTCCACTTCATTTGTTTTCTCCATTCATATAAACATTTACATATGCAGGAAAGCTTCGTAACCTCTGTAGGTTTCGTAAAGGTCTGCCTTGCTGATAACTTCAAACGGTGCGTGCATGTTCTGTACGGCAACACCGCTGTCAACGACATTCATGCCATAATTGCCCATGATATAAGCAATGGTTCCGCCGCCGCCTGCATCGACCTTGCCAAGTTCTGAAGTCTGATAGGTAACATTGGCATCATCCATAACCTTTCTTAATGCGGCAAGGTATTCTGCCGAAGCGTCATTAGAACCGCTCTTTCCGCGAGCGCCGGTATATTTCATAAAGACCATGCCATTTCCGAAGAAGGACGTATTTTTCTTTTCGCTGACACTTGCGTAGTTCGGGTCAAATGCCGCATTGACATCAGATGAGAGCATATTGGAAGCGGTCAGTGCGCGGCGCAGCTTTAATTCAGAATACTGTCCCATGCGTTCCATAACTTCTGCTGTCATATTTTCAAAGAAACGGGAGTGCATACCGGTTGCACCGACACTGCCGATTTCTTCTTTGTCGACAAGTACGCATACACCTGTTTTGTCCAGATTATCTGCATTTAACAGGGCGGCTAAGGAAGGATAAGCGCAGACTTTATCGTCATGGCCGTAACCCATAATCATGCTTCTGTCGATACCGTAATCTCTTGCAGGACCGGCAGGAACAGCTTCAAGCTCGGCAGAGATAAAATCTTCTTCTTCAATGCCGTATTTTTCCTTTAACAGCGCAAGAATATTTTTCTTAACGGCTTCCTTTGCATCTTTTCCGTCTTCTTTTTCATAAGACGGCATACTGCCGACAAGAATATCTAAATTTTCACCTTCAATAACTTTGTCGGCCTTTTTGCTCATCTGTTCACCGGCAAGATGAATCAGCAAATCCGATACGCCGACAACCGGGTCAGAAGCATCTTCACCAATGCAGACTTCCACGACACTGCCGTCTTTTAAAGCAACTACGCCGTGTAAGGCAAGCGGAAGTGCAACCCACTGATATTTTTTAATGCCGCCATAGTAGTGCGTATCCATTAATACCAGTTCAGAATCTTCATATAACGGCACCTGCTTAATATCAAGGCGTGGGGAGTCGATATGTGCGCCTAAAATGTTCATGCCCTTTTCTAACGGTTCTTTTCCGATGTGGTATAATACAACGGCTTTTTCCTTATTAACCGCATATACTTTATCACCGGCTGACAGTGTCTCATTTTTGGCAATGACATCCTGTAAATCACGGTAGCCCCGTTCTTTTGCAAGCCGTACTGCCTCTTTTACACATTCACGTTCTGTTTTACAGCAGGAAATGAACTGTCTGTACGCTTCAGAAAAATCAAAAACTGTTTTTAAATCCTCTTTGCCATATTTTTTCCATGCGTTTTTTCTTTCCATAATGATTGACTTCCTTTCTAAAATCTTTTTATATATCGAGTGTAATCTGTTCCGATTCGTCCGCTGCCTGCTCCTGTGCCTGCCGTTCATCAGCTTCGACTTCCATCTCAACCTCATCCTTGAACTGCTCTACTAAATCTTCACTGATGACAGGAAGCTCATCAATCGACTGTACACCGAATACTCTTAAAAATTCTTCTGTTGTACCGAAAAGCATTGGGCGTCCCGGTGCATCAAGCCTGCCAAGTTCTTTGGCAAGTCCGAATTCAACCAGCTTGTTTACAGCATGGTCACTGCTCACACCACGGATTTTTTCAATCTCCATTTTGGTAATGGGCTGTTTATAAGCGATAATCGAGAGCGTTTCCAAAAGCACATCGGACAATACATATTTTCGCGGCTGGCTGGCAACTTTAATCAGATTTTCATAATATTCCTGTTTGGTGCATAACTGAAATGCATTCTCCAGTTCAATGATTTTAATGCCGCGGTCTTCCGCTTCGTATTTATCCATCATATTATGTACAATTTTTCTGGTGGTATCCTCATCGTGGTCAATGGCAGCGGCAAGTTTTGATACCTCCACCGATTCTCCCATTGTAAACAGCACCGCTTCAATTGCGGCTTCTGCCTGTTTTAACTCCATTTCCATTTTTTATTCCTCTTCAATATCTTCAATTAAATCCGGGTCTTTTACAACCGTGATTTCGATGTCTGCCATCGTATTTTCCTGCTGTACCGTGACAAAACCTGTTTTAATCAATTCCAGTATGACAAGAAATGTTACAATCACCGAAACTTTTGACGAATTTTTACTTAACATCTGACGGAAGCTGAACTGCTTATGTTCTTTTAAATAAGAACGTACCTGCACCAGTTTTTCTGACATACTGACTTCTTCTTTTTCGATTTTTCCGAATTTGCTCCGGATTGGGTCAATCTTTTCTTCCTGACGCTTTAAAACGTCCTGAAAAATCTGATTGAGCCGGTGCAGTGTTAAATCTCCGATAAGCTCCTCTAAATTGACAGGCGGGCGGTATGCGGCGACTTCTTTTGGAACGGTTGGTTCTTTATAAAAGGCGCGCTCCGCATCAATCTGCCGGTCCTTTAATTCATACGACATATATTTGAAAAGCTTGTACTCCAGCAGTTTTTCAACAAGTTCGGCTCTCGGATCTTCCTCAACACCTTCTTCGTTGACTTCTTTTGGCAGAAGCATTTTAGATTTAATATCCAGAAGGGTCGCTGCCATGACTAAAAATTCACTGACAACGTTTAAATCCTCTTTGTCCATCTGATTGACGTATTCCATGTACTGTTCCGTAATCATTGCAATCGGAATATCATAAATGTTTACTTTGTTTTTATCAATCAGGTGTAGTAAAAGGTCTAATGGTCCCTCGAACACCTGTAATTTTACATTAATTCCCATTATTTTTCCCACTTCTGCGTATACTAATTTTAACCGTACTTTATATTGTAACGAAAACCTGCAACAAATGCAATATTTTTATCTTTATCTTATCCGAAAAATAGTTTATAATAATAAAATCACCGTAAAGAAAGGGTCATTTTATGAGAATTATCTTTATGATTCAGGAAATTGCGCGCAAGCTGACAAAGGATAATCTTACCGGCTATGCAGCACAGTCCTGTTTTTACATTATATTAAGCATTTTCCCGTGTCTTTTGCTGCTGATGAGCTTGTTTAAGTTTCTTCCGCTGACAGAAGATGCCCTTTTACTGATGCTCAAAGGTGTAATTCCTGTCCAGTTGGAACCATTTCTGGTTTCCATTATTGAAGATTTATATGATAATTCATCGGCAGCATTAACATCCATTACTACGGTTGCAACCATTTGGGCGGCAGGAAAAGGCTTTCTTGCAATCATGCAGGAATTAAATATTATTTACGATACCCAAAAGAAACGAAACTGGCTGTTACAGCGGCTGATGTCTACGGTCTATACAATTGCACTGCTGGTTTTAATTATTGCGACCCTGCTGCTGCTGGTCTTTGGCAACCAGCTGATCGGATTGATTGAAGTTTTTATTCCTCGGCTTGCAGTGATTTTATCGGCAATATTAAATAACCGTATGATTTTATTTCCGTCATTTATGATTCTGCTGTTTTTGCTGATGTATTTATTTATTCCGACAAGAAAGTCCAGCATTACAAAGGAATTTCCGGGAGCGGTTTTCTCGGCAGTCGGCTGGTACGGATTTTCCTACTGCTATTCGCTCTACGTTGCACATTCACCGAATTTTTCATATATGTACGGCAGTCTGACAACATTGATTTTTGCACTGGTGTGGATTTATGTATGTATGCTGATTCTGTTTCTTGGTGCGGAATTAAATACACTGATTGCCAGTCAGACACTCCGCCCGCTTCTGCCGAAGTTTTCACGGAAAAAGAAAAAAGAAGCGGAAAAAAAATAAGACTTGTTAAAAGAATAACAAATTAAAAACAAAAAGCCGCAGAAGGCAGTTGACTTCATTTTCACCGGTCAGGGTGAAAACAAGAAATCAAAATGCTTTCTGCGGTTGTTTTATTTTTGTTCGATTGCCGTTCCCGGATAGAAAAACTGTAAAATCTGCTGATAATTCATTGCGTCTTTTACCATTTCATTGACTGCATTCTGGCTCATGCCGATGCCGTGTCCGTATCCGCCGCCGATAATGCGGTAGCCACTTAAAGAGCCTTTCTCGTATACCGGTTTAAAGATACAGAAGGTACTCGGAAGCGATGCCATTTTTGTCGTTCCGGTATTGGTCGTCATTTCTGCATCTGTCATACCGAATAACCCGCGGATACAGGATTCGCTGTCAATGCGCACCGTTGCCGCACTGCCGCAGACAGTCACACTTTTACCGCACCACCCGCCGCTCGTTCATTGACGGTAACAGATGTAATCGTGCCGATGTCCGTTATTTTCTGTGACTGAAACTGCCGTCTGCCTGCTGTGTCAGAATTTTTGACGGAGCTGACAGATATTTTTCATACAGCTTTGCGTTAAAACTGTTGGAAAGTGCTGTAATATCCGCCTGTAATTCCCAGCGGTAAAGCGCATATCCGGCATCGTAATCATTTTCATCTTTTGACGTAATAAAAGCTTCAAAAGCGGCTTCATCCGTCAAATCCAGCTCCTTTTGTGAACGGCTGACAAAGCGGCTTACAAAATACGGATAAGACGATGAATCTGAACCCCAGATGCTGACATCCGTCGTTACACCACAGGAGGTCGAATAATAATAAGTCTGCACGACTTCACCATTATAGGTCAGAATCTGTCCGCGCGTATTCTGAATGGCTTCATTGGAAGATGACTGCTCCAATGTATTGTTGTATACCTGATACATCGTGGAATCATCCACATGCGCACCGTATTCACTGTAAGCACCGTTTTCCAGATGTTTGTAAGCATAGCTTCTGGCACAAACGGCCTGCACCTTTAAGGCTTCTACAGCAAAGCTTGCAGGCATTTCACTTGGTACAACACGCTTCAGATAGGATTCGACCGGCACATCATTGACAATCACAATGCCGTCATCTGCAGCCGCCAGTTCGATACTGCCCTCATAAGACGGCACACCCTGGCTGCGCATCACCGACAAAATAGAGATTTCACCGCCGTTATCCGGTGTAACGGTCACTCGTCCCTGTAAAAGCAGTTCATTATCCGGTGTCAGCTCAAAGACGTCCCCCGCGTTATAGCGTGTCTGTTGTTCATTTGTACTGACCATAAAGCTTTTAGAACACGTCAGCCGTACATTTTCATGGAAAATGCTTTTAAACCCGGTATTTTTCAAAATAACGCGGATATTCTGCACATTCAGCGGTTTAGAGATAACCGCACCGCAGATTTTGCCTTCTGCAACGATAAAGTCCTGTAAGGAATAACCCACAATAATATCCTGATAGGTCTTTACGGCAAAGCCGTTGTAAATGTCATAAATCATAAACGCATCGTCTAACGCGACTTTTCCGTAGCCCTGCACTTCCACATAGTCTTTTGTGACGGCCTGTACCATGCCGGTAATTGTATCGGTTTTGGTATTAATCTGTGTGACACTGCCGTTTTCCACCTTTAAATCAGCAAGTACATTTTCAACAGGCGCTGTCAGTCCCGGAATTTTAAAAATGCGGTCTGCGCCGTAGACGTTGGTTTCAACCGTGGTATCCGTACTGGATTTAATCCAGATGTTTTTATATTCCACCAGATTTTCCACGGTATCTTCAACTGCAAGAATTTCTTTTCCGCAGGTATATATTGTTACTGTCTTATCAATCTTATCGTCCAGTACAATTCCCGTAAAACGGTAGGTGCCTTTGGTGGTGTAGGCTTCCCACTCCCCCGCCTGTTTAAGCGTTGCGGGCGTGCCTGCAATCCCCGCCTGCATTTTAACGACCTGTTCGCCGTTTTTCATATAAGGAAGCAGCTGCATAAATACATCTAAAAATTCCTGCTTTGTCATCGCTTTTGCACTGTTTTGAAGTTCTGCAAGAACCGTTTCCGGCACTTCCAGTTTCTTTGCCAGTGCATATGTATCCTTAAAACGCACCTTCGCCTGCGGCTTTTTAATTTTAAGCAGACCGGCTTCGCTGACGGCATTGACATAACCGGAATACCAGTATTTACCGGTGTCATCCGTTCCGGACGTCTTAAAATCCGTTGCGGCATAAGCAAGCATTTTAGAAGCTTCTGCCATGGTAAAGATATCTGTACTTTTCTTTTTTGTAAAAAGAACTGCCGCTAAAATAAGAAAAATACAAAGAAACAGTCCTGCCATTATCCAAATCCGTTTTCGCTTTTTTAAAATCACACCCGTCCCCTTCTATACTGATTTGTATGAACCGCATAAAAGCTGTCCATGATTTTATGCGGTTATAAATTAAGATATAAATGAAAAAAACTTCCTTTTATCATCATTATGCGGATAAAAAGAAGTTTGTCTGTACTTTGTCAATTAAACATTCCCAAAATGCCGTTGCCTGCGTTTTCGACTCCTAGCTTAGCTAGGTGGGTTACCGCATTCATTCCGCTGCCTTCCACTGACTAAGGAGGCTTGACATTGAAAATGAAGATATAGGAGTCCCGTGCGAATAATGTAGGATCAAAATAAACAGGCTGGCGAACACCCCAGGAAATGCCCTATTCAATTGTATCTCGTCTTCGTTAAACGTATTATACAACAATCTTTGTCTTTACACAATATCTTATGTAAAATTTCATATTTTATTCTTAAATGTTGTTACTGGAAGCTGATTTTTCCAACCGGTTTATTTGGAACATCTGCCTTTGTATCTGCCTGCGGCATGGTTTTTACATAATCAATGTCTTCTATTGCTTCTGCCGATAAGCGGATTGCTTCCGTTACCTGTTCTGGGGAAATGCCCATTTTATCAGCAACCTCCTGAATGGTCGGTTTGCGTTCCAGTTCATTTCTTAAACGTTTTGCCCAATCGTTGACAAGATTGACCTTTCCTAGCACTCTGCCCGCGACCTGATTGGATTCTTTCTGTTCATCAATCATCATTTCAAGACTGCCCTCAACCAGTTCACGGACTTCTTTTTCAATGCCGTGAAGGACTTCGAGCAAATCCTGCGTATTTCCTTCTTTAATCTTATCTTTCCATTCGTAATTGTTTGCCCACTGCTTCTGGCCGATATAGGACAGCATTGCCAGATTACCTTCCTGCACCAGATCGCAGGCAAGCACACCTTTGCCCCGGTACGGGGTAATCCATTCGGTAACTTTGCCTAAAAGACTGTGATAAAAGTTCCAGTGAATTTTTATCATTATCTTCAACAATATTCATTAACAGAAATGCAAGACTGGTATCGGAAAGCATATCCACCTGCTTTAAATCTTCCAGATACAGCTGTAAATATTTCTCATCTTCTGCATAGTCGAGTGATTCCTCAAGCTGCTTTGCGCCCGCCTGTTCTTCCTGTTTGGTTTCCTCGGCTTCCTGCTTCTGGATTTCTTCCGCTTCCGCGGTTTCCATCATTTTAAAATTCATTATCTTCGGAAGCTGCGCCTTTGATTTTAATATTATTTGCCATCAGATAGCCGTAAACCATCTGTAGTTTACCGTCATCTAAATCTAAATCTTTAAAATAACTGAGTACATCGTCTTTGGTAATAAAGCCACCATTGACTTTGGCATATTCTTTTAAGCCGTTCATGGCTTCCATAAATGCCGCCTGTGTATCATTTTGTGCTGACATAAGTCCCTCCTGCAATTTGCTTGGACTATTATATAATGAATTTTATAAAATGACAATGGTTTAAATACGAATGCATACGCTTAAATTGAAGAATTATTCACGCTGTATTCTACAAGTCCGCTGACTGCCAGCCGCTTACGCACAGCCGGACCGACTGCCGCAACGAGGATTGTTTTATTAAATCTCCAGTAAAACGGAACAACACCGCCCATTAAAGCTGCCTTAAAAGAAAGCCCTGCAACATACGCATACCAGATTGTACCAAATGCCGCGCTGACTGCTTTGCCGAGCCACATTCCCGCAAAAGCAATTACAGGCTTGTTATACCAGCGGTCAATAAAGAAGCCGCTGACCATTGCCATAAAATGAAACCGACAAGGTATCCGCCGGTCGGACCGGCAAGCTTTGCACTCCGGATGAAAAATTAGAAAATACCGGTACACCGCACATTCCGATTAAAAGATAAATCAGATAACTGATAACAGTGCGTCTGGTTCCTGCTACATATAAAATGAAATAGATTGCCAGATTGGTCAGTGAAATCGGTACCAGTGTAAACGGCAGCCGGATTGACAGCGGCCCCATCACACAAATAATTGCTGCCATCAGTCCGATGATTACCATGTCTTTTGTTTTTTGAGCATTGATTTTATTCATTTTCTTCTCCCGTTCTATAAATTATTTTTCAGTTGGTTTCTTTTTCAAAATATATCCTTTTTCCTCTAAAATGTTTCTGTCCTGCTCCATACTGCTTCCACCGGTTGTCAGAAGATTTCCGGTCAGTGCGGCATTGATACCGGACAAAAACAGTTCCCCGCCGCCATCTTTAAAATAATTCCTGCCTGCAGCAATCCGCACATCTGCTTTCGGATTGATATAACGCAGTATGGCGACGGTTCTTAATATATCTTCCTGCGTCATCGGCTCAAGTTCTCCAAACGGTGTGCCTTTTACAGGAATTAAGATATTAATCGGGATGGAACGGATACCCAGTTCTGCGAGCGTAAATGCCATGCTAAGACGGTCTTTCCATGTTTCACCCATGCCGACAATGCCGCCGGTACAAAGCTCTAAGCCCGCTTCCTGAATCCGCTTAATTTCATGGATTTTATCTTCAAAGCTGTGTGTTGTACAGACATTCGGAAAATTTTCCTCGGACGTTTCAATATTTTCATGATACATTGAAACACCGGCTTCTTTTAACTGTTTTAATTTTTCTTCCGATACAAAACCGTGGGATGCACACAAAATCATATCCGGAAATTCCTCATGCATTTTTTTGTACGCATGAAGTGCTTTTTCAAAATCTTCATCTTTAATGGCGCGTCCCGCCGTTACGATGCAGTAGCGGTCTACCCCCTGCTCCCATGCTTCGCGGCAGCCGGATAAAATGGCTTCTTCATCAATAAAATCTCCTGCCTGACAGGCGGTGTGATGATGTGCGGACTGTGAGCAGAATTTACAGTTTTCACTGCATGCACCGCTTTTTCCGTTGATAATTGCACACAAATCCGCGCGTGTTCCACATAAATTTTTACGGATATAATCCGCACCTTCACACAATTCATTAATATCCGCTTCCAGTAAAAACGAACAATCTTCTTCCCTTGTCAGCCGTCTTCCGCCGACAATTTCTTTTGCAAGTTCTAACATACTAATCTCCATTTCTGAGCAACTTGTTACGAAACGGCGATGAAAAATTTGCGCATGCATTTTCTCATCTGCCATAATAGCACTTTATTTTTGCTCATAAACAAAGTGCTGTGTAAAAAATCAGCACATCAGTGTGTTTTTTTACACGATCTCCGTTTTGTTGTAAATTGTGAACCTCTTAAAAAATTAAGTTTACAACTAATTTAATACCTGCACCGTTAAATGTCAACATAAAAATCTGCAAAGTTAACACTTGTTGTTACAAATTTCACATACATTGACAAATCTCTCATAATTGCTTATAGTTAATTTAATTGCAATATTGCAAAATAAAGAAAGATGAGGTTTTAAAATCATGAGAATTGCATTGATTAATGAAAACAGCCAGGCTGCAAAAAATGAAATGGTTTATAACACTTTAAAGAAGGTTGCAGAAAGCAAGGGACATACAGTTGATAATTACGGTATGTATGCTGCTGACGATGCTGCACAGCTGACATATGTACAGAACGGTATTTTAGCTGCTCTTTTAATTAACAGCGGTGCTGCTGATTTCGTTGTAACAGGCTGCGGTACAGGTGAAGGCGCCATGCTTGCATTAAATTCATTCCCGGGTGTTCTGTGCGGACATGTTGTAGACCCTTCAGATGCATATATGTTTATGCAGATTAATGACGGTAATGCCATTTCACTCCCATTTGCAAAGGGCTTTGGCTGGGGTGCTGAATTAAATCTTACATACATTTTTGAAAAATTATTTGAAGGCGAACCGGGCGGCGGTTATCCAAAGGAAAGAGTTGTTCCGGAACAGAGAAATAAGAAGATTCTTGATGGAGTAAGAAAGGTTGCTTTCAAAGACAGCTTAATCGACATTTTAAAGAACCTTGATCAGGATCTTGTAAAGGGTGCTGTTGCCGGTGAAAAATTCCAGGAATTATTCTTTGCAAACTGCAAGAATCAGGAAATTGCAGATTATGTAAAGACACTGCTTGCATAGTAGATTTTGTATAATTTCATCTGAAATTGTGCGATAATATAAATGCATAAAAAGCTGCCCCGCGCTTTCCGTCCGTAGAGGACATTGAAAGTGCGGGGTTTTATTAATTCTTATTAATTATTCATTTATCATATTGATTTATCAAAAAATTTTAGCGGTTATGCTACTGCTGTTTTAATAAATCCGGCATGTACCAGTATTTTATGAAGCTGTCTGCCAAGCATGACACCGGCAATCAGTTTTATACAGTCACCGATAATAAACGGAAAAACACACGCTGCCATAGTCTGCATAAATGTCGTGTGCATGATATACATAAACCACAATGTTCCAAACAGATAATCAACGGCTGTTCCGATAAACCAGCCAATCAGTGTTGGAATCAGTTTTCTGTGTGATACTTCCATCACAATTCCACCAATCAGTGCCATTGCAATAAAGCCAATCAGATATCCGCCTGTCGGTCCGGCAAGTTTGCCAAGTCCACCGGCATAGCCGGAAAAAACTGGAAGACCGACCATTCCCAGAAGCAGATACAGACAGTAACTAATGGTTCCCTGTGCGGTACCAAGCACCCCGACTGCAATATAAATAACCAGATTGGTCAGCGTAATCGGAACCGGCCCAATCGGCACGGCAAGCGGCCCTGCAATACACATGACGGCTGCCATCAGTGCCATGAAAATTAATTGTGTTAAAGAAAATTTTTTCTTCTGCATTGTTTTATCCTTCTTTTTGTCCTATAAATTGAACGGACAGTCCTTTGTTTACGATGCCTGCTGTCTGTTCTTTTATTAGTTTACAATTTGAAAGAAGAATTGTCAACCTATATTTAAAATTAGTTTACAACGTGCATTGATATGTTACTTTCCTACTACAATATTGTCCTGATATATTCTGCCTGTTTTGCAAAGGTAAAGGTCTGTACCTTTGCAAATGCCCGCGCGGCGGTCTGCGCTCTGAAATCCTCGTCCGGTACATACGTATTTAACAAATCCGGCAACGCTTCAATACGATCCAGTGAATACGCAATATAATCCTGCTGCGGCGTAAAACAGGTATCCATCATGCTGCTGGAATCCGTGATACTCACCGCACCGTTGTACATTGCATTCAGCACACGGTCATGAATACCGGATTTAAACCACGGCATAACATTTAATACAAAGGCAGATTCCGCAATGGCAGATAAACTGTCTCGATATGACATCTGCGGCAGAACTGTCACATTTGAAAATTCACCAATGCTGCTCTCCTGATATTTTTCACCAAAAATGCGTACCGGCAAACCACTTTTGGCAGCAGCTTCCAGTACACGCTCACGGTATAATGCACGGACATAGACATCTGCCAGAAAATTGCTCTGTGCAAACACCGGAAATGCCATTCCGGTATCATATTCCTTATACACCTGCATCGCCGCAGCTTCAAAGGTGCAATGCGTATCCGAAAGCAGACAGTCTAAAACGGCCTTGGTATATTTTTGCATACTGTCCGGCAGTGCGGTGATTAATTCATAATAGTCACGTGGATTCAGATACGTTGCCGGAAACAAAATGCCCTCTTTTCTGTGCTGTTCTGATTTTACTGCATTTTCCGCTTTAGCTGCACCAACAGACAGGGTATGGACACTTTTAATATGCGGATACCATTTGCTTATATATTTGTTATGGTCTTCATCAATGCAGATGACATGATAATTCTCCAGCAGAACACTCAGATTCGCATGATGATATACCGGATGATCCAGAATATAGTTATAGAACGGAGCCTGTATGTGATTTAAGAAGGGTGTTCCGTCATCCAATACTGCTCCCGGCAGTTTTGAATTGTAATCAATGACGGCATCAAACGACTGTCCGCATAAAGCCTCCAAATCTTTCATCGTCTGTCTCTGGAAGTCAAACCAAGTTACTTCTATACCGGCATTTTCTAATGCTTTGCCAAGACACGATGAAAAAAAGCATGTCGAATCATAGGCAATGCCGTTCATTTGAAAAAGCAGTATTTTCTTCATGATTCCTCCACGCGGATATACTGAATCATACCCGGTCCCAGCTGTCTGGTCGGCCTTGCCGTAAATCCATGTTTTTCATAAAAAACTTCTCTGCCTTTTGCACACATCAGACAAAGCATCATCCGGGAATCTTTTAATGTAATGCTTTTCACATAAGCAATCAGTCGTTCAATCAACATACTGCCGATGTGCCGGCTCTGATATTCCGGAATAATAATCAAATCCTGAATATAGCAGATCACAGCCCCATCGCCGACAATCCGTCCCATGCCAATCGGACACTCATCATCATATACTGTAATAATCTTCAGGCTGTGGTCTAATGCCTGCTGTGCCTGTTCCGTCGTCAAAGAAACCCAGCCAACCTGTTGTCTTAAAGAAAGATATATGGAAACGTCTTTTATATCTTCTGCAAATGTAATCATAACTGTTCCACCTTCGTATATTTCCTCAAAAAAGATAACGACAGTATACACGTTTTCATATAAAAAGTCTATAAAATCAACAAATTTTATATGTGTTTTCCGTCTAAATATGATATAATAAACATAATATCGTTAATAAACGAATCGTCATATCAGGCAGGACGAAAAGCATGATAACAAAGGAGATAAACAATGATTACAGTGGCAAAAGACGGCTCCGGTGACTATAACTTGTGTTCAGGAGGCCATCGACAGCATTACTTCCGTACCGGAAACGGTTTTTATTAAGAATGGTATTTATAAAGAACGGGTAGAGATTCATAAAGACAATATTACACTCATCGGTGAAAATGCAGACGGCACGGTGATTACCAATAATTATTATGCATTTATGCCAATGGAGGACGGAAGTAAACGCGGAACATTCCGTTCGTATACTTTTTTTGTGCAGGCAAATCATTTTAATGCATACAACATCACATTTGAAAATTCTGCAGGTTTCGGAAAAAAGGTCGGTCAGGCAATCGCGGTATATGCCGAAGGAGATGATCTGGTTTTTAAAAACTGTCATATGCTCGGACATCAGGATACGCTCTTTACCGGTCCGCTTCCGATGAAAGAAAAACAACCGGGTGGATTTGTCGGTCCGACAGAATTTGCACCGCGCATTCCTGGACGTCAGTTATATGAAGATTGTTTTATCAGTGGTGAAGTCGATTTTATCTTCGGCAGTGCAATCTGTTATTTTAAAAACTGTGAATTATATGCCTTAAACAGAAACGAAACGATTAACAGTTATTATACTGCACCATCTACATATGAAGGTCAGAAGTATGGTTACGTATTTGAAAGCTGCTCTTTTAGTGGGAATTGTCCGCCGCGGACAACGATGCTTTCACGTCCATGGCGGATTTATGCAAAAGTTGTCCTGATCCGCTGTGATTTAAGTGAACAGGTATCAGAAACCGGATTTCACGACTGGAATAAACCGGAATCGCACGAAACCTGTTATTATGCTGAATATGCCTGTACAGGAAAAGGCTATGTACCGGAAAGACGCCCGGATTATGTACACCAGCTGACAGAACGTGAAGCGGGTGAATATACACGGGAAAAAGTTTTCGGAAGATAGGCTTTGACTTCTTTCATCTTTAAAATGAATTTTATAAAAAATGAGATGTCCCCTGCCGGTCTGATACCGGTAACGGAAACATCTCATTTTTTATGTTAATTTTATTGTACTTGTTGTACCTGCCGCTTATGCTGATTATTTTTTCAACTCCATCGTCCCCAGTATTGCATTAGCACTGCCAACTGTCAGAGTTGTATTTTCAAGACTCTGTGCAAAAATTTCCGGAATCTGAAAAACTGCGGCAGCAGTATAGCTTTGTCCTGCCGGTATAGTAACACTCTTTAAATTCGTCATATCATTTTTTAAAATCGTCTTTGACTTTGTAAAAGTTGTTCCTTCAATGCCAAGCTTTATCACTGCGTTAGAAGATGCAGTATTCAGTGTAATATCTGAGCCGGTTGTATTGGTCAGTTCAAATTCAAGTGCTACAACCACACAGGAATTATTTGCCGGTACACTCACGGAATACTGTTCATTCGGATAACGCTGACCTGATACCGTCTGTGTATAGGAAAGTGAAATTCCCGAATTTAATCCTAATACCTGCTTTAATGAATTCAGCACCTCATCAGAGGAAGTCACTGCTTTTGTTTCTCCTGCTGTTGACTGTGTTGCTGATGCCGTTGAAGAAGGATTCTGTGCAGCTGTTGTTGCAGTCATGGCAGAAGACCGGGTTGCAGGCTGGGTCGTCTGCTGTACAGTATTTGTGCCGGTCGCTGTATGATTCTTATTGTTGTTCTTGCTCTCACTCTGTTTTTTTGCTGCAGCAAGTTTTTCATATTCCCACTGGTTCTCATAGGAATGTTTTAAAAGAACACCCGCAATATATTCCGATACCATATCATTTTGTTCTGTATTTAATGTAACATTACTGCCACAGCCTGTTACTGTAAGCATACAGCCTACCCCAATGCATAACGCTGCAATTTTTTTCATCTTGTAACCACCTCATTTAGTCTATTCCAATATTTAACAGTTCCTACTGCTCTATTAAAATATTATACCATAGCTTTACCGTCCAGGTCAAACCAGAATTCTACACCATTGGATTTATTGATGACACCAAATCCTTTTCCATAAGAATCCATGATGGCTTTTACAATAGAAAGTCCAATACCGTTGCCGCCGTACTCTCTGGTACGCGCCTTATCAACCTTATAAAACTTCTGCCAGATATTCGGAATATCTTCCTCCGGAATATTTTTTCCGGTGTTAAATACATGTACCCGCACATCATCACCGATACGTTCTACAGAAACTTCAATCCGATTTTCAAAATCGCAGTGGTTAATGGCATTGGTAATATAGTTGGTTACAACTTCTTCTATTTTATATTCATCGGACCAAACATCAATATGTTCATCGCGCTGGTTAAATTCTATCTGTATTCCTTTTTGGGATGCCCGCAGTTCATTTGCATTTACAATAGAAGTAATCAGTTCAATAATATCAAAACGCTCCATAACAAGTTCTTCGTTGCCGAATTCAATCTGATTTAATGTGAGCAGTTTTTTTACCATATTATTCATCTTACCGGCTTCATCAATGATGACACCGCAGTAAAATCCATACTTTCAGGGTCATCGCTGATGCCCTCTTTTAAGCCCTCTGCATAACCCTGGATTAAGGCAATCGGTGTTTTTAATTCATGCGATACATTGGATAAAAATTCCGTCCGCACTTCTTCCATTTTAACTTTGCGGTCAATATCCCTTTGCAGTTCTTTGTTCGCTGATTTTAACTGTGAGATATTTTCTTCAAGCTTCTTTGACATATTATTCATGCTGTTTCCAAGTACACCGATTTCACTCTTATCTTTTCCGTGATATTTCACATCAAAATCCAGATTGGACATTCTCTCTGCAATATCGGAAAGCTGCTGAATCGGTTTTGTAATATAACTTGAAAAAATGTATGCCGCAATGACACCAATAATCAAAATACCGATTCCCACATAAGTAATGAAGGTATTAGAAATGGATACGTTATCCTTAATCCCCTGTAATGCCATACGAAGCATAATACTGTCTCCATTGGAGAGTGTACCGAACAACTCGTAATAATCATCACCCAGACGGTTATCATAAACCTTTTGCAGTGTATATAAATCTGTCTGTGTCATAATATCACGGCTTTCCTCTATTCCACTGTCCGACATATTAATGGAAACATCGTCTTTATTCTTCGGATTATTTTTATCCGGGCTGCCATTGTCTAAATTCCCTTTATCCGGATTGTTATTATCCGGATTACTCATATCCTGCATATCGCCCGGCACATTTTCATTGTTTGAATTTTGCTGCGGTGCCGAATCGGACGTTCCGAATACATCTTTATTAAAAATACTGCGGAGCAGGCGGTTTATCATATCCTGTTCGCCGTTAATATTAGAATACACGGTTGTCCAGTCACTATTTACCACGATAACAGACATTGCCGCACTGCCGGTAAGCTGTTCAATACTATCACTCATCTGGGATTCAGAAACAGTTCCCGCATCGTAATCGCTCATAATCTGATCAATTTTGGAATATGTATTTAACATACATTCCTGCTTATCTGAAAAATAAAATTTTTCAGACAGTGTACTGTTTAAAATCAGCAAAAGTACAACCAGACTGGTAATAATAACAGTCAGTAATAATGTAATTTTAACTTTAATCGAATGTCTGCCCATCACTAATCTCCATTCCTGTGTGAACAAGCTTTAATTTATGGCTTGTTCACACTTCAAACTTATATCCCATGCCCCAGATGGTTTTAATGCAGTCACCTTTTTCACCCATCTTTTTACGCAGCTTTTTGACATGTGTATCAATCGTTCTGGCATCTCCGAAATAATCGTAATTCCATACATTATTTAAAATCTTTTCTCTTGAAAGAGCGATTCCTTTATTTTCCACAAAATAAGATAACAGTTCAAATTCTTTGAAACTCAGCTCAATTTCTTCCCCGTCAATTTTAACCATGTGTGCGGCTTTATCAATTTCAATTCCGCCGATGTTAATACACTCGCTGCCATCTACCATATACGCACGGCGTACCAGAGCATCCACTCTGGCAGTCAGAATTTTCGGGCTGAATGGTTTTGAAATGTATTCATCCGCACCGCAGTCAAAGCCCTGTAATTCATCACGTTCTTCACCTTTTGCCGTCAACATAATAATTGGCACTTTGGAATCCTTGCGAATCTGTTTGCAGACTTCCCATCCGTCCATTTTCGGCATCATAACATCGAGGATTACTAGTGCAATATCTTTATCCGCATAAAATTTATCAATTGCTTCTTCACCATCACCGGCTTCAATGACTTCATAATTTTTACGTGACAGGAAGTCATTTACCAGCTTGCGCATTCTGCTTTCATCATCTACCATTAAAACTTTTAATTTATTCATTCGTAATATCCTCCTGACTTTTTACCTTTGTGCCGATTATATCGTAAGAATATGTTAAAAATGTGTTTTTTAAAATTATTTTTGCTGATTTAATGCACGTTCTCTTGCATTTAATGATTCTTCCTGCGACTGCAGTTCTTCCTGCCATGAAGCATACTTATCCTGAAGGTTTACTTCGTAATTGATTACATTTGCATTGGAACTATGCAGTGTAATATAAATCATTGCCGCAATCACAACAACCAATACAACATTTACAATCACAGATATAACAAAATTGTCTTTATAATGATTGCGTTCCTTTGTCAGCTTACGGATTTCGCTTTTATGTTCCGTAAGCTCTCTGCGGCCCTCCATCATTTCTTTTGTTTCATTATTAATCGGAATCGGCCTGATTTTTTCATTTGGTACATCCGGTGAAAGATATAAAAACTGCTGCAGCTCTTTTAAATAATTCATGCCAATCAGCGTATTAAACAGTTTTTTATCAATAATGTCATGATACAAAATATATACCTGTTTTGCATTTGTACTGTCTGTTTTTGATGACATATATTTAATTGCCGCCAGCTCATCCTTTGCCGCCTGTGCGCCTTCTTTTGTCTTAAAGGTATATCCTCCGACAGAATATTCCTTTGCCGGATTCTTTGATTCGTTTTTTGCCATATTATTCCTCATTTCTGAGCGACTTTGTCGCTAATTTACTATTATTTTACTTATTGTGTGCTTTAAAGTCAATAAAAGTCACAAGATAATTCTTGACGAAGCCGTTACCGCGTGCTATAGTAGTAAATAATCAGCGTTATGACTGGTTGACCGAAAATATTCCGGTGTATACACTCGGGGTAGTAAAGGTTTCGACAGGGGTTTTGAAGCTGGTGAAGCTATCCGCAGGTGATGCGTCAACTCACAAATCTAAATATAAACGCTAACGAAAATTTAGCTTACGCTGCCTAGTTGCAGCAGTCTGACCTAGAGTACCCGTACTTTAGGACCCAGGCTTCGACTATACGGGAAACGACGCCGGTAAAGCTTTGAACCGGTGGGCGTATTATGAAGCTACTAAAGGTATCAGGGTGTTGATTTCCTGCTACCGGAGGGAATGAGGGTTTACCCACAATAACTAACTATGATAGTAGAAGAACAGTGAATGGGCTTTTGGACACGGGTTCGACTCCCGTCTACTCCACTATTAAAAAAGGCTTTGAAATACCGTATTTTATGGTGTTTCGGGCTTTTTTTATTGCCATTTTACAGTATTTTAAACCGTTTTAAACCGTCTTAAATTAAGAAAAGTGTTGTCAAAAGTGTTGTCAAAATTCAGGCTATTGTAATGATCAAAACGGCTCATCCTATAAACTGAAACGGACGAAGCTAAAAATATGAGCAATGTATCAGAATAAACGTGAAAGTAAAAAGGAACGCATTGACTAAAATTTACACCACCGCTCTGCAGAACTGATAATCTGCCCTGCAAAGCGGTGGTGTTTTTATTTTATAGTTTTCTGCTTTTATTAAATTACAACGGGTTGTATATGCTTAATAGAGATTGCGTACTTTAAATTCTTTCTCTGCCTCCCGCTTCTGATCCTTCTTTGCAATGGAATCACGCTTATCGTAGAGCTTTTTACCACGACCAAGTCCGATTTCCATTTTCACACGGCCTTTGCTTAAATAAACCTGCAATGGCACAATTGTATATCCTTTCTGCGCAATCTGTCCGGCAAGCTTGTTGATTTCGCTCTGGTGCAGTAATAGCTTTTTCGGGCGGAGCGGGTCTTTATTAAAAATGTTGCCTTTTTCGTAAGGTGTAATATTCATATTATTAATAAATACTTCGCCGTTCTGAATCTGAATATACGCCTCCTTAATAGAGCATTTTCCCATGCGGATAGATTTCACTTCCGTTCCGTGCAGAACCAGTCCTGCCTCGTATTTATCCTCTATAAAATAATCAAAATAGGCCTTTTTATTATTGGAAATCAGTCGGTTTGCGTTTTTTTGTTCTGCCATTCTCCCATTCTCCTTCTGATAATTCAAAATCAATCGTTCTTAAAATTTTATTGGTTGCAACAACTTTGACCGTGACCTTCTGTCCGAGTTTGAAGGTTCTTCCGGTGGTTTCATTAACCATTTCGTAATGGTTTTCGTCATAAATGTAATACCCGTCCCGCAGCGATGTCACAGAAACCATGCCTTCAATCGTGCTTGGCAGTTCCACATACATGCCCCATGCCGTCATTCCGGAAATCACGCCGTCGAATTCTTCGCCCATGTGTTTTTCCATATATTCAACCATTTTGACTTTATCGGTATCACGTTCTGCATCATCGGCACGCCGTTCCGTTGTGCTGGTATGCTTTGCCACCTCCGGCAGAAGATTCTGATAGTGCTTGAAACGTATCTGTTTCAGTCCACCGTGCAGATTTTCTTTAATAATCCGGTGAATCTGCAAATCCGGGTATCTGCGGATTGGAGACGTAAAATGACAGTAATATTTTGCTGCAAGTCCGAAGTGTCCGACACATTCTGTTGTGTACTGTGCTCTTTTCATCGAACGCAGTGTCAGACGTGCAATCAGATTTTCCTCGTCTGTTCCGTCAATTTTTTCTAAAAGCTTTTGCAGTTCCTTTGGGTGAATTTCATCACCGGTATGAATAGAATATCCAAAATTATTAATAAAAGTGCTTAATTTCTGAATCTTTTCCATATCCGGATTCTCATGGCTTCTGTATAAGAATGGTATTTCCTGCCAGAAATAATCCTCTGCAACCGTTTCATTAGCTATCAGCATAAATTCCTCGATGATTTTGGTCGCAACATTTCTGTCATACGGCTTGACTTCCAAAGGATGACCGTCCTTATCCAAAATAATCTTCGTTTCAGGAAAGTCAAAATCAATCGAACCGCGCTGAAAACGTTTCTTTCTTAAAATTGCCGCAAGTTCTCCCATGCGTTCAAACATCGGAATAAGTTCTTTGTATTCTTCAATCACAGAAGCCTCTTTATCGACAAGAATTTTCTTTACATTCGTATAAGTCATACGGCGGTTGACATTGATTAATGTTTCACAAATGCGGTGTCCCACCACATTTCCTTTATTATCAATGTCCATTATACAGCTTAATGCCAGACGGTCACAGCCCTGATTTAAGGAGCAGATTCCATTTGACAATTTGTGAGGAAGCATCGGGATAACACGGTCTACAAGGTATACACTCGTTCCGCGTTTATAGGCTTCCTTATCCAGTATGCTGTTTTCCGTGACATAGTGACTGACATCCGCAATATGCACGCCGAGCTGGTAGCCCTTTTCATTTGCAGTCAGCGTAATAGCATCATCAAGGTCCTTGGCATCCTCGCCATCAATCGTAACCGTATCAACATCGCGGAAATCAACACGCCCCGCCTTGTCCTTTTCGTCTACCTCATCGGGAATATTTTTTAAATACTGCATGACCGCATCTGGAAATTCCACCGGTAAATCATAGGCTTTAACAATAGACAATACATCGGTGCCGGGGTCATTGATATGACCGATAATATCAATGACCTGACCTTCCGGGTTCTTGCCGTGACTGCCGTAATTGGTAATTTTTACGACAACCTTATGACCATTCATTGCACCCATTGATTTTTCCTGCGGCACAAAAATATCAACCGGAATTTTTCCATTATCCGGTACAACAAATCCGTATGTTCTGTTTTTTTGAAATGTACCGACCAGCTCGGTAAGCTGATGCTCAAGCACACCGATAATTTTCCCCTCACAGCGCTTGTTACCCTGCTTCTTATGGGTAATCGTCACCTTTACTTTATCCATATGGAATGCGCCTCCGGTGTCCGATTCCTGAATAAAAATATCTTCATCCCAGCCGTCTACCGTAACAAAGCCGAAACCTCTCCTGGTGCTGGTAAATATACCGACAACCGCCGTATTATCCGGTTTTCCGTATTTTCCTTTCTTTGAAACGCCAATAGTTCCGTCACTGACTAAGCTGTCTAACACCTCTTGAAGTTCCCCTCTCTGTGATTTTGGAATCTGCAAAAGAATCGCAATTTCCTTTGTTTTCATCGGTACATAAAATTCATTTTCCAAAATCAATTCAGCGATTAACTTTTTACGTTTTTCAAGCTGTTCTTTATTCATTCTCCACCGAGCCTTTCCTGATGCGCTTTTATTTACTGATAATTTCTGACGTTAGAGGCATCTACCTTTTCAAACGGAACCCATACGTACTTTTCATTTTCCGCAGCACCGTCCAAATCCTTGATACTGCCGCCCTGTGCCAGAATCTTTCCTGCCTGAATCAGGCGTTCTCCTTGTCCTGTTGCAGACTGGTAAACCGTAAAGTTCATTGTACCGTTGGTAATCGCCGTACAACCGTCAGCCGTTGCATCAATTCCTAATATTAAAATGTCATTTCTTCCTGCTTTTTTACATGCGTCCGCAACACCTAACGCCATGGTATCATTGTTACAAATAACGGCGTTGCATTTCTGATTCGTCTTTAAAAATATTGTAAACAGTTCTTCGGCACGGGTCTGGTCCCAGTCCGCATGGTCTTCAAACACATAATGAACCGTTTTGCCGGATGTATTCAGCGTATTTTAACGGCATCCGTTCTGCCCTTTGTTGCGGAATGACTGTCCGGTCCTTTAATGATTGCCACATTTAATTCTGAAAGTGTTTTTAACTGCTCTAACACATATTCCGCCTGATACTGTCCCGCATCTGCTTCATTTGAGCCTACGTAAATGTATTTTCCGGCTTTTAAGCGAGAAACGTCCGGTGACGTGTTAAAACACAATCGGAATATCGCCTGCCAGTGCTTCCAGTTCCAGCGCCGTATCGGCATCAACCATATTACATAAAATAACGTCATATTTTTCGGATACGGCTTTTTAATATGTTCAACCTGCTTTTCAATGGAACTTTCCGCATCCAGTACGTCTAACTGTACATTATTTTCCGAAGCGGTCTTTTGCCTGATTCACAAGCGTGGTACGAAAGGCATCTGCCTGTCCCAGCGATAAAAGCATTTTCACACGCCGCCCGCGGACGAACCGGATTTTGCAGACTGTGTACAGCCGCCTAAAATCAGACAGCCCGCAAGCATTGTAATACATAAAAACCAACTGATTATCTTTTTCATTTTATCTTACCTCCATACTCAGACTTTTACCGGTATCAGCTTAAATCTGGAACTGCTCTATCTGTGATGAAAGTTGATTTGCCGATACTGCTAAATTTTCAGATGCGGATTCAACCTGTTCGCTGTTTCTTGTAATATTCTTTGCCTGTGTAAGCATGGATTCCGAAGTTGCAAGAATTTCATCGGAACTTGCCGCCTGTTCTTCACAGATAGCGGCAACATTGGTTGCAACCTCATCGACTTCGCCAATCTTGCTTACAACATTTTTCATCAATTCGTTTGTATCCTGTATGTTACTGAAAATTGTATGGAAGGTGTCCACAGCCGCATGAATCAGACCTGCACTGCCGGCGATTTCACAGGCACTGCTTCCTGCCTGGGATACGGCATTTTCTACCAGCTTATTGATTTCGTTAATTAATTCCGTAATATTGGCAACGGAATCGGCACTGTTTTTAGCCAGCGTACCGATTTCGGAAGCAACAACCGCAAAACCTCTGCCCGCTTCTCCGGCTCTCGCCGCTTCAATCGAAGCATTTAAGGACAAGAGATTGGTTTCTTCCGCAATACTGCCAATCAGATTGGTAATGTCAACAATTTCACCGGAAGCGGTGCCGACCTTGTCAACGGCCTCCTGTAAGTTATGAATAGAAAGCTCAATGCCCTCCAGCGCTTTGCTGACTTTTTCCATATCCTGACGGCCTTTTTCGGATACCTCAACCGTTTCACGCATTTTAACATCGACAACATCGCTGTCTTTCTTGGTATCGGCGGCAACTCCGGCAAGCTGTGTTGCGTTTTCCGCAATTTCATTGACAGAAACCGCAAGCTGGTCTACCGTAGAATTCAACTCACCCATAGAGCGTGACTGGATTTCCGTTGCCGAATTTAACTCTGTCGATACGCTCTTGCTGGACTGCGCCTGTTCGCTTAATATCTGGGAAACCTGTCCAATCTGCGTAATCATCTGTTTCATGGATTCGATAAAATGCTGGACACTGTAGCCCATTACAGCGATTTCATCATTGCCGCGCGGATTGACGGATACAGTGAAATCACCAGATGCCATTTGTGTAATCACATTTGTCATTTCCTTAACAGGCTTTACAACAACATGTGTCATTCTTTCAATCAATACGCAGAGCAGAATAATGCAGATAACGCCGATTACAATCATTCGCGTTCTTAATGCGACCAAATCCGCGAGTACCGTACTCTTAGGAATGTAAGATACCAGAATCCAGTCTGTTCCCTGTACTTCCTGAGAAACGGTCATTTCACCGTCAATCGTTGTAAAATCGTAGTTCTGGTCGTTAATGCGCTGTGCCATGTCCTGATAAAAGCTGCTCTGCCCCGATGCACCGAGTTTTTGCGAAATCAAAGACGAATCGCGGTCGGCTAAAATCGTACCGCTGTTTTTGTCAACCAGAAATGTCTGCGCATCGTCCATTTCAATAAATGAATTGACAATGATAGAAATGCGGTCCAAAGTCATATCTGCGGATATGACACGTATTCTGTCCGAATTGTCTTTTAATATACCCGATGCACTGATGACATTGACACCCTCTGCATTTTTATAAGCTGAACCGATTGTCATATTGACACGGGTCAGACCTTCGGTATACCATGTGCTTTTTGTCGGACTGCTCTCACTCTTTGTAGATTTGGAAGCCTTTAACAAATTGCCATTACTGTCGGATACATATAATCCGTCCGGATAATTGTCGCTGTAGCCATAATAGCTGTCCAAAATCGTCTGAAGCTGTGCATCGTCTGGATTTAACTGTTCAATCGTTGTCTTTGCCATTTGAAAAGACGAAAGATTCTCATCTAACCACGATTCAATCTTTGATGTCTGGTTTTCAACCGAAGATTCCAACAGATTCTGCGAATAATTTTCAATGATATGTGCGGATGCCAGATACGATACCAGTACCAGCACAACAACAATTGCAATGACTACCGGTGTAATAACACCCAAAAGTTTTGCTTTAATTGATATGTTTCCGCGTTTTTTCATAAAACCAACCCCTTTATATATTTTCACTTCTGCAAAAAATAAAACCTGAATCCTCCATTGTTTTACGGAGAATCCAGGTTTCTTTTTAAAAATTAATATTTAATATAGCTGCCAGAACAAAGAGAGCAACACCTAATATCTTTGTAAATAATACCAGTTTTCCTTCCATTGAACGGCCTTTGTTTCTGCCCCAGTAAGTATCAGCGGCTCCACTGATTGTACCAGACAGACCCTGCTGCTTGCTTTCCTGCATTAAAACAACGATTGATAATGCTATACATACTAATATAAAGATTCCCATTAAAACAATTCGTATAATATCACCAGCCGACATTCCGAACATTTATCACACCTCCTATTGTGTCGAAGCTTACGATTCTATTCATTAAATTATAATCGCATACTATTATCATTATAGCACACCTATACGTGCAACACAATAGAAATTTATGAATTCTTTTTAACAAGCAGGGATTCGCCTGTCATTTCCTTTGGTTTTTCCATACCCATAATTTCAATCAGTGTCGGTACGATATCACAAAGCTTTCCGCCTTCTTTTAATGTATACGCTTCATCGTAGTTTACAAGAATGAACGGAACCGGATTGGTTGTATGTGCCGTAAACGGTTCTCCGGTCTTATAGTCAATTAACTGTTCTGCATTTCCGTGATCAGCGCAGATAAACATAGTTCCGTCAACTTCCTTTAATGCTTCTACAGCCTTGCCTACACAGGTATCTACAGTTTCAATTGCCTTTACAACGGCAGACTCAATACCGGTATGTCCGACCATATCCGGGTTTGCAAAGTTGATGATAATAACATCATACTTATCTGAACGGATAGCAGCTGTTAACTTATCGCAGACTTCCGGTGCACTCATTTCCGGCTGTAAATCATAAGTTGCAACCTTCGGTGACTTTACAAGGATTCTGTCTTCACCCTTGTTTGGTTCTTCTACACCACCGTTGAAGAAGAATGTTACGTGTGCGTATTTTTCTGTCTCAGCAATACGGGCCTGTGTCTTGTTGTTTGCTGCTAAAAATTCACCAAATGTATTGGTAATCTTTTCTTTCTTGAATGCTACATACTTATTGCCGATTGTTACATCGTAATCTGTGAAGCATACATAGTGGACTTTCTTTCTTGCGCCTCTGTCAAAGCCTGTAAATTCATCATCGCAGAAACATCTTGTGATTTCTCTTGCTCTGTCCGGTCTGAAGTTAAAGCAGATAACAGAATCTCCGTCTTTAATCGTTGCTAATGGCTTACCATCCTTCTTTACAACAGTCGGCACAACAAATTCGTCTGTTTTTCCGTCTTCATAAGATGCAGCAATAGCACACTTTGCACATTCTGCCTCATTTCCTTCACCCTTTACAAGTGCATTATAAGCAGCTTCTACTCTGTCCCATCTGTTATCTCTGTCCATTACATAATAACGTCCCATAATAGAAGCAATCTGTCCAACACCTAATTCTTCCATTTTGTCGGATAACTGGCTGATAAATTCTTTTCCTCCGTCCGGTGCTGTATCACGTCCGTCCATAAAGCCGTGAACATAGACATTCTTAATACCGTTTCTCTTTGCCAGTTCCAGCAGGGCATATAAATGTGTAATGTGGCTGTGCACACCGCCGTTTGATAACAGACCGAATAAATGTAAGTCTGAATTGTTCTCCTTGCAGTTTTTAATTGCGCCTAAAAGTTCTTCGTTTTCAAAGAAATCACCATCTTCTATTGCTTTTGTGATTCTTGTCAGTTCCTGATATACAATACGTCCGGCACCCATATTTAAATGTCCTACTTCAGAGTTACCCATCTGTCCGTCCGGAAGTCCGACTGCAAGACCGCTTGCATAGCCTTTTACATAAGGATATTCCTTCATTAATTTATCCATTACCGGTGTATTCGCTGCAGCAATACCATTTCCTTTTGTATTATCATTTAATCCATATCCATCAAGTATCATTAAAACAACTGGTTTTTTACTCATTGTATTTCTCCTTTTAACATTTTCCATAATCGGTACAATATACCTAAAGAATCATATCATATTTTGCGCAAAAATAAAAGTGCTAATTATTATAATTATGGCACTTCACATTAAAAAACTGCTGCAAAAAGAACTCCATCAGAAGCCGTTCCTTTTGCAGCAGTTATGTATTTTTATTGATAATTTACAATTTTTGAAAATTCAGGTTTTAAACTGGCACCGCCGACAAGACCACCGTCAATATCCGGTTCAGAAAACAGCTGCAATGCGTTGCCTGCATTCACACTGCCGCCATATAAAATACGGATAGCATCCGCAATCTGTGTACCATAAATATCGCGGATAATTCCACGGATAGAACAACATACCTCCTGTGCCTGCTGTGTAGTTGCCACTCGCCCCGTTCCAATTGCCCAGATTGGTTCATAAGCAATGATACAACGCTGGGCATTTTCCGGTGATACATACTTTAATGCACTTACAATCTGTTTTTTAATCAATGTAAGTGTAATACCTGCTTCTCTTTCTTCTAATGTTTCACCACAGCAGATAATCGGAATAATATCATGTTCAATGGCTTTCCTGATTTTACGGTTTACCATTTCATTGTCTTCTTTAAAATACTGTCTTCTTTCCGAATGGCCGATAATCACATAGGATACACCGGCATCAACCAGCATCTGTGGAGAAACCTCACCTGTATAGGCTCCCTTTTCTTCATAATACATATTTTCAGCTCCGACGCTGATTTTTGTACCTTTGCAGGCTTCTACAACCGGAACGATATCAATAGATGGAACGCAAAAGATAACGTCCACATCTGAATTCTCCATATTGGGCTTAAGTTTCTTAACAAGAGCCACTGCCTCACTCGGTGTCATGTTCATTTTCCAGTTACCTGCTACAACTTTCCTGCGCATAAAATAATCCTCCTCAAACTGTATTATTTTTTGTCATACATATTTGGTTATTCCGTCGCTTTCTTTTAAGTAAATTATAACACATCTTTCTAAATAATACTAGAATTTATAAAAATTTATATCCAATTATTGCAATAAATACAATTTATAAAATTTATGCGAATTTTTTTACAAAATAAAAAAACAGTCATACGCAATATTTCAGATAAAACCACTGAATGTATGACTGTTTTCCTATATTTTTATTATGTCAGTAATATTTCATCAAATGTTACTTATTACTTATCATTAGCTGCAACAACACCCGGAAGTTCTTTTCCTTCAAGGAACTCTAAAGATGCACCGCCACCGGTTGAAATGTGAGTCATCTTATCACCAAAACCAAGATTGTTAACAGCTGCAGCTGAGTCACCGCCACCGATGATTGTTGTAGCATCCTTTAATGATGCCAGTTCTTCTGCAACAGCGATTGTACCCTTTGCAAAGTTTTCAAATTCAAATACACCCATTGGTCCGTTCCATACAACAGTCTTTGCATCAGCTAAAGCTTCCTTGTAAAGTTCACAGGTCTTTGGTCCGATATCCATGCCCATGTCATCATCAGCCTGGCAACCCGCATCTACTACATGAAATGGTGTATCATTTTTGAATTCCTTTGTCACAACAGTGTCAATCGGAATCAACATTTTAACGCCCTTCTTTCAGCCTTTTCCATCATTTCTTTAGCATAATCAAGATAATCATCTTCTACGAGTGACTGTCCTACATTGCCGCCCTTTGCTTTCTGGAATGTATAAGACATACCACCACCGATGATTAATGTATCTACCTTATCAAGCAGATTGTTGATAACTGAAATCTTTGAAGATACTTTCGAACCACCAAGGATTGCTACGAAAGGTCTTACCGGATTGTTGACTGCATTGCCGAGGAAATCGATTTCCTTCTGCATTAAATAGCCGACAACAGCTGTATCTACAAACTGTGTAACACCAACATTTGAGCAGTGAGCTCTGTGTGCTGTACCGAAAGCATCGTTTACGAATACATCACAGATAGAAGCTAAATCCTTAGAGAATGCTTCACCATTCTTTGTTTCTTCTGCTCTGAATCTGGTGTTTTCAAGTAAAATAACGTCACCGTCATTCATAGCTGCAACAGCAGCCTTTGCATTTTCACCTACAACAGTATCATCTGCTGCAAACTTCACTTCCTGTCCTAACAGTGCAGAAAGTCTTTCAGCAACCGGTTCAAGAGAAAATGCTGCATCCGGTCCCTTCGGCTTTCCTAAATGAGAGCAAAGGATAACCTTACCACCGTCTGAGATTAACTTCTTGATTGTAGGAAGTGCTGCAACCAGTCTTGTTTCATCTGTAATCTTCTTTCCGTCTAACGGCACGTTAAAATCACATCTGCATAATACTCTCTTGCCTTTTACGTTAATATCATCAACTGACTTCTTATTAAGCATAATGAATCCTCCTTGTTTTTGCGAAGCAAAAATCCGAGCCCTATGGTGAGGAGAGGATTTTGCCTCCTTGTTTTTGCGGGACAGTGCCACGCGATAGTAAAATACCGGAGAAAGAAGACTATAGCTTCATTCCCCGGCTTTCATTCCGGCACAAAGCCGAATTTATATTAGTTTAATTCAGCAAAATACTTGATTGTTCTTACCATCTGGCTTGTGTATGAATTTTCGTTATCATACCAAGAAACAACCTGAACCTGGCAGCCGCCGTTTGGAAGGTCATTTACCATTGTCTGAGTAGCATCAAATAATGAACCAAATCTCATACCAACGATATCGCTTGAAACGATAAGTTCTTCGTTGTAACCGAAGCTTTCTGTTGCAGCAGCCTTCATAGCAGCATTAACTTCATCAACAGTAACCTTCTTAGATACTACAGCGTTAAGAATTGTTGTAGAACCTGTAGGAGTAGGAACTCTCTGAGCAGCTCCGATAAGCTTTCCGTTTAATTCAGGGATAACAAGACCGATAGCCTTAGCAGCACCTGTTGAGTTAGGTACGATGTTGCAGGCACCTGCTCTTGATCTTCTTAAATCGCCCTTTCTCTGTGGTCCGTCAAGAATCATCTGATCACCTGTGTAAGCGTGAATTGTGCACATGATACCTGATTCGATTGAAGCACAGTCATTAAGAGCCTTAGCCATAGGAGCTAAGCAGTTTGTTGTACAAGAAGCTGCTGAGATAATCTTATCATCTGCTGTTAATGTTTCATGGTTTACATTATAAACGATTGTCTTTAAATCATTACCGGCCGGAGCTGAGATAACAACCTTCTTAGCACCTGCATTGATATGAGCCTGAGCCTTTTCTTTAGATGTAGAAACCTGAGCATTCAAGAACTACATCTACATCAAGAGCTCCCCATGGGCAGTTGTTAGCATCTGGCTCTTTGTAAATCTTAATTGTCTTACCCTTTACTGTGATTGTACCAGCTTCGTCATCAGCTGTTACCTGGTTTCTTCGCCGAAACCAACGTATCTTCCCTGTGATGAATCATACTTTAAAAGATGAGCTAACATCTTTGGGCTTGTTAAATCGTTAATAGCTACTACTTCGTATCCTTCTGCACCGAACATCTGTCTGAATGCAAGTCTACCGATACGTCCAAAACCATTAATCGCAACTTTTACTGACATAAAATCATTCCTCCTAAAATAGAATTTTTATTGAGTTTGTTAATAAATAATCAACTATGGTGTATTTTACCGAATTCATTCCAAAATATCAAGTATTAATTCCCTTTTTTTACAAATTACCGTCCATTTTCTATTATTTGTCCAAAAACGGTAAATTTAAAATTATTTAGCGGTATTTTCTTCTTGTATACAATCGACAATATTATTGGCGTGATCTGACATTCTTTCAAGATTAGAAAGAATATCTAAGAACACAACACCGTTTGACGGAATACAAAGCCCCGCGGACAAACGTTCGATATGTTTGTTGCGCAGTTCTTCTTCCAAATCATCGACCTCGTCTTCAATTCTCAGGACATTCTGAATTGCCTGACGGCTTCCGGTTCCTCGCCTTAACAGCTTCTTCAAACAATGCACAACTTTATCCCACAGCTGATTAAGTTCCTGTGTTCCTTTTCGGAAAAAATTATCTGATGTTCAATCTTATATTTTGCCAGCTCCGCAATATTTTCCGCATGGTCGGATACTCTTTCAATATCAATAATCGCATGGAACAGATTTTTAACCAGCAGATGCTGTTCCTGTGTGATTGATAAATTGTTGACCTTAATTAAAAAGTCTGTCAGATACTTTTCATATAAATCGACTTTATGTTCGATTTCATAGACCTTATCTACCATCGTCTGGTCATTTTTCTGTGTTGCCTCTGCCGCATATTTAATATTATCTAATGCCAGATTACCCATGGCAATCACTTCATTTTTAGCCGTTTCTACTGCAACGGACGGCTGACCTAACAGACGGGAATCAAAATGTCTTGCAATTTCTGCTGCAACGGCATCTTTGGCTTCCAGTTCCGCAAAATCGTCCTGCTTTTCGTTTTCACGCACAATCAGACCGGAAATTTTTACAAGCAGATTGGCAAACGGGAACATTACCAGTGTACATGTAATATTAAAGAATGTATGGAATACGGAAATTTCCACGCTTGTAATATTATGTGCCGCAAGTGCCGGATAAATACTGAACAAAATAAATCCGACGGTACCGAATAAAAGTGCCCCTGCAATATTAAATAAAATATGCATACAGGCTGCACGTTTTGCCGTTCTCGTTGTTCCGGCACTTGAAATCAGTGCAGTCACACAGGAACCGATATTCTGTCCCAGTGTAATATAAATCGCCGCATTGGTTGTTACCACTCCGTTTAAAGCCAGTGTCTGTAAAATCCCGACAGAGGCGGAGGAACTTTGTAAAACCGCGGTTACAATAATACCAATTAAAATACCTAAAAACGGATTGCTTCCCACAATCTGGAATGCCTGTGAGAAAATAGGCGCATCTGTATACGGTGCAATCGAAGAAGACATAAATGTCAGACCTTCAAACAGCAGGCCGATTCCGACGATAATCTCTCCTGCATTTTTACTTTATCCTTTTGAAAATAAAATAACAAATGCACCGATACCGATTAAAAACGGGGCATAAAATGACGGATTCATTACCTTTGCCGCATCCCCAAGCTGTCCTAAAGATACAATCCATGCGGTAATGGTCGTACCGATATTGGCACCCATAATAACACCAACTGCCTGAACCAGTGTCATCAGTCCCGCATTAACAAAACCAACAACCATAACCGTTGTTGCACCGCTGCTTTGAATAATCGCTGTGATAACGGCACCTACGATGATTGCCAACAACCGGTTACTTGTAAGATAGCCCAATAATTTTTTCATCTTACCGCCGGCGGAACGCTGCATACCGTCTGCCATCGTGTTCATACCGTAGAGGAACATTCCGATTCCTCCTGCAAATTCAAACAAACTGCTGATATACTCGATATTCACTTCTACTCCTGTCTGCACATTTTCTTTCGTAATGTAAAAAGTACGTGCTTTTTGTGTAAAATTTTTTTAACAATTCCTTTACATCATAACAATTGTCTGCTTAATTTTCAAGTTGAAATCTTACACTATTCTTCAAATTTATTTTATGATATACTAAAAGGACTATGATAAATGCCGTTATACGGCGGATTGGAGATATGATGCAAGGCTTTGAAAATTTATCGGACTGCCACTTACACTGCCATTTTTCTTCGGATTCTGAAGCTTCACCGGAATCTATGATAGATAACGCAGTCAGACTGGGGCTGTCTCACATCTGTTTTACAGACCACAATGATTATGATTACCCGAAAGAAGATGGAAAAACCGTCTTTTTGTTGGATTTAGATGCTTATTTAGAAAAAATATCTGTATTAAAGAAAATTTATAAAGATAAAATTGATGTCCGGATCGGTGTGGAACAGGGTCTGCAGCCGCATCTTTGTGAACAAATTAACAATTATGACCCTGCACACCGGCTGGATTTTATCATTGGATCAACACATTTAGTGGACGGAAGTGACCCTTATTATCCATCTTTTTGGGAACATCACTCACCAAAGGAAAGTATCTGTACTTATTTTGAAAATATTTACAAAAGTATCTGCTGCTGCGATAATTTTGACGTTTACGGACATTTAGACTACGTTGTCCGCTATGCACCTAAGAAAGATGCAGACTACCAGCCTGCGGATTACACGGACTTGCTGGATATGATTTTAAAAAAACTGATTGAAAACGGAAAAGGCATTGAAATCAATACAGCAGGACTTCGTTATGGTTTAAAAGAGGCAAATCCATGCTGTTTTATTTTGAAACGTTACCGCGAACTGGGCGGCGAAATCCTCACAACCGGATCCGACGCCCATAAGCCGCAGGATATGGCATTTGCTTTTGATATTATTGTGGATTTACTCAAAGACTGCGGTTTTTCTTATTACACGCTTTTCCATCAGCGAAAGCCTGAATTTATCCGCCTTTAAAATATTTTCACAAAAAGTTCTGGTAATCCTCGGACTGTTCCCGCAATTGGGCAATATCATTTTTCAGGCAATTCACAACATAATCAATTTCCTGGCGGGTGATTTCTTCATTAATGGTAAAACGGACTGTTGCGAAACTTAATTCATCCGGCAGTCCGATGGATTTTAATACGTGTGAAGGCATACCGGAGCCTGTAGAACAGGCAGAACCCGCCGATGCACAAATTCCCTGCTTATCCAGCATTACAATCAGCGTCCCGCCATCAACAAACTGAAAGCTGAAATTCATGTTTCCCGGAAGCCGCTTTCTGCTGTCCCCGTTTAAACGTGAAAAAGGAATCTCTGTAAGAACTCTGTGAATCATATAATCCCGCATCCGCATTTCATATTGTGTCCGCACCGGTTTATTTGCCATGGCAGTCTGCGCCGCCTTTGCAAAACCGATAATCCCTGCCGTATTTTCCGTGCCTGAGCGCATCCCACGCTCCTGTCCGCCGCCGTGGATAAACGGTGTCTTTACACAGCCCTCGCGGATATATAAAAATCCAATTCCCTTCGGTCCGTTTAATTTGTGTGCACTGGTACTGAGCATATCAATCTGCATGGCATTGACATCAATATCCATATTCGTATATGCCTGCACTGCATCCGTATGAAACAAAATACGGTGTCTGCGTGCAAATGCACCAATTTGCGCAACCGGCTGAATTGTGCCAATCTCATTATTGGCTGCCATTACTGAAATTAAGAATGTATCCGGACGGACTGCCCGCTGAATATCCGTAAGACGGACAATCCCATTTTCAGCCGGACGGATATAAGTCACATAAAACCCTTCCTTTTCAACTGCTTCACAGCTTTTTAAAATTGCATGATGTTCCATTGCTGTTGTAATAATGTGTCCCCTGCGGTGTTCCTCGGCTGCAATTTTGACTGCCCAGTTGTCCGATTCTGTTCCACCTGATGTAATATAGATTTCTTGCGGCTTTGCCTGAATGGTCTTGGCAAGAAATGCCTCTGCGTTATTTATATCGTTTTTTACATCTGCTGAAAATGTATAAGCACCGGATGGATTGGCATACCGTTTTCCCATATAAGGCAGCATCGCATTGATAACTTCCGGGTGCAGCCGGGTTGTTGCGGCATTGTCCATATAAATCATACTGCCATCCCCTTTTTTCATTTCTTATTAATAATATATTCAATGCATGCATATATTGATAATAATTGTTTGACATTCCGGTTGGTTACAACGATGAACTTTTCATTTAATAAAAATTCTGTATTAAAAGGAACTGTAATTTTGACACTGGCTGGTATTATCAGCCGGATTGCGGGATTTTTTTACCGTATTTTTTTAACCCGCCAGATTGGTGCTGATGGTATAGGAATGTTCCAGCTTGTCACACCGGTGCTTGGCATTGCATTTGCGCTATGCTCTGCCGGTATTCAGACTGCCATTTCACGATTTTGTGCTGCAAAAAAATTTCAAAGCACATGGCTTTTTGCCGGTTTAGCCGTTGCACTTCCGCTATCTGTTCTTTTTACATTTTTCACCTATGCTTACGCAGATTTTATTGCTGTACGGATTTTTCTAAACAAAGACTGCTCCCGTTTTATCCGGATTCTTGCAATTGCTGTTCCATTTTGTACTTTTCACAACTGCGTAAACGGCTATTATCTCGGAAAAAAGCAGGCTGGACTCCCTGCATTTTCCCAGCTGTTTGAACAATTTGCACGGATTGGTGCCGTTTATTTGTACACTGTATACTGTACACAAAACGAACGTCCTGTTTCTGTTTTATGCGCCGTTTACGGTAATCTTGCCGGTGAAGCAGCTTCCTGTCTGATTTGTATCCTTGCTCTGCTGATTGATAAAACCGTAACATTCCGGTTTCATTCTTTACCTGAATGTATCAAAAAAACCGTGGTGTTTTCTATTCCGCTGACTGCCAACCGTCTTTTAATGCATCTGTTGCAAAGTGGAGAATCTATTCTGATTCCGGCACAGCTTGTGCTTTTTGGCAATACGCAGAATGAGGCTTTAAGTATTTATGGTATTCTTATGGGGATGTCCCTTCCGCTTATTTTGTTCCCGTCTGCCATAACCAATTCCATGGCTGTCATGCTTCTGCCGGAAGTTTCCGGTGCGCAGGCAGACGGTGACAATGCACGGATTGTACATACTTTGAACCGCTCCCTGCAAATCTGTATGGCAATGGGATTTTTAAGCACCGCACTTTTCTTATTTTATGGTGCTAAAATGGGGGCTATTTTATTTAAAGAACCGCTTGTTGAAAATTTTGTCATGATTCTTGCATGGCTGTGTCCTTTTTACTATCTGACAACAACACTTGGCAGTATTTTAAACGGTCTTGGCTGTACTACCCTGACCTGTGTCCAGACCATTGCCGGAATTCTTGTGCGCATTGCTTTTCTTGTTCTGCTCGTTCCCAAAACCGGTATCCGCGGATATCTGATTGGCACGCTGGTTTCACAGATTTTGGTCTGCATTGCACATTTTCTATATTTAAACCATCTGTTTCATATCGGTTTTCCGGTCTGGAAATACATCCTGCAGCCGCTTTTATATACAGCCGTTTCAATTTTATTTTCACAGATGTTCTGCCGTTTATTGCTGTTTTTAGGAACGGACTCACTGTTTTTCCGGCTTTTTACCGGTGCCTGCTGTGCCGTCTTTATTTTTGCGGTATTAATAAAATCTTCATTTCTGACAGCAGAACGCACCCGGCTGTGAGCTGCCCCAAGTAGTTTTAAATCTTTTAATTCCGGCATTATTTCATACAATTACTGCGGCAGTACGGCATCCAGCAGCGCGGGTGCCGTATCCCACTCACCCCTGCGTGTTTCATACTGCTCATGCAGCCAGTTAATTGCTTCTTTGCGGCCTTCAACACTGCTTTCAAAATACTGTGTTGTCTTTTTTTCATCCGGAACTGCTGTCGAAGCATACGGTCCTAACCAGACCTGTACCATCAATTTAAAATCCGGTTTTTCTCCGGTATTTTTTATCAGATAACGCATACCGTGATGTTCACCTGTATATACTCCGCCATACTTAAAAAAATTGTATGGCATAATTTCTTTTTCATCCATCATTTTAACTTTTTCTCCTTTTCGCCCTATCGTCCGGAAGTCTAGAAAAGAACTTTGTGTTAGCACAGCTCTTTGTTACCTTTTGTACGGCATATTTCGCCGTGCCAGAGCAGAAAGACTTCGGCTCATTGCTTACGCACATTATAACATGATTTTATATGTTTTTTTATATAATTTTATGCTGTTTAAAGATTTACACAGAACGTTTGTTTTGATATACTGTTAAAAATAAGGAGGTTTTTCATGAGCGATTTTCCATCACACATTATTTATCATATTGATGTAAACAGCGCATTTCTTTCATGGACTGCTGTAAAGCGGCTTCGTGACAATCCGGAAGCGTTAGATATCCGGACGATTCCGGCTGTTATCGGCGGAGATGAAAAGAAACGGCATGGCATTGTTCTTGCAAAATCTGTTCCCGCTAAAGCCTATGGCATCCAGACAGGAGAGCCTCTTGTACAGACCCGGAAAAAATGTCCTGATATTTTAATTGTTCCGCCTGATTTTGCAACATATGTATCCATGTCCGAACAGCTTATGAATTTTTTGAAACAGACTGCGCCTGTTGTTGAACAATATAGCATTGATGAAGCATTTTGTGATATGACAGGTACCGGTCTGTTGTACGGCGATCCGGTTGCTTTTGCACACCAGCTTAAAGACGATATTTTAAACCGCTTTGGCTTTACAGTTAATATCGGTATTTCAACAAATAAACTGCTTGCTAAAATGGCATCTGATTTTAAGAAACCAAATCTTGTGCATACACTTTTCCCTGAAGAAATCCCCAAAAAAATGTGGCCGCTCCCTGTGGGAGAACTGTTTTTGTCGGACCTTCAATGTGCAAAAAGCTGGAAGCCCTGGGGATTCATACGATTGGTGATGTTGCCGCCAGCAATCCGCAGCTGCTTGTGAGCCATTTTAAAAAGCACGGAGAACTGATCTGGAATTATGCAAATGGATTTGATATTGAACTGCCGGTAAACCACAAAGCTGCCAATAAAAGCTTTGGCAATTCTGTTACACTGCATTTTGATGTTACAGATGCTGAAAATGCAAAGACCATTCTTCTTTCCCTCAGCGAAACAGTCGGTGACGAATCCGCGCAGAACACGCTTATATTGGTGTGGTGTCTGTCACAATTGTTGATAATGAATTTCGCCACCTATCCCGTCAATGTACGCTTTCTACACCAACAGATATAACAGAAATCATCTATGAAAATGCCTGCCGGCTGTTTGATCTGACATGGAATCATGTCCCAATCCGTCTGCTCGGTGTTTCCACGGCACATGCGACAGACACTGCTTTTCATCAAATGAACCTTTTTGATGAAGATAAAAATGAACGGTTTGCGATGTTGAATAAAGCGGTTGATTCCATTCGGAATAAATATGGTGAAGACAGTATTAAACGGGCACGTTTTTTAGATAATGGCTGCACCCATATGTCCGGAGGCTTAAACCGCGAAAAACGCAGTCACAAAAAGAACTCTTAATTTTTTGGAGATTCAGCCGATATACATAAAAGTATAATGGTACAATGCTTATACAAAAATACACCAAACAAAATACGATTAAAATAAATGTCAGTCTGACAGAATGGAGTGTTTATAGATGTCTATTACAATTAATGCTTCGGCAATTTTAAATAATTTGACAGCAAACAATTCTTATGCTTTTTCATCGACAAAAAGAATTGTAAAGTACAACAGCGATGCAGATGAAACCCGTCAGAGTGCTTCTTCACTCAAGCATAAATTACGTTCTTTAAAAGATATTGATACATCGGACGGACCAACTGCACGTACACAGAATAAAATCAAAAGTTTTGTAAATACCTATAATGATTTAATGTCTTCCGCATCCGGTATAACCGGTTCCAAGAAACTCACAAAGTACATGGATAAAATGGACAGCCTGTTTTCCGAATATGAAGATTCATTAAAAAGTCTTGGTATTACACGGACTTCAACGAATAAATTAAAATTCGATACTACCAATTTTTCAGATGTAACAAGCGCAAAACTGGATGCTGTTTTTGGTGAAGATGAGCATTTTGTAAATGACAGCATTAAATATGCCAAAGCTATTTCTTCTGCTGCGCAGCAGGCTTTAAATACACCAGAGAATGTACTTGGAACAACCACTATTTCTGTATCTGCCGGTAATACAGCCCTGGCTCAGTCTGATCAGCTTTTAGCAGCTGCCACAAAAAATCTGTATTTAACAGACTATGCATCCGTGCAAGCGCAAACCTTAGTTACCTATTTAAAAAATTATACAGAACAGTATAACAATACATTGCAAAACCATACTTCCGCTGATTTAAATTCAACAGAAAACGGTTATCTGAATGCCATGAAAAATGCAACACAAAATGTAAAGAACCAGCTTCTGCCTGTCGGCATTACAGTCACCGATGACGGTACACTTTCTTTTGACGAAACAGCCGTTTCTTCGGATAATATCGAAAATGTAAAAAATCTGTTTGGTTCTTCATCTTCTTATGGAACAATTATAAAAGGATATGCCGAAAAACTTTTTTCAAGTCTTGTGCAGGCAGATTCATCTGATTTAAATATTGATTACTACGCATAAAAAGAAGTGGGTAAACATTTTATGCTTACCCACTTCTTTTAACTATCACTATCTTAATTTTTCCAAAAACATCAGCAGGAAACTGATAAACAGCAATATGCAAGATATCCAGATAACATGAATCCCATAACAGACAGATAAAATACCACCAATGCCCGCACCAATGGCAAAGAAAAAGATAATTCCAAAATAATAAAAGGTCTGCCGCAGATGTTCAGCTTTTTTATCTCTTAAATACAAAGACAATGCAGCTGTTCCGCTTCTTAAATTTCCGATACACATTGTGCTTGCATAAGAATAGCCACCCACTTTGCGGAATGTCTGCACCTGCATTGCACAGGCAAACGATACCATTACGGTTGCTATCATATTATAAGCATTTGGAATAAATCCTACAATCGCGAGTATCCCTATTTCGGCCAACAAAATTCCCTGCCGCCAGTGCATTTTTTTAGCATACTTGAAGCGGTTCTGTACATTTTCTGCAACAAAGACCCCAAATACAAATGCCAGTAAAGGGAACAAATACCGCAGCCCAACCTGCCATTCCCGGTTCATAAAATGCTGGCTCATCAGGACAACATTTCCCGTCTGGGCATTTGAAAAAACCTCATCTCTTGTATTGTATGTATACGCATCCTGAAAGCCTCCGGACAATGCCAGAAATACACTGTTTACAAATGCTTCAGACATCTGTTTTTCTGACAGCAGATGTTTTATCCAAGTCTGTTTATGACTGCTCAATGCACGCACCTCCAAAGTCTGATTAAGCAATTTCTAATTTATCTTTAATCTTCCGGATATCATTTTCCATTATATTCGTCCGGACAAGAAGGAGTTCCTTTTCGTTTTCTACCTTCAATGCTTCATCCAGTTTTCTGCACAAATCGGCATGTCCCTCTGCAATAATTCTGATATTGCGGTTTGTTTCATTCTCAAGGGTCATTTCAATACCGGATACACGGCCTCTTAAATCCTGTATGTCCGTTTTCATGCCTTGCATATCAGTCTTCATTCCCCGCATATCAGTCTTCATTCCCCGCATATCAGTCTTCATACCTTGCATATCAGTCTTCATACCCTGCATATCAGTCTTCATTTCTTTCATATCCGATTTCATGTTCTGCATGTCGGTATTCATATTCTGCATGTCAGTCTTCATTTCCTGCATGTCAGTCTTCATTTCCTGCATATCGTTTTTCATATTCTGCATATCAGAATAAATTGCCTGTAACATTTCGTTTTCTGTCATAGAATGTCCTCCCCTTATAATTAGTGCCACTCATACGGTGTGCTTTGGTATACGTAATAGTTGAGCCAGTTCGTATATAGATTATTGGCATGGCTTCTCCATGATAATATCGGTCTTTGCGTCGGATCATCATCGGGATAATAATGTACCGGTAAAGTCGGCATAATGCCTTTTTTCACATCCCGCTTATACTCCTGATCCAGTGTCATACGGTCATATTCAGGATGTCCCATTACAAAAATCTGTTTGCCTTCCTGTGCCATGACAATATATATTCCGGCTTCTTTTGAATCCGCCAGCACTTTCAATTTCGGATTGTTTAAAATATCCTCCCGGCAGGCCTCCGTATAGCGTGAATGCGGTGCCATAAAAAAGTCATCAAATCCACGTACCAGAGGTTCTTTTTTATTCATTACATGATGGCGGTATATTCCGGATAACTTCTTTTCCAGCTGTACCTTTTTTACCCCGTAATGATAATATAATCCCGCCTGTGCCGCCCAGCAGATATGAAGTGTTGACGTAATATGTGTTTTAGACCACTCCATAATCTGAGATAATTCTTTCCAGTAATTCACCTCATCAAAATTCATCTTTTCAACCGGTGCACCTGTAATAATCATCCCATCAAATTTGCGGTGTTTAATATCTTCAAATACCTCATAAAACTTCTTCAAATGGGAAGCTGAGGTGTTTTTTGAAATGTGTGTTGCCATCTGCAGAAAAGTAATATCAATCTGTAACGGTGTATTTGAAAGTCCCCGCAGAAGCTGTAATTCCGTATCCTGCTTAATCGGCATCAGATTAAGAATTAAAATCTGCAATTCACGGAAATCCTGTGTCATTGCTCTATGTTCATCCATTACAAATATATTTTCATTTTCCAGTTCTGCCTTTGCCGGCAAATCACTCTGTATTTTAATTGGCATAATTTCCTCATTTCCGCACAACGCTTTTATTCCTGTTGGTTTGTGCTTACGCAGTCACACTATAGCATATTTTCTCTTTATCGGCAACCGTCATCATCTGCCATCATCATTCATCGGTGCCATTTCAAGGAATTCGTTTTCTGTTATTACAGGAACTCCCAGTTTTGCCGCAGTCTTATTTTTAGATGACGTAGAATGGCTGTCGTTATTAATCAGGTATGATGTCTTTCCTGTCACAGAACCGGTCACCCTGCCGCCAAGCTGTTCAATGCGTTCTTTTAACTGATTTCTGTTTTCAAAATGTTCCAATGAACCTGTAATTACAAACACTTTACCGGTAAAAATCTGATTATTCTGATTGTCCTGCGCTTTTTCAATGTGCATTTCCTGCAGCAGCTTATAAAATTCCTCTTTATTTTTTTCATTTTCAAAATAGGAAGCAAATGTATCTGCAATGACTGCACCTACACCATCTATTTTCTCAAGTTCCTGTCTTCCGGCATGAATTATTTTTTCTATATCGTTACCTAATGCCTGCACAATCATCTTGGCATTGGAAAGTCCTACATTTGCAATGCCAAGTCCGTAAATAAATTTCGGCAGCGTTGTATTTCTTGAATTTTCAACAGATGTCAGCAGATTCTCATAGGATTTTTCCCCGAATCCGTCTAAAGCAATAATTTCATCACGGAATTTTTCCAAATGGTATAAATCACAGAAATTCTTTAAAAATCCGTGCTGAATAAATTTTTCCAGTGTTGCCTCTGACAATCCATCGATATTCAATGCATCTCTTGATACAAAATGGGCAAAACTTTTTACATGTTTCGCCTGACAGTCTTCATTGATACAGTAAAGTGTTTTGACATCATTAACCTGTTTAATCTGCGTTTTCCCGCCGCATACCGGACAGACTTCCGGAATCTCTAAATTACCGCTTTGTGTAAGATTTTCTGCAATCTGCGGAATAATCATATTCGCCTTAAATACTTTAATGCGATCACCAATACCTAGTTTTAAACTTTCAACAATACTGATATTATGCACACTTGCACGACTGACCTGCGTGCCTTCAAGCTCTACCGGGTCAAAAACGGCAACCGGATTAATCAGACCGGTTCTTGAAGCACTCCATTCTATTTCTCGCAGTGTCGTTTCTGCGGTTTCATCTGTCCATTTAAACGCCATCGCATTTCTTGGAAACTTTGCTGTTCTTCCCAAAGAATCTCCATATGCAATATCATCATATAAGATTACCAGACCGTCTGACGGAAAATCATTTGTTACAATTGTTTTTTCAAACCATTCTATCGTGTCTAAAATCGTGTCTTTTGTAACCATTTTATATTCAACAACCGAAAACCCCTGATCTTTAAGCCACTCAAACTGTCGTTGTCTGGAATTATCAAAATCAACATCCTGTGCCGATACCAGTGTAAATGCAAAAAAATGGACATTACGCTGTGCCGTAATTTCATTATTTAACTGTCTGACAGATCCGCTGCATAAATTTCTCGGATTTTTATATTTTGCATCGGCTTCCGGAATCTGTTCGTTAATACGCTCAAAATCTGAATACGTAATAATCGCTTCTCCACGCAGAACAAGTTTTCCTTTAAAAGGAATGGTCACAGGAACATTTTTAAATACTCTGGCATTATTGGTAATAATTTCTCCTACTTCGCCATTTCCTCTTGTAACAGCTTTTTGCAGTTGTCCATTGTCATAGGTCAATACAATTGTCAGACCGTCCAGCTTCCATGAAAGCAGACCTTTCTGACTGCCAAGCCACTCTGCCAGCGCTTCCGGACTTTTCGTCTTATCAAGACTTAACATTGGAGATTCATGACGTTCTTTAGGCAGTTCACTAAGCACCTCGTAGCCGACATTTACGGTCGGACTATTTGAAAGAATATAACCTGTTTCTTTTTCAAGCATACCCAATTCATCATATAAAGCATCATATTCATAATTAGACATCAGTTCCCTGCCCTCTGAATAATAGCTTTTCCCTGCCTTATTGAGTAATTCTACCAATTCTTTAATTCTGTCCATTTTACTTTGCTGAATCATATAACTGCTCCTTTAACTGCTGATATTCTGCTTCTGTCACATTCCGGTATTCTCCGGGCTTTAAATCTCCCAATAAAATATTCATGATACGGATTCTTTTGAGCTGCACAACTTCCCTTCCCTGTGTACTGCACATACGCCGGATCTGCCGGTTTAATCCCTGTGTAAGGATAATGCGGAAGGTTTTCTTTCCCAATGCGGTTACTTTGCACGGTTTCGTTGTTCTGTCTAACTCCGCCAGATATATTCCTCCAGACATTGCCTTAATAAATGAATCATCAATCTCTTTATTTACGGTTACAATGTATTCCTTTTCGTGACCGTTGGCTGAACGGAGAATTTTATCCATCATCTCTCCGTTATTTGTCATTAAAATTAACCCTTCTGAATCTTTATCCAGCCTGCCAACCGGGTAGATTCTTTTAGGATACCCAATATAATCAACAATATTATTATCACCCTGATTTGCCGTTGTCGTACACACGATTCCCGTTGGTTTGTAAAATGCCAGCAAAATCTTTTCATCTTCTTCTATAATTGATTTTCCATCGACAAAAACTGTCTGTCCATCTGTCACTTTACTTCCCATTTGTGCAGGAATGCCGTCTATGGTTACTCTGCCCTGTTCTAACAGGCGGTCTGCTTCCCTTCTGGAGCAATATCCCGCACTGCTTAAATATTTATTAATACGAACTTCCATGTTTTCTCCAATTCTTATTTCACAAGCTATTTTAATATTTTAACAAATTTTAAAATTTAATTCAATTTGTTCTTTTAGATAAAAGCTGTGTTTTAAATTATTTCACCCGTGTGATATTACCCTGCTTGTCGATATGCCATACCTGCTCGCAGAGTTCATCCGGGTAGTTTTTCAGTTCATCGATGGTTAAATGCCCTACCGAATCATACCATTCCTCATCACCGGGGATTCTTTTGATGATGGTGTCGTTATAGACGGTGGATGCCGCCTTTACAAGGATAATGCGGCGCTGTTTCCACCGGGCATACAGTTTTACCGTGGCATGGTTTACGGTTGTAAGGTTCTTTACCGTATCCTGCGGATGGTACTCCGTTCCCTGTCCGTCCGTTCTTGTATTCCATCCCATAAAGGTAAATCCCGTCCTTTCCGGCTTCTGCTCCGGAAGAACGACTTCCTCGCCGTACTGCACCTCCATTTTATCAGGAATGTTTCTTGCGGCTGTGCCTGCATTGCCGTCAAATTCGATATAGTAGGTTATCGGTGTCACCAATTCGTCCCAAAGGGCATACATAGTCGTATTTTCCTTTAAGACATAATCTGCATTTGCCGCCTGTTGATGTAATCTTCCAGCCAGTAAATACATAACCCGGTCTTGTCGGTGTTGCAGGCACACTGACATTATTAATGCCAAGGCGCTCCATGCTCTTAACACCGCCGCCGTCACTGAATGTGCCGCCGTCCGCATAGAATGTGTAGGTAAACGGCTTTGTGACAAGCTGGATAATGTCAAAACTGTTCTGTAAATTTCCCTTATTAAATTTGTTTTCAGAACCGCCACCGACTGCTAGACTTCCCATTGCCCAGCGGAATACCGGCATAACATAAGCCACACGGCTTTCACGGTCTGACTGGGAGATACCTGACGGATAGCCGCTTGCACCGTAAGACGAATGGTTTAACTCCTGTCCGACCGTCCAGGATTCGTTGACACCTCTCCAGTCCCCGTCAAACACCACGTTGCCGTCAGCATCATATTCACCCATCGACCAGTAAAAGTAAAGGTTATTACCAGAGTTGTTTCCCTTGATATAGGTCAGTCCGCCTTCATCTTCCGTATCATTCTGTGCCGCAACGATACTGACCGTCATGCCGTCTGCCACGCGCAGCTTATGCGCATACATGACACGGCTGAGTTCATCCCCTACAACGTTGTCATAATGATGGTTTGTGCCGGTATAGATATTTCCATCCGGACCGGCATCAAGCGTCTGGTTCCAGCCGTACTGCATACAGCCTGCTTTTAAATCATATGCCGCAACCGATGTCAGGTCACTCTCCCCTCGGTTACAGATATCCTGCCAGGTAAGCGGTGCCGCTTTTGCACTGATTAATGCAGAAGCCAGCATCACCACCGCCAGTATTACCACAAATACAACTGCCGCCAGCGGCTTAAACCGTATCTTTTCTTTTTTCATCTTCATTGAGCTTCCTCTCTTTCCATAAAAATCATCTGATCCTGCCTGCAATAAAAATATGACAGGCAGAAAAAATAAAAATCGAGACAGAATATAAACTCTGCCTCGACTGCACATTTTACTATTTTATTTCTGTTTTTTATCCTTACATCATAAACCATGACATATATACATTTAAAACACCGTCTTTGATATACGGACGAATGTCATCCCTTTCCGGAGTGCCATCTTCATGAATAAGTGTCCCATCCGCAAGAACGGATGAAGCTGTAATGATATAACCTGATGTAAATCCTTTCCAATCATCCGGCTGCCAATAAGAAATATACACCGGCTCCGTGATATTGCCTTCCTTGTCTACCGGCACCGCAAGATATTCGATGTATCCGACCAGTCCGCTTGTATCAGGATCCGCAGCTGTAACCGCTCCCGTTCTGTCCCTGTCATGGTGTACTACCTGAATCACGATGGTATCCATCACCTGACCGTTTCTGACTGCCTTGCCGTCTACCGTGCCGGAGTATTCTGTCGCTACCCTGCCGTTTACGACGTACCATGTATTCTCGCCGTCTGCGGCAAATCCGTTGTAGCCAAAGTCAACCGTTCCGTTATTAAACTTCCATGTGCCATACTCGTTGCTGCATAAGCCGTTAAAGCCGAAGTTTACCGAACCGTTGTTGACTTTCCACCAGCCGAAGTCATTTAATGCCATACCGTCAAATGCGAAATCAATCGCACCGCCGTTAAAATACCACCATGTATTGGTTGCTTCATCGAAAACCAGTCCGTTTGCATTAAAATCAACTGAACCATTGGTAAACTTCCACCAGCCATAGTCATTTAAGGCAATGCCGCTGTAGTTAAAGTCAACCGTTCCGTTGTCATACTTCCACCAGCCGTACTCATTTACACCCATGCCGCTGTAGCTGCCGTCCAGTCCGCCGTTATTGACATACCACCAGCCGTACTGGTTTAACACCATTCCTGAATAAGAAAAATCAACTTCACCGTTATTAACCTTCCACCAGCCGTATTCGTTTAAGGCAATGCCGTCATAATCATAGTCAATCTGTCCGTTTTTGTAGCAGTGCCATGTATCGCCGTCAAGCACAAGGCTTTCATCGGAACTGTCCACATACTTCTGTACGGAATAATCGGATGCGTAAGTCTTTACCCCTCCTGCCCCCAGTGCCGCCATTGCTACTACCGCAGCTGTCATGCCGATGACTGCCGCCTTGTCTGCTTTTTTTAATAATGCTTTTAATCTTGTCATAAAATTTTTTCCCCTTTTTTAGCGTTGTATTTTATTATAATGGAACAGACCCCGCCTGTCTATCGATAAATTACCATGCAGCATTAAATTTTCAAGGTGCTTTTATTTTTTTTAAATTTAATTCAATTAATCATTGCCAAAAATGATTTTTTGTTGTAAAATAATTAAGTTCGTACATGTAGCTCAGTGGATAGAGCGTTCGCCTCCGGAGCGAAAGGCCGTGGGTTCGACCCCCATCATGTACATCCATTTTACAGCGGCAGTGTTACTGCCGCTGTTTTTTGTTCTATCAGAAATTGATGTGTAATATTTCTTTAAATCCCCAATATCCTGCATAAATGCCGATTCTGTTTTAAATACCACACAGTATTCCGGCTGAAAAATCCGGTATTTAAAATGACATCGTAATAAATCCATCACTGCGGCGGTATATATACACTTTATCCGACAATACTTCTTCCCTTGATACGCCGTCAGTATTGACTTCCCGCACCATATCCTCCAGATTCATCGCATCGTAACGTGCCAGTTTGGGCAGCAGAATCACCTCATGAATGGAGGAGGGAAGAATATATAAGTCTGTCTGAAGCGTATCGGCAAACTTTTTCAAGACATCCTCATAAAAGATACACGCTGCGCCATTAAGCCTTGTATTATTGGTCAGCACATACATTTCTGCTGCCATAAGCAGTTCCTTTCCCATTTTTAAATTCTCTAATACCAGTCCTATCAGGGAAGACAGCGGATAAATCTGGCTCTGCAACAAGCCCGGCGTATTACTGACAGCAATTTCATGCACCTGCTGTTCTGTCACATGCCAGCCCTCCAGATGGTTGTTATATATTAATGCCGTTGCCGTTTCTCCTTCTGACTGGCTGAGCAGGCAATAATATACTACTGCAAGGTCTAATACCCTCTTATGCGGAATCTTTTTTAATAATTTTTCGTTCTTGGAATAATTAATGACTTTATATGCGATGGTTTGTTTCACCCTATCGAAATCCTGAAACCAGTCCGGACAAATTTGAATGTTATCTTTATTTTCATTATATATGTGAAGAATCTCTCTGACAATATCCTCTACCGTCCTGCCATTTTGATACTGTTTGTAAAACTCGTTCAGATAAATTGTCGGCGATATATGTTTTCCTTCTTCCATAATGACCAGACCGTCCAGTTCACAGCCATTATTTTTGATAACATGATTAATGCTTACAACACCTCCTCTGCCTGTTTCTTTTTTTGCGTACTCCTGTACACACTGTAAAAAATCCCCGTACTCCATGTTACTCTCCTTTGCATAAAATATTAATTTAAATATACTTGAAAATTCAAGATATTCACAAATAAATAATGGATTATTCCGGACGTGCCGGCTGATTTATGGATTGCTCCATTGTTGAATTTTAAGAACCTTTACACAAAATACTGCCTGTGAAAAAGGATTATTGAAAATCTGTTATTAGTATATGCTATCTTTTAATATTTGTCAACTAATATTTTTGTTATGAATAAGCATTTACATTCCTGCCGGAAGCGATTATAATTTCTAACATATACTACAGCAAGGAGAACCATATGCTTACTTACTCTTTTGATAATACCGGCTCTGACAGCCTTTACGAACATTTATACAAATGTATTAAAATGATATATTATCCGGTGAACTTGCACCGGATTACAAACTGCCTTCCAAACGCTCTTTTGCCAAAAATCTCGGCATCAGCACCATTACCGTTGAAAATGCATATGCCCAGTTAATTGCCGAAGGATACATCTATTCCCTGCCCAAAAAAGGCTACTATGTGACCGATATTGCGGCTGTAGGACAGCCTGTTTTTGCTGCTTCCTATTCACATTCACAGCCTGAAAATACGAATTTTTTGTCTGCCGCCCATACATCTTTAACATTTTCAAAACAACCTGATGCAGATACTTCTTATCAGATTGACTTTTCGACCAATCACGCAAGCGGCGCCAATTTTCCGTTTTATACATGGGCAAAGCTGATGAAGGAAGTCATGTCTGACTGCAGCAGCGAATTGCTGACCCCTTCTCCTGCTGCCGGCATTTTAGAACTGCGTGAAGCCATAGCACGGCATTTGTCCGATTTCCGCGGCATGAAAGTCCTGCCGGAACAGATTATTGTCGGTGCCGGTACGGAATACCTGTACGGTCTTTTAATCCAGCTTTTCGGAACAGATCAGACCTTTGCCGTTGAAGACCCCGGATACAGCAAAATCCGCATGATTTATGAAAGCCACGGCGTAGACTGTCTGTGTCTTCCTTTAGATAATGAAGGAATTCATATGGCGGCGCTTTCTGCCTGCAATGCGGACATTTTACATTTATCGCCGTCACACCACTATCCGACCGGTATCGTAACCCCGGTCAGCCGCCGCTACGAACTGTTAGGCTGGGCTTCCAAAGAGCCTTCCAGATACATCATTGAAGACGATTATGACAGTGAATTCCGCCTGCTTGGCAAACCGATTCCGTCATTGCAAAGCATTGATGTGATGAATAAGGTTATTTATATGAATACCTTTACCAAAAGTCTCGCACCGACAATCCGTATCAGTTACATGGTTCTGCCGCTCCCGTTAATGGAGCAGTTTAACCGGCGGCTTGGCTTTTATTCCTGTACGGTATCGAATTTTGAACAGTACACGCTGGCGCGCTTTATCCGTGAAGGACATTTTGAAAAGCATATCAACCGTATGCGCATTTATTACCGCAATCAGCGCGACTTTCTAATCTCTGCCATTAAAAAAAGCCCGCTTGATGCACTTGTAACTATTCAGGAAAAGGATGCCGGTCTGCATTTCCTGATGAAAGTAGATACGTCTATGAGTGATGAACAGCTTACACAAAAAGCAAAAGAGGCAGGTCTTAAAATCACCTGCCTCTCCCAGTATTATTTTCATCGGGACATTGCCGTAAACCACACGCTCGTTATTAATTATTCTGCCTTAAAGACAGATACGATTGCCAAAGCTGTTGAACTGCTGTACCAATGCCTTATTTAAGTTTTTCAAGCACTTCAAGAATCAGCTTCCATGTTCTTTCTACAGATGCAATATCAAGATGTTCATTTGTTGTATGAATATCCAAAATATTCGGACCGAATGAAATGCAATCCAGTCCCGGAATCTTTTCAGAGAACAGTCCACATTCCACGCCTGCGTGAATTGTCTGAATCAGCGGTTTTTCATGATAAAGTTCTTCATAAACCTCACAGATAATCTCGCGCAGCTTGGAATCTTTCTTATATTCCCATGCCGGATAAGGACCGTCTATTGTACAGCTTCCACCTAAAAATTCAGTCAGGCTGTACAGCTTTTCAATGAGCCATTCTTTTTCGGAACCTACACTGCTTCTTACAGAATAACACAATCTGACACAGTCTTGCGTTTCCTTAATAATACCCAGATTTAAAGACGTCTGTACCAGCCCCTTAATATCATTGCTCATCTTTACAACACCGTATGGCAGATGTACCAGTGCAAGCATTAACTTCATCGTGCAGGATGGGTGATATACGAGCGTTTCTTTTTCTTCATTATCTTCTGTTATCACAATCTGCATATCCGGGTCGGTTACTTCGTATTCACGCTTTAACGTTGCCGTAATCTTTTCCATAGTTTCTGTAAATGTCTGCGCATCCGACGGCTGGATTAATAATTCCAGTTTACCGACCTTTGCAATCGCATTATCTTTTTCACCGCCGGAAATTGATGTCACAAAGAAAGACATTTCATTGTTTAATTCCATTAAAATTCTGCCCATTAAGACATTCGTATTGGCACGCTGGCAGATGATTTCCGTACCGGAATGTCCGCCGGTAAATCCTTTTAAAGTGAGTGTACGTCTGACACCGGTTTCTGTACCTTTTGTCACAGGAATGTCACAGCGTACGGAAGCACCGCCCGCACAGCCTGCTAAGAAAATACCTTCATCTTCGGAATCCATATTCAGCATGATTTTTCCATTTAAATCAGAAAGGTCGATTGCCGCAGCACCCAGCATACCGATTTCTTCATCAACAGTAAATACGGCTTCCAGCGGCGGGTGTGGAATATCCGTAGACGCTAACAGGGCAAGGCTGTATGCAACCGCAATACCGTCATCTCCACCGAGTGAAGTCTGTTTTGCAGATAAATATCCGTCCTGAATCTCTAAATCCAGTCCTTCTTTTTCCATATCCTTTATACAGTCTTCTTCTTTTACCGCAACCATATCAATATGTCCCTGCAAAATAACTGCCGGGCTGTTTTCATATCCTGACGTACCGTCTTTCCAGATAATTACATTCAGACTTTTATCCTGTCTGTATTTTAATCCGTGCTGTTTTGCAAAATCAACACAATAATCACTAATCTGCTTTACATTTCCTGAACCGTGTGGAATCTTACAAATTTCTTTGAAATAATGAAATACTTCTTTTGGCTCTAACTGTTCTAATGTCATATAACTCTCCATTCCGCAGACATTGAAAATCCAATCTCCTTGCGACACCCGCCCCAAAGAACGGATTATAAAAAAGCCTGTTTACCGTAATGTCTGCAACATCATCATTTTATAAAATGCATTTTATCACTGCATTTCGTTACTAGTATAGTGCAAATGTCTTATTTTATCAACTCTTATTCATACACTTTTTCACCACTTAAAAACTTATTTAAAATATCCGCCAGCGGCTCCATGGCATTTTTAACTTCTTCTACCGTATTGGTCTGTGCCCCGGCTTCAATCAGCATGGAACGTCCCCGCTCATGCAGACAGTAACGGTATGCGTTGACATAAATATTTCTCAGAAAATCCGGATAATAAGCCTTTCCAATCAGCTGCATCTGAAGGCTCATCGCCAGATTGTCATCACGGTACGGATTGTACAGATAGCCGATATCCCCATTGACACGACTGTAACTTAAACCGTTAAAAAACATAATTTTAGCCATTTTTTTGCCATCAACTTCCGTTAAAAGATGCGTGGTTTCCGCCACACCGTCCCGGTGCAGATCAATCACAACCTCTATCGACGGATTTTCCTGCAAAATCTTTGCAATACCTTCTTCCGCATATGTATACGCCTTGCTTCTGTCAAGCTTACCGTCAACATAATCGTAAACACTCGTATCATGAATCACCTGATAACCGTACTTTTGTGTCAGCAGCTCTGTCAGATAGTCGCCCACCCCCACAATCGTTGTTGTGGGGTCACCTGCCACGGAATCTGCAAATGTTTCCTGCGAATGGGTATGGAAAATCAAAATCTGCGGCTTGGTGACATCCTTTGTAATAGACAAATCTTTATTTAAAAATTCTTCCGGTCTTAAAATATTTTCTGTCAACGATGTAATGCTTGTTACCGTATAGAATTTGGAAACAAACGAAAAATCACATAGCTGGGCTTTAGAAAATACCGTACCTGTTACCGTATTTCTTGAAATAACCTGGCGGGCATCCGCATTTTCTCCCTGCTGTGCCTGTGTGTCTGCATTTTGCGCACTGTTATCCGGCTGTGCCGCATTTGAAGTATTTTCCTGCGATGGTACCGTCCGGTCTGTCTGCTCAGCTGAGATTTGCACATCCGCAGCATTTTCGGAAGATTTACCGGAAGTATTTTCCGAATCCTGCGCCGGATTTCCCTGTGCAATGCCATCCGCCGCAGTGTAAACCGCTCCTGTATTTTCATTTGCCATTAAATACTCATTAATAGGACAAATATCATTGATTACATTTTCAAATAATGTGAAATCGTCATTGTCCACATTTTTAATATAGGCATAGGACGGTACACCGGTCTGTAACAGCAGTTCTTTACAGACCTCTGTAAGAACCGTCTTCATATTTGTCTTATTCCAGAAAATCAAAACACTATACACCGCACAAAATATTACGATAACCCCTGTAAGCCTGTACTTATTTTTATTCATATTAATACCCATTTCTGAGCGACTTGTCGCGAAGATGCGATGAGAAATTCGCGTAGGCGATTTCTCATCTGCAATCATGGCTATTTGTTTTCGCTCAAAAACAAATAGTGGTGTGAAAAATAAGCGCATCAGCGTTATTTTTCACATTAACTCCGGCTGTTTAATTAAACCCTCTTTCAGGTTCAACACTATCCTATTCTGTTCTGCCGCCGGATATACCTTTAAATTCCAACCATCTGTAAATCTTCACACGCCATATCAATCGCTTTTGCAAGAATATGTCCGATTGCCTTAATATTGGCATCAATATCTTTGGGTGTCACATACATATTGACCATTTCCGGTGAAATAACCTCCCGTATCAATTCATATTTTTCCCGTGGGGAATATTCTGAAAAAATACGGCTGACAGACTTTAATTCTTTCGACTGTGCAATCGCTTTTAAAAAATTTTCCATCGTATCATTGACAATTGTCGGGGCATCCACCACGGTCGGCACTCCGATTGCAAGCACCGGCACACCGACAACATCTTCCGTAATGCCAATACGGTGATTACCGACACCGGACCCCGGATGAATTCCCTGACTGGATAACTGGATTGTCGTATTTAAGCGGCTGCTGTCCCGCGCCGCCAGCGAATCGATTGCAATTAAAACATCAGGCTTTAACTGACGCACCACGCCACGCACCAGTTCCGCCGTTTCCATGCCGGTCTGTGCCATAACACCCGGTGCCAGTCCCGCCACTGCAACTTGTATACCGGCTTCCTTTGCATAATGGCGGTTAATTTCAATATTTTTTACAACATCCGGTCCGAGTGCATCGGCTGTCACATCAGCATTGCCAAGCCCCAGCACCAAAACAGTCGCTTTTTCTTTTTCGCGGATATACCCAGACAAGAGTTCTTCGAGATTTTTGGCAAGAATAACTGCCGTGCGCTGGCTGTATTCATCATCGGTTGTTCCCAGCTTTCCGGCTTCAATTGTAATATACTTTCCTTCCGGACGGTGCAGTGCCTTGACACCTTCTTTCCCGGTAATTTCAAGCACCGTGACCTTAATCCCTGTTTTATTATCCTTCATTTCATTTATAATAACACCTTTTAATCTTCCCTTTTCCCTATTAACCTGCTCATTGACCTCTAATGCAAGGTCTGTTCTGATTTCAAATACATTTTTCATTTTTAACTGCCCTCCATTTTCTAATCTCACAAAGTGGCAGTTTCATGTTCAGTTTTTTATCTGCCATTAGAAGTTATTACTAGTATGTGTCGTATCTTTTTAAAAATCCGTTAAAAAAATGGAAAATTTTATTGACATCCTCTCCCCTTCCCGCTATAATACAGTAGTATGTTTACATTAGAACGTCCGTGTCCGGATTTAATGCAAAACAGATTAATCTTTTAAATATAATTTTTTTGGAGGTGTACGGATTGGCTAACATCAAATCTGCTAAGAAGAGAGTTTTAACAAGTCAGATCAGAGCTGATAGAAATAAGGCTGTTAAGTCTAGAGTTAAGACTTATGTAAAGAAGGTTGACGCTGCTGTTGCTGCAGGCGATAAGGCTGCTGCTGAAGCTGCATTACCAGTTGCTATCGGCGAAATTTCTAAGGCTGCTTCTAAGGGTATCTACCACAAGAACACAGCTGCAAGAAAGGTTTCCCGCATTACAAAAGCTGTAAACGCTATGGCTTAATTTTATAATGTATTTTAAAGAAGCAGATGTTGTCACCCACTCACATCTGCTTCTTTTTTTACTTTTGGCTGTATTTTATAATCATCAGTTCAACACCGAGCTTGTCTTCTATTTTACCGGTCTTTACCGCTTCCTCTATTTCCGCAAAATCCCGGAGTGCTTCTTTTATCTGTGCGCTTTCAAAATATTTTGCCTGTGCGGCATATTTGCCGACAATAAACGGTGCAACCCCCATTTCTCTTGCAATCTGTGCATTGGCATTGCCACGCATTAATGATTCCTTGACCTGCAAAATGCCGTTAAACTGTCTTGCAAGCAGATATAAAATACGCATCGGCGGTTCTTTTAACAGCAGTAAATCATAGTATAAATCCAATGCCTGCTTCTGCTTTTTGGTTGCAATCGCCGTAATCATATCAAAAATACGACTCGTGGTCTGTGTTGTACATACGGCTTCAACATCCTCCGCGGTTATCTGCGGTCTGTCGATACAGTATGAGACCAGTTTTTCGACCTCTGCATAGATTAAATCCATGCCTGCGCCGGTTTTGGACAGCAGCAAATCGACCGCCGGACGGTCAATGGTCTTCCCTTCGTTTTTTAAAAGGGTTACAATCCACTGCACAAGTACGGAAGTGCTCTGCTGTTTCATTTCACAGATATATCCTGCCGTGCCGACTGCCTTGTATACTTTATTTCGCTTATCAACTTCCGATTCAACAAAAACAAAAATAAGATAATCCGGCATATTTTTTATAAAATCTGCCAGTTCTTCCTGTGAAGATTTAAAAAAGCCGCTGTTTTCAATGACAATTAACCGCTTCTCTGCAAAAAACGGCAGTGTATTTGCCATATCTATCACTTCTTTTACCACGATTTTATTTCCCTCAAAATAAGAATAATTCATGGTATCGTCCCCGCTGATTGCCTTTTTTAACTTATCACGGTATTGCTTTTTTAAATATTCCTCCTCACCGTATAAAAGATATACGCTCTGAAACTCCCCTGTTTTAATCTGTTCATTAATTACTTTCACAATAATCTCCATTCCGCAGGCATTTTAATGCCGGAGGAATCGCGAGCCAAATCTTATTTGGCTCTGCGATAAAAAGCGACTTTGTGGCGCCTGCGGCACAAAGTGCTGTGTGAAAAATATGCTATCAAGCATATTTTCACACTAATCTCTCTTTTCCGCAGGCCTTCCAATGCCGGAGGATTCGCGGACTGAATTTATTCAGTCCTGCGATAAGGCAGATTGATGACACCTGCCTCATCAATCTGTCTTGTGAAAAATCTTAGATTTAAGGATTTTTCACACTTTCCTCACTTCTAAGCAGCCTGCTTCCGCTTTAGAAACAATCATAACATATTCCTGCCGTTATTGCCACTGCATAAGCCGATAAGTTTTTCCGTCACTTTTAACGGTAATCTGACCACACTGCGCCGTTACCTTTGTCTGTATATCCATTTTTTTTAAACGCTGTATTACTTCCTCCGACGGATGGTGATAACGGTTATTGACCCCGCATGAAATCAGTGCCGCCTGTGGACGGATTTCCTCTAAAAATGCTTCACTGCTGGCACTTTTTGAACCGTGGTGACCGGTCTTTAAAATCGTAACCGGCGATAATACACCATTTTCCAGCAATTCATTTTCAACATTCATTCCTGCATCCCCCGTCATCAGCATAGAAAATTCTCCATAGTCAATCCGGTAAACCGCCGAAATATCATTCACTGAATCCGTGTGGTATGATATTTCCGGGTGAAGACACTGCACCGTAACCTGACTGTTTCCGACAAAATCTCCGGTTTTGACATGCCACACCGGAATATTACAGTCTTGCGCAATCTTGATAAATTTAATGTAATTTGCATCATCACAATTTTTCAATGCCTCCGGCAGCAGCACTGCCCCGACAGTAATTTCATCTCCCTGCATCAGTTCCATAATGCCGCTGATATGGTCTGTATCGGTGTGACTGACCAGTGCATAATCTATCCGCGCAACACCTTTGGATTTTAAAAACGGTACCAGCGTATTTTGTGCCAGATTTTTCTCATCACTGCTCCCGCCGTCAAATAGATACGTTTCACCTTCCGGTGTCATCATATAAATGCCGTCGCCCTGCCCCACGTCCAGCATGTCAATTTCAAAGACGGCTTTTTCGGCAGCATGATAATCATGATAGCAACAGCTAAAAATATTAACTCACACTTTTTACAATCTTTGAATATTTCACTGTTTTTGTGTTCTCTGCTGATTTTTTAATTCTGCAGCATTCACCTTTGTTGTTTTTTCAGATTCAATAGTTCTTGTATTTTTAGGCTCTGTATTTCCTGTGCTTTTTGTCATTCTATTAAAATGTGCAGCTCCTTTCCTCTTTCTGTGCGTTGCATTAAAAGAAGTTTCTGCCAAAAATCCGACGGAAAATGCGATAATACGACAAACAGTGCCAAAACCAACAGATATACTACACACTGCCATAGCTTTGGCTTTCCTGCAACAATTCTTGCATACGGCAGTTTTCCAGCTATTCCGCATAAAACTTCATAAAATTCTAAAATAAAATGGGCTGTTCCCAGTAAAAACACACCTGCCGGTTTACAAAAAAGTCCTGTAACGCCAGCACTCACACTGCATAACATGACAAGCGGCATCAACGGAATCACCAGAAGATTTAAAAATACACTATATAAAGGAAATTCATAATAACAATTCAGAATGACCGGCAGCGTTGCTGCCGTAACAGAAAAACTGGTTAAAAAAGAAGCTTTTACAGTATCCCTCAGTGTATCTATAAAACACCGTTTTTCTGCATGGTTACTCTGCGGACGATCCGGCAGAAAAACACGTTTCAACGCAGGCAGAACGACCGCAATTCCCAATATTGCACAAAAAGACAGCAAAAAGCCGCTGTTATACAGCACGTATGGATTATTCCAGATAAACATCACTGCTGCTGTACTTAACGCAGACAGCATATCATATGTTCTTCCTAGCACCTGTGCATACATCATCAAAAGACACATCACCAATGCCCGCAGTCCTGACAGCGCATTTCCTGTCATCAGAACATATCCGGTTATAAAAAGCGTTCCTGCCGCAAAAGAAAATACATATGACGTTCCTGCGCGGCGCAGCAGCCTGTATAATGCCATTCCCACAAGCGATATGTGCAGTCCGCTGATTGCCAGCAGATGTGCAATGCCGTTGCGCTGGTAAAGCTTTTTAATATCACCATCCAGACTGCTCTTGTCGCCGAGAACAATCGAGCTGTACAAACCTGCCTTTTCTTTTGTGCCAATCTGTTCATAGACTTCTTTAATTTTCAAGCGTAATTCTGATAACAAATAGCCTACCGTCTGTCTTTTCCTGGTAAGCACCGTCACATCTTCGGCTGTCATTTTATAATGAATCCCGATAGATTTGTAATACATTCTGCTATCAAAACCGCCCTCATTGCGTGAAGTTTCAAAACACTTTAATGTTCCGGACACTAAAAGCATATCACCGGGTGCAAACTCAACTGTTGACACAATTTTTCCATCCCCCTGTACCCCGCCTTTATCAGAATATGTATTAATAATGGATACAAGAAGCTTTCCTGCTCTTTCTTCCGGATTTTCAGTTTTGTCGCTATTCTGTATGGATACCGTTGTATTTTTTAATATAATACAGTCATATCCATCTTTTTGTTCCACGGCACAGACCGTTCCTGTAACCGTACTTTTTTGTGCCTTTTGCTGTATAACGGAATCAAAGGATGCCGGTTTTGACCGGACAGAGATTATTCCATAAGAAATCAAAGAAAAAAGAAAGGACAGGCAGACAGTCCATTTCCTGCCTGTTCTCTTAACAATTACCAAAACTGCTGCCGTCATAACAAGCAGCCCCCAAAGCAGATATATTTTGCCTGCAGCAGTCATACACAGCGCAATATATACCGTGACAAGTGCCGCAAATACCATCGGTCTTTTAATAAAATCCCCTCCTGTTTTATGCATAATGCATTTATGAACTTACAATTGCTTCATTAAATGTAAATGTACTATCTAAACTGATGCTTTCGCGGAATGTCTTACTGGAGTCCCCGTTAATCATAATTTTAACAGCATCCACACTATCCAGTTCACACAATGAATTCACAATAGAATACACCGGTATTTCATTGGACACGTTAACCATTTCCGTTAAAAATGTCGTGCTTAAATTGACATAACACACGCGGTTACTTACGGAAATATTGAGCAGTTTTAAATCCGTTGGCAGTGTTGCATATACCGACGTATCAGAAGGACCTTTAATCAGCCGTTCTACAACCATTTTTTCCAAGGATACGTTCTTGCTGTAAGCGACTGCAACCGATGTTTTTACCAGTTTATCTCCAAGCTTGTCCGCATAATACAAATTGAGATTCTTCCATTCAATATTTCCCATTGCTTCATTCGAGTCATCGACTAAATCTTCCATGGACAGCAGTCCGATCTGCGTTCCGTCAGGATACTCCGCTACACTGCCATCCGCATAAAACTGCACATAAGAAACACCGTTAATCTGTGTGAGCATTTTTACAATTCCCGCATTTAAAAGCAATTTAACAGAATTGTCACATTCGTTATATTCCCTGCTGAAATAAATATTCGCCGTGCTTTTGGACGAATCAAAAGTCACATGGTCTAAACGGACCTGCTCCGGCTTAATGACTTCACAGTCTTCTTTTTTCTGACGTGTATTCATCTGCTGCATCAATTCCCGCATCAGCACCAGCGTATCTGATGTCTCCGTTTTATATGTTTTTTCTACCAGTTTATTGGCCGAACTATTCATATAGTAAACTTTATACACCTGGCTTTCCGATGTGTTTTTCTGACATCCGGTATACGCAAAACAACTACTGACAGCCAGCAATAAAACCAGTATATATCCAACTATTTTTTTCACGAAAGCCGTCCCTCCTGTTCTGTATCGGACTGAACATAATTTAACGGAATTCTGACCGTAAATGTCGTTCCTACATCTTCTTCGCTGTGCATTTTTATCGTTCCGTGGTGCATAAGGATAATTTTCTTTACAATTGCAAGTCCCAGACCCGTTCCTCCGGTTTCTCTGGAACGTGCCTTATCCACACGGTAAAAGCGTTCAAATACCATATCCTGATTTTCCTTCGGGATACCAATTCCCGAATCCTCTACACGCACATAAAAATACTGATAATCGGCATTTAGGGCTACATGCACCCAGCCGTCTAAATTGTTGTACTTTATCGCATTTTCAACAAGATTGGATACAACCTGTGTAAACTTGACTTCGTCAATTTCTGCAACGACCGGGCGAAAGCTTTCAAACAGCAGTTCGATATTCTTTTTCTGTGCAATCGGCTTTAAACGCTTAAGTACAATCTCCATTAATTCATTCAGATTCACAGACGAAATATTCATCGCACCGGACGGCTTGTCCATCCGCACAAGCGAAAGCAGATCGTCAATAATTTTACTTTCGCGGTCAATTTCATTGACAATATCCTGCATAAACTCCTTATACAGTTCAATCGGCACATCTTCCTGCAAATTCAGGGAATCTGCCAGCACCTTAATCGATGTAATCGGCGTCTTTAATTCATGTGACACATTAGATACAAATTCCTGACGGCTCTCATCTAATACACTTGCCTTATCCATAATCAGATTAAAATTGCGGGCAAAATCCTGTAATTGTGTGTCACCTTTTATGCTGAGCCTTTTTTCTGTATGTCCGTTTGCAATTTCCTCGACCGTATGGAACTGCTTTCTTAATGTCTTTCCATACAGCTTGGATATAATATATGCTCCTGCCAACAGTATCGTTACCAATGCCGTTCGGATAATTCCGGTACGGTAACTAACCTCGCTTTGGAACTTATCAATCTCGGAAACATCAACACCCACAGAAAGTACCCCCATGAGTTCATTATTTTTATTGTACAGCGGCACAACAGCTTCTATTGTTCCGGTTGTTTTATCATATCCTGAAAAACTCTTTTTGGAATTACATGCGCTGATGACACGTGAATTAATAATCGTCTTTCCTGTTTCAAAAGAATAAGAATCCGACTGTATGACAAAATTCGTATTAATAACACGGATACGCATGGTTTCAAATGCGGAGTAGCGCACCATCTGATTATACATACCGGCTTTTTCTGCCTCGGCAAGCGACTCAAAATCCGCATACTCTCCGGCAACGACAGCTGCTTTCGTCTGCAGGTCTGCCTTTCTATCCTTAATCATGGAGCTTCTGTAATAATATGGAATCATGACATCCACGAAATACAGTGGCACAATTGAAAAGACTGCCAGTATCATAAACAGCCGTACCCTTGCACTTTTGAGTTTTCTAAAAACCAATCTTACAAGTTCCGGCAGACTTTTTTTATGAAATTTTACGATTTTTAACCGATCCGGTTTTAAATTCTTAAACATTGAAATAATATCCTACTCCCCACTTAGTATGAACATACTTTGGCTCACTCGGATTTTCTTCAATCTTTTCACGCAGACGGCGTACATGTACATCTACTGTCCGTGCATCCCCCGGATAGTCATAACCCCAGATCGTATTAAGAAGTGTTTCCCGGCTGTAAACTTTATTGGGATTTAACACCAGTAATTCCAGTAAATCAAATTCTTTTGCCGTAAGATACACTTCCTTATCATGGATAAATAAACTGCGGCTGTCACAGTCCATACGCATATCTCCCGTTTCAATCCGGCTGCTTGCTTCCGTTTTGGCTGATGCCTTTGAATTCCGGCGTAAAATTGCCTTAATCCGTGCCTTTACCTCTAAAATGTTAAAAGGCTTTGTAATATAGTCATCTGCACCGTATTCCAGACCGAGAATCTTGTCCATATCCTCACCCTTTGCAGTCAGCATAATAATCGGAACATCTGAAAATTCACGTATCTGCTGGCACACTTCCATGCCATCCATTTTTGGCAGCATAATATCTAAAAGAATCATATCATATGAATTCTTTCTGGCACATTCCAGTGCTTCCTCTCCGTCATATGCACATTCTACCTGCATGCCATCCTGTTCCAGACTAAATTTTAATCCCTTTACAATCAGCTTTTCATCATCCACTACTAAAACTTTGTTTGCCATGTTTCTCCTCATCCCTCCGGCCTGCAGGTTTTCTCAAACACAAATCAACTCTTTGATTTTGTTAAACGCAGCATCTTTAATACCGGAAATTTTTTTAATATCTTCAATTTTTTGAAAAGACCCGTTTTCTTTTCTGTATTGTATAATATCCTCCGCTTTAGACGCTCCGATTCCTGGAAGTGTCATCAACGCCGTTTTATCTGCTGTATTAATATTCACTTTCCCCACACCTTGCACATCCTGTGCCGTATCTGCTTTTTCTGTTACTTCTCCCTGCTTGGGAATATAGAGTTTCTGCCCGTCCAACACGTTTTCTGCAAGATTTAATACCGTATCATCTGCTTCCGGCGTAAAACCGTCCGCCAGTTCAACAACTTCATAAATTCTTGTATGCTCCGGAACTTCATATACACCGGGACTTACAACCGCCCCACAGATATATACGTAACAAAGTGCTTTCTGTTCTTCCTGCCCGGTTACATTTTGTGTGTTTTCTGTTTCTTCCTGTGTAACAGATTCTTCCGTATGCACAACCGCTGCCTTTGCTGCCCCGGTTTCAGATTGCTGTTTTACTGTATAAAACACACCTGAAATTAAAATTACGGCTGCAATGGCAGCAGCTTTAATAACCTGTTCTTTTTTCATTGACCACATCTCCTTATACTTTATTTTTTACAAGTATAAAGCCCCCTTTGTGCTCATTTTTTATTTTACCGAAATCAATCGTAGATTACAAGCAGAAAATCACAAAACAAACGAAAGTACCAGAAACATTTTATTTAACAAAATGTTTACAGAAATTTCCCATTATAGTAAAATAAATTATTATTATGATTCGAGGAGGCACATCTTGTCAAAGAAAATCAAGTCAGCAAAGGCTGACACTAAGAAAAGATTTCATTTTTCACTGCTGGATGATGAGAACGGTTCCATTCCAAGCGGTAATATTACCTTTGTAATGGCATTTCTGATTCCGGTTATTATTTTGGCTGCACTGTATTATGTGCGCGACATTTTCCCATTTGGTTCAAACTGCTATCTGCGTTCTGATATGTATCATCAGTATGCACCGTTTTTTTCGGAATTCTGGCATAAAATCCGAAGCGGCGAAAGCCTGACCTACTCATGGGATATCGGCATGGGAACGAATTTCACTTCCCTGTTTGCCTACTATCTTGCAAGTCCTGCCAACTGGCTGATTGCACTGTTTCCGCAGCGTTCCATGATTGAAATCATGAATGCAATGATTATTGTAAAGCTGGCAGCAGCTTCTGTCTCCTTTGCATATTATATTGCAAAGCATTTTCACACAAAAAGCTGTTCGATTGCATTATTCGGAACATTTTATGCACTCTCCGGCTTCGTTGCCGCATACAGCTGGAATATTATGTGGCTGGACTGCGTTATTTTAGTACCGCTGATTATGCTGGGACTGGAACGTCTGGTCAATGAAAATAAATGCCTGCTGTACTGTATCAGTCTCGGACTTTGCATTTTCACCAATTACTATATTGCAATCATGGTATGTATGGCAGTTGTATTGTATTTCATTGTTTTAATGGTTTCTTACAACGGCACACGCCATCTGCGCATTTATTTAAAGAAATTTATTCACTGGTGCGTATACTCCCTGCTTGCGGGCGGCCTGTCTGCCTGTCTGTTACTGCCGGAGCTGTATACATTCTCGTTATCCGCTTCCAGTGACGTGTCTTTCCCGAAAACGTTAAGCGTGTATTTTTCCATGCTTGAAATGCTTACCAGACAATTGATAAACATTCCGGTACATCTGGGACTGGACCACTATCCGAACATTTACTGCGGTGTCTTTATCTTTTTACTGATTCCGCTATATGCCATGAATAAAAAGATTCAGCCAAGAGAACGTATCGGAAAATTCTGTATTTTACTGGTCTTTTTGCTGGCATTTAACATTAACATTTTTAATTTCATCTGGCACGGATTCCATTATCCGAACAGCCTGCCATGCCGTCAGTCCTTTATCTACGTTTTCTTTGTGCTGACGATGGCATTTGAAGCCTTTTACTATTTAAAAGAAACAACAGACAAACAGCTGGCAGCGGCTGTGTGGATTGCTGTCGGACTTTTATTTGTAATTGAGCAGATGTTTACGACAGACAGCACTTACGATGCAAAGAGCGTTTATATCAGCGGTGCATTTATCTTAGCTTATGCCTTGCTGATTCAGCTTCACCGCCGGACAAGCTTTAAAATTCCGGTTATTTTATTTGCAGCATTTGCCGTCAGCATCATTGAATGTACGATGAATATGGAATCAACAGGTCTTGGCACAACGAACCGTACCGCTTATCTGCTCGATTACGATGCCGTGAAAACGGTTACCGATACGATTGCCGCATCGGATTCCACCTTTTACCGCATGGATAAGATAACGGGCGCGCGCTCCAAAATGACGGGGCATGGCACAATTATCACTCTTGCAACATTTTCATCAACCTCCAACGCAGGCATTTCCGATTTATTCTGGTTATCTCGGATTTGAACATTCAACCAATGCGTATGGATATGAAGGTGCTACCATGGTAACGAATTCTTTGTTTTCCGTAAAATATGTTATCAGTAACCAGCACCTGGCAGAAAGCCGGCTATTACAGTATGTGACCGGAAGTGACGGTGAATTTATTTATAAAAATAATTATACACTGCCACTGGGTTATCTCGTACCGACGAATTTTGAAGATGAATGGACAACCAGTTCGATGTATAACGGCATTGAAAGCCAGAACAGCCTGATTAAGGCTGCCACAGGCATTGCCAATGTCTTTACGCTGACTTACGAATATACATCGGAAACAGATGTTAATATTGAACCGATTAAAAACGGTCATATGTATCTTGCCGTATCCGGTACAAATGTCGATTCTGTCGGTGTTAAAGTCAACGGATCGGTCAATAACTACTCCGGATTAAAAAACGGCAATCATTTAATTGACATCGGCTATGTTACAACTGCCGATTCCATTGAAGTATACGGCGATACCCCAATGGGTCTTTCCGTTTATACGTTAGAAGAAGAACGTTTTATCAACGCCTATAACATTTTAAATAACGGCGGATTAAACATCACTTCACACTCTGATACGAAAATAAAAGGCACCGTAACGGCACAAAGCAACAGCACAATGCTGTTTTCAATTCCGTATGACGGCGGCTGGAGTGTTTATATAGACGGTAAAAAAGTGAATACTTATGCAGTAAAAGATGCCCTGCTTGCAGTTTCTGTTTCAGCCGGAGAACACACAATTGTACTAAAATATATGCCGGTAAATCTGATTAAGGGTTGCATAATTACACTTTTATGCATTATTATATTAGTTGCGGTACATTTATTCGGAAAATACCGGGTTAATGGAAAGATTGACACCACAAAACTTCCACCGCTGCTTCAGGAATATCTTTCTGAAACAGACACATTATTCATGCACCGCAAGACAAAAGTTATCATGACACAGTCCGACATTAATCAAATAAAACAAGATACTGCCCCTCCGGTAGATATTGACACTTTAGATGATTTTGAAAATATGGATATTACGGACGATACCAAATAAGCATTACTTAAAAACTTACACAAAATTACAGCGCCAAAACGGCAGAATGGAGGACACTATGAAACTCTGGGGAGGACGATTCACAAAGGAAACGGACCAGCTTGTAAATAACTTTAACGCTTCTATTTCTTTTGACCAGAAATTTTACAGACAGGATATCCGCGGCAGTATTGCCCATGCAACAATGCTCGGAAAACAGGGTATCATTTCAGAAGACGAAAGCAAAAATTGTTGACGGATTAAACGGAATCCTTTCCGATATTGAAAGCGGTAAGCTTGAAATTACAGACGAATATGAAGATATTCATACCTTTATGGAAGCAACTCTGATTGAGCGCATTGGTGACACCGGCAAAAGCTGCACACCGGAAGAAGCCGTAACGACCAGGTTGCACTGGATATGCGCCTTTATACACGTGATGAGGTCTTAAACGTCAATCAGGAAGTCAAAGAACTAATGGAAGTGATTTTAAAATCATGAAGGAAAATACCGAAACCTATATGCCGGGCTTTACACATTTACAAAGGCACAGCCGGTTACGGTTGCACATCACTTCGGCGCTTATTTTGAAATGTTTAAGCGTGACAGAAGCCGCCTTCCTGACATTTACGAAGAATGAACTACTGCCCGCTCGGCGCAGGCGCACTTGCCGGAACGACTTATCCGCTTGACCGTGAACTGACTGCCAGCCTGCTTGATTTTTACGGTCCAACTTTAAACAGTATGGATTCTGTTTCTGACCGTGACTATCTGATTGAATTTTTAAATGCACTTTCTACGATTATGATGCATTTAAGCCGTTTTCAGAAGAAATCTGTATCTGGAATTCCAATGAATATAAATTCATTGAGTTAGATGACGCATACAGCACCGGCAGTTCTATCATGCCGCAGAAGAAAACCGGATATTGCAGAACTCGTCCGTGGAAAGACTGGACGTGTCTACGGCGCATTAATGAGCCTGCTGACAACCATGAAAGGTATTCCGCTTGCTTACAATAAGGATATGCAGGAAGATAAGGAACTCTCCTTTGATGCGATTGATACGGTAAAGGGCTGTGTCAGCCTGTTTAAAGGCATGATCGCCACAATGCGTTTTAATCCGAAGCGCATGGAAGACAGCGCAAAGCACGGTTTTACCAATGCAACAGATGCTGCTGACTACCTTGTAAAAGGTGTTCCGTTCCGCGATGCCCACGGCATTGTCGGTCAGCTGTATTAACCTGTATCGAAAAGGGAATCGCATTAGATGACCTTACATTAGACGAATACAAAGCAATCAGTCCTGTATTTGAACAGGATATTTACGATGCCATCAGCTTAAAGACCTGCGTTGAAAAACGTCTGACCCTCGGCGCTCCGGGACCTGATGTCATGAAGCAGGTTATTGAAAAATATGAAGAATATTTGTTAAATGACTAAATCAGATAAATATCTCCGTTTTATGGTGATAATATCCGTCAAAAAGAGTCCGCAAAAATCAGGCAGAATGCCTGATTACGCGGACTCTAATACTATATATCATATTTCATACTTTCCATTCCCGACACACCATTACTCCCGACCTCTCCTCCGTACAACCTCAGCCACCCACTACACAGAAAAAATAATCTGCTGTACCGAAGTCAAGTAACACGTTGAGGTACAGCAGATTATTTTTCAGACTCGTATTTTCGTTCCTTTCGTATCCCTATGCGCCATTTTTAATCGGGCAAAGTCTACGTTTTTACCACGGTATTCTATCGTGAGTTCATCTCCCTGTGTAAGCAGATACACATCTTCGACCGTATCTTTTCCGGTCAGTTTGATTGCGCGCACACCGACCGCACCCTTCTTCTTTTCAGGCACATCTGAAAGCGGAAGCGTAAAAGTATCCGTCCGCTGTCTGCACGATAACATGCTGACTGCTCACAATCATTTCTTCTTCTTTGACTTCCCGTCCAGTGAAAACCTTGAGAAAACTTCTTTTACCGCATCGGTCACATAGATGCCGACCAGTAAATCGTCTTCCTGTAATTTGGTCGCGGCTACGGTACGTTTACTGACTTCAAATTCTGAGGTGTCCACCAGCTTTGCCATACCCAGTTTTGTCATAAACAGCATTTTTTTACCCTTTAACTGTTCAAACGGTGTCAGATAAAGGATATTTTCACCACTGCTGTCATAGTTGCCCAGATTGTCAATCGGCGTTCCCTTGTCACGGAATCTCGTAAATGGAATATCCAGCACCTTAATCTGATGCAGACTGCCGTTGTCCGTGAAAATGCAGATTTTATCGGTATTCATGCAAGAGAATACATAGCGGTTCTCATTATGTACCGCCTCCTTATTTCTTTCATACGCCGACATATCAATGGTCTTTGCATAGCCGAAGCGGTCCATAATAAACATCACTTCCTGCTCCTGCACCTTTTTCTCCTCTAATACAACCGCCTTGGCATCTTCAATCTGCGTTTTTCTCGGCAGTGCGTATTCTTTCTTGATTTTGAGTAAATCTGCCTTAATGACCTTTGCCATTTCTTTTTTACTGCCTAAAATGCGCTCGTATTTTGCAATTTTTTCCAGACATTCTTCATATTCCTTCTGCAATGCAAGAATTTCAAGTCCAATCAGCTTGTACAGGCGCATTTCCAAAATTGCCTGTGCCTGACGTTCCGTGAAATTCAACCCTGCCGCCTGCTTTTTTGAAGCTTCGGATTTAAACTGAATGTCCTCGGTATTGCCGTTTACAAGACAGTCCTTTGCCATTTTTAAATTCTTACTGCCGCGCAGGATTTCAATAATTAAATCAATAATATCGCAGGCTTTGATTAACCCCTCTTTGATTTCCTTATTGTCAAGTTCCTTATTTAAAAGGGTCGTATATTTACGGGTTGCAATCTCATACTGGAAATCAATATGGTGTTTGATAATCTGCTTCAAGCCCAGTGTTTCCGGTCTTCCGTCAACAATCGCAAGCATATTGACACCAAACGTATCTTCAAGCTTTGTCTTTTTATATAATACATTTTTTAAATATTCCACATCCGCATTTTTCTTTAATTCTAGCACAATGCGAATACCTTCTTTGGAAGAAGCATTGGAAATATCTACGACATCTGTAATTTTCTTTGTTTCAATCAAGTCTACCACATCGGAAATAAATTTTCCGATATTCGCACCGATCATGGTGTATGGAATCTCTGTAATAACCAGCTTGTCACGCTCCGAGCGTTTTGCCGCCGGTTCAAATTCGACCTTGCCGCGCAGCTTGATTTTACCGTTTCCAGTTTCGTAAATCTGTTCCAGCTCACTTTTATTGATGACGATACCGCCGGTCGGAAAATCCGGACCGATGCAATACTGCATAAGTTCTTTGGTCGTAATCTCCTCATTGTCCATATACGCACAGACCGCGTCAACCACTTCGCCGAGGTTGTGTGTCGGGATATTGGTTGTCATACCGACTGCAATACCGTCCGCACCGTTTACTAAAAGATTCGGCACTCTGACCGGAAGCACTGCCGGTTCCTTTTCCGTTTCATCAAAGTTCGGTACAAAATCGACGACATTTTTATCCAAATCCGCAAGGTAGACGTCCTGCGTAAATTTCTTTAACTTGGCTTCCGTATATCGCATGGCGGCGGCACCGTCCCCTTCGATTGAACCGAAGTTGCCGTGTCCGTCCACCAGTGCCATGCCCTTTTTAAAGTCCTGCGACAATACGACCAGCGTTTCATAAATGGAACTGTCGCCGTGCGGGTGATACTTACCCATTGTGTCACCGACAATACGTGCCGACTTTCTGTGTGGTTTATCATAATTTAAGCCCAGCTGATCCATTGCATACAAAACACGCCGCTGTACCGGCTTTAATCCGTCTCTGGCATCAGGAAGCGCTCTGGCTGTGATGACACTCATGGAATAGTCGATATAGGACTTCTGCATGACCTCGGAATACTCGGTCTTTACTATCTGCTCTGCCATTTTATTCTCCTCTTGATTTTTCAGTTCTTATTATCTCTGCATTTGAAAATCAGTTTTTATTATCTTTTCATTTCAAAAAACAATGAACTGAATTTATTAAATTCTGCTGATTATATTTATTAAATCATATCGTTTTATTTACTATACCCAAAATGCTCTACGCATCAATTTCCGCCTCGTCTGCATGTGCATAGATAAACTGCTTACGCGGCGGTACTTCACTGCCCATTAACATCGAAGTTACCTCTGTTGCCAGTCTGGCATCTTCGATTTCAACCTGTTTTAAAATACGCGTTTCAGGATTCAGCGTAGTTTCCCAAAGCTGTTCCGGATCCATTTCTCCCAGACCTTTGTAACGCTGTAATGAAAATGAGCCGCTTGATGCTTCTTTCTGTACTTTTCAAGTGCCTTGTCATCATACAGGTATTCGACTGTTCCCGCCTTTGCGCCTTTTTCCTTTTCTTTAACTCGGCACGGTAAAGCGGCGGCGTTGCAAGGTATACGTGTCCCTGCTGAATCAGCTCCGGCATAAAGCGGTAGAAAAATGTCAACAGCAGTGTATCAATATGTGCACCGTCCACATCGGCATCGGTCATTAAAATAATTTTATGATAACGCAGTTTGCTGATATCAAAGTCGTTGCCGTAGCCTTCAAGAAAACCACAGCCGAAAGAATTAATCATCGTCTTGATTTCCGCATTTGCAAGAACCTTATCAATACTCTGCTTTTTCTACATTTAAAATCTTACCACGAATTGGCAGAATTGCCTGTGTCCGTCTGTTTCTCGCTGTCTTTGCCGAACCACCGGCAGAATCTCCCTCGACAATAAAGACTTCACATTCCTCCGCATTACGGCTTTCGCAGTTTGCCAGCTTTCCGTTGCTGTCAATCGAAAATTTCGGCTTTGAGAGCATATTGGTCTTTGCCTTTTCTTCGGCACGTCTGATTTTTGCAGACTTTTCTGCGCAGGCAAGCACAGCCTTCAAGTCGTCTAGATGTTTGTCAAAATAAAGCTGGATTTCGTCATTTGTCACGGAACTTACTACCGTTCCCGCGTCCGGGTTGTCCAGTTTGGTCTTTGTCTGTCCTTCAAAACGCGGCGCCGGGTGCTTCACTGCTACAATCGCCGTCATACCGTTGCGGACATCAACACCGGTGAAATTCTGGTCTTTTTCCTTTAAAATACCAAGCTCCCTCGCATACTGGTTCATGACCATGGTAAATTTCGTCTTAAAACCGGTGATGTGCGTTCCACCCTCCTGTGTATAAATGTTGTTGCAGAAGCCTAAAATATTTTCTTCAAATTCATTGACATACTGGAATGCAACTTCCACTTCAATGCCGTCTTCGCTCTTTTTATAATACACAATATCCTGCACCGGCTCTTTGCCTGTATTTAAGTCCTTTACATATGCCTTAATGCCGTCCGGCTCATGATATGTTGCTTCTGCTGCCGGTTCAATGCGGTTATCCGTAAAATGAATCGTCAGTCCGGGGTTCAAATAAGCCGTCTCATGCAGACGGCTTTGAATAGAATCGGCTTTAAAACGTGTTTTTTCAAAAATTTCTTTATCCGGCAGGAAAGTAACTGTCGTTCCCGTATCGCTCTTTCGGCAGGTACCGGTCTTTTCAAGCGGATACATCACTTTACCGCGCTCATAACGCTGACGGTATATGCCGCCGTCTACGTGAATTTCAACCTCCAGCCATTCTGAAAGTGCATTGACAACAGATGCACCTACACCGTGAAGTCCACCTGAAATCTTATATCCACCGTCACCGAACTTGCCACCCGCATGCAGAATCGTAAAGACAACCTCCACTGCCGGGATTCCTGCCTTCGGGTGAATCCCAATAGGAATTCCTCGTCCATTATCCTTAATTGTTGCCGTGCCGTCCTTATTTAATGATACGTCAATCTGCGTACAGTATCCTGCCAGATGTTCATCGACCGCATTATCCGCAATTTCATAGATTAAATGATTCAGCCCCTTTGTTCCGACACTTCCGATATACATGCCGGGACGTTTGCGGACTGCTTCCAGCCCCTCCAAAATGGAAATACTGGACGCATCATATTTCTTTTCTGCCATGATTTTCTCCATTCTTTTTCTTATTTCTATTTTATATTTTTTATCTTTTAAATATCTTTGCTGTCAGAATCACATTACAAATACGTAATTTATTTTACCAGCTCATTAAAAACTGTTTCAAAGCTTACCGGCAGTTCTGTGGCATTGGCGGTCTTCTTGCTGTTCCAGACCTTCTTATTCATTTCCACATACTTAGAAGCTTCATAGCTTTCAAAGACACTGTTAAAATATTCCAGCTTCTTTTCATCCATCAGCGCCGTTTTATTAGCTTCCGTTTTGGACTTTTCATTGTCACTGGTACAGCGGATAATGTAATATTTTCCGCCTGCTTCAACAATACTGCTGGTTTCGCCTGTCTTTAAATTAAAGGCTGCCGTTTCAAATGCCTGTTCCATTTCACCGCGCTTGCATTCTGTTTCGGATTCTTCTTCCCCGCCAAAATCCTTTGCTACGGAATAGAACGACTCTCCGTTATCCAAACGCTCTTTTGCGGAAGAAATGTCCGACTTGGAACCCGCACAGATGTACTGTATTGTAATCACTCTTGCATCATCGGAGCTGACTTCCGTATTAATCTGCGAAGTTACATCGTCATATAATGTATCTGCAATTGCAAACTCCGTAAACATTTTTTCAATCTGGTCTTTTGTTACATTTAACGCTGAAACCTGCTCCTGTGTCAGTGCATTAAAAAATGTATCTGCCGCACTGCTTACGGCATCTTTCTGGGTACGTGAAAGCACAACCCCCTTTTCCTTTGCCGAAAGATTCATACATTTTACGCGGATTAACTTGGAGCGCACCTGTTCCTTTACATAGTCATCCATGTTGACACCTTCCATGCTCTGACTCCACACACCGCTTCCGAAAACATTTTCATATTCCTTTTTCGCATCGGAAAGCAGAATATCTGCCTCCCATGTGTAGGCTTTTGAATTGCCTGCTTTTAATACGACATCATCTTTTAAACCTGTCGAAATGTATAAAAATGTTCCGTTAAAAAATTTTATATATCCTGCAATCAGCGCCACTGCCACTGCAAATATAACCAGTCCGATAATTCGTTTTTTTCCTCTTTTCACCACAATCCTCCTGCTGTTCCGGCTTTTCACCGATTTTTTCAGTCCCCGGAACGAAAATATTTCATGTTATTATAACATTAATTTTCATTTTAGAAAAGCTATTTTGAGTTGATTTTCTTTGTTTTAAGTTTGCTTCTTGTAAAATGTTCTGCTATAATATTTTTAATTAAATGCTGTTTGGATTCGACAATTCCATACAGGCTGTTACGCAGAACAATATAATAAATATAGCAAAGGAATGTATGCTTATGAACGGTAAAATGAACATGTCTATTTCGCAGATTTTTCAAAAAGACGGCAAACCGACAGCTTTCGTACTGTTTAGCGAAGGCAGAAAAAGTGCCGATGGTAAAATTCCGGACTGCACGATTATTTCCAATGACGGCTTTTCCGAAAAGGAAGTCAAAGCACTGGAACTGTATCTGAAAATGCAGCAGGAGTCTATTTTAAAGACTGCAAAAGAAGTGAATATTATGAAAGCGTTTATGCAGAATTAAAGGCAAAAGTTAAACCAGTCCACCGATTCTTTTTATTGTGATTGAATCGGCGGATTGGTTTTATTTTACGCTTTTACTGCTTTTTTCTGTTCATTTATAATTGTTTCAACAGCCGCTAAACTTATTCCGACAGCATCAGCTATCTGATTTGATGTATAGCCTATCTTATGCATATTTTCCTTTCCAATCATACGGTTCTAACATTTCATCTTTAACAAAATGTATATGGCTCATACTGTTAGAATCCATATTCATACAAAGCCAAATACTAAATACCTGCTTAATATCGTCATAGTTACTATTTACAAAATCTCTTTCCCTTTGAGATGAAATAAGCCTGCTTTTTAACCTCCACTCTTGACAAAGAGCCTTTTTATTGTCAATACAAAAACACCCCAGTAATATATAAGCCCAACCGCCTGATATATTACCGGGGTATCATCTATTCTGTCAATTACCTTACATCACTGCCTGAATATCCTCTGCAATCTGCTCCGGTGTCAGATGATTTGCCTTTAAGACATCTTCGACATTATATCTGTCTAAAAATTCCTTCTTTAATCCGAAGTTTAAGGTCTTGATATCCGAAGCACCGTAAAAACGTGCGATTTTTTCACCGAAACCACCGTCTAACACGCCGTCTTCAAGTGTCACAACCATACTGTGTTCTGCTTTCAGATTTTCTAACAGTTCACTATCTAAGCCTGTGATAAATCTCGGATTAATCAGTGTTACATGGATACCGGATTTCTTTAAAAGTTCTGCTGTTTCCTCGCCTAATGTATAGAAATCACCCAATGCAAGAATTGCCACTTTACTGCCTTTTTCTGTAACTTCATAGCGATTTAATGTGCTGTAATCCGCATCAACCGGTCTGCCGGAAGTTGCCACACCTGTTGCAGGTACACGGATCGCTACCGGGTGGTCTTTCTGCTCTACTGCCCAGTCAAGCATTGCAAAATATTCTTCCTTACAGGTCGGTGCAAGGTATACTAAATTCGGAATATTTGCAATCATCGGAATATCGAAAAATCCGATATGGGTAATATCGTTCATTCCGTATACGGAAGCACAAAATGTCAGAATTGTTGCAGGACTGTTATTGACACATAAATCCTGTGATAACTGGTCATAACATCTCTGTAAAAATGTGCTGTACACACCATAAACCGGCTTTGCACCGCCCGTTGCCAGACCTGATGCAAGTGCAACCGCATGTTCCTCCGCGATACCTACATCCACAAACTGTCTTCCCGCCTGCTCTCTCTTATCCTTTGTAAAACCAAAAACCGTCGGTGTTGCGGAAGTAATTGCTACAACAGAAGCGTCTTCTTTCATTTTCTGTAACAGATAATCTGCGGTCAACGTACCGTAATCTTCTCCACCGTCATAATTTCCTTTTGTTTTGCCGGTTTCAATATCAAATGGCATATGCCAGTGCCAACTTTCCTTGTTTTCTTCTGCCAATGTATATCCCTTACCCTTTAATGTATGGATATGCACTGCAACCGGCGCCTTAGAATCCTTGACCCTTTTAAATGCGTCAATAAGCTGTGTCAAATCATTGCCGTCTTCCACAAAAACATAATTTAAGCCCATTGCCTTAAAAATGTTGCATTCAGCCTGCCCTTTTGTATCACGTAACAACTTTAAATTTTCATATAAACCGCCGTGGTTTTCTGCGATAGACATTTCATTATCATTGACAACCACAATCAGATTGCCGTTTAATTCCTTTGCAAAATCCAGTCCTTCCAGTGCTTCGCCACCGCTTAAAGAACCGTCACCGATGACTGCAATAACATTATAATTTTCATCTGTCAGATCTCTCGCCTTTGCAAGACCGCAGGCAAGACTGACTGAAGTTGACGTATGTCCGATGCAGAAAAAGTCGTGTGCACTCTCGGACGGCTCAGAATATCCCGATACATCATCATATTTTGCTTCCTCTAAAAATGCAGCTGCACGTCCTGTCAGCATTTTATGACAGTAACTCTGATGTGAAACGTCAAATACCATTTTATCCTTTGGCGAATCAAACACATAGTGCATGGCAATTGTGGCTTCAACCATACCAAGGTTCGGACCGACATGTCCGCCGTGGATACTTAACTTCTGAATCAGTGCCTGGCGCATTTCGCCTGCAAGCACCTTTAACTGTTCTACATCTAATTTTTTTACATCTTCAGGTGACTGAATCTTTTCCAAATACATAAATTCCTCCATTCCACAGCCATAGTAATGCTGCGTAGTCATTTTTTGTTATTTATAGCATACAACTTAAAGTTCACTTAAAGTCAAGTCTTCCTTTATTTTTTTATTATTTTTATAAATCCTTAATATTTTACGCACCTGTGCTTGCACATTTTTCACGCTTCTGTTATGATAATAATCTGTTTGTAAACTGTCTTTGGGCAGTATCAGCATTCAACAACAATAATTTGATTCAATAATGGAGGTTTTATGGAAAAGAAACATAGAGGAAGCTTTACCGGCGGGCTTGGATTCGTACTTGCCGCCGCAGGAAGTGCTGTCGGACTCGGAAATATGTGGCGGTTCCCTTATCTGGCTGCACAGTACGGCGGTGGCATTTTTATCTTAGTTTATATTATATTGGCACTGACGTTTGGATTTACACTCATGACCACCGAAATTGCAATCGGACGGAAAACCAAATTAAGTCCTACAAGAGCCTATGCAAAAGTGCATAAAAAATTTGGATTTATCGGACCGATTGCTTTTATCATTCCGGTTATTATCCTGCCGTATTACTGCGTAATCGGCGGCTGGGTAACAAAATACATGGCTGTATTTATCTCCGGACAAAATGAAGCCGCCGCAGAAACTTCGTTTTTTTCAAACTTTATCAGTCAGGAATACGCACCACTTATTTTCTTTTTTATTTTCCTTGCACTGACCGCATTGATTGTCGTGTGTGGAGTTGAAAAAGGAATCGAAAATGTCAGCCGTGTTTTAATGCCGGTTTTAGTCATTCTTGCAGTTGTTATCTGCATTTACGTTGTATTACTGCCTGGTTCTGCCGCCGGATTAAAATATTACCTGTTACCGGATTTTTCAAAGTTTTCATTGAAAACCGTCTGTGCCGCAATGGGGCAGATGTTTTATTCCATGAGCCTTGCAATGGGCATTATGATTACGTATGGTTCTTACACACGTGACGATGTCAGCATGGTAAAATCTGTCAATCAGATTGAAATTTTTGATACGGTTATTGCCCTGCTTGCCGGACTGATGGTTGTTCCTGCCGTATACATTTTCAGCGGAGAAGCCGGAATGTCACAGGGTGGCGCCGGACTGATGTTTATTACACTGCCGAAGGTCTTTTCACAAATGGCAGGGGGACGTTTTATGGGTGCACTCTTTTTTACACTGGTATTGTTTGCCGCACTGACAAGTTCCGTATCTGTCATGGAAGCAATTGTTTCGATGATGATGGACCGCTTTGGGCTGAGCCGTATTAAATGCTGTATCGGTATTGTACTGTTTTCCATTCTGCTCGGTGTGCCATGCTCTTTAGGCAACGGTATATGGTCCGGATTTACAATCTTTGGCATGGATTTCCTGACTTTCTGTGATTTTATCAGTAACAGTATACTGCTGCCGGTTGTTGCATTTTTAACCTGCATTATGATTGGCTGGTTTGTCGGCGCCGATTACATTATTGCAGAAGCCACCAAAAACGGCGAAACCTTCAAGCGCAAAAATATTTACCGCATGATGATCCGCTATATCGCACCGGTACTGCTTTTAATTATTTTAGTTTTCTATACACTGGCGCAGTTTGGTGTCATTCAGTATTAATAATAAACAGAATAATAAGTCTGTAAAATAAAGACTGTGTCTTAACGGCTTTTGATATGTCCCCGGAATCGGGAGTATATTGAACCGTTAAATTCACAGTCTTTATGATAGCTCATATTTTTATACTCTGCTTGACAACAATATCTATACACACATTTTAGATTTTACAATTCATGATAATGCGGGCAGAAATCTTCATGATATCTGTCTTACATGCGGAATCTATCACTTTGTATATAACTTTCAACCGCTTCTTTGTTCAATCGCTCCCCGATTACAATCAGTACATCCTGCCCCTCGGCTATCGGCTGTAAAGTGATTTTGCTATGTGTGGCATTTAATTCCAGCCACTTGTCATTGTCTGCTTTAAAAATCCTTTTATTCTGAAAATATTGCCGCAGTTTTCATCTTCAAACAGCTTTTTTACTGCCGCTTTTAATGTTTCTTTCGACATTGTGCTGTTCATAAAATAAAGCGATTGAAAACCGTTCTGCTCCGATAAATCCATTTTCTGATAATTTTCATAGACATATCCACACCGGGAAAAGCTTTCTAAATCCGAATTGGTAAGCTGTATCGTTCCCTTTTTTACAATCTCCGTGTCAAATCTTCTTTTACAGCCGATTTGCGCCATGGCACGGTTTAAATGTGCAATCGTCTGTTCTATCTGCGCTCCGTCTGCTTCGTCTGCATGGCTTAAAAGAATCTTTCCGGCATTGGCGGCTTCCGAAGCCAGCAGATAATCTGCCTCCGCCGACAGTTCATTTTCAAGTTCAGCATCAACGACCGCTATTACATTACCAATCTCATACCAGTTATCCAGCGGTTCTTCATGCAGTACGTCAAAAAATTCGTCCACATCAAAAATACCGGAAGGCTCGACAATCACACGGTCATAGCCACACATCCCCATTGAAATCAGCTTTGTACGGAAACGGCGGATATGCGTTTCTTTATCACAGCCGCCCGAAATCATTTCCAATTCGCACTGTTCTCCCATTAAATCCTGCAACAGCATCATATCGACATTGACTGCGCCGTAATCATTTTCAAGAATTCCGATATGAAATCCCTGTGACATCAGATACTGTGCGTATTTTTTGATAAATGTTGTCTTGCCTGAACCCAGAAATCCTGTAATCAAATCTATCTTTACCATAACTGCCAATCCTCTTTTTAAAATCGTATTGCAAAATGCTCCCTCTACCGGTAATTTTGCCGCAAAAAAGCGGTGCATAAAAGCTTTACGCCCTTTGCACCGCTATTTTATCACATTTTACAGATTTCTGCTATCTCAAATCCGGAATACATTACACTGCATACCGTATCCACACGGCACCGCTGTCAAATTTCTGAATGTCCGTAAGCTTTAATGCCGTCACATCATGGCTCATTTCCAGTCCGTCAAATACCGCAGGCATGCCGCCTCTGCCGTCAATTCCCGCACCGATTAAAATACTGATTTCATCTAATAATCCCGCTTTCAAAAATGCGGTATTTATCTTTGGACCGCCGACAATACCCATTCTTTCTACGTGAAACTTTTCTGAAAGAATCTCTACGGCACGTACAAGGTCTACATTTTTCTTTCCGCAGGCAATCCATGAAATATGCTGTCCGTCCAGATAGTCTAAATACTCTTTTGTCACATTTTCACCGGTCAGAATCAGATACGGTTTCTCCATGTCTGCGGCATCCGGCCAGAGCAGTGTGCCTTTTGTATCGACAATCACTTCATAACCGTTACAGTCTGCCTTCTTTGAAAAGCTTCCCTGTCCGTAAATTTCTGGGTTTGTCGCGGCGAACTTGCCCGGCTCTGCCATTTCAAGTTCTGCAGTTACTCTGCCGCTGACCGTTGTCGGCACATTAATTTTATCCAGTGTCGCATAGTAATCGGACACACCGCTTAACTTTGATGTCATGGCACAGTCAATTCTTCCGTCTATAGATGTCATCATATGACAAATGATATACGGCTTTTTCATTTTATAATTTTCCTCCGTATACCGGGAAAGCGCTGCTTTCGCCGTAGTTTTCAATCTTCTTGAAGTTTTTAAGTGTCTGCATATCTTCTTCGCTGATTGCAAAATCCACCTGTGCATTGCTTACCATATGCTGCGGATTGGCTGTCTTTGGCAGGGAAACCGCACCAAGCTGAATGGTATAGCGGATACAGAGCTGTGGAACGGTTACACCGTATTTATCTGCGATTGCCTTGATTTCCGGCTGATTTAAAATTTCACCGTGTGCAATCGGTGAATACGCTTCAACTGTAATGCCGTTCTTCTGGCAGTATTCTACCAGTTCAAGCGGTGTATTGCTGATGTGAAGCAGAATCTGATTTACCATTGGCTTGATTTCTGCGATTTCAACAAGGCTTTCAATATCACCAATCTGGAAATTCGATACACCGATTGCCTTTAATTTTCCTTCTTTATAAGCATCTTCCAAGGCTCTCCATGCGGCTCTGTTACCTTCCACATAACGGTCACTGCTCTGGTTGACCTTATCCCAAGGCTGCGGTGAATGGATAATCATTAAATCCAGATAATCCAGTCCCATGGTTTCCAGTGTTTTGTCAATGCCTGCCTTTGCTTCTTCATAAGTCTTATGCTCTGCGGCTACCTTACTTGACACAAAGAGTTCTTCTCTTGCCACGCCGCAGGTTCTCACGCCTTCACCGACACCACGCTCATTTCCGTATGCCTGTGCCGTATCAATCAGGCGGTATCCTGCCTTTACAGCTTCTTTTACGGCTTCTACCGCCTTATTGTCCTCAATAAACCATGTTCCAAGTCCTAACTTCGGAATCTGTTTTCCGTTACTTAATGTATATGTTTCCTGTAACATTTCTTTTCCTCCTGATTCAATATAATGTTGACAAATATATTTTTATATAATAGAATACATTTATAGGAAACGAGTTTGTTACCGTACGGCTATTGCCCAGGCGGGGTACTCGTTTCTTTTTTTATATTCACCATATCGTATAAATATAATTTTCCGTCAGACGCGTTACGAATCAACATTTCAACCCGGAAAATATTATATCTTTCTACAACATTTTCCTGACCATACACCGGAATTGCAAATCTTGAAGTAAAACGATACCAGCCCTTTTGTGCATCTATTCCGTGCTTTGTTTTCAGATTCTGCTGCCAGCGCCTGTTCCCCGATATATTGTTTTAAATACTGTTCAACTTCTTCCCACGCAATATTCTGACGTCCGTGAAATTTTATATTTTAGCCTAACTTCCCATACTCCTCATCGGATACCGGCTCGCACCACTCATTACTGCAATTTTCGCCCGGCACTTCCACAGCGATATGTGAAAACCAGCTATCCTTCTTCGCACCGTGCCAGTGCTTTACTTCCGCAGGAATTGTAATAACCGTTCCCGGCACTAAGCTGACCGCTTCTTTTCCTTCCTCCTGATACCAGCCTTCTCCTGCTGTGCAGACAAGCAGCTGTCCGCCGCCCTTTGTCGCATGATGAATATGCCAATTGTTACGGCAGCCCGGCTCAAATGTTACATTTGCAAGGAACAGTCCGTTTTCAGGATTTGTCAGCGGATTTAAAAAGGATTTGCCGGTAAAATACTGTGCATATGCCGTATTTGCATTTCCTGTACCAAATACATTCTGTTTTTCAAATTCTTCTCTGTTTGTTGTCTTCATATGAACCTCCATTCCACAGGCATTCCAATATCGGAGAAATTGCGGACGGAACTGATTTTATTCTACACAGAGGATATTTGTGATGCCTGTGGCGCAAACACCCGTGTAAAACGCAGCAAAACTACTTTTTAAGTTCCGGCAGTTCCTCACGAACCTTTACAGCCTTATCATACAAGTTAAACTTAACTTTAAGTCAAGTATTTTTGAAAAAATTTTATAAAATAGAATGTGCTTTGCACATTCTCGCGCCAAGCGCGGTCGTTTGCGACAAACTACATCTTCGCGCGAGTGCGCATCATCGGCACGTAGTGCCTTTTATGTAATAGGGAATTCTATCGGAATTTCCTATTACATAAAAAACAGATATTCCCAAAAGCTTCCTGCTTTTAAGAATATCCGTCTTTCATCTGCTCTTTATTTGTGATACGGCGCACCCGTCATAATCCGGTATGCACGGTAAACCTGTTCCAAAAGAATTACGCGCATCAGCTGGTGCGGAAATGTCATCTTAGAAAAACTCAGTTTCATGTCCGCACGATCCAGAACGCGTTTATCCAGTCCCAGAGAGCCGCCAATGACAAATGCCACATGACTGCTGCCTGAAATGCCCAAATTCTCAAGCTTCTTGGAAAATTCCACGGAGTCAAGCATTTTCCCTTCAATCGCAAGTGCAATGACATACATATCTTCCTTTATTGCCGAAAGAATCCTCTCGCCCTCTTTTGCCTTTACAAGTTCAACTTCATGCGCGCTGGCATTTTCCTTTGTCTTTTCGTCTGCCAGTTCCACAATATCCAGCTTGCAGTATTTTGACAGCCGCTTTTGATATTCTGCAAGGGCGTCTGTATAAAATTTTTCTTTAATCTTGCCAACACAGATTACTGTAATATGCATTTTCCGCTGTATCCTTTCTGTCCTGTCTTATGCTTTTACCGCTTACGCTTCAACGACAAAATATCTGCCGTCTGAAATGGCAAATACCTCCAGTTCGTCTGCCAGTTCTTCATCGGATACACCTGATACGTCCATGCCTTCTTCGTCTAAATATGCCCGCACCTCTGAAATATTTTCAAATACCTGTGCAAAGCAGTCTTCCAAAAATTCTTTTGCTTCTTCAATCGTTTCTGCTACCGGTTCATCAAATAGCTTTCCCTGGTCCTTTAAAAATACTTCTGCACATTCTTCTAAATACTGCTCCATAATTTTTTCACCTGTTTCCTTTTAAAATATTTGTCGTGATGATTTTAAATTCTTCTATAAATGAAATACATCTTTTAAAGTATATTCAACATTTGCCGTAATAAACTGACCGTGCTTTTTTATGTCATCGACTGCCTTTTCCATGACATAGGCATGTCCCACACTGTCTAACATCGGTATATCATTATAATTATCGCCAAACGCCATACATTCTTCCGGTAAAATATTCATAGACTGCTGAATCTGTTTCATGGCATTGCCTTTGCTGACCTTTAAATCCATAAAATCCAGATACAGCGAACCGGATACAACTGCCGCTGCTTCATTTCCCCAGCGCTTGAAAAAATGCTCCTTTGAATGTTCAATGCCCGACAAATCACAGACTGCAACCTTTAAAATGTCTTCCTGAATCTCCGAAAAATCCGACACCAGTGTCGTATGGTAATTGACCACCTTTGTCATTCTGTCGTGATATTCTTTGGTCTTTGGCTTAATATATGCCGTCTTTTCGCCGGATACCAGCACTTCACAGTATTCCTGTGCCAGCACATCTTCAATGATTTCCAGTGCCAGTTCCCGCTTCATCGGTGTCTTTGCAATCGTCTTTCCTTTATAGGAAACCAGTGCACCGTTCTCACTGATATATACCAGTTCTTCCGCCACCGGTGCAAACAGCCGTTTTAAACTTGTCATCTGTCTTCCGCTTGCCGGAGCAAATAAAATTCCTCTGTCCAAAAGCTTTCCAATCGTTTCAAACATGGAATCCTCTACACTCTGCGCACCATTTAACAAAAGTGTGCCGTCAAGGTCACTTGCCACCAGTTTTATCATGTTAATCCTCATTTCTAAATATTAAGCACTTCTGCATTTTTTAATTCCTGATAAACTCTCGCCACCGGAAGTCCCACAACTGCATTGTAATCGCCGCTGATTCCTTTGACAAATGCGGCAAATCTGCCCTGAATACCGTATGCCCCCGCTTTATCCATCGGTTCACCGGTCGCAATGTAGCTTTTAATTTCTTCCGCGGACATCTCATATAACGATACCGTTACCGCCTCAGCAAAACAAATCTGCTTCTTCGGTGTCAGTATTGTAACTCCAGTATATACAAAATGCTCTTTTCCTGCAAGACTTTCAATCATCAAGTACGCATCTTCCTCGGATTTTGGCTTGCCAAGCACTTTTCCGTTGTGATACAATCGTATCTGCACCGAGAATCACCACATCCCGGTACGATTCTCCTTTTCCTTACAGATTTGTGCCACGGCTTCTGCTTTTATCTTTGATAATTCTTTTACAATCTCATCCGGCTGTGTGGCCGTTGTCACTTCCTTCACATCACTTGTGATAACCTCAAACGGCATTCCAATCTGTGTCAAGAGTTCCCGTCTTCTTGGCGAACCCGATGCCAGTATTATTTTCTGCATAATTCTCTCCATTTATTTTTACCGCATAAAACCGCCACACAAAGCCCGCCTTTTAAGACAATCGGCCCGGTGTGGCGGCCCTGCATTTTATGATTTATTCTTCAATCAGGCTTCTGTTCATTGCTGATTCAAGTGCATCAATGGAAGCACGGATAATATCGTGGTCGATGCCGATACCGAAGCTGCCCTTTGCGCCGTGTTCAATGCCGACATAAGCAATGGCGCTGGAATCTGAGCCGTCTTTTAAAGCATGTTCTTCATAGCACATAATTTCACAAGGCTTGTTGAAATGCTTTGCAAGAGCATTGCTGACTGCATCTAAACGACCGTTGCCGCTGGCTTCGATTTCAACCTTTTTACCGTCCTGCTCAATCGTTACAACGGTCTGGATACCGTCCACCTGTTTGAAATGAACTTCCGTAATCTTAAATACCGGTGTAAATTTCTTATAACGCTTTTCAAAGATTTCAAGCACTTCGTCCGGCGCAATTTCCTTATGCTGTACATCGGAAATATCTTTGACTGCATATCCCAAATCTTCACGCATTTTTTTCGGAATAATCATGCCGTAGTTATGCTCTAAGACATATGCGACGCCACCCTTGCCGGACTGACTGTTAATACGGATAACATCGGAATCATAAGTACGTCCAACATCTTCCGGATTAATTGGCAGATACGGTACTGTCCAATGTGCAGGGTCTTTTTCCACACGATAATGCATACCCTTTGAAATCGCATCCTGATGAGAACCGGAAAATGCTGCAAATACAAGCTTTCCGCAGTACGGATGTCTTTCATGAATCTTCATCTTTGTCAGTCTTTCAAAGGTTTCAGCAAGCTTTGGCATATTGGATAAATCTAATTCAGGATTGACACCCTGTGCATACATATTCATTGCCAGTGTGATAATATCGACATTACCGGTACGCTCGCCGTTGCCGAATAATGTTCCTTCGATTCTGTCTGCGCCAGCAAGCAGCCCGAGTTCCGCATCGGCAACACCTGTTCCTCTGTCGTTGTGTGGGTGAAGTGAAAGCACTACATTGTCACGGAAATGTAAGTTTTTGCTCATATATTCAACCTGACTTGCAAATACATGCGGCATAGACATTTCTACGGTCGCCGGGAGATTGATAATCGCCTTGTTATCAGCGGTCGGTTCCCAGACGTCTAATACGGCATTACATACTTCCAACGCATATTCCGGTTCTGTTCCCGTAAAGCTTTCCGGGCTGTATTCAAACGCGAAGTTGCCCTCTTCTTTTTCAGCCAATTCCTTTAACAGCTTTGCACCGTCAACGGCAATCTGCTTGATTTCTTCCTTAGACTTTCTAAATACCTGTTCTCTCTGTGCCAGTGAAGTTGAATTGTATACATGTACAACAGCTCTCGGCGCACCCTTTACCGCTTCAAAAGTCTTCTTAATGATATGTTCTCTTGCCTGTGTTAATACTTGAATTGTTACATCGTCCGGAATCATATCCTTTTCGATTAATGTTCTTAAAAATTCATATTCTGTTTCTGAAGCTGCCGGGAAACCGACTTCAATTTCCTTAAATCCGACCGCTACAAGAAGTTTGAAAAATTCAAGCTTCTGTTCCAGGCTCATCGGCTCAACAAGAGCCTGATTGCCGTCTCTTAAATCCACGGAACACCAGACCGGTGCTTTATCAACATACTCCTTCTTTGTCCAGTCCATGCAGGAAACCGGCGGCATAAAATAACCTCTCTGATACTGTCTGTAATCGAACATTCTTCATTCCTCCAATAATATTATTATGATGCCCGAAGCAAAATCTAAAAGCTATTGCCCTGCATCTGATTATAATAGTAAAACAAAAGTCTTCCGTCCCAGCATATCAAACCTATGCTAAGAGACGAAAGACCATAATCTCACGCGATACCACTCTTATTTCACGAAAATCCTCGTGCACTCACTGAATACGGGCAAAACCTTATATTCTGTCCACTATAACGGCTGGCTCCCGGCTACGCCTACTCAAAACAATCTTATATGTCATGCTTTTTTCAGATAGCAGCTCCAAGGCGAGTTCAATGCTTCCCTTCCGTTATCTCACACCAACCGATAACTCTCTGACTCCGGTAGACATCTAATATTCCTCTTCATTGCATTTACTTATTATGGTAATCATCATACATGATTGACTTTAAGATGTCAAGTCTTGTTTTAACATTTCTTTAAAATGCTTTGTTTCCTCTTTGGAAACCGGCTCTTTCGCATACCGTGCCTTTTCATATAACTGCGTAATCTGCGCACCGTATCCATCGTCCTTTGTAATATATTCTGCCGTAAGCTCCTGTGGGGTCTGTGTACCGTCCGGCCGGTGTTCTTTTGCCTTTTTTAGCACCTGCCGCTTATACGCTTTTCGCAGGCTTTCCGTTTCCGGTGCCGTCTTTACGGTATCTGTTTCTGTTTTCTGCTTTCTGACACGCACGGTTTCTTTTTCAAGCGTTGTAATTTCTTCAATATAACCCTGTGGTTTTCTCTTTTTATTAAAGTTCTTTACATAGCGGTAAATCAGATAACAGATACCGGCAGCTGCCGCAATGATTAAAATAACCGCAAGTGCTTCCAAAACAGCCGATGCCGCCGCAGAAGGTTCATAAATTTCCTCTACATCACTCAAATCCGCATCAGTTTCAGCCTGCGTTGTCTGTTCTTCCGCAACGGTCGAATCTCCACCTCCACTGCCCCATATTGCAAGAATAACTTTTAACAGTCCTTTCAGCGCCGCCATGCCGCCGGCACCTATCACTTGAAATATATTGCCGTACTCGCCGTTATAGAACAACAGCATTGCAATCAGCATTAAAAATACTGTTGTAAGAATAATCCGGGTGTTGACCTGCTTTAACTGCTGTACCGGAAAATGGGTCTTATCTTTGTTAGTAAGAAATACTGTGTTTAATTTCTTTAAATCCCGGTAGACAACCTCCAGCAGAACAAACAACACAAACAGCACAACTTCGCTGTTCATGACAAGATTACTCTCCACAAGGTGTCCAATCATGTATCCTAATATCATAAATGCACAAAACGGCATCGGAATCTGTTCGCTTGCCACTAGATTTTTTTTGATTTCAAGCTGTTCCGCCAAATCCAGTCCGTCGGCATCATCGGATAACGGCGTATTGCTCAAATCATTCTTTTGCAGTGTAATTGTTTTTAAACGAATCGAACACCCCGCAATCAGTGCCGCAATTAAAAAGTATGAAAACCGCTCCGCATCGGTTGTTCCCATAAAAAATGCCGCCGCAATAATCGCAATATGAAGCACGATAAACGGCTTAAACAGTTTGATTTTTCTGCGGCTGTAATATGCCGCCGCCACAAACATAAAAATAATCAGGGATTTCCACAACTGTGAAACCGGCTTTTGCAATGCACCGAAATAAACTGCCATAAATGCACTGTAAAATGTAATCATCTGAATAACAACTTCCAAGATTTCCATGGAACGTGATAGCTTTTTATCCGTCATTTCTGTCCACCTCCCATGCCGTAAAATCCATACTGTCGGTCATTCCCGCCGGGAATACTTCTTCTCTTTCATCAATAAAGTACGGCACAATCCACATTCCGGCGCCGTTTCCTGCGCCGCCTGACACATTACCCGATATGCCGCCGGTAAGCTGTCTGTAGCCTTCTTTTAAATTTTCACGGCGATTCTGCGAAATCATAATATACGTCATATTCGTACTGCCCGGTACCGCCCGGTAATCCTCACCGTACACACCGTTTTGCATTTCCTTTATAATGTCCTTAAACTCCCGCACGGAAAAACTTAAATCCAGCCCCGCAAGCACCGTATTCACATTGTTTAAATGTGCCAGCCCGCTTGCGCCGTAAACAACTGTTTCTTCCCCGGTTTCACCGTTTCTTGCATTGCTCAATAACGATACCTGTATGCCCTGTTCGATAAACATCTGCGCCAGTCCTGATGCAATGGAAATGCTCTCCTCCGATAATTTTTCCTTTGGAATCATGCCCTCCGGCTCAACATTTAACAAAATGCAAACCTGCTGGCAGGTGCTTTCATTGTACTGGTTGACCATTAACTGCCCGCTTTTGGCGGTTGCCGTCCAGTTGACCTGATTCATGGAATCGTAGCTTTGATACTCCCTGATTCCACGAAACATAAAATGGTCTTCATACAGATATTTATTGCGCTCCACCGTGCCCATCATCTGAAAAAACGGCACTGCCAGCCTATCCGTGTCTGCTGTTTTCGGATAAACGGTAATGACAGCATCCTGCGCTGACTCCGCAGCAAGCACATCTCCCATAAATGCACCGGTAGACACCATTTGTACATTACGGATACGGTATATGCCTCTTTTCGTACAGCGAAGCGGAATCCGCCGTACCGCCTGCTGATAATTCATTAATGAAAAGACGTCATTGCGGTATGCCTTATCCGATACCGCATTGCTTCCATCCTTTCCTAAAAAAAACAGGCTTTTATCCGTCTGAAATTTCACATAAATATACGGCAGTGGCAGATATTTTCTGTTTGCCACGGTTTCAATCAATTCAATTTCATCGCCTTTTACGGCATGGTCTGATGAAAAACGGATTTCCACGGACAGCCCCTTATTCCAATAACGCGCATACAGCTGCCCGACTGCCCAGTACACCAGACCTGCCCCAATCAGCATTATCAATACTACCATTATTTACCCCAGTCTTCGGTTGGTACTTCTACCGATTCCATAATTGTCTGCATAAGTGCATTTCTGTTGTCCTGATAAGTCAGTCCGTGTCTTAATACCAGTCTGTGTGCAAAGACCGGCTCTGCAAGTATGCGGATATCTTCCGGCACAATATATTCCCGCCCTTCAATATACGCAAATGCGCGTGCGGCATTAACCATGGTAAGCGTTCCTCTCGGACTGACACCGATTGCCACACTGCTGTGTTTTCTTGTTGCCGCTGCAATATCTACAATGTAGCCCATAAGGGACGGATGTACATACACCTCTTTTGCTTCCTGCTGCATTTTAAGGACTTCTTCCTTACTGCATACACTCTCCACTGATGTAAGCGGACTTGCCTTTAAGAAACGGTTTAAAATCTCGATTTCTCCGTCCTTTTCCGGGTATCCCATACAGATTTTCATCAGAAATCGGTCAAGCTGTGCTTCGGGAAGCTGATATGTACCCGCTGTTTCAATCGGATTCTGCGTTGCGATTACTAAAAACGGTTCTTCTAACCGGTACGTATCGGAATCCACCGTCACCTGATGTTCCTCCATACATTCAAGCAGTGCCGACTGTGTACGCGGCGTTGCACGGTTAATCTCATCTGCCAGCAAAATGTTGGAAAATACAGGTCCTCTGCGGAAGACAAATTCACCGGTCTTCTGATTGTAATAATTAATTCCCGTTACATCCGATGGCAGTAAATCCGGTGTGAACTGAATCCGGCTAAACTGTGCATCGACAGACTTTGCAACGGTCTTTGCAAGCATTGTCTTTCCGGTTCCCGGAACATCTTCAAGCAGGACATGTCCCCTGCAATCAGGCTTGTCAGAACCAGTTTTGTCACGTCTTCCTTTCCTACAATCACCTTGGAAACATTATCCATAATTTCTATTGCTTTTCTGGTAATTCATACCCATTTTTATACCCTCCGATTTTTAATTCAACTGTTATGAGAATATAAAAAACTGTCATTGCCGCAACACAATGCCAGTTTTTCATACTTTTTCATTCTTTTCTTATAATTTATTCGTCTGCAGGCATTTCTGCATTGACATCAATTCCTCTTGGTGCAACCGGTGTCGAGAAGACTATCTGTGTACTGGTTCTGCCGAACTTCTGAAGCTGTCCGATAAACGTATCCAGCTCCATCGTGCTTGGGAACACCACCTTTAACAGCATGGAATACGTCCCTGTAACACAGTTACACTCCACCACATTCGGACAAGATTTAATAAACGGATAAAACTCCGGCTTCTGCACCGGCGCAACCTCCAGATTAATAAATGCCGTAATATGGTAGCCAAGCTTTAACTGGTTAATCTTTACTTCATATCCCTCAATAATTTCTTCCTTCTCCAGGCGCTCAATTCTTGCAGAAACCGCCGGTGATGATAAAAACACCTTTTCGGCAAGTGCCTTTAACGGCATTCTCGCATTCTGCTGTAATAATGTAATGAGTTTTTTATCAATCTTATCCATCTTGCTCTCCATTCCGTCGTTTTTACGACATTTATTTCTCAAGTCTTTGTATATAAAATACATAAAAAGGACAATTCTAAAGTATGGTTTAAATAATATACCGCCTTTAAAATTGTCCCCATTGACATCGTTATTTATTTACTGCTACTATACAACAATTTATCCGTTTGCGCAATAATTTTTTTAATATATAAAAAATTCCATCTTTTTGCTTAATATTCTTTATTGCAGTTGCTTTTTTTTGCTTCTTCTGCTAAAGTTTTAATGAACTGTACACTTTAATAAAAAGCCGTATCTACGGCAGAATGGAGATTTTTATGTCAGAACAGACAAACAATAGTGAATATAATACCGTAACCCTTTCTTTAGATGACGGAACTGAATGTGAATGTGCGATTATCCGCATTTTCCCTGCCGGTGAAAATGATTATATTGCTCCTGCTTCCGTTAGAAGGCGAAGCCGCCGAACAGGACGAAGTTTATCTGTACCGTTATGTTGAAAATGACGGCCGGGAGCCTTCGCTTTTAAACATCGAATCCGATGAAGAATACGAACTGGTTTCCGAAGCTTTTGATGAAGAATTAGATGCGATGGAATATGAAGATTTATATGCACAGGAAGACGAAGAAAACGAAGAAGCCTAAAACGCTTCATCCCTGAAAATCATCCCGGCGGCAGTTGATATTTACTTCCGTCGGGATTTTTTATTTATCCTCAATCAGTTCCCATACGGCACTGCTTCTGTCTATTTCCTGTAAGAAGCGGGATATTTTCTGTGCTTTTCCTGCGCGCTCCCTTGGAAAATATAAATGCAGTTCTTCCTTTGCCCTTGTCATTGCTACGTAAAACATTCTGCGTTCTTCTTCAAGTTCCTTTTCCAGTACCGCCTTATGGTACGGCACATTTCCCTCATTTAATCCGACAAGGAAAACTTTTTTATACTCCAGCCCCTTTGAGGCGTGCATGGTGCTGACGGTGACACTGTCCATGCTGTTTCTGCCTCTGTCGCCACCTGCATTATCCGGCTTTTTATTCTGCAACTGCTCTGTATATGCTTTAATGTATTCAAACCACTCCGGAAAAGTCCGACACGTTTTTGTGCTTTGTGAAATCTCGTCCAGTATTTCATAAAGTGATGCTTTATCCTGCTTTTTTTCATCTGCATACTGGCGGATGTAATCCTCGTATCCAATGGCCTTTCGTATATAATTGACTGCGGCAAACGGTGAAAATTTTGACAAGATTAAAATATCATCTTCCAACTGTTCTACCCGGTCTTTCAGCGCACTTTTTTCTGCATAAAAAGCTTTTGCCCTTTCAAAATCAACTACTGTATCCGCAAATGCTTCTCTGGATAAATACCTCACCGGACGGTTGATAATACGAAAAAAATATTTTCTTTCACGGCTTCCCATTGCCAGATGAATATATGCCAGAATATCCTGTGCAATCCAATGTTCAAACGGATTTAAGAAATGCTCTTTAATTGTAAATGGAATTTTATATTGCAGAAATGTCTGTAGAAAATCCTGTGCCCCGGTATTTGTCCGCACCAGTACGGCAATATCGGAAAATTTCCCCTGCTTTGAATGTTTTAAGATTTGTTCTGCCAGAAACTGATTCTGTTTTTCTGTACTTTCAAACTCTTTAACGACAACACACGCGGTCTGCATTCCGTACCCGGTCTGCGCCGCCACAATATCTTTTTCATAACGGTTTTTATTGTGTGCAATCACAGATTTTGCCGCCGCCACAATCGGAGCCCTGCACCGGTAATTCACACACAGATTGATCTGAACCGCTTCAGGATAAATCTTTTTAAATTCCTGCATATAATCCGGGCAGGCTCCGCGGAATCCGTAAATACTCTGGTCATCGTCACCAACAATAAAAAGATTGCGGTATCTGTCTGCCAGTAACTGCAACGTCTGAAACTGCTGTGCATCAATATCCTGAAATTCATCCACTAAAATATATTGATACTGTTCCTGCCACTGCCACAAAATATCTTTTCGCTGTGAAAACAGGTCATAACAATACACTGTCATATCTTCAAAATCAATCAGCCGCTTTGCCGTAAGATATTGTTGATATTTGTGATAGATTTCACAAAGAATCTCCTGCGGGCAGATTCCCGCAGCTGCCACCGGCTGTGTATCCGGGCTTTTCCCACTCCTCTTTACATTGCTAATCCACGCCGTAGCGTGCCGAATCAGTTCCATGGTATCTGTAATTTCCAGTTCATACTCATTTAAAATATTTTTAAAAAACCGTGTCTGCTCCTGCTGTGTAATAATGTTATCTGCACGGTATCCGTATGCTTTTCTTAAAATCATAAAAAAGAAGCTATGGAACGTCTGAAAGCAGACACCCGAATACCGGTTATCCGACAATTTCAAAAATCGTTCCTTCATCTCTGTTGCCGCCGCCCTCGTAAAAGTAATCACTAAAATATGCTCCGGCGCAACACCGCATTTTTCAATCAGATTTAAAATGCGGTATGTTAATACAGTGGTTTTTCCACTTCCCGGCCCTGCCAGCGTAATACACGGTCCGTTAAAATGCCGGATTGCCTCTAACTGTGCTTTGTGAAATTCCAATCTCCTGCCTCATCCTTTCTTTTGCTTTCTTTTAATAACTCTGGATTTTATCCCCCGAATCATCTGTTTTCTGAATCGACTTTATCACAACATAATAGCTGATATGGTCATTCACCTCTACGAGTACACGGTCACCGACCTTATGTCCGAGCAGTGCCTTTCCCAGTGGACATTCAATGCTAATATAGCCTTCCAGCGAATCGCCGCGCACCGTTGTAACCAGCTTAATTGTTTCTGTCGAGCCATCGTCTTCATAATAGATTTCAACCGTATTATTGACCCCTGCCTCATCTTCTGCCGATTCATCGGAAATGACAACCGCAGATTTAATCATTCTCTGCAAATATCGGATACGGCTTTCATTCTGGTTTTTAAATTTTTTAGCGGCATGGTATTCAAAATTTTCACTTAAATCCCCATGTGCTCTCGCCTCTTTTACATCCTCCAAAGCCTGTTTCCTGACAACCTGTACACGGTACTCAATTTCATCTTCCATTTTTTTTATATCATTTTTCGTCAATTCGTTGTGCATACTACTCTCCATTCCGCAGGCGATTTTTGTGTCTGCTCATAAAACTCCCAGCCCTCAAGAAATGCTTTCTTATCTTTCTCTAAAAATTCGGCTGCTACATTCTGTTCCAGTGCCTTTATTCCGTCCTCCCTTGAAAATCCAAGGCATCCTGCTGCCGCACCGACCATACGGACGTTTAATGTCTTATCCCGGAGTGGAATTTCTTCCATATAATATACGTAGTATTTCTGTTCAAGCTGTGTGCGGATACTCTGCGGATATATACCGCCGTCTGATGCTGTCGGTTCAATCCGGCAGTTACACATCAGCAAAATTCCATTTTCTTTTAAATATGATGCGTACCGCAGGGCTTCCAGTTCTTCCAAGGCAATCAGTACATCAACCTCTCCGGCTTGTGCAAGCGGCGCATATACATGTTTCCCGAAGCGCACCTGTGTCACGACACTGCCGCCCCGCTGGGACATTCCATGAATTTCCGATATTTTCACATGCTGCCCTGTCTGATATGCCATTGTGCCAAGTATCTTTCCTGCAAAGATCGTACCCTGCCCGCCTACTCCTGCAATTATAACATTTTTTATCATTCTCTGTGCCTCTTTCTTAATACACACGGTGCCTGTGCAATAATAACCGTAACACTTTTCCGCGGAACTGCTTCCAACAGCAGTTCCTTCATTTTCTTTGTATCAAATGCATTGACCTCGTAAACATCCAAAATACCCAGTGAGCGGCATAATTTTGCAATAGAAATCGGCATAACCTCGCCCTGTTGAAGCGTTGCACCCGAAGAGGCATGGTCCTGATGTCCGGTCATTGCTGTTGTACCGTTATCCAGTATAATCACTGTGCCTGTGCCTTTATTGTACACCATATTTATCAGGCCGTTTATTCCTGTGTGCATAAAAGTTGAATCCCCAATTACTGCAACCCAGTCTTTGATATACGCACTACCCTTTGCCTTTTCCATGCCGTGCAGGGTTGAAATTCCCGCACCCATACACACCACGTCATCTATCACTTCAAACGGCGGAAGTGCTCCGAGCGTATAACAGCCGATATCCCCCGCCACATGATAATTCATCTGCTTTAACAGTGAAAAAACTGCCCTGTGCGGACAACCCGGACAAAAAGCCGGTGGTCTGCGCATCAAATCTCCTGTTATAGTTTCTTTTAACGGTTCATTTAAAATGCCATGGCGAATCAGATTCACACTGTATTCTCCGTGTCGTGTAAAAAGTTCCTTTCCCTGACAGGCAATTCCCCACGACTGCACCTTTTCCTGTATCACCGGTTCTAATTCTTCAACAATATAAAGCTGCTTTACCTTTTTTGCAAATGCAGTAATCAGGTCTTTTGGCAGTGGATTGACAATACCCAGCTTTAAAACCGAAGCCTGCGGCATGGCTTCCTTGACATACTGATAGGCTATACCGCCTGTAATAATACCGATATCCATGTCCTGATATTCTATGGTATTGATGTCAAAATCAGAACACTCCCGCTCCAACTGTTCCATGCGTTCTTCAACAAATATATGCCGTTTGCGGGCAAAACCCGGAAGCATAACATTCTTTGCTGCATTTTTCACATAGGTCTTTTCTGTATTCGCAATGCGTGGTTCTTCCGTAACCGGTTCTCTGGAGTGGGAAAGTCTTGTGGTTGTATGTAAAATTACCGGCGTATCGTACTGTTCACTGTATTCAAATGCTTTTTTCATAAATGCCTTAGCCTCACAGCAGTCTGCAGGCTCCAATACCGGTATCTGTGCCGCTTTTGCAATACAACGCGTATCTTGTTCATTCTGCGAACTGTAAATTCCCGGATCATCTGCCGCTACCAGCACCAGTCCACCGTTTACCCCCATATACGCTGCCGTATAAAGCGGGTCACTGGCAACATTGACTCCGACCTGCTTCATGGAGGCCATAGCACGCACACCCGAAAGCGACGCGCCGATTGCCGTTTCCAGTGCGGTCTTTTCATTGGACGACCACTCGCAGTATACCTCACGATACTGCGCAAGACTTTCATTAATCTCTGTACTCGGTGTTCCCGGATATGCCGCCGAAACCTTTACCCCCGCTTCATAAGCTCCTCTTGCAATCGCTTCGTTTCCAAGCATTAACCTGACTTCCGACACCGCTTTAATCCCCCTTCCGTACATCTGATTGAATATGTTTTTGAATGTCCTGTCCGATAAATTCTTTACGTTCTTCTTCGTCGAGCCGTGTGTATTCTTCATAAGGCTTGCTGAGTTTTATCATCGGTTCTGAACAGATTTTGCAGGAAATATCCGTTTCCCGCTGTAGATAAAATATTTTATTGCAATTTTTACAATAATAAACCTTCAACATTCGTATATTTCCTCTCTCTGTCGGGCATTCGCCCTATCAGACGAATGCGTCTAAAAGAGCTTTGTGCAAGCACAGCTCTTTTTTCCGCTTCCCTTCCGCTCTCTTTCGCCGTGCATGTGCAGGAACGCTTCGCGCCCCTGCACTGTCGGGCGTTCGCCCTATCAGACGAATGCGTCTAAAAGAGCTTTGTGCAAGCACAGCTCTTTTTTCCGCTTCCCTTCGGCTCTCTTTCGCCGTGCATGTGCAGGAACGCTTTGCACTGTCGCGTTCGCCCTATCAGACGAAATCGTCTAAAAGAGCTTTGTGCAAGCACAGCTCTTTTTTCCGCTTCCGTCTGGCACGGCTCATTGCTTACGCACATTATAGCACAATACGTATGTGGGGCAAATTATTTTCAGAAAATATTTTATTAAATTTTTCAATATTTTACGGGCTGCTTTTGCTGATAACGCAAAATGAGCCTTGTTGAAATACTCTGTATGTATTTCAAAAAGACTCATTTTCTTCTTTCATTTTATCTGTTTTTTACAACTTTTGATAAGCCTGTGCCTACAACTATAAATACAATAAGGTTGACAACGGATTTTAACAGCAGTCCCGGTGCTGATGCCAGTCCTAATGCCCAGCTTCCGTACAGGATTCCGCCGAAAAATACATATCCTGCTGTCATAAACAGCAGTGTCACAACTGCTCCCACAAGAACGCGTACCGATATAACCGGCTTTCTTGAAACCTTATTCTGAAAAATATAGCAGGCAATGAGCGGCATTATTGTCTTTATCAGAAGTGTCGGTACTGCCCACACCGGATATCCTGTCAGAATATCTGCCATTGCCGAGCCGATACCGCCTGCAAGTGCTCCAACCACCGGTCCGAATAAATAAGCGGTTATTAAAATCACACTGTCGCCAAGATGTGCATATCCCAGTGGAATCGGTATCTGAATCAGCATGGTTGCGATACAGGTCAGTGCCATACACACCGCCGTCATACAAAATCCGTCATACTCAGATGGATACTTTCTCTTTTACTGCATTTGTACTACTACTCATATTATTGTCCATTCCTTCCCGTAATTCATTTACATAATAGAATAACGGACATTGGTCTTTCGTAAATACTCATTTCAGCTTTATCTTTTATAGCCAGATAGTCGCGGCTTTATGGTCAGTTTTATATCAGCGACTGTTCTTTTGCAATCACGATGCCGACGAAAATGCGTTTTAACCGATGTGTAATTTTGCGCTCTTTCGCCACTTCACCTATTGAACGATTTTCCATCCTGGTTCATGCTGTCTGTGCCACACGGCTTTTTCTCTTTAACAATATAAATGCAGTCACACAAATTGCCACGGATACCAGTGACCCCGCCGGTGCCGCAAGTCCCATTGGATACAGCGTATCGGTAAAATATTTCGATGCCAGATACGAACCCGGAACACGCACAAATGTAATCGAAATTATATTGTGCAGAAATCCGATATAGGACTTTCCACATGCCGCAAAATAGCCGCTGAAGCTGAAATGGATTCCCGCAAAGATGCAATCCCAGATATAGGAACGGATATAGGCACTTCCCATGGTAACTACGGTCGTATCCGATGTAAAAATACCAACTACATTTTCCGCGATAAACTGTATAAGCACGGCAACAATCACGCCATATATTGTCGTAATAACCGTTGCATAACGCAGGGTATCCGTTGCACGCTTTTCTTTTCCCGCACCGAGATTCTGTGCGGAAAGTGCAGATACCGTCGCAAGCATGGAGGACGGCACGATAAATAAGGCACTGATTACTTTTTCAACAACGCCGACTGCCGCCGCATCGGATACACCTCTGGAATTGGCAATCACCGTAATAATCATAAATGCAACCTGTATAAAACCGTCCTGCAGTGCCACCGGAATTCCAATTTTTAATACCTGCCCGATAACTGCTCTTTCAATTTTAAAGTCACTTTTCTTTAAAGAAATGCCTGTTTTTCTTCTGCGGATTACCCATAATGCCACCAGTACACTAAACGTCTGCGCGCAGACCGTTCCAAGTGCTGCGCCTGCCGCACCCATATGAAATGCACCCATAAACAGGTAATCCAATGCAATATTCATCACACAGGCAATTCCAATAAAATACATCGGGCTTTTGGAATCGCCCAATCCCCTGAAAATCGAACTGATAATATTATAAGCGGTAATAAACGGAATCCCGATAAAACAGATTAAAAGATATATGCTTGTTCCCGCCACTGCTTCCTGCGGTGTTGCTATCAGAACCACTATCGGCTTTACCAGTACAACCAGTATGACGGTAAATGCAACGGCAATTCCCATAAAAAGCGTAATGGTATTGCCGATGATTTTTTCTGCCTGCTCCATGCATTTTGCGCCCACGCTGTGCCCGATTGTAACCGTTGTGCCCATTGCCAGTCCCACAATAATGACCGTCATCATGTGCATGATCTGACTGCCGTTTGATACGGCTGTAATCGTATCCACTCCGTAAAACTGCCCTGTTATAAACAAATCCGCCATACCGTATAATGTCTGTAAAAAATAAGACAATAAGTACGGCAGTGAAAAATATACAATGCGTTTGAAAACACTGCCCGTTGTTAAATCCTGTTCCATATCCTATGTTTCCTCATTTCCATATCATTTTTGCACTTTTTGTATTTTACATTTATTGCTTACACAGTATAAACTCTATAACGATTGTAGAGTCAAGGCAATTTTTTTATTTTGCATTATTGGTTTGGAACAAATATATTATGTAATTACTGGTTTTACACCTCACAAACCAGCTTTTTTACTGCCTGCATTGCCTCATTGACCGGCGGAAGTGCCAGCACAATTAATGTAATTGCTGCTTCCAGCCCGATATAAGCACCGTTGTATGCCAGCGAATATAAGATGGCACTGTTAAAAAAATCCGGTGTATACACGGCAAAGAATATCCATCCGGATAAAAATGAGAAAAAGTACCGTCCTAAAATACCGGCAATATATCCCTTTATCAGACCCTTTTTCTTATTGGAAAATAATCCGGCAAGTCCTAATGCACCAAATGCAAAAATATAGTCCATTAACATCTGCCAGATACTGATAATGTACGGATTAATCAGTAACTGCAAAATGCCGTATGCCACTGCCGTTGTAATACCGGTTCTGACACCGAACCAATAGCCTGTCAGCACGATAAACAGCATACTAAACAATGTCACCGAACCACCCATTGGCATATCAATAATTTTAAACATGGACGTAACAACTGCAAGTGCCATTGCCATGGCGCAGAATGCAATCTGCTTTGCATCCATTTTTTTATTTTTGTCCCGAAACATACAGCCTGCCGCAAATACGACCAGCATCACTGCCGCCAGTGCCACATATCCCGCCACGGTCAGGTTATACGTCACATCCGAATTTTCAACGATTTTTGTTACAAAAAAATTCATTTCTTTCTCCTATTCTGTCCAGAGTATTTTTGTACTGCAACTGATATTCTATGCTTGTGCAATAAGTACATTTTTTCCTTCAAACGCAAATCCATAATGTTTTATTCTTTCCTTTGAAATGCCCCTTGCAATAAGCTCTGCATCATATCTTCCAAACCCGCTTTCCCGGTTGGAACGGATTTCATAGCTTTCTGACTGCTCAGCCATAAGTCCCAGAACGAAACTGTGATAAAATCTTTCCGGCTCACTTTCACCCGTTTTTCCCCCAACATCAAAAAAGCTGAATATTTCTGATGCAACTTTATTCATATAATAATTTACCGCTTCAATATCTCCTTGCCAGCAAAAGGCTCCAGATTGCACTCTCATCGGTGTCGAGCTGTCCAAATACCATCTGTTCATCATTTTATGCTGATGTAATTATCCTATTTAATTTCCTATAAAGTAAAAAACAGGATAAATCAAACCGAATTACATCGAATCTGATTTACCCTGTAAACTCCACGTTAAGCGGTTTTATTAGATTTTAATTCCTGACGAATTGTTTTTAATTAGAACTTACCGTTGTCAGCAGCTTCCTGGATAGCAACTGCAACTGCAACTGTAGCACCAACCATTGGGTTGTTACCCATACCGATAAGACCCATCATTTCTACGTGAGCAGGAACTGATGAAGAACCAGCGAACTGTGCATCTGAGTGCATACGTCCCATAGTATCTGTCATACCGTAAGAAGCAGGACCGGCTGCCATATTATCTGGGTGAAGTGTACGACCTGTACCACCGCCTGAAGCAACTGAGAAATACTTCTTGCCTGCTTCTAATCTTTCCTTCTTATATGTACCTGCAACCGGATGCTGGAATCTTGTAGGGTTTGTTGAGTTACCTGTGATAGAGATATCAACATTTTCTTTCCACATGATAGCAACACCTTCTGTTACATCATTTGCACCGTAGCAGTTTACCTTAGAACGGAGTCCGTCAGAGTAAGCTGTTCTGGAAATTTCCTTAACTTCGCCTGTCTTGTAATCCATTTCTGTTTCAACAAATGTAAATCCGTTGATTCTTGAGATAATCTTAGCTGCATCTTTACCAAGACCATTTAAGATAACTCTTAATGGTTTTTTACGTACCTTGTTAGCCTTTTCTGCGATACCGATAGCACCCTCAGCAGCTGCGAATGACTCATGACCTGCAAGGAATGCGAAGCATTCTGTATCTTCCTCAAGAAGCATCTTACCAAGGTTACCATGACCTAAACCAACCTTACGCTGATCAGCAACTGAACCTGGAATACAGAAAGCCTGAAGACCTTCACCTAAAGCTGCAGCTGCTTCTGAAGCCTTTCTTGCACCCTTCTTGATTGCGATTGCAGCACCTACTGTGTATGCCCAGCATGCATTTTCAAAACAAATCGGCTGAATGCCCTTTACCATATTGTATAACATCCTAGCTGTTTAATACTGAATTAATTTTATCTATTCTTCTTTTCATATGATTCAAATAAAGCCATTGTCGTATCTCCTCCTTACTTTACTTCTTCGTCTGTTCTTGGATCGATAATCTTAACAGCATCAGCAACTCTGCCGTACTGTCCACAAGCTTTTCATAAGCTGTGTTAGCATCGTCACCCTTCTTGATGAAATCTGTCATCTTACCAAGGTTTACAAACTTGTAACCAATAATCTGGTTATCCTTGTCAAGAGCGATACCTGTTACATAACCTTCTGCCATCTCAAGATAACGAGGTCCCTTCTTTAATGTACCGTACATTGTACCAACCTGAGAACGAAGTCCCTTACCAAGATCTTCAAGACCTGCACCAACTGCAAGACCGTCTTCTGAGAATGCACTCTGAGTTCTTCCGTATACAATCTGTAAGAAAAGCTCTCTCATAGCTGTGTTGATTGCATCACATACAAGGTCAGTATTTAAAGCTTCCATTACTGTGAGGCCGGAAGAATTTCAGCTGCCATCGCTGCTGAATGTGTCATGCCTGAACATCCGATTGTCTCAACTAGTGCTTCCTGAATGATACCTTCCTTTACATTCAGAGTGAGCTTACATGCACCCTGCTGTGGAGCACACCAGCCCACACCATGTGTAAAGCCTGAAATATCCTTAACTTCCTTATTCTGTACCCATTTTCCCTCTGTAGGAACTGGAGCGGCACCATGATGAACGCCCTGTGCTACTGGACACATGTTTTCTACTTGTGTATAAATCATTTTCATACTTTCGTAACTTAAAGCAAATATACAGTACTTACTTTATTCGTACTTTGCTTATTTTCTCACAATCTCTGTAATTAGTCAATGTGCTTTATTGATTTTTTTCGACGATTTCCGTCTTATTCTTATAAATGCTTCCCGCCGGTACAAAGCCACGCACACTCGAAAGCGGGTAAATGTTGCTGTTTCTGCCAACAATCGTACCCGGATTTAATACGCTTCCACAGCCGACTTCTACACCATCTCCTAAAAATGCACCGATTTTTGATTCCGGTATCGATTGGCATATCCGGCGCCTTTATTGTAATCAGCTTTTATCGGACTTGACATTGGATGTAATCGAACCGGCGCCCATGTGTGCCTTATATCCCAAAATGGAATCGCCCACATAGTTATAATGCGGCACCTGTACTTTATTAAATAAAATCACATTTTTTAATTCTGTCGAATTACCGACAACAGCACCCTCCCCGACAATTGCCTTGCCGCGGATAAATGCGCAGTGACGTACCTCCGCCTCTTTGCCGATAATACACGGACCGTTAATATACGCTGTCGGATAAACAGTTGCGCTCTTTGCAACCCAGACATCTTCTGCCCGCTGTTCGTATTCATCCTCCGGCAGGGTCTTTCCCAGTTCTTTGATAAAATCACCGATTTTTGCAAGCACTTCCCACGGATAAGTACAATCCTTAAAAATGTCTGCGGCAATTGTTTCGTTTAAGTCATAAAGTGCAGAAATTGTAATCTGTTCGTTCATGAAATTTTCCGCCTTTCCTTTTTATTCTACCGTAACCGATTTTGCAAGGTTTCTCGGCTTATCTACATCATTGCCCTTTAAAACAGAGGTATAATAAGCAATCAGCTGTAACGGAGCTGCCGCTGCCATCGGCATAAGCTGTTCATCGGTCTGCGGAAGACGGATAATGTAGTCTGCCACACCTTCTCCCACTTCAATACTGTTGTCGCAAATCAAGATAACCATCGCACCACGGGCTTTGACTTCACGGATATTACTTACCGTTTTTTCAATCAGCTTTTCTGCGTTGCCACGGCAATCACCGGCATTCCCTCCGTAATCAGTGAAATTGTCCCGTGCTTTAATTCACCTGCTGCATAGGACTCAGAATGAATATAAGAAATCTCTTTTAATTTTAAAGAGCCTTCCATACTCAGTGCATAGTCCAGTCCCCGTCCGATATATAACAGACTTTCTGCATTGACAAGCTTTGAAGCCACAAAGGAACAGGTATCCTTTAATCCCAGCGTTTCCCTGATAATATCCGGCATCTGACCAAGCTGTGCCGTCAGTTCCATGCACCTTTCCTTGTCAATTGTACCGTTTGCATATGCCAGTTCAAATGCCAGCAGATACATCACCGAAATCTGTACCATATAGGCTTTGGTTGAAGCCACGGAAATTTCAGGACCGGCATGGGTATAGATGACCATATCGGCTTCTCTTGCAATTGAAGAACCGACCACATTGACAACTGCCAGTGTTGCCGCACCGACTTCTTTTGCAAGACGCAGTACTGCCATGGTATCTGCCGTTTCACCGGACTGCGAAATCACAATCATCAGATCGTCCTTTGTGATAATCGGATCACGGTAGCGGAATTCCGATGCAATATCAACTATCACCGGTTTTCTTGCAAGCTTTTCAATCACGTACTTGCCCACCATACCGGCATGCATCGCCGTACCACAGGCAACAATGAAAATCTGACGGTAATCCTTTAACTTCTGCATATCAACGCCGTCCTGTGACAAGTCCGGCATACCGTTTATAATACGGGGGCTGACCGTATCTCTGACTGCCGCCGGCTGTTCATGGATTTCCTTGAGCATAAAATGTTCATATCCGCCCTTTTCAGCCGCATCGACATCCCAGTCTGCCGTATTAATTTCTTTATGCACCGGTTCTTTGTGCATATCATAAATCTGGACACTGTCTTTTTTTACCACGGCAATTTCATTTGCCTCTAAAAGATAATAGTCCCTGGTGTACTTAATAATCGCAGGTACATCAGACGCGAGAAAATTCTCATTTTCACCGACACCGACAATTAACGGACACTCTTTGCGGACAGCAAATACAGTATCCGGATAATCACGGAACATAATGCCGAGTGCATAAGAGCCTTTAATTTCGGAAAGTACCTTAATAATGGTGTCAACCGGGTCATCAACATAATAGTAATCTAACAGCTTTGCTACGGTTTCCGTATCCGTTTCACTCACAAAGCTGTAGCCTTCTTCAATCAGGAAGTCCTTAATCTGCTTGTAATTTTCAATAATACCGTTATGTACAATTGAAACACGCTTATTGCCGTGCGGATGGGAATTAATATCAGACGGTTCTCCGTGGGTTGCCCAGCGGGTATGTCCGATACCGCAATGTCCCTGCGGTTTCCCGTCTACTGCCATTTTATCAACTAAATTAGCAAGACGTCCCTTGCATTTTTCAACCTTAATAACTCCTTTTTCAACGACAGCAATTCCTGCCGAATCATATCCTCTGTATTCCAGTTTTGACAGCGCATCCACTAATACATCCGCGCAGTCCCTGTCACCTACATAGCCAACAATTCCACACATTGTTTCCAGTCCTTTCTGTTACTTATAATTTTTCGCAGACTCATCAAACATCATAATCAGCTGTCTTTGATTGTTGAGTCCCATTACTGCCTGTGTTCTTCTTCCTACAAAGCCTTCGAGTTTATCCATATATTCCTGTGAGGTGATACTGCCCTCTGCGACATAGGTCAGTCCCTTTTCCCAGCTTGCCGTCAGCTCCGGATTTAAAAGCTGCTTCATGGAACATTCCACCACATCGTAAATAATTTCACCAAGTAATGTTGGTGTAATAACCTGTGTCTTTTTATTTGTAGAAATATATTTTATAGTATTTAATTTTTTTAAAATTTCTGCTCTTGTAGCACTGGTTCCGATACCGCTTCCCTTAATCTGCGCACGCAGTTCTTCGTCCTCAATCAGCTGTCCTGCATTTTCCATTGCAAGAATCATCGAACCGGAATTATATCTTTTCGGCGGCGAGGTTTCACCCTCTTTGATTTCAAAACCATTAAAATCTATCATATCGCCTTTTTTATATTTTTTCAATGCCTCTAAGACTTCCCGGGTACATTTTCCATCTTCATCCTCTTTGGATGGCTTGGAAAATGAGTTCTTAACAATCTTTAAATAGCCCTCATCTGTCAGCACCTTAAAGGTTGCATAAAATGCTTCCGCCTTGCATTTGGAAGTAATGCTTACTCTACTGTACTGTGCCGCAGGATAAAATATACTTAAAAAACGTCGGACAATCAGCTCATATGTCCGTACTGCGGTCTGTGACAGACGGTTTAAATTAGAAAGTCCCTGCCCGGTCGGGATAATTGCATAGTGGTCGGTAATTTTCTTATCATCGCAGTACCGCGTTTTTGCAATATTTTTATGAAGCTGTTTTTCTAAAATTTCTCCCGCAAATTCCGCGGCAGGCTGATAATTTTTCAAGCCGCCGATATTTTTATGAATCTCTTTACAGACTGCCGTTGAAAGCACTCTGGCATCGGTTCTCGGATACGTTACCAGTTTTTTTTCATACAGTTCCTGAATAATATTTAACGTTTCATCCGGACTGATTTTAAACTGCTTTGCACATTCATTCTGAATTTCAGCGAGGTTAAATAACAGCGGCGGATTTTTTGTTTCTTTTTTCCGCTCTATTTTTTCAATGACTGCCTGTGCCGGAAGCGGGTCTGACAAAAATGTAACAAGCTCCTGTGCTTTCTCTTTATCAACAAATCCGTTATCCTTATATAAATACGGCGTGTTGTAATATTTACTCTGCTCACAGACGCGCCATTCAGCATCAAAATTCGCCGTTTTACCGATAACTTTAAAAAACGGTGTCTTTACAAATGCGCGGATTTCCCGTTCACGGCGCACTACCATGCCCAGCACGCAGGTCATTACACGGCCGACCGATACAACGGCACGGTCCATTTTTAAATAATTGGAAATGTTTCTGCCGTATTTTAACGTCAGTACCCTTGAAAAATTAATGCCCATGAGATAATCTTCCTTTGCCCGCAGATAAGCGGCTTCACAGAGATTATCATATTCTGACAGATCTTTTGCCGTTTCGATTCCTTTTAAAATTTCTTCTTCTGTCTGGGAATCAATCCAGACACGTTTTTCCTCTTTATCCTTAACGCCTGCCATACGTTCAACAAGACGATATATGTACTCTCCTTCCCGTCCTGAGTCGGTGCATACATATATCGTCTTGACGTCTTCACGGGTCAGCAGACCCTTTACAATCTGAAACTGCTTTTCCACCGCAGGAATGACTTCGTATTTGAATTCCTTCGGCAAAAACGGCAGTGTGTCAAAACTCCAGCGTTTTAAACGTTCATCATACTTATCAGGATAGCTCATTGTCACAAGATGTCCGACACACCATGTCACAATATACTGTTCTGATTCCAAAAAGCCGTCTCTTCTTTTAAAGTCCGCATGCAGGGCTTTGGCAAACTCCTGCGCAACGCTCGGCTTTTCCGCTATAAATACTGATTTTCCCACATTTATTCTCCATTCGTTGCTGCATTTCCCGACCGGTCAATCGTTTCTGTATATGCCGGAATAAAATGTTCGCAGAAATAATCTGCTTCGGGAAGCTGCATTTTTACCAATTCGTTTTGAATTGTACACTCTGCATCGTAAAAATCGGTATTGCCCATTTTCCGTTCCTCAATACATTTTAACCATGCAGATAATTTATCCGCTGCCTTGACAAAGCGGTAATCTTCCTCATTCCATGAGGACTCCAAAAGCGGTTCTTCATAACGGCTTCTAAGTTCTTCCGGTATGGCGGTCAAAAGCTCGCGCCCCGCAATATCTTCGACTTCGCCGTATGCCCTGCGGATCTGCTCACTGTAATACTTGACCGGTGTCGGCATATCACCCGTGATAATCTCCGTTGCATCATGATACATTGCAAGCACTGCCAGATGTTCGGCATTCACACTGCCATGAAACACTTCATTATTAATAATGCCCAATGCATGTGCAATAAATGCCGTTTCCAGACTGTGCTCGCTTAAATTTTCATTTTTCGTATTGCGCATCAGCCCCCAGCGGTTAATATATTTCATTCTGGAAAGCATCGCATAAAAATATCCGCTGTTCATCTGATACTCCATTCTCACAATATTCTGATATTCCGATTTCACATCACAGCTCTACCGTGATGTCATTTCAGCTCTTATTTAATCATTACATAACTTTATTCTTACCGCTCTTTTTACCTTCATACAGCTTCATATCCGCATTGTTGATAATCTCATCCAAAGACATATCCTTTGCAAACGCTGCCATACCGATTGTTACGGAAACACTTAATCTATTTCGGTCATATAAAAACTGTGCCTCGTAAATCTTCATGCGGATATACTCCAAGAGCATATAAAAGTCTTCTTTATTCTCGCCGTAATACAGAATCAGGAATTCCTCTCCACCCCATCTTCCGGCTACGATCTGTCCTTCGCATTTTCTTACAATGCCGTCTACAATGCCCGCAAAACGCTTTAGCACAAAGTCGCCTGCATTATGTCCATAACCGTCATTAATTTTTTTAAAATCATCAATATCCATAATAGCAACGCCAAACGGATTATTTCCCTCTTTTGCTGCCGCATAATTGTGTTCTAAAATAAAACGGATACGGTTTCGGTTATACAGCCCTGTCAGTTCATCATAATCAGCTTTCTGCCGTAAAAATTCTTCACTCTTATTAATATATACTGCATAACTGCTTAAATAATAAAAGATATATATAATAATAAATGTCGTATTGGCCAAAAAAACAACATTCTGTAATACCGAATTATGCAGAATAATATGTCTGCCAAAAAAACTGTCATGATAAGTTCCCAATTTCATCATGACATAAACAATAATTGTTGCAGCAACTAAAAAAACTCCCTCTTTTTTCGTAAAACTGCATTTAAAAAAGCGCGTATCATTCCCCAAATTTTCTGTATTGACAGCCAGTGCTACCGGCAGCAGCATTGCAATCAATGCCAGATGGAATCCGTATTCCGGTCCCATAATACAGGCTGAACCTGCCGCACATATCCAGATTTCATAATACGTAATCTTGTAATAGTGTTTATTCATCTGATTATCTAGCAGCCGGTATGAAAAGATATATACAACAATCCCAGCCGCACAGAAAGCCACCATGACATAGACCCTCATCACAACAAAGAATACCAGTAACGCCATGTGTAATGCAATCAGCATCTTATTTACAGTATAGTAAATGCTCATAGAATTTTCTGTTTTTTCAAACTGTTCATCCATTGCTTTGTCCACCTCATATAGAAATTGCTTCCATAATTTTTTGCACTGACGCATCATCCGGCATCATAATAAAATGCCCGACATCGCTAAGTCCCCCGCCATTTGCATCAATTGTAGAAAGTCCGGTATTGACACAAATCGCTTCATTGCAGCATAAATTCAAATTCTGCAACGCATCCTCTACCAGTTCATCCGCATAGCCTAACTTTACACTTACCGGTGTCACAAAAATACGGATTCCCGTATAACTTCCCATTGCATTCATGTAAGACGCCACAATAATGTTGGCAAATTCTGCAATGGCAGATGCACTTTCCTCATCTGTGAGCAGCTTCTGCTCTGCTACAGGCTGTTCCAGCAGTATTTCCACAATCTGATGAATGAACTGCATATCCATCAATAAAAGAACCGCACCGTTAAGTGTATTAGCAAAATTCAGATAGATTCCTATCTTTTCAGTCTGCTTTTTATCAATCTGTTCCACAATATGCATATCTGCTTTTGTAATCACCGGATACCGATTTCAGCCCGCACACCAAGCATTGAACCGATCGTTGTACTGACCATTCCTACACCGACATTTCCCAGTTCATACAATATATCTTCAACGTCCTCATCTAACTGTCCGTTTCCTGAAATAATTCCATTTGCTTTCCCCCTTATCAATTCCCCTTCATCACTTTAACGATTTTCTCTATAAATTCTTTCTCCTTAAAAGGCTTTGTAATAAAATCTCTTGCTCCCGCATTCAGTGCATCCTGAATAATCAGTTCCTGGCCGATTGCCGAATTCATGACAATCTTTGCTTCCGGGCGGATTTTTATCATTGTCCGCAGCAGTGTCAGATCCGAATTATCCGGCAGTGTAATATCAAGCAATGTCAGCTCCGGTGCCTGCTCCTCAAAATCTGCAATGCCTCTTTTGCAGTCTTTGCCTCTAATGTGTTCAAACCCCGCATCCTGCAAAGCTTTTGTTTCTATTCTTCTTGCAAAGCGGGCATCATCTACAATTAAAATCAAATCTTCCATACTCATTTCCTGCTTTCCCCTATTTTTGTTTTTTCAATACACGCTCATATTCTTCAATCGGCATCGGTCTATAATATAAAAACCCCTGTGCAATCCTGCAGCCCATTTTTTTCAGCAGGTCTGCCTGCGCTTCGGTTTCCACGCCTTCCACAACAATTTCCAGTCCCAGCTGGTCTGCCATCTGCGTTACACTTCTTAATATAATATCTGCCCTTTTATCATTCTGGCTGACCGGCAGGAATTTAATATCAATTTTTAAAATATCCACACTCAGCTCACGCAGTGCATTCAATGATGAATAACCACTTCCGAAATCATCCATCAGTACTCTGAAATGATTCTTTTGGAGCTGTTCCATCAACTGATTCAGATGAATATTATCAACTGCAAATGCGCTTTCCGTAATCTCAAATTCAATCAAATCATGTGGCACGCTGTATCTTTCCACACAGGTCATAATGTCATTTAAAATACGTGGGCTGTAAAGATTGCTGCGGGATAAATTTACTGATACCGGTTTTGCTTCAAGACCTTTATCCAGCCATCTGCGGATCATTTTGCCAAACCTGCTCAAAGCATATAAAATCAATTTCCGAGATAAAGCCGTTGCCTTCAAATATCGGCACAAAATCCACCGGAAATCACACCTTTTGTCGGATGAATCCAACGCACAAGTGCCTCTGAACCGACAATTCTGCCTGTAATCATATCAACCTTTGGCTGTAAATAAATATGGAACTGGTCACTACCAAGTGCATTATTCATCTCCATAATCACATTCTGTTCCGCATATTCTTTTTCAGCAATTTTATCATCAAAAACGGCAATTTTATTCATGTAATTATTCTTAACCCGCTGTGCAATTGCCGCACGGTCAACCATCGTTACAACCGGAATTCTTTCCTGCTTATCCTTTTCCGTAATGATATAGATTCCAAAGGACATGACCATTTCAAAATTAACCGGATAATGGTTCATCGAAGTCTGGATGCTGTCAATCACGCGGTAAATGCTCTCCATGTCACTGGACATACAGACCGCAAAAATATCTGAAGTCAGATGACAATATGTATACAATTCTTCCGAATCCATGCACTCCTGTAATTTCACACAGAGAAACGGAGAACATTATCACCCTCACTTGTCCCATAAAACTCATTCAGCAGGCGGAACTTCCGGATATCCATCCGCACAATGGCATATTCGCTCCGGATGATTCTTTAACAATTCCCATGTCTGCATGGAAAAGGTATTGATATTCGGAAGCTGTGTCAGGGAATCCACGGTTACCAGCGATTTCAGTTCATGCACAGCCTCCAGCTCTTTCTCGGCATTGGTAAATGCCAGCACAATCCGTCTCTTTCCCCGTCCTCATCAATATAATACAGCACTGAAATGAAACCACTCCATAAATATGCGGCACATACAGACGGATATTGGCATCCCGCTGAACACTGTGTGTCACCCTGAAAAATCAATCAACTGCTGGTACAGCAAATCCCGTTTAAATACAGTTTTATAAAAGGCATGTTCAAAATCCGTATTCAAAGACTTTCTATCAAAATCAACAAAATGACCATCTTCCGGATAAATTTCCAGCTGTCCTGTCTTATAAGAATATTCTGCAATAAATGTATGTGTATGTTCCAGTAATAATTCTTCCCGTGTCATTGAGTAATCTAATAATTTTTCCTTTAATTCTTCATTACCATCCATATTTTTATCCCTTGACCTCATAACCGTTCAACAAATTATATGAATTTAGTTTACCATTCTGCCGTACTAATGTCAACTAAAGTGCGGGATTTCAAAATAATATACATAACAAAAAAAGACTGTGCTTCGACGATTTTGAAACATCAAAGCAACAGTCTTTTTCTGTGCCATGTATTATACTTTTTATTGCATATTACTGCTTAGAAGTAATATATCCCTTTGCCTTTAATAATTCTGCAATTAATACAGCACCACCTGCTGCACCTCTTAATGTATTGTGTGAAAGACCGATGAACTTATAGTCAAACACAGAATCTTCTCTTAAACGGCCCAAAGAAACGCCCATACCGTTTTCATAGTTAACATCTAACTGTACCTGTGGTCTGTCATCTTCTTCTAAATACTGGATAAACTGCTTTGGTGCACTTGGAAGGTCTAATTCCTGTGGTTCGCCACGGAAGCTTCTCCACTTTTCAATAATCTGCTCCTTTGTAGGCTTCTTTTCAAAGTTCACAAATACAGCAGCTGTATGTCCGTCTAATACAGGAACACGTACACACTGGCAAGTAATAACAGTATCTGTAGCCGGAACAATCTTTCCGTCTTCTACTTTACCAGAGTCTTAATGGTTCTTTTCACTCTTTTCTTCTTCGCCGCCGATGTAAGGAATGATGTTTCCTACCATTTCAGGCCACTGTTCAAAGTCTTTCCTGCGCCTGAAATTGCCTGATAAGTTGTTGCAACAACCAGCTTTGGTCCAAATTCTTTTAAAGCAGTTAAAGCCGGTGTGTAGCTCTGAATTGAACAGTTAGGCTTTACACAGATAAAACCTCTTGTTGTGCCAAGACGCTTCTTCTGTGCCTCAATAACCTCTAAGTGTTCCGGGTTGATTTCCGGTACCACCATTGGTACGTCCGGTGTCCAGCGGTTTGCGCTGTTGTTAGATACAACCGGCACTTCTGCCTTTGCATATTTTTCTTCTAATACCTTGATTTCATCCTTTGGCATGTTTACTGCACAGAATACGAAATCTACCTTTGATACGATTTCATCGAAATCCTTATCCATATCATAAACAGTCATCTTCTTAACGAATTCAGGCATCGGTGCTGTCATCTTCCATCGTCCGTCTACAGCTTCTTCGTAAAAGCTTTCCTGCGGAACGGCCGCTCGCTGCAACCAATACAACCTCAAACCAAGGGTGGTTTTCAAGCAATGTTATAAAACGCTGTCCAACCATACCTGTACCACCAAGTATACCAACTCTCAACTTCTCACTCATGTTCTTTCTCCCTTTTCTTTTTCAGAAACAAATTTCCGCTTTTGTCTTTGTACGGCGGACATTTGTCTTTTTTCTGAAAGGATATTATCACAGTAACTTACAGAATGCAACACTTTTTGCAAAATTACTTTATTTTGTTATTAAACATCAATAATATAACGTTCATATCCGTTAATAATCGTTGTTTCGTTGTACTGCTGTTCCCGCACGAAGTTTGCCTGATAATTCTTATGTATGTGACCGTGAATAAAATAAGCCGGGTGATACGTGTCAAGCAGTTCGTTAAATACCGTAAATCCCTGATGTACACTGTCAAAGCCGTCATTAATGCCCGCAGCAGGCAATGGGTCAGCAAAATATCAAAGCCTTTTACATTTTAACTGGAGCCACATACGGCTGACACGATGCATCTGTCGTTGTGTATACTGGTTGATACCTTTTATAACGGATTGAACCGCCAAGTCCCATAATCCGCAGCCCCTTATACGTATAAATCTTATCCTCAATGCAGATACAGCCCTCCGGCGGTGTCTGTTCATAGCAGTCATCATGATTTCCTCTGACGTAAAGCACCGGTGACTGCGTAAAGGATGCCAGAAAAGACAGATACTGCGGATTTAAATCACCGCAGGACAGGATTAAATCAACGCCTTCTAATTTACTTTTGTCAAAATAATCCCATAAGTATTTTGACTCCACATCTGCTAATATCAGTATCTTCATATTTTCTCATTGTGGCAGCTTCTTTTTGCCGCCTTCCTACTTTCTACATTTATAATCCGTGGTGAATAATGCCCTGTGCCTTTACAATCGGCTCACAGCCTTCTTCAAGTTCCTCCAGTTCCGGTATTTTACCAATCACATTATCCAGCAGCCAGTCCATGGTAATAATCTGTTCCGGTGTCAGATTCCTGCCCTTCTGATTACGTACCTTACCTTTCTGATCTTTTAATTCGTCCGCAAAAGGTTCAAATAAATCTTTTGAAATCATCTCTTTAAAGGTTGTAACCATCCGCTGTGTTTCTACCGGAAGCTTCGTTGACATAATCAGGTCAACCACATCTGC
>SCPN01000259.1_pt1 | contig 202196 bp, 246 predicted proteins | sample 6106831 | NCBI WGS metagenome assembly SCPN01 (sample SAMN10720447, study PRJNA508395) | human gut metagenome | isolation source: Participant 1, 0 month | reverse complement strand
GGGTACGGCCACGCTGTTGCCGGAGCATCTGGTAACGCTTCGTGTCGCTGATGGCCCTGCCGTCCGCGCCGCCTCCGTCCAGCCGTCCGGGTAGCCCTGCAAACGCTCCGCCTCGGTGAGCCTCCTCACGCAAAGCCGGTGCGGACGTTCTGGTAGGTTCAGCGAGTAGCCGCCTGATGCCGCCTTTGCCAGCAGTGTGCCGCTGACCTCATCCGTCTCCCGGAGGTTGCGGCAGTCCACGGCGGCGGCCTCCGGCCCGTCAGCGCCCTCCACCACGGCCATGCCGCCCTGATTGCAGCAGGGGTTCCCGCCGTTCAGGTCCAGCGTCCGGGAGGTATCTGCCTCATAGAAGCCACTTTGGGGTTGTCCAGAGCATCCCGCCAGAGTGGTAGGCGCCGATGACATAGGCTTTCATCACGGCGCTCTGCTGGCCCGCCAGAAGGGTGGGGGCGGTCTCCTCCTGGAAGCCGATGCTGCTCCCGGACTGGCTGCCGGCCTTGTGCTTGAAGCCCGCGCTCACCACGCAGAAGTCCAGCTCGTTCCCCTGTCCGGCAGGGCGGGAAAGCCCCGCGCCGGAGGCACAGAGCGTCCCGGCGATCTGGGGGGGTAATGCAATTGTTCATGCCCCACCAGCGTGCTTTCTCCTCCATAATCTCGGCGTTAGACTGCCCGGTCGCCATGCACAGCGGAGCCGTGACAACATGGGGCTGCCCGCCCCGCAGAGGGTGGGCTGGACGGGCTTCAGGGTGGAGCGGTTCGTCTTGCTGGTGATCTGCTGGAGGTCGAAGCCAGCGGCCACAGTGGGCGGCTGCTCATCCTGCCCGGTCGCCATGCAGACGGCGTGGCGGTCGATGGTGTTGAGGGTGAAGGACACATTCGTTGATACCATCCCCCTGCGGCCCGTTCCCGTCCGCCCTGCCGATCATGGAGCCTTGGATGGCGTATGCGGTGATGGGCAGATTGCCGTGGGTCTGGCTGCGGAGGGTGGGCGATACGCCGCCCTTCTCCACACTGAGGGAATCTCCGCCCTGGTCGTTCAGTATCTCCACCGCATTTTTCGGCGCAAAGAGGTATTGGTCGTTCCCGGTCGCCAGAGTGCCGCTCTTTTCTATCTGGAGCAGAGGCCCCTTGCCGCCGCCCTCACAGCCGCAGCGGATACGCATGGAGATGGCGGGGACCGCCGCTCCCATGCCATCCGGCATCTCGATCACGCCGTTGCGCCCGGTGGACATCCCGCAGTTCGTCCCCAGCGTGGCCGCCACATGGCCGGTCATCTGGGCATTGTAGCCGTCTATCCCCGCGCCTGCTGTTCCAGCGCCGCTTTGAGCATAGGCGGCAGGTCCTTGCCGCGGCGTTCCGCCCGCCGCAAAATACCCTGACAGGCTTTTGGGGACAAAGAGTATTTCTCCGCTGCGTTCGCCTCTAAAATCTGCGACAAGAAAGATACGCCTGCGCCGCTGTGCTGTTCCGAAATATTGGGCGTCGTACACGCACCAAGCGAGGTCAACGCCTCGGCCTCGTACCATCCCGGCGTTCGCCCACTGTCCAGAACGAGGCATTGGAACTTCGGTTTCTGCGAACGCTTCAAGCACAGCCTTAAAGTCACGCCGTCCAGAGGACGACAGAGCGCCGGGGACGTTTTCCCACAGCGCGAATCTCGGGTATTCTCCATTGGTAGCCTCCTGCATCTCTCTGATGATCCTGATGGCCTCCAGAAAGAGGCCGCTCCGCTCCCCCGCAAGTCCGGAGCCTGCTTGCCCGATGCCAGCCGCTCAGGTCCTGGCAGGGGGAGCCGAAGGTGATGATGTCCACGGGCGGCAGCTTGCCGCCGTCGAGTTTCGTGATGTCCCCCATGTGTTCCATCTCCGGGAAGTGCTTCTTCGTCACGGAGACGCACTCAGGGACGATCTCGCTGGCCCAGAGGGCGCGAATCCCATAAAAAGAGGCGGCATAGGGGAAACCTCCTATGCCGTCGAACAGGGAACCGAGTGTAAGCTGCCCTCTATTCAATTCTTCTTTCCTCCGCTTTTCTTCCCGCTGTTGTCAACTCCATCTGGAACTTCGCCCGGCCGTCCTCCCGGTGGTGAGCAGGACATCGGCGTTGTAGGTCTTGCCCGTCCGCTGGCTCTTGCAGTCCTTCAGCTTGATGCGCCCCTCCTTCACCAGCTTCTCGGCCATGCCAGCGGTCAGGTGCTTGCCGATCTTCTTGAAGTAGGCGTGTCCTTCCAGAGAGACGAAGCGGCACTGCCGTCACAAACTCCACTCACGCGTTCGTTCGCCTTGCGAGCATCCGCTCCGTTCCGTTGCTCTTCTCCCACAAAATCTGACGATTTTGTGGGAACCCTATGAGTGCAAAACCAGCCCTTGTCACGCTCCGCCACGTCCGCCCCGCAGTGGGGGCAGCTCCCGATCACCTTGCTGTTACCCGGCATCTTGATCTCCACTCCTTTCACTGTCTCATAGTTCTTCACGAGGTCCGTCACCATCCCGGCGATCTCCCGCATGAAATCGTCAGGCGCATAGCCGCCCTTCTCAATGCCCAGCAGCTTCTCCTCCCACTCCGCCGTCATGGAGGGGGACTGTATCTGTTCCGGCACTACGGCGGCCAGGGCGCGGCCCTTGTCCGTAGGGACCAGCGCCTGGCCTTCTTGTCCCCCCTTGCGCTCCACAAAGCCCTTCTGCACCAGCTTCTCGATGATGGCGGCGCGGGTAGCAGGGGTTCCGATGCCCTTGCGCTCCACATCTTCGGGCATCTCCTCGGCCCCGGCTGTCTCCATGCTCTGGAGGAGGGTGTCCTCCGTGAACCGTTTGGGGGCGTTGTCTTGCCCTCTTTCAACTCCACCCCTGAGGGGCGCTCGCATTCTCCGAAAGGGCGGGGATGGGCGGCGCATCGTCCCCGTCCTTCTCCCCGTCAGCGGCGGAGACATACGCCCGCCAGCCGGGGTCCGCGACCGTCTTGCCCTTGGACTTGAACTGGTGTCCGGCGCACTCCAGTGTGACGGTGGTCTCCGAGTAGCGGCAGGGGTCGCCCACGGCGCAGACGAGGCGCAGGGCGATCAGGTCCAGCACCGCCAGCTCCCCGGAGGGCAGGGCGGCGAGGTCGGCGGACTCCAGCGTTTTCGTGGGGATGATGGCGTGGTGGTCGCTGACCTTTTTCCCGTTGATGACCTGAGCGGCGTTCACGGGGACGGGGGCGTCCGGGGAGATGTCCCGCTTTTTCTGCACCATTTCCACCAGCCCGGCAGCATCCCCGCCATGTCCTCCGTGAGGTAGCGGCTGTCCGTCCGGGGGTAGGTGACGAGTTTCTTCTCATAGAGGCTCTGGGTGTAGTCCAGGGTCTGCTGCGCCGTATATCCCAACTGGCGGTTGGCGTCCCGCTGAAGGGAGGTCAGGTCATAAAGCGCCGGGGGCTTCTCCGTCCGGTCCTTACGCTCCGACTTTACCACGGTGGCTGTACCAGCCCTGCGGCACTCCTCCGCCACCTTCTCCGCCTCGGTCTTTTCCTTCATACGCTCTCCGTTCGCCGCAAAGCCCTCCGGCACAAGCTGGACCGTGTAGAACGGCTCGGACTGAAAGCCGCTGATCGCCGCCTCCCGTCCGCAGACCATCGCCAGCGTGGGCGTCATCACCCGGCCCACATTGAGGGTGGGGCCGTACTTGCATGAGAAAAGCCGGGTGGCGTTGATGCCGACGATCCAGTCGGCGCGCTCCCGGCACAGGCGCCTCTACTACAAGCAGGCCGTCCGTTCCCGGTCTCAGGCGGGCGAAGCCCTCCCGGATGGCAGCGTCTCCATAGAGTGAGATCCAGACGCCGCTAGGGCTTTTGCACTTGCACTGGTGGTAGACCAGCCGAAAGATCAGCTCGCCCTCCCGTCCGGCGTCGGTGGCCTCCACGATGGAGGCGACATCCTCCCGGCCCATCAGCCCCTTCAAAATCTGGAACTGCTTCTTGGTGGACGGGGACACCTGGTACCGCCACTTCTCCGGCAGGATGGGCAGGTCCTCCAGCCGCCACTTGGCGTAGGTCTCACCGTAGCCTCCTCCGGCCAGCCTCTCCACCCAGATGGCCTCCACGCACCAGCTCACGATGGCACCCGCCCTCCAGATAGCCGTCACACCGCTTCGAGGCGCCGTCCACAGGCTGGGATGCTCTGCGCCACTGAGGGCTTCTCGCAGATCACTAACTTGCTCATAGGCAGTTGCTCCTTTCTGAAAAAATCAACTGTTTTCGCCCGATTTTGGGCATCAAAAAAAGCGGGCAAAGATGTGTGATCCTTGTCCGCTTTACGGTTTTTATAAAGTTTTGCCCGCCGCCTGTTTCAGGAAAGGTTCTCCCGGAGGAATTTGTGCGACAGGAGGGAGAGGTAGGCTTCGCCCAGTTCCATGATAAAGTCCGGGGTGATGGACCAGAACGGGGAGCGGTGCAGATTGTCAAAGGCCATCTTGAGGACGGCATACAATGCCGGGTCTTCCAGCCCAAGACGCTGTTTCAGCCCCGCCTCCGCATCGGCCCACTCCGTCACGCCGCCGACCTCCCTTGTAGCCATGACATACACGAGGATCAGCGACATACATTTCTTCGAGTCCGGGTCTGCCGGGGACAGCATACGGTAGAGCCGCCCGACCTCCTCCCGGACATCCGCCAGCGTCAGGGACGTGTACTCGCTCAGGATGGAATCGGCCATGATGTCAGCCACAGCCTCCCGCCAGACCGTACCGGCGTTCATCAGTGCCATCCTCCGCCCCGCTGCTGCCCAGTGCAGTAGCGGTCGCCGCCCTCGATCCTCGTTCTCACAGCAGAACAGGTGGGATATTTCATGGAGGAAAACACGCAGTGCGCCCGGCAGGGGAAGTCGATGTCTGGTATCATCACGCCGTACTGCCCCTTGCCCCAAAAAGCCTGTGCCGCAAAGGTCTGGAAATAGCCCTCCGCCTTGTAGTCCTCGTCCAGGTTCTTCGGAAAATGCTCCCGGCAGAACTGCTCATAGACATCCAGCCCGTTTTCCGGGGTGAAGAACGCAAGGACGGTGTTGTCCCTTGTGATGCCGGAGTCAAGGGCTTCGTTGAAGAAGTCCAGGGCGTCATAAAAGATGTCCCTCAGTTCCTGCTCCGTGTAGCGGCCCATATCCGCACCTCCTACTCCAGTTCTTCCCAGGGTTCCAGTCCCATCTCCTCCCAGGTGACGCCATAGGGGGCGCCCCCGGAGGTGTACCCGGCGATATAAAAGAAGCGGCCGTCCTGCTCCGGCAAGCTCTGCTGCTCCTGCGCCGCCAGCCTCGCCTTTTTCCGTTTCCGGGCGGCCCGCTTGATCGCCAGCTTCTCCGCCTCGGTTTTCTTCACCCTGGGCTTCGGCGGCTCCGGGAGGCCGTTCTTCTCGATCCGCTCCGTAAATCTGGCCTGTTTTTTCAGGAAAACATCATGGACGGTCTCATAGGACAGCCCCAGCCCACGGCCTTGTATCTTGGTAAAGGCCGCCTTTGCCAGCTTCTCCAGTTCCGCACCGGCGGGCATCTGCCCATGCTCCTTGTAATGGGCGCAGACCACGCCGAACATGACCTCGGATAATTTCTGTTTCTGTTTTGCTTTCAGGTCTTTCCATTCCCTTGCGCCCACGCCATCACCTCCCGGACATTACTGCACCCATTGTAACATGGATGCGGCATATCCGCCATAGGCATTTGGGAAGCCGGCCAGATAAATGACCATCAGCCACAGGCAGATCATCAGGAGGACCAGAAGTTCAAGAAACCTTCGGGGGTCAATACGCATAGCCGCACCTCCTGTTCTACAAAAGGGTTTGCGGCTGGTCTCAGCCGCCAGCCGCAGACTGTTCCATCAGATACAGATGGCTCCGCTTAGACCGGCTCATCGTCCGACCCGTCAAAGCCATCCTCGTCCTCATCGTCAAGCCCAATGTCCTCCGGGAGGCCGTAGTCCTCGTCATCATCCAGATAATCCGCGTCCGGGTCGGGCTTTGCCTGTTCCTTCTTCCCGCCGCCCTTGAAGAACTTCGTGTAGGCGAAGAAGCCGCTCTCCGCCAGCAGTGCCAGCACAAGAAGCAGGGCGGGCAGGGGGTTCGCTTTGGGCGCGGGCTTTTCCTCGTCCGGCTTGTCCTCCCCATCCTCCGGCTCCTGGGTCTCGGCGGGCGGCTGGACCTCCGGCTCAGGCTTGGTGTACTTTGCCGCTTCCTCCTCGTCCATCAGGGCCAGCAGGTCCGCCTCGTCCACCAGGTTCAGGAAGTGGACGGTCTGCTCCCCCTCGTCATCCCGGTCGATGATGAGGTAGAAGGTATTCCCGGCCTTTGTCACCAGCGTGATGAACTGCTTGCCGGAGCCGTCCGCATGGGCCTCGTCATAATCGTCCACCAGCGTCAGGTTGCCGTCCGGGGTGAGGGCGGTGGAGGGAGGCTCTGCCGTGTCGGTATTGCCCATGCTCATCATCAGCAGGAGCATCATCAGGGGTGTGTCCCTCGCCGTGCTGCCCGCTGGGGTCAGGCGCATCCTGCCCGTCCTCCTCAGACGGGCGGCGGGGCCTCCTGTTCCGTCACATCCAGATAGTCCTTGTAGACATACCTGGTGGCCTCCGGGATCACGACCTGATACCAGTCGCCGTCCTCGCCAACGACTTCCACCTCGGTCCCCCGGAGCAGATGCCCGATCACGGAATGCTCCAGGCCGGAGCCGGAGCGGAGGTTCAGGTAGGTGTCGCTGCGGACATTAACTGTGCCAACGGTGACGGCCTCCGGCTCAGTCTCCGGCTCGGTATCGGGGCGGTATCGGTGTCCCCACCGGCCTCGCCGCCATCAGGGCGGCCATGATCTGCTCCATGCCCTGGCGGAAAAGGTGATCTTCCCATCCTCACCGATGCTCACGCCCTCCGGCAGGACGACCTTTGTGCCAAGGGTAACGCCGTCAGGCAGGGCGGGGCTGCCGTCCTCCGAAGCGACCCCGGCAGTCTCATCCGTTTCAGCGGGGGCAGTCTCCACGGCCTCCGTCTCTGTGGCCCCGCTGGTGGGGGCCGGGGCGCCCTCCGTCGCAAAGCAGACGGCGGAGAGGTTCCCCATCATCAGAACGCCAGCCAGAAGGCCGGCGATCATGCTCTTAAATTTCATCCTGTTCATCCTCCTTGATCTCAGAAGTGTTGTGTCACGGCCAGCCTGCATCCCCGGCGCGCCGCACCCGGCAGGGGCAACAAGGGGAACAGCCCGCCTTGCAGGGCTTTCTCAGGACCCTCCGCAAGCTGGTCCGGGGTCAGTTCTGCGCCCGCACCATCTCATGGATCTCCGTGTGTTCTCCTGCTGGATATACTTCTGGCAAAGTTCCTTGTAGCGGGCGTCCCACTGGTCGCGCTTCTCCTTTGCGCGGTCCCGGTCGGCCCCGATCCTGTCCAGTTTCTCGCTCATTTTTGCTCCTTTCACCTGATGCGCCCGAAGCATAGGAAGTGGTTCTGCCAATAGTTACTCTCGGTGCTGGCGTAGGAGATGGGATTTCCGCAGTGGATCATCATCCCATCGCCCACATAGATGCCCACATGGGTGGCGTCGCTGGGGTCCGGGGCGTCGTAGGTGTGGTGGAAGAAGATCAGGTCTCCCGGTTTCGCCTGGTCGGGCGGGATGATGTCGCATATCCCTTTCAGTCCCTTGGCCCCCAGCCTCCCCACGCTCCAGCCGTTGCCGCTGTGGTTGATGACCCACGACACGAAGCCGGAACAGTCAAAGGAAGTGGACGGGTTGGAACCACCCCACACATAGGGGTAGCCCAGATACTTCTCCGCCTCGGTTATCATCCTGCGGAATCTCTCATCGGTCAGCGCCTCGCCGGGGATGTCATAGTCCGTGTACTCACCCCCGGACACGCCGTACACATCCTCCCCGAACAGCTCCGAACGGTTGCCGCTGGTGGTCATCAGCACATCATAGCGGTCAGCCTGCTCCGTCGTCAGCCCGGAGGCCCGGATCACCGCCCCCAGCCCCTTGTTGGTCAGCTTCACATTGAGGATATGATAGTTGTACGGCACTTCCACGTCGTAGTCGTTGCCCTCGCTGTCCGTCCGGGTCTCTGTGCGGTAGCGCACCTCCACCTCCGGCGTGAGGGTGAGGGTGTACTGCTGGGCGAACAGGCTTTGCAGGGTGCTTTGGACCTCCGCCCTGGTGTAGTCCTCGAACAGGACGGTCAGGTAGGAGGCCAGCTCATAGGGGTTGTGGCCGATCTCCGCCAGGTCGTAGCGGTACTCGTCATAGCCGGGGTGGGTGCTTTCGATATTGCTTATCTGGTGATTGAGGGCAGTCTCCAGAGCGGAATAGTCCGCATCTGCTCCGATGATGTCAGCGTCCTCTGCCGTGTAGGAGGTCCCCAGCACCGCGTTCCCGCTCCCGGCGAACATGGCGGTGCAGGATGAGAACATCCCGGCGATGAGCATGATGAGCAGCCCCAGGACACCAGCGATAAGGATGGCTTTGGGATGCTCCTTTACAAACTCAATCCCTTTATCCACCAGTGACTTCGTTCCCTCGGTGGCCTTTTTTCCGCCCTTCGCCGCCCCGGAAGCCCCGGCTTTGCCGCTGGCCTTGGCCTCCATATACCGCTTTTTCAGTTCCTGCTTCTGCCGCCACTTGGAGATGGGATTGGAGGAATGGTTGGGGGAATTGTGGCGCTCCCGCTGGTACAGGCTCCACATTGGCGCTGTCCGACTTCCGCTCCAGCCTCGCCGCCTTGTCGTACTGTTTCAGCTTGTGCTGTAATGGCGGTTGTTCACGACGTTCCCGGCGTTCCGCACCGTGGACTCCCCGCTTTGCAGGGCGTCCGCGCCGGAGTTGCCCTCACCGTCATCGTCCGACCGGCCCACGGCATCCCGGACGGTGTTCCTTGCCGCGTAGAGGGGCGCTGGCAAGGTTCCGCCGCCCGGCCACCCGCCCCAGCTCTGGCGGTGACTTCTGTCACCCTGGCTGAGCTTTGCCCCTTGCGGCTATGGTGGACTGCGGCGACCGGCGCAGCTTGTCCGAGAGCGCTCCGCGGTGGCTCTCCACCTGCCGCTTCTGGCGGTGGTGCGGGGTTTCCTTTTGGATGGGGTTCTCCTTTTCCCGGTCCGCCTTGGAGGACTGCCGGGACTGGTGGAGCTTATCCGAGAGCCGCTCGTCCACGGCCTCCGCCCTGCCACTGTCACGGATGATACGCACACGCCTCTTGGTCGGGAGCTTCTCATTCGCCCGGTCCGCTTTATCGGCGGCCTTGTCCGCCTTTTTCGCCGCCCTGCGGATGTCCCGGTCAGAAAGCTCATCCTCCGTAAAATGGAGGCGGCGCGCCTTATCAGCCATTGTCCACCTCCCGCTTCCTGACCTCCGTCAGCTTGGTCGTCATGATCTTGTAGCGTTCCAGTTCGGTGGCGAAACGGTCCACGAAGCGCAGGATGACATTGCCGAAAACAGCCCCTCACCCTCGCCGGAGTGGGTCACATAGGAGAGCTGGTGGGGAAATGTTGAGCGCTTCGCCAGGATGGCGCGGTCCCCCGCCGCCTGGTTGAGCATGATGATGAAGTCGCTGTTCTATAGTGATAGGTAAGCCCCTGATATCATCTCAGGCTTTTCCCCCACTTCACACCGTGCATGCGACTTTCACCGCACACGGCGTTCCATCGGTTAGTAGATTTCGTTGTCTAAACAATCAAACCTGTCAGTAGAAATACTGTGTTGTGTTGATTAGTGAGATTAGATTAACGGCAGAGACGCCAACTCACGGAGCGTATTTACCTTTTGAGCTGGCTCTTGTCGTTGTAGGAGTTCCAAATTATTTTGCGATTGTATCTGCATTGATGGCATGAATCAACTTGTGTACAGAATCCTTCACTAAAATAAGATTCCCATAGGAATCATCGCCTCCAAGATACTGGGCAGTTTGTGATGACAGTGAATCTCATGTATTTGAGAATTCTTCACCGGTAACACATTTTCCCCATTGAGCAGAGAATAGTGATATTCTGTTATCTGCATATTCCGCGCTATAGCCATATGGCTTCCGCACAAGCGAGAGCAGAATGGCCATATTGATTCGTAGGTTATTGTGAATGCCTTCCCGCCCCTCTGGAGTGTAGTAATTCCATGTTTTTTTACGGAATAAAGGATTCTTGTGTTGCGTGTGTAGCCAATAGATATACTGGCTCATTTGTGCCTGCAACATATCGCATCATTTGGATTTTCCAAATCACTTTCAAACTCAGTCAATTCCCGTCCGGTTTTAACCAATCGATCCCGTTACGGGTACTAAGCCTATTTGTGAGCAGTGTCATAACTGCATCGATTTAGTATTGCGCAATCATGGTTGATATGGGTGGCAATGCAGTAATAATTCTGCATTCCTGTGACCATACTGTTATAGAGCCTGATTTCACCCTGTTCTCCATAGATTTTTCGGGGATGGACAATCCGTTTTGCCTGTGTTTTCAGCTTCTGGCGCTTGTGGTCAAAATTCTTATCAGCGATGTATGAAATTACCACCAGCTTGTTGCCTTTCCTGTGAACTTTCATCTTGAACCCAAGGAAGTCTGAGTAATGATTTCTGACATTGATAATCCTTGTTTTCTTTTCTGAGATTTCCAGTTTCAGCCTTTCTCTTAACCACATCAAGCGCAAAGTCGTTCAATTCCTACAGGAAAGTCGTCCGCATATCGAACAATGAACATCTCTTTGAGGTTGGACTTTTTCGCCTGTCTGTACCCGTTTCAGGTCTGACATTTTGCATATCGGACTCCATTGCCATTGGCTTTCAACCCAGTGGTCGAGTTCGTTAAGAACGATGTTTGCAAGGAGTGGAGAAATGATTCCACCCTGTGGTGTTCCCTTATCAGGCGTAATAAATGTTCCGTCCTCAAGTTTTATCTGTGCTGTCAGTATTCTCCGAAGCACAAATATAAGCGCCTTATCGTGAATCCCCATTGCCCAAATCTGCCGAATCATTTTGCATGGTTCACATTGTCAAAGAAATCCTTTTATATCGAATTCAATGACATAGTGCAGGTTTGCTTGCTGTAACAGTTTATAACTTCTGGCAATAGCGTTTTCTACGGAATGGTTCGGTCTAAAGCCATAGCTGTTCTCACTGAACTTAGCTTCACATACCGGCTCCATTACCTGCTTAATACATTGTTGGATTAACCTGTCCCAGATGCATGGAATGCCTAAGGGTCTTGTCTTGCTCGGGTCGTATGGCTTCGGTATCTCCTTTCGCCTGACTGGCTTAGGACGATAACCATGCTCACTTCCGTTTACAATAAATCTCACTTTTTCAACTACTTCATCAGGGGAGCACTTTCCAATGTCCCTGATTGTGAGTTTATCTGTTCCACACGTTTTACTTCCTGTGTTTTTCTTGATATTTCTGTATGCCAGCAGAATGTTTTCCCTTTGAAGGACGATAGACATGAGGTCTGTAAACACCTCACCATTCTTACTGGCAGCATATAGATTATCGAAGGTATCTTGCATTCCGTAATACTCGTTATGTCGCAGATTTTCCTCACATAGCAGTTGTTTCTTTTTTCTGGTCATAAGGCATCACTCTCCTTTCGCGGGAAAGTGTCCCTTTTTGTCTTACTCGTAATCCTTATACGATTGAATGACAACAATAGTTTCTAACCGACTAAAGCCCATTCCTCAAGCCCGCCTTTTTTTTTTTTGTTTCATAGGTTCGAGCTTCGCTTTTCAGCACAGATTAAGCGGCTTATATGATTCGTCCGCAGATTGCTTATGAGCAACTCTGTACCTTTCCACGTTCCGATAACCCTATCTGTACATATATCCTTAGGTGTCCGCTATAGTCCTGTCAGCTTGATTGTGCCTGTAACACAATACGGAATTTCATATTTTCGATTTTTACTTTACCGCACTGACCCACATTTAAGTGTCCGTACATTTCTATACGGTAAACATCTAGACCCGTACATTCGCGGTTTTCGTCAGTCCGTCGTAGACATTCTCACCATAGATATTTTATAGACTCCCGGCGTGTCATCTGCATACAGTACCTCTACTGCACTTTCGTCAGCCGTGTTGCCACGCTGTTACGACAAACTTCCGCCGACTTTATCGAGCTCCAGACTCCAGCCATTACAGCCGAAGCCGGTCGAAGTATCAGAGTAGGCATTTCAGGGCGTTACTCCTTCATTCTACCTATCGGGTTATCAGTTGTTGCTCATCCCTGCCGAGATAAGCCCGACGCTTTTAGCATCACATGGCCATAAGTCTATGAAGTATTACCCTCATAGCGTGATGTTTGTGCGTCAACGTGTCGCACCAAAGATGTTCTCCACTTCCCGGCTGGAGAGCAGGTCCTTCACATTCTGGGTGATGCCGGTGGGGATGCCTCCCCATTTGCGGAACCGTTTCCAAATCTCCACGGAGTAGGCCGCCGTCTGCTCCTCCTTCAGGAGCAGATGGAACTCGTCCATGAAATACCGGGTGGCCTTTGCCCGCGCTGCGGTTCTGGGTCACGCGCCCCCACACCTGATCCTGCACCACCAGCATCCCGATCTTCTTCATCTGCTTGCCCAGGTCCTTGATGTCAAAGCAGACGATGCGGTTGGTGATGTCCACATTAGTGCGGTGGTTGAAGATGTTCAGGGAGCCGGTGACATAAATTTCAAGGGCGGTCGCCACATGGCGGGCCTCCTTCTCCTCCTGCTTTAAGAGCGCCTCGTAGAGGTCCTGCAAGAGGGGCATATTCTCCGGCCTGGGGTCCTCGAAATACTTCTGGTATATCTGGTGGACGCAGCGGTCGATGACCGTTTTCTCCACCGGCTGGAGGCCCTCCTTGCCGCCTACCACCAGCTCGCACAGGGAGAGGATGAAGTCGGCTTTCAGTGCTACCGGGTTGTCATCCTCAGGAGTAGTTCAGGTTGATGTCCATAGGGTTGACATACTGGCTGCTGGACGGGCTGATCCTGATGATCTGCCCGCCGAACCGCTCCACCAGCGGCGCGTACTCCGCCTCCGGGTCGCAGATGATGACATCATCGTCCGACACAAGGAAGGCGTTGGCGATCTCCCGCTTGGCGGCGAAGGACTTGCCGGAGCCGGGAGTGCCAAGGATCAGCCCGTTGGGGTTTTTAAGAGCCTTCCTGTCCACCATAATGAGGTTGTTGGAAAGGGCGTTCAGGCCGTAGAGGGACTCCTTCCGGTCCTGAAACAGCTCCTGCGTGGTGAACGGGATGAAGATGGCGGTGGAGCTGGTGGTAAGGCCCCGCTGTATCTCGATGAGGTTCTGCGCCAGCGGCAGGGAGGACATCAGCCCCTGCTCCTGCTGGAAGTCCAGCCGCCGCAGGACGCAGTTGTGCTTCTGGGCGATGCTCTGTGCCTGGAACACATTGTTCTCCAGTTCCTGCTCGGTGCGCCCGGTGTTCAGCACCAGAAATGTCACCATGAACATTCGCTCATTCTGGCTCTGCAATTCCTTCAGCAGCGCCTTGGCGTCCCTGCCGTAGGTGGCGAGGTCGGAGGGGATGATGTCGATGTCGTACCCGGCGCGGACGGCCTTCTTCTGTTCCTCGATCTTGCTGCGGTCCAGCTCCGTGATGGTGTGCTTCACCGTCTTGATGGCCTTGTTCTGGTCGATGGACTGGATGTGCATGGTGACGATCTGGCTGGAGTCGATGTCCAGGATGTCCGCCAGCATACGGTCGCTGATGTCCGAGGCCGTGATGGACAAAAACGACATGGCCCCGTACATATCCCCCGCCTGGAAGGTGCGCCGGCCGTTGAAGGCAAAGGCGGCGGGTGCGATGAAGTCCTTCACGGAAAGCCCGGACTCCACCAGCCACTTCCACTCGAAGGCGAAGGGGTCACGGTCCCCCATGTGGAACATGGAGTGCATCAGGCGCAGGCGCTCCTTCCCGTTCAGCACAGCGGCGGTCACGCCGATGCGCTTGAAGTTGTTGAGCAGGTCCGTCTCCACATGGTCCAGCCGGGGCTTCGCCTGCCGCATGGAGGCCGCCTCGATGCCGAAGGTCAGGTACTTCGCCTTTGTCAGGCCGTTGTTGCCCCTGGCAAGCTGGCTTTTCAGCATCTGGCTGTACTCCGCCCGGACGCTGTCAAAGGCGTCCCCCGCAGGCGGGATGCGGACGGACTTCTCGAAGCTCTCCGCGTCGGTCGCCATGTTCATGAAGGACAGCTCAAAGTGAATGGAGCTGTCAAAGAAATTCAGGAAACTGCACCACTCATCGAAGATGGCAGTCTTATCTTCCTGCTGTGCCAGCTGATAGTTGATGTCGTTGAACTGGACGGTCTTGGTGTAGTAGTTGTCCGTCACACGGCAGATGCCGTCCGGGAACATCCTCTGGAACGGGATGGACTGCTGGGCGGTGCGGGGAGTGCCGTCATCCCTGCGGGCCTTCTCGATGATGGCCCTAATCTGTTTTTTCTCCGCTTTTGTCAGGCTTGCGGGGAGAGCGATCGGCTCCGCTTTCCCGCGCCCGCCTTTCTGCGTTTTGAACAATGGCCTGTACCTCCTTTTCCACTTGGTCCTGCCGCATGAGGGCAGAGTAATAGTTGTTGGTCGCATAGGGACGGACCTTCGGGCGGATGAACTTCGCCTGGATGAAATGCCGCGCCACCGCCTCCAGCGGCTGGCCGTCCTTCTCGTACATGGCGAGGAAGAACAGCGGGAGCATGAGGACGATCATCCCCATGACGGCGAGGCTGGTGTTGCCGGAGCGTTTCATCAGGAAGAACGCAGGGACGCCGATGAGCGCCGCCGCGCCGAAGCAGACGAGCTGCCGCTTCGTCAGCCCAAAGAACACCTTGGTCTTTACCCGCGTCAGGTCGCGGGGGATGGAAATATACGCTGCCATGATGACCTCCTTTCCCGGTCAATGGGCGTTCAGTACGCTTCGGGCAAGGCCCCCGGTCTTGAACAGGGTGAACACCAGCAGGACCGTGTACCCCACCACGCCCCAGAGGGAGCCGACTATATCCGAAGTGAACGAGATGGACTGTATCAGCACAGCGTAGATGCCGACACAGATGATGATGAGGAAGCCCTGGAAGCCCAGGGCGAACAGGGAGCGGAGGTAGTTCTGCCCGGTCTGGCTCTGTTCCCGGTTCCCGAAGGTAGAGAGCGGGATGGGAGCGAGGCTTGTCATCAAATACACCTCTATCATACGGCCGTAGACGATGACGAAGATCACGATGGAGAGTATCCAGAGGGTGAGCTGTATCACAAAGCTCATCAGGTAGATGCCCAAAAGCGTACCCACGCCGTAGGTCGAGAGCGTGGCCTCCATCGCGGCGATGGCCTCATCGCTGACCGATGTGGACGCGCCGATGATGCCCCCGCTCTGGGAGATCACGCTCTGGCAGACATCAAAGACCGCCATCACGATGTTGAAGCAGTTGGAGATGAGCGTGACAGCCACGAAGGTCTTGAATATCCACTTGAAGATGATCCATGTCTCGAAGTTCGAGAGGTTGTTATGCTCAATGATGAGCTGGATCAGCTCGTAACAGGCAATGAAGGTGAGGATCAGCCCCGCTATGGGGATGATGACGGTCTCCGATACGCTGCGTATCATGGAGAAGATGCCAGGGGAGAAGCTCGCCGGGGTCATGCCCACATCCATGGCGATCTCCCCCACGCGGGAGTTGACCGAATCGAAAACACCTGTGAGGTTGCCCATGATCCCGCTGATCAGAAGCTCTTTGAGCCATTCCGCGATTGCGTCAAGAATACTGCCCAAATCAAATACCTTGTCCTTTCATCTGGTGGGGCAGGGCGGCAGGGCGCCGCCCCGCCCTGGTTACAGCGGGCCTTGTCCTGCCTCCGTGTCAGGCGGTGAACAGCCCGGAGAGCAGGGGGACCAAGGTGATACCGATGAGGGCGACGCCTCCGCCCGCCATCAACTGTTTCATGCCCTGGCTCTTGGCTCCGGGGTTGTCGTTGCCGTAGCCCTCCAGAAGGTTGATCGCGCCCCACACGCCGAGGCCGGCGCCCAGCGCCACAACGAGGGTCTGCAGCACATTGATCGCACTGTTGAAAAATGCCATATTTTTGTCCTCCTTAAAGTCGGTGGGCGGGAGATGCCCCCGCCCGGAAACAGGTCTGCTTGGTTACGAAAACACGGGATTCCCCCGGTTTTATGCGGCTTTCCCAGTCTGGCCCGCTGAATGGATGCCTGCCATTGTAAGGGTGGGGGCAGCTCCATTTCCGGCAGGCCAGGGGGAGAACCGCCGCCCTTATGGGCGGGATGCCAGCGTCAGGCGGTGAACAGGCCGGAGAGCAGGGGAACGAGGGTGATGCCGATGAGGGCGACGCCTCCGCCCGCCATCAACTGCTTCATGCCCTGGCTCTTGGCTCCGGGGTTGTCGTTGCCGTAGCCCTCCAGAAGGTTGATCGCGCCCCACACGCCGAGGCCGGCGCCCAGCGCCACAACGAGGGTCTGCAAAACACCGATCGCACTGTTGAAAAATGCCATAACTTTGTCCTCCTTCAAGACAGTGGGCGGAGCCTTTGCCCCGCCCGGTTCGTGGAATGGTTTTGATGGTGCAAAAGGGCGCCCGCCGTCCCGCACAGTCAGCCCGCCTGTTGGATGCCTGCCGTAAGGTGAGTGGGGGCAGCTTCATTACAGGCGGGCGCTGTTCCGTGCAGGGAGGGAACGCCCGGACATGGAAAAAGCCCCGCAGAGGGGGCTTTACGGCGTGACGCTCATCCGTCCGCGTCGATCACTTCAAATTCGTCCTTCGCCCGCAGCTTCAGCCGGTGGTCCAGGAACTTCTCGATGTCGAAGCGGTTCTTCTCGTCACAGTCCGCCGTGTACTGGAAATTGGGGTGCTTCGTCAAGTCGTACTTGTCCGACAAAAACGGCCTCACGCCCCGGATCTGGAGGATGCACTTGCCGCCGTCCAGCACCGCCAGCTCGTCCACGCTGGCAAGCTCATGGCCCGTCCGCTGGTAGTTCACGCTGTGGGACTCCTGGCTGCCTTGCTCACCCCGGTGTTGAACATATCTATGGTCTCCTTGCCCAGGGCGGCGGAAAGCTCCTTCAAGGTGGTCGGCTCACTGCCGCCGAGGAAGATGCGGGTGTCCATGTTGCCGATGATGGTGTCGGCGTTGTCCTGTAGATCGCCTTTAGCTGGCTCTGCGCCTGCAAGACCAGGCAGGCCGATATTTCCGGCTTCGGATGGTCGCCACCAGCTTCTCCAGGTTCGGTATCTGCCCGATGTTGGCGCACTCGTCAATGAGGCAGCGCACATGGACCGGGAGCCGCCCGTGGTACTGGTCGTCCGCCTTCTCGCACAGCAGGTTGAAAAGCTGGGTGTAGATCATGCTGATGAGGAAATTGAAGGTGCTGTCCGTGTCGCTCATGATGAGGAACAGGGCGGTCTTCCGGTCCCCCAGGGTGTCCAGCTCCAGCTCGTCATACCGGGTGATCTCCCGCAGTTCGGCGATGTCAAAGGGAGCCAGCCGAGCGCCGCAGGAGATGAGGATGGATTTTGCTGTCTTGCCGGCCGCCAGCTTATAGAGCCGGTATTGGCGGACAGCGAAGTGGTCCGGCTCTTTCTTTTCCAGCGCCTCAAACATCTGGTCGATAGGGTTCTGGAACGTCTCATCGTCCTCCCGGACTTCCATAGCGTTCAGGAAGGTGATGAGCGTCCCGAAGTTCTGCTCCTCCACGGGCGCGATATAGTGGATATAGGCGATGAGCGCCGTGTAAAGGAGCTTCTCGGCTTTCTCCCAGAACTGGTCCCCGCCCTTGCCCTCGCCCTGCGTGTTCACCATCAGCGTTGTCACCAGCTTCAGGATGTCCTTCTCCGAGTGGATATAGGCGAAGGGGTTGTAGTGCATCGACTTCTTGAAATTGATCGTGTTAAAAATCTTGATGCGGTACTTGTTCCGCACCAGGACGGCCCCGCATTCCTCGACGATCCCCCCTTTTGGATCAGTGATGACATACGAACTATGGCACTGTAAAAGGTTGGGCTTGAGCCAGAACCTGGTCTTGCCGCTACCGGAGCCGCCAACGATCAGCACGTTCTTGTTCCGGGCGGTCTTGGGGTCCTTGGGACGGCTGTTCATGGTGAGGCTCTCCGTCCGTGTCAGGATGACATTGTTCTCAAACACGGGGTCCGCGAACGGCTCGATGTCCTTCGGGCCGCCCCATCTGGCGCTCCCGTATTCCTCCCCGTGGCGGTATTTCTTGGCGTTCTTGCTCCGCACATACACCACCAGCCGGAACGCCGCGCCGATGGCAAGCCCGATGCACAGGTCGAAGGGGTGGAAGCTGGGCATGGGGTTCCCCCACGCCGTACCCATCGAGGTGAAAAAGCCGAGGAGCTTTGTGGAGATGTCCGTACCCTCCGCGATACGCCACGCTTCCCCGATATTGGAGCAGAACAGCCCGATGATGGCATAGGGGATGTTCAGGATGATGAGTTTCTTTGTTTTCTGGTTCATCGCTCACGCTCCTGGTTCTTCTCCCGCACCTTGGAGGGGATGGACTTGGCAAGCTCCTTCAGGTGCGCCAGGGCTTTCAGGACGCTGGGCCGCTTCTCTTTCTGGGACAGCTTCACGGAATACTCCTTGAAGGCGGCGGTCAGCACATCGGCGTCCTTTGCCTTGAAGAACACCATAAAGCGGGGCGGCTCCTGGGACACATCCTTTCGGATGGCATAGTCCACGCCGTACTTGTTCAGCACCCGCTCAAAGTCCTTGATGCCGCTCTTTGCGATGTCGATCTGCTGCGCCCCCTGGTCCTTGCGGATCAGCTTCTCCACGGTCATCTTTCCGTGGTCGCCCTCCGCCGCCCTGCCGGCCTTCACCCGCGCCCGGTGCTGGCAGTATTTTCGGAACGCCGCCACCAGTGTCCGCCCGGTCAGCTTGCTGGTGCTTATCATCAGGTTTACGGTCCTGTTCTCTACTTCCTCCTGCAAATCTCATTCCCCCTTTCTGCGGAAACGGCACTGGCACTGGAGGTATGCGCCGGGGTCTCAGATGTGGAACGCCGGGAAGTCCTTCCCATCGGCGTAGAGGGTCACGGTATGGTCGGCAAAGTAGATCACGGCGGCGATCACATCCTCCGCAGAGAGGGAAACGCCGTCCCCGTCCTCATCGTACTTGTAGACGATCACGGGGCCGAGCAGATACCGCTCCCTGCCCAGGTTCAGGACGCGACGCCCGTCAAAGACGATAGCCAGCCCCGCCACATCCAGGGCATCGTCCGACACGACCTCCAGGCAGTCGTACTTGCCTTTGCTCTCGATCTCGTCCCAGCACTGGGTCTCCTGCATGACCTCCGGGGTCTTGTCCGGGCGCATCACCATCACGATGGAGTCCGCCTCGGCCTCCGTGACGGCGGCCTCCTCCGCCGCGTCGTGCAGATAGTCCTCCAGGGAGTCCACCAGCTTTTTGTAGCCGGGCCTGTCCGCCCTGTCGGGCATGGACAGGTTGATGTTCACATCACCGTTGAAGTGAAAGTGGATACTGTTCATAAGCGTAAAACTTTTTTTCATAAAAAATGCGCCCCGCAAAAGGGGGCGTGTCACCGCTGCTGGTCCCGCTGCCGCCGCCTCTGCCACTGCTCCAGCAGGCGGAGGATGGTATCGCTCATCTGCCTGGGCGTGTAGGACTTGGGGAAGAACTTCTGGAGGTCGCTGGTCCTGAAAGCGATCTGCCCCAGGTCGTCCTTCTTCACCTCGTCCATGATGCTGCACATATCGTCCAGGGTGCAGCCGCTCTCCTGGCTCTTTTTCTTCATGCGCTGGGCCTGCGACACAGAGGGTGCGGCCTGGGCGTAGTCCATCGCCTCCAGGAAGTTCCGCTGTTCCTCCGGCTTCAGGTAGGACAGCTCCACGGCGGGCGTCATGGAGATTTTCTTCTCGTCCACCATATCCAGGATTTCGGGGATCAGTTCTGTCAGGCGGATAAAGCGGCGCACAGAGTCCTTGCTCGTACCGGCTTGTTCCGCGATGATGTCCCTGGATTTTTTCCCGTCCAACTTGTGCGCGTCTTGCTCACAAGTTAGGTCGGTCCGGCTCCCCTGATGCTTCAAAGCCTCCAGCTTCATCTTGTAGGCTTTTGCCCTCTCGCTGGGCAGGATGTTCTCCCGCTGGAGGTTGGAGTCCACCATCATGATGACGGCGGCGTCATCGTCCAGTTCCCGGACAATGACGGGGATGGTGTCCAGCCCTGCCAGTTCTGCGGCGTGGTGGCGGCGGTGGCCGGAGATGATCTCATACCCGCCGTCCTGGTCCGGGCGCACGATGAGGGGATTGGCAACGCCCATCTGCCGGATGCTCTCTACGGTCTCCGTCATAGCATCGTCATCCAGCACCTTGAAGGGATGCCCTTCAAAGGGGTGCAGTTGGGAGAGGGGCATCCGCTGGACGGTCTCCGTCACGGCCTCAGCCGGTGCCTCCGCCTCTTTTTTCTTTGCTCTTGGCATTTGTGTTCACCTCGCTTTCTCAATGTGGGTTTATGGGAAAAAGAAAAAAGGCGTGTACCCCAGCCCCCCAGCGGGGCAGGATACACGCCTATGTACCAGTCTGCGGACGCAAAAAAAGAGCGGATACCGACCGCTGGATTTCTCCAACGGCGATACCCGCTCTATGAAGTCTTGCTTTGTTTGATTGTGGGCGTTCTACCCTCCTTGCGCCGCCCTGCGCTCTTGTTATCCTCTGTTTTGGGTCAAAAAACAGAACCAACACCACAAAACCCGCATTTTTAGGGGCTTTCTGCGTTTAGTTCTAAAATAACACAATCATCTTTCGTGACAATGCAGTTTACTTTTCCGGCTTCCATATCGTCCATCATGCGCTGAAAATCCGGGCGTTCAAAGTTCGTCCCCGACCAGCCATCGTCCACATACTCACCGACTACATGAAGCCCCTGTTCCTTTGCGTACTGTTGCAGGATTGTCCGCTGTGTTTCAATGCTTACGCTGTCACCATAGTTTTCATCGTCCCGGCTCAATCTCATATAAAGCGCCGTGTTGTAAATCGTAGTATTGTAAGGTTGTTTCACCGTTAAAAATCCTCCTTCTAAAGAAACAACCCACGCTTACAATACTTTTGCTCTATGGCAATTATATCATAAGCGTGGGCGTGTTATCAATGATGGGCTATCAGGTTGAAGCGGCTTTTTCTGCGGTATGCCGCACCACATCTACAATCAGATCACCGAGGGGCTTCCCGCCTGCGGCGAAGTGTTCGGAGATTTTTATACGGTTGTTCCCACATACAAAATACTGCGTGCCGTTCTCTGCTTGTATGACCTGCCCTGTCCGGGGTGTAAAAATATCGCTTTCGCTTTTTGCCATCCAGTGTCCTCCATATTCAGTTTTCAAGGTACAATGCCGCACAAAGGCGGCGAAAATTTCTGCTTATATCTATCACCTTTCCTTTACCGTGTGCCGCTGCTGACGTTTCAGTTCCGCCAGTATATCCGGCGGGATACGGTCAACCAGCCGCTGTAAATTGTCCAGTTCGCTTTTTAGCTTTGCCCTTTCCATCGTATCTTTCATCTTGCCTTTTTCACCGGCTTTTGCCCTTGCTTCCAGCTTTTCGTTTTCCGCTAACAGGTCATTGATTGTGACCTTGTATTTTTTCAGTTGCCCGGAGAAATTCTCCATCTGCGGGAACCACTTTTTCAGCATGGAGAGGGCTTCCTCTTTTTTCTTTCCGGCGTTCAGCGGGTTAATGCCGTCCAGTGTGGCTTCAATGGCTCTTGCCTGCCGGGAGAGGGAAACCGCCTGTTTGAAAATCCGGGTGGGGATATGCTTCCGGCCTGTCTTGCTGGCACTTTCCCCACGCTCCAAGTCAGGATATTTCTCCACCATATAGGCGTGAAAATCGTCCTGCCACTTTGTCAGGTTTGCCCGGTTGCCGATAATCTCCTTTGCACACAGGCGGTTGTCCTCTGTCAGCGGGACAAAGGTCAAATGCAGGTGGGGCGTTTTCTCGTCCATGTGTACCACAGCAGACACGATATTGTCCTGCCCTACCCGGCCAATGAGGAAATCTGCCGCCCTCTGGAAAAACGCCTGTATCTCTTTTGGGGATTTCCTCCTTGAAGAAACTCCGGGCTGGCGGTTATCAGCGTATCGACAAACCGTGTGCTGTCTTTCCTCGTCCGGCATCCAGCCTGCTCGATACGGCTCTGAATGAAGTGGTAATAGCGTCCCTCCGGCTTGACGATATGGAAGTTGTATTTACTCCGGCTTGTGTCAATGTCGGGGTTGCTGGCATATTGTTCTTTCTGTCTTTCGTGATGGGCTTCCAGCGGCCTTGCCGGGTTGCCCTTGTGCTTCTCAAACCGCAAAATTGCGTGTTGTGCCATTCTGCTCCTTCCCATTCCTTTCCTATCCGGGGTTTTCCACAGGGAAAATCCCGCCGGAATTATCTGATACGATAGGAATGGAATGGATATAAATAAATCATTTTAATCTTTGTATTTCTATATACCGTCCGGTTTTCGTACTTCTCAAAGAGGGAGGTTTCCGTACTTCATGGGTACGGTTTTCAGTCCTCCGGCGTACCAGAACGGGATTTCTTGAAGTCAGTGTTTGGAACCGCTTCATAGGATTTTGGGAAAATGCGGTTGGGTTTGCCACAGCCCTGCTTCTGGATCTTCCACCAGTCCGGCGTATTGCAGTTCCCGCAGGGTGTTCACCGCTTTTTGCCGCCCACAGTGGAGCAGGTCAACCACCTCGCAGATAGGGTAATACAGGAAAATCCGTCCGCAGTCATCCGCCCACCCATTCTTGCGGGATAACTCTGTCCGGCGCAGGATAAAGGCGTACAGAACCTTTGCCTCGTTGGACAGGGGCTTGAATGTGGGGGCTTCAAAGAGGAAATTCGGGAGCCGGGTGAAGCTGAACGCCTTTTCCGGCTGGTGGATATAGATGGTATTTGTCATAGTGCGTTTTGTGGACGGTTAGAAGCCCGTTTTCCGGGGCGGGCGATACTTTATACCACCCGCCCCGGTTTGGGGCTTGCGGAGCCTGATAAATCAAGGCTTTTTTCGCTCCTAACTGTCCACAGCAGACCTCCTTTTCCGTTCACTTTCTGTTTTCTGCCGCCTGTGAACTCTGGCGGCACAGCCGGGGCAGTATTTTGCCCGGTTGGATTTGGGGACGAACACACCGCCGCAGACTGCACAGCGTTTCAAGTCCTTATCACGGAAAATCTCCGCTTCCAGCGTTCCCGTCCAGCGGCAAGACCGTCCAGCGGAACCACTTACAGCAGACCGAGAAAGAAACCGTCTGCGGGCAGGTGCAGGTGTCCCCATCGTCAAGGACAATGCAGTTGCCGTCCTCACAGCAACAGCACTCCCGGCGTATCAGGCTGGCCGCCTGTTTCCTCTGTGCCGGTGTCATGCAGTAAAGGGAACCGTCCGGCCTGCGTTCCAGCGGCGGCAAGTCTTTATATGGGGTTATCTCTCATGCGTTCCCTCCATTTTGCTTTCCGTTGCCGTTTTCCCCGAAAGGATTTCCAGCTTTGGCACGCTCCCCGCAGCTTCGGGACATTTTGTCCCGAAGTCCGGTTCCTTGCGGTGCTTCCCCAGCCGGGGTATTCCTTTTCGGACGGTCATTCTGTTTTCAAGGTGCCGTCCATCGATGAACTACCCTAAGTCTACACGAAAAAAATGCAATTCCCCGGAATTTTGCGAGAATTGCATTTTGATGAAGTTTGCACTTTGGAAATTGCATTTTTGCAATCATTCTGTATAATGGAAGTATGCGGAGGAGGTGCGTATCTATGGCTTTACCCGGAACACCCGGACAGCGGATTTCCGATTTATGCAACGGGAACCATATCACACAAAAGGAACTTGCGGAGAAGATAGGCGTTTCCGCTTCCCAGTTGAGCCGCATTGTCAGCGGCGAAACAAGAACGGTCAGCAGTGATATTCTCATAGGTGTGGCAAAGGAATTTAAGGTATCGACAGACTACATACTGGGCTTATCCACCGTGAGCGCCCGTAAAAGCTACGATATTTCTGAATTAGGCTTGTCAGAGGGAGCCGTGAGGGGGCTTGTGACGGGTGCTGTTGATGTGCAAATACTCAACCGCCTGCTGGAACACAGGAATTTTCCCAAACTGATAGATTTGATACGGATTTATTTTCAGGATACGGCGGCAAAGGGCATAACAGCAAGAAACCAGCTTATCGAGATAGCAACGGCTTCCCTGTCCGACCTGATGAAAGAACACCCGGAACACCGGGCAGAAGCGAAGCAGGATTTACAGCTTTTGAACGCCCAAAAGATGGGGGAACATGAAGCGGAGATTGAAAAAATCAAAAATGTGTTCCTTGCTATCCTGCGGGACATTAAGAAAGACATTGACAACGGGGAACAGCCGGGAGAAGCTGTGACCGCCGCTATGTTCCAAGCCATGCGGGACGCACTGGCGGAGCAGAAACAAAAACCGCTTTCCATTGAGGATGTAACGGCGATGATTGCCGGACAGATCGGACAGCTTGCACCGATGGACAAGGAAACTGCCGACCTGTTCCAGCAGTTGGCGAAGAAGATGATTGAGCAGGCAGGAAAATAAAACATAAAATTCAAAGGAGATACTTATGGCAACAAAAATATTTGTTCACGGCTCAGGACACAAAGCAACAAGTTGGGAAAAAACAATTTCATACATGACAAACAACGAAGATATTGTATGTCCAAATTTATCCTCCATCCTTGAAGGGAAAGAGGCAAGCTACGAAAATCTATATTCTTCATTTGTAAAATATTGTAACGAATTTGACGGACAAATTCATTTATGCGGTCTTTCATTAGGTGGTATTTTGGCTCTGAATTTTGCTTTGGATTTCCCGCAAAAAGTGAAAACATTAGTTTTAATCGGAACGCCATATAAAGTCCCGAAAGTAGCATTTAGTTTTCAAAATATAATTTTCAGATTTTTACCAAAATCTATTTTTGAAACTATGGCATTTGATAAAAAGAACACATTTGCTTTAGGGGACACTATGAAGAATTTAGATTTCAGTGATAGGGTGAAAAATATTAAGTGCCCCACTTTAATTCTTTGCGGAAAGAAAGACAGTGCAAATATGAAATCAGCGGATTACTTATCACAAAGTATTAGAAGCGCAGAATTGAAAATTATTGAGAATACAGGCCATGTTGTCAATGAAGAAAATCCAAAAGCCTTAGCAGATATATTGAATGAATACTATTTGAAAAATTCTTAAACAATTCTGAAAGAAACTCGAAAACTACAAGCATAAAAGTTTAGAAAATAAATAGCAAAGCCAGCCGAGCCAGTCAATGGTCAAGATGAACGGCGCATTTCATGCGCCGCCGTTGACAGTCCCGCCCGTCTTTGCTAAAGGGTAATCAAGGCGGGAAAGCCCTAAAATGGTTTCACACCTATTTCAATAATTGGAGGAGATAAAATGAGATCAGAAAAGGAAGTTTATGATATTGTTTTGAATTTTGCAAAAACAGACAAACGCATTCGCATGGTTACTTTGGAAGGATCTAGAACAAATACAAATATTCCGCCTGATGATTTTCAGGATTTTGATATTACTTTTTTTGTTACGGATATGGACAGCTTCACAAGTGATGATAAATGGCTAGATATATTTGGTGAAAGGTTGATTCTGCAAAAGCCGGAAGATATGGAATTATTTCCAGCTGTAGAAAGGGATTTTCATATTTAATGCTGTTTACTGATGATGTTAAGATAGATTTAACTTTGCTGCCGCTGGAACTGATAGACGAGTATTTTACATGGGATAAACTGGTAAAGTTACTGTTGGATAAAGACAACCGTATCGTAAAGCCGCCAATACCAACGGATATAGACTACCACTTGCAGAAGCCTACTCAAAGAATGTTTGACGATTGCTGTAATGAATTTTGGAATACTACAACATATGTAGTAAATTTATGCCGCAAAGAAATTCTTTTTGCTATTGACCATATGAATGATATAGTACGAAAAGAATTGCTTCGCATGATTTCCTGGCTGATTGGTATCAAACAGGGATTTCATTTCAGTTTGGGAAAAAACTATAAATTTATGAAGCAATATGTCCCAGAGGAATTGTGGGAACGACTTATGTCCACTTATAATATGGATTCCTATCCCCATATGTGGGAATCCTTTGAACAATGTATGGCATTGTTCCGGGAGGTTTCGTCAGAAGTGGCATGCCAGTTGGATTACCAGTATCCACTATATGATGAAAAAATCAGTAATTATGTGATTCGGCAAAAGAAAAAATATGGCATTGAAGATGATAACAAATAAAATTTTTTCAATCGAAAAAATTTATTTTGATTATTCAATTTTGAAAAACTGAATACCTCAAAATCAGAAAGAGCGCGGCCAAGCACTTTGAGGGATTGGCCGCCTTGTCCACCCATTCAGTGGGACGGCGGGTGGCGGTCAAGGCCGGGTGTAAACCCGTTCATTTCAGCCTTGACGGTTACCCGCTGTCCTGTTACTTTTCCGGGAGTGTAGCCACAACTTCGGGACACTTTGTCCACAAGTCGGAGCGTAGGACGAGGGACGGGGGCTTTCATACGCCTGTCTGCTGATGAAACAGACCTGCGCTTGCGGCTCCACGCCACACAAGCACAGCCCTGTTTTCCTGCCGCCCCTCCCCGGCGGCAACGGCATTTTCACGGCAACGCCGACAGAGCGTATAACACACTACACTTTGCTTCGCAAAGTCGTGTGCCAAATGGGGGCGTTGCCTTTGAAACCAGAAAGGCGGTACGCTACCCTCTACGGGGCGCATACCGCCTTTTCTTGTTATCCAGCCCTCCGGCTGTATCGGTTGAGCAAAAGTCAGCGTGGGAATGGTGTGGTATCTTTATCTAAGTGAATCCCCGCATTCCCATTTTGATACGGCTTTATCGCTGACATGAAGGGCCTCCGCCAGCTGTCTCTGTGTATATCCTTTTTCTTTTCTCAGCGACGATATAAGCGCCCCTGATTTATCATTGTCCATTCCGGCTTACCTCCTGTGATTCTAAGTACAGCTTCAGTATAAACAGTAACGGCAGATGATTCAATCAACGCTTCGTAGAGTTGACAATCAGCATCATCGGACGGCGCATCTCATCCTTCATGCCGGGGACACTGTCAATCATATGGGCTATGGTCGGTCAATAACATTCTTTTTATTTCAAATCCGTTCGTAAGCAGGCCGTCCAGATATGTTGTCAGCGTTTTATGGTATTTCACCACTTCCTCACCGAGAAAGTTCGCTGTCCTCTTACCCTCGTAATAATAGTTGTCCACCGGAAAATGCAGAATCTCCCCATCCCCGCCGTAATACCAGTCCTGGGTCCCATAGGCCGTAAAAACGGGATGCTCCACTGAAAACAGGAAACTGCCCCCCGGCTTTAAAAAGGTATTCACTTTTTTTGCAATCTTATCAAAGGATTCAATATAATGAAATGCCAGGGAGCTGAGGGCAATGTCGAAGCTCTCCTTCGGAAACTCCATATCCTCCATGGCGGTGCACCGGTACTCCACCTGCGGATAAGGAGTCTTTCCCTGGCCACCTCAAGCATTTTGCGGGATATGTCAATCCCTACAGCAGAAGCAGCTCCATGCTCCATCGCATAGATACAGTGCCAGCCGTATCCGCATCCCAGATCCAGCATCCGCTTTCCGGTAAAATCCAGGCGACTCTTTAATGTCTCCCACTCTCCGGCTCCGGCCAGTCCCTCTTTGGAACGGTCCATCTGGCTGTATTTTTCAAAAAACACTTCATCGTCGTATTTATTTTCTTTCATATCCGGTTCCGTTCTCCTTCTGATTTTTAAATTGAGACTCCGGCTTGCGCAGAACCGGAGCCGTCAGATCATAGCTCTCTCCTATCATTCTTTTCACTTCCTCTTCGGGGATTGTACCGTCCAGAATGATCGAGTTCCAGTGCGTCTTATTGAGATGATATGCCGGTATCACCGCCGGATACACCTGCCGCCAGAAATCACGCCATTCCGGACTGCATTTTACATTCACCCACGTGCGGCCTTCCCGCTCAAAAATCCAGGCGAAAACCTTCCGGCTCCCCCGGTGTCGGATTACGGTCCAGTTCGGATCATGGAACGGCTGATCCGGATAGGTGTCTTTGAATGTCAGGCAGTAACTGATAAGCTCTTCTCTGTTTTTCATTTTTCCCCCTGTAAATACTCTTAAAAAAAATGCCTGATACCAAAATGTAAATCCGGCATCAGACATCCTGTTTTAACTTCAGTTGGTATTATTATTCCGGCTGGCAATGAGGCTTACGTTGCTATTCACGGCCTGGTTCGCAAAACTGCGTTTTTCAGCAGGGCCGTGAATCGTAACACGCTTACGCCCATCCTGCCTTAGTTTTCTCCCATCTTGGCAAGCTTCGCCGCCTGGTCGGCTGCAATCAGGCTGTCAATCAGCTCATTCAGCTCCCCGTTCATGACAGAATCAATCTTATAAAGCGTCAGTTTAATCCTATGCTCCGTCACACGGCCCTGAGGGAAGTTATACGTACGAATTTTTTCGGACCGGTCGCCGGTGCCAATCTGGCGCGGCGCTCCTCCGCTTCCTGGTTCTGCCTTTTTTCCAGCTCCATATCGTAGAGCTTTGAACGGAGCAGACGGAACGCCTTCTCTTTGTTCTGAAGCTGCGACTTCTCCGTCTGGCTGTAAATTACGATTCCGGTCGGCATATGGGTCAGACGAACCGCGGAGTCGGTTGTGTTGACGCACTGTCCGCCGTTGCCGGACGCACGCATAACGTCGATACGGATATCCTTGTCGTCAATTACAACGTCAAATTCCTCCGCTTCCGGCATAACCGCCACAGACGCGGTGGATGTATGGATCCTGCCGCCGGATTCCGTCTCAGGCACACGCTGCACCCGGTGGACGCCGCTCTCATACTTCATCTTGGAATATGCGCCCTGGCCTGTCACCATGAACACAACCTCCTTGAAACCTCCGATTCCGTTCTCATTGACGCTGACAAGCTCCGTCTTCCAGCGGTTGCTCTCCGCAAATGCACATACATTCTGTAAAGCTCCGAGGCAAAAAGGGCTGCTTCGTCGCCGGCGGCGCCGGCACGGATTTCCACCATGACGTTCTTGTCATCATTAGGATCTTTGGGAAGCAGGAGAATCTTCAGCTGCTGCTCCATTTCCTCAATTCTTTTTTTCGCATCGGCCAGTTCTTCCTTGGCCATATCACGCATCTCCTCGTCAGACTCTTCCTCGAGCAGGGCCAGGCTGTCTTCCACATCCTGGTTCGCCTTCTTATACTCTTATATGCATCCATAAGGGAGTCAAATCCGCCTGCTCCTTCATCAGTTTCCGGAATCTGTTCTGATCCATCGCAACATCAGGGCTGTTCAGTTCTTCCAGCAGCTCTTCATATCGGATCAGCAAATCATCCAATCTGTCAAACATGGTAACCTCCTGTATTTGTCTGCAGAATTAAATCCGGACTGCAGCACTGTATCCACTATCTGTTCCGGCGCGCCCTGACCACGCGGTCAAGTCCCGGTTCATCTTTAATTGTTTCTATTTCGCCAAAGCCGGCGTACCGTCAAAGCTTTCCCACCGCCTCCGCCTGATCACAGCCGATTTCAAAATAAATGAAACCGCCTTCCTTCAGATATCTGCCGCTCTGCTGCGCCAGAATCCGGTAAAAATACAGTCCGTCCTCTGCGCCGTCCAGCGCCATTCTCGGTTCATGGTCCTTTACCTCCGGCTCCAGGCCGTCTATCACCGCTGACGGGATATAGGGAGGATTAGACACGATGATGTCAAATTTTTCGTCCTGTTCCAAATTTAAGAACAAATCACTTTCCAGAAGGACAAACTCCTTCTTCCGTACTCCCGGTATCCTGGCAATCCCCGGGGAATACCCGTTATCTTAAACGCTTTCTCCCGCTGTTTCCTGTTCCTGTGCATCCCCGCCCTGGTAGACATACGTACACATCTTAAGTTTCCAGGGTGTGTCCGATATAAGTGTGGACTCTGAGCGGGCGGTTCCCTTCTGTACGAGAAAATGGCGCCGTACATTCTTTTTGGCCACCTTCAGCGCCGCCTTCGAAATATCGGCCGCCGTCACCTTATCGTAACCGCCCAGCACGGCCAGACTGACAGCAATGCACCCGGCACCGGTACACATGTCAAGGACAGAAAGCGCCTGATCCTTATGGTCCCTTAAGACCGTCTCCACCAGCTTTTCCGTATCCTGTCTGGGTATCAGGACATTCTCATCCACGGTAAATTCCAGTCCCATAAACTCCTGATTACCGAGAATATGCTGAATCGGAATACGTGATGCCCTTTTTTCAAGATAGTCCCTGTAAACCGGATACGATTTCTCAAGACGCTGCCGGTTCACCCTTCGGGTCCTGTCCATCAGGAAATGAACCCTGGTCAATGCCAAAGGACGCTTCCAGCAGATACCACGCATCCAGCCCCGACTCCGTTACACCGGCGTCTGAAAGACAGGTTTTCCCTTCCTCCAGTAGCTGCTGCCAGGTGGGGCCCTCCTCTTCTCTCAGAAATGTACTCATAGCTTTGTCTCCGGAAAATTCTCCTTCAAATATTCTTTCCAGTCAAATACTGCTTCCGTCGCTGCGATGGCAACTTCGATCATGCTGTCATCCGGTTCCGTAGTCGTCAGTCCCTGCATCCACATTCCCGGACGGCTGACAAGATCCATAAATTTGGAATTACTTCTGCCTGCGAGCTGGAGTATCTCATAGGAAACTCCTGCAATCACCGGAATCAGAATGATACGGCTCAGCATCCTGAGACCGATATTATCAATCCTTATTACCATAAAAAACAGGATGCTGATTATCATGACAATCAGGATAAAGCTGGTTCCGCACCTTTTATGTTCTTTGGAACTTGCCCGGACGTTCTCCACGGTAAGAGGATGTCCGTGTTCCACACAGTTAATACATTTATGCTCCGCTCCGTGGTACATGAAGGTTCTTCTGATATCCTCCATTCTTGAAACGAGCTTGATATATGCTATAAATATCGCGATTCTGATTACACCCTCCAGGACAGCCATCACATGCTCCGATGTGATAAATGACTTGAAAAAGTTGGCTATTACAAGTGGGAGTATCATAAAGATCCCGATTGCCAGAATAAAAGAAAGTACCATAACAATTGACATAATAACGCTTTCCAGTTTTTCTCCGAAAACGCGGTCCAGAAACTTTTCAAATCTACCCGGTTCTTCTTCCTCATCATCTTCAAAAAAGCTGGCGGAATACGTCAGAGTCTTCATTCCCAGTATCATGGAATCCGCAAACCGGAATACGCCTCTGATAAAGGGCAGGGACAGGATCTTCGCTTTAGTGGTAATACTCTCATACTTATCTTTCTTTATCTCAATCTCACCGTCTGGCCTGCGGACTGCCACCGCATAGTCATTCCGGTTCATCATCATAATGCCCTCAATGACGGCCTGACCGCCAATTCCTGAATATTTCATTCTTTATACTCCGTTTAAAAGCGGGTAAAACCTCGCTTTGTGGTCTTTCACCACTAAATAACGATAACCTGCACGCTCTGCGCACAGGTCACCACCTTCAATAAAAGGTTGAGTTTAATGTCGCCACTAAAACTCAACCCTTACGTTGTTCAAACTTAATTGTCTGCATTCATGCCGTACTTACGGTTGAACTTGTCAATACGTCCACGGGCTGCAGCAGCTTTCTGCTGACCTGTGTAGAATGAATGGCATTTGGAACAAACCTCTACGTGGATGTCCTTCTTTGTAGAACCTGTTACGAATTCGTTGCCACAGTTGCAAACAACTTTTGCCTGATAATAGGCTGGATGGATTCCTTCTTTCATGATTTTCACCTCTCTGATTTTTCTTGTGCGATTTCCGACCGCTGTTTTATTGCTATGTTAAAGCCTTGCACATCCATGTCCTGCTGGTCCATCATTATAGCAGAGCATCAATCGTAAGGACGACTCACGCAGATGTCAAAACTACCGTCTAATTGTACAGCCTAAACAGTATATCATATGAAGCAAGGGATTGCAAGGTTTTTTTAGAAGAAACGCCTCTTCCGGGTAATATCCACAAACTCCTGATTATTTCTTGTTTTTGCAAACAAATCAAGGATTCTCTCCACCGATTCCTCCGGTTTCTGGGTGTTGGTCGCCTTGTGGATGATATCGACCGCCTCGGACTCTTCCTGGGTAAGCAGCAGATCATCTCTTCTCGTTCCGGATTTAAGAATATCGATGGCAGGGAAAATCCGCTTCTCCGAAAGCTTGCGGTCCAGAACAATCTCCATGTTTCCGGTTCCCTTAAACTCCTCGTAGATAACATCGTCCATACGGCTTCCCGTATCAATCAGAGCCGTAGCCAGTATCGTCAGGCTGCCGTTCTCCCTCATATTTCTCGCCGCTCCGAAGAACCGTTTCGGCATATGCAGGGCCGCCGGATCAAGACCGCCGGAAAGAGTTCTTCCGCTGGGCGGCACTACCAGGTTATAGGCTCTGGTCAGACGGGTGATGCTGTCCAGCAGGATCATAACATCCTTCCATGTTCCACCAGTCGTTTCGCTCTCTCGATGACCATCTCGGATACACGTTTGTGGCGATCCGGAAGCTCATCAAAGGTGGAATAGATAACTTCCACATTCGGTCCTGTAATGGCCTCCCTGATATCGGTAACCTCCTCCGGCCGCTCATCAATCAGAAGGATAATCAGGTGCATCTCCGGATGGTTCGCCGTAACCGCCCTGGCAACCTGCTTTAACAAGGTGGTTTTACCGGCCTTTGGCGGTGAAACAATCATGCCTCGCTGTCCCTTTCCGATTGGAGAGAGCAGATCCATGACACGCATGGCCGTTGTGTTCCTTGTTCCCGGCATCTCCAGATGGAGACGGCTGTTGGGGAAAATCGGTGTCAGGTTCTCAAAGTTCGGTCTGCGCTCCACCACGTTGGTAGGATAGCCGTTAACCGTATTGATATATAATAAAGCCGCAAATTTTTCCGTGGCTGTCTTTACTCTTCTGCTTCCCCGGACGATATCGCCTGTCTTTAAGTTAAACCGTCTGATTTGCGACGGAGCCACATAGACATCATTCTCACCGGGAAGGAAATTTTCACACCGGATAAATCCAAAGCCGTCCGGCATAACCTCCAGAATTCCATCCGCTTCGATACCGCTGTCAAGCTCCTGGAAATCCGTCTTTCCCTCTTCATTTCTGGACTGATACTCACCCCTCGTCTGATTCTCGGCTCTCTGCTGGTAATCACCTCTGGACTGGCTCTCGCCGCGCTGCTGGTAGTCTCCCCTGGACTGGCTCTCGCCGCGCTGCTGGTAGTCTCCCCTGGACTGATTATCACCGCGCTGCTGGTAGTCTCCCCTGGACTGGTTATCGCCGCGCTGCTGGTAGTCTCCCCTGGACTGGTTATCGCTGCTGGTAGTCACTCCTGGACTGGTTATCGCTGCGCTGCTGGTAGTCGCCTCTCGGCTGATAATCACGTTTACGGCTGTCGTCCCTGTAACGGTTCGTATCACGTCTCGGCGCTTCTTCTCTCTTTTCTTCCCTGGTATTTTTTTTCAAAATACGCGGTTCTTTATCGATCGTCTCCGAAGGCTTCTCGTCTGTTTTTTTCTCTTCCGCCGCCGCCAAAGGCTCCGACGGAATAATATTGTGTACGCCGCCTCCTTCTGCCCCGGCTGCATCCATGCCGGCCAAATCTTTGTCTGCTGCTTTTCCACCGGCTATTTCACACAGCCTGTCTATAATTTCTGCTTTTTTAAGGGTGGTTACACCTTTAAGCCCCTGTGCCTTTGCCAGTTCCCGAAGCTGTGTCAAAGGAAGGGTCTGCAATTTTTCTCTCATACAACTCTCCTTACTTTGTTTAGTTTTAATTTTGTATTGGGGATTATTAAGAAATAAGAAACGTCAGGAAATACTTTTCTTGTCTTCTTAATTATATACTATTTTATAGAAAATGCAATTTTTTTTAATAAGACATATTAAATCCAGGATTTTCGTGCAAAACGCGCACGAAAACACCTTGCGGAATACAACCTGGGCACCAGTGTCATGATGTTGGGGTCAAAAGGTCTTTTGACCCCTTTGATACCGGATTGCGCCGCGCCTGCCTGATTACATCTCTCCCTTTAAAAACCGGAGCCACTCACCGATTTTCTTCTCATAGCCGTTATCCGACGGTCTGTAAAAAGAGGAACCCTCCAATCCGTCGGGAAGATACTGCTGTTTTACATAGTGGTTCGGATAATCATGGGCGTACTTGTAATCCAGACCGCGTCCCAGCTTCTCCGCTCCTTTGTAATGCCTGTCCTGGAGATGAACCGGAACCTGGGCCACCGCCTTGCTCCGGACTGCCGACTCCGCTTCGTCAATTGCCATACAGGCGGCATTGCTCTTGGGAGCGCTCGCAACATAAGTCACAGCCTGGGAAAGTACGATCCTGGCCTCCGGCATGCCGAGACGCTCAACCGCCAAAGCGGCATTTACAGCTACTGAAAGCGCCTGGGGATCCGCATTCCCCACGTCCTCCGAAGCGCAGATCATGATTCTTCTGGCAATAAATTTAATATCCTCACCTGCATAAAGCATCCTGGCAAGATAATAAACGGCTGCATCCGGATCAGAGCCTCTCATGCTTTTAATAAATGCCGAAATGGTATCATAGTGATTATCGCCGTCCTTATCATAGCGGACTGCCCGCTTCTGGATACACTCCTGGGCCACCTCCAGCGTAATATGAATCAGACCGTCCTCGGACCGCTCCGTTGTCAGGATTCCAAGTTCCACCGCATTCAGGGCCGCCCTGGCATCACCGCCTGCCATATCTGCAAGAAAATCAACCGCCTCCTCAGAGATATCGGCCTTGTAGCTGCCCATCCCCTTCTCCTTATCATAGACGGCGCGTCTCAGCAATTCTGCGACATCTTCCTTTGCAAGCGGTTTCAGTTCAAAAATCCGGGAACGCGAAATAAGAGCGCCGTTGACCTCAAAATAGGGATTCTCCGTCGTCGCTCCAATCAGAAGCAGAGTCCCATCCTCCACAAAGGGCAGCAGATAATCCTGCTGGCTCTTATTGAACCGGTGGATCTCATCTACAAAAAGAATAGTCTTCTGGCCGTACATCCCCAGGGCATCTTTTGCCTCCTGCACAACCTCCTCCATATCCTTCTTTCCCGCAACCGTTGCATTCAGCTGCTTGAATCTGGCGCTTGTCGTACCTGCTATGACTTTGGCCAGCGTCGTCTTGCCTGTCCCCGGTGGGCCGTAAAATATAATAGAGCCCAGCTTATCCGCCTTGATTGCACGGTACAGCAGTTTGTCCTTTCCGATAATATGCTTCTGCCCTACCACCTCGTCCAGCGTGGCTGGCCGGAGCCTGGAGGCCAGCGGAGCCTCCTTCTCCATCGTATTGCTTCTCATATAGTCAAATAAATCCATAACATCCCTCTGTCTCTAATCTATCAGCAATTCATCTACTGTAACAAAAGTATAGCCCTGCTTTGTCAAAGTGTCAATGGCCGCCAGCGCCGCGTCCACAGAAGTTCCAAACACATCGTGCAGCAGTATCACATCATGCTTTCCCACATTCTTGTATATATGCTTCACAACCTTCTGTGGGTTCTGGCTTTTCCAGTCCAGTGTATCAATATCCCAGAAAACCGGGGTCATTCTCAGGCATTCTTCCAGGTCGTCATTCCATATTCCAAAGGGAGGCCTGATATACTCAGGCGTCTGGCCCGTAATGTTTCTTATCAGCTCATTCGTCTTGCGGATGGCATTACAGGCATCTTCCGTGGTTCCCTTTGTCAGGTCCACATGGCTGTAGCAATGGGTTCCAATCAGATGCCCGTCTTCCGACATCTGTTTTACCAGCTCCTCATTTCCCGGGATATTCTCCCCTACCAGAAAAAAGGAGGCTTTCACTCCCCTCTCCCTGAGTCCCTCCAGCAGCCGTTTCGTATAGACCGCATGCGGCCCGTCGTCAAACGTCAGCGCCAGCAGTTTTTCTACATCACCGGATTTTTCTTCTTTTCCTGACTTTTTACCATCTATATCCGTCTTTCGCTTCTCTTTCCGGGCCGATTCTCCCTGACCGGCAGAATCAGGCTCATCCGGTTCGGCAGACACCGCCAGGCCGGTCCATGTTCCGGCCGCCGCGCTGTGGTCCCTGACTGCCGATAAACAGAAACACGCCAGAAATACGTCCATCACTGTTATCACCATCAAAAGAAACATTTTTCTTTTCACATGCTTCCCCCTCTGTATCCGCGCCGCTGTCCCCGCAGATTGTTCCCAGGCCAAACATGGTTACTGTTCACACCTTGCAAAAAAGCGGCATGCTGTAAACAATAACGCGCTTCTCAGGACACATCATTGCAGATCCGTTACTAATAATCAATATATGCAGCAGCTCCCAACGGCAGAATTATAAACATGCAAAAGAAAAAGCACGGATATAAAACAGGCCGCCGAAACGGGTCAAAAGCCTGTTTTATATCCGTGAAATCGTAAATTATGCCACCAGTGCGGAAATCCCAAAATAAGATAACACAATGATTCCCAGCACAATTCTGTAATAACCAAAGAACTTGAAATCGTGTTTCCGGATGTAGCCCATCAGGAATTTAATAGAATATACCGACACGGCAAAAGCAACCGCCATGCCCAAAAGCAGGTAAAACACCTCATACCCTTTGAATGCTCCGCCTTCAATAAAAAATTTGATAATTTTAAGAAGACTTGCTCCAAACATAACGGGTATTCCCAGGAAAAATGAGAATTCCGCAGCAGCGCCCCTGGAACAGCCTATCAGCATGGCTCCCAGAATCGTGGCTCCGGACCGGGAGGTTCCCGGTATCAGTGCAAGAACCTGAAAACAGCCGATTACAGCCGCTGTCTGGAAGGAAATCTGCGTCACCCGCTCAATCGGAAATTTGGAATTCCGGTTCCGGTTTTCCAACAGAATAAAAAACACACCGTAAATAATCAGCATGGCCGACACCACATATCCGTTCATCAGCTTATTCATAAAATTATCCAAAGGCAGTCCGATTACAGCCGCAGGGATGCATGCAACAAGAATCTTTCCCCACAGCCGGAGTGTTCCCCTCTTCTGCGCATCTGATTTTCGTGATGAAAATGGATTCAGTTTATGAAAATACAGAATCAGCACCGCCAGAATCGCGCCTAATTGAATGACCACCATGAATACTTCCCGGTACGCCTCGCTGACCTCAAGATGAATAATTTCATCTACCAGGATCATGTGGCCGGTGCTGCTGATGGGAAGCCATTCGGTAAAGCCCTCCACAATACCCCAGCACAATCACCTTTAAAATCTCTACAAAACTCATGCCCGTTCCTTTCCGCTAAATCTTTCCGCTAAATATTTTCAATCTGCCAGTCGACAGGTTCCAGACCATTCGCTTCCAGATATTCATTCGTCTTACTAAAAGGCCTGCTGCCGAAAAATCCTCTGTAAGCAGACAGGGGGCTGGGATGCGGCGCCTCCAGAATCAGGTGCTTCGGATTGGTAAGCATCGGTTTCTTCATCTGGGCCGGTCTTCCCCAGAGGATGAATACCATCGGGCGGTCCTGCCCGGCCAGAATTCTGATTGCCGCGTCGGTGAACTCCTCCCAGCCGATGCCCCTGTGGGAATTGGCCTGGTGGGCGCGCACCGTCAGCACCGTGTTGAGCAGCATCACTCCCTGCTCAGCCCATTTTTTAAGATATCCGTTATTCGGAATAAAACATCCCAGATCATCATGCAGTTCCTGATAAATATTCACGAGTGAAGGCGGTATCTCCACATCCGGCTTCACCGAAAAGCACAGCCCATGGGCCTGTCCCGGTCCATGATACGGATCCTGTCCCAGAATCACTACCTTGACCTTTGAAAGAGGCGTAAAGTCAAAGGCATTGAAAATATCGTTGGCATCAGGATATACAGCCCGTGTCTGATATTCCTGTTTTACCGTCTCATATAATTTTTTATAATATGGCTTTTTAAACTCTGCCCCCAGCGGTGCCAGCCAGTCATTACTGATTGCTCCCATATGTTATCTACTCCTGTCCATTACTTTGTCTGAACCGTTACCTGATACGGCCTTCTGCATGCGCACAAGACCTTCTTAACAAATTTTATCACAGTAACGCAGCATTCACAATCATTTATCGGCACATTTCCTGATAAATTCCAACGAATCGACAGCAACCGGCACGGCGCGGCCGCGTATTTCTTCCGATACCTTGGCAAATTTCCTGTTTACACGGTACATGTCCGCTTTCCGGTTAAAGTATACCGTCTTTTCAAAAGGCCATCTTATCACCGTCGGTGTTTTAAATCCCTCCCCCAGTTCCAGGACAAGAAGGCGGTGGTTCAGTGTATGGGACAGCCACTCCTTATACCTGTTCCATCCGGGCAAATAACCTTCCTCGATATAGTTTTTTGCCTCTATCGTATTGGCAGCCAGCGGTGCGCCGCAATGCGGACAGCGTCCTTCCGGCACCTCTCCCCTCTCCCAGATATCCTTTGTGCACGCCTCACTGCACTGAAACCAGTTCACATTTCCGCACGGGGCCGTAATCCTGTCCGCCCTCAGAGGACTGTCGAAAATCCGGGCATCCGTTACTGTCGTCACGATGAAATAGTCTTTCCCGTCTGTTAATTCATATAACGCATGATATGCCGCTTTTGCTTCGGAATCTTTTGCTTTTCCCCACTCACTTCCAATTCCTACAAGGACATATTCACAATCTTTCAATTTTTCTCTCAGTTGTTCCACAATTTTATCATTCTCGTCCATATCCGCCGCTCCCTCCATATTTAAACGCCAAAAGAGCCCGCAGCGTATGGAGAAATACGCCGCAGACTCTTTTATTGTAATGCATTTTAAGACGGATTGCAAAATTATTTTAATGTAACTTTTGCGCCTTCTGCTTCTAATTTTGTCTTTAACTCTTCTGCTTCATCTTTGGAAACAGCAGCTTTAACTACCTTCGGAGCTCCGTCAACTACGTCTTTAGCTTCCTTTAAGCCAAGGCCTGTAGCTTCACGAACAACTTTGATAACTTTAACTTTGTTAGCGCCAACTTCTGTTAACTCTACGTCAAATTCTGTCTTCTCTTCTGCTGCTTCTGCTGCGCCGCCTGCTGCTGCAACCACAACGCCTCTGCTGCGGATACACCAAACTCTTCTTCACATGCTTTTACTAAGTCGTTTAATTCTAATACGGATAATTCTTTAATAGCTTCGATAAATTCAGCTGTTGTTAATTTTGCCATTTTAATGTTCCTCCTGTAATTTTACTATTTAATATTTATGCACAGCATTTCTGTGCCGTCTCTGCCGCTTCAGGCAGCCATATAAACTGTTCCGATTTGATTTCCCGGATGGAAATTATGCCTCTTTGGACTCTGCGATCTGTTTGATAACGCGAGCAAAGTTTGTGATTGGGGACTGCATGCTTCCAAGCAATCTTCCGAGAAGAACTTCTCTGGAAGGAATCGTTGCGATAACCTGCATTCCTTTAGCATCATAGTAAGTATCCTCAACGATACCGCCCTTGATCTCTAACTTGTCTGCTTTCTTTGCGAATTCAGCTAAAATTCTTGCCGGAACTGTTGCATCATCTTTAGATACAGCTAATGCTGTAGGTCCTTCCAGATGCGGCTCTAAAGCTTCGAATGCAGTTCCCTTTGCAGCAAAGCGAATCATGGTGTTCTTATAAACTTTATAAGTAACTCCTGCTTCTCCTTAACTGTTTACGCAGCTGTGTATCCTGCTCTACAGTAAGGCCGCGGTAATCAACAACTACTGCTGTCTGAGCACCGTTAAGAAGTTCAGAAATTTCAGCAACAACTGGCTGCTTTAATTCAACTTTTGCCATGAATGGTTTACCTCCTTATATTATTTGGTAACCGCCTGGGTAAACGGTGAAAGGTCCTAGCCGAACCTCTTACCGCCGACAATAAAAAACCTCTTTATCAATGAAGACAAAGAGGCGTAAACTTACACATTTAATATGGTATGTTTCCTCGGCAGGCGTTATCACCTTAAGCCTTACGGCACCTGCTGTCTTCGGCAGTTAACACTAGTGTAAGATATCATAATTTTCAAGGTTTGTCAAGTTTTTTTTAACATATCAAAATGGAGATTTAACTGAGGTTGGAGGACGCGTCCGGAACGGACCATGTCCGGTGTGGTGAGGGGGCTGGCTGAGTCTTCCGTCCCCGGTTGAAGATGGTCGTGAGGGGGAATCCGGCCGGAATGAATTGCTGCGGGGACCGTTTGCACTCTTTGGAGTGCGCATCGGAATGCTAAGCTCGAAAAGACCTCGCTAAGCACCGGCGGACTCCCATGTCCCCTACGCAATTGATTCCGCCTACTTCCCCGGATCAGTTTTTCACCGGGGACGGAACACTCAGGCGGAGGTTTTCGACACCGGACATGGTCCGTTCCGGGCGCTGATTGTCTCCAACTTTAAATGGGGAGGGCCCTGTCGCGGCCACTGCGTGTTTACGGCAGGCCAATATCAAATCTTCCACAATTCTTTCATAAGGGCGCATTAAAGGCATATCGTATTTTACGCACACGGAAGCATTGAGTGGTCTCGACAAGGTCCGCCCCCCGCACTTAACGCGTGAGACATTCAGCGGCCGCAGGCCAGCGGACAGGGCCGATACACCCGGCGGAGTCTTTCGTTCCGGCGAAAACCTTCCGGGAGAAGGAGATACTGCCGACATCTTCCGGCGGAGAAGGAGAGAATGATATCCGGAAGGACGTTCGCCCGAGAGATGATAGCTCTTAGGCAGAGGGAGACAAAGCGCGCCGGGCGGATTTTAGCCCTACAAGGGCAAAATCCGGGACAACTTGAGCTTCGAACTCATTCGGAGTTCGGAGCGAATTTGTCCGTAACCCCGGGGGCTTTGCCTTCCTCTGTCTTAGAGCTATCCCTCGAAGAAGCAGTCCAGCCGGATATCATTCTCTCCGGCTCCGCCCTGCGAAAACAAAACCACAGTATCTCCTTCTCCATCCAGCGATGCCAAACCCCCGGGACGAAAGACTCATATACACACCTCACCACCCCGTCCGCTGGCCGTACCGGCGGCGTCCTCACCTGCTTAATTAAATCTCTGAACAGTAACCAAATACCGCCTACCGCTTCATTCTTCTCTTATGCCGGTACATATAAGCATCCGCCCGGGTCATAATATCTTTTACCTCCAAATCCCGGCCCGGGGTATAGAATGCGTATCCGGACGCGATGGCCGCATGGAATTCCTGCGCGCGGCTGTACTCCTCCATTGCTGTTTTTATCCTTGCGATGCCTTCCACAGCGTTTTCGGCATCTTTATTTTCAAGATAAACGGCAAATTCGTCCCCTCCGATGCGGTATACCGCTTCACCGGGAAATGCCGTCCTGATGGCATCTGCAGCGGCGCGGATATACTCATCCCCCTTATCGTGGCCAAATTCGTCGTTCACACACTTTAAATTGTTTAAATCACACATGACAAAGCCCGGCCGGTTCCCGCTGCCAAAGTTGTCCCGGAGACATTCCATCTTTTTTTCAAAAGCCAGTCTGTTTCCAACGCCTGTCAGGCCGTCTCTGTCCCGCTCTACCTGAAGCGCTTTCGTCTGAAGGACTTCATCCGTCACATCTTCCACAACGCACCTTACGGTGCCATCCATTATTTTTTTGGTTATCTTAATCCATTTTGAGCCATCCTCCGACTCCAGCCTGAATGTGTCGTCGCCTCCGTCCCGCAAATTCTCAAATTCTTTCAGGAACTCTGTAAATTTTATCTTATCCCTGGTAAAAATACGTTCCTGCTCCCATGTAAGGTTCAGCAGACTGGGAATCCGGCTGGTCATAAACACCTTGCCTGAATGCGGGCGCAATTCAAACACCCCCAGAGGAAGTCCCGACAGCTCCATCAGCTTAGCATGACGGGTAAACCACACGCTGACAAACAACGCGATAATCAGTCCGATGCCGGTGGTTGCCAAAAGTGCAAAAACCAGCAGCCTCTCTATCTTTTGAGGAAAATGCAGCAGAACCGGCTTCTCCATCAGCCCCATCAGGTACCACTCCTCCCCCTCAAACGGCGTATTGTGGTAATACATTCCCATCCGGCTGGCACTGACATAAATATCGTGGCTGCTGTTATGGTTGAGCAGCCTGTATATCCCTTCCTCCTCATCGACGCTTTCCAGCTCCATCATCTCTCCGGCTTCCAGCATCCTCCTTTGGACTGCACCGTACGTGATAGACAGTTTAAGGCCCTTCTCCATTGAACCGGTCGCGATGACATAACCGTAGGAATCGGTGTTCTGCAAATCTCTTGCCGGTAAAAAACGGTACAGATAATTCACGGAAATCTCAACTCCGAATATGGCGGCCACATTCCCCTTCCCGTCAAAAACAGGTACTGAATAAGTAATGACGTCTTCATCCTGGGGATTTACCTTGAACGGTGTGCTCCAATAGCCCAGCCAGGCTGAACGGCCGTACTCGTTTGCCGCTTCATAGGGCTTTGTATAAAAATCCCGGTTGCTGCTGCTGAGTTCCAGCCGGTAACTCCAGTTTGCCGTAGTTGCAATCTTCAGCTTGTCGGCCACGTTCCACGGCCCGGCCAGCATATAAAGGTTCTCGTTATCCTGTCCCGCCTTATCCGGATTATTGTTACGAAAATACAGGGAGGCCAGAGAATTCTCCGTTCCATCCTGCCCCGGCAGTATCAGAAAAGCGCCCGTAGTCTTTGTGTGGTAAAGCGAATCCAGAATGATGGGAGCCAGTTCTTCCAGGACTTCATCCTCTTTACCCGCCAGATTCCCCGTATCCGTCTCCTCAAAATACCGGCTGATCCGTTCCTCGTCATAGTCAAAATTTGTCCAGATGTTATTCATCTCGTTTTCCAGATTGTTCTTACGCCCGTTCACCTTCTCCGAAAATATCCTGTACTCATTTTGCTCTGCTCTCTTGAGCACGCCGCTGCCAACCATGATTCCGGCCAGCAGACTGCTCTGAAATGCAGCAAAACAGACAAACACAACAGTCAAACGAAACGCAATATTCCTGCTTCTAATTTTTCTCCCCATCTGTCATACCAGCCATTTCTTTGATAAGAGAATCATACCAGCGGTAGAAGCAATCCTCCTCCAGCAGATCCTTTTGCACAACATCTTCTTTTTCCCCGTTTAATATCCTTTTTTCCATCAGGGCCAGAGATTCGGCCGTTTTTTTCTCCAAAGACTCCCCGAAGACTTTATTCAATTCATAAGAGCCGTCAAATGCTTTTTTCGCATAGAATGCATACTGCCTCCCTGCTTCCAGATATGCATTGATTCCGCTTGTAATTGCCGCCGCATTTCCAGTATCGTCAACATTCCTGAGAAGTTCCGGTACGGATGAAAGCGCCTCCTGCTCAACCGGCAGGTAACCCGTAGACACCGCAAACCTGATATTCTGCTCTGGTTGTGAACCACTTCAAAACTCGCAGGCAGCACGCTCGCGCACCTCGTCTGAAGCGAATACTCCCATATTGGCTCCGCGCTGGGTCATGTATTTTTCCCCGTTTTGAAACACGGGATAGGGAAGGCACAGGCATTCAACCGGATATGACTTATTCTCATCCTTGATTACTTCGTCCGGAAAAAATCCGGCGCCTGCCGATGAGCCGATATAAGCAATCATCTTTCCGCTCTTAACGCCGTCCTGATTGTATACCCTGCTTTCATACCACCCCATTATATGAGGTATGTAGTAGGCGTCCCATACTCTTCCCGCCGTCTCTTTGGAATAAACCGGCTTCCCGCTGCCGGATAACACATTCTCCCCCAGCGCGCGTACCGTAATTACGGCAAAATCATTATAGTAATTCATGCCGAGAAACGGCTGGCCTCCCGACCATTCATAGTACATCTGAGCCGTCTTTGCAAGCCCCTCCCAGGTTCCAAGAAGTTCCATGGAAGCTCCCGTATCCGCAGAAAAACGTTCCCAGTCCGTCTTATTCAGAAACAGCAGCTCCGTGGATTTGGCCACCGGCACCATTTTGTGGACCCCGGAATGATCCCACATACCCTCTTCCAGAAATTCCGGACGGTATTTACCCAATTCTTCTCCTGTAAAATACTCTTCCAGAGATACCAGGGGAGCTATCTTATCCAGCCGGTATGCACTGTCAGGATAGGACGAAAATATATCGGGCAGCGGTTCCGCTCCAATCACGCGGTTCGCCGAGGCGTACAGCACTTCCTCCAGCTCATCACTGGAGCCGTATCCTTTCGCATCGATTATTATCCCCTCATTCATCCCGACCGTATCGTTGAACTCCTGAACCAGTTTGTCAAATTGCATCTTTACCACTGCATTATAAGAATGCCAGAGCGTAATCACCACCGGCGACTTTGGATCAGGCACTTTTTTTCCTCTTTTACCGCATCCGCCGAGACTGACCACCGTCATCAAGACGAGCGCTGCTATTATCGTATATTTACTTATCCTTCTCATACATACTCCAACCAATGCACATTAGTCTACTCTACTATATAATATGATAACAGTTTAAAGCATGAACTGTTACTATAATATCTCAGTATACCGTATCATATGCCGGCTGTCTATTGCAATTATAAAATATCAAAAACCGGACCAAAAGCGTATGCTTTTGATCCGGCTCTGTAATTGTAAAATTCTATTGCCCCTGAATTAGTTCACAAGCTTAGCAACATTTAATTTAACGCCAGGACCCATAGTGGACGTAAGTGTCACACTCTTTAAGTAAGAGCCCTTTAATGCACTTGGCTTTGCCTTCAGGATAGCGTCGATAAGCGTCTGGAAGTTGTCCGCTAACTGTTCTTCTGTGAAAGAAGCTTTTCCTACTGGCACGTGGATAATATTTGTTTTATCAAGTCTGTACTCAATCTTACCAGCTTTGATCTCGTTGATAGCCTTTGGTTACGTCCATAGTAACTGTACCAGCTTTCGGGTTCGGCATTAAGCCCTTCGGTCCGAGTACACGGCCAAGACGTCCAACAACGCCCATCATATCCGGTGTAGCTACAACTACATCAAAATCTAACCAGCCTTCGTTCTGGATCTTCGGAATCAGTTCCTCAGCACCTACAAAGTCAGCGCCTGCAGCCTGAGCCTCATCAGCCTTCGGTCCTTTTGCGAATACAAGGATACGAACAGTCTTACCTGTTCCGTGCGGCAGAACTACTGCACCACGGATCTGCTGATCAGCGTGACGGCCGTCACAACCTGTTCTGAAGTGAGCCTCGACAGTTTCATCAAATTTAGCAACAGCTGCTTTCTTAACGATAGCTAATGCGTCTGCAGCATCATAAAGAGTAGCACGGTCTACTAATTTAGCAGCCTCTACGTATCTTTTTCCTCTTTTCATTCCAAAAAACCTCCTAGTGGTATTGTCGGGGATTTCCCTCCCACGTTACAAATAAACATCTCGAATTCACTTCTTCAGCGTGCGTCCGTTCATCCAGGCCCTAACTTCTCCGCCCGGATAATGAAACCGCTTCGCATTAAGCCAAAAAGTGTCCTGATTAACTGCTTTCGGCTTACTCTACTGTGATTCCCATACTTCTTGCTGTACCTGCGATCATGCTCATAGCAGCCTCAAGGCTTGCAGCATTTAAGTCTGGCATCTTTAACTCTGCGATCTTCTGAAGCTCTGCTTTAGAGATTGTAGCTACTTTTGTCTTGTTAGGTGTTGCAGATCCGGATTTGATCTTGCATGCCTTCTTTAACAAAACTGCAGCCGGCGGAGTCTTTGTAATGAAGCTGAAGCTTCTGTCAGCGTAAACGGTGATAACAACCGGGATAACCAGGTCGCCCTGATCTGCGGTTCTTGCGTTGAATTCCTTTGTGAACTGCACGATATTAACACCGTGCTGACCCAGTGCCGGTCCAACCGGTGGTGCTGGTGTTGCTTTACCAGCAGGAATCTGTAATTTGATATATCCTGTTACTTTCTTTGCCATGATAAGGCACCTCCTAAATAAATGTGGTAATTGCGGGAATCTCCCTCCCACGAGCCTCTAAACCGGTTAAAGGCCGTTTTATTACATCTTCTTTACTTCCGTGAAGTTAAGTTCTACCGGTGTCTCACGGCCGAACATCTCCACATCGATAGTAAGGGTCTGCTTTCCTTCGTTGATGGACTTGATAACACCAACGGTATCTTTCCAGGCCCCTGCGGTAACAACAACTGTGTCACCTTCTTCAAATTCGACAACCAATCCGGCTTCCCTGAACCCGAGAGCATCCATCTCTGCTTCCGTAAGAGGAACCGGCTTGGAACCCGGACCAACAAATCCTGTTACGCCTCGGGTGTTGCGTACTACATACCAGGTATCATCGTTCATAACCATGTTAATCAGTACATATCCGGGAAACATCTTTTTGGCAACCTGTTTCTGAGCCCCGTTCTTCAGTTCGATAACGTCCTGCATCGGCACGGACACTTCTAAAATCTGATCCTGAAGGTTACGGTTTTCAATGGTCTTTTCAATGTCAACTTTTACTTTGTTCTCGTAGCCCGAATAGGTATGAACTACATACCACTTTGCTTCTGACATCTTATCACCCTTGCCCTTATTTTAGATAACAAAATGCAGACCGGTTACGATAATCGTATCAAGCGCTGCAATAATCAGTCCCAAAGCAATGGCAACCGCAACAACAGCTCCTGTCTGCTTTGCAACAGTTTCTTTGTCGGGCCAGATGATTTTCTTGTACTCGGCCTGAAGGCCTTTCCAATAGCTCTTTTTAGGAGCCTTTTTGGTATTTTCTGTTTCACCCATAATTTGTCCTCCAATTGTCTCAGGCAGCCGCCTGAAACCAGGTACAATCAGTTACCTTATTTTGTTTCTTTGTGTAACGTATGTGTTTTACAGAATCTGCAATACTTCTTTGTTTCCATTCTGTCAGGATGTGTCTTTTTATCCTTCGTCATGTTGTAGTTCCGCTGTTTACATTCTGTACATGCCAGTGTAATCTCTTGTGCGCACGACTTCCACCTCCACTTAAATTGTTGTTTGTCACAGCCTTTATTTTACTGCATTTATCAAGGTTTCGGCCCTGATTTTGAGCATAAAAAAAAGACCTAAGTTCTTCCATTCGCCCGTCTACTATATCATAAAAGCTTTATTTCGTCAATATATTTTTTAAATCACCGCACACCAGACAGGAATCGTAATCATGGACAACAGGGTGGACAGCACAACGCACTTGGTGGCAAACTCAGCATCGCTTCCATATCTTGCCGCAAAAATGGCCGCCGTCGCCCCGGCCGGCATGCCGGTCATTATGACCGCAACTCCGGCAGCCACGGAATCAAGCCCCAGCAGCCGGCTTAACGCCAATGCGGCGCCAGGAAGCAGCACCAGCCTGAAGATCCCAAAACCGGCCGTTGTTTTATTAATTATCGTCCTCACATCCACATCTGCCAGAATCGTGCCGATAATAAACATTGTGACTGCTGAATTGCAATTTCCGATACTCCGGACGGAAGAGGCCAGCACTTCCGGCACGTGAATCTGCGTAAACATCAGAAACATGCCTAGATATACGGCTACAAGGCAGGGATGGGTCAGGATATTACGTAATACCTTCTTTTTATCTGTGCCGCCCGATATGAAATACGATGTTCCGGCCGACCACATAACCACACGCATCGGAATGAGAAATATGGACGCATACAGAAGTCCCAGTTCCCCATAGACCCCCTCCGCCACAGGATTGCCCAGAAAACCGCCATTTGACACAATCGTACAGTATTGGAGTACTTTCTTCTGATGCTCCTCAAAGCCGTCGAACAAAAAGCGGTTGAGAAAGACGCACAAGAGCTGCATGACGATTCCGACCGCCAGCAGCAGGCCGCAGGCCTTCATAATCGATATGTCAAACTCAATCAGGCATGATTTAACAATATTGCAGGGAATGATGATATTTACACAGAGATCCGTAAGACACCGCTTACCCGGCTCGTCAATAATCCCCTTCCGTTTTAATACAGCCCCTGCCAGAATCATAATGAAGAGGCTCCCCTGCAGATTGAACAGTTTGATAAGCTCCATGATTCATCCTCCTTCACCGTTTAATTTACAAGACCATCCGGCTTTATCCTATTCATCCTCCTTCTGCTGCAGATCATGTTCCATGCAGGCAGCAGATACAGATAAAATGCCGTCAGGATACAGCCGGCCGTCTCCGGTGCCGAGATAGCGGCAAGCGGCACGGCGCAGGCGATGGACCACGGGACCAGGGGAGCCACGATAACGGCTGAATTTTCCAGATAAATCGCCAGTTCCTTTTTATCATCTGTGATATCCTTACAGAGCTGGTAGGTCAAAATAATTCCCAGCGTCTGGTTGCAGGCCGCCATCGAGGCCGGGAGCGAAGTCAGGAGCGCCCCGCCGTATGGCGTGACCCGTTCTCCAAGCCGGCCGATTTTCTTCTTTATACCAAACAGAATCCCCGTCTTTTCCAATATGCAGGAAAACGAAGAAGAGATGCATACAATCAAGCTGACCTTTACCATAGAAAGGATCCCTCCCCCGTTCATCATGACCGCTAATTCCGGCTACGGAACACGGTAACCGAATATTAGAAAGCGCAGGAGTTACTCCGGGGTATTCCCCTGCACGGACAGGCAGATAAAGGACGCCGCCAGGATGCTGGCCATCATTGTACGCTTGACATTGATTCTGCACAGGGACAAGATAATAACAAGTGCGGCAGGCAGAACCGTAACCCAGTGAAGTTTGAAGCTGCCTCTCAAAAGGGATAGCTGGACTGAATCAAATAAGCTCCCTGCGCTGTTCAGTCCCATCAGCAGATAAAGGACGCAGACGGCGGCAAACGGGACGACGGAAGTCTTTACCATATTCTTTATATTGTCAAAAATATCGGTTTCTGTCAGCTCACTGACTAACAGGGCGCTGGTGGACATCGGGGAACACCGATCGCCAAAAAATATTCCGGATAATATGGCCCCTCCGGTGTAAACGGGATTCATCCCCGCCCCTGCGGCCATAGCCATACATATTACGCCGCTGGTGGCTGCCGTCCCAAATGCAGTCCCGGTCAAAACTGAAACAAGGCAGTTTAATAAAAACACGACAAGAAAGAATGCAGAAGGTACAATCAGCCCCGCAGAAAACGTGACGAGAAGCGGTATCGTACCCGCCGCACGCCATACGGCGGTCAGCATTCCTATCAGCATAAAAACAATCAGTATATTTTTCACGGTATTTATTCCCTGCAGGGACATTTGGGCGATCTCCGCAGCCGTATAATGCTTTTTAAATGCATATCCCGCAAAAAGAATGTATCCGAAAATCAGAGCATACAGCACTGATATTCCAAGCGCCGCGCATAACAGAAGCGCCGCCGAAAAGGCTCCGAGCACGATCAGTTCCAACATATCACAACCTCCCTATGCTTTATAGTATAAAGTAATTATTCAAATTGTCCAACTGTTCTTTCACCGTTTCTGTTCTTATCTTGTTACTGTTTACAGTTCAGGGTAAGTTAGGTAAAACTATGGAGATTTAACTGAGGCCCGGAGGACGCGTCCGGAACGGACCATGTCCGGTGTGGTGAGGGGGATGGCTGAGTCTTCCGTCCCCGGTTGGAGGATGTCGTGAGGGGGGAATCCGGCCGGAATGAATTGTGCGGGACCGTTTGCACTCTTTGAGTGCGCATCAGTGCTAAGCTCGTGAGGGACCTCGCTAAGCACCGGCGGACTCCCATGTCCCCTCCGCAATTGATTCCGCCTACTTCCCCCGGTCAGGTTTTCGCCGGGGACGGAAGACTCAGGCGAAGGTTTTCGCACACCGGACATGGTCCGCTCCGGGCGCTGATTGTCTCCAACCTTAAATGAGGAGGACCCTGTCGCGGCCACTACGTATTTCCGACCGGCCGATATCAAATCTTCCACTATTTTTTAATAAAGGTGCATTGAAGGCTTATCGTATTTCCCACACACGGTAGCACTGAGTGGCCGCGACAAGGTCCGCCCCCGCACTTAACGCGTGAGACACTCAGCGGACGGGGCCGATACACCCGGCGGAGTCTTTCGTTCCGGCGAAAACCTTCCGGGAGAAGGAGATACTGCCGACATCTTCCGGCGGAGAAGGAGAGAATGATATCCGGCTCCGCCCTGCGAAAACAAAACCACAGTATCTCCTTCTCCAGCCATCGATGCCAAACCCCCGGGACGGAAGACTCAGCCAGCCCCACCACCACACCGGACATGGTCCGTTCCGGACGCGTCCTCCACACACTTTACATTCAACAAAAAAGAATCCCGCGAGCAGGATTCTCTTTTGCTGACAAACTATATTTTTCACATCGGGAGTTCAAGTGCAAAGCCATGAATTTCACGGATCGGCGACTTTGCCGGCGCTCTGTGCTTCAATTTTCACTGCTGTTCTCTTTTCTGATTTTCATTACCGAAAATAAATATAATCCGGACATGGCCAATGCAATCATCGAAGCCGGCGCACTCTGCGCATTCGAGATAAGCGTATTGATAACACCTGTCGCATCCAGCGCTATCATGAGAATTCCGAAAACGAACGCCGCCTTTGTCCCGGCGCCCGGCTTACAGCATTTAAGCCCCACGAAAGCGGCGATGCCGCGGAAAACCGACTCTGCAATCGCAACCGCAGCGAGTGCAATAGTCGCTCCAATCATTGATTCATACTCCGTCCCATTCAGGGAACTGCTTCCCGCCGCCAGGATGACCCCCGATATAATCGTGAGTACCGCCTGCGCCAGAATTACGATCGACGAAAACTTTAATATTGTTCGGCTGTTCAATTCCTTCTGTCCTCCATTGTCTGTAATATGAATCCGTAATCACCAGAGCATGTTTGATAATTCGTCCCCGCCATCTGCACGCCCTAGTCAAAAAAACCGTCCCCCGGATGTTCTGCAACACCGTCTTCATCAATATAAATCCCATTCACCCGCTTGTCCCGCACCATGGCTCCCAGTTTATCCACATAATAAAGGTCGCCAATCCAGCTGTTTCTTGCGAGGGAACCGTCTTTGTTGAAATAATACCAGTCTTCCCGGAATTCAATCCATTCATCCGACGCCATTGCTCCCGAGCTGTGGAAATAATACTGAACATCGTCGATAACCATAGGCCCGACAGCCATATAGCCGGTATCCTTGAAATAGTACCATACCCCGTCTATCTCTTTCCAGGCCGAGGCCGGGAAACTCCCGTCATCCTCCTGAAACCACCAGCCAAATTTATCCTGTATCCAATCAGCCTGTACAGGGACAGGGCGAATCAGGACAATCATAACAGCAGTCAGAACAGGAAGTAATAACTTTCTCACCGCTCTTCCCTTCATAATTGGCCTTCACCTCCTGAATTCTGTCCGGAACCTAAATACCATTAAATGTTAAGCTGATAAAATGCCGCATCGAGCCAGCGGCCGAACTTGCGGCCGACTTCTCTCGTAATGCCGCAGAATTGGAAGCCGAACTTCTCATGCAGGCGGATACTGGCCGCATTATCGGCTGTGATTACAGAGATAATGGCATGCACCTCTCCATTCTCCTTCGCAATGCGAAGCAGCTCCTCCATCAGAGCATCGCCAATCTTCCTGCCCCTGTATTCATGATCCACATACACTGAGAGCTCCACAGTGGCCGCATAGGCATCATTATCGCGGTAAACAGAGAGGCTGGCATATCCAACGGCCCTTTTGTCCTCCTCCGCCACGATAAGCGGGAAGCGGCCGCGGTCGTGCTGCTCAAACCAGACGGTTCTCTCCTCCAGTGACCTTGGCCTGATTGAAAATGACGCGGTGCCATTTAAGACTTCATAATTGAAAATATCAACGAGGCTCTGTAAATCGCTCTTTTCTGCCCACCGTATTATCATTCTGCTCATTCCTTTTTATAAATCCGTATGATCTGCCTCAGCCGCCGTTACAATCTCCGGTTCCGGTACAGCTTCCGCCTCAGGGCCGCTTACCGCCGCTGAATCCGAAGCTGCCTCCGGCCCGGTTCCTGCATCTTTTGTCCCTGCCGCCTGCGCATCTTCTTCCTCTTCCTCATCTTCTGCATTTGCGGCCATCGCTGCCATAATGTGGGCCATCTTACCAATCTTGCCCATATTGCTGGTATCTACCGGCTCGATTTCCTCCGCATCCTCTTCCGAATCAGAAGCATAACCGTCCCCGCCTGCCTGTGGCGTATTCCCGCTGTACTCCGCTGAATCTTCTTCAGGCTGCTCCGGTGTTTCCTCTATTTTCTCGTACTTCTCCGGATTTTCTTTGGCATCCGCTATCTTCTCTTCCATAAACGCCATGAATTCATCCATCTCTTCCCGGCTGCCGAAAGCAGATTTTGCAACAAACTGCCATGTCTTGTCATTGGCCTCCAAAAGAAACAGCCTCTCAATCTCCAGGATACCGGAAAGCTCATTATAACGGTATTCCTTCGTCACATTCTCAGACGGTACGTTCATAACAATGCCAAACTCTCCGAGGGATAAATGCACAACCGGAAAGTTGTTGGCTTTCTCAAGCCTCTTAAGCCCGCTCTTCTTCCAAATCAGGCGTTCCTGATTGTGATGAGAGGTCGTATAAAACATCGCCGCTCCCACGATAAGCGCCATTCCCAAAGACGGTATCACCGCCGCCGGATTGCCTTTGGCCGAACTGATGCTGCCGCCGACATAAATAACAACAAATGCGACATAGATAACCAGAGTGAACAGCTTCATTTTTTTCGATTCATTGCGCAGCACGTTCCAGTGTATCCAGTTTTTGTAATCGTCCTTTACCAGTTGATACTCTAATTCACGCATATTTATAAACTCCTTTTCGTCCCTTTAATATTCGCATAGCTGAATGCATATCCGGGAAACTCGTAACAGTTCAGACAGCATAAACTGTTACGGAAACTCCTCTGTTCCCCTATTTTAATATAATATCCTACTTTATTGTCCCTGTCCAATACAAACGGCAAAAAAATAGACGTTTTTTACTCCGGCTGCTTTGAGCGCCCTGGTGCATGCCTCCGCCGTACTGCCTGTTGTATAGATATCATCGACTAAAATGACTCGTTCAAGACCGGGCGGGATTTTCTCCGCTGTAAACGCCTTCTCCAGATTCTTCAGGCGGGCAGAGGGGCCCAGCTCCTTCTGCGGTTCCGTATTCCTGCTCCGCTTCAGAATATCAGAGCAGACCGGAATTCCCGTCTTTTCCCCCAGCTTCTGCGCCAGAACCAGGGCCTGGTTAAATCCTCTGCTCCTGTATCTTTTAGGATGAACCGGGACCGGTATCAGACAGTCTGCCCTCATCGCCTCAAATTCACTGCCCAGCCGTCTAACCGCTTCGTCGGCGTAGAAATCGAGATATTCCCGTCTGTTCTTGTATTTAACAGCCGCCATGGAGGCTCCTGCCGCTTCATTATAATTGAGCAGTGCAATGCCGTATTCAAAGCTGCGCCGGTGGCGGGTGCAGTCAAAACAATACTCTTGATATTCACTCAATATTTCTTTACCGCACTTTTTACATACAGGGGATTTTACAAAAGAAAGCCTGCCCTGACAGCCGGGGCAGATAAGCTTCCCCGGGGGCATTACGATGTCTCCGCAGACAGGGCATCGTCTTGGAAAGAGGGCGTCTAAGAACAGGGACGCCGCTCGTTTATATTCCATTTTCAAATTATCAGCTCCTCAATACGGGCCTTTAAGCCCGAATAGCGCTTCTGTTCCATTGCATTATCCACCATCTGCTGGAAAACCTGCGGTATTCCTACCAGGCAGACACAGGAGCGCGCTCGCGTCACAGCCGTATAAATCAGGTTCCTTGTCATCAGCATTCTGGGTCCGCTGTATACCGGAATCACGACGGCGGGATACTCACTTCCCTGGGATTTGTGGATTGTGATGGCATAGGCCAGTTCCAGCTCTTCCAGCTGCCGGAAGCTGTAATCCACAAGCTTCCCCTCATCAAATTCCACGGTAAGGAGTTCGGCGAACAGATTAATCTCGCGTATAACTCCCGTATCACCGTTAAACACTCCCGTTCCCTTGTCAATCGGAATTCCGTACCGGTTACAGAGCCTCCATTCGATCTGATAGTTATTCTTTATCTGCATAACCTTGTCACCCAGACGGAAAAGCGTTCCTGCCGCCTCTTTCTCCGGCTTATCCGGGGACGGAGGATTTAAAAAGTCCTGAAGAATCGTATTCAGCCGATCGACTCCCAAAGCTCCCTTCCGCATAGGTGTCATAATCTGAATATCAAACACATCCGCATTGACATAGGCCGGCAGTTTTTCTTTCACCAGCGTAATCATTGCATTGATGATGGAATTCGGCTCTTCGCGCCGGATAAACAAAAAATCCCTGCTCCTCTTTGCGAGATCCACTTTTCTCCGGCATTGATCTTATGGGCGTTCACGATAATATCGCTCTGCGCTGCCTGCCGGAATATCCTTGTCAGCTTTACCACATGAAAACACTCTGAATCAATCATATCCCTCAGCACATTGCCCGGGCCTACGCTCGGAAGCTGATCCACATCGCCCACCAGGATCAGCCTCGTCCCTACATTCACCGCTTTTAAGAGCGCATGTAACAGATGGATATCAACCATGGACATCTCATCAATGATGATGGCGTCCGCATCCAGAGGATTTTCCTCGTTGCGCTCAAAATGCATTCCTGAGTTCTGGTTCTTTTCATTCGGTTCCGGCATTCCGCTCAGCTCCAGAAGGCGGTGGATTGTCCTGGCCTCGTATCCGGTGGCCTCCGTCATACGCTTGGCCGCGCGGCCCGTCGGCGCAGCCGCCAGAAGAATCTCCATATCTCCCATCTCAAAGTACCGGATAATTGTGTTGATGGTCGTTGTCTTACCGGTACCCGGTCCTCCAGTGATGATGAGAAGGCCGCTGTTGACCGCCTCAATTACAGCCTGAATCTGCAGTTCATCCAGCTCTATCTTCTCCTGCTCCTGAATCTGCGCCAGGCTTTTCCGGATCTGTTCCTCCGGCTCTGAACCGGTGATATTTAAATCATGGAGCATCTTTGCCGCATTCAGTTCCGTATAGTAGTATTGGGCCGCATAGACGCCCCGCCGGATAAGCGGTTCATCCCCTCCGGCAGCATCCGGAACCGGAAGTCCGCCGCCATTTACTCCCTGTCCGGCAGCATCCAGATTCTTGACGACAAGACGTTTGTCCATCTGCATGTCCATCAGGTGCTTTTCAATCGCCTCAGGCTCCACCTTCAGAAGCTCCGAGGCCTGCGCCTCCAGTTCTTCCTCCGGCAGATATGTATGGCCGTTTGCCGAGGCCTGTAGAAGTGTATACAAAATACCGCTTTTAATACGAAAGTCAGAATCCGTAAAGATTCCGACTTTTGATGCAATTTCATCGGCCATCTTAAAACCGACACCCGGTATATCGTCCGCCAGCTTATACGGATTCGTTTTAATCACATTGTACATGGCCGGTCCGTATTCCTGGTAGATTTTCACGGAGAGATTCATGGAAATGCCGTAATTTTGCAGGAACATCATCGCCTGGCGCATGTCCTTTTTCTCCCCGACCTGCTCCCCGATTGCCATCGCCATCTTCTCGCTGATTCCTTTAATCTCGGCCAGCCGTTCCGGCTCTTCCTCCATAATCCTGAATGTATCCGTCTTGAATTTTTTCACTATCCTTGTAGCCAAAGCAGCCCCGATGCCTTTGATGGCACCGGAGCCTAAATATCGTTCCATGGAGACAGTGTCTTCCGGCTCTTTAAGCTCATAGCTCTCCACCGCAAGCTGCTCCCCGTAAATCGGATGTTCGGTCATGCGGCCTGCCGCTTCCACCAGTTCCCCTTCCGAAATATAAGAGAAATTGCCGACCAGAATATATTCTTCCCCGTCGTCGGCGCCGGTAACGCTTAAAACCGAATAACCGTTGTCTTCATTACGGTATTTAATTTTCTCAACATAGCCTTTTACTGCTGCCATAGATTCATCCCAGTTACTGTTCACAGTTAGTATTCCGCGAGGTGTTTTCGTGCGTATTCTGCGCGAAAATCCCGAGTTATACGGCGCGAAACGGCTTTTTTGCCGTTTCTGTGCATCGCGAAGCGTGTTGCTGGTCACAGAACTGCGCTTTTGGGCAGGGCTGTGAACAGTAATTCATCCCAAATATTAGTCGTAATTCTTTGGTGACAGTTCCCCGTGGGCAAATTCGATAAACTTGCCGGTGCCGATTGCCACTGCCGTCAGCGGGTCTTCTGCAATCATTGTGGTAATGCCGGTCTTCTCTTCAATCAGCGCGTCCAGTCCGCTTAAGAGGGAACCTCCCCCCGTCAGGACGATACCGCGGTCGAAGATATCGGCGGCAAGCTCCGGAGGCGTTCTTTCAAGTACATTGTGGACGGCATCAACAATCTGCATAGCAGGCTCTCTCAGCGCTTCCAGCGTCTCATCGGAAGTAACCACAATCGTCTTTGGAAGACCCGTCACCAGGTTACGTCCGCGCACTTCCATCGTGATTACCTCCGGCCTTCTGTATGCAGCGCCGATATTAATCTTAATCTCCTCCGCCGTTCTCTCACCAATCAGCAGATTATGTTTTTTACGCATATAACGTACCAGCGCTTCATCAAAGTCATCGCCGGCCACTTTAATCGATGTACTTACTACCGTGCCTCCCAGGGAGATAACCGCAATATCTGCAGTACCTCCTCCGATATCTACGATCATGTTACCACATGCCTTGGCAATATCAATCCCGGCTCCAATGGCAGCCGCTACAGGCTCTTCAATAATGGAAACCTCTCTGGCTCCCGCCTGCAGAGTCGCATCTTCAACGGCCTTTCTCTCAACCTCGGTAGCTCCGCTCGGGATGCAGACGCTGATTCTCGGTTTCCTGAGCGTCTTCTTGCCAACTGCTTTATTAATAAAATACTTCAGCATCTTCTCTGTCACAGTATAATCGGAAATAACTCCCTGGCGCAGCGGACGTACCGCCACAATGTTGCCCGGGGTTCTTCCGATCATCAGACGCGCTTCCTCGCCGATGGCCATAATCTTGTTTGTATCACGGTCAATGGCTACGACCGACGGTTCTTTTAAGACTACGCCTTTACCCTTAATATATACAAGGATACTGGCTGTGCCAAGATCGATACCAATGTCGTTGGACATCATCATACTTTGTTTTTCCTCCTGATCTGTATTCTATCCTTTTATCATTCTTATTTCGTGCATCAAAAACAAAAATAGCGCCCCATATCATTCAGGCAGACTATACCGATTACTATTATATACAATTTCGTTCTGTTTTCAAAGGGTTTTTTATTTTTTTATTATGTTTATGCTTTTTTTATGTACGGTACATACTTCTGTCACAAATACCCCCTATAATACAAGTATGTTATCCGAAAGGATGACAGGCCTTTGTTTCAAGTATTGCTTGAAATAATAAAGCTTTTTCATACTCATACCGGACGGCGAAAGTCGTCCGGCCCCCCTAAGCAATTATCCGCTTCGAGTCCGTCGGAGCGTTTTTTTTTGCGGTAACCCTCACATTTCACGTCATAGCCGAACTTTTACTTATCATTCATTTCTTCACCGCCCACCAGAACCATCCCTGCGGCAGTTCAAATACAACGACAATTCCCAAAACGATTGCAATTGCAACCTTTACCGCCTCATATCCGGTATAGACGGCCAGTCTGAGCTGCTCCGTAATCAGATAATACACGGTCCAATAGATTCCGGCGCCCGGAACAAGGGGAAAGATGCCCGATATAAGAAAAATAGTGGCCGGACACTTCTGTCTCACTGCCGCAGCCCTGGAAAGGAAAATTACAACCATTGTAGCTGTAAAAGCGGCCGATGCGGGACTCCACATGGGCGACATCTGTGAATAGACAGCCCAGCCGGCCCCTCCGATGATACCGCACCACGGATAATAGGTACGCGGCACTCCAAAGAGCAGGGAAAAGGCGACGGTTCCCACCATTGCGGCACAGATTTGTAAAACCAGTTCCATAATTATTCCATCCATCCCACCAGACCTCCCGTCCCCCACCGGATGACGGAGAATCCCACTCCTACACCGATGGCAATACAAAAGAAAATCAGCAGGGCATCCAGCATACGTACCGAACCGGAAATGTAGTCACCGTCCGCAATATCTCTTATGGCATTTGTAAACGGCACTCCGGGTACCAATGGCATAATGGAGCCTATTACCATGTAATTCAGATGCTCTCCCGCCCCCGAAAGATACATCAGGCTGCAAATAATGGTAACCAGGGAGCCTCCTGATATATTTCCGATAATTTTTGAAAAATGAGGGCCGCTCACATACAGGATGTAGGCATACAGCGCAACCCCTGCTGCAAATGCCGCCGCACTGTCTCCCGCGCTTCCGCCAAACAGATAGCAAAAGGCAGCGCGCGCCCGACGCCAAAATCTGCATCGTTTTTGTCTTTCCGGGCATCTGTCTGATTGCGTTTAAGCGTTCTGCCGCCTCCGCAGGCGAATACCGTCCCTCCTCAATTTCTCTGGAAAGCTGATTTACAGCGGCCACCCGGTTCAGGTGGGTGCCGCTCACCGGGATATGTTCCACTTTTGCAAAAAAGGATTCCTTACTGCTCCCTGCTGTTGCAAAAATTCCATTTGACAGCACAAAGGTACTGCCTGACTCCACCCCGTAATATCGGAAAATCCGCTCCATCGTTTCTTCCACCCTGGAAATCTCAGCTCCGTTTTCCAAAAGCAGATGTCCGGCCTGGATTGCCGCTTCCATAACCTCCTTCTCCCTGTTCTCCTCCACTTTTTTCTTCTCCTTTCTTCCCCTCACAACTGTAATTTCCCATTTTCCGGGTCATAGCACAGGTTACTGGCCGGTCAATCATCCCTGTGATACAGCGCATTTCAAAACATTGCCGAATAGTTTATTCTTTTCAATAATTTTTAGGTTTTTTTATGGAATGTCCATACTTTCAACATAATTTACTGGCATAATAAATACATGAAAGTTATTAAACTTTTTCATACTCAACCGAACGGGCAACACCGTTCGGCCCCCCTTAAGCCAATTTCTTTTTTTATATACCTACCATTCCCAATTAAAGCAGACCTCCATCGGGTAACACCGATGGAGGTTCTGCTTTTTGGCTTATTCCGGTGCGCATTCGGACTTTGCATAATTTTCATCTCTTAAATTGGCCTCTACCCAGACGAAGTAATTATCATCATAGAGGTAGTTTCTCCGATACCATCGGTGTTTCATAGCCGGCCAGAAACTCTTCCATTGCTTTTTTGGCAGTTTCGGCCGTAAGGCCGGAATGCAGATACCAGCCGCAGGCTGTCCCGGCTGATTTTGCCTCCTCTTCGCTGATTTCGATCTCCTGATACTGCCCGATATCCCCGTCCTCTCACAGTTCTTCCTGCGTAAGCCTACTCCTCCCGAAAAATATGTCCCCTGAAATCCCCTGACCCGTCATGTTTATTTTTTACGGATATCCATACAAACAGACAGAAGGCGGCGGCTATGGTTGTCATGACTACCGACACGGGGAGGGGATTCTTTTTGGAAGAGGGCTGGTAAAGAGGACCGGGCCGTGATTTTTTGGCGGTTCCTTCGGTGTCCTGGCCTCATCTGCGTCATAAAAAGCGGGTTTGCTGCGCCTGCTTTCATTCAGGTTGAAATTTCGGTTCTCATATCTGGGCTCCCACACGATTTTCTTACAAATCCGGCAGTAGTTACCGGACAGAAGCTCCGAGTCGCAGACGGGACAAATTTTCTTTTTCATCCTTCCTCTCCTTTGCAGCAAAGCACAGGAAAGCTCCTGCATCCTTTTACTGTATTTTCAGGCTCCACTCACTGCAGTCCCATACCCTGGTCGCAAAATTCTCGTAGAAATCCGGTTCGTGGCAGATCAGAACAATATTACCCTTGTATTCCGTCAGGGCGCGTTTCAGCTCTTCTTTAGCCTCCACATCCAGATGGTTCGTCGGCTCGTCAAGAAGCAGAAGGTTTGTCTCCCTGTTAATCAGTTTACATAACCTTACCTTCGCCTGCTCCCCTCCGCTCAGCACCCTCACCTGGCTTTCGATATGTTTCGTAGTCAGGCCGCATTTCGCCAGGGCGGAACGGACCTGGTACTGGGTATATCCGGGAAACTCCTTCCAAATCTCCTCAATACAGGTCGTGGTATTTCCCGGGGCCATCTCCTGCTCAAAATATCCGATACAGAGATAATCCCCCAATGTGACCTTGCCCTCTAAGGACGGTATCAGGCCGAGTATGCTCTTTAACAGTGTCGTCTTGCCGATTCCGTTGGCGCCTGTCAGAACAATCTTCTCCCCCCGCTCCATATATAAATCAAGAGGTTTTGAAAGCGGTTCATCATATCCAATCACCAGGCCCTCCGTCTCAAAGATACACTTTCCGGCTGTCCTGGCCTCCTGGAAATGGAACTCCGGCTTCGGCTTTTCCCTGGCCAGCTCAATCACGTCCATCTTGTCCAGCTTTTTCTGGCGCGACATCGCCATATTTCTGGTCGCCACCCTGGCCTTGTTTCTGGCAACGAAATCCTGAAGCTGGGAAATCTCCTGCTGCTGTTTCTTGTAGGCAGCCTCCAGCTGGGATTTTTTCACCTCATATACTTCCTGGAATTTGTCATAATCCCCGACATACCGGTCGAGGCGCTGATTCTCCATATGGTAAATAATATTGATTACACTGTTTAAGAACGGAATGTCATGGGAAATCAGAATAAACGCGTTCTCATACTCCTGGAGGTAGCGTTTCAGCCATTCAATATGCTGCACGTCCAGATAGTTGGTAGGCTCATCCAAAAGCAGGATATCCGGCTTCTCAAGAAGCAGCTTTCCTAACAGCACCTTGGTTCTCTGGCCTCCGCTCAGATCCGTGACATCCTTGTCAAGTCCAATGTCAGCAAGGCCCAGGGCGCGCCCGACTTCCTCCACCTTCGCATCAATCGTATAGAAATCATGGGCCATCAGCAGATCCTGTATGGTTCCCAGTTCTTCCATCATCGCATTCATCTCATCCTCCGGTGCATCCCCCAGATGATCGCAGATGGCATTCATCTGCTCCTCCAGTTCAAACAGGAATGCAAATGCACTCTTTAATACGTCCCGGATTGTCATTCCCTTTTTCCAGAACCGTGTGCTGATCCAGATAACCGATGCGTACCCGTTTCGCCCACTCCACTTTCCCCTCATCCGGCTGCAGCTTGCCGGTTATAATGTTCATGAATGTGGACTTTCCCTCCCCATTAGCACCGATCAGTCCGATATGCTCCCCTTTCAGCAGACGGAAGGACACATTCTGAAAAATAGCCCTGTCGCCAAAGCCATGGCTTAAATTTTCTACGTTTAAAATACTCATTGTAAAATATCTCCTTGATTACTTCTATACACAGCCGTTTTTCCATTAAATGCAGTGCCGGACTGCGTTTTATCTTTAAAATTATTTCCAACATCATTCTACATGACAAATCGGACTGTGGCAAGTAAAAGCAGATTTATATCGGGGAATGGGGGATAAGAAGTTACTGTTCACACGGTAACATCCCGCGAGGTGTTTTCGTGCGCATTTTTCATGAAAATCCCGAGTTTAACGGCGCGAAACTGCGTTTTTCGCAGTTTCTGTGCATCGCGAAGCGTGTTATTGTTCGCAGCACGCCGATTTTTGGCGAGGTGTGAACAGTAACGATAAGAAGGTGAGGACGACGCCGGTACGGACGGCGGACGGGATGGTGGGATGGTTTTATGAGTCTTTCGTCCCGGGGGAAGATTGCCGCGGTGTGGGGCGGAGGGGAAGACTCCGCCAGCTTCCTCACCAAACCGGACATGGTCCGTTCCGGACGCGTCCTCCGGGCCTCAGTTAAATCTCCAACATCCTAATACCATCTCACCATAGACAGCTCATTATTTACGCCTTTTGACACCAGAATCTGGTGCAGATCAATAATCCCGTTATGAAATGTCGCAGCACAGGAGCAGAGGTACAGCTCCCACATCCTGGCAAACTTTTCATCGAACATCTCCTTTACCTCATCGATATGCTCCCGGTAATTCTGCTCCCAGCAGCGCAGGGTTTTATTATAATGAAGGCGCAGATTTTCCACATCCAGCGTGTGAAAATTGTCCTCTGACAGGCAGTAGAGCATTTCCCGCAGGCTTGGTACAACACCGCCCGGAAAAATGTATTTTTTTATCCAGGGATCTCCCGGATATTCTTTCAGTCCGCTGATAAAGTGGAGAAGGAACAGGCCGCCCGGCTTTAATACGCTGTTCACGCAGTCTGTGAAAAGCTGGTAATTGCCTCTGCCCACATGCTCCACCATTCCCACGCTGACCGCCCGGTCGAAGGTCAGGCCGGTCTCAGGCAGTTCCCGGTAGTCTAAAAGCTTTACGGTCAGCAGATCCTCCAGGCCTTCCTCCCTGATTCTCCGGGAAAATTCCCGGTACTGCTCTTCGCTGAGTGTAATCCCGGTTCCTTTCACACGGTATTTCTTTGCCGCCCGGATCAGCAGGTAGCCCCACCCGCCCAATATCAACAAGACTCATGCCCTCCTTCAGGCAAAGCTTGCTCAGGATATAATCCACTTTATTCTCCTGAGCCTGCCTCAGGGAATCATTTTCATTCCTGAAATATCCGCAGGAATAACTCATCGTCTCATCCAGCCACAATTTATAGAAATCGTTGCCGATGTCATAATGGCTCGTCACCTCTGTCTTCTGGTTTTTCTTCGACAGCGCCGGATAAAGCAATTTTTTCAATCCTTTTCTGTCGGTGGAAAATTTGCCCATCTGACCCAGGAACTGATCCAGCGCGTGATAGAGATCTCCTTCGATATCGAGCTTCGCTTCCATGTACGCCTCTCCGAGAGCCAGAGACGTGCTGGACGCAAGATTTGTGAGGGGAATCGGATGTTTGATGCGCACTGTAAATTCCGGCGCTCCCTCCCCTATGTTAAATTCCTTTCCATCCATCATTATCTGAAACGGATGCTCTGCAAAACGTTTCATAAAATTTATCATTACATTTTCTTCAAGTTCCCTGACCATAATATAGCCCGCCTTTCTTTCCTGTTCCTTTTTCTTACAGTTTTTCCAGGTAAAAAATTTTTATTCGCAAGCAGCGTTTTCGCTGTTTTTTTGCCGTTTCTGTGCATCATTTGTTACGGTTTAGCCGAAGGCTGAACTGTAACGAATATTTTAAGAAGTTTCCCCTTGAATTTATGGCAGAAATTATATATGATAGAACAAATTCTTTGCTTTGTCATCTTATGACATAAATCTTCATTTTTTACGCGCAGAATTTATCTGCACCAGTAAAAAGCCCGCAAACCGGGCTGAAACCGAGGGAGAAATTATGTATACTTACAACTGGTACCAATGGCTGGCCTTCTTCTATATATATTGTTTTTTTGGCTGGATTTTCGAATCAACTTATGTATCATTGAAACAAAAACATTTTGTAAACCGGGGGTTTCTGCGTCTCCCCATGCTGCCGCTTTATGGCTCCGGGGCCGTGATGATGCTGTGGGTTTCCCTGCCTGTCAAAAATAATCTGTTCCTTGTGTATATCTCGGGCGTAATCGCGGCTACTGCCCTTGAATACGTGACAGGCTATGTGATGGAGCAGCTTTTTAAAGTCCGTTACTGGGATTACAGCAGCCAGAAATTCCAGGTACACGGATACATCTGCCTCTCCTCTTCGATTGCCTGGGGATTTCTTACCATCCTGATGACGGAGATTATACATGAACCTGTGGCAGGTGTTGTGCTGAACTTTAATCAGAATATACTCCTCTTCTGTGTCTTTATCGTGACAATCCTGTTTACGGCCGACGCGTACGAATCCGTCAAAGAGGCTCTGGCTCTCGGCAAGTCCCTGGAGGCCATGACAAAACTAAAGGAAGAGATGGAAGATTTACAGTCCCGTATTTCCGCTCTGAAGGAGGAAGCGGCGGAACACGTCTCTGCCGTCAAAGAGGGGACGGCAGAGCGGATTGTCAACTCGCTCCTTGGAACTGCCGAACTGTTAGCCAATGCAAAAGAGGAGACAGCGGAACGGCTGGCTGCTGCCAAAGAAGGTACGGCGGAAAAACTGGCAGCCGCCAAAGAAGGTACGGCGGAACGGCTGGCAGCCGCCAAAGAAGGTACCTCAGAGAGACTGGCAGCCGCTAAGGAAGGAACCTCCGAGCGGATCGCTGCCGTCCGCGAAAGTACGCGTGAGAAGCTGGCTATGCTCACGGGTCAGCTTGATGAAATTATGGATAAACGCCATAAACTGCTGTCTGAAAATAAATTCCGGCATTTCTACCGCAGGAGCCTGCTCAGAGGCAACCCGGGAGCCGTCTCCACCAGATTCTCTGCTGCGCTTAAAGAGTTGAAGGAACAGCTTGAGGAACTGAATCATTAGAATTTATAAAGGTGAGGGCGGCGCCTGGGCGTCCAATGTATTGAGCGGAATTAAGGCCGGAAGAATATTACCGGTTTTAGTTCCGCTCAATTTGCTGTGATATTTAAATTTTCAGTCTCATCTGTCCGGAGCGGAGCAGGTGCGGTGTGCGACAACCTTCGCCTGAGTCTTCCTGGCGACGTCCACTTCCACCAGCGTAAGAGCAAGACCCAGCGGAATCAGGCATGACCATATTCCGGCAACCTGCCACTCATTTACCGCAAAAAAGCCTCCCAGCACTCCGATTTGAAATGACATAAGTGTAATGCCGTAAAATCCGGCCTTTTCTTTCTGTTTTGCATCCTTCGTCTGTATATAGTCGGCAATGGACAGAACCATCTGTTTCAGGTTGTTTGTTGAAAAGGTGGTGGCGCTGCTGTATCCCCTGGCTCCGGCAAAAACGCCCCACTGGAATGCCGTAATTGCAAAAATAGGGTAAAGCGCCAATATATTGTTCATATCCTCCGGCAGAAAACCGGCCAGAACAATGCCTGTAATTTCTACCCAGATACAGATTCGCCTCATATCTCCTTTTACATATTTTGGCAGCAGGTATGCCGCGATCATGGAGATAATAAAAATAATCAGCGCAATGATTCGGATGACCATCTCCTGCCAGCTACCGCCAAACCATCCTGTGGCCAGGTAAATCAGATTACCCGTCTGTGCCGAGCCAAAGTTCCCGCCTCGCAGCAGAATGGTATATACGCCTAAAAAGCCTCCTATATATGACATAATATAATGTAATGCAGTTTCCATTTTACCTTTCCTTATCAAGAATAATTAATGGCTACTGTTCACAGCCCTGCCAAAAAACGCAGTTCTATAAGCAGTAACAATTATTGTTTCTATTATAATACCACATTGACGAATTTATTTAAAATACATATAATATAGCTATTATCATATAGAAAAGGTATCGTAAAATGGAACTTAGAACGTTAAAATACTTTCTTACCGTTGCTTCGGAACTTAATATTACAAAGGCAGCGCGCAAGCTGAACATCTCCCAGCCGCCGCTGAGCCGTCAGCTAAGCCTTCTGGAGGAAGAGCTTGGGGTGCAGCTTTTCGTCCGCGGGAAGCGCAGGATCCAACTGACCGAAGAAGGAAAATATCTGGCGCAGCAGGCGGAGCATATCCTGAATCTGGCGGAACACACCGCCAGAAGCAATTGGAGGAAATGAAACAGCAGACCGTAAAGGGGACTCTGCTGCTAGGCGTCACCGAGACATGCAGCGCCAGCGTACTTCCGGCCATTCTGCCCGATTTTAAGACTTTCTACCCCCAGATCAGCTATGATATCTGGTGCGGCAACAGCAATGACGTCTGCCGGCGCATTAAAGAGGGAATCACTGATATCGGCATCATACGGGCCCCTCTAGATGAGCAGAATTTTGAAACCGTGTTTTTGAAAACAGAAACATGGATTGCAATCGTCAGCAGACAGCATCCTCTGGCCGGGCAGACCGGCGTCTCCCTGGAACGGCTGAGCCGGGAACCGCTGTTCATCCCTTCCCGCCAGCCGCTCCAAAGTGAGATTCTGAACTGGTTCAGTTCGGCCTCCGAAAGCTATCAGATTTTCGCCCTGTACAACCAGCTTGCCGGGATTATCCCTCTAATCGCACAAAATACAGGAGTAGCCATCTGCCCGGAATCAGTCAAGCTGTATACGGACGACCGGCGCCTGGCCTATCTGAAAATCACTGAACCTGAACCGACGTCCCATCTCTATATGATATGCGGGCGCAACCGGCTCCTATCCGCCGGGGCAAAAGCCTTCTGGAATTACGTAAAACTGTCCTTTGACACAACGGCTCCGTCTTCAGAAAACCGGTAAAAGGTCCTTTCCGGAATTGCATTGGAATAAATGGATATAATAAACTTTATTTCAATCCTTTATTTCAATCAATTTTCAGGAAGGCCGGTACAATATGAAAAAGAATACTTGCGAAGAACCAATATCGGTATGGAGCGACACCACCACTCCATTAAAATTTGACACTTTAAAGAGATATAAAAACAGAAGTCCTGATCATAGGCGGTCTGGCCGGTGTACTTTGCGCCTATATGCTGGGACAGGCCGGTGTTGATTATGTGCTGGCCGAAGCGGATACTGTCTGCAGCGGAATTACAAAAAATACCACCGCGAAAATCACCTCCCAGCATGGGCTGATATATCATAAGCTCATCAGGCAGTTCGGAACTGAAAAAGCAGCGCTGTACCTTCACAGTAATCAGGAAGCGCTGGAAAAATACGTGCAGCTTTGTGAGGGAATCGATTGTGATTTTGAGAAAAAAGACGCCTATGTGTATTCCCGTGATTCAAAACAGGAGCTTCTCGACGAACTGGATGCACTGCAAAACTGAATTTTCCGGCAGACTTGGCAGAGGAACTCCCTTACTTTCCCCACGGCCGGAGCAGTCAGATTTCCGGATCAGGCTCAGTTCCATCCCCTCAAATTCGTACGCGCAATCGCCGGGGATTTGAATATTTACGAACACACCAGGGTCAGGGAACTGGCAGGATGTGAAGCGCGCACGGATACAGGGATTATCCGGGCGGAAAAAATAATTGTGGCAACGCATTTCCCCTTTATTAATAAGCACGGCAGTTATTTCTTAAAAATGTATCAGCACCGTTCCTATGTGACTGCACTTGAAAATGCACCGGATTTGAACGGCATGTATGTCGACCAGGCACAGGACGGAATGTCCTTTCGCAATTATAACGGCCCTGCTGCTCGGGGGCGGAGGGCACCGCACCGGAAAAACGGGAGGCAACTGGCAGGAGCTGAACCGGTTTGCGGCTCAGTACTATCCCAAAGCGGCCCAGGCGCCGCTGGGCCACCCAGGACTGCATGACTCTGGACAGCGTTCCCTATATCGGCAATTACTCTAAAAGCACGCCAAATCTCTATGTGGCAACAGGCTTTAACAAATGGGGCATGACCTCCTCCATGGTCAGTGCCATGCTGCTTGCCGGCCTGGTGAGGGGAGAAGAAAATCCGTATGCCGCAGTATATTCACCTTCGAGAAGCATACTCAGGCCACAGTTAGCGGTCAATGCCCTGGGAGCCGCAGTGAATCTTCTGACTATCTCAACTCCACGCTGTCCCCATATGGGATGCGCACTTAAATGGAATAAGACGGAACATTCGTGGGATTGTCCCTGCCACGGCTCCCGCTTTGACGGGGACGGACATCTGATAGACAATCCGGCCACCGGAGATTTAGTTAAGCAGGTGAGGACGCCGCCGGTACGGCCGGCGGACGGGGGTGGGGTGTGTATATGAGTCTTTCGTCCCGGGGAAGATTGTCGTGGTTTGGGCGGGAAGATAAAGTCTGCGGAGCTGCTCCCGCTCTGTGAAATGCATCGCTTGGCTAAGCTCGTCGGACCCCTCGCTAATCAGCGATGGATTTCAAAGGCATCCGCAGACTTTATCTTCCCCTCCGCCCCAAGGTCAGGTTTTCGCCGGGACGAAAGACTCCGCGGGAGGTATCGCCCGTCCACCGGCCTGCGGCCGCTGAATGTCTCACGCGTTAAGTGCGGAGGAGGACCTTGTCGCGGCCACGCAATTCGTGTACAGGAAATACGATATGCCTTCAAGGCGTCCTTATGAAAATTGCGGAAGGTTTGGTATCAGTCTACCGGAAACACGTAGTGGCCGCGACAAGGCCCTCCCCATTTAAGGTTGGAGACAATCAGCGGCCGGAGCGGACCATGTCCGGTGTCGCAAAAACCTCCGCCTGAGTCTTCCGTCCCTGCGAAACCCTGACCGGGGGAAGGAGGCGGAATCAATTCTGGAGGGGATATGGAAGCCCATCCGTGCTTAATGAGGTTTCTCACGAATTTAGCACGGCTATGCGCTTCGAAAAGTGCAAACGGTCCCCGTAAGAATTCATTCCGACCGTATTCCCCCCTCACGACAACCTTCAACCAGGGACGGAAGACTCAGCCATCCCCCTCACCACACCGGACATGGTCCGTTCCGGACGCGTCCCCCCAACCTCAGTTAAATCTCCATTTCGACTTATGGATCTACAGCAGTTTTAATCCTGCTTTTTTATTTCCCGAATCACATCCAGAACCGTCCCGTCCCTGTACTCGACAATGCAGGTGATTTTATCTGTGCATTCGATTGGTTTCGGTGTTCCCGTCAGTCCTTCCGCGGTTTGACGCAGTTCCTCGATTGTGACAAGCTTCAGGCTCGTCTTTTCCAGGTCTTCTTTTAATTCCTGATAATTTTATGGTTCGGATTCAGCGCAATGCCCGCCTCCGTTATAACGACCGCCACCGTATCCCCCGGTGTACAGCAGGTAAATACTTTTTTCACAACCGACGGAATCCGCCCTCTTACAATCGGGAGCACGACTATGGAAATCTGCGCCCCTGCCGCCACATCGGGACCTCCCCCAAGGCCCCCCATCATCTCCCCGTTGGATCCGGTCAGGATATTGACGTTGAAATCAATGTCCACCTCCAGGGCCGCCAGAATGCCGAATGTCTCCCGGTTGAGCATGCATCCCTTTCTTGCCGGATTGGCATAGAGAGAATTATCAATCTCGATGATTCCCGGATAATCCACGATTGCCTTTGCGGCAACCGCATCAAAAGACTGGGAGCAGGCCACGGTGCGGACCAGGCCTTTCTCGTGCATTTCCACAATCGCAGCGGGAATTCCGCCCAGGGCCATGGACGCTTTAACGCCCCGTTCCTCCATCTTTTCTTCCAGATATTTAGTACAGGCGATACTGATGGCTCCGGCTCCCGTCTGGAAGACAAATCCGTCTGTAAAACGTCTCGATGCCGCCATTACCTCAACCGCTCGTTTGGCTATCAGTAAATCCCTGGGATTTTTTGTAACCCGGGCCGCTCCCGCTCCGATTTTTGCCGTATCGCCGATGGAATCCACAACCACCACGTAGTCCACATACTCCTGGGAAATACTGATCGGAATACAGGGGTATTCCACCAGATGATCGGTAATGACGATCACCTTTCCCGCCGTCATCGCATCGATAAAGGAGTAACCCAGCGCGCCGCAGGCATTTGGCCCCACAAGGCCCGTCGCATTGCCGTAATCATCGGCCGCCGACGCGCCGATAAATGCCACGTCGATGGACAATTCCCCTGCCTCTATGGCTCTTGGCCTGGCTCCGTGGGGGCGCAGGATTACCGGTTCGTCCATAACTCCCCCCAACACTGCGTCGCCCAGTTCCCCTCTGATTCCGCTGGCCTCGATACTGGCGATTGTGCCGTCCTTCACGTAATCGACAATTGACGGGTTCTTAATATTGACAACTGCACTCGGAGCAAATTTAAGCCCTTTTATCCCCAGTTCTTTTATCACGCTCAATACGCGGCCAATCACCTGATCGCCCTCGCGGAAACTGTGGTGAAATGAAATCGTCATTCCATCCTTTAGTCCGCTGGCCTCAACCGCCGCTTTTAATCCCGGCTGCAATTTTTCTTCCCCCGGTTTCACGGTTGACAGTCGCCGGTTTGACATAACCGGCTGATCGGAAGAACAGTCTGAGTCGATTCCGGCAAAGGGCCTCACCTGATAGGTTCCTATCATTTCGGGAAGTTCTCTTCCAACTGCATTCTTAATCAAAATAATCACCTCCCGCATTCATCCCTGCTGCCCTGGCCTTTTCCAGTGTGGCTCTGGCCCTCAGCTCCATCGGTTTATCCAGCATGCTGCCGTCCAATGTGATAACGCCTTTCCCCATCCTGCTTCCTTCCTCCAGTGTCTGAAGCACGCGGACTGCATAGCGCACTTCCTTCTCGCTGGGAGCAAAGCAGGCATTCACCGCCTCAATCTGGCGGGGATGGATCACCGTCTTTCCGTCAAACCCGAGATTTCTGGAAAGTGCGGCGTCCTCTTTCAGTCCTTCCATATCGTTAATGTTGGAAAATACAATGTCAAGCGCGTCTATCCCGGCCTCGCGGCACGCCAGAAGCACTGCGTTGCGCGCATAGAATACTTCCATACCGGTTCTGGTTCTCACAGCTCCCATGCTGGCCGTGAAATCTTCAGCCCCCAGTGCCATCGCTTCCACCCGCGGATCGGCCATGGCGATTTCCCTTGCGTTAAGAACTCCCATATAGGATTCGATATTACACCATAGTTTAATGCTGCCCTCCTCAATACCGGCTTTTTTCTCGATTTCCGATATCCGGGAAGCGATGGATTTCACTTCTTTTCCGTATTCTACCTTGGGAATTCGGATGGCGTCCGGCCTGGCCCTGACAACGGCCTCCAAGTCCTCTTCTATACTCCAGAATAAATGCCGTTGACGCGAACCACCACATACTTGTCTTTAGGCCTGTGGTAACGCGCGCATTGCATACCAGGAATCTGGCTGAATCCTTTTCCGCTGCCGATACAGAGTCTTCGAGATCATAAACCAGACAGTCCTCCTCGTAAAATGCCGCCTGGATCATATTAACCGGGCTGGAGGCGCTGGCGTAGAGAGACGTCCTTTTTAAGCCGCTCCTTTTCCCTGTTTTTCCGGCATCCCCTTTTATGCTGTTTTCCATAGCGCGTCCTCCTTCGACCAGTCGTATTGCTCCCCGGAGGCTCTGAGTATGACGGCCTGCATCCGGAACGTATCACGCAATCGAGCGCCTTGTCCACCAGGCTGATATCAGCGTCCCTTACTTCAAACTCATTTCAGAACCTCCTGCACTGTCCTGATAATCTCGTCGCCGAAAATCGTTGTCACGACACTGTCCAGCTCTATCCGGATTCCGTTTCCTTCATTTGGCCTGATTGTAATCTGCACATCGCTGGATTCCAGTGTTCCGCAGACGGCCGGTTTTTTATAAGCATAGGTTCCTCCCTCTTAAAAATACAGTGTTTGCCTGTTATGTGGCTCTCCGCACCTCTAAAAACATAAAACGCTTTGCGGAACACAGGCTGTGAATTGTAACTTCAGTATAACACTCTTGTGATATAATTAAAAATATATGTTTAAGATGTTTCACATAAGTATTTCATATTCCGTCCGCGTTGAATTTAAAAATGGCCGCTGCAATCGCATATAAAATGAATCACTTCATTCCTTTGCAATTGCAGCGGCCATTCATAAAAATCACTACAGCAGTTTATTCACCGTCTCCATCACCGCTTCCCCAAGCTTTGCGGCTTTTACATCCGCATCCTCCAGGGAAGAACCTTTCACGCCCAGGTAAAACTTAATCTTTGGTTCCGTACCGGACGGTCTTACGCAGAGCCATGCATTGTCTTCCAGATCGTAATAAAGGACATTGGAGGATGGGAGGCCGGTCGGCTCCACCGCTCCGGTCGTCATATCTTTCACCGTATCCGCATTATAATCTCTTGCAGAAAGAACCTTATACCCGCCTATCTCTTCCGGGGTGTTGGAACGGAAATATTCCATGATTTCCTGGATTTTAGCCAGTCCTTCAATTCCCTTAAGGCCGATGGCCTGTACCTCGTCTTTATAGTAGCCGTATTTCTCATACATCTCTACCATAGCGTCCCAGAGGGTCATTCCCTTTTCTTTATAATAAGCGGCGGCCTCACAGAGCGCTGCTGTCGCTGAGATTGCGTCCTTATCACGGGCATAGGTGCCGATCAGGCAGCCATAGCTCTCTTCCATGCCAAACAGATACGTTCCTTTTCCTGTCTTCTCATTCTCAAGAACCCTCTGGCCGATCCATTTAAATCCGGTCAGAACCTCGACAAGCTCCACACCGTAATATTTCGCCACGGCATCCACCAGATTTGTCGTTACGATTGATTTAACCACCTGGCCGTCGGCCGGAATCTCTCCCTTTGCCTTCTTCTGGCTCAGCACATATTCGCAGAGCAGGGAGCCCGACATATTTCCGGTCAGCGGGATATATTCTCCGGACTTGGTATCTTTTACATAAACGCCAAGACGGTCTGCATCCGGGTCGGTTGCCAGAACCAGGTCTGCGTTCTTCTCCTTCGCAAGCTTCAGGCCCAGCTCAAAGGCTTCCTTTGCCTCCGGGTTCGGATAACTCACGGTCGGGAATTCCCCATCCGGCAGCTCCTGTTCCGGCACTACGAAAACATGGGTAAAGCCCAGCTCCTTCATTACACGGCGGGCCGGAATGTTACCGGTTCCGTGCAGCGGTGTGTAGACAATGGTAATCTGATCCTGCATCTTATCGATAGCCCCCTGGTTTACCACCTGGGCCTTCACCTGGGCTATGTATTTATCGTCAATCTCCCGCCCGATAATCTGATAGTTTCCGGACGTCCTGGCATCTGTGCGTCTGTCGTCCTGACAGTGGACAGATCGGTGATCGCCATAACCTCTTCCGTTACGCCTTTATCATGAGGCGGCGTAAACTGGGCGCCATCCTCCCAGTAAACCTTGTATCCGTTATACTCCGGCGGATTGTGGCTGGCAGTAATATTGATACCTGCGATACAGCCCAGCTCCCGCACTGCGAAAGAAAGCTCCGGGGTCGGTCGGAGTGATTCAAATTTATATGCTTTAATTCCATTGGCCGCCAGAGTCAGAGCCGCTTCCTCGGCAAATTCAGGTGACATGCGGCGGGAATCGTATGCGATTGCAACGCCCTTGCCGGCTCCTCCCTGTTTGATAATGTAATTAGCCAGTCCCTGTGTCGCCTGCGGACTGTGTAAATATTCATCGGTTGATTCCTGCGCCAATAATACCGCGAAGGCCGGCGTACCAATTCGATCCATGTAAAACCGCTCTTTGATTTCATTTTCATCACCGGCGATATTTCTTAATTCTTCTTTTGTCGCCTCGTCAAAGTATGGATTATCCAGCCACTCTTTATAAATCTTCATGTAATCCTTCATATAAGATACTCCTCCTGTACATTTGTTGAGATCTTCGCGCAAAATGAACTCTTACCCAAAGCACCTCGCGGGACAGCGTCTCCACGCCTATGGGGCATACTGCCGGCGAGCAGTATAATCTGCCGCCTCTAACCATAATTATAGTATACTTCCCCAAAAATAAAGTTTTTTGAATGCGCTGCCGCCAATGATTCCGTCATCTGATATGTTTCAGGAATTCATTTCTGTCCTTCTGCTGGATTTCCAGATTCTGCAGCTTCTCGACGTTTCTGGACGGGATCCATGCCTTGTTCGCATTGTAATAAAAGTTGAGCTGTTTCCAGTATTTTTCAGGGTACAGGAACAGATAATATAGATATTCCCGCTCCTTCTCCCCATTGTCAGGACTCTGTCATAGGAATTTAAAGGCGCATTCCCAGCTTCATATTCCAGCCGTGCTTTTCCATGGCTTTTCTTATAAAATGGTAAAGATCCGCCACCTGAACCCCAGATGCATTTTATTAAATTCAATCACCGCCGTGTATCCCGGCCCCATCAGAATATGGTGCTGGTTCAGCTCACCGTGGCAGAGATAATGTTCGGGCGCTCCCGTTTCACTCACCATTCTCCCCAGTCCTTCACAGGCTTCCAGGGCCTGTTCGTAAAACATTGAAAAATTTCCCATCACACAAAGTTCGAAATCTGATTTCTTCCGCTTGGAGCTGATAAAATTCCTGGTGCGCCGAAGCTCCCTGTTATGGCGTTCCATCTCTTCCGTCATTGGTTCCGATAATATGGAGCCTAAGTTCCAATCATCTTTTGTCTCTATCTTCCTGAGAGCTTTGTGCAGACGCGCAATCTGTGACACAGCGCCTGTAATCTCCTCCTCATCCCGGATGTTGCATTCTCTGTCCGAAAACCAGTCCTTTACCACATACCGGCAGCCGTCTCCGGCCGTTGAGAGCAGTTCGCCCTCCTTATTTCTGATATACTGATCGACAAAACAGCTTCCGCCCTCCTGAAGTGACCGGAGAACCTCCTCTTCAAATTCCAGGCGTTTTACCGTCCCTTTATATTCACGGAGCAGCTTCAGCCCTTTGTCGGTTTCGCAGACCCAAGCTCCCCTGCCTCTGCGAAACGCCTTGATTTCAAGTTCATATTGCTCTAAAACTTCCGTATTTCTGTCGTTCACGCTTCACCCCTCCAGACAACTTTCTTTTAAGCTACTTCTAGGGTATGTTCTCTTTTCCATAAATATGTACCGGACATGCCATAGATTTATAGTATTGACAAATCTCCCTGAAGGTATTATAGTTTCTTTTTGAACAGTTTAATAATAAACTTCAAACAAGGAGGGAACATCGATTGCTTGCAACACCCGGCAGATTTTTTGAAAAATTTCAGAAGATGGATAAGGTATACCGCAGGTTCTATCAGCACGAGCTGGCAGAGTACCAGTTTACTCCAAATGAGATCGCTGTTATTTTATTTTTGTATAACAACGCCCCGGATCTTGATACCGCCACCGACATCGTCCGCTGCAAAGGCATCTCCAAAGGACTGGTCGCGCGATCCGTGGATTCGCTTTGCAGGGAGGGGTATCTGACAGCCGTCCGCGAACCGGCCGACCGGAGGATCATGCACCTGAAGCTCAGTGAAAAGAGCCGGCCGATCACGGAACGGATTGCGGTCAAGCAAAAGAGCTGGCCGGTAAAATTGAATGCGGTATCACACCGGAGGAGCTTCGTATCACATCCGCTACTCTGGATAAACTGCTTATTAATACAGAACAATTATTAAAGGGGAAAGAAAATCATGCTGAATAATTCCACATCAAAGAATGCCGGTTCCGGCATTTCAAAGGAGGCCGACTTAGGCCATGACAAGATAGGAAAACTGCTTTTTAACCTGGCGTTTCCCGCCATCCTGGCACAAATCATTAATGTATTATATAATATGGTAGACCGGATGTATATCGGCCATATTGAACATATCGGGCCAGATGCCCTGACCGGCGTAGGTGTTACGATGCCGGTTATCATGTGTATCTCCGCCTTCGCCGCTCTGGTGAGCATGGGAGGCGCTCCCAGGGCTTCCATTATGATGGGAAAGGGGAGAAATGATCAGGCAGAAAAGATTTTGGGCAATTGTACCTCCATGCTCTTAATTATCTCCATCACCCTGACCACCCTCTTCCTCCTGTTCGGCCGTTCCGTGCTGCTGATGTTCGGAGCCAGCGAAAAGACAATCGTATACGCATGGGCCTACATGGAAATCTACGCATGCGGCACGATTTTCGTTCAGCTTGCGCTGGGACTCAATGCTTTTATCAATGCACAGGGCTATGCGAAAATCGGCATGATGACGGTTGCCATCGGCGCCGTATGCAATATTATACTTGACCCTATTTTCATCTTCGCACTGAATATGGGCGTACGGGGCGCCGCCTGGGCCACAATTATCTCACAGGCCGTATCCTGTATCTGGATCCTCAAGTTCCTGACCGGCAAAAAAAGTCTTCTGAAAATCAAACTTCAGAATATGAAGCTGGATCCGGGCATCATCGGCACCTGCGTATCGCTGGGCCTTGCGCCTTTTATCATGCAGTTTACCGAGAGTGTGCTGTCCGTCTGCTTTAACACCAGCCTGTTAAAATACGGCGGGGATATCGCGGTCGGTGCGATGACGATCCTGACCAGCGTTATGCAGTTTTCCATGCTGCCGCTTCAGGGCCTGACCCAGGGCGCACAGCCGATTATCAGCTTTAATTACGGGGCCGGCAATATCGACCGTGTGAAAAAGGCCTTCCACCTGCTTCTGCGCTCCTCCATCTGCTACGCCGCAATTTTATGGTCAATCTGTATGTTTGCACCAAGAGTATTTATCGCCATCTTCACAAACAATGCGGAGCTGACACAGTTTACTGTCTGGGCAATGCGTATCTATATGGCCGCATCCCTGATTTTCAGTATCCAGATCGCCTGCCAGCAGACCTTCATCGCCCTGGGCAATGCGAAAACCTCTGTTTTTCTTGCCCTGCTGCGGAAAGTTCTGCTGTTAATTCCACTGATTTTCATCCTGCCGCAGTTTATCAGCAACCAGGTTCTGGCCGTGTTTATAGCGGAACCGATTGCGGATATTATCGCGGTCAGTACAACGGCGATTCTGTTTACAAGAGAATATAAGCGCCTTGGCAAATATGAAAGCGAAGCTGCTTAACAGCATAAGACAAAATCCCGCTAGCGGTTTTAATTTGACAGGAGAGCTTTCCTGTTAAACGATAACCTGCGTGGTCCGCGCACAGGTCACCGCCTTCAATGATAAAAAGCTCAGGGAACACAGGTTGAATCACCTGGTTCCCTGAGCTTTTAGCTGTCTCCTACTGAAATACAGGGAATGGAGGCTAAAACTTGAAACAGATTCCGTCGATTGCCGCCGTGCCTGCTTTGGTCAGCACACCGCCTCCGCCGTCTACCCGGCTGGTTCCTCCGGGGAAGAACTGTCCGTCCTTCTTCATAATGCCGTTCGGCATCACGAGAAGCACTCCAAAATCTGTTGTTCCGGCTATTTTATGGCCTCTGGCCTCCAGAAGCTCCACCGTGTCGGGCGAGAATCCTTCCTCCAGCTCGAGGCCCTGATCTCTGGTCAGGCAGCACATGTGGGGGGTTTTGACTGCCGAATCCATCATCATGCCGTAGTCCAGTGTGTTGATAATCAACTGGAGCGTGCTGGTGATAATTCTCGGTCCGCCTGCGCTTCCCACGGCCAGAACCGGTTCCCCGTCCTTCAGTACGATAGTCGGGGACATGCTGGAAAGAGGCGTTTTGACGCACCGCATTGGCCATGCCGTAGGCAAGGCCCTGCGTTGTCCTGACTCCCACTTTGGGACTGAAATCGGCCATTGTATTATTCATTATGAAGCCTCTGCCCGGAATTACTACTCCGCAGCCCCACCAGTTGCGGATCGTCTGGGTTTGTACAAATACATTGCCATACTTGTCCATCACGGAAAAATGGGAGGTACAGCCTCTGTATTCTTTCGCATCGATCCCTTCCGTCGGAGCGTATTCCCGGCCCTGTTCATGTCAATCCTGGACGCCAGCTCCTTTGCATACTCTTTGGAAATGATTTTGTCAACCTGTTAGCAGTTCGTAATAGGCGGCAATAGGAAAAATCGGAAATAAATCCCGTTTTCCTCCTGTTTCCGACCGTTTTCCCCTAATTTTGCCGTATCGGCCGCCACAATATCCACACTGCTGCCGCAGATATCGCATACGATTACGTCGTAGCATTTCACAGGTGCCTTTACTGGTTTTTTTTGACCTCCTCGGCCAGGACGTCCGCATCCAGCAGAACTTCGCAGGCATCGTCCTTTATCTGTCTTAAGATTTCCTCCGGGTCATGCTCTACCCGGCCCGGCCTGTTGTTATGTGTATCTATGATTACTTTTCTTGCTATTTCAATGTATGTCCCAATATAGCACATTTAAATAAGGTTCGATATCCGCAGAATATACAAAACTTTTCCTGTTTTCTAAACCTACGCTCCGCGCCAGGTCATCGCCATCATTAAGAAAGAATCCCGCTCGTGGGATAATTCTACGCCTGCCGCGGGTCACTTAGCGAGTGTAACGAGCTTAGTGAACAAGCCCTCTTTAGAGTTGCACTCCTCCGCGGAGCGGTTTTTATTTAACAGGAGAGCTTTCCTGTAAAATAAAAACGGCCTGCACGAATATTGTGCAAACCGCTTATTAAATAGATATTATGATGTTGGGGTCAAAAGGTATTTTGACCCCTTTGATACCGGATTGCTCCGCACTGCGTGCTCTCGCGGATTATAGCCTGCCGGACAGTTATCAGCCCCTGTTTAATTCATCTTTTCCTCCCTGTCAAGCTCTCGCAGAAGGCTGATCTGCAGCACCAGACATACAAGAAAAGAAATGGCGTCGGCCAGCGGCTGCGCAATCTGAATTCCTAAAATTCCGATTAAAGGCGGCATCAGCAGCACGCCCGGGATCAGGAATACGCCCTGTCTCGACACTCCCATAAAAGAAGCGCGGAACATCTTTCCCGTAGTCTGCATCATCATATTGCTGATCATGACCCAGCCGTTGAGGCCGTATGTAAGGCACTGGAGCCGCAGCGCTTTGACACCGATTTCCAATACCTGCGCATCGCCCTTTCTGAACAGCTGTATCAAAAACGGGGCGGCCGCAAATTCCACTGTGGCCAGTATCAGAAGAAACACAGTCCCGATTTTCACGCAGAACCAGAATCCCTTCTTCACCCGCCCATACAGCTTTGCCCCGTAGTTAAATCCACAGACGGGCTGAAATCCCTGGCCGAAACCCAGAAGTATGGAATTCGTGAAATTGGTGATCCTTGATACAATCGCCATAGCCGCGATTGCGGCATCACCGTAGGGACGGGCGGCCGTATTCAGGCATATCATGGCAATTCCGGATATAGACTGCCTGCACAGGGACGGCAGGCCGCCGTTTACTATCATCTTATAGAAATAACGTGAGGGCCTGAAATTCCTGAATCTTATCAGAACATTACCTGCCCTGCGGATTCCCCAGTACAGCAGGCAGAAGCTGACGAACTGGCTGATAATCGTAGCCAGGGCGGCTCCTGAAATCCCCATATTAAACCCGAATATCAAAATCGGATCCAGGACTATATTGATAAGGGCGCCTGTCGTAAGGCCAATCATCCCATAGAACGCACTTCCCTCAAAGCGGAGCTGGTTATTCAGAACCAGCGAGGCCGCCATATAAGGAGCTCCTATCAGAATAAATTTGAGATAATCCATGGCATATGGCAGGATTGTTTCCGTGGATCCCAGCAAAATGCAGAGGGGCTTCAGGAAAATAAGTCCTGTTGCGGCTATTAACGCTCCGCCGATAAGCGCAGAATAAAATCCGACTGCAGCCAGCCGTTCCGCCTTATCTGTCTCCTGCCTGCCGAGAAGACGTGAAATATTATTCCCCGAGCCCTGGCCAAAGAAAAATCCGACTGCCTGTATAGCAGCCATCACGGCAAATGCAATTCCCACCGCACCGGATGCACTGGTGCTGATTTTGCCGATAAAAAAGGTATCGGCCATATTATAAAACGTCGTAATCAGGTTGCTGATAATCGTCGGGACTGCCAGCCTGCAAATCAGGCTTTCCACCGGCGTCTGCGTCATCTGAATATATTTTGCGTCCAGATTTGCCTCGCTCATCCATTCATTCCTTCCCGAACCTACTCTTCTGTATCTTTTTTCACTGCCATATTAAGCAGATATTCTTTTTCATTGCATTCCGGATGTTTCAGCACGTACAGGAACAGCCTTTGTAAGATATTTCCCATATCCGGCCCCGGCCTTACTCCGGCGGCTATCAGGTCCTTTCCGGTTACCGCCATATCCCTCATCCGGATACAGTCACCCCTGCTGCGGACTGCCTCCGCCGTTTTTCTGATACGTCCTGTCCCCGCAGCCTCCTCCGGAAGCAAACTCTCTTTCAGCAGCAGCAGCTCGTCGAACCGGCCGTCCTCCATACTGCTCATAACTTCCCTTACTTTGCAGTCATCCTCCTGCAGTTCTTCTGAAAACCACCTTACCAGAGTCTTAACTCTGTCCGTCGTATCATTATCCATTTTCAATTCTTTCAGGATTTGGGCGGCACAGTCCTCCCCTCCATACGAAAGAAATGCGGCCCAGCGTAGAGACTTTCTAGCCGGCAGTCCGGATGCCCTCATACAAGCTTCCCTCACCCTGCCGATGTTGGTTCCAAACACCGAGTGAAAACCCGCCGATATATAAGGGCTCATCCCCGTCTCTTCCACCAGCAGAATACGCTCGGGATGGTCCGACAGCAGTGTTTTTGTCAGCTCCGCCTGGATCCTCTCTTTGCTCACGTTGGCCAGATTCGGAGCAATCACGGTCAGTGCGGCATAGGTTTCATCTTCTATTGTAAAGTTCAACTGGGCTGAGAACCGGATGGCACGCAGAATCCGGAGAGCATCTTCGGTAAACCGCTCCACGGCATTGCCGACACAGCGGACGACACCCTCCTTCAAATCTTTCATGCCGCCGAAAATATCCACTATCCCCGTCTCATGACTGTAAGCCATCGCATTGATAGTAAAATCACGGCGTCTCAGATCCTCTTTCAAATCCGAGGTAAAGGCCACCTCCTTCGGGTGTCTTGCATCCTCGTACTCGCCGTCGATCCGGTAAGTCGTAATTTCATAACCGACATGCTCCCGCATTACCGTTACAGTTCCATGCTGAAGCCCTGTATCGATTGTCTTCCCAAACACCTTTTTGACCTGCTCCGGCCTGGCGGATGTGGTGATATCCCAGTCCCCGGGGACTCTGCCAAGGAGCGTGTCCCTGACACAGCCGCCGACGGCAAAAGCCTCGTAGCCGTCTGCTCTAAGCCCGGCAAGAATCTCCTCTACCTGTTTCGGTATTATTATCTGCACATTCTAAGCTCCCTTCTGTCCAATCTCCATGATTCCCTGCAGCTGCCTGCGCAAACCGGCCGTAAAAAAACCGGGGCAAAACATCTGCATGCCCTGTCCCGGTCTGTTTCTATGTTTCATCCCACATTCTCTCTGCCGGATGGAGCGCCAGAACGTGTCTGAATTGCTTTCCGTCAGATATGCGTCCCACTTTCCGGGAGGTTTGCCCCGAATGAATTATCAAACACGCTTTAGTACGCTTTCCCCCAATATACCATCTTTGTCGCAGGTTTACCACAGCATACGCACTTATCCGATAAAGTTTCCTGTGCAAAAGGCATACAGCGTGATGTCACTCCCACCGACTCTTTAAGCTGATCTTCACACTCCTGGCAGCCGCACCACATGGCCTTGATAAAGCCCGGCTTATGATCCGCCAGTTCCTTCATCTCTTCCATGTTGACAGCCTCATACGTATGAGCCTCGCGATGTGCATTTGCCCTTTCCAGCATATCGTGCTGGATTGTGCCGAGAAGCTCTGCTACTTTTTCATTTATCTCATCCAGGGAAACGGTTATCTTCTCGTGTGTATCGCGGCGCACTAAAACTGCCTGGTTCTCCGCCAGATCTCTTGGTCCAATCTCCACACGCACCGGTATTCCGCGCATCTCGGATTCACTGAATTTCCATCCCGGAGATTTGTCGGAATCATCCACCTTCACTTTGAAACCGGAGAGAACTTCCTTCAGCTCATATGCCTTATCAAGAACTCCCTCCTTGTTCTGCTGGATCGGAACAATCATAACCTGAACGGGAGCTATCCTCGGAGGAAGCACCAGTCCGTTATCATCACCATGTACCATAATAATAGCACCAATCAGGCGAGTTGTCATGCCCCATGATGTCTGATGAACGTATTTTAACTGATTATCTTTGTCAAGATACTGGATTTCGAATGCTTTGGCGAATCCGTCCCCAAAGTTGTGGCTGGTCCCGGACTGAAGGGCCTTGCCGTCATGCATCAGGGACTCAATGGTATAGGTCGCCTCCGCACCGGCAAATTTTTCTTTATCTGTCTTTTTACCGCATACAACCGGCATGGCAAGAACTTCCTCACAGAAATCGGCATAAAGATTCAGCATCAGCTCTGTTCTCTCTTCTGCCTGCTCCGCCGTAGCATGAGCCGTGTGGCCTTCCTGCCATAAGAATTCTCTGGAGCGGAGGAACGGTCTTGTTGTTTTCTCCCAGCGGACAACCGAACACCACTGGTTATATAATCTCGGAAGATCCCTGTAGGACTGGATATCTCTTGCATAAAAATCGCAGAACAGCGTCTCAGATGTCGGTCTTACGCACATCCTCTCCTGAAGAGGCTCAAGGCCTCCCATGGTTACCCAGGCAACCTCAGGTGCAAATCCCTCCACATGATCCTTCTCTTTTTCCAGAAGGCTCTCGGGGATAAACATAGGCATATACACGTTCTGCACGCCCGTCTCTTTAAATCTTCTGTCCAGTTCATTCTGGATATTCTCCCAGATAGCATATCCGGCCGGTTTGATAACCATGCATCCCTTTACGCTGGAATAATCGATTAATTCAGCTTTCTTTACCACATCCGTGTACCACTGTGCAAAATCCACATCCATGGATGTGATGGCTTCCACTAATTTTTTGTCCTTTGCCATGACAATTCTCCTCTCATTTTTCCTTCCCCCCGCAGTGCGATCCCCCGCGGAGCGGTTTTTATTTAACAGGAATACTTTCCTGTTAATTAAGAAAGAATCCCGCCCGCGGGATTCTCCGCCTGCGGCGGGTCGCTTCGGCGACATAATTCCCTGCCGCCGCAGTGCGATCCTCCGCGGAGCGGTTTTTATTTAACAGGGGGACTTTCCTGTTAAATAAAAAAGCCATGCGATCTCTTCGTCATCGAAATGATCGAAGGGACCGAATGGCTGAAATTCTTCGGCGGTACCACCCAATTTAACCGGACAAGATGCCTCTGATTCCATTCGGCACTTGATGCGGTTCACTCTTATATCCGTTAACGCCGGTTCTACGATGCACTTTCATGCATGGCTCCAAGGCAGGTTCAATCTTCCTTGACACGGAAACCTCTCACCGCCGGTTTCCTCTCTGGATGTGTTTAAAGATTTAATAGTCCTCTTCAACGCCGTATTTGTCTATCAAATTATGTCGTGTTGCTTTTATGGTAGATTTGATTTTACGTCATCCAAACTGCTTTGTCAAGCCCTGTCAGCTGCCTCCCGCCTCTTTTTCCACTCCCTTCTTTGAAAAAATAAGATTAACAGGATAATCGGCAGCGCCACCAAGTCGCCCCTCTCATCCAGAATAAGCAGGCCTATTACGCAGGCCAGTAAGATTAACCTCTGCCATAGCTTTAACACTCCATGACATACCCTTCACTGGCCATCGCCAAAACAATTACACCTATTATGGCAATCGCTAAATTGTAAATGACAGCCGGTACTGTTGTTCCTGTTAGCAGCAGAGCCGGTTTATATACCAGCATAAACGGAATAATGAAACCGGCAATCGCCAGTCTAAACGCACTCACGCCAGTTTTTAAAGGATCGGACTGGGCCAGTCCTGCCGCTACAAAGGATGAGAGAGCTACAGGAGGTGTGATAGTTGACATAATAGCAAAATAAAACACAAAAAAGTGAGCGGCCAGCAGGGGAACACCCATGTTAACCAAAGCCGGAGCCAGCGTAAGGGCCGTTACGATATAGCAGGCTGTTGTTGGAAGCCCCATGCCCAGAATGATTGAAGCTGCCATGGCTAAAAAAAGCGCCAAAAATTTAATCCCCAACGCCAGTTTAAAAATATTCAATGAGAACACAAGGCCAAATCCGGTAAGAGAAATCACACCAATTACAATGCCGGCACAGGCACAGGCAATCGCTACCGACATAGTGCCCTTCACTCCATTTTCCAGTGCGCGGCAAAACCGTCTCAGTGTCAGGCGGCTGCTCTTTCTGAAAAAACTTACTACAATTGCAATCAGAATGGAAAGCCAGGCCGCATAAATCGGATTGTAGCCTTTAACACTTAAGAAATAGATGAGAGCAATTAAGGGGATCGCCATGTGTCCATAGTCCCTGAATGTTGATCCCAGCTTCGGAATCTGATCCTTTTCCAGTGTCTTCAGTCCCTGTCTGCGGGCGCGCAGCTCCACGGAGACCCATACACACAAATAGTAAAGAAAAGCCGGAATAATGGCTGCAAAGACGATTACACTGTACTGCACCCCAATAAATTGAGCCATCAGAAATGCTGCCGCCCCCATAACCGGAGGCATAATCTGCCCTCCTGCCGATGCCACACACTCTACCGCGCCTGCATATTCCGGTGCGTATCCAACAGATTTCATTAAAGGTATCGTCATTACCCCCGTCGTTGCTACATTTGCAGAAGTGCTTCCGCTGACTGTTCCCATCAGGCCGCTGGCCAAAGCCGATACTTTGGCCGGCCCGCCTACAGAACCTCCTGCCAGTGCCAATGCAAGATTGCTTAAAAACTTAGACATGCCTATTTCAGACATGATAGCTCCAAAAAATATAAACAGCACCACATAAGTAGCCGATGTATTGAGCGCTGTCCCAAAAATGCCTTCATCCGTCAGATACAGCAGCTTTATTATTTTGCTGACCGTAAAACCTGCGTGGCGAAATACCCCGGGTATCTGCCGCCCAAAAACAGCATATAATAAAAATACGCAGGCTACAATAGGCATAGCCATCCCAATGGCCCGTCTGGTAGCTTCTAAAACAAGCACAAGACAGATGACACCGAATATCAGATCCATTTTGGTTGGAATTCCCATTTGAGCATTAATCTTCTTTGCAAAAACCGCAACGTAGAGTGCTGCGCAAAAGCTCAGAAGCCCCAATATGATATCTATCACCGTAGGTGCCTTACTGCTTGAATGTTTCGTTGCCGGAAATAACAGATAAATTAGTAATATAATAACTGCCAGATGGACCGATACCACATACTTGTCATCTACCAGCCCGGAACCAGCTGCGTATAGCTGGAACGTAGCCAAAGACAAACATAAGGCTGTGATAATATATTTCCAGGCGCCTTCTAATTCCCTCTTTTTTCCGCCTTTATCCTCATCTACATCGGTCAGAGCTCCCCCTCTTTTTTTAATAAAATCGCTTAACGCCATAATTGTCTCCCCCTTTAGCGTACACCAGTCTGTTATTTTAAGACGCCTTTTTCTTTATAGTACCTTTCTGCTCCCGGATGAAGCGGCAGGCCGGAGACATTGATTCCTGATTCCAGAGTGATTTCTTTTGCAATATCCTGGCTTTGGACCAGTGTATCAACATTTTCAAACAAATTCTTTGTAATTTCATAGACCAGGTCATCACTGATACTCTCGTTTACAATCAGTAAAGTCCCTGTTGCCACTGTTTTTACATCCGATTCCTGATTTGGGTATGTACCGGACGGAATTGTATATTCGTAGTAGTAAGGGAGCCTGTTGATTACATTCTGTATTTCTTCGTCGCTTCCCAAATCCGCCAGCTTGCATTTTCCGCTGGCCATTGCTTTCATCTGGTGACTCTGCCCCAGGCTTCCCGAAATAATGTACCCGTCTATTTTCTCATCAACCACCGCATCCGACGCATTGGAATGAGAAAGCTGCTGTGCGTTAAAATCGCTCTTGGAGATACCAAAGCAATCCAGAATCCCCATCGCCTGGGACTCCGAACCACTGCCCGCCTCGCCAATGTTTACTTTTTTTCCGACAATATCATCAATACTGTTAATTCCGGAATCTTTCAAAACCGGAATCTGGATAATCGCCGGGTAAAGATTTGCAATAACTCTAAGCCCTTCTACCTGCTTTCCTTCAAACTGCCCGATCCCATTTACTGCCTCATAAACAGATGACGCGGCTGAAAATGCAAGCTGTATATCATCCGTTCCTACCCGGAGACAATTCTCACTGGAACCTGCCGTTACCTCTGCCGTAAAAGATGTGCCGGGGAGTTTATCATTCCATACCTGGCATAATGCAACCCCCAAAGTATTAAACGTTCCGCCGGAAGAAGATGTTCCCATGGACAGGAACGCTTCATCACCGTCTGCCTTTACCGCATTTTTTTCATCAGCCGCCGCTTCCACGGACTGGTCCCCGCCTTTTGTTTCCGGCGCTGAGGTACCAGAACAGCCACTCAGTATTCCTCCCACTATCACTACGTTTGAAATCACAAGAGCTAAAATCTTTTTTGTTTTTACCATAATGAACCCTCCTGATATGAAATATTTTTACCTTCTCACTTGCATAATATCATCTCGGTTCCATATGATCCAATATATATTTCCATATCAATACATAAAATTCAAATTATGATATTGCATTATCAAAAGTGATTCAAAATTATGTTGACTGATCCGCGCATTTGAGGCGCTGACCGTACGAAAAGATAAACATTGCCGAATCAGTTTACGGCGTTCTGCTTTACACCAGTTCTTTATAGTACGCTATCATATAGTCACAGAAATCTCTGGTATCCTGTGTCAGGTACTTATCCTTCCGATAACTTAACGCAATGTTCCTTGTTTTATCAAGGCCCTTTATAGGCAGAAATTTAATCTGTTCATCGTAAAGACAGCGTTTTTTCGCCGATTGGGAAGCGATTGTGATTCCCGCGTTTACATTTAAAAGCTCCGTCCTCAGGTAGTGATCGCACTCCATAACAATATTCAATTTAATACCTAGTTCTTCACATAATTGATCCATCTGGGTCCGAAACGGAAAACCTTTTTGAAGGGCAATAAATTTTTCACCTATAATGTCGTCCACTCCGACACTGTCTTTTTTAGCAAGAGGGTGATCCTGATGTACAGCCACCATAAATCTGTCCTGGCAAAGAATAATGGTATTCATATCATCTCGGTTTATCTCAGGAGATGTTATGCCAATATCAATCTTTCCGCTTTCCAGCAATTGAATGATATCTTGAAATTCTTCCACACTCTGACGCCATTTTACAGCGGGATGACTTCTCATAAAACCTTCAATTCCGCGCATAAACTGAGGGCTTGTCAGAGATACAAATAATGTATGCTCCTGCTCTCCCTTCATTTCATTTATTTCCTTCTTGGCATTATCAATATCTAACAGAATACGATTCACTCTTGACAGAAATACCTCACCGTATGCATTCAGTACAATAGAGCGGCCGGAACGGTCAAAAAGCGGGACTCCCAGCTCACTTTCCAGTCTTGATATCACCACGCTGATTGCCGGCTGGGACACATTAAGTTGTTCTGCCGAGCGGGTAATGTGCTGATTTAACGCTACCACCTGAAAATATCTAAGTTGCATCAATTCCATAAATTCACTCTCCTTTAATATTTGTGCACAGGACTTAGCCGGATGCCGTAACAGTTCATGCAGTCTGAACTGTTACGACTTTTTATTCATTATACCGGGATTTATCGTACTTTACAATTATATATAATATTATAGTTATGTATTTATATGAAATAATGAATTGTAAATTATATTTTGTGCCTCTATACTGAAAAAAAAGGAATAAAGGAGCGTTTTTTATGGGAGAGGGAACAAAATTGCAAGATATGCTGGAAAAAAAGGAGGTTCTAAAGCTGGGGGGAGGTCCCGCCAGAATAGAAAAGATGCAGCCGGTAAGCTGACAGCCAGGGAGCGTCTGGAACTGCTCTTCGATCCAGGGTCATTCCAGGAGTACAACATTTTATGAAACACCGCTGCCATGACTTTGGTATGGAGAAGATCAACACTCCGGCAGAGGGAGTTGTGACCGGCTATGGCCTGGTAAACGGGCGTGGCGTGTTTGCTTTCGCACACGACTTTACCGTGTTAGGAGGAGCCATGGGGGAAATGCAGGGTATGAAAGTAAAAAGAATGCAGGAGCTGGCCCTGGACGCAGGCCTGCCTTTTGTCGGATTAAATGATTCCGGCGGCGCCAGGATTCAGGAGGGCCCCAGTACCTCCTATGGAAACATTTTTTACAATAATGTTATGGCTTCCGGGGTCATTCCTCAGATTTCCGCTATTATGGGGCCTTGTGCCGGAGGTACAGTATATTCCCCGGCCCTGACGGATTTTATCCTCTCTGTAAACGGAACCAGCCGTTCGTTTATTACAGGACCTGCGGTTATTAAAAATGTAACCGGAGAAATCGTCGACGCGGAGACACTCGGCGGAGCAAAGACTCATAATACGCTCTCCGGCGTATCTCATTTTTTCTGCCAGGATGATGCCGATTGCATTTACAAAATAAAACGGCTCCTAAGCTTTTTTCCCGCCAACTGCCGCGAACTGCCTCCTGTCTACGCATGCAATGATGATCCGAACAGACGCTGTGAGCGCCTGAATACACTCGTGCCAGAGTCTTTAAAGAAAGCTTATAATATCAAAGAAATTATCCGAGAAATCGCTGACGAACACGATTTCTTGGAGGTTCAGGAACTGTATGCCACCAATATTGTTATAGGATTTATACGGTTAAACGGAAAATCTGTCGGCGTAGTTGCCAATCAGCCTTCCATGCTGGCTGGCTGCATCGAGATCAATGCCTCCGATAAAGCCGCCCGCTTTATCCGTACCTGTGACTGCTTTAACATTCCTCTGCTTTCCATTGTGGACGTCCCCGGTTACCTGCCGGGAATCAAACAGGAGCTTGGAGGAATCATCCGCCACGGAGCAAAAATGCTCTACGCATGGAGTGAAGCGACAGTCCCCAAAATAGTCATGGCGGTTGGCAAGGTAGTTGGTGGAGCCAGGCCCGCCATGTGTTCCTGGGAGCTGATCCTGATTTCATCTTTGCATGGCCAACCGCACAGATGACCGTAGTCGGTCCGGAAAGCGCCGTGGACATCTGCTGCAAAAAGTGAACTGAAACGGGCTGAAGAAAACGGTGAAGATACGGCTGCTCTGCGCACCCAGCTTATTGAAGACTATACAAAAGAATATATGAATCCATATAAAGCCGCTGAATGCGGCAAATTCGAAGATATAATCGAACCTGCGCAATCAAGACAGGTAATTATTAGGACTTTGGAAATGTTCCGCAATAAAAAAGTTGTGCTTCCGTCCCGCAAACACGGAAACATTCCGTTATAGCAGCAGTTTCACCGCGAAAAAACCAAATCAATCAGGAACCATAAGGGGGATTTACCATGCCGAATACAGTTAATTATGCAAGAGGACCGTTAAGCGGTATTACCGTCCTAGATTTAACCCAATTTTTATCAGGGCCGTTCTGCACAATGATAATGGCGGATTTAGGCGCCGACATTTTGAAAATAGAGCGTCCTGACCGCCCCAGAGCCAGCGGCCCATACTTACATGGCGAGCGTATTTATGACCTTTCCGTAAACCGGAGCAAAAAAAGTATGACTCTAAATCTGAAATCAGATGCAGGAAAGGATATTTTTAAAAAGCTTTTAATATCTTCCGATGTTGTGGATAGAGAATTTCAAACCCGGGACAATGGATCGTATGGGGCTGGGATATGAAGAACTCAAGAAAATCAAACCAAATTTAATTTATGCCGCCATATCCGGCTTTGGCTATACCGGCCCTTATAAGAACCGTGGGGCCCTGGATATGGTAATTCAAGGCATGAGCGGTTTGATGAGTCTGACAGGTGAACCAAACGGCAGGCCAACAAGATGCGGAACCTCCGCCAGTGATATATTTTCCGGAATCTATATGTTCGGCGCCGTAGCATCCGCTCTCTACGAGCGCGAAAAAACAGGAAAAGGTCAGTTTATTGACGTGGCGATGTTAGATTCCACCTTCTCCTGTCTGGAAAATGCAGTAATCAATACCTGTATATTTAATAAAAATCCGGAACGGGTGGGAAACAGTCATCCCACCAGTGTTCCGTTTCAGACATTTCAGACCTCTGACGGTGAAATCATCATCACCTGCTCCAGAGACAGCGCCTTTTATTCCCTTTGCCGCGCCATGGGACGCCCTGATATGATTCAGGACGAACGCTTTGCCAAAGCCGAGGCCAGAAGATTGAATAAGGAGCTTCTAGAGGATGAGATTACCCGCTTCACCAGCACCCGCACCCTGGATGAATGTGAAGAAACCCTGAATCAATTCGGAGTTCCTAATGGCCGTATCAATACCCTGACTATGATCTGCAAGGATCCACAAATTGCTGCCCGCGACATGATCGTGAAAGTGGAACACCCTGTTGCAGGAACGTATCAGATGGCCGGAAGTCCATTAAAATTCAGCAGTTTAACAGAGGCCCACTATGAACCGGCACCTACACTTGGTCAACATACCAGAGAGATCCTATCTGAACGGTTAAACATGACAGATACGGAAATTGAAGCCCTGCTAAAAGAACAGGAATCTATGCCATAACCTCTTATAGTATAAGCCCACACAAATTATCTGTTTATTTAAATTATTTTTAACAAGCATCATAACGTTAATAATTATATCATCAATTGTTACGTTCTTCACAATAAAAACAAAATAATTTGACAAATCCTCTCTCCTTTTCTATAATTGCAAGCACACCAATCGGCAGCACATGAAAATTACAGGGCTGCCGGTCTGGATTCTTAAAGATGAGGTGAGGAGAATGAGTATCTATGTCATTACCGGAGGTACAACCGGAATAGGTGCCGAAGCCCGCAAGAAGCTGCAGGACGAAGGGCACGAAGTATTTAACATTGATTACAACGGAGGGATTACACTGCCGACCTCTCCACGGACGAGGGAAGAAAGGGCGCAGTCAAAGCGGTATTCTTAAAATACCCGGACGGAATTGACGGAGTCCTCTGTAATGCCGGCGTCGGTCCCACCGCTCCGCCGAAGAAAATTTTTGCACTGAATTTCTTCGCAGCCATCGCAATAGCCGAAGGTCTGCGCCCGCTTCTTAAGAAAAAGGGAGGAAACTGTGTCGTCACTTCCTCCAACTCGATTACAAATGCCACTGTAAAACGCGACTGGGTCGATATGCTGTCGAATGTGGCGGATGAGAACGCCACAATGGAATTTGCCGGACATATCCCGCCGGACAAAACACCGTCCTGCTACAGCTCCTCCAAGCACGCGCTGGCCCGCTGGGTACGCCGCGTATCTTCTTCCTGGGCGGCAGACGGCCTGCGCATCAACGCCGTGGCACCCGGCAATACAACCACTCCGATGACGAAAGGAATGACGGAAAAGCAGATGGACGCGGCGCTGCTGATTCCAATCCCGACCCGTTACGGCCGCAAGGAATTCCTCGACGCCTCTGAAATTGCCAACGCCATGGTATTCCTGTTATCACCGCTGGCCAGCGGTATCAACGGAGTCATTCTGTTTGTAGACGGAGGCATCGACGCGCTGCTCCGCTCCTAACGTTTTTAACCGGTCATCTAATCAATATCATCAGAGAAGGGAGCAGACGCTATGCGCATTTTAGAACAATACATGGAGTGTATGAAAAAAGGCGATAATATCGGCCTGGCAGATTTGTTTAATGAAAAAGGAATTCTTCATGATACCTCATTCTTAAAGCTGAATAAAGATATCATGCATCTGGAAGGAAAGATGGCAATTGAAATGATGTTCCACCACCGTTTCGGTTTCAACGGAGGGCCGTTTCCTATTACAAATACGGTACATAAGGCAGATGACAACGTATGTTATTTTATTGAATACGGCGACCGCGTTGTACCGGTAACTGCTTATATCACAGAAATTGATGAAGACGGGAAAATTATGAGGCTGGATATATTTCCGCTGTAATTCCGGGAAAAGGGGAGGTTCACCGCAGTCCCGCGGAAATCTCCCCTTTTCCTATCCGTTAAATACTGTTTTCCGTTATTGTAACCACGGTTTTTTCGGCTCGTCTCCCGCTTTTGTACCGCAGAAAGAAAAGCAGCGTAATGATAAGGCACAGTGACTCCGACACAGCCGGGGACAGCCAAATCCCGTTTTCGCCTATCAGCTGCGTCAATATAATGAGACAGGCCGACAGGAGAAGAAAACTTCTGCACGATGAAATGACGACAGAGTATACCGGACGCTCAACCGCTGTAAAGAAACCGGCCGTCACTACATTAAAACCGACAATCGCAAATGAAAGTCCGTACATGCGCAGCGCACTCACCGAGTAGGCGAACAGCTCCTGATCCCTTTTGTCCAGGAACAGCCCTACTGCCGCCTGGGGAATCATTTCAGCAATTACCAGGAACACAACCGTGGATATACCGGCCGCGATAATGGAATAGCCAAACAGCCTGCGGTATTTCTCCTGTTCGCCCGCCCCGTAATGAAAACTGACAAGGGGCTGCACTCCCTGGCTGATTCCGGCCATACTGTTAAGAGCCAGCGTATTAACATAGGAAATCACGGTGTAGCTGACAACTCCCTTATTCCCGATGATGCTCAGTATCATATGGTTAAACAGGAAAATTACGAGGCCGCCCGACATCTCGGTAATGCTGTCCGACATTCCCAGCGGAATGATTCTCCTGTAAAGCTTCAAATTCCATTTGAATCTGCCAAAGCGCAGGCGCTTGGAGCGGAACCCAAAGTACAGGGCGAACAGTGTCGTAGACACAACCTGGGCAATACCGGTGGCAATCGCCGCTCCTTCGACTCCCATATGGAGTTTCATAACGAACACATAATCAAGTACAATTTTTGTTACGGCGCTTGTCATAACCCCCGCCATCTGAAGCGGCGGACAGCCGTCCGTCTTCACAAAAATCTCCATATTATAAGATACAACAAAGAACACTGCAAAAACGGAAATCCAGCCCAGATATCCTTTTACATATCCGATCGTCTCGGGCCCGGCCCCCAGGAAATAGGCAATCCTTTCCAGATTGAACCAGGTCAGCAGGGAAATAATGGCTCCCACCGCAACCAGTATAATCAGGTTCTGGTTAAATGTATTGCGCGCCTCTTCCTCCTTACCTTCTCCCAGGAATATCGCCATCAGTGTCGACGTCCCTGTCGCCATCATAAGGCCGACGGAGAAAATAAAAATCGTATAAGGCATGGACAGGTTAACTGCCGCCAGCGCATATTCCCCTACTCCCCGCGCAACGAAAATTCCATCAACCATCGTGTACAATGCAAAAATCCACATAGATATGATGGAAGGAATGACAAAACGGCAGAATTTTTTCAGTAACATGATAAAACCTCCTTTTATTGACTTTCATTATAAACCTTCGTATAATACGAATGTCAAGGGAGGTAGAAGAAGTTGAACAATTCTTATAAAATTAAAGAAATTTCAAGATTATACGGACTTTGCAGCGACACGCTGCGATATTATGAAGAACAGGGGCTTCTCTCTCCAAAGCGCGGGGAGAACCGGTACCGTATGTTCGGTGTCCAGGATATCGGTAAACTGAACGTCATCCGTTCCCTTCGGGAGCTCGATATTCCTCTGGAACGAATCCGTGAGTATATCCATAACCGTGATATTGATTCAACCCTGCGGCTTCTGGATGAGGAGGAGACTCTGATCCTCTCCCAAATTGAGCGCCTCCGGGAAAAGTATGAAGATATTAACACCCGGAAAACAGAGCTTCAAAAGGACAGGCAGATCAAAGACAGACAGTTTTCCATCCGCCGATTTGAAGCAAGGCCCTGTTTTCAGCTTACGTAAGACATCATCCTGGAAAACGATGTGGATTTTGTCTTAAAGAAGCTGGAACAAAAATATGAAGATAACATTCACGCCATAGGCATTAAGGGATTTGGAGCGGAGATGGATCCCGTCAGTATGGAGCAGGGTGACTATAATCATTTTCGTTCGGTTTTCTTCATCAGCGACTGGGATAATTACAGCTCGGTTATTCCTGAGGGAGAGTATGCCTCTCTGTTCTATTGGGGCGCTTATGATCAGAGGGATTACGGAAGTGTTCTCCCAATTTGTATCCCGCATACAGGAGTCCGGATATGAACTCTGCGGTGTTCCGCTGGAACTGTACCATATTGATATGAATGATACAAACCGGCATGAGGAGTATCTGACGGAATTACAGGTGCTGGTAAAGCCCTTAAAACGTCCAGCTGACGGGTGATAAGCTGCGGTACCTTCCGACCGGAAGATCGGAAAGCGAGGTATATTCTTTTCCGTTTACCAGGATAGACATGACATCCTCCAGGTTGATAAATCTGGAAAACTCTCCTTTAGTCACTACTTTGCCTTCAGGATTACGCATTCCGTACGTAGAGATTACCAGCGGTCCTGACAGCGGGTCGTTACTGATTACAACTCCGCCTCCCCCCTATTACCGTCCCTCCGTCACCGTCGGTATCAAAGGAAAGTTCAGACATCATCTCCTCGATGGTGCCGTCTTTAAATTTAACGGACACAACAGGTGTCGGCAGTCCGCCCGAAGCCTGGGCTTCGCGGCCAATCAGCAGAACTCCCAGCGGGGATATCTGCACCGTTTCGAGATTATCCGAATTATTTTATCCTGGGCTGATCACGCCCTGAAATCTTCCCGATACATTTCCACAAACGAGTGGAGAATCTTCGCCGTCATCCCCCAGATTACATTTTCACCGTACCGGTAAAACATAACCTTATACCTGCCCCTCCGCCAGTGATAATCCTCACCGCCCGGGATCAGGTCAAACGGAAAATCTTTTCCCGGAATAGTCTGAACGTCGGTATCATAGCATTCCGGCTCGTGTTCCAGAAACCATTTAAGAGGAACGGTAAACACATGATCCACTTCATCCCCGGAAAATGTGCCCTTATAGCCTTTCAGTTCAGCTAAAAACGGATAAACCCCCAAATTGGCCGGTGTTATCAGAATATCCAGTGGGGCGACCAGATCGATCTGGCTCTTATAAACGCCAAGCTCCTCCATTGTCTCACGGACAGCCGCCTCTTTCCTCGTCTCTCCCTTTTCCACGGCTCCGCCGGGAAAGCAGACTTCACCCGGCTGGCACTTCAGGACCCCCGCTCTTACCTCAAACAGAAGATGGTATTCACCGTCTTTCTCCAGAAGCGGTACGAGTACGGCAGAATCAAAGCCCATCTCCTGATCCAGACGTCCCGGATGGCGATCGGCCCAGAGACGCTTCATCGTCTTTACCTTGCTGCCCTCCGTTGCGTGCAGGAAAGCTGCCACGGCCCGGTTGAATTCGAAGCTTTTTTCGGATGCAATAAAGTGATTTCCCGCAATCAGCCTCAGCCTGCTGTCGGGGATGCCGTAGTATATCCGTCTTGTATGGCCGTTTCTTATCATATCCTTAGTCCCGGCAATCACCAGGACCGGCATCTTCAGTCTCTTAAGCTCCTCCGGTTCAATCCATGGGCCCTTGACCATAAGGCCGAGCAGCTCCGTCTTCTGCTCAAGCGAACCTTTATATTGCTCTTTCTTACAGGACTGCCTTTCCGGTGACGGCTGCCTCTGTAACGGAACGGCCCCGGCTATCTGCCCCGGAGTATCTTTTCGTTTCACGGTCTTGCGCTTTTTCTTTCTCCCGGACGGAACCGCCGCGAATTCAGTGAGCATCCGGCCGAATTGGGAGGCTGCTTTGCAGGCCAGACAGAAACCATATCCGACAGTTATCGGAATCTGTGTTGCCGCTTTTACTCCCAATGGATTCAAGTTCGCACCGTTTAAAATCAACCGGTCCACATATTCCGGATACCGCAGGGAAAAGGTGAGGGCAACATTTCCTCCGTCGCTGAATCCCAGCAGGATAATATGTCTCAGTCGTTTCTCATCAAGAAATCCTTTCAGGTCTTTTGCAAACTGCTCTACTGTAAATGGCCTTGTCCCTCTCGGGGATTTCCCATGTCCTCTCGTATCTATTGCTATTACCCGGTATTTCTTAGAAAAAAACCGGATCTGATTTTCAAAATATATGCTGTCCTCTCCGTTTCCGTGGAGCAGGATCATCGGCTGTCCCTTGCCGCATTCCGGTAATAGAGCTTCATGTCGTTCCTCCGTATTTTCGTTGTCCGCAGTGATTCTTATATGATTGTATTTAATATGATTGTGTTTAATAAGTTTATCATTATAAAGAATTGCCTATTCTGATATTTTATCACAATTATTCCTTTTATTGCAGGTGTTATTTCCATTTTTCCAATACTCTTCCACCAAATCTTCGATCAGCATAAGCCCCACCGGACCGAGAATAAATCCCAGAAATCCGAATAACTGAAGGCCCACGTACATGGACATCAATGTTTCCAGAGGTGACAGCCCCATTTTTTTTCCCATCAGCTTTGCTTCGACAAATTCTCTCATAAAATAGCAAACCAGATAAAGGCCCAGAAGCATCACCCCCTGGTACCATTTTTGCTGCAGCATCAGAAAAATCCCCCAGGGAATCAGGACCGTCCCGGTTCCGAAGATTGGCAGCGCATCCAGAAGGCCGATTCCGATGCCGGCAATAATATAATAAGGATTCCCAATCGCTATCAATGTCAGGATACAGAGACAGGTGGTCAAGAACAGAATCACCGCCTGTGTTCTCAGCCATGCATTTCCTGTCAGGGCCAGTCTTTTTCCCAACAGCGAAAACTCCCTTCTGAAAATGGAATTGTATCTTCTCTCCCTCAGTTCATCCATCTCCTGAAGGGAAAGTATTGATGCGATAAACAGGATTACCGTAATAATTGCTACTTTTATAAAAAATCCAAAGACAGATACGGAATTGACTACCAGATTGGGCATCGTCGCATTTTTAAATGCCCTGGCCGTTCCCAGGAGAACGTCCTGAACCATTTTCACAAGTACGCCTTCCTGCAGGCGGCAGAAGGTTTCGACGGAATGACACATTCCCGTCAGCCATTCATCGAAATTCTGCACCCAGACGGGAACAGCGTTGACGAGTTGGTTCGCCTCCATAAACAGCCTCCGTCCGCCGTAGAAAACCGGCCCCGAGCAGAGCCAGAATCAGAATCATTTCAATGCCGCCTATCACGCCAATCGGAACCGCATATGTCTTTCCTCTTCTTTTCACGCGCAGCTTCCGTTCCAGAAAATTGGCGGAAGGGCGCAGAATCAGGGCAATCAGATATGATACCAGAAATGGGAGAAAAAGAGGCAGAATGAATTTAAAGCTGAGATAGACAGCGGCCGTAACGCCTGCTGTCAACAGCGCTTTTCTCTGCTTTTCCGTAAATCCGGTCATCACCTCACCTGCTTTCCTGCCAAATCTGTATTTTACCTCAATGTAAATGGATTTAATAAACGCAGGAACATCCTCCGTATCTCACCATACATCGATATTCCTGCGTCTCTTTTGTAAGCTTCTCTTCAGTTTCTTTAAGGAGCTTACCCATGGTCCAGCCCATTTATGATTTGTACTTCTTTTGTACAGACAGTATTATAAGCAGATCAAATAAAAATATTCAGAGTTTTTATTATCCAATTATATGAAAACTGCCTTCCCTCTCATCAATCGGCATTTCTTCTGTTTCCATATCCGAGATATGGATAAAATGGCCTTCCTCCATCTGTCTGAGCATGAGATTTATGGATTTTAAATCACCCTGGACTTCCATCTCCACTCTCTCATCCCATAAATTTCTAACCCATCCCGTCAATCCAAGGCTCCTCGCCGCATACATGGCCCGATAGCGGAAACCGACGCCCTGAACTGTTCCGCTGAAGTAAATATGTCTTCTGGTTTTCATCTCAATCACCAAACCTCTCAAATATCCTGCCCCTCGGTTTAATTGCAAAATCCATATTCTTGCCTGTGGATGGATGAACGAAGGATAACTTTACAGCAGCCAGCGCCAGCTCCCTTTCACCTCTGCGCCCGCGGCTGCTCTGAACCTTTGCAGCGCCGCTTCCCTGCTTCGCCCCGGTATGCCGATCGGCATGCGTTCTTTCACCGGCCGGCAGCGTTCCTCCCCATTCAGGATTATATTTCCCGTCTCCCCAGAGTGGATTTCCATGGGCTGCAAACTGCACGCGGATTTGATGGTGCCTGCCGGACAGCAGTTCTATCTCCACAAGGGAAATCTCTCTTTCTTCCTCTGTCTTCACATCCAGCGCCCGGTAGACAAGTTCTGCCCGCCTGCTGTCCGGCGTGTCTTTATCCACAACAAATGAGAAGTTGTTTCTGCCATCTTTCAACAGATAATCCACATAGTTACCCACAATATCCACAAGTTTTCCACAGACTACCGCATTGTATATTTTCTTCATCCGGCCATCCTGAACCTGCTTGCTAAGAGAGGCTGCCGCCTTCTGATTCTTAGCGTAAACCATGATTCCCCCGACAGGCTTGTCCAGTCTGTGGATAACTCCGACATAGGGCTCCACAGGCCGTGTGGACGATTTTGTGGATGGCTTTGTGGACAACCTGGATAACTCCGCTCTTTTCAAATGGTTCTTTATTTCACTGACCATATCCGGCTCAAATCCACGGCTGGCCTGCGATTCCAGCCCGGCCGGCTTCTCCGCTACCAGAATATCGTGATCCTCATATATTATTTTTAACATGTCAATTCCTCTTTCACCGTTTTCATCTTCTTTTGTAACAGTTCAGACAGCATGAACTGTTACCTCATTTTACTATGACCGGACCGGTTCTACAAGTGATAACGGAAATTTGTAACCGTTCAGACAGGATTGAAAAATTTATTAAAACTGTATTGAATATTTCCAGGAAAAAGAGTATAGTATAGTTAAATATAAGATGTAGTTTTAAAAACTATGTAACAGATTAATATAAACTTCGTTGCTGCAGGTTCACCGAATCTCTGCAGGCGCTGAAGAGGAGGCAGAATTATGAAAATGAAAATTAAAGACCCTGGAAGTGCATTGACTCACTTTATTGCCATGCTTGGAGCCGGAGCTGCCGCCGTGCCGCTGCTGTTAAAGGCTGCCCGCGAACCGGACCATATCCACTTTGCGGCGCTGCTCATATTTATCGTCAGTATGATCCTTCTATATGCCGCGAGTACGATTTACCATACACTGGATATCTCCGATGAGGTAAATAAACGTTTGAGGAAACTGGATCATATGATGATCTTTATCCTGATAGCAGGAACCTATACACCGGTGTGTCTGATCGTTCTTGGAGACCGGTCCGGGTACTCCCTGCTGGCGCTCGTCTGGGGAATTGCGATTGCCGGTATTATTATTAATGCACTTTGGATCAACTGTCCAAAATGGTTTTCTTCCCTGATCTACATTGCCATGGGATGGGTTTGTGTCCTTGCCATCCGACAGATTATCCTGGCTCTTCCGCGGGCCGCATTCGGCTGGCTGCTGGCCGGCGGCATCATATATACGGTGGGAGGCGTGATATATGCCTTAAAACTGCCCATATTTAATTCCAGACATAAGTATTTCGGCTCACATGAGATTTTTCATCTGTTTGTTATGGGAGGAAGTTTCTGCCACTACATTATGATGTATGCATTTGTAGCTTAAGCGGGAATCCCCGCCTTTTCCGCCGCTTTCCTCCTGCATGAGCTGTTTGGCCGCTCAAAACATAGCCAGCTGTTCAAATACTTTATTGACCTCTAATTCCCCAAATCCCCAGACATTATTCGGGTAGAATATATCCTGGTTATGCCTTGCCCCGCGTGTTAATAACCGGTTGATATCATTTCCCGTAATCGACGTATAATTTCCTCTGGCAACCGACCATTCTAAAATCATCGCGATTGCTCCGGCAAGCAAAGCCGTCCGCGCCGGTAGTATTTCCATAACGGTTTTGAGGCAAAGCACAGGGGACCCGGTAGCCCGGCGCTGCCAAATCCGGTTTAATATGACCGTTTCTGGTATATCCCCTTCCGGATGCCTGAATGATCTTGCCCACCCGTTGATCATAGGCAGTGACTGTCAGCGAATGATAACTGTTCCCCGGGGATGTAATCGTCGTATCAGGATCCGACTTGAGAAAATATGTATTATTCGTAAGCATGGAGCCTGCGGGCAGCCACGCATGGAATGAAAAAGCCTCGTTTTCCAGGTTCCTGATTCTGATGGTCCAGATGCCGGGAAGCATTTTTTTGAAACGGATAAGTATCAGCTGATCTCCTGTTTCCTGTTCAAAGATTATATTATTAATCCAGATTTCACATTCATGAAAAATAAATTGCAGCCTTCTGCAGTCGAGTATGGAAGGGAATATCTGCTGCGTTGATTCATGGTTGGGGGCTAATATCTCGATCGACAGCCGCGAATAGGAAGACCATATTTCTAATGCAAATTCCGTGTCTCCCGCTCCGGCCAGCAGCTCAACGTCATCTTGAAAGGCGCCGTACCGGCCGTACCGAAATAATGCCTCCCTGCAATCCCCTCATTTCCGGCCGATATAGATACTCCCGTCCACGGGAGCTGGGATAGCGAATCCAGATAACTGCTAAGCGCTCCGTGACCGTCGTGGCCGCCCTGGCTGCTCCCCAGCGCGATACAAATTACGACTGGGCGCTGAAGCGACTGGGCAACCGAGTATACATAACTGACACCAAGCATAATATCCGATTCCATATAACAGATCACATCATTCGGAACACAAAATATATTCTTTATATTTCTCTTTGCTTCCTTCAATTTAACTATAACCAATTCAGCTTTTGGCACCACGCCTGAAAAATTAGCTGTAATGCTGGGGCTGCCGGCAATGATGCTTGCAACAGAAGTTCCGTGGCCGCCTGAATCGGAAATCGGAACGACAGACTCCGGTGTTTCTGAGGATAAGGCTTTATTTATCGTTTCAGCTTTGTATTCAGTGCCAAAGGTAAAATCTTTCGGAGGACTTCCGCTCTGTTCAGTCTGATCCCAAATTGAAACAAGTCTGGTGGAATTGTCGGGGTTTCGAAATGCCGGATGAGTATAATCGATGCCGGTATCTATAACGCCGACCAGCACGCCCTGCCCCCGCAGATCCAGATAAGGATTATCCTGCAGGGTTTGTATTCCTGAGGCTCTCATGCTGATGGGAGAGGTGGCTTCATACAGACTTGGAAATATATGATATGGCATTGAGCCAAGAGCACAGATATTATCAGTTGCAGGGAGATGGATTACAGAATGCCGTTCGTTTATATAGGTAACGCTGTCAGCGTCAGTAATGCTTCCGTCAATATCATAAAGAGGAAGTAAGACATTGTTCATAATCAAATCAAAATAATTTTCATCTAATATTTTCATAAAACCTGTCTAATTGATTATTTGCTTAAATTATATGATAATAAACAGTAAATATTACTTGATAACCATTTACCTTTCAGTTTAATCATTTTTATGTATTTTACATATTATCATATTCACAATATAATCCATTTATCGAATTCGACAAACATAAAAGGAATGGATAAAAGGAGAACTACCAATCATGAAAAAACAGACAGACGCGAAGACGCTATGGACATTATTTAAATCGATGTTTGTTTTAAGCGCATGCACCTTTGGCGGCGGCTTCGTCATAGTGTCATTGATGAAAAAGAAGTTTGTGGAAGAATTACAGTGGCTGGATGAAAGCGAGATGCTGGACATCACCGCAATAACCCAGTCCTCACCGGGTCCTCTCCCGGTCAATGCTTCTGTTATTATCGGATACAGAATGGGAGGCATCCTCGGTTCGCTGACAGCCATCCTCGGTACAATAATTCCCCCGATGCTGATTATTTCCGTTATCTCATTGTTTTACACAGAGTTCCTCACTAACACATACATCGCCATCGCCCTTCAGGTGATGAGAGCCGGAGTTGCGGCGGTTATCATGGATGTAGTCTGGAATCTGGCGTCCAACGTATGTAAAACAAAGGAGATTCCTGTACATTGGAATGATGGTTCTGTCTTTTGGCGCCACCTTCTTCCTGGGCGTCAGCGCCATGGTTATCATACTGGTGTGTCTTGGGATTGGTCTTGCCGATTTGGCTGTTACCATGAGAAAACAGGTAGGAAAAAGGAGTAACTCATATGCTTCTGATTAGATTATTTTTAAGCTTTATCCAGGTAGGACTTTTCAGTGTGGGCGGGGGCTATGCGGCAATTCCGCTGATTCAAAACCAGATTGTGAATATTCACGGGTTAATGACCCTGGAAGAATTTACCGATTTAATAACAATTGCAGAGATGACTCCCGGACCTATCTCCATCAATTCCTCAACCTTTGTCGGCATGAGGCTCTCCGGTCCCTTCGGCGTAATCCTCTGTACCCTGGGCTGTATCATACCGTCCTTTATCATCTGTCTGACACTGGCGCACTTTTACTATAAATACCGCAGTTTTGAAGGCGTTCAGACCGTACTGGGTGCCCTGCGCCCCGCAGTCGTGGCGCTGATTGCATCGGCCGGTCTCTCCATCCTGCTTCTCGGACTTTTCCAGTCCGGAATCCAGGGGATCCGTTTTGAGAATTTCCATGTGATTGAGGGCATTCTCTTCATTGCCGGGCTTTACCTGCTCAGAAAAAAGAAAGCCGGCTCCATCTCCGTAATTCTTGGCAGCGGAGTAGTCGGAACCGTACTTTATATGGCCACCGGCCTCGCGGTCTGAGACTTACCCGATTTGTAACAGTTCAGACAACATGAACCCTTAGCCCGTTTTACTAATATCTCCCATCCGTGCAAATGTCGATAAACTGTTTCATGGATTGGGAGATATATTTATTCTTGTGATAAATCAGCTTGATTTTTCTTTTCATTCTTGTATTTTCCACATTAAGTACGCGCACTTCCCCAGCGGCAATCTCTTTTTCTATCACCATTCTGGACAGAATGGCTATCCCCTCACCGTTTAATACCGCCTTCTTGATCGTCTCGGTATTGCTGCAGCTCCACTTGTTTTTCATCTTTATGTCATGCTCCAGCAGGAACTGCTCAAACTGATTGCGCTCCACACTGCCTGACTCTCTTGAGATAAGAGCATGCTTTGTCAGCTCCTTCAGCTTAATGCCCGGATGGTTGAAAGCTCATGTTCCGGTCCGACTACGAGTACAAGTTCATCATCATAAATATCTTTCTTCACCAGCTCATCGCTCCTGACAATTCCCTCCACAACGGCAATATCAAGCTCACTTCTCTGGATTTTTCCCTCGATGGCAGCCGTATTATCTACAATGACACAGACATCCACATCCGGAACCTCATTCTCCAGGCTCTTTATCATCGGAGGCAGCAGCCTTGTCCCGACAGAGACGCTCCCTCCCACCCGGATCACATTACCGGATGAGGTATCATTTATAAATCCCTCCATTGTTTCAAATGAATCAATGATATGGCGGGCATACGGCAGAAGCTTCTTTCCTGTCTCGGTGATATAAATCCGCTGGGACAGGCGTTCAAACAATTTTATATTATAATAGCTTTCCAGTTCCCTGACTTCCTGGCTGACAGACGGCTGTGAAATATGTAGCCTCTCTGCCGCAGCCCTCATTTTCCCGCAGTCGGCAACCGCCACGAAGATCTGTAGGTGTCTGATTGTCATTTGATGCCTCCTTTGCCGCTACTTCTCTATAAAAAGATCCATGCTTCCGGAGCGGAATCCCTCCAAATCCAGCGTAATATAGGAAAACCCCAGCTTCTTCAAAACGCTGCAGATTTCCTCCCTCTTTTCAAGGGCTGCGGCCATCTGAGCCGGATCCAGCTCCAGACGCACCGTATCCTGATGAAGACGCAGGCGGACATTCCCCTCAAATACAGTCCTAAGGTACGCTTCCCCTTTTTCGATTTTTCTTAAAATTTCATAATCCAGCTTTGTTCCATAGGGCAGACGCGTAGCCATACAGGGAGTGGACGGCCTGGATGCCACCGATATGCCAAAGGCGGACGAAAGCTCCTTTACCTGCCGCTTTGTGATATGGCACAGGGCAAGAGGACTGATAATCCCCAATTCTTTCAGTGCCCTGATTCCAGGTCGGTAAACGTGGGTGTCGTCTTCATTTGTCCCGTCAAGTATGCAGGTAATCCCCTTTTCCCGGGCAAAATCGAGAAGAGCCGTAAAGAGGTGTTTTTTACAGAGATAGCAGCGTTCCGGGGGATTGTCCCTCATTCCCTCCATCTCAAGCTCATCCACCTGGATTACAACATGTTCCGCTCCCAGCTCTCGGGCAACCTTCTTTGCCGTATCCAAATCGCAGGCAGGATGGAGCATTGTATTGAATGTCACCGCATAGACGGGGTTTTATATTTTCTTCCGTTGTCACAGGCGATTTTAAGAAGCAGGCTGCTGTCCACACCGCCGGAAAAGGCAATGCATACCGGCCCTTTCCCGTACTCATCCATCATCTGATTCAGCTTATCTGTGTTCCCGTTCCTATCAGTCATCTGCATCTTATCGCCTCCTGTCATGCTGCTGCCGGGGCGGACAGCAGCATAGTTACCGTCCCGCCGCATCCTCTTTCAGGGCATGGTAGACTTCGGTAAAAGGAAGCCCCTGTTCCCGGCAGATCTTTCTTACGCTCTCATATTCCGGATAATTATATTCTTCGCTCCCGGTCCGGCATGTCTTTACATCAGCAGTTCCATAGCGCGACTCTATCTGTCTTATTTCCCGCTCCAGCACCGTACGCTCCACAGGCCAGCGGCGGATCCCTATCGTCGTCGTATGGGCAAATACGGCCGCCTCCAGCGCCTTCTGCTTATCTTCGGTACAAAGAATCCTCAGCACATAAGCCGGACGGTTTTTTTTCATGTATGCCGGCGTATACCACACGTCTTTTGCTCCCTCTTCCATCAGACATTCCATGACAAAGCCAAGGGCCTCCCCTGTACAGTCATCCATGTTTGTCTCCAGAATCCAGAGTTTTTCCTCATTATAGCTCTGTTTCTGCCTGTCCTCCGTCTTTCGGATCAGCATTGCCCTTAAAATATTGGCATTTTTAAAATCCTTGTTGCCGGCTCCCACGCCTATTTTTTCAATGATATAATGTTCCGGAAGGACGTCCTTCGTCCGAAGGGCTGCCGCAATTGCAGCTCCGGTAGGCGTCACCATCTCCCCTTCATTATCGGTCAGTTTAAGTTCCAGTCCATGGGAAGCGGCAATATTGGCCGTAGCAGGTACGGGTACCGGCATCACCCCATGCTGGCAGCGGACATAGCCCCTTCCTTCTGCCAGAGACGATACCACTACATCCGTAATTCCCAAATCATACATACAAACGGCTACACTGATTATATCTACAATGGAATCGACAGCCCCTATTTCATGGAAATGCACCTCTTCCACCGGAATTCCGTGGGCTTTCGATTCTGCTTCCGCAACAATCCGGAACATCTTTCTGGCCAGCTCCTTCACCGGTTCTTCGGAATGCATGCGGTCTATGATTTCAAAAATATCCTGGATATTCCTGTGGATATGGGGGTGGCTGTGAGTGTGGTCATGATTGTGATCGTGGTCGTGTTTGTGGTCGTGTTTGTGGTCGTGATCATGGTCGTGTTTGTGATCGTGGTCATGGTCGCGGCCGTGTTTGTGATCGTGGTCATGGTCGTGATCATGATTGTGATCGTGGTCATGGTCGTGGCCGTGTTTGTGATCGTGGTTATGATCGTGATCGTGGTCATGGTCGTGGCCGTGTTTGTGATCATGATCATGGTCATGGCCGTGCCCATGCTCTTCCTCCTCCAAATGTACATCAAAATCGTAGGCATCAATACCGCATTTCAGTTTTCTCCCAAAATGGAGATGGTACCCTCCCACGCCAAGACTCTTAAGCGTTTCTTCCAGAACATTTCTGCTGGCCCCAAATCGAAGCGCGCCCACCGTCATATCACCGCTGATACCGGAATAGCATTCCAGATACAGCAGTTTTTCTTCTTTTTCCTGATTTGTAAATTGGCTCATCTTAATATCCTTTCTCCTAAGTTTAGACTGTGTAACAGTTCCTCTCGGCCAGTCTGTTGATCTGCGCGGCAAGGTAACCTGCCCCATAGCCGTTATCAATATTTACCGTTGAAATCCCGTTGGCACAGGAATTAATCATTGTAAGCAGCGCCGAGAGTCCGTGAAAACTCGCACCGTAGCCGACCGACGTGGGAACTGCGATAACCGGATTCTCCACCAGCCCGGCTACGACAGTCCCAAGGGCGCCTTCCATGCCTGCAATTGTGATGACACAGTTTGCCCTCGTAATCTGTTCCCTTTTAGATAGTATCCTGTGGATTCCGGCAACCCCTACATCGTAAATCCGATCCACGTAACAGCCGAAAAATTCCGCGGTCTGGGCTGCTTCCTCCGCCACGGGAATATCCGCGGTTCCCCCTGTACAGACAGCGACACAGCCCTTTCTTTCTTTTCCCTCCGGCTCTGCCTTTAATATACGCGAAACCGGGTCATAGATGATACCGGGAATTCTTTCCTTTACCAGCAAGTACTGCTGCTCTGTCGCCCTCGTTCCCATCACCTCACCATTTTCACGGTACAGCGTGTCAAATATATCCGCCAGATACTGATCGGGTTTTCCCTGACAGTACACGGTTTCAGGAAAACCGGAGCGCAGCTTTCTGTGCAGATCGAGTTTTGCATATCCCAGCTCTTCGTATGGCAGGTTTTAAGCATTTCCCCGGCTTCCTCAGGTGAAAGCGTACCCATACTCACCTGCTCCAGTATTTTTTTTACGTCCATCTGTTCCTCCTGTTCACCATTTCCACTTTACACTAATTTACACGCAGCATCATGGCTGAACTGTTACAGCAGTCGGCTAATCAAAATCGCTGCGCGATGAGCCGACTGCCTGCTGCCACTGCCTTTTCGCACGGTCAGCGCAGCAAATGCGCAGACCTGTCTGAACTGTTACGTACTCATCGTATCCAGTCTGATTTTTCTTGTACAGACTCTGTCTGTGAGGCTCTCTGAATGACTCACTATCAGCATTCCGATTCCTCTCTTCCCTGTTTCTTCCACCAGGACATGCCAGATTATACTCTGCGTCACCATATCCAGCATTGTTGTGATTTCATCGGCCAGAAGAATTTTAGTCCCCTCTCCCAGCGCCCTTGCGATACAGAACCGCTGAAGTTCTCCGCCTGAGAGTTCCGAAGGAAAACGATCCATCCACGCCTTTCTGATTCCCAGTTTTTCCAGAATCTCCGGATTTATTTGTCCGCCTTCCCTCAAAACACGGCCCATCTTCCAACGCGGATTCACCGACTGCTCCGGGTGCTGCCAGATCATCTGCACCGGCAGCCTTCTTTTATATTCCTCAAGCGGTTTGCCGTCCAGCATTACCTGTCCGGAATCCGGTTTTCATATCCGGAAAGGATCTTGCAGAATGTGGTTTTGCCAAATCCGCTGGGAGCCGTGATCCCAACCCTCTCCCCGCTCCCGATTTCCAATGAAACCCTGTTCAAAATCTGCCGGCTCCCGGTATCGTACCTGAATGAAATATCCTTTGCTTTAAGCTTCACCGCGTCACCTCCGGCTCCTGGTTCTTTATCAGGCTCTTTTCGTCATATACCGCGAAATCATGGCGGCATAGCATGATACAGAGCCTTAGTATATGCATGCTGAAGGCCGTTCGGTCTGCCGAAATCTCCGGGTTTGATTTCTTCGATTATCTCTCCCTCATAGAATACCATAATCCGGTCGGCTGTTTCCAGCGCCAATTCAAATCATGAGTGATAAGCAGCACAGACGCGCCTTCTTCTGCTATCTCTTTAAAATGACCCATTACCCGTCTGGCCGTAGCAAGCTCCAGTCCCGGCGTCGGCTCATCCGCAATAACCAGTTTAGGCTCTTCCATCAGCGCCGATATGATCAGGATACGCCTTGCCATTCCTCCCGACAGTTCGAAGGGATATAGCTCTTCCGTCTCTGCTCCAAGGCCGAACCGGGCCAGCAAGTGCCTGCACCGTTCGATGGATGCGCTGTCTTTTCTTCCCTTTCTTATCTGTTCTCCCACCTTCATCAGGGGATCCAGATAGGACACTCCCTGCGGGACAAGGGCAATTTCTTTTCCGCGCAGCTTATTCAGCCGTTCCTGCGTGAGCAACTCTCCCCGGTAGAGAATCTCGCCCGAAACCCGGCAGTTGTAAGGCATGATTCCGAGAACAGCATGAGCCAGGAGACTTTTACCGGAACCGCTTGCTCCCACGACAGCAGCCATCTCGCCCTGATTGAGGGTGAAGCAAAGCTTCTTAACAGGATTCAGTTCCCTGCGCCGAAGTCCTCTGTCATACTGGGTAAATGAAATACCCAGACTGCGTACTTCCAGTACCGTTTTGTCCGGCATACCAATTCCTCCTTGCAGTATCTATCGTTATTTTTCCTGCCCTTCTATTCATGCGCGCTTTGCGGATCCAACAGGCTGCTTACGCTCTGCCCCAGGCCCTGAAACACCAGAACCGTTGCCACCAGCGCGGCTCCCGGGAAGACGGCCAGCCACCATTTTCCTGTTATCAGATACTTCATACTTTCCGACAGGATAATTCCGATGGCGGGTTCCTCCGGCGGAAGACCGAATCCCAGAAAGGTGATGGATGCCTCGTGCAAAATGGCATGCGGAAACATAAGAACAAGACCGGTCAGAAACCGGGGTACCAGATGAGTGGCATATGCTCCACCGCAATCCTCCATTTTCCCATTCCAAGCTTCTCTGAAATTTTAACATACTGGCTGGCCTTCAGCTGAAGAACCTCGGCCCTGATAAGTCTTGCCAGGGAAGGCCAGTGAGTCAGTGCTATACCGGCCGCCACTCCGGTAAAACCTTTACCAAAGGCAAAGGATATCAATATCAGCAGCGCATATGGGGAATCCCCATCATCATATCAATCAGGCCCGATACGGCCATATCTGCGGCCTTTCCAAGTACGGCAGCAGCAGTGCCCAGGATTACGGCTATCACGGCGCTGGATGCAGCCGTCACTATCCCCAGGCGGATGCTCATGGACAGTCCGGCCGCCGTCCGCTTCAGCATGTCGCGCCCGAGCCAGTCCGTGCCAAAAAGATAAGCAGTTCCCGGCCGCAGATTCTTCCGGCCAAAATCTGTAACCAGAGCGTCATTTTCCCAGATATGCCCGAGAACTGCAACCAGGATAAGTACGGCCAGGAAAACAGTCACGGCAGCCAGTGTCCCGGCCCGCCTGCTGCGGACGGGTAGATGAATCCCTCCAAAGATTCGGATTATCATAAGGTTTCCCCCTTCCGCACCATTTTTTTCCTGTCACGTTTCAATCTCGGATCAACGGTATAGTAAAGTAAGTCCGCAGTAAAATTGCCGAGAAAAACGACAGCGGCGCTAATCAGGGTAATTCCCAGCAAAAGCGGAACATCGCTGCCGAGTCCGGCCGTAATTGCCGCCTGCCCCAGACCGGGATAGGAAAAAACCTGCTCCACCAGAACGGAACCGCCGAATATCTCACTGATGGACGCAAACTGCAGCGTGATAACCGGCAGGAGTATATTCTTAAGGCCATGCCTCCCGACTATCTGCCACTGCGTTTCTCCTCTGGCCCTGGCATAGAAAACATAATCGCTCTCAAGAACTTCTATCATTTTGCTTCTGGTATGCATGGCGATATTGGAAACACCGGTCAGCCCCAGCGTCAAGGCCGGCAGTACGGCGTGAATCAGCCTGTCCCCGAATGTCACCTCCGACGCCGCAACCCCCACCGGAACACTGAACCCAATAGGGAAAATCGGAAACCGGATGGCAAAAACCAGCAGGAGGACAAGAGCCAGCCAGAATGCCGGCGTTCCTGCAATCACCATGCAATATGCAGTTACCGCCTTATCCTGCCATTTCCCTCTTTTCACTCCGGCCAGTACTCCCAGCGCCACACCGCCAATTCCTGAAAATATCCAAGCGGATATCATCAGCCAGGCAGAATTTGCAAATTTTTCGCCTATCACATCAAGAACCGGCCTCCGGTAAAGAAGGGAGATGCCGAAGTCCCCCCGGCAGATGCCGGAAAACCAGCGAATGAATCTCTCGCCGGCCGGCACCGTAACTCCCCAGTATTCTTTTAACCTTTCAATCTGTTCCTCAGACATGGACCCCAATGCTGCCTGTCCCACGTTGCTTTTCAGCGGATCCACCGGCGAGATGGAAATGAGAAAGAAAGCGGCCGCACTGACAGCCAGCAGAAGTATTGCCATCCTTATCAGATTTTTAATTATAAATATGCCATGCCGCTTCGTCACTTGTATCTTCCTTCCTTTATTCCCAGCTCCACTGATCCACGTTGTTAACAATAGACCAGCCGTGTCCATGTGGGTGAAGCTTCTGTTCCGCTACCTTCAGCCCATCTCTGACCCAGTAGAGATGATCGATATTAACCAGCCAGATCCAGGGGATATCTCCCTCCTGCGTGATCCCTGTACTTCCATCCCACTGTGCCTTTTTCCATAATTCCCAGGATTCCTCCAGGTTATCACTGGCCAGTGCCTCATCCATATACTGATCCACCGTCTTATTCGCATACGGCGAGTAGGCCGCAAGTCCGGTATCCTCCATGGAATGGTAAATATTGTAAAGTTCCATCGGGGTATGCGCTCCCCATCCCCATAAAAGAGGCTGGGACTGTGCTTCGTCATATGCCGTATCCCATCCGGCTCCCCTTGTTGATGCATTGATGCCGATTTCCTTCAACTGGTTCGCCGTATCGGCTGCCAGCGCCTGTCTTACGGAATCGTCCGCCGGATACAGAAATTCAAGCTCTGCCTTCACCCCGTCCTTTTCCCGGATTCCGTCCGCTCCCACGATCCAGCCTGCCTCATCGAGCAGCCTTGCAGCTTCATCCCGGTCACAGGTAATTTCGGCATCGCTGTTATACCATGGCATCTTGTCGCAGACACTGAAGGCCGGACTTCCATAACCATTTAAAACATTCTGTATCATCTCATCACGGTCGATCGCCAGATTAATAGCTCTGCGCACCAGGACATCGGAAGTGAAATCATTCCCCACCTTGAGTCCGTCCTTCTCCATTACCGGAACAGCCGGAAGATTAAATCCTCTGTTATCTACGGTTTCACAGGCCAGAAGTGAATACCCGGCAGTCTCCTGATCCGCGTAGGAAGCAGCCGTATAAGCCAGATCCACCTGTCCCGCTTTGACTGCGGCAAATGCGGCATCCTCGTCCATAAAAAGTATCGTTACCCGTTTCATCTTCGGCTGTTCACCGTAGTAACCGGGGTTTGCCTCCAGAATCACCTGCTGCCCCCTGTCCCACTGTTTCAGCATATACCGTCCGGAGCCGACCGGATGGCTGCCGTAATCCGAATCATAGGCATGTTCCGGGACGATTCCGGTAATTGCCATCGTATATGGCCATATGGAATAGGGGCGCGCCATATGGAAGACCACCGTATTGCCGTCCAACGCCTCCGCGCTTTCAAGCATTGTAAAATCATTGACCGAGCTGGTCTCCCTCAGCGTATTATATGTAAATGCCACATCCTCCGCTGTCAGCGGTTCCCCGTCCGTAAATTTTACATCGTCCCTGATCGTCACGGTCCATGTCAATCCATCCTCCGAGGATTTCATATCGGTAGCCAAATCATAACCAATCCCCAAATCCGGCGTTGTCACCGTAAGAGTACTCTGAATCAGCGGCTCATGGACATGTTCGCCGGCCCCCCAGCCATAGGCAGGGTCAAATCCCGCTTCCGGTTCGGAATTTGTTGTCATAACAACCACCACCGAATCTTTTGCTGCTGTGTGTTCACTGCCTGCTCCTGCACTGCCGTCCCATTGGCCTCTGCCGTACCGTCCTTACCGCTGCCGGAACCGGGTACGTCAGGAATGGGGCCAGCGCCGCCATGGCAAATAATGCACTTGTTTTTGTTTTTTTCATTTTAATACCCCTCTCTTTGTCAATTACACTTCATAAAATTCCGAAAAAAAATACCGGAAAAGCTCTGCCCCTTGGGGACAAAAATACCTTCCTGGTATAATTAAAGTCTTAATAAAAAAATAAAATTCCGCTTCTGCGGATAGAGACGGCTTGTGCCGTCGGATGAAACTATTATAGTCCCGCCCGGCAGCACAGTCAATCCCGTTTTCACGCTTATTTCTCAAACGCTTAGATTTAACTGAGGTGAGAGGACGCGTCCGGAATGGACCATGTCCGGTGTGGTGAGAGAGGGGGCTGAGTCTTTTGTCCCGGCGATAACCTTCCGGGAGAAGGAGATACTGCCGACATCTTCCGGCTCCGCCCTGCGAAAACAAAACCACAGTATCTCCTTCTCCAGCCAGCGATGCCACTTCCCCGGGACGAAAGACTCATAGAGCCCCCCCGTCCGCTGGCCTGCGGCTGCGTCCTCACCTGCTTAACTTAAATGACCCTTCAATCAGACCGTCGTCTTTCGGACATTACTCTCCAGAAGACGGTTAAAGCCCAGCCACTGTGTATTATCTCCCGCCTTTTTAAGCAGTTCCGTCATAGTCTCCAGTTTCGCATCCGTATTGTCGGCAAATGCCAGAGCCAGAGCCTCCATCAGCGCCGGTTTTTTAGGGGAACCATATTCCAGTTCGCCATGATGCGCAAGTATACAGTGTTTCAGTTCGGAGGCCGTTTTTTCCGGGAATCCCGCAATTGTCCGGATTCTCTCCCCGACCATCTCCGTTCCGATTATGATATGCCCCAGGAGCTGGCCGTCGTCCGTATAATCATTTTCCGGAAATGCAGACAGCTCTTTCGTCTTTCCGACATCGTGAAAGAGAGCCGCTGTAAGTAATAGATCCCGGTTAATCATCGGATAGGCTGCGGAGTAATAATCACACAGCTTCATTACGCTTAATGTATGCTCAAGCAGCCCTCCCACAAAACCATGATGGACACTCTTAGCCGCCGAATGGAAGCAGAACCTTTTTACAAACTCCTTGTCGTCCGTGAAATAACTTTCAGCCAATTGTTTCAGCCATGGATTCTTCATGGACTGGATCAGTGCAGTGAGTTCCCTGTACATCTCTTTAATATCTTTGGAGCTGACCGGAAGATAGTCGCTTTCTATGTATTCGCCCTCGTCCGCCTTGCGGATCCGTTTCACATTGAGCTGGTTGGAACCCTGAAATACCGTCACATCTCCGTCTATATATACATAATTCATCACATCAAAGTTACCGATTCCCGGCGAACCCAAATCCCAAATCTTTGAGTCGATAGTACCCGTCCTGTCCTGGAGAGTCATCGACACGTACTCTTTCCCATTCTTTGTCAATAATATCTGTTTTGTTTTGCAAAGATAAACGTCTGAAACACGCATACCCTCATGGAACTGATCAATATATTTCATACTCTTCCTTCCTCTCTGCGGCAATGGAAAAACTCCGTAAAATTGTAACAGATAAGACAGAATGAACTGTTATGTAAAATCTGCTATTTCGTCAACAGAGAGTCTGACAAGTCAGACTCTCGTGTTTTACCATCACATTTTCTCTTCTTAATTCTTATATTTTGTCTTCATTCTTCTGATTCGGCTGACTTTTTAAGCCCGGGCCATCGTCAGGCTGCTCTACCTGGCCCTTATCTCCACTTCAAATGGATCCAGCTCCTTATAGCCGTCCGGACCTTTTCTCATAATCTTCACAGTTACCCTGGAACCGCAGCGGGCATTTTCAATCTGCATCTGAAGCTCCTTGAATGTGGTGATCTCTTTTTCTCCGAATAATGTGATGATGTCTCCGTTCTGGATTCCCGCGTCATAAGCCGGTCCGCCCGATACGGCCTCCACCACATAGACTCCCTGGGGAATCCCGCTCTCTGCCATCGCTTCGTTGACTTCCTGTCCCCTGACGCCGAAATAAGGCACCTGATGGCCGTTCGTCATCTTTTCAATCACGGGCTTATAATCGGAAATGCTCACGGACGCGGTGATATCACGGTTTTCCTCATTTTTATAATCGTCAGAGGTCCATCCGATAATCTCTCCGGCCGTATTTAAAAGAAACGTACCCATAGTGGAGTTGCTGCATATATCTGCATATATAATCCTTGTGATGCCGTCCGTCATCTGAACGTTCCTTGCAATGTAGGAGACCGTTCCGTATGTCATGGAGTGTACCTGTCCCGACGGACCGCCGACTCCGATAACGATATCTCCCGTCTTCACGGAATAGGAGTTGCCGAGAGTGAGTATCTTTATCTCTTTTCTCAGTTCCTCGCCCAGCTCCTGGCATTTTACGGAAATAACAGCCATGTTAAGCACTTCATCAATCTGCTTCGTCTGTCCCGTAACCTTTGTACCGTCTGAAAATGTCACTGAAATTGAATCGGCCTGCCTCACTGCATCCGCACAGGTAAATATCAGATACTCTCCCGGCGTCTTTGCAATTACCGCACCGGCATAATCACCGGTACTCTCAACCGGGTTACCGAACAGATCTGTCTGCTGCTTTCCTGAACTGATCTTCACAATCCCTTTATCCGCCTGCACCGCCACATCGCGCAGAGAACTGTAAAATGAGTTCAGGTTATCCGGTGTAAAGCTGTAGCGCGTAAGCGCATCTTCACTCGCCTTCTGAAGTTCCTCTTCCTCAACATGTATCGGAAGCGTCTCCTCCTGAGTCGGGCCGACGGCGGCTGTCTCCGGATCATCCTTGGCAAAAACGATGGAGGTGCTTTCTTCCGTCTCCTCTCTTCCCAGGTACCGATCCGCCAAAGGCTTGGCCAGCACAAAACTGACAGCCGAAATCACGCCAAACAACACGGCAAGGCACATGAGAATCAGCACACGCTTTGCAATCTGTCTTTTGGACAACGGCTGTTTTACAATCTTTTCCCTCATAAATTCCCGGTTACCGGGATTTCTCTTCTCAGGTCCTTCCGTATCCGGCATACTTTTTTCTCCTTTGAACAACATACCACTATTATACTTTTGTTCCGGTAGTTATGCAAGAAATTTCTGTACAGCTGGTTTTATTTGGTTATGCTTGTCTTACTGTTCATAGCAGAATGGAGATTTAACTGAGGTTGGGAGGACGCGTCCGGAGCGGTGAGGGGGCTGTCTGAGTCTTCTGTCCCTGTGGGAGGTTGGTCTTGGAGGGGGAATCCGGCCGGCGGAGTCTTCCACCGGGACGAAAGACTCATATACACACTCCCCCCTCGGCTTGGCTGTGGAAACGTGATGTTCAAAAAGACTGCATACCGGTATTTCCCGGCCATGCAGTCTTACCAATGTTTCTATTCTATTCAATCTTGCCGATACTCGGAAAATAGCGGAAAAGAACCTTCGCAATTATCTTCTTTTTCGGCACGTAGGGGTCGTCCCAGGCCCTGGCGTCTCTGGAATAATTCCGGTTATCACCCATCATCAGGTAACAGCCCTCCGGAACTTCAAAGCGGTCATCCTTCCATCGCATCTCTTCATGCAGATACGGTTCGTCAAGCGGTTCCGGAGAACCGTTAATATAGATTCTGCCGCCGGATATCTCCACCGTCTCACCCGGCAGCCCGATTACCCGCTTCACCAGTCTGGTTTCCTTTCCGGACGTATCAATCTTGTGATTGAAGATGACGATGTCGCCTCTCTGCGGATCCCCTGTTATATAGGCCAGTCTGGAACCGATGATCCTGTCCCCCGTCATAATGGTCGTCTCCATCGAATTGCTGGGCACCCGGCTGTTGGCAATAATAAAGGTATTCAGAAATAACGCAATGCCGGCTGCCGTCAGCAGGATAAAAAACCACTCACGAATTTCTTTTTTAAAGTCGAAAGTTTTCTCTTTCTTCTGTTCCTTGTTCTCCATTGATGTCTTATCCTTTCTTTTTGTGGAACCGGCGCATTTTTCGTCTTCTGCCGTTTTGCCTCTCTGTCAGCGCCGGAATGCATTTTTATATACCAGCAGGCTCCAGCGCCATATCGTCGAAGCACTGTACACCGTCTCACATAAATCAAAAGACGTTTTAACTGCCTGATGTCCATAAAATCCACCCACCCCTTACGGCTCCGCTTATACGGCCGTATTATTCATTATTCTACTATGCGGCAATATCTGAGTCAAGGTGAATGCAAACTGCCTGCGTAATCCTAATCGGTTCCTTTCCCCATATTTTGACACGTTTTTCCCATATCTTAAGAAAAAGGACGGAATTAAGGGGTGGCACAATAGAAACCGTATATGATATAATGATCCGCAGAGCGGGCATTATATCATATACGGTTTCTGCGTCCACCGCAAAGCCGGGCGCTGTATTCCGCTTGAGACTCATGTGAACAGCCCTCCTGTGCCGGCTGCCGCACGCAATAATTCAGCAAATACCGAAACTTATTTAAATAAACAGCATTTTTTTACAAGGTGAATGAAAGATGAATCAAAAAGCACTTAAAACTTTAGAATATAATAAGATAATCGCACAGTTGGAGGAATATGCTTCCACACAGATTGGTAAAACATTGTGCCGTGAACTGGTTCCGTCCTGCAGCCTGGAGGAAATCCGCAGGAATCAGACGGAAACAACCGATGCCGCCACGCGTGTCCGAATGAAGGGCAGTCTTTCCTTCGGAGGGGTTAAGGATGCGCGGCTCCTTAAAGCGTCTGGAGATTGGAAGCTCCCTGAATATTATTGAGCTTCTCGCCGTCAGCTCTCTGCTGACCGTCACGGCCAGAGCCAAAGCATATGGCCGCCGGGAAGAATCGGAGCTGCCGGACGATTCTCTGGATGAGATGTTCCGCACTCTGGAACCGCTCACCCCGGTCAATACGGAAATCAAACGCTGCATCATATCAGAGGATGATGTCAGCGACGACGCCAGCCCGGACTTTCCAAAGTCCGCAAATCCATGAAGATCATCGCCGGCCGCGTACACACCCAGCTCAATTCAGTACTCAATTCCAGCAGAGCCTATCTGCAGGAGGCTGTAATTACGATGCGGGACGGGCGCTACTGTCTGCCGGTTAAGTCGGAGTATAAAAATCAGGTGCCCGGCATGGTACACGACCAGTCCTCCACCGGATCCACGATTTTCATCGAACCGATGGCTGTCGTGAAGCTGAACAATGAGCTTCGTGAACTGGAAATCCAGGAAAAACGCGAAATTGAATTTGTCCTTACTGCGCTGAGCGGCGAACTAGTTCCTTATACCGACACAATTGCCCTTAACCTGGAGCTTCTGGCCAAGCTGGATTTTATTTTTGCCAAAGCTGCCCTGTCCCGCCATTTTAACTGTACGGAGCCTAAATTCAACAACCGGCGGTACATCAATATCAAGGACGGACGCCATCCTCTGCTGGATCCGAAGCAGGTCGTACCAATCAACATTTACCTGGGGGATCAGTTTGATCTCCTGATTGTAACCGGTCCCAATACCGGCGGTAAAACCGTCTCTTTAAAAACAGTGGGCCTCTTTACCCTGATGGGGCAGGCAGGCCTCCATATACCGGCGTTTGACGGCTCTGAGCTGGCTGTCTTTGAAGAGGTGTTTGCCGACATCGGAGACGAGCAGAGTATTGAGCAGAGCCTCAGTACCTTCTCCGCCCACATGACCAACATTGTTTCCATCCTGGAGCAGGCGGACAGCAATTCCCTCTGTCTCTTTGATGAGCTGGGCGCCGGAACCGATCCGACCGAGGGCGCTGCGCTGGCAATCGCCGTACTCAGCTTCCTCCATAATATGAGCTGCCGGACCATGGCCACCACCCACTACAGCGAACTGAAAGTCTATGCGCTGACCACCCCGGGCGTGGAGAACGCCTGCTGTGAATTCAGCCTGGAAACACTGCGTCCAACTTACCGGCTTTTAATCGGAATCCCCGGAAAGAGCAACGCCTTCGCCATCTCAAAGAAGCTGGGGCTTCCCGACTACATTATTGAAGATGCGAAAAAGCATATTGAACAGGAAGACGAATCTTTCGAAGATCTGCTGGCAGACCTGGAAGATAACCGCGTGACGATTGAAAAAGAGAGGGCCGAAATAGCCTCCTATAAAGAACAGGTCGCCATTTTAAAAAGGCGCCTTGAACAGAAGGAGGAACGTTTCTCCGAGCAAAAGATAAGATGCTTGAAAAGCCCGTGAAGAAGCGCAGAGGATTCTTCAGGATGCCAAAGATACAGCGGATCAGACCATCCGCAGCATTAACCGGCTGGCAAAAGAATCCGGCGTGAATAAAGAACTTGAAGCGGAACGAAGCAAGCTAAGAAACAAATTGAGTGACATTGATAAAAACTGGCCGTGAAACCGGCTGTTCCAAAAGCCGTATCACCGAAATCACTGAGGCTTGGCGATACGGTACGGGTCCTTTCCATGAACCTGAAAGGCACGGTAAGCTCACTTCCGAACGCAAAAGGTGATCTTTACGTACAGATGGGTATTCTCCGTTCCCTGGTGAATATAAAGGATCTGGAGCTGGTGGACGAAAAAACCATAAGCGGTCCCGGGATCCCGCAGTCAGGCCCCCGCAGTTCCGGCAATAAAAACGGAAGCGGAAGCAGCAAAATTAAAATGTCAAAATCCTTCCATCTCGCCGGAAATCAATCTGATTGGCATGACAGTTGACGAGGCCGTACCGGCTCTCGACAAATATCTGGACGATGCCTATCTCGCCCATCTGCCTCAGGTAAGAGTTGTCCACGGGCGGGGAACCGGCGCGCTGAAAGCCGGAGTCCACAGGCATCTGAAGAGACTGAACTATGTAAAGGATTTCCGTCTGGGCGAATTTGGTGAAGGAGACACCGGTGTCACAATCGTTACATTTAAATAGAAATGTGCCGCTGTCCGCAGAACCGCGTATTTAACCGGTGCTGTGGACTGTGGCTAATATGGTAAACAGGGGGAATAAAGATGGCAGAGAAACAGCGTATCCTCATCGTCGATGACGATTACAATATTGCGGAACTGATTTCACTTTATCTTACAAAAGAATGTTTTGAAACGAGAATTGTTGGCGATGGGGAAGAAGCGCTGAAGCTTTTCCCTGTCTTTGAACCTAATCTTGTGCTTCTAGATCTGATGCGCCTTTGGCATTGACGGCTACCAGGTCTCGCCGGGAGGGCCTCCTCCCAGGTTCCAATCATCATGCTCTCCGCCAAAGGAGAAATCTTCGACAAGGTGCTGGGACTGGAGCTGGGTGCGGACGACTATATGATTAAGCCCTTCGACTCCAAAGAACTGGTTGCCAGGGTTAAAGCCGTACTCCGCCGCTACCAGGCTGCTCCGCCGTCCGCGGCCCCAAAGCCAACGGATCAGCACGGCGACTTTGTGGAATACCCGGATCTGATCGTAAACCTTACCAACTACTCCGTCATTTACAACGGGCACTCCATTGAAATGCCTCCGAAAGAGCTGGAGCTTTTATATTTCCTCGCCTCCTCCCCCAATCAGGTATTTACAAGGGAGCAGCTCCTGGATCATATCTGGGGTTATGAATATATCGGTGACACCAGAACTGTAGACGTACATATCGCGTCTCCCGTGAAAAGATTAAAGATCACGATAAATGGGCGCTGACTACTGTATGGGGAATCGGGTATAAGTTTGAAGTGAAGAGGTGAGTTTCGAAGTTGGAGGACGCGTACCGGAAGGGAGCAGAGCCGGTGCCATAAAATTGGTTGGCTGAGTCTTTAGTCCCCGGTTTACAGGTTGCCGCGGAGGGGAATCCGCCCCAGGTTTTCGCCGGGGACTGAAGACTCAGGCGAAGTCCTCCCTGTTTATATTACACACTTCTTAAGGGCCAGTCCCCGAAATCGCGCATATTCCTCCGCAAGCTCCTTTAAATTATTCTTTTCCTCTGTCTCTAACGCTTCGAATAATGTCATCTCCGTTTCCAGCTTATCCCCAAGCGTCTTTGTTCTCCAGATTCCGGCTATCCGGCCTGCCTTCAGAATTACCCCGGGATTTCCGACCGTCTTCCAGACGGCTTTCTGCAGTGTCCGGTCTTCCAGGAGGACATCTCTGTCCTTTATATCGAGATAGGGATCGTGGGCTCCGAGAAGAAGCAGCCTTTCTCCGTCAGCTTGGGAGTGCGCCAGCGCCTCCATATCATTCGACAGCATATAGCACGTTTTCTTCCCTGTCTGAACCGGTTCCATCTCGTCTTTAGCCCCGCTCCAGAGCCGCCGGGCCTGCTGCCCGGAACAGCCCAGCCACCCCATGAAGGAATCCCTGCCGGACGGGCCGTAGCAATGCAGAAACGTTCGCACGAGTTCCCTTTCGCACTCTTTCCTGGCTTCCGGTTCCTCTGTAAACGCCAGTTCTTCCGGTCTGCGGCCCGTCCAGTTTTGAAAAGAAGTAAAGGTCGGGGTTATCCCCTGCCTTCTGCCAAACACAATGAGGGATGAAAAGGAACAGGGACGGAGCAGGAAAGAGACGGCGGCGCCTCCCACCGTTTGTCTGTCCGGGTTTCCGTACATGGACGGCGCCAAAGCGCCCTTTTTTCTTCCGTTAAGCTGCATTCAATTATATCGGCCAATGTCTGGTCAAGAGTCTCCTTACTCCTGACCGTATGGCTGTTAAGATAACCGGCTGCCTGCTTTGTCCGCATCAGCAAATCATCGAAAGACATCTGCATGTAATCCAGAGCGGCTGTGATACCACGCGTGTAAATCCATGGCTGTTCTCCCTCCTGGGCAAGCAGCGCCGTCAGGAAGACGCCGCTTCGGTCTGTCGGAAAAACGAGAGGAACACCGCGGACACTCCATGCCTGGAGCAGTATCTTTTCTCGTACAGAGCATCGTGCAATATGGGCAGCCGAACAGCCCTCCAGCCGGTTGAACATGGCCGTCTCCCAGGCCCCGGGCGGGGAATTCTGCACACCGCAGGCGCCTGCCGCATCGGCCAGTCCCGATAACGGCAGCTTCTTCTCCAGATGGTGGGCCTTAAGGCGGTAGCTCCTGATATTTTCTGTCTCAATCTTCATCGGTTCTCCTCATCGTTATTTATCTTTTCATCCGGTTATTTATCTTTCCTGCGCCTGAACATTCCTTTCTTCTTTTCCTGCCCCTCTTCCTGTATATCTGTTTTATTCCTGTTCGCCTGTATTTTGACCGCCCACCATACAATAACCAGCAGGGCCAGGCAAAGTATAATCACGGGACTGTAAGATATCAGCATGACAAACAGATTTGTAAGCGCAGTGCCGACATTCTGCAAATTTTCTGAAAAGCCTCTCCGAATTCGGCTGCCCACCGTCTCCTCCTCTGTCGGCGTAAGTAAAATCACTTCCTCGACATAGAGATTGACCGTACTGTAGGATACCTGATTCTCCATCAGGCGAAGCTGTGATTCATAGGACTCTAACTGGTAGCGTATCTCAGAAAGCCTGGACTCCAGTGTGATAATCGCTTCCGTCGTATCGGTTCTCGGCGCGCCCATAGGCGCTGCTCCACTAAAGCGTCTTCTTTCTGCTTTCCACGTCGGCATAGCTGAGTGTGACATCCTCCACGGACTCCTGCTTATTCGTCACATTCCCGTTAGCCTCCACCTCCGTTATAAAGGCAGACAGATGGTCGGACGGGATACGGGCCGTAATCCGGGCGCTTCCGGCTTCTTCGCCGCCATAGCGGATACTGCGCCGGAAATATCCGAATTTTCGATATAACCGTCAAGCTCCGTCACCTTTTTGTTAATGCTCTCCATCAGCTCGTCAAACTCCATGGTCTCCAAATTCATGGAAACGGTTCTGATTAATTTCCGCTTCGTATTTACCGGCTGTATTCCCTCGGAAGAGGAAGTCATACCGGAAGGCTCCGCTGTTTCAGACTTATAGTCCGTACTCCCCGGCGCCATACCGCTTTCCTCATTATAAATCATGTCCTCCCGCGCCATACCGGCGCTGGTTTCTAACGCCACCAGGAGGACGCGCCTTTACCGCACGCCGATAATAGCAGACAGACGGCCAGCAGCAACAGCAGTCCCCTGTTCTTTCTGGTGTTTCCGATTTCTTTCATAATATCTCCTCCTGTTAAAGCTCTTACACAGCCGCCAAAAGCCCCGGAAATATAACTCCTCCTCTCCCCGTTTCAAAGTTCACTCTTTGGTCCATCCGTTATCGGGCTGACAAAGGCTGCCGCATTCTTTATAGATTTCATATTTCTTTTCCATATTTATTACCTTTTCCGCCATCTATTTACTGAAATTTTATCATGTAAAACATTTCTTTTCAATGAATTTAATAGAATTGTCAGAAATAAACGTTAATATTAAGCTGCGATCCGCAGCACAGCCCTGTTACCGTTTACCGGCGCCTGCCAGGTTTGAATCTTTCCGGATCTGCCGGACGACAAATGCCAGTGTGTATACTGCCATAAACCCGGACACAGCCGGTGCAATTGAACCAATCAGCAGCAGATTATCGGGACAGCGCGTAAATACCAGCCAAATGAGCGGCATTCTCAGCACCAGCGCGCCAAAGCAGCAGCTTATCATCGTAAACACGGTTTTTGCCCTTCCGTTCATATAACCATTCAGGCAGAATACAAATGAAACAGCCAGGTAATCATAGCTGCAGGCCCGGAAGAAAGGAATTCCGGCCCTGATTATATCAGGATCCCTGTTAAAAATTCCTATCATCGTCTGGGGTGAAATCTGAGCCCATAAGAAGAAGACGGAGGAGGCGAGAATGGCAAAGCCGATTCCGGCAGCCAGCGATTTCTTCGCTCTCTCCAGTTTCCCCGCGCCGTAATTCTGCGCCGTGATTACCGCCAGGGCGCTGGCTATGGAGGTGGCCGGAAGCATTGCAAACACATCGTATTTACTGGCAATACCCACCGCCGCCGCAGTGCTGACGCCAAGCCGGTTTATAACCGACGTCAGATACAAAAATGACAGCCGGACCATGCTTTCCTGAAATGAAATGGGAATCCCGACACAGGCCAGTTCCTTTAATCTGCCTTTATCTATCCGCATATTACTGAGCGTGAAGGTAAAAAGGAACTTCTTTTGTTCAGATAGATAATGGAAACTATCATGCTGACGGCCTGTGACAGAACCGTGGCCAAAGCTGTTCCCGCCACTCCCATATGTAAATATTTGACAAACACAAAATCCCCGATAATATTCAGAATACAGGACAGAGCCACAAAGTACATCGGCCGCCTGGAATCCCCGTATCCCCGGAGAATCGCGCTGATGGCATTATAACCGCAGATAAAAAAGATGCCGTAAAAGCAGATTGTAACATATTGTTTTGCCAGTGCGGCCGATTCGGCCGGAGTCTGTAAAAGAGCCAGTATCGGATCGGTAAAAATCAGCATCACTACCGTAAGCGCGACTGCCACGGCAGCAAATACGGACAGAGTGGTTCCGATTGTCCTTCTTGTCTGTTCTTCATCCCGCATGCCCGTATATTTTCCTACCAGGATTGTGCCTCCCATCGTTAGGCCGGACACCAGATTTGTAATAATCTGGGTCACCTGAGTTCCGGTGGATACGGCCGCCACACTTTCGGGGGAACAGTACCATCCCACCACCATCAGATCCACAGCCCCATACAAAGCCTGGATCAGGTTTGCAATCAGAAATGGAACGGAAAAGGCCAGCAGGGCATGGAATACATTGTCTTCCGTCAAAAGATGATCCTGTTTCATAAATAAAATACTCCTTTCATTTAAAGACAAAATAAACCCTCCAGCAACTGGAGGGTCAATACTTTTTCATAACTTTACTGCTCGTTCATAACCTGTTCCGTTATAATCCGATATACCTTTTCCACATCCGGCACATCCTCAAGATAGAATACCGGCTCCCGTTTTTCTCTCTGGTAAAACGGCATTCTGATCCGGCAGTACACCAGACTTATCTCAACCGGTTCCCTGCCGAATGTAATCGTTCCCGTTCCGTCACGGTTTACAGACCGGTTCACCACCGGGATTTTCTTCAGCAGAATATAGTCGGCATTTTTACCCTGACGCCTGAGAATCCTTTTCGTGGTCACAATATAGTCCGTATTGCGTTTCATTATCTGTGCATGGAAAAAACGGCCTATCAGCAAATACAGGCCAAACACGAAAAACACGGCGCCGAATACGGCGAAAACTATATCCTCCTCAGAGAACTGCGTGACAAACAGCAATGATATGGCACACCACGCCAGGCTGAACGGAACCATAACCGCATCATATCCATGAAAAAGCTTCCCCGGTACAGGTTTTCCTATCCATATCACATTTTCATCCTCTTTTAACTGTCTGTTCAGCCAGCCCCGATTCAGGCCGTCTGCAAAGTCCTTCTCCTGACTTCTCATTGATACCCCCCTAACGCTTTCCCACCGGAATCTGAATCTCCGTCACATACTGCCCCACGTCATCGGTAAAACCGGCATCTATCAGCGTCACCTCAACCGAATCCCCCAGGCAGTCATATCCCTTTTCTTCCATATAAGTGAGCAGTCTTTTATAATATTCGGCTGCGTCTTTATGCATACCCGAGAACCTCACCGCCAAATACCTCCCTTCCGGAAGGAACTGTTCGGCGCCGCGGCAGGAGTCACCATCCTCCAGGAATACAAAAATTCCGGAAAAGTTTTGAAACCGGCGTCCCAAAAGATTGGCTTTAGAAATGGCAACGCCTACCTTACCCAGGAAAATAGCCGGCTCTGTCAGACTGCTCAGCTCCAGTTCCCGGATCGGATATTCCAAATCCTCCTCCAATTGAATTTCCTTCCGCAGAAAGACAATCCGGCGTTTTTCACAGTGAATTTCCCGTATCTCCCCGGTCGGAGTACGAAGAGCATCCTCCAGGGCAGCCAGCCTCCGTTCCAGCTTCCTCTCAATCCTGAGGAGAGCGTTTATCTTTCTCCGGGTCTCCAGCTTCTGCTCTTCCATCAGAAACTGGAGGCTCCTGACGTCCCTCTTTTCAAAAAACAGGGCTATACTCTTTAACGGCATATCAAGAGCGCGCAGATACTTAATGGAATTCATCCGCTCAAACTGTCTTGTGGAATAATACCGGTATCCCGAATCCGGATCCGTCGTCTCCGGACACAGGATACCGATTTCATCATAATAGCGCAGCGTGCGGATATTCACTCCAAACAGCTTTGCCATCTCTCCTATTGTAAAAAGTTCCTTCATCTCCCTGCCTCCAGCGTTTTATCGTCTCTTTTAAATTTAATGGCTGGGGGAGTAATTGTCAATTTGAATTAATTAACTGCGAATTCTTACAGTTTTATTTCAATATTTTAACTGTTATAATCAAATATTGACTTTAATTATATTAAAGATTATACTAAATATTATTAAAGTATTTAAATTAAGGAGGGAAACATCTATGGCAATTGAAATTATACCGGACTGGATGGCTAATCTGGATGATGAAGATGTGATTTTTATTAAAAAGTTCATTCTGGCCTCCGGTTCCCTGAAGGAGATCGCCTCCCAGTACCATGTGACCTATCCTACAGTCCGGCTGAGGCTGGATAAGATTATTCAGAAAATCCTGATCAGCGAGGACACCGCGGCAGAGCCTTATATCGCTCTGATTAAACGCCTGGCGCTCAATGAGAAGCTCGATTTTGACACGGCGAAACTTTTGATATCCGAATATAAGAAGTTGAAAAAGGAGGAAACATAATGGCTATCGCATCCTATATGATTATTGTAATCCTGCTGTTTTACGGGGGCATCCTCTGGCTGCAGTTCTTTCTGTCCAGAAAGCCGAACCGCTGGCTGGGGCTTATCCTTCCCCTGATCTCTTTCCTGTTTTCCCTCCAGGCCCTTCTGGGAATTGCCGCCTACTCGACCGTGCGCACCTCAGTTACCACAATTATGGAAAACGGAACCTCCTATACAACGGAGGATGTGGTCATCCCTCCTGAGAAAAAAGACACAGGACAGCTTATCGCAACTGCTGTCTCCGTATTTATTGAATACAATATACCAACTGTGATTCTGCTCGGAATCTTGCGCAGCAGAAGAAAGAAAAATATGGAACTGGAAAAAATGAATATTCAAGACCTGGAATAACCGGACGGCACGCCATTATATGCAAAAGCCGGGCATTGCTGTCCGGCTTTAAGTCTATAAAATCAATCCTGTTTATTTTGTATACGTTAAATATTTACACTTTCAAAAGTTCTAAATCCCACCCAATCCGTCTGCATTGATCAACTGCTTTAGTAATGCCCTGAAATAAGATGATATACTCTTCCGTTAACTCATGAGAATTTTCCTGTTCTATAAACGCTCTTTCTGCCCGAAGCTGCAGCTTACTTAAGAAATCATTTAAATTTTCAACCTCCAAGCAGATATCTGATATTTGTTTTTCTATTTTTTTCTGTTTTATTTTCATTAGAAATTTTCCTTCTAGTTGTATACTCCCGCTTAATTAAAGTTTGAAAAGTTAATACGCAATAACTCACCGCTGTTTTTTTACCATATTAATCATGCGCATCAATTCCAAGGCACTTCTAAAATGCACCGTAATCCCTTTTGTAAGTTTTCCTCTCACGCTTCCCTGCAAGCTGGCGTTCTGTTGTCGCCTGCGGAGTATTCAGCCAACTGCATATCTGATCTATTTTTAATACCATATCTCCAATACCATAAAACTGAATATTTTCCTTGAAATTATGATTGTAAATATCGCCATATACCCCATGATCCGACACACCGTAGATACAGAGCAGCACAATAACAGCTCTGTCAGCCTTGTCTGAATCTTTAAACTGCAGTGTTCCTAAGCTATCACTCAATATTCTTACGCCATCCCTTCATTCCACGCTTACATGCTCTTTACGAGTCTTCTTTTCATTCTTAAAGTCTCTCTTCAATCAGCAATCTTATAATCTCTTCACTTAACTGTTTCTCCAGCTGTTCTTTACTTGATACGATGATGATACTCTCTCCTATTTTCTCATTTTTTTGTTCCTCTCCCAAAAAGAAAACTTTTGTGTGATTGAGAGTCTTGGTAACGGTTTTGACAAATTCTTCATATTTCTCTTCCCCATAATGATCCGACACCAAAATCAAATCCAATCCACCTGGCACAAATTTCATTCCATGAAAGATAACAGACGAATCTTTCGTCAGTGTAATCCCCAAATTATAATTCGTTTTATCGATAAAATCATATAAAAAATTTCGGCAATCCCATAAAACCTTATCATCATATGCCAATACAGCTACGTTTATCCTCACTCCGCCTACTGCCTTAAACTGCATTCTATTTCTCCCTAAATCGTCCAGCTTCCAGTTTTCCCTCATCTACATTTAAAACAGTCCCACATTTTCTGGGGAAATCGCATAAATATGATTGGATATCTTTAGAATATTTCCATTTTGACTATAAATGGCCCCTGAAAGAAAATCCACAATTCGCTCCTTATCTTTTTCTTCTGCCTGCTCAAAATATAGGATCACTGCATCTCCGTCTAAAAATCTGTCGCATATCTCCTGAACATCATCCATCGTCTGCGGCTTATAAGTTACAATATTTAAAAGGAAATCGCCTTCCGTAACGCTTCCAAAAAAGCCGTCTTCGTCTTCCCAATTCCCATCGTTATCCCCATAGCGCCACAGGTTAAAACAATCCATTATCTTGTTCAACATGATTCCAGACACCGCCTTATGTTCAAACCAGCCGTGAAGATATAGAGTGATTTTGGCTTAAAAATCGTCTCTTCCTTCTCAATTGCAAACGAAAACATGTGGTTTGCTCCTACCTCCGTTTATGTGGATTATATTCTGTCACTTGCCATTCACTACGTTTTTCAGAGTGGATCCCGCTCTAAATACAGGAGCTTTTCTGCCCTTTATTTTCATAGCCTCTCCCGTTTGGGGATTCCGCGCTATTCTGTCCTTCCGGTCTGCTACCCGAAAAACACCAAATCCAACCAACTGGACATTTCCTCCGGAAGATAATTCCGTATGTATCACATTCATCAATCCATTCAAGGCTTTTTCGCTCTGTCTCGTTGTCAGTCCGCTTTTTGCCGACATGCTGTCGACTAATTGTCTCTTATTCATTTTATAACATGCTCCTTTCTCACAAACCTCACAATTTTTTTCGTAAAATCCAATCAATTTCCTTTTCAAGATACCGTTCAATTTTCTCTTTTTTTCCATATGAGAATACCTTCTTCTCGTACACTTCTGGTACCTCCCATGTTCCCAAAAAGAAAACCTTTGCACGGCTTCTGCGCCGTTCCAACCGATCAATAAATGTCCGATATTGATACTGACTAAATGGATCCGCTACGATAATAATATCCGGCTTTCTGCTAAAAATACTGATACTCTGAAGCAGCGCCTCTTTGCTCTTTGTAAGGACCACCTCTATTTTAAAATGGTTATGCTCCGCAAACTTGTACAGCATATCCCTGTAATCCCATAGGATATCACTCTTCCCAGACAAAACGGCAATATAAACACAGCCTTTGTTTAACCATGGAAACACATTTCACCCCCGTATTTTTTACTATACCATTTCCAAAAACAATCTTGTTTCTCTCTCATTTCCTATTTCTTAAACAAGCATTGGGGATGCTACTAAAGCAGCACCCCCAGCTAAAATCTCATACCTGAATCAGATAATTTCTAATGTTTTTTGCCATCCCAGACACCATTATGATCTACAAAGTGATTGTCTGGCGTCATCTCGTTCTGATACATGGAGCCGTAAGGTCTTTTATTGTGATTGTCATAATACCAGTAACCGTTTTCTTTCTGGAAATAGGTCTGTTCCGGGACCAAAGAAGCTTCTGTGAAGTAGTAGTTCTTTCCCGACAGGGAAACCCAACCATCTCGCATTGCTCCAGTCGTTTCATCCAGGTAATACCACTTTCCATCCATTGGCTCATGGTACCAGCCCTTATGGAGAATACCTAGATTTCCGTCTGATACTGCGTGGGTATGATACCATTTTCCATTCTGGCTCTTAATCCAGCCAAACTCCATGATTCCATTTGCATCAAACTTAAACCAGCTGAATCTTCCTTCCTCATTTTTTGCATAGGGATTTCCAATGAACATCCAGCCATTTTTCGCCATTACACCGGAGGAGGTTGTATAGGTCCATTTATGGGTCGTTTCATCCACCAGGGTCCATGTTCCCCGAATTGAGCCTGTAGTTACATTCATATCCGGATTCGCATAGATTCTGTCATTGCTCGCATTACTTCCTTTGGAACCGGAGCCTCCGCCAGAACTTCCACCGGAATTTCCATTTCCTGAACCGTTTGGCTTGCTTGGTTTTGACGATTCCGGTTTTACAGTTACCGGAACCCTGACTTTGTCCTCGGAACCATCTGGATACGTAACAACAATAATAGCAGTATAATCCTTTGTTTTGTCTACATCACCAGGGGTTTCGTCACGGTACTCCGTACCGTCCGGAAGTTCATCCTTATTTTTTATAGCATCTTCCGGCTTAAATGTTTCCCCCTTATCTATAACGATAGGATTTGGTTTCGGTTCATATTTATTGGCATCTGTTTCTTCCGCCTCATCAGGAGTTGCTTTTTTGGGACGTACCGTAACCGGAACCTTTACTTTATCTTTGGAACCATCCGGGTAGGTCACAATAATGATGGCCGTATAATTCTTTGATGTATCAACACTATCTGGTGTCGCGTCACTGTACTCCGTGTCTTCTGGAAGTTCATCCTTGTTCTTAATACCATCTTCCGGTTCAAACGTTTCTCCCTGGTCTATAATGATAGGATTTGGCTTCGGTTTATACTTACTGGCATCATTTTTTTCTGCCTCGCTGTCCGTTGCCTTATCCGGTTCACTAGGTGTTGCCTGGCCAGGTTTACCGGGTTCTGCTCCATCTTTAAGAACACGTATCGGTACTGTTAATTCTTTAGTAGAACCATCCGGATACTCAATTTCTATTTTCCCTTTGTATTTTCCAGGTCTATCCAGATTCACTCCATCCTCTCCGTACTCCGTGAGATCTGTTACTATCGTGCCTTCCGGCAGTTCATCTTCCAGATTCGCCACGTTGTCCGTCAAATCAGCCGATTCACCGACATAAATAATTTCCGGTACAACTTCAGGATCATATTTCTCTGCGTCAGGTTTCCTTTTCTTTATCGTTACTTTAACCGCCACCGTTTCGCTGGAACCGTCTGGATAAATCACCTTAATTGTACCTGTATAGTTTCCAGGGGTATCCGAGTCAATATCACCTTTTGGCGTTACATCTTCTACCACGGTACCGGCAGGAAGATTATCGATATTTTTTACATTGTCAGTTAAGTCATAGGTCTGACCCTCTTCAATCACCTCACGCTTTGTCTTAGGCTTATACCTTTCTGCATCTGTCTTATCAACTACTGTCACAGGCACTTCGATAATTTCTTTGCTGCCATCCGGATAAGTGACTTCCACTTTTCCAATATGATCTCCCGGTTTAGAAGTATCAATCGGATTTTCTGTTACATCCTTCACTTTTGTTCCTGTTGGCAATTCATCCAGGTTAGTCACATTGTCCGTAAGATCGACCGTGCCGCCCGGCTTTACTATTTCTTTTTCCACCTCCGGCTCATACTTATCCGCTGCTGTTTCATAATTCAGCGTCACTTCCACTTCATCAAAGCTGTCATCCGCATAGGTTACCTTTATTTTACTTTCTGGTCCCTGCCTGTTGCCGGAATGGTCCCCACTACCTCTTTGGTTTTCACCTTATCATCAGGAGCGGTTGTCGTTACCTTTCCTATAATTTCATCTGCAGTAGCGGTTTCTCCGTATGCCTTATTCAGGGTTCCTCCGGTTGCTTCATAGAGCTGTGCATCCGTTTTAGCATCTTTAATCTGAACGTCCACCTCTACCCTCATCCGTCGTCTGATCCGGATAAGTAAACTACAATGGTCCCTTTCTGTGTTCCTGGATTGGTCGTATCAACCGGCTGTTTCCATTCGTAGGTTGTACCTGCCGGAAGGTCGGTCTTGTTTTTAATTCCCTCGGATGCTTCCGGTGTTCCGCCCTTTCCTACGGTCACTTCTGATTCACAGGGCGTACTTTCGGCTGCGGTTCCATAATTCAGCGTCACTTCCACTTCATCAAAGCTGTCATCCGCATAGGTTACCTTTATTTTTACTTTCTGGTCCCTGCCTGTTGCCGGAATGGTCCCCACTACCTCTTTGGTTTTCACCTTATCATCAGGAGCGGTTGTCGTTACCTTCCTATAATTTCATCTGCAGTAGCGGTTTCTCCGTATGCTTTATTCAGGGTTCCTCCGGTTGCTTCATAGAGCTGTGCATCCGTTTTAGCATCTTTAATCTGAACGTCCACCTCTACCTCATCCGTCGTCTGATCCGGATAAGTAACCACAATGGTCCCTTTCTGTGTTCCTGGATTGGTCGTATCAACCGGCTGTTTCCATTCGTAGGTTGTACCTGCCGGAAGGTCGGTCTTGTTTTTAATTCCCTCGGATGCTTCCGGTGTTCCGCCCTTTCCTACGGTCACTTCCTGGCCCACAGGGGCGTACTTTTCGGCTGCGGTTCCATAATTCAGCGTCACTTCCACTTCATCAAAGCTGTCATCCGCATAGGTTACCTTTACTTTTACTTTCTGGTCCCTGCCTGTTGCCGGAATGGTTCCCACTACCTCTTTGGTTTTCACCTTATCATCAGGCGCGGTTGTCGTTACCTTTCCTATGATTTCATCTGCAGTAGCGGTTTCTCCGTATGCCTTATCCAGAGTTCCTCCGGTTGCTTCATATTTTTCAGCATCATTCTGTGTAAACTCAAAAGGCGTTCCCATAGCTGGATTTTCACCATTCGGGCTGTATGCCACCAGAACTACCTTTTTTCCTTCCGGAACCGTATTTGCAGGAATATCGATTGTGAAATCGCCATTTATCAGACCAGCGAAAGGAATTTTTGCAGTGCCATATTCTTCCTGTGTATAACTGTTTGATGCCTCATCATATCCCTGAAGCTTCACCACTGCATCCCCCGCGTCCTGATTTGTGATATCGAGCAGCTTTGATTCATCTGAAGGATCCTTTTGAAGCGGCTTCGGGACAGTACCTGTAATCGTTACTGCCTTTGTAAGATCAAATGAAGTCGTATTCTTGACCGGAGCGTATACCAAATAGTCCTTTGCATCATCCGGTTTCGTCTTATCCTCCATGAACTCCTTTCCGTCAGGCACACCGTCTCCATCCGTATCTACCTTTTTGGCATCTGTCCCTATCTGCCATTCAACAAAATCAAACAGGCCGTCCTGATCCGTATCATTTGTATCTAAATAAGCATTTGAGTAAGAATTGGTCAATTGTTTTGGCGGCGCTCCTCCATCCGGCTTATGGATAACCGTTTGATTTGATTCATTCAGATAATCTGCTTCCATCCAATGTTCAAACAATACACGGGCATTCTTAGCTTCTACATAATCATTCATCTCCTTTGCAAATTGGGCTAATGTGACGTCATCCCGCAATTTGTAAGAAATCGTATAATTTCTGCTCTGGCCCAATGTTCCCCAAAAAATATCGTTTGTATTATCTCTTGCTGAACTCAACTGTGTTGTTGTGTCATTTCCAATAATACTCAGTTCCGGAACTTCACCGGTATTGAGCATTCCGGTATCATCAATTGTTACCCTGAATTTTTTTCTGGCATCAGGCTTTACCCCTTTTACATCTGAGTTGTAAATGTAAACTTCGTTCCTGTCAATGTACCGTAATAATTCTACGGGCATCTTTTCTTTTACATATACAACCCATCCATAATCTGTCTGTAAGTAATTCTGGTTTGGTTTCCATGAATGAATTGATTTTATGGACATTGTTCCCGCATCAAAGACCACTTTCTGATTCATTGCACCTCTAGTAAAGTCTGTATCTTTTTCATTTTTCACATTTGAATTGTCCTGGAGAATAAATCCATTACTAACGCTTTCTTCGGCAATCGCACCATTACTTTTAATCCATAAGCTGTTAAACGAAACCTCTTCATCCGCAAGGCCAAGACTTTCCAGCGTATGCCCATTCTTCAATGTAATCTTTATGTCATGATTTGTTACAACTCCAATCGCCCCAACATTCATATTTCCCACAACAGGAATCATCCAAAGGGCTCCATCATTCATTTTCTGCAGATTTGTGTCATCCAGTGTCACACGGTCAATCTGTTTATAAAACTGGTCATTTGAAAAAGTTAAAATAAATTTTCCTGCAAATGGGTTGGAGGCATCTTCTCCCCAGCCCTGACCTAATTTCGTCCATTTACTATGTATTAAATGAATCGTTCCATCCCCATCTACTTTAGAAAAAATAGTAGCTGCATATCTTAAATCCGATTCTTCAATTCCATTTGCCGTAAAATGACTGTTTGTATCCATACTGCGTTCACTAATACTACCATTGCCATTCCGATACGAAACAGCAGCATAAGACGGCATTTCAATAGAAGGGACCATCACTGCAATACTTAAGGCAAATGCACACGCCTTTTGTCCTGCCCTTTTAATTTTTCGTCTTTTCTGTTTCAAACTGCTCTTCATACTTTTAATTTCCTCTTTCTTTTAATAAATATAATTTATAATGAACTTTTCTTACCATCCCCTTCCTTTTCTTGTTTTTTCCATAGTCTATAACATCCTGTAGTGTATCCCTTCCGAAAAAGCTTTCTAATGTCATTTGCAGCTCTTCATAATAAACATGCATGGGACACGCCTCATTTCGTTTACAAAGTCCATCCGGTTCCAGACAACGATTTATTTTCATCGTCTTTTCAAACAGGAGGATTATATCAAGCAGCACAATTTCTTTTGCTCTCTTAGCCAGTCTGTATCCGCCCGTCACGCCATGTGTACTCGTAACCAATCCAGCGTCACGCAAAATACGCAAAACTTTTTGTACAAATATCTTGTTAAGCCCTACTGCCTCACCAATTTCTGTTGAACTGGATAATCCCTCTTTGCCAGCAAGGTATAGCATACATCGCAATGCATAGTCAGTTGTCATTGTTAACTGCATGTAGAACTCCTTCCTACCTCCTTCCATCTAAAATTTCAATGGAATTACATACCATACACAATGGGTATGTAATCTAACGAAACCTGGGATGTTATATATTTTTTTACAGGTGCATTATAACGATAATTTTAAAAAAAAGATTGTAAATTTATTAATATTTATGTATGTTTCCATATTTTTTTCTTTCATCAATTGATTATTACAATAAAACCATGATAAACTCGAACCGCTTCCTACCATATGCTTATATTTGGTAACCATTTTGAAAAAAGAACCGTAAACTATTGTAAATAATGCATTACTTTCAAACAAAAGATAAACGTATCAGGGAGTTTTTTATGATAAACAAATTACTTAAATTAATAAAATCCATACATGTAATTTCGCATCTGCCCATCTATGTGTTCAATAAGGATTTTCATCTGGAACATCTTTTTGTTGCAGACCGGGTCCAGGTGCTTCCTTATGATTTTACTCAATGCTGTTGTTCAGAGCCTTCTTCAAACTTCCTCTTTTCAGGGATACTGGATGAGGCATTTATCACGTATTCATCTTCTGATACCATTTTGATTATTGGTCCTTTTACGACCTCTCATCTTACTAATGCTATGATCAGAAACCGGGTCCAGGCCTATACGGAAGACTCAAGCCTGCAGAAGCTTCTTTCTCAATATTTGGAGTTATTGCCCTATTTTTCTCTTGGGGATGTCCGGGATTTTTTGGTTCATTTGAATTTTTTGTTTAACGGTAATCCGGAATGTCCTTATTCAGAAGATCTCCATCTACAGGTCACTAAAAATAATTTTTTACTGAGACAGGAAAAACTAAAAGAACGTGATTGGAGGGCGTTCCAGCCAGATTACTATACCTATCGGTATGAAGAACAGATCCTTGCTCTGGTTCAAAACGGCAATACAGAACAACTTCGCGAAGGCCTGGCAGAGTTAAGCAACAGTGTGATCCCAGATAATGCCGAAACTCCTCTTCGCTCTGAAAAAAACTATACAATTATTATTCTCGAAAAGTTATCCTCATTAGCCCTTCAAGCTGGACAGGATATTTCTGATGTCTATCGTTTAAGAAATTTCTATATTCGTTTATTGGAGGAAAAGGAAAAGTTAATTGATGTTTTGTATGTTCGGGACTGTGCAATTATCCACTTCACAGAACTAATGCATCATTTTAGTAATAAAGATTTTTCCTCTTTGGTTAAGTCCGTGATGCAGCATATTGGTTTAAATCTTTATACCGTTTTAAAGGTGAGTGACATAAGTAAATCTTTCTATGTTTCAGAAGCTACATTAAGTTCCAGGTTTAAAAAAGAAACTGGGATTAGTGTCATTGAATATATTCATAAACGCAAGATCTCTGAAGCTAAACTGATGCTTCGCGCCGGGCTTTCACCCAGTGAAGTAGCAATTACCTTATGCTACTATGATTACGCCCATTTTTCTCATACCTTTAAAAAGATAACTGGCGTCACACCAAAGGCATTCCAGTTACATCCGCAAAAACTTTATCCTAACTTTTTGCCGTCCGCCGGCCCGGAAGCCGAACATGACTAGCAGAGTACTATTTTTAAATCGAGTAGGAGGCGGTGATTAACCGCCGTCCTCTCACACCACCGTGCGTACCGTTCGGTACACGGCGGTTTCAACAGTTGACGTGCACAGACTGATAAGCTATGGCTAAATCATAAAAGCCACTGCTTATCAGTCTTTCTTTTGTCATTGCCATATTTACCGCTACCGTTTGCGTGGTAAACCAATATCCTCTCCGGCTGTTTCCTGCCTGCCATGCCAAATCTTCCGGCACTCCCATTTTCCGCAGGTTCTTCACCTTGGTTCTCGGTTTCTTCCATTGTTTCCATATACACATTCGGATTCTGTGGTATAGCCACTTATTGAGTTCTTCTATTCGGTTCTTCATTTCCGCAATCCCGTAATAATTCAGCCAGCCACACATATACACTTTTATCTTTGCTAATGCAGGGCGTATGCTCTGGACAGACCTTCGGGAACTAAGGGCTTTCAGCTTTGACTTCATCTTCTTCCATGACTTTCCATGAACCCGGACATAAATGCCCTTTCCGTTCTTTCCCAATGTGAAGCCAAGGAACTTAAAATTTCGGATTGCAAATACACTTACTACACGGCTTTTCTCTTGGTTCACTTTCAATTTCAGCGTCCCTTCCAGATATTTCGTGCTTGTCTCCAGCAGTCTCTTGGCGCCTCTCGCTTTTCGCCAGCAAAGACGATGTCGTCCGCGTAACGGACAAATACAACTCCACGCTTCTGATACTCCTGGTCAAACTCATTCAGATAGATGTTTGCCAGCAGGGGGGAAAGATTTCCTCCTTGCGGCGAACCTTCTTCTGTTTCCATGACTACACCGTTTTCCATGACGCCACTCTTTAAGTACCTCTTTATCCACTGGATTACCCTTTCGTCCCTCACATTTCTGCGCAGGATATTCAGGAGTATCTCATGGTTCAGGGTATCAAAGTATTTCGACAAGTCCAATGCTACCCCATGGATATATCCCTGCTCTGCATACTCTTTCACCTTCTGAATGGCATCTTTCGCGCTTCTTCCCGGGCGATAACCGTAACTGTTCTCCGAGAACAACGGCTCATAGACCGGTGTAAGGTGCTGTGTTATGGCTTGTTGGAAAATGCGGTCTTTTACGGTTGGAATACCCAGCTTTCGTATTCCACCGTCTGGCTTGGGAATCTCCACTCGTCTTACCGGGTCGGGGGTATACTTTCCCCTTCTGATTCTCTCGATAAGTTCTTTCTGGTTTTCCCTCAGGTATGCGCCTATTTCCTCCATGGTAATCCCGTCGATTCCTGGCGCCCCCTTGTTTGCCTTTACTCTCTTAAAAGCTCTGTTGAGGTTGCCCTTCCAGTATCTCCTCAAGAGTTCCGGCTGTGCACTGTTCCTTCCATATCCGGCGGAAAGAACGGTGCGCTCTCACATACCCTTCACGTTCCGCGCTATCTCTTTGCGAGCAGCTGTCTTTGTTTTCTGTACCCAATGTTCTTTCCTCCTTTCCCAGTTGTACTAAAGACTCCTGTTGATTCGGTCCTTCATCTCTCGACTACTACGACCTCGGCTGACTTCTGTACGTTCAGCACTATCTTTCGATAATGGTTATCCCTTTCAGGACATTCCGCACAGACCTCCCCGGGTACCACACGTCTCTTTCTCTCCATCTATCTGCCACATTTACCATACGTGATTCCGTGTGGTTATTGGGCTTCGACTTGTTCAGCAGCCTTACCCTCACGCATGGCCTGATGTGATTTCTGTCCGTCAGACCAGAGATTTGCCCATGGGTTAGTATGTTCCCCACATCCGGCTTCCTTCAGATTTCACCTCACGATGAACACCCTTGCCTTCGGCTATATCCTTCCCACCACCGGGCGGATTCCGGACTTTCACCGGTTAGAGACGTGCGCCGCCGGGCGCACTGAGACAACAAAAGACGGGCATATCAATAAGCTGATAGCCCGTCTGTTATATTGTCCCGGATCCTTGTGAAAGATTCTTTTAATTCAGCATATACTACTATCAAATACTCTGCAAGAGGTATATCATGACGGGCTGTCCTTTTAACTCAGCTTCAGAAAACATTGCTGACTTTATCTACCGGTACGGAAGCCGGCAGCAATTTTTTGGTAATTCGAAAGATATTCCCTGTATGGACTTTGTAAGTACTGATTTCAGTATTATATATACCCCTAGATACCGTAAAGCCCATATCACTAAGCAAGTTTACCTATTACAGTATTCCTGGTCTGTATACGCTTCTAGGCAGTGGCAGCATGGAAGCTTCCTGTATATTAGCGACTCACACATCGCCTGCCCTTAGCAATCAGGATGGAACTACCAGAATTATCAGTATTTGGGATCAGAGTCTTCCAGATGATAAAGACAATCTTCCTGACGGCGTACCCAACCGCTATAATGCCAGCGGGGCAACCTATGGCACAGAATACATTCGGGAACAAATTAACGAGGCGCTGGAATCTGACAATCCTCTTACTCTTGTGCCCTCTACTGATACCAACGGACACGGAACTTTTCTGGCTGGTATTGCCGCCAGAGGAGTCCTGCCTGGGCAGAATTTTACCGGAGCTGCCCCAGAATGCGAACTGATAATTAATTAAACCGGATTTAACAGCCCCGGGAGTTGATGTAAGCGGACCATCCATAGGGTACAGGAACGGAGAATCCATTCCAATGACTACCCTGACAGGAACCTCGGTTGCTGCCGCCCACGTTGCTGGTGCTGTAGCTAACCTTTTTAGCTGGGGAATTGTTGAAGGACATAACATATCAATGAGTGAAGCCTCTATATAAAGCATTTTTAATACGGGGGGCAAAACGGAATCCTGCGCTATCGTATCCCAACAGAGAATGGGAATACGGGGCTCTGGATTTATATGAAACATTTTTACGGCTGAGGGAAGCAAGATAATTCATTCTAGCGGATGGAGAATTATCTGGAAAAAAGTGTCTGGATTTGTCTTTCTATTTGCACTGAATTGTATGACAACAGCCAGCCCTCCACCAGACGACTTTTGAATGTGGAAAAAAATCCTCTCGCATCGAGGAAGGGGCTGGAAATTAAAGATTTGAGAAATGAAAAATTTATTTTGTAAGTGCCCACCGCGGAAAAAGCGGGCTTTGAAAACTGATTATTGCAACCGATTCAATAAAGGAACAAAAGCACCGGCGGCCAGAGGACGGGACGGAAGACTCCGTCAACCAATTCCACTACTCCATCCTCTGGCCATACCGGACCTGGTCCTCACCTATTCATTTGCTTCTATCGCCATAATCTGATCAACTCTTCTCTGATGCCTTCCACCTTCAAACTCAGTATCCAGCCACACCTCGGTAATCATCTTGGCCAGCTCACTGCCCACAACGCGGGCGCCAAAGCAGAGTACGTTGGCATTATTGTGCAATCGGGACATTTTTGCAGTATACGGCTCGCTGCAGACACAGGCGCGGATGCCTTTTACTTTATTGGCAGCCAGGGAAATTCCCAGTCCCGTACCGCAGATGGCGATTCCGAGCTTTGCCTCTCCTGCCGCCACGGCTTTTCCCACTTTCTCACCATAAACAGGGTAGTCACAGCTCTCGGTGGAGTTTGTTCCCAGATCCAGTACCTCATATCCCTTTTCTTCCAAAAATTCCTTGATAATTTCTTTCAGCTCCACTGCTGAATGGTCATTTCCAATTGCAATTTTCATAATATACTCTCCCTTGCTTCATATCCGAAGCTTTTCTCTTTCTTAAAGGCCGCCATACCGTTCCATAAATAAACGGATGATACTTTTGCCGTATGCTATTCTTCATTGTATTAAAGAAAAAGCAGATTGTCAACATTGTGGACAGGATTACCACGCTTTCATTCCCATACCTTTTTGGTATTGATAGTGATATATTTGAGTATTTGACATTTAATTTTCACGGCTCTATAATGACATCAATGAAGCAGGCGCGCCATGAAAATACATGCAGCTCGGACAATGCAATTTGCGTTAAATATACTGCATGGCCATCAGAATCAGAGAAAAGGGGAAATAAATGGAAAATCAATCTTTAGGATATTATCTCAATCAACTCAGTTTAAAGCGTTTAGAAGACATTCTTGAAATCAATGAATCCATCGAAAGAGATTACATATTTCAGGCCTTGGCTCTTGAACTGGACAAAGAACAGTATCCTCCCGTTATCCGCGCCTTTGCAGATGGGTATGAAGATTTCCCTATTGTCGGCAATATCTTTGCAAGCCGGCTGCGAATTGCAGAGCTTCTGGGGGAAGGCGGGGAGAAAAATGTCACCTCAAACTGGCTGAAAATAGAAAGAAACCCCATTCGGCCTGTCATTGTCCCGAACGGACCGGTACAAGAAGAATTTATAACGGAAAATATTGATATTGATTTTTTACCCATGATGCAGTATTACTGCACTGATGCAGGAAGGTACATTTCTTCGGCAATCGTTGCGGTTAAGGATCCTGATAACGGTATCCATAATCTCAGTTATCACCGCATGCAGTTTAAGGGAGGCGGAAAGTTTGGTATCAGTATGCATACGCGGCAGCATCTCTTCTATTATTATGAGAAGGCCCGTGAGGCCGGTAGAGATCTGGAAGTGGCTATTATCGTTGGGTGCCATCCCGCCGTATCCCTTGGAGCCGTATCACGACCCGGCCTCGACGGAGACGAATATGATATAGCCGGTTCCATCCTGGGTGAGCCGCTCCGCCTTGTACAGGGACGCACCGTGTCGGTCGATTATCCGGCAGAATCGGAAATTGTGATGGAAGGTTATATATCTACAAAGGAACATGAACCGGAAGGCCCCTTTGGAGAATTCACCGGATTTTCAACTTCCCGGTCAACGGAAAACATTTTTTACTGTACCGGCCTCTCCAGACGCCGTCATCCGCTCTATGAGGTTATAATTCCCGGACGTTCCAAAGACCATCTTTATCTGGGACATATGATTTGCGAGACCCTTGCCCTTGCCCGAATTCAGGAAAACCTTACTTACCCTATATCAGGCGGCAATATGCATGCCTATATCCAGATGAAACCGGCTCCCGCAGGAATGGCGAAGGTGGCTGTCTCTATGTTGATGGGACTCGATTATATCGTAAAAATGGCGGTTGTTGTTGACACAGATATTGATATCAGGCAGGATGAACAGGTCATGTGGGCTATAGCCACACGTGTGCGGCATGGACGCGATACCTTCATGATTCCTGAATCATTTACTATCTCACTGGACCCCGTATCGGAAAACAATACGGTAACCAAATTCGGCGTAGATGCTACAATGACCAGCGAAATGCGCAAAGAACTCGTCGTCTGCCAGCCCAGGGAAGAGGATATAGCCAGGGCCAGGGAAATCCTTCATAACTGAATGCCGCAGCACTGCCTTCACCGGCCAAGCACGATTCCTGATATAGCACGGTTCCCGTTATACAGGTCAGAGAACAGATAAGGAGAGATTCTGTGAACATACGTCAGTTAGAATACTTTATCGTAATGGCAGAAACACAACAAATCACGGAAGCGGCACAGCAGCTGTATATTGCGCAGCCGCCTCTTAGCCGAAGTCTGCAAAGACTGGAAAATGAACTGGGTGTAGTCCTGTTTACCAGAACCAAAAAAGGGATTGAGCTGACTGATACAGGAAAAGTTCTCTACGAAAAGGGGAGACTTTTATTGAAAAATTACAAAGATATGCTCAATGTAATTAAGAAACGGAAGAAGGGTATCCGGTACAGTGCGAATCGGAACAGGGTATCCCACAGTTCCTCTGCTGGCTGGCAAAATTCTTTCCTTACGTAAACACTACCCTGCCGTGGAATTTAATATCACACAAGAGGATCCCGATAAATTGCTGGATATGCTGAGAAAGGGGAATCTGGATATTATGTTTTCCCCCCAGACGGTGGACGATCCGGAACTGGAATCAATACCGCTTGAACCGGATCCTCTAATCCTTGTAGTCAACCGGCAGCTCGATCCTGCCCCGGAGGAAGACAGTATTCCCATTGAAAAACTGGAGGGCATCCCTTTTTGCATGCTTCGAAATGGGGATTTTTATGGATATAATGAAATTCTGATTAATGAATGCCAGAAGCACGGCTTTACCCCACATATTTTCTGTCAATGCAACAGTGCCTCCACGGCCATGACATTAGTTGCCCAGGGACTCGGGTTAAGCTATCAGCCGAAGATGGTCGTTGATACCATGACCAGTCAAAATTTGTATGGAAAATGTATCCAGGATTTTGAAAACACCATGTTTCCGGCCATTCTGAGAAAAAAGGATGCTTACATGAGCGGTGCCCTGAAAGTCTTCCTTTCGCTGTTCAGACAGGAATCCGTATTCCCTTCCTCTCTCCTTATTCCTGACCCAGGAAAGGAGGACGTACTGTGATAAATCATACCGAACTAACGGCAGGGAAAGGTAGATTTAAAGTAACACTATTCCTTCAGGAGACAGGCGGCCACGGACTCTGCTGCTTTCTCACCGGCGGTGAGCGGCCCCATGTGGGCGGTACAGTACTGGCGTCTCTCAGTGAAAGAGTGAACGACGGGGGAATGACCTGCAATCTCTGGAATATCCCCCTTCCGGGCCATAAAGATTCTTATTTGGCGGAAAAACTGGCAAAGACTCTCTGTCTGGCCACAAATCAGCCTGTTGCCATCACGGCAGGGCTGCATGTCGATAATGCTTCGGAGGAAGATATTCAATTGCTGGTGAGCAACGGATGTGACACCGTTGCACAGTATCTGCAGCTAATCGGAAAAGAGGGGTAAGTATGGAAAATCATATTAGAAAAACCGAAGAATCATCGTCGGTATCTCTGGTGCAAGCGGCGTGATTCTTGGCTATGAGATGTTAAAAGCACTGAGAGAGCAGGATTCCACGGAAATACATCTGATAGTCACGGAGGGCGCCAAACGCAGCCTGTCCCTTGAGTCGAAAATGACTGTCGACTCCCTCTTCTCTCTGGCCGACGCAGTATATCACGAAACTGAAATGGAGGCCCCTGTTGCAAGCGGTTCCTTCCATACCGACGGAATGATTGTCATTCCATGCAGTATGAAAACACTTTCCGCCATCGCAACCGGTTATGACAGCAATCTCCTTGTCAGGGCCGCCGGCGTATGCCTGAAAGAAAACAGACGCATTGTTCTGGTTCCCAGGGAGACACCTCTGTCCCGTGTTCACCTGCGTAATATGGAAGCGGCCGCTTCGGACGGTTGTATTATCATTCCGCCTATGCTGACCTTCTATAATAATGCAGGTACCCTGCAGAAACAGATGGAACACATCATCGGTAAAATTCTTCCACACTTCGGCATGCAAAGTCAGCGTTTCGTACCGTGGACAGGAAAGCCGAATATAATGTGATAGATGAACTATACATCTCATCAGATAGCGGCACTTAACATAGCTTAACATAGAAGCATAAGTGATCAAAGAAGGAAATGTCCGGCATCTCAGAGTATATCGATGCCGGACACTTCCTTTTAACTTTTATTATTCAGGATGGATCAGACTGCGGCCGCCTCAAGATGGCCGTCAATCAGGTCTATCTGTATCGTATCTCCTGCCCGGACACCGTCCGACAAAATCAGTCTTGCCGCCAAAGTCTCCACATTCTTCTGCAGATATCTCTTGAGCGGTCTTGCGCCGTATACCGGATCATAACCGTTGTCCACGATAAATTCTTTCGCCCGCTCTGTCAGCGAAATAGAAAGCTCCTTGTCGGCCAGACGCTTGTTGACGTCCTCAATCAGCAGGCTGATAATGCCGCCGATATTATCTCTCGTAAGAGGTTTAAACAGAATTATCTCATCCAGACGGTTCAGGAACTCCGGACGGAAATGGGCACGCAGATCATGCATAACCGCTGATTCCGCATCCGGCCTGATCAGTCCGTTGTCATCAATACCATCCAGCAGGTACTGGGAACCGATATTGGAGGTCATGATGAGGATGGTATTCTTAAAGTCCACGGTCTTACCGGTGGAATCCGTGATACGTCCATCATCCAGTACCTGAAGCAGCACATTGAATACATCCGGATGTGCTTTCTCTACCTCATCAAACAGAACAACGCTGTATGGTTTTCTGCGGACCGCCTCCGTAAGCTGGCCTCCCTCATCATACCCCACATATACTGGCGGCGCTCCGATCAGACGAGATACGGAATGTTTCTCCATGTACTCACTCATATCGATACGAACCATGTTGTTCTCATCGTCGAACAGAGCCTCGGCAAGAGCCTTTGCAAGCTCGGTCTTACCAACACCAGTCGGTCCAAGGAACAGGAACGAACCAATCGGCTTGGTCGGATCCTTGATGCCGGCTTTGGAACGGATTACCGCTTCGGTCACCTTTGTCACCGCTTCGTCCTGTCCAATGACCCGTTTGTGGAGAATTTCATCCATATGGAGCGTCTTGCTTCTCTCGCTCTCCGTCAGCTTGGCCACAGGAATGCCGGTCCATTTGGAAATAATTCTTGCAATCTCTTCCTCGGTGACACTCTCATGCACCAGGCTCAGATCCTGGCTCTTGACGCGCGCCTCCTCCTCTTCCAGCTGCTTCTTAAGCTCCGGCAGTTTTCCGTACTGAAGTTCCGCCGCCCGGTTCAGGTCGTAGGCCTGCTGGGCTGCCTGGATCTCGCCGTTAATATGCTCAATCTCCTCGCGCAGCTTTGATAATTTATCCACCGAGGATTTCTCATTTTCCCACTGTGCTTTCTGGGATGAAAAACTGTCTCTCAGTTCCGCCAGTTCTTTCTGAAGATCCTCCAGACGGTCTTTGCTGAGCCGGTCGGTTTCCTTCTTCAGGGCCGCCTCCTCAATCTCAAGCTGCATGATACGCCTGGACAGCTCATCCATCTCCGCCGGCATGGAATCCAGCTCCGTCTTGATCAGTGCACAGGCCTCATCCACCAGGTCAATGGCCTTATCCGGCAGGAAACGGTCGGAAATGTAGCGGTCGGAAAGAACAGCCGCAGATACAAGGGCAGAGTCGGTAATCTTAACGCCATGGTAAACCTCGTAGCGCTCCTTCAGACCTCTCAGGATGGAAATCGTATCCTCCACCGTAGGCTCATCCACACGCACCGGTTGGAAACGGCGCTCCAGAGCCGCATCCTTCTCAATGTATTTGCGGTACTCATCCAATGTGGTGGCACCGATACAGTGCAGCTCACCTCTGGCCAGCATCGGCTTTAACAGATTGCCGGCATCCATAGATCCTTCCGTCTTTCCAGCTCCGACGATGGTGTGAAGCTCATCGATGAACAAAATGATCTGTCCCTCGCTCTTTCTCACCTCATCCAGGACCGCTTTCAGACGTTCCTCGAACTCGCCCGGTATTTTGCTCCGGCCATCAGGGCGCCATATCCAGGGCGAACAATTTCTTATCCTTCAGTCCCTCGGAACATCTCCTGACAATGCAGCCAGCCCTTCGACAACCGCCGTCTTACCTACGCCTGGTTCACCGATTAAAACCGGGTTGTTCTTGGTCTTTCTGGACAGAATCTGAATGACGTTACGAATCTCGCTGTCACGGCCCGATGACCGGATCCAGCTTCTGATCCCTGGCCCGTTCCACCAGATCGTAGCCGTATTTATTCAGTGTATCGTAGGTCGCTTCCGGGTTGTCGCTGACCACTCTCTGATTTCCTCTGACTGTGGAGAGAGCCTGTAAAAAATTCTCCTTTGTAATTCCGTAAAGGCGGAATAATTCCTTCACTGCCCGGTTCGGCTGTTTTAACATCGACAGGAAGAGATGCTCCACGGACACATACTCGTCCCCCATGGCTTTCGCCTCATCTTCCGCATTCACCAGCACCTTGTTGGCGTCATTGGAGAAATAAACCTGGCCGCCGGATACCTTCGGTAATTTTCCGATATTCTGTACGATCTCATTTACAAACTGTTCCCCTGATATTCCCATCTTCGTAATCAGCTTCAAGATCAGGCTGTCGTCTATCGTCAGCAGACTCAAAAGCAGATGCTCCTGATCAATCTGCTGGTTTCCATATTCATAAGCCAGTTTCTCCGTATTTTGTACCGCTTCCAAAGATTTTTGCGTAAATTTATTGATATTCATAATTGCTGCCTCCTCTCGCAAAATTATGATTGTTTTCGTTGTTATAGTAGTAATATAACAGATATTATTAGCACTGTCAAGAGGAGAGTGCTAATACAATGTGAAAAACTTGAGGATTTAATTAGGCAGATGAGGACGCCGCCGGTACGGCCAGCGGACGGGGTGGCGGTGTGTATATGAGTCTTTCGTCCCGGGGAGGATTGTCGTGATATGGGGCTGCGGCCGCTGATAGTCTCACGCATTAAGTGCGGAGGGCATTAGAGTATGTTTATTGGAAATTTACTATAATTTGATGTTCATAAAAGATTGAGCGGAATTAAGACCGGAAGAATAGAATATCACCGGTGTTAATTCCGCTCAATTTAGCGTGGTTTAATATTTAATCGAAAAATTATCGTGCTATCCATACCGTTATTTATCGGCATTATGTAGTGGCAGCGACAAGGTTTCCTCCCCCATTGAGGTCGGAGACAATCAGCGTCCGGAACGGGCCATGTCCGGTATGCGAAAACCTCCGCCTGAGCCTTCCGTCCCCAGTGAAAACCTGACCGGGGAAGTAGGCGGAATCAATTGCGGAGGGGACATGGGAGTCCGCCGGTGCTTAGCGAGGTTCCTCACGAGCTTAGCACTGCTGCGCACTCCAAAGAGTGCAAACGGTCCCCGCAGCAATTCATTCCGGCCGGATTCCCCCTTACGACAACCTACAATCCGGGGACGGAAGGCTCAGCCAGCCCCCCACCACCACACCGAACATGGCCCGTTCCGTACGCGTCCCCCATTTTCAACTAAAATCCACCACATCAATCCATCTCATAAGGAATTCCTTTTCCAGTTCATTATTCTTCGTAAGCTGTGCCGCCGCCACAATAGGGAGCCACTGTTCCACATACTGTCTTGCCGTATCACTCTTCCTGCAGAAAATTTTAAGGTATAAATCGGCTTTTTTCTGATCTTTTAATGCGAACAGAAGGTAGGTCATAGCGGCATCCGCGCTTGCGTTGCCCTGGGTTGCATGGGCCCAGTCAACGATTGTTTTCTTACCGTCCTCACTGCAAATAACGTTGCTTGGATTGAAATCTCCATGGCAGAGTTTCACATGCTTCGGCATGCTTTCCAGCCGGGTCAGCAGTTCATACCTCGTCGTCGCGTCCAGCTCTTTCAGACCGTTAATCTGGCGGGAAAGCTTATCCTTCAGCTTATTCAGATGAGGCGATGTTTTGCCGTGCATTTCCAGTTGGAGATCTACAAATTCCTCCATATAGGCGTCCAGATTCTCCGGGTGTTCTTCCATCAATTCTTCCAGAGTCTTTCCCGGCTGATATTCCACCAGCAGCGCCCATTTCCCATCTATCTGCGTCACTTCCTTAACTCCCGGAATCCGGAGTCCGGCTGCCTCAACTCTCGCAGTATTCAATGCCTCATTAAACACATCGGCCTTGGGATGTGTCATTTCAAATATTTTTACAATACCCGCTTCCGTTTTATACACTTCTTTGTATGCGCGCTTCACTATCAGATTTTTATTTTCCAGCTTCATTCTTATTCCCTCCCGGCATCACTGTTTACACTGAACCTATTTTCCATAGTAGCATTTCAGATAAATCTCTTTGATTTCTTTCATCAGAGGATATCTCGGGTTTGCACCGGTACACTGGTCATTAAATGCCTGTTCCACCATCTCATCCAATGTATCCAGGAAGTATCTCTCGTCTATGCCATATTCCCTGATTGTCTTTTTGATGCCGATCTTTTCCTTCAGCACTTCCAGTTTTGCCAGGAATTTTTCAAATACCTCTTCATCCGTGCTTCCTGCACAGCCTGCGAATCTTCCCAGCTCAGCATACCGCTCCAGCGCGTGGGGATACTGGTACTGGGAAAAGGTTCCCATCTTCGTCGGGACGTCATCCGCATTATAGCGCATCACTTCTGTCAGAATCAAAGCGTTGGCGACGCCGTGGGGCAGGTGATGGAAGGCGCCGAGCTTATGTGCCATGGAATGGTTCAGTCCAAGGAAGGCATTGGCAAATGCCATTCCTGCCAGACAGGAGGCGTTGGCCATCTTTTCTCTGGCCGTCGGATCCCCGGCTCCGTTCTCGTAGGCCGACGGCAGATAATCGAATACCATCTTCACTGCCTTCATGGCCAGTCCGTCAGTGTAATCAGACGCCATAATCGATACATACGCCTCAATGGCATGCGTCATAACATCGATTCCGGATGCGCTTGTCAGCCCCTTCGGCTGCATCATCATATTGTCCACATCCACAATCGCCATGTTCGGGAGAAGCTGATAATCGGCCAGCGGCCATTTTACTCCCGTCTCAGCATCCGTGATGATGGCAAAAGGCGTAACCTCGGAACCTGTACCGGAGGATGTGGGAATTGCCACAAAATATGCCTTCTTCCCCATTTCCGGGAAAGTATAGACACGTTTGCGGATATCCATAAAGTCCATCGCCATATCCTCAAAATCTGCCTCCGGATGCTCATAGAGAACCCACATGATCTTGGCGGCATCCATCGCGGAACCGCCGCCCACGGCGATAATCGTGTCCGGTTCAAATGCGGTCATCTGGGCCGCCCCCTCCCTTGCACACTGCAGTGTAGGATCCGGGGCCACTTCGAAGAAGCAGGTATGCTTAATTCCCATCTCATCCAGCTTCGCCTCGATTGGCTTTACATATCCGTTATTATACAGGAAGCTGTCTGTCACGATAAACGCTTTCTTCTTATGCATAATCGTACCCAGTTCATCCAGCGCCACCGGCATGCAGCCCTTCTTAAAGTAGACTTTTTCAGGCGTTCTGAACCACAGCATGTTTTCTCTCCTCTCAGCAACAGTCTTAATATTTAACAGATGTTTTACACCCCTACGTTCTCCGATACGGAGTTTCCGCCCCAGGAGCCGCATCCCAGCGTCAGGGAAGGAGCCAGTTTAAAGTTATAGAGATCCCCGATTCCGCCGAAGGAGGAGGGGGTATTCACAAGAATACGGCAGGTTTTCATTGCGGCGGCATGCTTTGCCATCTTTTCCGTTTCCGCAGGATGCACATAGAGGGACGCCGTGTGGCCGTATCCGCCGTCTGCAACGAGCTGCTCCGCCTTTGCTAGAGCTTCGTCAAATGTTTTTGCCCGGTACATGGCAAGGACAGGAGAAAGCTTTTCATGGGCAAACTCTTCTGAAATGTCAACGGATTCCACCTCACCGATCAAAATCTTCGTATTTTCCGGTACATCCACACCAGCCAGCATTGCAATCTCATAGGCGGATTTTCCCGGAATCCTGCTGTTTAAGGCGCCGTTGATGATAATGGTCTTGCGGACTTTATCAAGCTCCTCTCCTTTTTTCAGGAAATAGCATCCGCGGTATTCAAATTCCTTTTTTAACTTCATCATAAATGCTGTCCATTACTGTTACGGACTGCTCCGACGCGCAAATCATTCCGTTATCAAAGGTCTTGGAATGGATGATGGAGTTTACCGCCATCTTCACATCCGCCGTATCATCAATGATGACTGGTGTGTTTCCTGCTCCGACGCCCAGTGCAGGCTTACCGGACGAATAAGCCGATTTTACCATACCGCCTCCGCCTGTCGCCAGGGTGATATCCGCCTCCCGCATTACCATATTGGTCAGCTCCAGGGACGGAACATCGATCCAGCCGATGATGCCCTCCGGTGCTCCAGCCTTTACACTGCATCCAGAACGACTTTTGCGGCCGCTATCGTACAGGCCTTCGCAGCCGGATGAGGGCTGATAATAATGGCATTTCTTGTTTTAAGACAGATGAGGGTTTTGAAAATTGCAGTCGAGGTTGGGTTTGTCGTCGGAATAACGGCTGCCACCAAGCCGATTGGTTCGGCAATCTTTTTGATACCGTAGGCAGGATCTTCTTCAATCACACCGCAGGTCTTTGTACTCTTATATGCATTATAGATATACTCTGCCGCGTAATGATTCTTGATGATCTTATCCTCCACAATACCTCTGCGTGTTTCCTCTACCGCCATTTTTGCAAGGGGGATACGCTGTTTGTTAGCCGCCATAGCCGCCTCGTAAAAAATCTTGTCTACCTGCTCCTGTGTGAAGGCTGCAAACTTTCTCTGCGCTTCACGCATAGCCTGCATTTTTGCTTCCAGCGCTTCCACGCTGTCTACGATTGCGGGTACTGCTTTGCTTCTTTCCTTTTCGCCATTTCAGTTTTCCTCCTGTAATTGTAAATTTTTCCTATGGCTATAGTATACCGCATTCGTTAAATAATTGTCAATGACTTTTTGATAATAAATTAACAATATTTTTATCCGTTTACTGTTCTCCCGTAAATTTACTGTAGGAATCCAGAAGCATACCACAGAGTTTCTCTTTTCCCATCTGCTGCAGTTCTCCCATGCTCTCAGCCCTGTTCCATGAAAAAACCGCTTTCTGTTTTTCAAGGCTGCCATATACCGTATCGGCTATGCCGTCATACTGGTCTGCAGTGATATTCTTTCCCTCTCTGTCCATACAGTCGGTCATCTGTTTCTCATTTTTAAAAACAGTTGTCTTATATGCCAGATCATTTTGAACTATTTTCCCGTTTTCAAGCGATACGGCTCTCTTATTTTCATAGTACTCTTTGCCGTTCCTGATAATATCATCATAAATATAATAGTATACTTTATTCTGAGCATCGTAATATACAGGTGCTGAATCCACAATAATATCGGCCTCGGAATGCCCTTCCATCCTGTTTCCTTCCACTGCCGTGAGGCCGTCAAACGTATCATTCACCTCAAAATAATCACTGTATGTAAAGGCCGGTCCCTGGCAGCTGGATACGATTAGCTCCAGCCTTCCGTTGCGGTCCATATCCGTCACCGTGAAAAAATAATCAATGCCTTCGCTGTTCATTGTCCCTGCCCACAGTTCCACGCTGTCAGCCAGAAGTTCTATCTGTTTTTCTATATTATTCCTCTGTATGCCGGACTCCATATTCTCAGATTTATACCTGGCAATCTCCTCCATAACCAGATTAATGCTGCCGTTGTAATGATTCTTCTGCAGAAATTCCGTCAATGACCCCTGCTCTAAAGAAAATTCTTTCTTTCCTCCGGCCTGTGTATAAAGCCGCACTTCATTATAGCCTGGCTCCGTGCTGCCTTGCCGGGAATACTCATTAATGATGATGATATCCTTTTTTCCGTCGCCATTATAATCCTTAAATGAAACGGCCGCGACTTTGACGAACTTCAGAGATGGACGGCGGTTATCCTCCGTCATTCCCGGTAAGTCAAAGAGCGCCTTCCCGTCCTTTAGCAGTTTAAAGTACACATCACCGTCACCCGCCTCATTCTCTTTTGGCAAAATGCGGCAAAGGTCACTTCCCCCCAGCCGTCCAGCGTTACATCAAATATCTGATCTTCAATCTGCTTTCCTGTTGTCTCCTGCTGCGTGCCGTCATCTCCGGTATTCCCGCTTCCGTCATCAATTTTTATCAGTCCTTCGCTGCTGTTTTTTGTAGCCGCACTGCTACCGTCCTGCGCTCCTGCTCCGATTTCAGCTTTTTTCGCACAGCCGGACATCAGCCCGAGCAGGACTGCCAGACTTAATATTGTCAATTTTCTTTTCATATCCGTTTCTCCACCTCTTATCTCTTGTTACTGTTCACAGCCACGCTGAAAAGCGCGGTTCTGCGAACAGTAACGATCTACTGCCTCATGTATTACTGCAATTTCAATATAATTCATTGCAGTTATGATTACAACTTAAGAATTATTACGTTATTATTCACATGCAGTATGATGCGAGGCGTTTATTTCACGGACCGGTTAAAGAGCGGTTCCTTTGACCGGCACGGTCAGTTTCTCCATATTCACCCCTTCATGCCTCAGCAGCCACATCTTTTTGTCAATTCCGCCCGCATAACCCGTCAGGCTGCCGTTGGAGCCCACTACCCGGTGGCAGGGAATAATAATTGAAATCGGGTTATGTCCGACCGCTCCGCCCACCGCCTGCGCGGACATTCCGGGCTTGTTAAGTTTGACCGCCATTTTTTTGGCAATCTCTCCGTAGGTGGTTGTCTCTCCATAAGGAATATCGCAGAGAAGCTTCCAGACCTCCTGACGGAACGGTTTGCCGGCGGGAGCCAGGGGTAGCTCTCCGATTGCCGGATTCTGTCCCGAAAAATAGCGTTCCAGCCAGTTCACGGTCTTTTCGAATATGGGTAAGTCATCTTTCTGTGCCATTTCCCCATTAAGGGTACCGCCAAAATACTTTTGGTTTTCCAGCCAAAGCCCTGCAAGGGCCGTACCATCGGAAGCAAGTGTGATTGTACCCACGGGAAAACGGCACGTTGTTTCATAATACATCAGATAATCCTCCTTTTATAATGAATTCCAAAGACTGATTGTGGCATAGCTGCGCCATGGCCTCCATGCCTCTGCCATTTTATACATTTCTTTTGACGTACGGCCTCCAAGGGCTTTCTTTATGCCGGTGTCCGTCTCAAGAAATGCATCCGTCCACTGCATGGTCCGCATCGCAATGTACTGCGCTTGTCTGCTTTTTCAGTCATTATATCATACAATCCGTCAAATATCGGCTGTTTTCGGACATGCAAAGAAGATTTAAGCAGGTGAGGACGCCGCCGGGACGGCCGGCGGACGGGGCCGATAACCCTGACGGAGTCGTTCGTCCCGCGAAACCTTCCGGGAGAAGGAGATACTGTCGACATCTTCCGGCGGAGAAGGAGAGAATAAAATCCGGAAGGACGTTCATCCAAGAGTCGATAGCTCTTAAGCAGAGGGAGGCAAAGCGCGCCGGGCGGATTTTGGCCCTTCAAGGGCAAAATCCGGGACAACTGAGCTTCGAACTCATCTGGAGTTCGGAGTGAATTTGTCCGGCTCCGCCCTTCGAAAACAAAAACCGCAGTATCTCCTTCTCCAGCCATCGATACCACTTCCCCGGGACGAAAGACTCATATACACACCCCCACCACCCCGTCCGCCGGTCGTCCCGGCGGCGTCCTCCTGCTTATAATTCTTCATACCGTTAACTAAGTAATGGCAACAGATTCTGCAATTATATCAATAATAACGTCTTGACACCCGACACCCAAACATTTAAAATTATTCTCTAAATAACGCAGACATAACAGCCTGCAAATTCACTCGGAACACAATGCCTGATATGGAGTATTCATTTATGTTAGAACAAGATTTGATTACCGCCTCTGCGGAGGATGATATCATCTGCGCCGCAGCCTACGCAGGTGAGGAGCTTGCCGCCGGGACATTTAAAACAGATTTCCAGAGAACCTCTTTTACATCCTGCCGCTTCGCTGCGACTTCAGCGGCAGCTCTTTTCGATACGAGGCTTTACGAACTGCGATTTTTCCAACAGCCGGTTCAGCGGCTGCTATTTTAAAAATTGCAGTATGAACGGCTGCAAGGGGGATGGCTGTGATTTCAGCCAGAGTACCTTTATCGCCTCTGTCCTGGAAAAAGGCACCTATTGCTATGGAAATTTTTCAAATACATTATGGAAAGATTCTTCCATAGTCCAGGCAAAGCTCTGTATGGCCTACTTATCGGACAGCAAGTTCAAAAAGCTGAAATTTGACCAGGTGGACCTCACCCGGGCCGAATTTTTCCATACATCATTAAAAGGCGTCGATTTGTCCGGCTGTCTCATTGAAGGCATCACTGTCTCAGAATCCTTCAGCGAACTGCGCGGGCTTAAAATCGACGCCTCACAGGCACTTGATATTGCATTATTACTCGGTGTAAAAATATAACCGGAATTTTTGTTTCACGGCATATCGGATTGTTCCTTCCGCAGAAGACTGCATGCAATCACTCCGCCGTACTCTCCGGCCTCTACCCTGATTGTATAAATACCGCTTCCTAATACGGTCTTTAACTCTCCCTCCCCGGCTCCGCCCGGTTTTGCTTGCGCCGTCCATATGTTCCGGACGTTCGATGCCCATACCTGCGACCTCCTGGCCATTCTTTGTAATGCTTATATCGGCGGTGCCTCTTTTTCTGATATATTCTACCAGTATCATTCCTTCTCCGCCCAGAGGCACGGTAAAACTCTTCTGTACGGAGGCGCTGATATTCTCATCTTCAAGGCGCATCAGTATTTTTCCGTCCTCCCCCAAATAGCCGAGTTTCTTCACCAGGCCGATTACCGGACCGGTTCCGTACAGAAGAATGGCTGCTGCGGAAATAAACAGTATGACTCCGGATATAATTCTATTTTTTTTCATTTTATACCATCCATCCTCTCCCCGGCGTCTGAGCCGCCGTTTATAAACCGCCTCCATGGCACCGGACCGGACTGCCGCCAGTCAGCTTACGCTCTAGCTTACAATCTTCATATAAACCCGGGAGGTCATCATATAGACCGCACAGTAGGCTGCGGCGAACACTCCGAAGGTTCCTGCCGTACACCAGGCGAACAGCTTTACATTCGTCATATTCATCAGTGCCAGAAGCCTTGCAATCATTGGAAAAGCAAACATTATATGGACACCCGACGCCGCCAGCGGCAGAAAGAACATCATCAGTATCTGGGAACGGATGGAGCTTCGTATCTCAGCTTTTGACAGTCCTACCTTCTGCATAATTTCAAAACGTATCTTATCGTCATATCCTTCTGTAACCTGTTTATAGTAGATAATCAGGACCGTCGCCATGATAAAAATAGCTCCGAGGAAAATTCCAAGAAATAATAATCCTGCATGGAGCGAAAAATAGAATCCCCACTCTTCCGCTGCCGCCTCTCCTCTTATGGGAACGGCAAGCTCCTTCATTCTGTTCATAATTTCCGTATAAGCCTGTACCTGCATCTCCCCGCTGCCATCCAAATCAAATGCATATTCATACTGTATTCCCCGCTCTGCAGCACCGTTCAACTGCATATCCATCAAAACCAGCTTCTTCATTTCCTCCATATCGGCAAGAATCACATAAAAGGTCCCGTAGGAACCAAAGGAGCTGCCCGTGTCCCAAAGCTGCGCCTCTCCAGGTGGAACCGTCCGGTAGGTTCTGCCGTACAGGGTCAGACTGTCTCCCATATAAGGGCTGTCGCCTGTAAATACCACTGCTTCGCCGGGTTTCAGGCTAAGCTCGGCCCCCATACTCCGGTTGTAGTCATCCTGGGTAATGGCACAAACCGTTCTGACCCTGTTTAATTCCCCGCTCCGCTTCGGGTCAACCGGAACCAGAACCCCCGGCGTCTCCTCGGACGCCGAAAATACAAAATCCTTGTAGCGAAACGCATTTTCCTGGAACAGGCCCTTCTCCTGAAGGACGTCGGCCACAATCTGATCCATCCTTTCTCTCACCGAATCGTCAATATCCCCCGTCTTAAGGCTGATATCTCTGACAAAACGATTCTCAAGAACATCATTGATTCCGCTGTACAGGGATACCGTAGAGGAAAGCATAACCATGACTGATGTGGAAAGAACACAGATCCCCGCAAGTCCCGCTGCATTCTGCTTCATCCTGTAAAGCATTCCGGAAACAGCGATAAAATGCTCCGTTTTATAATAAAACGTCTTACGTCTTTTCATAAATTTAAGTATTGCGGTGCTTCCGGCTATGAACAGGCAATATGTCCCAATTATTACGAAGATTACCGCAACAAAAAATCCGGTTATCAGGGAAATGGGATTTTCCGTAACAACGGCCATATAGTATCCCATCCCCAGAAAAACAATGCCTGCAACAGCCGTGATCCATCTTGTTTTAGGTTCCCGTTCCCCTTCCAGTCCGCCGCGAAGCAGTTCCATCGGACTGGACACGTGGACTCTAGCCATATTTACGGCCAATATTACCAGGAAGAGACAGCCATAGAAAATAACAGTAACCGCCGCCGCATTCCCGGAAAAGTGAAATCCCCACTGCACTTCTGCCCTGACCATGCGCAGGAGAAGAAGATAAACGCCCTTTGACAGCAGAAAGCCTCCTCCGATACCGCCGGTCAGACTTATCATGGCGATTGTCACTGTCTCAAAAAACATAATCCGGCCAATATGCTTTTTTTCCATCCCCAGTATATTAAACAGGCCGATTTCTGTTTTTCTCCGTTTGATAAGGAAACTGTTAGTGTAAAACAGAAACAGCCCTGTAAATACAGCAATGATAATACATCCCAGGCACAGTATCATCCGCATATTGCTGCCGCCGTATATATCATCTAAATCCGTATTGAGCGACAGGGAAAGAAGAATGTTAAATACCATAACGGAACCGATACAGGTCAGTATATACGGCACATAAGTGCGGGAATTTTTCCTGATATTCTGTGCTGCCAGCCTCATATAAAATAAAATGCTCATCGCCTTTCACCGCCCGTCGCAATTACTGTCAGCGTATCCGCTATATTCTGATACAGCTCCTCTGAATTCTTCCCTCCCCTGTAAATCTGGTGGAACACCTCCCCATCCTTAATGAACAGAACGCGTCCCGCATGGCTGGCTGCTTTGACGCTGTGTGTCACCATCAGAATCGTCTGGCCTTCCGAGTTAATCCGGCCTAAAATTTTCAGCAGGCCGTCCGCAGCCCTGGAATCGAGGGCTCCGGTGGGTTCGTCCGCCAGCAGAATACGCGGATTTGTAATTAACGCTCTGGCGGCGGCAGTCCTCTGTTTCTGACCGCCCGATATTTCGTATGGATATTTATCCAGAATTTCACTGATTCCCAGCTTTTCTGCCAGAGGCATGAGTCTTTTTTCCATCTCATCATAGGGAGTTCTTGACAATACCAGGGGAAGAAAGATATTATCCCTGATTGAAAATGTATCAAGCAGGTTGAAATCCTGGAAAACAAAACCCAGGTTATTCCTCCGAAACGCTGCCAAATCCTTTTCCCTGATTCCCGCCATATCCCTGCCTTCCATTAAGACCTTCCTCCGTAGGGCGGTCCAGGGATGCCAGTATATTTAAGAGTGTTGTTTTCCCGGAGCCGGACTCACCCATAATCGCCACGTATTCTCCCTTCTCCACCGAAAAATTCACATCGGAAAGGGCCTGTACCCGGTTGCCGCCAAATCTTGTTGTATAGACTTTCTTTAAATGCTGCACTTCTAAAACAGCCATAGGTTTCCTCCTTTATATGGGATAATTGTATGTAACTGTATTATATAAAAGCGCCTGTCGGACTGCCATCGATACGGCTTACATTTTTTCCCGGCAACCTTACATTTCTGTAAGGTAACTTAACGGTAACCTGCACGCTCCGCGCACAGGTCACCGTCATAAGTTATATTCTCTACTCTGTTTCAAGCTGTACCGTATCCAGATGAAGCCTGATTTTCGTCCCTATCCCAGGTTCTGATTCCACCGAAACAGTATGGGAAAGCCTGTTTAATATCCGGCGGCACAGATAGAGGCCGATTCCCGTGGACTTCTTATCATGGCGGCCGTTGTATCCGGTAAAGCCCTTCTCAAATATTCTGGGCTGATCCTCCGGCGCTATTCCGATTCCTGTATCGCTGATTACCAGCACCTTCCCGTCTCCCTCCTCCATATAGATAGAAATACCTCCCTGCTTTGTATATTTGATTGCATTGGAAAGTATCTGTTCTATTACAAAAACCAGCCATTTTTCATCTGTAAGAACGACAGTTTGCGGCGGCAGATAATTGAGAGTCAGCCTCTTCCTCACAAACATACCTGCATACTTTCGGACCGCCTGCCGGACGATACCGTCCAGCTCATACGTCTTAATGACCAGATCGTTTCCGCCGTCCAGTCTCAGATATTGCAGCACCATATTTACATACTCTTCTATTTTAAATAACTGTTCCGCCAGCTCACCATTCTCCCCGCCAAGATCCGCGCCTCCTGTCTGCAGCAGAAGCCGCATGGCTGAAATTGGCGTCTTAATCTGATGTACCCACATGGTATAATAATCCGTCATATCGCCTTTCGATTCCTCGAAGCGGCGCTCATCCTCTTCCGATCTTCGAAGAGCATGAAGATAAGCCTGTGATATTCAAGCTCCATCGCTGATTTCGCCTGCGGAAGCTCATCCAGATAAAAGCTGTCCGGATCCGTCAAAAATTCCTTCCTGATTCTTTCTGCTGTCCTGTATTTTCTCCTGAACCTTCTGTAACCCGCCATGAGAACGGCAGCCGTCGGAAAGATGCAGAGTGCCGTTGCATACAGCACTGCTTCCGCAGGAAGACGGTACAGATAAAATACGCATGCAAATATACAGCAAAAAAGCAAAAAGAGGCCAAAAGGCGCCCCTGCACTCCGCAAGATAGATACGAAACAGCTCTGCCTTCCCGGTTTCACCTGTCTGCGTTGTCCGATATTTAACGTCTCCTTTTTTTCTGTCCATATTTTCTCTTTCTCCCTATCCTATCAGATAACCGCTTCCTTTTTTTGTAGTTATAAAATCAGACAGCCCCGCCTGCTCCAGTTTTTTTCTGAGCCTGGTGATATTGACTGTCAGTGTATTGTCATCCACGTAGCTGTCCGACTCCCACAAGCGTGTCATAAGGACATCACGGCTTACAATTTTTCCTTTGCTTTCCAGCAGGACCATCAATATCCTGTGTTCGTTTTTAGTCAGCTCTATCTTTTCACTGCCAAACGTCAGGGTCCCGTCGTCGCAGTTGAAAACCGCTCCCCTGTGTTCAATCAGCCGGCTCTGTCCCGCAAAATCATACGTCCGCCGGAGCAGGGCCTGAACCTTCGCCGTCAGCACCGTGAGATCAAAGGGTTTTGCGATAAAGTCATCGCCTCCCATATTCATCGCCATCACGATATTCAGGTTATCGGAGGCGGAAGAAATAAAGATCACCGGCACTCTGGAGACTGCCCGGATCTGACTGCACCAGTGGTATCCGTTATAAAAGGGCAGCGATATATCCAAAAGTACAAGCTGAGGCTCAAATGACGTAAATTCCCCAGAACATTTTCAAAATTTTCCACCGTCTTAACAATCCATCCCCAGGTTTCCAAATGCTTTTCCAAAGCCGATGCTATTACCGCATCATCTTCTACAATGAGAATCCGGTACATATTATTGCCCTCCTCCGCCGCGCTTTATCATCTGACCTTGAACCGTTCCCTTACTCCCTCTGCCCGCCACGGCTCCTTCTGAAAAATGTCTCGGCCATCACCGTCAGCACCAGTCCCCAGGAGCCCACGGCGCGGAGAGAGTAGGAGAAATCGGAATTAAAAAAATCTTCCAGCCACTCGGTATTCCAGAGCAGAATCGTAAAAACGCAGGCAAAAAACACCTGATACAGGATATCAAATCCGGTCACCTCTTCCTTTTTCTCAGCCAGAAAAAGCACCAGCGGCAGGGTCAGGTAGATGAGCGTATAGGAGCCGCTCCAGACCGGAAAGAAAATCATGATTCCCGACAGCAGCACCATCTTTTTCCAAAGTACTTTTTGCAGGAGTACACAGCCGCAGGACAGCAGGAAGAAAAGAACCGAAACCACCCTCCCGGCAGCCAGCAGAAACGGCAGGGACATCCCCATTTTCTGTCCGATAAAGACCGTCGCGTAGGTAGCGCTTCTCAAATCGCCGAGGACAATTTCATTGCTGATCGCCTTAAAATTATAAAGCAGATCACCGGGATTTTCCCGAATCCTCCAAAGAAGATAAACGGAAAGAAAACCAGGAAAAGGCCGTAAACCGTAAGTCTTGCAGCCTCCTTCCATCTCCTCTCCTGCAAATACAGAAGGCCAAACACGGCAGGATACAGTTTAAGCCCGGCCGCCACTGCCAGAAGCAGGATAGCCGCCTCCCTCTTCCATGCCTCCTTTGAATCCTTCAGGGCCGTAAACCCAAACAGCAGAAGGAGGACAATAAAAGCGGAATTTCCCCGCTCATAAAGTCCGATAAAAGGCGCCGACAGCAGGATGATAAACAAGAGCAGGCACTGCTCCTGCCTTTTTTCTCTCTCAGGAAATACTGAACCAAAATACCAGGGCCACCACCAGGACCGCCGTATACGCCACATACAGATTCAGGCCAAACAGGTTGTCCCTTACCGCCCTGTTTCCCGGGCCTTCAACCGCGCTGGCCGGAATGAATTTACCCAGAAAGTAGTAGAGTACATAGGCAAGCGGCGGAAAGCTGGCATAGATGCTGCTGTCATAAACATGAGCCCTGTCCCGGACGTACCAGATGTGGTTGAAAAAGTCCATAAAATAATCGTGTCCGTAATAAAAGAATGACCGGAATGTTTCACCATTGGTCTTCAGTATCAAAATAAATGAAATAATAAATCCCAGAAGGCTGAGAACGTAAAATAGATTCTTCCTCTCTGTCATGTCTGGTTACCTCTCTTATCTTTATTTTAGGGCATAAAAAAGCGAAAACACCTCGCGGAATAAATCGTGGCTGAACTGTTACCAGTAACATTCTATCAGCTATTATACAAACTGATCCGTTTTGTTGCAACCTTCGCTGCAAATGCCCTGTCATGCTCGACAAATATCATAGTCAGTCTATGCGCCAAAATCAACTCCTCTATCTGCATCCTGGAAAAGACATCAATAAAATTCAGCGGTTCATCCCATATATAAAGATGGGCCTGTTCACAAAGGCTTTTAGCAAGCAGAACCTGCTTTTACTGCGCCTCGCTGTAATACTGCATTTCCTTAGAAAAATGTTCCCTTGAAAAGTCGAGTTTTCTGAGGATAGCCCGAAACAGCGTGTCGTCCAATCCATTTTTGCCGGTAAATTCATCAATACTGCCAAAGAGCCAGGAGGTATCCTGGGAGACATAGGAAATAATCAGTCCGGACGCAGTCTCCATCTTTCCGGACAGAATGCCGGGAGCATCCTCCGTGCCCAGAATCGCTTTAATGACCGATGACTTTCCTGAACCGTTTCTTCCGTCCAGAACCGCCCGGTCTCCCGCTTTTATTTCCAGGGACAAATGTTTGCAGACCGGAAGATTCTTTGGAGGATACCCCAGTGTTACATCCTCCATTGCCACAAGAAGCTGCTTATGGTGACGAAGGGGGATAATCTTAAGGCTCTCCGCTGTCTCCACATCCTTCAGCAGCTTTTCTTTATCGGAAGCCTTTTCCATCCTGTTTTCCGCTGATTTGGAACGTTTCATCATCTTTGCGGCCTTATGTCCGATATAGCCGCGGTCGGGTCTCAGCCCTCCCGTTCTCGTGCCTCTTTTCGTCTTTTCCACCGCGTCGGACCAGCGCTCCGCTTGTCTGGCCGCCTCTTTCAGCCTGCCGATTTCCTTCTTCAGCTTTTCGTTCTCCATGGCTTCAAACTCATCTCTTCTTTGTTTATTATCCCACCAGCTTGTAAAATTTCCCTGTACCACCTCTATCGTATTCTTATTCAGGGATAACACATGATCAATGCACTCATCCATAAACACTCTGTCGTGGGATACCAGGATAAATCCCTTCTTTCTATTCAAATAACGGCTGACCGCTCTCCTTGCCTCCGTATCAAGATGGTTGGTTGGTTCATCTATCAGCAGAAAACTGTGTTCCTTCAGGAATAAAACGGCCAGCATCACCTTGGTTCTCTCACCGCTGCTGAGCGTTTCAAAGGGGCGGTAAAGAGCCTCCGCATCCATTTCCATCAGATTCATCTCCCTGAGCAGCTTCCACAGCTCATAGTCCGGATAAAGCTCTTCCACGATATCGATCGCTGGTCTGCTCTTATCCCGGACGGCAAAAGGAAAATATTCAAATTCCACCGTAGCCGATATCGTACCGCGGTACTCATATTTTCCCATCAGGAGATTTAAAAATGTAGTTTTCCCTCTCCCGTTCCTGCCGATAAACCCAGCTTCCAGTCCGTATCGACTGAAAAAGAAACATCATTAAAAATCTCTTCATAACTGCCTTCATAATAAAATGTCAAATGATTTACCTGTATTTGTGCCATTCTTCCATCCTCCCTTTCGAATAACCGCTATACCACAGGACATACCTTCCTGTGAAACGCTGACCTGTTAACAGAGTTCTTTTCTGTTAAACAAAAAGGATGCAAGAATATTCCTGCATCCTGTATATCGGTTCCGAAAGCCGGCCGGGCCGGTATCCGTCAGGCCCTTTGCGGCCCAGACAGCGGACAGCACATATCCCGGAATTTAATCCGACGGAAAATGTACTTTAATATATTCAAAGATAAAAGGATATATATTCTTGCATCGCATGAAAACCGCACTGCAAACAGCAAATACGCCTCCCGCCGTTCAGACAGAAGCAGCCGTATCCGCATGATGCTTATCCGCACAATCTGCATGCTGATTATTTAATTCATTATCTGCAAGAATACATCTTCATCCTTTCATCTCCCATCTCTTTAACATTGTTTCAACCCACGCTCGGTATATTATCGTAGTGCGACCGCATCCTATACGGACAAGTGGTTGACATCTGGTTCTATACCTTCCATTTGGTTCAATTGTTACTATAACAGTCGAAAAGCCGTATGTCAACTGCTAAAATATCCGCCGGGTTTGGGACTCTGGGGACTAATTGGAGATTTAGTTAAGCAGGTGAGGACGCCGCCGGTACGGCCAGCGGACGGGGTGGTGGGGTGTGTATATGAGTCTTTCGTCCCGGGGGGAGGATTGTTGTGGTTTGGGGCTGCGGGCGAAGATAAAGTCTGCGGAGCACGCTCCCGCTCTGTGAATGCCTCGCGCTGCTAAGCTCGGCAGGACCTCGCTAATCAGCGATGGATTTCAACGGCATCCGCAGACTTTATCTTCCCCTCCGCCCCAAGGCCAGGTATTCGCCGGGACGAAAGACTCCGCCGGGGTATCGGCCCCGTCCACTGCCTGCGGCCGCTGAATGTCTCACGCGTTAAGTGCGGGGCAGACCTTGTCGCGGCCACTCAGTGCTTCCGTGTGCGGGAAATACGATATGCCTTCAAGGCGCCCTTATGAAAGAATTGCGGAAGATTTGATATCGGCCTGCCGGAAACACGTAGTGGTCGCGACAGGGTCCTCCCCATTTAAGGTTAGAGACAATCAGCGGCCGGAACGGACCATGTCCGGTGCCGCGAAAACCTTCGCCTGAGTCTTCCGTCCCCGGCGATAACCTGGACCGGGGAAGTAGGCGGAATCAATTGCGGAGGGGACATGGGAGTCCGCCGGTGCTTAGCGAGGTCCCTCACGAGCTTAGCACTGCCTCGCACTCCAAAGAGTGCAAACGGTCCCCGCAGAATTCGTTCCGGCCGGATTCCCCCTCCACAACCAACTTCCCACGGGGACGGAAGACTCAGCCATCCCCCTCACCACACCGGACATGGTCCGTTCCGGACGCGTCCTCCAAACCTCAGTTAAACCTCCATAAATTTTAACTAAATCTTAACACCTTTTATTTCTATTTCGATGTATAATCTGACTTATCATCATGTGACTGGGAAAATATGGCAGATTGAATAATTATGCATATCCTACAACAGGGCGGCGTACCCTCACGTCGTCCTGTTTTATTGTCCGCAGGGCGCTTCCTGCCGGGTTCTCACAGATGTATCGCATTCGTCCAGGCGGTTCTCCCGTACCGGTCGCTTACCTGGACACGGATATACGCCTCATCTCCCTGAAGCTCGTATTCCCCTCTCTGCAATGTTCCCTTATAGCTCCCACAGACCAGGGCCCGGCCGTCATTTATATGGTTTCCTGCGATAAAGTCGATCCGGTAAACAGGTGAACACTCAACCCAGGCAGTTTGATCCTTAATCCCCCAGCCATAGATTTCCGGCCCGGCCGAAGAATAATAATTTCCGCTTATCATGTTCTTCAGAATCTCTTCATGGGACAATCTGTCTGCCCTGACAACAATATATCCGCCGCAGGCATCGTCAAAAAAGCCTTCATTATGGTTGTCATCCGCAGCCACCGCGGTGATCCTTTTCCCTTTTCTAAGCATCCTGTCCCAGCTCAGATAATCATATCCCGTATTGCTCTCATTAACGGTCCCGTAATTGAAGATTTCGAGAGCCCACAAACCTTCCGTATCAATAAACTCCTCCGCCTCTGCCCTGGACCATACCGGATGGTTGTAGATGGTAAGACAGCCGCGGCTCCTGAGATAGTCGCACAGCTTCTGCGCTTCCCCGGCTCCGTCCCAGGTTCCGTATAATTTTGCGGGTTTTACAGCTTCCTTCTCTCTGAATACATGTTCCCCGGCCGCTTTCTGCATCTGTTCCGTTCCCAGAATCCCGTGTATATGATGCACCTTCAGCTTTTTATGGGGAGCCTCCTCTTCACAAAGCGTCACAGACGCCTCCAGCCCGGGCAGAATAATAAAATCTTCGCAGTCAAACTCGCTTCTGTAATCCGTATATAAATCGTGTTCTGAGAAGCAGAGAAAGCTGTAGCCATGTTCCCTGAACAGCCTCACGGATTCTTCCGGCGTCAGTTTTCCGTCGGAATTAACGGTATGGCTGTGCAGATTTCCTTTATACCAGTTTCCTGAACTGCTGAATCCATTTTGATCTTTAATCACGTTTTTCCTCCTGTAACAAAAACATGGCAATACCAAGTGCAGTGGCCGGGTCTATAATGAAATGCAATTGTGCTCCGCCACCGACATGTAAACCTTATCGCCGTTGTCAAACAGCACACGGCTTCTGAAAAGCACATCTGCATGAAGCTTCACGCCGTTCACATTAATCTGATACCGCAGAACATTGCCCCTGGGCATATTATCCTCAATAATGCCTTCAAAATGATACTCCTCGTCATTGACAATCGGAGCCGATGAGATGCTGAACGTCTCAGGCCTGATGGCCACCTCTCCGGCTTTAGCCGTTCCTGTCATCGTCTGAAACTGTTCCGATGTTATCTGATTATAGTTTCCAATAAAACTTGCGGCAAAGCTGCTGACCGGCTTCGTATAGACTGAAACGGGATCTCCCGACTGCTCAATGCGCCCTTCGTGGAACAGATTGATGACATCCGACATGACCATGGCCTCATCCTGGTCATGGGTTACGAATATTGCGGTGAGCCCCAGCTTCTTTGTAATCTGCTTGATGCTGATTTGCAGGGATTTACGCAGCTTCGCGTCAATCGCACTAAGCGGCTCATCCAGAAGCAGGACCTTAGGTTCCATGACAATGCTCCTGGCAAGCGCCACTCTCTGCTGCTGCCCGCCCGAAAGGCTGGCCGGGTGCTGCTTTTCCTTCCCGTTCAGCTCCACCATCTTGATTGCTCCGGCCACCTTTTCTCTGATTGCCGCCGGCTCCATCTTTTTAAGCTTCAGTCCAAATGCAATATTTTCCTCCACCGTCATATTTGGAAACAGGCTGTACTGCTGGAAAACCATTCCAATATTCCGCTCCTTCGGCTCCTTGTCCGTAATGTCCTCGCCGTCCAGGAAAATCCGGCCGCCGTTTACCTCTTCAAGTCCGGCAAGGCATCGCAGGAGCGTACTTTTTCCGCAGCCGGAAGGCCCTAAAAGCGTGACAAACTGTCCCTTTTCTATTTTGAGGTCAATTCCTTTTAAAACCTGGTTTGAACCGTAAAATTTTTCGATATTTCTGAACTCGATATACGCCATTGCAAATCCTCTCTTCTATATTTATTTCCATTATTCATGAGCTTTTTCATCCCCGCCTTTTCCCCGCAGGAACACAAATCCAGATATCAGAAGAGTCACACAGAACAGTACAATAATAATAGCACAGGTGCGCTGGCTGGATTTCTTCATCACATCATACAGATACATCTGGGCCGTAGGGAAGTAATTACCGGCCATCGTATTTATGACAACAAAATCACCGAACACAATCGCCATCGCCAGCATGGCCGACACCATGACGCCGCTTATGATATTGGGCACCACAATGTGGAAAAATGCATAGAACCTGCCTGCCCCCAGCATCTGGGCCGCCTCTATCAGGCGGGAGGCGTTCATCCCGTTCAGGTTGTTCCTGATTCCCTGGTATACATAGGGAAGAACAACGATGCAGTAGGTAGAGGTCAGCATAAAAATACGGTTACTGAATGGTTCCGGCGCATCGGCATACAGGGCCAGCACACTGATTGGAAGGATTACGCCCTGAATCGCATAGGGCATCGTACATAATATCTTCATATATTTATCCAGCCAGGGACAATATACCACCACAACATACATCGCCAGGAGAACTGCCAGTGTACATAAGATAATCGGAAGAATGGAAATCACAATTGTCCTGCCGATTGACATCCAGAATGCTCCGTCTGAAAATATTTCCGCATATGCGCGGAGTGTGAATCCGGTTGGCATCACATCCATCCATTCGCTGAACATGGAGTAGATAAAGGTGAATAGCAGGGGGATCATCAGGTAAATGCCAATCACACCCAGAATAGCGCCGGAGCCTGTTTTACTTTTTTTCATTCTTTCCCCCTCCTCTCTTCTGTGTCAGCGACTGGGTAACAAGAATCGACAGCGTCATCATAAGCATCAGTACAACCGCCAGGGCGCTTCCAAACTGAGGTCTCTGCACCACGTCTCCCGTGAACTGTTCCGAGATGCGAACCGGAAGAATGGAAAAGTTATTCATCAGCAGGGCGTATGCCGTCGCATAGGCTGATACGGCATTGGCGAACAGTGTGGAAAAGGTTCCGAGAATACTCGGCATCAGCACAGGAATTCCTACTCTGCGCCAGAATACCGCGCTGTTTCCCCCCATCAGGCTGACCGCCTCCTTCCACTCATTCCGGATAGAATCGAAGGAAGGAATTAACAGCAGGGTTGCCAGAGGAATCTGGAAGTAAACATAAGTCAGCATCAGGCCCCAGACTGTGTAGAGTGGAAAATCAGCAATGGCGTCAATTCCCAGGTTCCGTCCCAGGATTGTGATAACCCCGGCATTGCCCAGCAGAATAATGAAGGAAAAGGCCAGGGGAACGCCGGAAAAATTGGATACCATGTTCAGAACACTCATAAAAATCCGCTTTGGCCTGCCCCCTTTTTCGCAGGCGGCGCGTCCTCCCACAAAAGCAAGCCAGGCCAATCACGGCCGAAACAACCGATATGATAAGACTGTTTTTGATAGCCGTAAGATACAGCGGTTTACTGAATACATTTATGTAATTTTGCAATGTGAAGCCGGGATCTCCGCTCTCAGGCATAAAGCTTTTCACGATAATAGTGAATACCGGCAGGATTTCAAACATTCCTGCCAGTATCAAGAACGGGAGCAGAGCGGCGAAATAAGTTCTTTTCTTCACGCTTTTGTTCTCCCCATATTATTTTGCATAAGCAATAACTTCCTCCTGCCACCGGGTTCCAATCTCCTTGGTCGTCTTATCCCAGGCTTCCTGGTCTTTCACCATGCGGCTGTTCTCATACTGCTCGTCCGGCAGCATTTTCTCCTTTACCTCCTGAGGAAGCTCCACCTCTCTCACCGGCCTTGCATAGCCCTTTGCCAGGTTTATCTGTCCTTCATCGCTCAATATGTATTCACGGGCCATGGCCGCAGCATGCGGTCTCTGGGAATATGCGTTCAGGATAGTACAATAACCGCTCTGGATGGAACCTTCCGACGGGATATTGATTTCAAAATCAGCGCCTGGATTATTTGCTACAAACTGGTCACGATAGCCAAGCGCATTATAGTCCCACAGGAACGCAACGCCCACCTCGCCTTTCTCAATACGGGCCATGGAGAATTCTCCCAGGTCAAGCCTTCCTGCTCTGCAATCTGCCGGAAGAAATCGAGGCCCGGCTGGATGTTGCTCTCATCGCCGCCCATGGCAATGGCTGCTGCCAGCACTGCGAACTGCGCCTGGTTAGCTGCCGCCACATCCCCCACAGCGATTTTGTAATCGCCTTCCAGAAGGTCGGCAAATGATTTCGGCGCTTCCTCCACCAGCTTCTTGTTTGTCATCATCGTCATGGTGCCATAGTAACCGATAATCCAGTCACCATCGTCATCTTTCGCCCAATCCGGGATAGAATCCCAGTAGCTTGTTTTATATTTTAATGTAACGCCTTTTTCCTCTGCTATCGGTCCGAACGCCTGTCCCACATCACCGATATCCTTTGTGGCTTTCTTCTTTTCAGATTCAAACAGGGAAATCTCTTCCGCGGAGGACATATCCGTATCTGTATGCTCAAGTCCGTATACTGTCTTTAAATCCTCCCATGTCTCTACCCAGTTGGCCCACGTGTCAGGCATTCCCACAGAATCCACCCTGCCTTCTTTTTGCGCTTCTTTAAGAATTTCTTCCGTACTCATACTATTCAAATCCACCGCCTCTGCGGATGCCTGTCCGGAACATCCCGCCAGGGCTCCGGCAGCTAAAACTGCTGCCGTCAGAATGCTCAATCCTCTTTTTTTCATATCATATCTCCTCTTTTTTCTTACTTTTTGATAATTTGGAAGCCGAATACCGTCCGCTCCAAAGCCGGAGCGCGCCGGTGTCAAGGCTCAGGACCCAGTATACGCAAAGATTGTAAATTCCGTTATCAAATTTATGTAAAGACTTGGGAAAAATTAAGTAACCGTTCAGACAGCGTGTAAAAAGCCGGGTGCAGCCTCCTTTTCAGAAGCTGCACCCGGCCCGGGATATGAGTTCATTCAGTATTACAATGATACTATTCAATTTCAAAATCTTCAGAATGGAAATTGCTGTAAAATCTCCCCTTTACAGCGGTAAACCGAAGAACGCAATAGTCCGGATCGGTCACTCCCAGGGGATAATACATCGTGTCACCTTCCTGCCAGAGCATTTTCTTTACTTCAGCGTCCTCCAGCACTTCCATCGTGCCGGTAAGCATAGCTCCCCGGTAAAAGCGTTTGTCGCAAAAATAGATACATGCCTGCGGATTGCTTTTGTACTGTCTCACCCGCATAGAGGATGTATTCGTATGAAAATAAAACACTTTAATGCCTTCCCTCTTCCGTGGCGCCAGCATCGCCTTCGTATTAGGAAAGCCGTCCCCATCGACTGAACTGATAAAAACCACGCTCTGCCTGTCTGTCAGTTTACCGATTGTTGTCACTGCGTCTCTCATCACATCTTTTCCCCTTTCCGGAACGTGGCTTATGCAAGTGCAGCATTGCCTTGCACCGCAATCACGCCCTGGGTCCATTATAATCCGAAGCCGCACGATAAGTAAATCAGGCACTTTTTTGTAACTATAACAGCCCCTTTTCCTTCAGGAAATCCTCCCTGTCATCCTCCAGCATCATTTCAATCCCAATGCTCTGCATGATGGAGATTGCGCCGAATATTCTTTTTCCCCGTTCCGTCAGAAAATACTCTGATTTAAGCGGATAGCCGTCGTTTGTCAGCTTTCCGATGACTCCGCACTCCAGCAGTTCATTTAAATGCTGCACCAGCATTTTCTGGCTGATTCCCCGGATCGACTTTTTAAGCGCAGATAAAGAGCCGCCTTTACTGGCCATATTATGAGCGGCTTCCATTTTCCTTTTATTATATCGTGTGTCATCTCCAGCGGACATGTATACTGGCTGCGCATTTTCATCCGGCCACCTCCATTTGTATAGAACCTTTCTCATATCATTCTCTATTCTTAAATTCCCCTTATAGCTCCACTGCGCGGAACCCGCCTCCGGGAACCAGCGCCAGCGTATGGGTGAATCCGCACTCCGCTGCCAGTCTGGCCGCCTCTTCAAAACAAAACCCGATGTTGTCCGCTTGGTGGCTGTCGGAGTTGATGATAATCCGCCCGCCCATGTTATACAGCTCCTTTAGCAAAATCCGGTTCGGGTACGGCAGCGTCCTGTACCCTCTCGATATGGCCCCCGTATTAATCTCAAAGGGAAGTCCCTGATCGTTTAATTTTTTCATAGCAGCAAGAGCCGGCTCCAGATATTCATCCCTTGTCTCGTCAAAATCCCTGCCGCCCTCGTTAAACTTCGTCAGTAAGTCGAAATGTCCTACCCAGTCGCAATGCGTCCTGTCGTAGACGGTCGCCTCAATTCATAATAATCGCGGGCCAGCGCATACCAGTCTCCATTCCACAGACGCCCGACGGCCTCGGTCAGTCTCTCCCTGCTGTCGTCAATCTCTACGTACTCTCCGTTTTTTAAAACACAGTGGGTGGAGCCGATGGCATATTCCGCTTTCTGCACCGGCCCGAGACAGTCCAGTTCGATTCCGATATAAAGGTTCATCTTCCCCGCATATTCTTCCCGAAGGCGGTACAACTCCTCTTTATACTGTTTCAGCGCCTGATCCGTCATCCCGAAGTTCTCCAGGCAGAATGAAAAGTCGGCATGGCCGGAAACGCCAAAATCCGTAAGCCCCTTTCTGTACGCCGCTTCCACCATCTCCCTGGGCGTGCTTTTTCCGTCGCAATAAGTTGTATGTGTATGAAAATCTGCTCTCAGCATAGCCTGTTCCTTTCCTGTTTGGATTGACCGGTTTAAATTGTCCATAGCCGGGAAAACGCCGCGAATCCAGCGGTATTTTCCGGCCTGTACCCCACTACTCTAGCCGATCACAGGCCGTAATTCAACTACTTTTCTAAAGTTTTACCCTGGCTTTACCTGCCCTTGTTACTGTTTACAGTTCTTCTGGAATGCACAGTTCTGCAAACAGTAACCTGCTCTTTTCACCAGACCGAGTTATCGGAGAGTGATCAGTCCGAGAAGCGACCGGAGGGGGGCCGTCATATGTTTTTCCCTGTGGCGGATCACAAGCAGCTCGTTTTTAAGTTCCAGTCCCTCCGCCTGCACCGTCAAAAGGCGTTCTTCCCTCAGTTCATTCCCGACGAGCAGATCCGGCAGTACCGTCAGGCCCAGCCCGGCTTCGGCGGCCTTGATCAGTGCGGTGGAATTTACACTGGTCCAGGACGGATATGCCGTATATCCGGCCAGGTACAGGGTACTGTCCAAAGTGTCCCGTGCGCCTTTTCCCTCAGCAAAAGCCGTTCTCCGCAAAACTCCTCCATGGAAAGCATTTTATCCACAGGCAGATAACCGGGAGCGCATAATATATGCATTTTATATGAATCAAATGCCTCGCACACAAAAGGCCCCTGAGGTACGGCGCCTTCAATCAGAGCAAAATCGGCCTTCCCGCAGCGAAGTACTTCTACCGCCGCGCTGCCGGAACTACCTCCACCGTCACCGGAAGCCCCGGCCAGCTCGCCTCAAAGCTTCGCAGGATTCCCGGAAGGTAAAAAGCCGCTATCGTGATGCTGGAAACAAGGTGGACCGGTGCCTTTTTTTCCAGACTTCCAATCCTGGAATCGAGGGCATTACAGGCCGCAAGAATCGGCGTCACCTCCTCCAGAAGCAGTCTGCCGCTCTCCGTTATCCTGATGCTCTTCGACAGCCTGTCAAACAGGACCGTTCCCGCCCTCTCCTCCAAATCCCTGACGGCGTGGGAAACCGCCGACTGTGTAATATAGAGGTTCGCGGCTGCCTTTGTAAAACTTCCTGTCTCCGCCACCTCTTTGAATATTCTGTACTGCCTTACCTCCATATTGCCTCTTCCTCCATATTGCCTTTTCCCGTATCAGATACGTGAATCTGTGTATGCGTCTATCATGAATAAAAGTAATTGATATAGCAAAATTATATCATTTTACAGATGAGTATGCAAAGGATATAATTGTGATTATCACGGCCGAAAGCTTAGAGAGTGTCCGTAAATTGCTTGTTACTGTTCACAGGTAGTATCCCGCGAGGTGTATTTTTGTGAGCGGAGCGCATCGGAAGTGAACCGTAACAATTGCTTTCCGTCAGCTGTGCGTCACACTTTGCGGGAGAGTATCAATAAAAACCAGAAAGGAACCATCATGCAGAATAATCCTGTTACCCAACCTGAAAAGAAGAATATTTCAAAGCCGCATCTTTATTTCTGGCTCTTTTCCATTAATCTTTTCATCAGCGCATTTACATTCGGCGGAGGTTATGTCGTCGTCCCGATGATACGAAAATATTTTGTAGAACAAAAAAAGCTGTTCGATGAGGATGAGTTAATGAATATGGCCGCTGTCGCACAGTCGGTGCCGGGGGCAATCGCCATTAATCTGTCTGCCCTGGCCGGATACCGTTGCGCCGGGACCGCAGGCGTCCTCATAAGCTGCCTGGCGTCCATCCTTCCCCCTATCGTGATCCTGTCGTTCATCTCTTCCTGGTATACATATTTTGCCGCCAATGCAGTCATTGCCGCTGTTCTGAAAGGGATGCAGGCCGGGGCCGCCGCCCTTATCGTCGATCTGGTGATCGATATGACAAATATGATTATAAAGGAGCGTTCACCGTTCCTCACCCTGATGATACCGGCTTCTTCTGCCGCCGGATTTATTTTTCATATCAACGTGGCTGTTATTCTGGGGATTTGCTGTATCCTGTGCGTGTTCCGCCTTCTTGCAAAAGAGCATCTCACCAGCCGTCGGGCCGCAGGAAAGGCTGATTTATGAATCTGCTGCTAAACCTTTTCACCGCTTTCTTTAAAATAGGGCTTTTCAGCATCGGCGGCGGCTATGCAGTCATCCCAAATATTCAGGAACAGGTAGTGACCGCCCGGGGCTGGATTTCCCAGAAAATTTTCACTGATATTATTACGATTTCACAGCTTACCCCGGGGCCTTTGGCTGTCAATACCTCCACCTTTGTAGGCGTCCGGATTGCCGGACTGCCGGGCGCTGTCCTGGCTACCCTGGGCTGCGTCATTTCCGGCATCTGCCTGTCAGTCACCCTGTACTGCCTGTTCGGCCGGTATAAGAAGTCCCTGTACGTGACAGAAATACTGAAGGGCCTTAAATCGGCTTCCCTCGGTCTGGTCGTTTCCGCAGCAGTAACCATCCTGCTCTTAACCTTTACGGGAAGCTCTGAGCTGAATCTGCACCCGGATATTGATACGGGATCCGTAATTCTTTTTCTGTTATCCATGCTGCTTCTGCGCAGAAAAAAGACCGGTCCCGTCTTTCTGATGCTCCTGACCGGGGCCGCCGGATTGTTTTTGTAAATACGGGCTGTTTTTTACTCCGGCTCCATGCTATAATACTTTTTTAAAAAATAATAAATGGAATGCAAGGATTCTGCCCTCTGTGTCGTATTACTATTGAGCGCTTTAAATATATCAGGAATTTAAAAAGCAGCACAAACATTGAAAACAGATAGGTAGTGTCAAGTGATTTATGAAAACCGATGGCCGGGGAACCCGGCGTAAATGAACCTTGTAAATTACAGATATATTTAGAAACTGGCAGTGTCCGCCACCCTTGACGGCACACCAAAACAATGCTCTGAACGTCTTACCGACGGCGAAGAACTCAGGAACAGATAAGATTTCACCGTCTGCGTCACAGCATGATAGCATTGTTTTGGCGTGCCATCAAGGGCAGGTCCCTTCGGGATGGCTGCATTTTTACCTCTGGCCCGGAATCTAAGAACAGATTTAACCGGCAGCCTGCTGTTCCTTCAGCTGGAGGATGGTCTGCTGACCGAGCAGAATCAGGAGCCACTTCCTGGCATGTTGTCAGCCCTCCAGCATACCGACTGGATTGAGCACCCGATAGTGGTTGTGCTTATGGGGACGGAGAAAGTTGTAGTAGGCGACCCAGAGCGCCACGTTATAGTTGGCGCCATTGTAATTGTCGTAACCGCGCTGACCCGGTAAGTGGATTTAAACGTGCGGTTAAGCCGTTCGATCATCTGCTTGTAGGGCGGAACTCCTTAGAGACCGCATCATTGTTTGTGAGTCCGATTACCTGGGTAATGTCAAACTGGAAGCTGTCTCCCAACTCCCTTACGAACTGCTGGGCGGCCAGAGGATAAGCACTATAGCCGTCGGCAATGAACCGAAACTTCTCGGGGAGTCTTTTTATGCCCCGGAAAGCCATGCGCATGGCGAGGATGCATGGCCCGACAGAGCGGTTGTCTGAAACCTGGTAGCCGAGGATGGAGCTGGAAGCGGCATCCATGATGAACCAGATGTAGCCTTTGATGCCCCGGACTTTGATATAAGTCTCATCTGCCGTAAAGACGGAGGACTTTGGATATTCATAGTGGTCAACAAAGGGTTTAATGACAATGGCGGCCGTTCTGGCATAGTTGGCGACCTGCTGATGTGAGATCCTGATTCCGTAAAGGTCATACAGAGCCTGAGCCGTTTTACGGAGGAAAGCTGGAGGTTCACATGCATGGTGAGGCACAGGGACATGATATGAGCGTTATGTTTGGAAAACTTCAGGGAGGAGGAATTCTCAGGCAGGAGTCTAAGTCCATGCGGAAGAAATCCACCGTGAATTCCCGGTAGAGGTAGTGCGACTTATACTTGTTTTACCGTAATCCTCATGCAGATGGTCCTTATCAACCCTGGAGAGGTTGTGTAGGTAGAAGGAGCACCTGGGGTTGACGCATTTATGGATGCGGAAAAACTTCCGGTCCTTATTAGGGACGAGGGAGTGGCCGCAGTAAGGGCATAAAGCGGAGAGGCGATGTGACAACCTCGCCGGTGACAAAGGTCTGCCCACAGACTTTGCATTGGAACTGCCATTGCCGCCATTATTATCGTAGAGATAGTGGTGAGGTGCCCCACAAAGAGGACAGAAGGTATCTTCAGGGATGGATTTACCATTGCGGCGCTGAACGGGTCTGACGGATTTGCCGTACTTCCAGAGATAGTATTCAAGGAGAAACTGCCAGTCCTGTTTGATGAACGGCTTGAGGAGCGGGAGGGTCGGTAGTAAACTTCTGGTATTTAGGGAGTGGGAACCATCAAAGGCCCACTGCTTGAGTGGAATATATTTGCAGATAAAGTTCAGGAGCCAGCAGATAGTTTTGTATTGTTCTTGAATTATAGTGAGTAAATAGAGTATAATGTTATCCATAAGCAATGATTTATCCTTTTTAGGTGATGGTTTGTGGTGAACTCATTATACCAGAAAGGGAGGTCATTGCTTTTATTTTCAAAAGTGGTGTAATCCCTGAAAATACAAGGTTTTTAATAAAAAACGGAGTGTCAGACTTGACACTACCAACAGATATCAGGAGGTTAAAACATGAAAAATTGATTCTTACAGGGCTTGCGTGCATCGCCGCACTCAGCATGTCGATACCGGTGTTTGCATCGGAGACCCGCACTTCCCATCACAGCGCAAATTGCAGCGAAAGCCGCCGCTGTACCGATGACAGCAGGGGAAACGCCTGTGGTTCCCACAGCTGGATGGATGAGAATAACGACGGTATCTGCGATTATTTCACAGATGATGACAAAGACGGGAACTGTGATTACTGTACCGGCCAAGGCACAAATGCCGGAACCGGACGCGGACACCACCAGGGAAGAGGCGGACGCCACCATAATTAATTCCGGCCGGAAAGGTGCTTATATGCGCAGCGAACAGGATGCCAGACGTGTAATCGATTTATACTCCGACATGATACGCAGGATTTGCCTCCTGCATTTAAAAAATCAGGCTGATACGGAGGATGTGTTTCAGGAAGTGTTTCTGAAATACATCCTTCATTGTGATGTGTTTGAAAATGCCGAGCATGAAAAGGCATGGTTTATCCGGGTCACGCTGAATGCCTGCAAGGATTTTTTAAAAAGCCTGTTCCGCCACCGCACCGTACCGCTGGATCTGATTTCCGAGGAAACCGGCAACGTGATCTCTGAGTATTCTGATATCCTGGAAACGGTCCTGTCATTACCGGATAAATATAAAAACGTAATCTATTTACATTACTACGAAGGTTATACTGCCAAAGAAATCGGCCGCATATTAAACAAAAAGGAAAATACGATTTATTCCCTGTTGTCAAGAGGCCGGGAACTGTTGAAGCTTGAGTTGGGAGGTGACGGTATTGAGTAACAGAATAAAAGATGCATTTGAACAGATCCATGCAACCGAACAGATGAAAGACACCGCTTATTCCTGTTTGCAGAAGAGAATAGACGGCCGGGCGAAACGGCCTTTACTCCGTCTGCGTCCGCTCGCCGCCGTCTGCCTTCTCCTGTTTCTCTTTGCCGGTTCAGGAAGCTGGTATCTCTGGACAAAGCCGGTATCCTATTTAAGCGTTGATATCAATCCCTCCGTCGAGCTGTCCCTGAACCGTTTTAACCGCGTGACCAGCGCAGAGGGCAAGAACCGGGATGGAATATTGATTTTACAGGATATAACGCTCAAAGGCAGAAATTATATCGATGCCGTGGAACTTCTGGTGGAAAGCGATTCCATGCAGGCATATTTGAAAAACGATCCGTCGCTGACCTTTACGGTTGCCTCGCCCCGTGCCGGTGAGCTTCTCGAGGGGCTGGAAAACAGCGTTGTCTCCACCGAGTATAAGGGTACATGCAGACAGGCCGACATGGAATCTGTGCATATAGCCCATGAGTGCGGAATGTCACTGGGCAAATACCAGGCCTATGTCCGCCTGTCCGGATATGATAAAACCGTTACGCAGGAGGAATGCCGGAAGATGACGATGCACCAGCTTCTGGACCGTCTGTCCGAGTATGAAGATATTGACGGCGGTACCCCCTGTGACGGGCATCAGGGTGAAAACAGCCGCCATAAAAAGGGCCGCGGGCATTGATTAGACTGCATCGGCAAAATGTTTCAGCTTACTGCCATGTATCCTTGCTGCGCTCACACAGTTGTGTTTTGCGATGCACAGCCATTCTTCAAAGAAATTTAAGTTGTATTTTACCCCTTTCTGAAATACAATAGAACAGCATGTGTAAAGGAGAAAAGGAGAAAAGAGCTTATGGATTTTATCGAAGTAATAAAAGCCGTGATTCTGGGCATTATTCAGGGAATCACCGAATGGCTCCCAATCAGCAGTACGGGACATCTTATCTTATTTGACAACATCTGGCCGATGGCCTCCAGCCCCGAATTTTTCGAAGTGTTCAAGGTGGTAATCCAGTTTGGTTCCATCCTGGCCGTTCTGGTTCTGTTTTTTGATAAACTGAATCCGTTTTCACCAAAAAAAGGTTACAGAGACAAAAAAGAAACCTTTGATTTATGGAAAAAGGTGGTTGCAGGATGTATCCCCATCGTTATCGTGGGTCTTCCTCTTGATATGATTCTGGAGGATTATTTATCGGGCGTCTATGTCATTGCCGCAACACTGATTCTATATGGAATCGCTTTTATTGTGATTGAGAGTAGGGCCTCGGTTCCATCGATGAATACCCTGCAGGATTTAACTTATAAAACGGCTTTTTTTATCGGCTGCTTCCAGGTTCTCGCCGCAATTCCCGGGACATCGCGAAGCGGCGCAACGATTCTGGGCGCCGTGCTTTTAGGATGTTCCCGCTATGTGGCAAGTGAATTTTCCTTCTTCCTGGCAGTACCGGTCATGGCCGGGGCCAGCGGGCTCAAGCTGTTGAAATACTTCCTCAAAGAAGGTATGTTCTCAGGCCCGGAATGGTTTCTGCTGATAATCGGAACCCTGGTATCCTTCATCGTGTCCATCTTTGCGATCCGGTTGCTTCTGGGCTACATCCGAAACCATGATTTCAAGGTGTTCGGTGTATACAGGATTATACTCGGTATTGTCGTGATTATATATTTCACGTTTCTTGCCTAGAGCGTGTTTGCGTTTATATAACTTACCCCCATGCAGATAAAGATAAAAAGCATATCCCCGCTGCGATAATGGATCCGCGCTGCAGGGATATGCTTTTTATTCGTTTATTATTTATTATTGTATGGATTGAGATTTCAGCTTTCCGCTGCCTCCAGTTTCTTCAGGAACTCTTCCGCAAAGCTCTGTGCCGCATCGAACCGTTCATAGAACTGCCCATAAAATGCACGCTCCGGCGCATAAGGCAGCATATAAAAAAGCTTCAGGAGATACATGCTGATTTCTTTACGGCGCTGTCTTCCGGCCTCTTTCTGACCGCTGCCCGGAGCTGTTTAAGAAAATAATGCCAGTCAGAGATAAACTGATCATACTGTTTTACATCCGGCGTATCAATCCATTTACGGACCTTCACCTTGCCCCGGTTCTCCCGGCGGCATTCATTGACCTGGAGAAAGTACCGGAAGCTTCCGTTTTCATAGAAACGGCCCAGCGGGAAAAGCCGGCAGATTCCAGGCCGGAACGGATGGATACCGCAACGCCCTCTTTCATCCAGAAAAACGCATTGCTCTTTTTCCCCCGCCATCCTGAGATTGGGAAGAATCAGGCCGTCTGCCAGATTGAGCTCGACTCCCCCTGCCAGAAGCTTTTCAAAACTTTCTCCAAGCCCGGCTGTCAGGCGGTAAATATCAAGCGGATCGAGAACAATCGATGTTCCCATCCCCCTGCAGCAGGCCGAACAGCCCTCGCAGTCCCGGCAGTCTGCCTTAACCATGTCATTTAAACCATAAAGCCTGCCGTCTGATATTTCGTCCATGCTCACATTGCGTTCCATCTTATGTCAACCCTTCCACTCTCTTATCTCTTTCAATCCCGGAACCAGCACGCGGGCGCTGGTCTCCAGAATAATCCGGCCCTTTTCAGCCGTGGCGCCGGAAGGATCCCCGCCGATTCCGATGGGTTTTCCATCCTTCGTCTTCCAGTCCTCCGAAACCCATCCGATGGAAACATTGCCATAGGGCTTCAGCGCCTTATTATGTTCAAATGCAGTCGGTATCCCTGCCTCAGAAAGCTCCAGCTTTACCAGGCTCTCGTCCACCGCCATCACCATGGATGTTTCCATCTCACCGCCGTGGAAATCCCATATATTGCCCTCTGAGATGGTCGCCGTCACATCCGGGTGGGTGAACGCTCCGGATGTGAGGATAAACGGGGATATCCCCAGCTCACTCCTCAGCTCTCTGCTTAACACCTGGACAATCGGGGCATTCCCCCCGTGGCAGATTAGAAATGCCAGCTTCTTAAAGCCATGATGGGCAAGGCTGATACTGATGTCGTAGAGCATATGATAGTAGGTGTCCGGTTTCACCGTAATGGAAGCGCAGAAATTTTTGTGTTCTGTACTGAGCCCCACCGGAATCACAGGAAAAACCAGCATTGGAAAATCATCTTCCCCTTCTTCCTCCAGGGCTTTTTGTATCTCCTTCGTCATAGCCTCGGCTATGATATCGTCCGTCCCCAGCGGGGCCTGGCTGCCGTGCTGCTCCAGCGCGCCCAGCGGAATCAGGACTATCGTTTCTTCCTTATCTATCTGTTCCATTTCCCATCTTGTCAGATCCCTGTAATTGCGTATCATCGCCTACACCACCTTCGGAACAATTTTAGCAGCCAGCAGACGGCTGTACAGTAAATGAGCCACCACACTGTTAAGGCCGATTTTCAGGATGTTAAACGGAATTGTCGCCAGGATAATAAATCCATTCAGGTTCTGAATTGCCGGATTTACGGCCGCCACCATCGTAATTACTTGATCCAGGGGCAGGTTCATCGCCTGTGCATAAAGAGGAAGGGTGATAAACGCATTCGTAAAGCAGGCAAATGCCGTTCTAATCGGTATGCTCACCAGCAGCGCTTCGACAGCCGCCCTTTTATTGGCTCCTCTCTTCTTATATACCAGCCAGAGTGGTCCCACAAAGAGAATAATTCCAATCAGGTTGGAAAACTCACCCACATACATGGTATTCGTTCCGACCGTAATCAGTTTTATCAAAATCTTAATTACTTCCACACAGATGCCCGACACCGGCCCCATCAGGAATACGGCCACGATGGACGGCACATCGCTGAAATCCACTTTGTAAAGGCGGCATCAGCGGTACGGAAAATTCAAGCGACATCAGCACTCCGGCCAGCGCCGCCAGCATACCTGTGTAAATTAGTTTCTGGACACTCCATTTTCCATTTGTTTTCGTTCTCATACTTCATTTCTCCTTCCGGTTCTGTCAGAATTGCAAATTTCTTAAATTCTCCGAAAAAGAGCCTGCTGCCATAGAGATACGGAGCGGTTTTTATTTAACAACTTTCCTGTTAAATAAAGAAATCCCAAATCACGGGGATTTGGGATTGGAATTCGAATCGTATCAGACAACATTACATCTGTTTTGACCACGTCAAAAAGCCGATGTATCTAATTGACTCTAATTTCTTCTCTCATCCAGACTATACTGTCGGTTTTGGAATTTCACCAAATCAACCGTTTAAAACGGGTCGCGGACTATAACCGCCGGTAGGGACTTGCACCCTGCCCCGAAGAACTTATTCAACTTGTGATTTAAAAATAGCACAAATTCCTATTATTGTCAATAGGGAATTACTTTGTCTGGATGTATGATTCCAAATGGACCGGATTTTTACGCATGGCCGAATCGAAAGGCCCGGCGGGCCGGTTACAATCCGCATTTTATTATACATTTTTTTACTTTCACAGATGAAAGCCAAATAATGTGAATCAGGTTAAAATTTGTATATTTACCCTAAGATAAATATGCCATATAGTCAAATTAGTTACTTCAATTGCCGCTAAGGCAAAACTATCAAGGAGGAAGAAATCATGAAGAAGCATTACACACCCATCATCCTGACGGCGCTGGCCCTGACTCTGGCTGTCTGTCAGCGCTGCCGCTGCCGGGCCGGCTTCCACGGCTCCCGACGACCTGGATTCTTATCTGCTGGCCCATACCACGGTCAGTGACGGCGCCCGATCACTCCCAATCGATCGCAGCGAAGTCAATGAGCATGCCATTACAGGCTATTATACTTACACATTCCAGGACGGTGACGCCGCCGGCCGTACCTTCAAGCTCTATGCCGGACGCCACGCGGCCCTGCGCGCTTATATCACCGTGATTGCCGTTCCGGACGGAACGGGCGATACCTATGAATTTTAGAGGAACAGGGATGGCTCGAGCAGGCTGATACATACGGTGAATTACTGTTCGTCCTGGAGCCCGCAAATGGAAGCTGGAAAGCCCCGGAGGAGGAGTCCGCCTATCTCAAAGCCTGCCTGGGGGAAAGCATCGGAAACACTGCTTTTGATTCGCGTTCAACAAGTCCGGGAGGCATCGTACAGAACGGAAGGGTTCCGGTCAGTGACGGCACCTCCTGCCCCTTTTACCGGACACTCCTGCAATTACTATGTCGGCTACGGCGAAGGCTGCGCCGTCCTGGAATCCTGGACTTCCGGCAATCCACTCTATGTCATCAGCCAGGCCTTTATAGGCGGCGGGAGCACAGGCGCGGATCGTTTACAGCGTTCGGCTGCCCGCACCTATAACGGAATAAATACCGGCTCTTATTACCCCGGTTTTGATGACGCGTCCTTTTCGGCTACCCTCAGGGCTATGAAAAAAGACGGAGTGGTAAGCAGCAGTAACTTTATCACCAACGCCGATATCCCGGTACCCACGCTGTTTGCCGGTTATGACCGACGACGCCAGCATCCCCTATTGGATAAGCGTAAATGATGCCGTTCCCGTATCCGGTGAACAGGGTTTATTCCGTCAGAACATCCATTCTGATGCATGGCAGACGGTTTACGCCAATCAGAACGCGAAAAACTGGGATCCCGGCACGCCTTACGGCATTTCCAGGGTTCAGGTGTCGGAAGACGGCAACATGACTGCGTCCCAGATTCGTGATTTCCTTGCCGATTATACAAGATATACCAATCCCTTTGCCTACAGCAATAATCTGGCCTACCGTCTGGATTATTACAAAGCCACCGAAGCAGCCCGTATATCTGCCGGAAAAACAGGACCTCCACAGCGTATTCCTTCAGGGGCCGACGGAAATGAGGCCATGGTTGAGCTTCGCGCCCTGGAATCCACCCGTGTTTCTGCTCCCGGCTGCAGCACCGAGGGCACCGTTTATTCCTGTATTTCCGCTTTTGGCGATTACAATGACGACGGAGTCCTGGATCCGAGGGAATCCCTGGTCTATGTACCTGACAGCGCCAAAAATGCCGGTCCCGACGGCGCTCCCGTCGTAGTTGTCTTCCCCGGCAGCACGCAGGCCGCCTCCACTTTTATGGATTGTTCCGGATGGTGGGCCGTGGCAAATGACGAAGGATGCGTGGTCATTATCGTGGGCCAGTTCTGCCGTACCAGCGCCGCCAGCCTAACCTACGGCGACGAGGGCGACAGCGCCGACTTTGCCCGTTCAAGCCTCGTTCTGCTTGATCAGGTGATCAGCCGGCAGGCAGGTGTTACACCGGACTTCACCCGTGTCTATGGCAGCGGCCACTCACTCGGCAGCAATACCATTCAGACGCTTTGTAATAATACTGAGGCCTATTACTTTGCAGCCGTAGCCTCAACCTCCTTCCCGAACCCGGAGTTTACCGCACCGCAGATGCCCTGTTATCTCATCGTGGGCCAGTCCGATATCAGTGAACCGCTTCCGGACCCAAGAGCCAGAGATCTGGTAAAGGCTCCCTGGGATACCTCGGCCGACAGCGCCATTTATAACTGGGTTTCAGGAGCGCAGGCAATGAACGGCCTGGTCAAACCATTTGTACCCAACAGCCATAAAAGCTTTCTGGCCGCCTGCTCAAGCTATAACGAAAGCGGCCGGTATTACACCTACACCTGGAATAACAGCGCCGACATTCCCCTGGTCCGGTTCACCAGAACCCTGGCCCGGGAACACAACTGTTACCCGGAGGAATTCCGGCTGGCCTGGGATTTCCTGGAACACTACAGGCTGGCTCCGGACGGAACACGCAGTTACAGCGCATCCGCCTTTGAATTCGCCGATTCTGTGTTAATCGTTAAATAATAAAAAAGCTCAGGAAAATCAATGCGTTTTTATCCGCTATTGAATTTCCTGAGCTTTTATAAGTTTAACGGGCGTATGTTCCTTGCTGTCCTGCTTATGCCTCTTCAATACTGTGGCTGGGATTTGCTTTATTGGCTGCCACCGGATATCCGTTGCCCTGAATGTCCGTGCATATTTCATTCAAATGATATTTCTCGTCAGTTCTCATTTCTCCGTCCGTTGTCCCTGCTTCATAAGCTCCGTAGGGGATCGAATTGATAGCCACCTTGTCTTTCGGTTTCTGCATAATTTACCTCCATGTTATGATTTTTGTTTTAGTATAACCATTACAGGCCGGATTATGAGGCCGCTCATGCATATCACGCACCGCATTAAGGAATACTATTAAGAGAAATACCGCTACTGTTCAAAGCACGTCAACCCAAAAACCACTTCAGAAAGGAAGGATGAAATATGGACACGGATATGTCAACAAAAAACGATACCATTCGTCTTGCCGGCCACTGTGACGCCGGTTGTAAAATGGCAATTGACAGCATGGATCAAATCAGCCGCTATGTAACCGATGATAATCTTAGAAACGTTATAAGCTCCAGTAAAAACAGGCACAAGGATTTGGAACAGGAGGCCTCCGGCCTGCTGAACAAGTACGGCAGAAACGAACAGGACCCCCAGAAAATGGCTTCCGCCTTTTCCTGGCTCAGCACTGAAATGAAAATGATGTTTAAGGACGACAATAACCAGATTGCCAAAATCATGATGAAGGCGCAATATGGGAATCCAGTCCATCAGCGAGGATATTAATAAATATTCCAATGCCTCAAGCGAGAGCGTTTCCCTTGCTAAAAAGCTTGTAAAAGCGGAGGAAAACTTTATGCGGGATTTGGAGCGCTTTCTTTAGTTTAGCCCCCTGCGGCCTGCGAAAAGTAATATATAATCAGGAAATCCTGAATATATAATAATTAAGAGACAAAGACAGCAGGAATAATATGCAGATATATACCGTAAAACAGGGTGATACAATAGACCGTATCGCAGGCGCAGCCGGCATGGATCCGCTGCGCCTTGCTCATGATAATCAAATAGAACCTCCATACCGGCTGGCAGTGGGGCAGTCGCTTCTGGTTGCTGGTGGTGACAGCGAAGAGGCAGGCGGCAAGCTGGGCGGCTTCCGCATTGGCAATGTCCAAACCGGTCCCGTCCTGATGAATGGCTATGCATACCCCTGGATTGATGAGCAAATTCTTTCCGAAACCTGCATGTACCTGACCAGTATCTCTATTTTCTCTTACGGTTTTACGGAGGCAGGAGAACTGGTCCCCCCTGCGGGCCACGGCGAAGAAGACATACTGCGCGAAGCCAGGCGTCAGGCCGTTATCCCGGTTCTGGTCCTGACACCGCTGGGAGCAGACGGCCGGTTTAATAACAATCTGGTGGCGGTTCTTGTACGGGATCTGGAAATTCAGCAAAAGCTGATACGTGAGCTTTGGACTGTTGTCCAGGAAAAAGGTTATGGTGAAGTCGATGTTGACTTTGAATATGTCCTGGCCGAGGACAGGGAGTTATACGCTGATTTCGTCCGGCGCCTGAGAATTATTATGAATCTTTTCGGAATCAGAGTTACCGTAGCTCTTGCTCCAAAAACTTCGAGAGAGCAAAGGGGGCTTTTATATGAGGGGATTGATTACAGGGCTCTGGGAGAAGCCGCCAACGGTGTTTTGCTGATGACATATGAGTGGGGATATACATATGGCCCTCCGATGGCAGTCGCTCCGATTAATATGGTACGGAGAGTCGTGGAATATGCGCTGACCGAGATACCGGCCGAAAAATAAGTCTGGGAATTCCCAATTACGGATATGACTGGCCGCTTCCTTATGAGCAGGGCGTTACAAAAGCCAGAAGTCTGGGTTACAGAGAAGCCGTTCAGCTTGCAATCGACCATGGAGTACCGATCTACTTTGATGAAACGGCCCAGTCTCCACATCTGCGCTACTGGCAATACGGCATCCAGCATGAAGTCTGGTTTGAGGATGTCAGAAGCATGTATGCCAAATTTGAGCTGATAAAAGAATATAACCTGGCAGGAGCCGGATACTGGCAGTTAATGCGGCTCTTCAGGGCCAACTGGCTTCTGGCGGATCATATGTTTTTAATTAAGCGGGGAGAGGCCGTGATTTAAACTGTGAATACTTGTTAATTCGTATCTCCTGTTGTACAATTAATTGGATAACGATAACCTGCATGCTCCGTGCACAGGTCACCGCCTTCAATCAGATACAAATAAAATCCGTGACGTCAAATATCACGGATTTTATCTGTTTTATAATAGTCTTAATAAGTGTCAAGCGGCGGTTTTACGGAATCCGGCAGCGGACAGGTGTATTTCCCGCCGTTTCTCTTTTTCACTTCCGTTTTGGCCGCTTCTATTACATCCGGGCGATCCATCGTCCTGACCGATGCCAGCGCCATCACCTTGGCAGCCGTCAGAAGTCCCTTATGGGCAATCGGGCTGCATGACTGAGCCGTCATCTGCCATGTATGACCCACATTTCCAATACAGCAGGTCGCCACATTGATGTTCAGGGTCGGTACGGCATATCCCACGTCTCCCACATCGGTGGAACCGGCTTCCAGCTTAATTTTTGACGGATCAAAGGAATGAATCTCACTGTCGAGAGGATTTTCCAGAATTTCCTCAAGTCTGTCCTCTCCGTACTTATCAATTATTTCCTTCCGTATCATTGTTTTTGTCTGTTCGTTATAGGTGTTGAGGAACTCCCTGGCCAGCCGGTAGTCCTCGTCTGTCCAGTCCGGAGCGCCTATTTCCTGCATACACTCATCTGCCACAGATGCCAGAGCCATATTGGGAATATATTCGGTAAATGCCATCGCCAGTTCGCATTCCACCGTCGTTCCGGCCATCATGGCCGCCCCTTTCGCCACATTTACGACACGTTCGTAAAGCTCCTTCACCTGTGACACATAGGGCGCTCTCACCTCATAACGCACCGTTGCATGATCCTGGACCACATTGGGAGCTGTTCCTCCCGCATCGATATAAGCATAGTGAATTCTGGCTTCCGGAATTATATGTTCCCTCAGATAATTGCAGCCCACGCTCATAAGCTCCACGCTGTCCAGGGCGCTTCTGCCCAGATAGGGAGTCGCTCCCGCATGGGATGTCAGTCCTTTAAAATAAAAGTTGGCTCCCATAATTGCATTGCTGTGCATCGGATCCACCTGGTTGGCCGTAGAAGGATGCCATGTGTATACAAAATCCACATCGTCAAACATCCCCGCACGGGCCATGAACTGTTTCGATCCGGCCCCTTCCTCGGCAGGCAGCCAAAATAGATAATGGTGCCGTCTTTACGGAACTCTTCCAGATATTTCTTAACCGCTATCGCAGCGGCCAGAGCGCCGGTTCCAAGGGCACAATGACCGCAGCCATGGCCCGGCGCACCTTCCATTAATTCCTTCTTTACCGGAACGGCAGCCTCCTGGCTGAGTCCTGAAAGCGCGTCATACTCCCCGAGAATTCCCATCACCGGTCTTCCTGAGCCAAACGAAAATGTTCCCGTAAAACAGGTTGGAATTCCCGCCAGTCCCGTCTCTACGGTAAAACCGGATTCCTCCAGCAGTCCGCAGAGCAGCCCGCCGATTTATCTTCGTGGAACGGCAGCTCTGCAAATCCAAATGCGGTCATTGGCCGCCAGTATCCGCTCTGCCTCTTCTTCCACTGCTCTCTCAATTAATTCAATATCCGTCAACTGTCATACCTCCTTTGCCACCGGTAAAACGTCAGCATGAACTTTCGCCTTTTTCCATTATATTACAGTACTTTACCAAGAAATTCAATGGTTCTCGGGTTTTTAGCATTGCCGAATATCTCATCCGGCGTACCCTGTTCCTGAATGATACCGTTATCAATGAAAATACACGGTCACTAACCTCCCTGGCAAATCCCATTTCATGGGTCACAATGACGATTGTCATGCCGGACTCAGTCAGGGATTTGATTACATTAAGGACTTCCTTTACCATTTCCGGGTCAAGGGCCGATGTCGGCTCGTCAAAAAGCATCATATCCGGCTCCATCGCAAGAGCCCGCACAATCGCCAGCCTCTGCTTCTGCCCTCCGGAAAGCTTGCCGGGATAGACATCCTTTTTGTCCAAAAGTCCCACCCGATCCAAAAGCTCACACGCCTTTTTTTCCGCCTCGGCCTTTGGAACCTTTTTCTCCAGCACCGGGTGATGGTGATATTATCGATTACCTTTAAATGAGGAAATACATTAAAGCTCTGGAACACCATTCCCATCTTCTGACGGAATTTGTCAATATTGACGGAGGCATCCGTGATGTCGGTTGCCCTGAATAATACCTTGCCTGAGGTTGGCTTTTCGAGACAGTTAAGACATCTCAAAAATGTACTTTTCCCTCCGCCGCTGGGGCCGATTACCGAAACCACCTCACCTTCGTAGATACATTCCGTAATTCCCCTCAGTACCTCTAAATCGCCGAAGGATTTTTTCAGGTTCTCCACACAGATAATCGGTTCAGCTTTCCCGCCCCGGCCTGCATCCTGCGATAATACTCTGTCATTGCATTTACCGTTCATTCCTGTTCATCCTCCATTCCGCATATTCCATGATTTTTCCTAAAACCGTAGTTACCATCAGGTAAATGATACCCGCTATCATCAGCGCCTCCACGGGGCGGAATGTCGCCGATGATATGGTTTTATACGATGTGGTAAGCTCGTTGATAAAGAATACGGAGGCAAGAGATGCCTGTTTGATCATGGTGATGAACTCATTGCCCAGTGCGGGCAGTATATTTTTAATTGCCTGCGGCAGGATTATCTGCGTCATTGTATGGCTGCCTGTCATTCCAAGGCTCCGCGCCGCCTCCGTCTGGCCTTTATCCACCGCCTGTATCCGGCTCTGATTACCTCTGCCACATAAGAGCTGGCATTGATAATAAGCGCTATGATAATACAGGAACTGTCCGATATTTTCACCGGCAGCACCCTGGGTAAAAAAATCCAGAAGAAATACAATTGAAGCAGTATCGGCGTGCCTCTCAGCACCCAGATATAAAAACGCACAAACCACTGAAATGGTTTCACGCGTGAAAGCCGCATAATGGCCAAAATCATTCCTATCAATGTGCCGAAGAATACTGTAATTGCAGCAAGGCACAGGGTGCCGGTAAGGCCCTGTAAATATACAAAGCCGTACCGGTCCCACATTTTTATCATTGTCTCTATCATTTCCGAAGTCCTCCCGCCTTAAATCAGCCCGTTACAGGCCGAGACTCCGGGCATATTCCTTGTACTCTTCGTACCAGGACGCATACGTACCCTCTTTTACAACTTCATCAATGATTTCATTGACCTTCTGCAAAAGTTCCGTTTCACCCTTTGTGATACCGATTCTTGTCCCCTGTGTGGACTCATCCACGGTAAACGAGAAATCGGGCACAATCGTCATGCCGCAGCCGTCGTTCGCATCAAGATACAGCTCTGCTGTCGTCTTGGCGGTGATAACGGCGTCCGCTTTTCCTTCCTGAACCATCAGGAAACCGTCCGTTGTGGCAGAGACGCGTTTCAGCTCTTTATACGCCGGAACCTGTTCGTTTGCAAACATCTCCTGTAAAGAACCACTCTGGACAACCAGTGTCTTGTCAGCCAGATCCTCCGCACTCTTAATCTTATCCAAATTCTCCGTTCGCACCATAAGCCCGTACTGTACTTTCTCATCGTCAAAATAATATCCCTTGGATAGTTCCATGGCCTCTGCTCTGGCGGGAGTGTAGGCGAGGGCTGAAATAGCCAGGTCATATTTGCCGTCTGAAATACCGCTTAGTACGGATTCAAAATCCAGAGGGACAATACGGCACTCGACACCCAGTTTCTCCGCTATATATCTGGCGAGTTCAATATCGGCGCCGACGTACTTGCCGTCCCCCTGCTTGGAAGGATCTATGAACTCATTCGGCGCAAAATACGGCTCTGTCGCAACTTCGATGTAACCGCGCTCGAGAATATCGGCAAGCCTGCCGCCGGATGCAGAATCAGAATGGGCGGCTTCAGAGCTTTCTGAACCCGGTACGGCGGCTGATGACCCGTCTGTATCATGATGCAGAGAACTCTCCTCACTTACTACTGTCGGCGCCTGGCTTAACGCAGAACAGGCACTGAGCATTGTCGTGGACAGTAAAGCGGCGGCTACGGAAGCGGCCAGCTTTTTCATTTGATTCTTTCTCATGTTTCCTTCCTCCTATCATAATATTTTAGCCTGTGGTGCATCTTCAGAATTTTAAGCCCGCGCTTGTGCGGCAGTCCGGAGAGTAATCATAGTTCTTCCGGAATGTTGCTTTAGTCTGCTACCATGCTAATGCATGAAATTATATCCGTGACAACGCCGGCTGTCAAGTATTTTTTACTGTACAAAAATTCATTTTTTGTCTGTATACATTGATTTTAAAGGAAAAAACGGCATAAGTTTATATTTTAAAACAGGAGCTTAACGGGACAACGCAGGGGAACGGCAGCCGTGTTTACTTCCCGGGCGGCAAAACAGGCAGGTTCCTCCACAATGCCGGAACCTGCCTGTCTCGATGGTAAAATCGTTAATTTTAATTGTCATTCACGCTCTCCAATCGTAATGATTCTGCTTCACAATTACTTATTCCCCTTCTACGTAGTTCAAAATATTCCCCGATCCCTATTCGGGCGATACTATCATTCTATTCATGAAAGAGAACAATTATTCCATCACCTTTATTTTCTAATCCTGCGTTTCCTGTCATAGATCATCAGAAGGCAGCCCCATACCAGCAGTCCGGAAACGGCAGTGCCTGCAGCCGCATAGAATATTCCTCCAAAAAAAGAAGGATAACGCCCCGACAAAGCGGTAAGCGCAATTGAGGTCAGATTCGCGCAGACGTGCAGCCATATGGCCGGAACCAGTCCGTCAAAATGCTCATAAACAACCGCCAGCACAAGCCCCATTAAAAATCCGTAGACCGCCTGAACCAGATTGCCATGGTACAAGGCAAATAGAAGCGATGACAGAATGGCGGCCGGTATAATCCCCATCACGCCGCGCAGCCTGCCGTATCCCATTCCCCTGAAAATCAATTCCTCCACAACGGGAGCCGCAAAACCCACCGCCAGTATCTGAAGCCAGACGGAGACGCCGAATATGCTGGCGCTCACCTCATCGAATGCCTCTGAAACATAAGCGATACCGCTTATCTCAATCAGGTTATTCAGAAAACGCAAAGGGATGCCGCCAATACAAAAAGCAGCGCGGCCCCGGTTCCAATATCCAGACGTACCCGCCAGGAAGGACCGTAATGACGGCCTTCCGTCTGCCTCCTCCTGCTGTAAAAATAATACAGAACCCCGGATGTCAGGATAGCTGAAATCAGCAGAATCCACATTACATCCAGTCTGGCTCCGACCAGCAAGGCCATCACTGTTGTTACAAAACTATAGAGCAGAATCGGCCATATCACCTGCCATACTACTGAAGCCGCTCCAAAATTTCTTCCAGTCATTTTTTTACTCCTTTGTCACAGTTGTAAGATGCATCAATTGTAGCATGGACGCAGATGAAAGTCTATTCATGGTTTCCAGAACCGCTCACAGCCCCTATGCCCGCGTAAACAGAAACGGCAGAGCCGTTCCCTTACTCGGAAACAGTCTCTGCCGCGTTCATTCTGCCGGACAGATATTCAAATACGCTGTAGAATACCACCGCCAGAACAATACCGATTATGTTTGCCAAATACCTGTGCATCACAGCCCCGCCGGCCCCATAGAGGCCTGCCGCCACGGCAAGAGCGCCGAAAGAATTGAAAACCGTCTGCCACCCATAGGTTGCACAGAATCCTACACAGATTCCGCCGGCGATCCCCAGCATCCCGTAGCTCCCTTCCGGTAACACCCGGCACAGCAGGAGAAACAGCAGGCCTCCCGCTATGGTACCCGGCAGCCTGTGTTTTACGCGCTGCTTTAAATCTTCTGCAAATGGCTGCATGACCGACATGGCCGCAAAGCCCGCCCACATCGGCCGGGGAAGCCCCAGTTCCCGTGAAACAAGCATGACGAGAGCCACGCCGAGCGTAATGCAAAGCTGCCATTTAGTTCTGGACGATGTGAGATAAAATTCCCGAAAAAGGTCAGAAAGCCGTCTTTTATAGGTGATTTTATAATGATTTCGGTAAAAAATCAGGGCCGTCAGCAGACCGCCGGCCATAAGTCCCAAAATCCGCGTACCATATGCTCCGCCCGACACATCATTGCCTGACAGAAGCAGATACCCCAACACAAAAGTTGCATGGTTTGACATCAGAATATTATGACATCCAAAGAATGTAAGCGCGAAAATACAGATAAAATCCACAGCAAATGCCGTGATCGGAGAAGATACAGCCGCAATATGGGGCCCGACTGAAAGTATCCCGAAAATTCCCAGCAGGACAAAGAAGCTCTGCTTTGAATCAATTCCCAAATCCGCCTGCCTGAAGACCATGACTGCCAGCAGCACCACGACTCCCGCGATACTGTTTTCCGGCCCGAACAGGGCGGTAAATGCCGAAATAAAAGCCACGCAGAACGCCATGGTCAAAAATACCTTCAGGATATAGACGCCAATATGCCTCTGCTTCTCTCTGCGGTTCCCGGCATTTTTGATAAGCGCCTTTGAACCTGCCTGGTTTAATTGTAATTCCTGATATAATGTCAAATAAAATCCCGTCCTTTCAATCTAAACAAACTACTTCTGCCGTAACAGTTAAGACAGCATGAACAGTTACCTTCTGCCTCCGCTCTCATCCGTCCCGTCAGCCTGTGACTGCTGTTTTTCACCCGATATCCGGTTGCACTCGCAAAGCAGCCCGGCCAGCAGGCCAAACTTCTCTTCACCCATCTGTGTCCTGAGCAGGTATACCGGTTCCAGGTAATACGCATAGGTTCCCTTCAGTTCCCGGCTGCCAAGCTCTGTAATCCGTAAAAAGTAACTTCGTTTATCCGCCTCGCTGACTTCCTTTTCCAAGAACCCCTTCATCTCCAGATTTTCAATCAGCCTGCTGGCGAGAGGCCTGCTGATTCCCATTTTTTCACATAGAGAATGCGGGGTCAGAGGATTTTCCGATAAATGCAGCCTCGACAGAAGATCCAGTTCCTGAGCTGAGGAAATTCCGCCTTTCGGACTGCGCTTCACATGCAGGCTGCAGAACTGCCTGATATCCTGCATGATTTTCATCATTTCCATCCAATCCTTCTTTTCTGCTGCCTTTTCCATACCCTCTCCACTCACCGCATGCCGCTCCGGGCAGACTCACATTTACCGTATTTCATCAACAGATGCCCCGGACAAACCGGGCGTTTAGACCCGCGCAGTGCAAATATAGTTTACTTTGTTAATAAATAGGGATTATACTCCTTTTAATTTACTTTGTCAATTATTTCCAGCCAGACTTTTCATTGTCACAGCCGGGCAGAGCTTATTATTTTACCGGCGGCCGCCAGACCATCGCGTTATATAGAGGGGCCAGTAATTCGAAATAATAAACGACGGCATCAGCAATTGTAGAAATTCCTTCTCCAAAGAGGTTGCAGATACGGTTTCGCTCCAATAGTACATTGGCCCCCTCCTATGTATTCCGTTCCATTCAAATTCCTTCCTGCTCAAATTTCTTTCTCAGCGCCAGCGCTTCGGCAAGTGAATTTTTCCATCCATATTTTTTCAAATCCACCCTGTTTTCCGCCGAAACCGCTACGCCCTCCTCCGTCAACAGAAGCCGCTGCATTTCCGGGTACTCAAAATAGGCCGCTCCCGACAGAAAGCCGCTGCTGTTCACCAGCCGCCATGCTGGAATCCCGCTTTCCACACGGCCGTGGCTCAGCGCATACCCCACCTGCCTTGCATTGCGCGGCTTGCCGCAGAGCATTGCTATCTGACCGTATGTAGCGACTTTTCCATATGGTATTATATGACAGACCTTCTCCATCCGCTTATAAAAATCCATGCAGCACCTCCTGTCGGCCTATCCATCCGTTCTGTTCTGATACGCCGTCTCCGCATCTTCGTACGCCTGTCTTGTTGCTGCGTCAAAACATACCATTGTAACGTCCATCTGAGGGTACTGATGGATTGTCCTGACTGCAATTGCAGCCGCTTCTGAGACCGGGAACCGGTAAATGCCGGTGCTGATGGACGGAAATGCAATTTCATGGATATTGTGTTTTAATGCCAGCTCAAGACAGCTCCTGTAACATGATTCCAGAAGTTCGCGTTCGTTATGAGCGCCGTCCTGCCATACCGGCCCCGGCGTATGGATAATATACTCCGCCTTCAATTTGTATCCTTTTGTGATTTTGGCCTGTCCAGTCTTGCATCCGCGGAGCATCCGGCATTCTCCCAGAAGTTCCGGCCCGGCCGCCCGGTGGATGGCCCCGTCCACGCCGCCTCCGCCAAGAAGGGATGTATTCGCTGCATTTACAATTGCTGTAGTCTCACATTTCGTTATATCACCTGTGATTATTTTAAAAGACATTTTTCTCCTTTCCAGGGGCTTCTGCACTCGGGACAATTTCATTTCTCCCGGTTTTACTGTCTTTCTCCTTCATTTGCCTCCTCGACAACCAGTTCTTCCGGCGGCGCCTCCTCGATAAATGTGACATGCAGAACCGCCTGGGGCCAGTTCAGCCCGGTCCGTGCGTGTTTTCCCTTCTGCCTGGCCGTCCCCTCCAAAAGCTTTAAAAGTTCTGATAACACCTCCCGCGTGAGGTATCCTCCGCGCCAGTGGAACAGCAGTGGTTTCCCCTTCCTTATTGCCTGGAGGGCGCGTTTTTGCACATCCTCTGTTTTTGTGAATGACAATTTCTTTTCCCGGTAATAAAATTTCTCTCCGTCACTGCACTGAGGGACTTTGTAGATTACCGGCTCATGATCGCGGAATATCTGTTTGTCATCCAGGTTAAAATAGTCGTATCTTACCATATCACCGTCGCTTAGCGTATTATCAAATGTGGCATCCAAATGATAATACATGCCTCCTGATTTAATGACGTTCCATGCGTGGCGGTACTTGATATTTTTATCCGGATTGGAATCTGAAATCGCGATCATACACCAGATTCCCAGATTATCGCAGAGGATTTTGACGGTTTTGGCAATTCCTTCGCAAACCCCGACTCCTTGTCCCAGCGGGCCGATTATCTCATGGGAGTAGGGCTTTTTCAGCTTATCGTAATGGACATGGGTGCAGATAAAATCGTGAATGTACTGTTCTTTGTCACGTTCCGCAAGTGACTGCGCCGGCCGGCACAGCTTTTCCACACGCGCCTTCATCGCCTTTTGATGCTCTTTAATCTTACCTTTTTCAAACAGGTATTCCGGTATCATCTCCACATTGCCGGAATCCGGAAAAAACCGGTAGTGAAAACCCACGGCATAAAAGATCTCCGGGCAGTCGAGTCTCAGTTTAAAGAAAATATCACTCAGCTCATGATTCTCCAGCCGCGGTACCGGAAATGACGGAGCCAAAGAGACCAGGCCGGTTTTCATGGCGTGGTAGGCTGTCCGTTGTGCTTTGCTCATTTGGTTGTAATAGTATGGTTCCATGAATCCTCCTGCGGCCTTTATTCTCTCAGTGCTTATTCCGGCTCCGGCCCGGAATCCTGTTCTCTCTTTAACACTGTCTCAAACACTCCCTGATCCCAATTCGTTTTCTTCAGGATTTCAAAAATGCTTTCTAACGTGGTCTCAAGTTTCATCTTTTTATCCGTAAAAATATGGTTTTCACCTCTCGGTTTTCCCCATACATCCACAAATTGCCGCACTCTCTGATAGATGTACTCCTCAACCTCATTTACAGTGCTGCCTATCTCCGTATTATAGCAGCTTTTAGATACACGGTTTGGATTCCATTCATCCGTATCGGCCGCCAGATAGCGATTCTCCGACCTTAATTTCGTATTTATCGTACCAGACACTGATCCCAAGGCGCTGCAAATCTCTCGCCAATTTTTCTACAAATGGTTTGTCAATGCTTGTATGGCTAAGAAATATGGTGGGCATAAAGACCTCCTCTTTCGTATGAAAACGGTTACCGTCAGTCCTGTATCTCCGCCATAAATTGACTGACTGCCTGTTTAATCGTCATGCATGGCAGGCCCTGCTTTTAATGCCGTTTTCTTCAATGTTGACAACATGGAAAACATAGTCATTCACCGGTACATAATCCATCTCTATCAGGACATTGTCCTCCACATCCTGAAGCAGCACAATAGTTGTCTGGGTGCTGTTAATGAATTTCTGCACCTCGGATAAATATCTTGAACAGTCCTTTTCCCGTGCAAAGGCCTCTGTCAGCTTATTCAGTTTTTCTTCCCTGTCTTTGGATGTACATTTCGTGTAGGTCCACATAGTATTCCCTCCTGCTAATTTGCATCATTGAGTCAAAATCTATCTTATATCTACTGTCTGATTACAATTCCCGCCTTATTTTATCGAGCAATTCCATGTCAGCCGGAAGCCATGATATACAACCCAGTTCTTCCTTTCCCAACCATTTTGCCTCATCATGTTCTAGTAATTCCAGCGATCCTTTTATAATACTACACCAGTAGCATTTCATTGATAAATGAAAAGTAGGGTAATCATATTCTATAACATCAATCAAATCCCCGACCTCGATATCCGTGTTCAATTCCTCAAGAATCTCACGTTTTAATGCCTCTTTAGCTCCTTCACCAGGCTCAATCTTTCCACCAGGAAATTCCCAACCGCCCTTAAATTCACCGTAACCACGCTGTGTTGCAAATACTTTGTCATTTCTTTTAATCACTGCTGCGGATCAAATCCCATTGCAGCCCTCCATTTATCCAGTATCTATCTACTCCAATTGTGTTACTAAAATTATAACATAGAACTTTAAGCTTGGCGACTTCATAAAAAGAGCAATGTATTTCTTTCTATTATAGTGTATTGGCTATAAAAAACACTATATCAAAAGTAAAAACATTGCTCTTTTTATGAAGTCATCAGTCAAACCACGAATGCCCGTCTCGACCTAAAAGCACATCTGCCGCCTCAGGCCCAGCGCTGCCCTGCTCATAAATATGCACAGGAAGTCCCATTTCACGGTATTTCTCCCGCACCTCGTCCACGTAGTTCCAGCTTGTCTCAACCTGATCCCACTGTGAAAACCAGGAACGCTCCCCACGCATGCAGGCGCCGAGCAAGCGTTCATAGGCTTCCGGCGTATTCATCCGGTTTACATAAGAGCAGCTCTGGCAGAAATCCATTTTCGCCTGTATAATTTCCTCCGTCTCACCCGGCTTCTTAATATTAAACTGAAGATATACGCCTTCCGTAGGCTGAATCTTAATATTCAGGATATTTGACTCTAATCCGGGAGCCGGGCTTTTAAATACAACCGCCACCTGCATTTCCCGTCTACCCAGTTTTTTACCGGTGCGCACATAGAAGGGCATGCCTCTCCACCTGTCATTATCAACCGACAGCTTCAGTGCGGCGTAGGTCTCAGTCGAAGAATTTCTGTCAACGGAGGGCTCTTCACGGTATCCGCCGTATTGGCCCAGTACCATACTTTGTGAAATATCCTCCGGTACCTGGAGCGCCCTGAGTACTTTTATCTGTTCACGGTGCATATCCTCTACGGCCAGGCTGCCGGGCTGCTCCATCGCCACAATGGTGAGAATCTGAAACAGGTGGTTCTGTACCATGTCCTTAAGAGCGCCGCTGTGGTCATAATAACCGCCTCTCGTCTCGACCCCGACCTCTTCCATTGCCGAAATCTGAATGCACTCTATATGCTCTGCATCCCAGACATTACTGAAAATTGGATTTGCAAAACGGATAATCTGAATATTCCGCACCATCTCTTTCCCAAGATAATGATCAATCCGGTAAATATGATCCGGCTTAAAAAATGATTCCATCGTCCTATTCAGCTTAGCCGCCGAGGATAAGTCTTCTCCAAAAGGTTTTTCCAGAACTACCTTTCCATGCTCTGCTCCGGCCACATTTTTTAAACCATTTACGATTGTGCTGAAATATCTGGGGGCAACGGCAAAATAAAATATGTGATTTCCGGCCCCCATTTTTTTATAGAAACTATCCAGTCCCCCATACTCCTTTTCATCTGTAAAATCCATACGGTAATATAGAATACGTTCCGCAAGCTTTTGGTAGGTCTCGTCTTTGAAGTGCAGCCTTGCAAATTTCTCCACCCACTCTCTGGCCATGGTACGGTATGTCTCACTGGTGTAGTCCCGTCTTCCGATTACCACCACCCGGGGACAAAATACTTTGTCATCCGAGGCCTCAATATTATAAAGAGCCGGGAGAAGCTTCCTGAAGGTCAGGTCTCCGGTTCCGCCAAAGATTGTAAATATCTGCTCTTTATTCATGCTCAAACCTCCAATCATGGTGGAAAATGCCGTCCCTATCTGTCCGCTCATACGTATGCGCTCCAAAACAGTCCCTCTGGGCCTGAATCAGGTTTGCGCCTACCGGTGTCCCCCGGAACGCGTCTATATAGGAGATTGCCTGGCTCATAACCGGTACAGGGATTCCGTTTTGAATTCCCGTTGCCAGGATACTTCTCAGGCTTACCTGTCCATGGTTGATCCCGTCTCTAAAGAACGAGTCCAGCATCAGGTTGGGTAGTTCCCTGTTATTTGTGAACGCTTTTGTTATATCATCTAAAAATTCGGCCTGTATGATACATCCCGCCCTGAAAATGGAAGCTATCTTTCCGTAGTCTAAATCCCAGCCATATTCAGAAGAAGCATGGGAAAGTAAATCGAAGCCCTGCGCATATGCGGCTATTTTGGCTGTATAAAGTCCTTTTCTCACTTTTTCCTGAAAAGCGGCTTTGTCCGGCACCAGATTCTGCATTGGCCCCGCAAATAGTTCTCTTGCCGCATTTCTTTCACTGATACGGTTTGACATGATTCTCGCATTGCAGGCTGCCGTAATCATGGAAACATTTATGCCCTGTTTCAGTGACTCTAAACTGGTCCATCTTCCCGTTCCCTTCTGCCCGGCACTGTCCAAAATATAGTCAACCAGCTCTCCGTCTGTAAAATCATCCTTTTCACGGAAAATGCATGCTGTAATCCCTATCAGGTAACTCTTTAATTCACCTTTATTCCATTCTGTAAATACATCGGCCAGCTCCCTGTTTGTAAATCCGCCGGCATATTTAAGAAGCAGATACGCCTCTGCAATTAACTGCATATCTGCGTATTCAATTCCATTATGGACCATTTTCACATAATGTCCCGCTCCGTCCGGCCCCATATAGGCACAACATGGTTCTCCCTGCGCTTTTGCTGCAATTTCTTCCAGAATCGGCGCAATATGCTCATAGGCCTTTTTATCACCGCCCGGCATTATGGATGGGCCAAAACGGGCTCCCATTTCACCGCCGGAAACTCCGGTGCCGAAATAATAAATTCCTTTTTCCTTCAGCTCTTTTTCCCGTCTTCTTGTATCCTCAAAAAATGAATTTCCGCCGTCCAGGATCATGTCGCCTTCATCAAGCAAGGGAAGAAGCTGGTCTATCACCATATCTACCGGTTTTCCCGCTTTGACCATTATCAGGAACTTTCGGGGTCTCTCCTGGGAATCCACAAGCTCTTTCAGATCATAAAACGGGATGAGATTTTCATGGGGATGTTCCCTAATCAGCGTTTCTGTCACCTCACGGCTTCGATTGTATCCTCCTACTTTAAATCCGTGATCCGCCATATTCAGGGCAAGACTCCTTCCCATAACTGCAAGTCCAATGATACCTATCTGCGTTGTTGGTATTTGCATTTTTATTACCTCCTCTGTGTTAATGCTGCTGAGTATTGTTGCGAAATGTCAATGATACGCCCTCCGGCATGGGGACGGAATCCAGAAGTCCTTTCAGTAATCCGCTTGTTCTATCCCTACCTATACTTACGATACCGCCCGCAAAACGGTTGGCTGCCAATAAAAAGTTTTCATCCGGGCTTAAGATAAAATCGCGGGGATGAACTCCTCCGCAGGAGCTATGCTGAATGACAGCGGCTTTTTCACCCTGTACATTGATAACAGCCAGGATATCGAGCCCCGTATGGAAATGTATAGAAATTTCTCATCTGAGGTAAGGCGGATTGCTGCTGCCGCAGGTTCTGCTTTTAACCGATTCTCTTTCTTTTTTGCTTACCCCATCCGCACTCGCCAAATGTGAGGCTTCCGGAAGTACAGACAAGGTCTGCTCTAACTTAAATTGATTTTTATTTACATTGAATATGAATAGTTCATTACTCAATTCACTTACCACGTATAGTTTAGTATGTGCTCTGTTAAACACGCCATGCCTGGGACCGCTGCCCTTTGGAAATAATATCTCGCCTGCCGGAATATATCCGTTTTCTTTATCAAACAGACGGATTATATTTTGTTCAAGGCAGGGAACCAATATATATGGCTCATGCAATATAATCTGATGGCAGCCCGCCCTGTCCCCATTTTCTATCCTCTTTATCAGGGAAGGAACCCCATTTTCCAAATGATACACCATGACATTTCCTTCATGATAGTTGGCCGTATAAACAATGCTGCCATCCTGCAGAATATAACAGGGTGTTTGCTTCTCTTCAAGAATTTCTTCCACATGGTCTATTTCCTTCTCTTTTAGAGTCAGGAAACAGGTTCCTGCCTTTCCTTGCTTTTCTATGGGAAAAGCCATGGAGTCCCTTTGCAGGCTGATCCATTTTGCATTGGGAGCCTCGTAAAATAATTCCGGCTGTGACATGATTCCGGTATCCGGAGAGACTGTAAAATGGTATACGCCTTTGCTGTTATCGGAATTGTAGGTTCCGATATAAACGTCTAACGGATAGGAGTAGTCAGTTGGATGATTGTTGAGTTTTGTCGTGTTTTCTATGTTAGTTTTTTGAGTGGGTATGATATCATTATTCGTATTTTTGCTTATCTCCGGGTTTTGGCTATCGTCTGGTTTCGGATTAGGTTCTGTGTTGGATTTTAAGTTTACTACCATTTTTATATACCTTCTTTCCTGAGCATATCTTTATTATGGCCTTCGACTATTTATCTTCATAAATAATGTGGTATTGCAATTATTAGATGGGATTTCCCTTTAAATAATGTATATATTATTGATGGATAAGTGGGTTCTGATACTTCTTTGTGTGTTAGTTATATTATTATTAGGAAATATATGTTCTGCCTTCTTTACTGTAAGTATAATTGTTACAGTTTAAAAAGTCAATCATTATTTTGAATTAGTTTTGGTGGGGGAATTGATATGGCTTTGATAGCGTCATCGAACAGACTAAGTGAAGCAAATCTAAATTAAGCGATTTTATTTACAAGGTCTATAAAAAAGTATATTCCACCTGTAAAATTTAAATCCATAAGGCTCTCGCGTGCCTCGACCTTTTTATATAAAATATTTTTTCTCTCCAGCGCATTTCAATCCACAAGGCTCTCGCGAGCCTCGACAGTATTGCTCTGGATGTTTTACGTGACAGTATTATTTCAATCCACAAGGCTCTCGCGAGCCTCGACGGATAGTAACGGCCGCAGAGACAGCCAGATTAAAATTTCGATCCACAGGGCTCTCGCGAGCCTCGACCTTGTGACGCTGTATCAACTCAGCCTCCGGAATTATTTCGATCCACAGGGCTCTCGCGAGCCTCGACGCTGCAGTGGAGCGTTACCAGAGGATTTCGGTATTTCGATCCAGGGCTCTCGCGAGCCTCGACACAATGCGTCAATTATCTATCCCTACCTGTTAAATAATTTCGATCCACAGGGCTCTCGCGAGCCTCGACCAATTTCTACAATTTTACGGAACTTTATAATGGGATTTCGATCCACAGGGCTCTCGCGAGCCTCGACAGAACCGCGCTCCTTCGAAGACTTGTTTGAAGAATTTCGATCCACAGGGCTCTCGCGAGCCTCGACGGAAGCTGCTGGATGATTACCGGCGCCTAAAGCGGATTTCGATCCACAGGGCTCTCGCGAGCCTCGACGGGCCAGAAGACACCAATCGCAATACTGTGTGACATTTCGATCCACAGGGCTCTCGCGAGCCTCGACGCAAAAAGTTTTGTTGATTACCATAAGGGTGCTATTTCGATCCACAGGGCTCTCGCGAGCCTCGACTTGTCTTTCCACTTCCTGTATACCTTACCGTGTGCATTTCGATCCACAGGGCTCTCGCGAGCCTCGACCAATTTCTACAATTTTACAGAACTCTATAACGGCATTTCGATCCACAGGGCTCTCGCGAGCCTCGACGGGCGTCTCCCGTAGTAATTCCGAAAAATACAAATTTCGATCCACAGGGCTCTCGCGAGCCTCGACGCTGAATGCCCTTAAAGATGCCGAACGGCAGGTAATTTCGATCCACAGGGCTCTCGCGAGCCTCGACGTCGAGTGAACGGCACGCCACACATATCTACAGTGATTTCGATCCACAGGGCTCTCGCGAGCCTCGACGGCAAAAATGCACAATTATTCTTGCATCTATGCCACATTTACATGCTTCATATTATACATCTTCTACAAATCGTTTTTCAAGTTGAAATTTCCTCGCGTAATTTAATAGTATTTTCCGGCCAATTGTAGTGCGAATCTCCCTGGGATTTTATGTACAACTACTATTCGCACTTGGTTCTTCTTACTAAAGATCAATACCCATCAAATCAACCCATAGTTAACCCTACAGTTTTCAAACAAGCAATGTAATAATGAAATATTATGTTTAATTTTCACTCTAAATAGGCTGTATACTTATCACGCTTCCCCTTGCATAACTCTTTTGGATATTTTCCGTTATTTTTATTCATTTTTTCAGTAACCGCACTGAAAAGATCTAACCCCAAATCATCCGAAAGCATAAGCAGATATATAAAGATATCAGCAATTTCATCCTTCATTCTATCCAGATTATTTTCTACCGCTTCCTCACTTGATTTCCATTGGAACAATTCCAGCAATTCTGATGCTTCAAGTAAAATGGAGATTGATAAATCCTTAGGATTGTGAAACTTTCTCCAATCTCTTTCCTCTCTAAATTTATTAATCTTGTTTATTAAATCCTGAATATTAATATCTTTTGCCATAGCAGCTTTCCCCTTCCCTTTTAAATATATTTTCTTTGTAACACTGGGAATTATAGAGTATTTCGAGGTGAGTAGTATAGATGTATAGTCGACATAAGTGCTTCCAACTTCCAGTCGTTGAATTTCAATCCACAAGGCTCTCACGAGCCTCGACAATACAGTTCCACCAGCTCACCGGGGAGACCGATATTTCAATCCACAAGGCTCTCACGAGCCTCGACGACAACGTAATGGCTAAGTACATGGGTGGAGACGATTTCAATCCACAAGGCTCTCACGAGCCTCGACCAGCTTATCAGGCTGTTCTGTGACCACGGCAAGGATTTCAATCCACAAGGCTCTCACGAGCCTCGACGCGCTGGACCTGGTGATGGCAGCGTTGGGGAAAGTATTTCAATCCACAAGGCTCTCACGAGCCTCGACCATCAACTCCCAGAATATCTGCCCGATGTTCGGTATTTCAATCCACAAGGCTCTCACGAGCCTCGACGGATGACATGGCAAGAATTTACGGCATTTATGATATTTCAATCCACAAGGCTCTCACGAGCCTCGACTTCACTTTCGCGATAGACAGTTTCGCCCGGCTCTATTTCAATCCACAAGGCTCTCACGAGCCTCGACGCTTCTGGAACTGTGGCACTTGAACGTTCAGACGATTTCAATCCACAAGGCTCTCACGAGCCTCGACAGCAAAAATACACAATTATCCTTGCATCCATGCCAAATTTATATATCTTAATTATACACCTTCAACAAATCATCCAGCAAGTCAAAAAATTTTCTCGTATTTTAATCCTATTTTCCGGCCGTTTGCGAGTGCGAATCCCCCTGGAATTTTATGTGCAACTATTATTCGCACCAGAGTTTCCTTACTAAAAATCAACCCTCTTTTAAATTACCTCCATTATCAATATGTGCTAAATTTTCCCGTACAATCCTAAACAATCATTTTAAAATGGCGGTCGCAGTTAACAGTGTACCCAGCAGTTTATTATGTTTTGTCACGCTCGAAGAATTCAAATGTATTTACATAAATGTTTATATTTTTATGAACAAAGTATATAACAGATTATAATTCCGCGCTTCACACTAATTTAAAGCCGCTTAAGATAAAATCCTATCTCCAAATATCAGCTTCTCTTATTACGCTTTCATTTTACTTTTAAAATAAGCCTCAAGTTTCTTGTTCGTAAAATACACTCTGCAACCATCCATACCTCTGCTTAATAAAATATAATAATTATTTTTATT